>Ga0213834_100022_pt1 | contig 398978 bp, 352 predicted proteins | sample SWPTP12_FD_160580 | JGI IMG/M metagenome (GOLD analysis project Ga0213834, IMG submission 160580) | Coastal seawater microbial communities from Marineland, Florida, United States - SWP TP1 #2 | ecosystem: Environmental > Aquatic > Marine > Coastal | place: USA: Florida | collected 2016-08-06 | reverse complement strand
GATTACCTCGTGCCTTCGCGCGTGAATGCCGGCAACTTCTTCGCATTGCCCCAGTCGCCGCAGCTCTTCAAGCAGATGCTGATGGTGTCGGGCTTTGACCGCTACTACCAGATCGTCAAGTGCTTCCGTGACGAAGACCTGCGCGCCGATCGCCAGCCCGAATTCACGCAGATCGACTGCGAAACCTCGTTCCTGAACGAAACGCAGATCCGCGAGATCTTCGAAGGCATGATCCGCCACGTCTTCAAGGTCGTGCAAAACGTCGACCTGCCTGCGCCGTTCCCGATCATGACCTGGACCGAAGCCATGCAGCGCTATGGTTCGGACAAGCCCGACCTGCGTGTCAACCTCGAGTTCACCGACCTGAGCGACGTGATGAAAGACGTCGACTTCAAGGTGTTTTCGGCGGCTGCCAATGCAGCAGGCAGCCGTGTGGTCGGCTTGCGCGTCCCGGGCGGTGCCGAGATGTCGCGTAGCGAGATCGACGGCTACACGCAATTCGTGGGCATCTACGGCGCGAAGGGCTTGGCCTACATCAAGGTCAACGACATCTCGAAGGGTCGTGAAGGCCTGCAGTCGCCCATCGTCAAGAACCTGCACGACGCGGCGCTCACCGCGATGCTGGAACGCACGGGTGCCCAGAATGGCGACATCGTGTTCTTCGGCGCCGACCGTGCGAAAGTGGTCAACGATGCCATCGGTGCATTGCGTGTGCGCATCGGTCACAGCGAGTTCGGTCAAAAGAACAACCTGTCCGCCAAGGCCTGGAAGCCGTTGTGGGTGGTCGATTTCCCGATGTTCGAATTCGACGAGGAAGAAAATCGCTACACGGCGGCGCATCACCCGTTCACGAGCCCCAAGGATGGCCACGAAGACCTGCTCACGACCGATCCGAGCAAGGCGATCGCCAAGGCTTACGACATGGTGCTCAACGGTTGGGAAATCGGCGGCGGGTCGGTTCGTATTCACCGCGAAGAAATTCAGAGCAAGGTGTTTCGCGCCCTCAAGATCGATGCCGAAGAAGCCCGTGAGAAGTTCGGCTTCCTGCTCGACGCATTGCAATACGGCGCGCCTCCGCACGGTGGTATCGCCTTCGGTCTGGACCGCATCTGCACGATGATGACCGGTGCCGAATCGATTCGCGACGTGATCGCTTTCCCCAAAACGCAGCGGGCACAGTGCCTGCTCACGCAAGCACCGTCGCCGGTCGACGAGAAGCAATTGCGCGAGCTGCACATTCGCTTGCGCAGCACCGAGGTCAAGTAAGCGCATCGCGCAGTAACGAGAAGGGGTGACATGACAGCGCTGAGGGTGGTGAGCTACAACATCCACAAGGGCCGCTCGGCGTTGTTGAGCCGGGAGTCTCTGAATGCGCTGCGCTTGGAGCTTTATGGCTTGCGCCCCGACCTGCTCTTTCTTCAGGAAGTGCAGGGCCGCAACGAAAAGGCCTCGCGATTCGATGCCCAGCACGAGTCGCTTGGCGCGGCATTGCACATGTCTGTTGCCTATGGCCGCAACGCCATCCGCGATCAGACGGATCACGGCAACGCTTTGTTGTCGCGATTCAACATTCTCTCGTACGAAAATCAGGACATCTCCGATCACCGGATGGAGCAGCGAGGTCTGCTGCATGCCACGGTCGATATTGGCGGCCGCAATGTGCACTGCTTTGTGGTGCACCTGGGGCTCTTTGCCGGCGGGCGCTCACGTCAGATCACCGCGTTGATCGAGCGTATCCAGCGGCTGGTGCCCGAGGGCGATCCGATTCTGATCGCCGGCGACTTCAACGATTGGGGTGACCGGCTGGCGCCGCTCTTCGTGCAGCAGTTGGGGCTGTACGAGGTGTTCTCGCATGCCCCCCGCACACACGGTGGCGACGTCCCCAAGTTGCGCGATTCGATGCGGCGGATGGCCAATGTGCTGCGTGGCGTACCCAATGCGTTCGAAGCGCTGGACCGCACCCGCCAGTTGGGCATGAGCGGCTCGGCGTATTGTCCGCTGCCACCGCCGCGCACGTTCCCCGCCGTCTTTCCGTTTCTGCGGCTGGACCGCATCTATCAGCGCGGCTTTGCCGTGCGCAGCGCGCGGGTGTTGCGTGGGCGTGAGTGGGCCAAACTTTCGGACCATTCCCCCTTGCTTACCGAGCTCGAGTTGCCGTGAGGGGCAATATCGTCCAGCTGGACTGGACCGACGGCAACGCCATTACCCTGCTTGAAAACGGCACCGATTTCTTCCCCGCGCTATGCGCGGCGATCGATGGCGCGCGGCATAGCGTGCATCTCGAAACCTATATCTTCGTGCTCGATCGCACCGGCATCCGCGTACTCGACTCGCTCATGAAGGCCGCACGCCGGGGGATCAAGGTGCGTGTCGTGCTGGATGGCTTCGGCAGCGCCGAACAGGCCGAGAATATTCAAAGCCAGCTGCGTGGGGCAGGGGCGCAATGCCTCGTGTACCGGCCCGAGCCGAAATGGTTCGTGCGCTGGGTGCCGTCGCGCCAACGTCTGCGCCGCCTGCATCGCAAGCTTGCGGTAGTCGATGGCGAAACGGCCTTCGTGGGGGGAATCAATATCCTCGACGACTACGACGACCTCGATCCATCCGATGGGGTGCCGGTGCCGCGTTTCGACTATGCCGTCGACATCCGTGGACCGGTCGTGCCCTATGTTCAGCACGCGCAGGAGTTGCTCTGGGTGCGCCTGAACTGGTCGCGTCTGCGCAAGCACCCGCGCGACTGGCGCAAGTTGCGCCTGCGGCGTCCGCGCCCGCACGGCCCGCAGGATCCCAACGCCGGGACGTTGCGTGCGGCCCTGGTGTTGCGCGACAACGTGCGCTATCGCAAGACCTTTGAAAGTGCGTATCTCTACGGCATCCAGACGGCGCGCCGCGAGATCCTGATCGCGAATGCCTATTTCCTGCCGGGCAAGCAGTTCCGCGACGAGCTGATTCGCGCGGCGCGCCGTGGCGTCCGCGTGCGCGTGCTGGTACAGGGCAAGGTCGAGTACCGCATGCAGTATCACGCCACGCGTGCGCTGTATGCACCACTGCTGGCAGCGGGCATCGATATCGTCGAATACATGCCCAGTTATCTGCACGCCAAGGTGGCCGTCATCGACGACATTGCGGTGGTGGGATCGTCCAATATCGACCCCTTCAGTTTCCTGCTGGCGCGCGAAGCCAATGTCGTGGTCGACGACCGCGCTTTTGCCGCGCAGTTGCGCATTTCGCTCGAGGCGGCCATCGACGCGGGGGGCAGCCGCATCCTGGCGCATGACTATCACGGTCGTGGATGGGCGCGCCGTTTTGCCGACGGGCTCTCGTACCGTCTGATGCGCTTCGGCATTTCGTGGTCCGGGGTGCCGGGAGAGTATTGAGTATTCGGTCGGTCCTTTCGGCTTGCGGTAATTACCTATGTAAATAGGCATGTCGCAGCGATTTTGTCGGTTCACCGATGCGTTACGCTGGCGGCTGATAAAAAGGAGACTGAGCATGCTGCAAACCCCATCGTCTGCCATGGCGCGTCCTGCGACGCACATCAAAAAGATCGGCGTGCTGGGCGCCGGCGTCATGGGGGCGCAGATCGCTGCCCACTGCGTGAACGCCGGCGTGCCGGTGGTGCTGTTCGATTTGCCCGCAAAGGGCGATGATCGTAACGGCATTGCGCACAAGGCCATCGCACAGCTCAGGAAACTCAATCCCGCCCCGTTGGCGCATCCCGATCTGTCTGCCCGTATTCGAGCCGCCAATTATGGCGATGACCTCGAACTGCTGGGCGATTGCGATCTGATCATCGAGGCCATCGCCGAACGCATGGACTACAAACGCGATCTTTATCACAAGATCGCCGCACACGTGGCGCCGCACGCCACGCTCGCCAGCAATACCTCCGGCCTGTCGATCGAGGCGCTGTCGCAGGCCCTGCCCGATGCCCTCAAGCACCGCTTCTGCGGCGTGCATTTTTTCAACCCGCCGCGCTACATGCCGTTGGTCGAGCTCATCGCCACGGCGGCAACCGAGCCGCATCTGCTCGATCAGCTCGAGACCTTTCTCGTCTCGGCATTGGGCAAGAGCGTCGTGCGGGCGCGCGATACGCCGAATTTCATCGGCAATCGCATCGGCGTATTCGGCATCCTCTCCACGATGATCGAGGCCGAGCGTGCCGGCCTCACCTACGAACAGGTCGACGAGCTCACCGGCAGTCGTTTGGGGCGGGCCAAATCGGGCACTTTCCGCACGGCCGATGTGGTGGGATTGGACACGCTCGCGCATGTCATCAAGACCATGCAGGACGGCTTGCCCGACGATCCGTTTCGCGCGCACTTTGCTACGCCTGCCGTGCTCGCTGCGTTGTTGGAAAAAGGTGCGCTTGGACAGAAAACGGGTGCAGGCTTCTATCGCAAGGAAGGCAAATCCATCCTGCGGCTCGATCCCAAGGCGGGCGGCTATGTGCCCGCCGACGCACGCGTGGATGACGACGTTGCGGCGATCCTCGCGCAGCGCGATCCCGTCAAGCGGATGGCCGCGCTGCACGCCTCCGATCATCCGCAGGCGCGCTTCGTCTGGGCACTGCTGCGCGACACCTTCCACTACAGCGCGGTACATCTGGCGGATATCGCCGACACCGCGCGGGATGTCGATTTCGCAATGCGTTGGGGCTTCGGTCATGGGCAGGGGCCGTTCGAACTCTGGCAGAGCGCGGGGTGGACGCAGGTCGCCCAATGGATCGAAGACGACATCGCAAAGGGTGTAGCGCTTTCCGATGCGCCGTTGCCGCAGTGGGTGCGCACGGGGCCGGTGGCCGAGGCGGGCGGTGTGCACACGGCGGCGGGGTCCTGGAATCCGGCCTCGGCACGGTTTGAGTCGAGATCGCATCTGCCGGTGTACGCGCGGCAGCTCTTTCCGCCGCTGTTGGCCGGCGAGCAGCCGGCGATTTCAGGCAACACCGTGTTCGAAGACGACGCCGTGCGGGCATGGACGCTGCCGGCACCCCATCCCGAACGCATTCTCATCGTGTCGTTCAAGACCAAGATGCACACGATCAGTCCGGCCGTGACGGCGGGGCTGTTGCGGGCGATCGCGCTCGCCGAGGAGCGTTTCGAGGGCGTTGTGGTGTGGCAGCCGCGTGAGCCGTTTTCCGCCGGCGCCGATCTGCAAGGCGTGCTGGACGCCGTGCAAAAGAACGGGCCGGGCGCGATCGAGAAGGAGGAGCGCAATCTGCAGGACGCCGCGCAACGCATGCGCTATGCGCAGGTGCCCACTGTCGTAGCGCTCTCCGGCCTGGCATTGGGTGGGGGATGTGAACTCTCCGTGCATGCCACGCAGCGTGTGGCGCACCTCGAAACCTATATCGGGCTGGTCGAAGTGGGCGTGGGCCTGGTCCCCGGTGCCGGCGGCTTGACGTTCTGCGCGCGGCGCGCCGCCGAGCTCCACGCTCAGGTCGCATCCGACCAGCCACTTTTGAGCGTGCTCAAACGTTTTGCCGAAGCGGTCGCGGGTGCCACCGTGTCCAAATCTGCGCATGAGGCCAGGCAGATCGGTTATCTGCGCGAAAGCGATCCCGTGGTCATGAACGTCAACGAGTTGCTTTATGTGGCCGTGCATCAGGCTCATAGCTTGGCCGTGACAGGCTACCGCCCCCCCGTTGCCGTCCCGTTCCCGGTGGCTGGCCGCGATGGCGCCGCTACGCTATCCAGCCAACTGCTCAATCTGCGCGACGGCGGCTTCATTTCGGACTACGACTATGAGCTCGGGCGGCATGTCGCCCGGATACTGTGTGGCGGCGATGTCGATCCCGGAACGCTGGTCGATGAGGAGTACCTGCTGGCGCTCGAACGCCGCGCGTTTACCGCACTGTTGGGCGAGGAGAAGACGCAGGCCCGAATCGGCGGATTGCTGAAAACGGGCAAGCCGTTGCGCAATTAGGGCGGGAAGCCGTGCGGCTTTCCGATTGCCATGATGGCTCGTAATGACGGCCGCAATGTCCGCGCACCTGCTCAAACTGTTGCGGAAAAAAGACGCTAAATGAACGCCGGGGCGCAATACGCGCTACCTTGAACACAAAGAGGCCGAGCTGACACGTTGGCGCGGTACATAACGAAGTGGAGACTCAAGCATGACTCGAACGCTCAACGACGCTTATATCGTGGCCGCGACCCGCTCGGCGGTCGGCCGGGCGCCGCGCGGCGCATTGCGCGTCAAACGTCCGGACGATCTGCTGGCCGACGTGTTGCGGGCTGCGATGGCGCAAGTGCCATCGCTCGACCCGGCTGCGATCGAAGACGCCATCATCGGTTGCGCCCGTCCTGAAGGGTCGCAGGGCCTTAACGTCGCACGCATTGCGGTGTTGCTTGCCGGCCTGCCCGATAGCGTGGCCGGCGTCACCGTCAATCGCTTCTGCGCCAGCGGACTGACGGCGATCGCCATGGCCGCCGACCGTATCCGCACGGGCGAAGCCGACGTGATCATCGCCGGCGGCACCGAATCGTTGAGCCAGGTGCCGATGACCGGATTCGCACCGTCGTTTTCGCCCGATATTTTTGCGCAGGACGATCATCTCGCCATCGCCTATGGCATGGGGTTGACCGCCGAGCGTGTCGCCGAGCAATGGAAAGTGTCGCGCGAAGATCAGGATGCCTTTGCCTATACGTCGCATCAGCGCGCGATTGCAGCGCAAGACGCCGGGCAGTTCAACGATGAGATCACACCTGTGCTGGTCACGCATCGCGGGGCCGACCTGGACACGCACGAACAGGTCTCGCACACCACCCAGTTCACGCTGGACGAAGGTCCGCGGCGCGACACCACCCCCGAGGCACTCGCAAAACTTCGATCCGTGTTTGCCGCGCGTGGATCGGTCACGGCGGGCAACAGTTCTCAAACATCCGACGGCGCAGGCGTACTGATCCTGGCCTCGGGCGCGGCCGTAAAAGCGCATGGCCTTACGCCGTTGGCGCGGTTTTCGTCCTACGCCGTGCGTGGCGTGCCGCCCGACATCATGGGCATCGGACCGAAGGCGGCCGTACCGGCCGCGCTGAAATCCGCTGGCTTCACGCAGGATCAGATGGACTGGATCGAACTCAACGAAGCATTTGCCGCCCAGTCGCTGGCCGTGATTCGCGACCTGGATCTGGACCCGGCGCGGGTCAATCCTTTGGGTGGTGCCATCGCGCTGGGGCATCCGCTGGGCGCCACGGGTGCGATTCGTGCTGTCACGCTGGTGCACGGATTGCGTCGGCGCAATCTGTCGCGCGGCATGGTCACGATGTGTGTGGGAACCGGCATGGGCGCGGCAGGAATCTTCGAACGTATGTAAGTGCTTGCTAACTGGTAAGGCATGGAAGAAAGTGGACTTAAAACACACCCTGGATTTTCGGCATAAGGTAGACCTCAATAAGGTGCTCATCGGTGCGGCCGCATTGGTCGGCGCGTTTATGCTGTATGGACTCGTCAAAGAAGCCTCTCCTGAAGGCCAGGAGATGAAGAAAGGGCGAGCGGCCATTGATTTGTGTTGGCGTGAATTCGACCGCCGCGCAGCAAGCGATAACGCCGGTGTGGCTGCGACCTGCAAAAAGATGGAAGCGCGGTTTGCCGATACGTTCGGCCGTAACCCCTGAGCGCACTCATCGTTGAGCCGCTCGGGCAACTGCCGTGCACACGGCGGCAAGGAGCCGCCCCATCTGACGGTAAGCGTCAGCGCGGAGGCGCGCGACGGCTTGGGCGCAGGCCGTTAGCCAATTTTGCAATGGGCTTTCCAGCGATCACCAGCGCGGTGCCGACGAGAATCACGCAGGCGCCGACGATGATCGGTCGCGTGATGACTTCCCCAAGCAAGAACGCCCCCCAAAACATGCCGAATACAGGCACCAGGAACGTTACGGTCACCGCCCGTGTTGGGCCAATGTTGGCGATCAACCGGAAAAAGATGATGTAGGCAATGGTCGTGCAGAGCACGGCCAGCAGGATGATCGCCGTCCATGCCCGGATCGACACTGGCTGTTCGGGCCAATGCATGATCGCCAGCGGCATCAGCATGATCGCCGCCATCGTCATGGTGCCCGTCGCGCTGGTCAGCGCATCCACGCCCGTCAGATAGCGCTTGGTGAAGTTGGCACCAATGCCGTAGCACAGGGGTGCCACGATCGCGGCCAGTACCGCCGGACCGCTCCCGCCGCTTGTGAAATCGAGCTTGTCCCACACCAGAGCCACGATGCCCAGAAAACCGACGGCCAGCCCCAGCGCGCTGGTCCAGGGCAGCCGATCTTTCAGCCACAGCCACCCGATCACACCGCCCCACATGGGTGCCACGGCATTGGCGATCGACAGAAAACCGGCGCCCAGCGACCCGGCCGCGTACGCGTACAGCGCAAAAGGCAACGCGGCGTTGAAGGCGCCCACGCCGAACAAGGGCAGGGCATTGCGAAGCAGTGGCCCCAATCGGCCTTGCCACAAGGCGAAGGGCAGCAAACAAGCCGCGGCGATACCCACCCGAAGTTCAGCCAGGGCCATCGTTCCGAATTCGGGGGCGGCCATGCGCATGAATAAAAAAGAGCCGCCCCATACGGCGGCCAACAGCAACAGATCTGTCAAGTCGCGACTACGCATGCTTTTTTGCCGACACCACGTTCTTCATTTTGACCCGATGCGCCACAACGGCGGCGAAGACGCTCAACATTGCCGCGGCGATCAGACCCAACCGCACCCCTTCAAGCACTGATGTATAGGTGATGGCAATGCCGGTGGCGGCCGTGCCAACCGCGCTACCGATCGCCCGGGTGGTCTGTACCAGCGCGGACGCAATACCGATGTCGCGCCGCTCGCTGAGCATCTGCATGAAGAGCGTCATGTTGGGCAGCAGAAACCCCAGCGCCGTGCCGTTTACTGTGAAAGACAGCAAGATCCACCAGGCGGGCGTGCCCGCGTGAATGAACAGCACCATCACACAGCCGGTCGCCAGCAGCAGACCGCCAAACACCATCAATCGTTGCGGCTCGGACTGGCGCGGAAAAAGTTGGCCGTTGATGATGCTGCCCAGCGAAATGGCAGCTACGAGTGGCGTCATCAGCAGGCCGGCGGCGCTGGGAGAGTAGCCCAGTTCGCGCTGCAGGATCAGCGGGCTGTAGAAAATCAGGATGAACATCACCGCGCCGATTGCAAATGCCGCCAGGTTGAGCAGCCTCGGCTCCCAACCGCGCAGCACCCGTAGCGGAAAGATCGGCGCGCTCACGCGTCGTTCGTAGGGGAGCAGTAGTGCGACTGCCGCCACGGCGGCGATGGCCAATGCAATGGCCAGCATGGGCGACCCTGCGCCGCCTCGGGCGAACCCGATCTGCAATGCACCAAGCGGGGCGGCCACCGCCACGATGAGCAGCAATCCACCCACCCAATCGATCTTGCGCGTACCGTCCACCGTGGGATGAAATCGGGGGAAATAGCGCCAGATCAGAAAAAAGGAGGCCAGCGCGGCTACCGGGGCCACGAAGAATGCTGCACGCCAGCCGAATTCCTGGGTGATGGCGCCGCCCATCAGCGGCCCGATGCCGCTGGCCATGGCGAAGGCCGCCGACACCAACGCCATCCAGCGCACTCGCTCGCGCGCATCGGGAAACAGGTCGGCAGGGGCCGCGAACGCCGTGGCGATCATCATGCCCCCGCCAATGCCTTGCAGGGTTCGGAACATGATCAGCTGCGGCATCGATTGAGCCAGGCCACAGGCCACCGAACCGGCCGCCACGATCGCCAGCGAGATCAGCATCAGCGGTTTGCGGCCGAACATGTCGCCCAGACGGCCAAAAATCAGGATCGACGCCGCAGTGGCCAGCAAATAGCCGGTTCCCACCCAAGAATACAGCTCCATCCCGCCCAGTGCTTCAGCGACCCGCGGCAGGATCGTGGTGACGATCGTGGAGTCGAATGCGACCAGGACAACGGTTGCGGCCACCCCCGCCATCGCGAGCAGGAGATCGCGGCGGGACCGTTCGGCGGGCTTCGGTGCTGCTGTTGCGGAGGAAGAACTGCCGTCGGAACGGGTAGGTGAGGTCATCCCTCAAGAATATCACCCGTTCGTTAACGTGCTACCGAAAAAGTGTGTGATATCCGACTAAAAGAACCACAACAAGGGCTGGAATTGCCCACGTAAACATCGGATTGCGCATGCCGTCCTCGGCTACGATAGGCGGCGCCGGTGGCGCGGTAGTCGGTACGCGAGTGATGTGGTCCATGAAGGCCGACATGAAGCTATCGACAATCTTGTTACCTGCCTTGACCAGCATGGGCTCGCCCACCTGGGCCAGTTTGCCGCCTGCCATGCCCGCCACGGTGTATGCCAGCCGGGTGCCATCGTCCTTGGTCGTCAGATTGACCTGGGCGGTGCCGATCACCAGGCCCGCCGCGCGACCCTTGCCTTCAAACGCCAGGGTGCAGCTATCGGGAGCCTGGATATCGGAGAGGAGCAGCTCGCCTTCGTATTCGGCCTCGATGCCGCAGGCCTTGCTGTGCAAGGTCACCCAGTATTCGGTGGGCGAACGTTGTTCCATCCGGGCGCACCCCGGAATGCACTTTTGCAACACAGTCGGGTCGGTAAGCGCCTCCCAAACCTGATGTTGCGGTTTGGGAATCCAATGGGCATCTTTGATGTGCATGGCTGTCTCCTCTGCACGGGTTGCTTGCTGCAACCTCTAAAGTGGGGTTTGGTGTCTTTATTTTGCGCCTGTTTACGCTGCAAGGGAACGGTGTTGCCAAGTAGAATTACGGACGTACGCACTGTTAAAAACAAAAACAACTATGGGCGTGTTACAAATGACCTGTGCCATTAAACTAGCGGCGCTTTCGACTCTGGGCTCCGTGTGATCTACATTGTTACCGCATTCCTGACCTCCCTCGTGGTGACGCTTCTCGTCGTCAGGTACTCCCATCTCCATGCGCAGTTCACCGCCGACAGCGATCTGACGGGGGTGCAAAAATTCCACACCCGTCCGGTCCCCCGCGTAGGTGGCGTGGCCCTGCTCGTCGCCCTCTTGGTGATCTGGGGGTTGCTCTGGTTCACCGAGCGAGAACAGTTCAAAGAATTTGGTTTGCTGATCGTGGCCAGCCTGCTGGCGTTCGCCGGCGGCTTGGCCGAAGACCTCACCAAGAAAGTACGCGCGTCCGTGCGGCTGGTGCTGGCCATGCTTGCGGGCGGTGTGGGGTACTACCTGCTGGATGGGGCCATTACCCGGATCGACATCATCGGGCTCGACTGGCTCCTGCAATTCGGGGTGTTTTCGCTGATCTTCACCATGTTTGCCGTGGGTGGCGCGGCCAATGCCGTCAACATCATCGACGGCTATAACGGTCTGGCCGCATTTGTCTCGGCAACCATCTTCGCCGGCTTCGCCTATGTGTCGTTTTATCTGGGCGATCGGTTGCTGCTGGTGTCGTCAGTGGCGATGCTGGGGGCGATCGGCGGATTTTTCGTCTGGAATTATCCCAAGGGGCTGATTTTTCTGGGCGACGGCGGCGCGTACCTGATCGGCTTCATGATCGGCGAAATTTCGGTGCTGATGCTGGCGCGTCACCCGATCGTGTCGGCGTGGTTTCCGCTGTTGATTTGCGTCTACCCGGTGTTCGAGACGCTCTTCTCCATTTACCGCAAGCGATTGTTGCGCGGCGGTTCGCCCGGGATGCCCGACGGCGTGCATTTGCACATGCTCGTCTACCGGCGCCTGGTGCGTTGGGCTGTGGGCTCGCGCGACGAGAAGCGCCAGGTGCAACGCAACGCCATGACCTCGCCTTACCTGTGGCTGTTGTCGTCGCTGGCAGTGATCCCCGCCGTGCTGTTCTGGCAACAGCAAACCGTATTGATGATTTTCGTATTCCTGTTCGCCGTGACTTATGTGTCGCTATACCGCGCGGTGGTGCGCTTTGAGACGCCCCGTTGGCTGGTGCTGACCAAACGTGCGCTGGGACCGCTGGCGCTGGGCCGCGGCGACGCGTCGTTTCCCGGGGCGGCCGTCGAGATCGATCAGATTGCTCACCAACGCGTCGCGATCCTGATGGGTTGCTATAACGGACAAACCTATCTCCGAGAGCAACTCGATTCCATCGAAGCGCAGACGCACCGCAATTGGGTGCTGTGGGTGTCGGACGACGGCTCGACCGACGATACCGCCAAGATCCTCGACGAGTACCGTAGCCGCTGGGGTGAAGACAAATTGCGTGTGGTCGATGGACCGCATCAAGGTTTTGCCCGTAATTTCCTGAGTTTGGTGGCGCGGCCGGAGATCGAAGCGGACTTCTTTGCCTACTGCGATCAGGACGACGTATGGGTAGCGTCCAAGCTGGCGCGAGCGCTGGACGTTCTTGAGCGTGTAAGAGAGGGTGATCAGCCCCAGCTCTATTGTTCGCGCACCCTGCTGGTAGACGCCAAGTCACAGCCGCTAGGGTTTTCGCCGCTTTTCGACCGCAAGCCCGGCTTCAAGAACGCGCTGGTGCAGAACATCGGGGGCGGCAATACGATGGTCTTCGACGCCGCGGCGCGCAGGATCATTGCCGGTGCGGGTTGGGATCTGGACGTCGTGGCGCACGACTGGTGGACCTACATCGCGATCAGTGCAGCCGGAGGGCATACCATCTATGATCCGAAACCTGCATTGCGCTACCGCCAGCATGGGTCCAATCTCATTGGTTCCAATGTGGGCATGGGCGCCCGATTTGGCCGTGTGTTCAAATTGTTCCAGGGCCAGTGGCATCGATGGAATGATGCCAATGCCGTGGGATTGCGGCGCATCGACCATGCATTGACCGGATCCGCCAGGCGCACCTTTACAGAATTTGAAGCCGCGCGGCTGGGATCCTCGTTGTTTGGGCGCTATGCCGCCATGAAACGCGCAGGCGTCTATCGCCAGACGACACTCGGAAATCTCGGCCTTATCGTGGCCGTCCTTTTTAAGAAAATGTAGCTATGACAATTATCGTGACCGGCGGTGCCGGCTTTATCGGCGGCAACTTCGTACTGGATTGGTTGAGGCAGTCTGACGAGAAGATCGTCAACGTCGACAAATTGACCTATGCAGGCAATTTGCAGACGCTCGAGTCGGTCGCCGGCAATCCGAATTACCGCTTCGTGCAAGCCGATATCGGCGATCGCGCGGCTATCGATGCGCTGCTGGCTGAAGAAAAGCCGCGGGCCGTGCTTAACTTCGCTGCCGAGTCCCATGTGGATCGCTCGATCCATGGCCCCGGTGATTTCATCCAGACGAATGTCGTGGGCACGTTCAACCTGCTCGAATCGGTGCGCGCTTATTGGAGCGCGCTTGAAGAGCCCGCGCGTAGCGACTTCCGTTTTCTGCATGTTTCCACCGACGAAGTCTATGGCACGCTGAGCGCCGAAGATCCGCCGTTTACCGAAGAGAACACGTACGAGCCCAACAGCCCGTACAGCGCCAGCAAGGCCGCGTCCGATCACCTCGTTCGCGCCTGGCACCACACGTATGGCCTGCCGGTGTTGACCACCAATTGCAGCAATAACTACGGTCCGTATCACTTCCCCGAGAAGCTGATCCCGCTGGTGATTGCCAATGCCCGCGCCGGCAAGCCGCTGCCTATCTATGGCGATGGCCAGCAGGTGCGCGATTGGCTGTACGTAACCGATCACTGCTCCGCGATTCGCCGCGTACTTGAAAGCGGCAAGCTGGGCGAAACCTACAACGTCGGCGGCTGGAACGAAAAGGCCAACCTGGAAGTCGTGCACACGATCTGCGCCATTCTGGATGAGCTGCAACCGCGCGCTGATGGCGAGCCGTACACCAAGCAGATCACGTTCGTAAAAGACCGCCCCGGGCATGATCGCCGTTACGCGATCGACGCGCGCAAACTTGAGCGCGAACTGGGCTGGAAGCCCGCCGAAACGTTCGAATCCGGCATTCGCAAAACGGTGCAATGGTATTTGGACAACACCGAATGGGTCGATAACGTCATGAGCGGCAACTACCGCGACTGGCTCAAGAAGCAATACACCGCATGAAGATACTTCTCCTTGGAAAAGATGGGCAGGTGGGCTGGGAGTTGCAACGCGCACTCGCGCCTTTGGGCGAGGTTGTGGCGCACGGACGCGACCGGGCCAATCTCGAAGATATTCCGGGTGTCGTTGCGCTGATCCGCGCCGAACGGCCCGACGTGATCGTCAACGCTGCGGCCTATACGGCAGTGGATAAGGCCGAAAGCGATGCAGATCGAGCCGATCTGATCAACCATCGGGCGGTGGCTGCCATCGCCGAGGAAGCGCGTACGCTCGGTGCCTGGTTCGTGCACTATTCGACTGACTATGTCTTTGCCGGCGACAAGGCCGCCCCGTACGTCGAGAGCGATCCGATCGCGCCTCAAAGCGTTTACGGGTCGACAAAGCAGTTGGGCGAAGCGGCGATCGCGGCGTCGGGCTGCAAGCACCTTATCTTCCGTACCAGTTGGGTGTTTGCCGCGCGCGGCGGCAACTTTGCCAAAACCATGTTGCGGCTCGCCGCCGACCGCGAGGAATTGCGTGTGGTCGGCGACCAGACAGGCGCACCGACCAGCGCCGAACTCATCGCCGATGCGACCGCATTGTGCATTTACCGCACGCGGGTGCAGCCGGATGACACGTATTCCGGCATCTACCATCTCGTCGCCGGTGGTGAAACGACCTGGCACGGCTACGCACAATATGTGATCGGTCTGGCGGCAGAAAAAGGGGCGACCCTGAAAGCCAAACCGGAACAGGTTCATCCCATCGCGACGACCGACTATCCGGTGCCCGCGAAACGGCCGGCAAACAGCCGGCTCGATACACAAAAAATCCAACGTACTTTCGCCCTGACCTTGCCTGATTGGAAGGTTCACGTTGCGCGACTGATCGACGAAATCGTTATTTAGGAAGAGCCATGAAACGTAAGGGCATCATTTTGGCCGGCGGTGCCGGTACCCGTTTGCATCCCGCCACGCTGTCGATTTCCAAACAGCTTTTGCCGGTATACGACAAGCCGATGATCTACTACCCGCTGAGTACGTTGATGCTTGCGGGCATTCGCGACGTCTTGATCATCAGTACGCCGCAGGACACGCCCCGTTTTCAGCAGTTGCTGGGCGATGGTTCGCAGTGGGGCATGTCGCTGGAATACGCCGTGCAGCCGAGCCCGGATGGTTTGGCGCAAGCCTTCATCATCGGCGAGAAGTTTCTGGCCGGTGCGCCGAGCGCATTGGTCTTGGGCGACAATATTTTTCACGGTCATGACATCGCCGAGTTGCTGAGCGATGCCGACAGCGTGGTCGATGGCGCCACCGTATTCGCTTATCACGTCAACGATCCGGAGCGCTACGGCGTGGTGGCATTCGATTCGAACGGCAAGGCCCAGAGCATCGAGGAAAAGCCCGTCAAACCGAAAAGCAGTTTCGCGGTCACTGGCCTGTATTTCTACGACTCGCAAGTTGTGGATATCGCCAAGAACGTGAAACCCAGTTCGCGTGGCGAACTCGAGATCACGGCGGTGAACCAGGCCTATCTCGATATGGACAAACTGAGCGTGCAGATCATGAAGCGCGGTTATGCCTGGCTCGATACCGGCACCCACGACAGTTTGCTTGAGGCCGGTCAATTCATTGCGACGCTGGAGCACCGCCAGGGGTTGAAGATCGCATGTCCGGAAGAGATCGCATGGCGCAACAAGTTCATCACATCGGAACAACTTGAAGCCCTCGCGCAACCCATGCTCAAGAACGGATATGGGCAATATCTCCTGAAGATCGCTCGTGAGGACACGGTATGAATGTAATTAAGACTGACATCCCGGATGTGATGATCCTCGAACCGAAGGTGTTCGGCGATGAGCGCGGTTTTTTCATGGAAAGCTTCAACGCCGAGGCATTCGCCAAAGCGACTGGGGTGACGACGCCTTTTGTGCAGGACAATCACTCGCGTTCGGCGAAAGGTGTTTTGCGGGGTTTGCATTACCAATTGCAGCAGGCGCAAGGTAAGTTGTTGCGCGTGGTACGTGGCACGATTTTCGACGTGGCTGTGGATATCCGCAAGTCGTCGCCGACGTTCGGCAAGTGGGTGGGTGTGGAGTTGACTGCCGATAATAATCGTCAGCTCTGGGTGCCTCCCGGCTTTGCTCATGGCTTTGTGGTGCTGAGCGAGTCCGCCGACGTGCTCTACAAAACGACGGATTACTATGCGCCTGCTTCGGAGCGCTGTATTTCCTGGGATGACCCGGAGATCGCAATCGCCTGGCCTGAAGGCATTGCGCCGATTCTTTCCGCAAAAGATCAAGCGGGCAAGCAATTGCGGGATGCCGAGGTTTTTGCCTGAGCGATGAGTGAGCCTATCCTGGTCGACGACCGCCCCTTTGTGAAGGCGCCGGAGCATCTTTCCGGCGCCTTTGAGCTCGATGTTGTCTGGTTGGTCGTCAAGGCCTTCAAAACCAAGTCTGTCCTGGTCGTCGGCAAGCCTTCACTCGCTGCGCTATCGATGCTGCGCACGATGACGCAATGCACCGTGTGGGCCGAACACGCCACATATGGCGATCGGCCCGAACCGCTTGCCGCGCTGCTCGAGCACCAGCACTTTCACGCCGTCTTGCATTGGATCGATAGCGACCCTGCGAGGCAGTCGGCCGCAGATCTGATTGCGGCCAGTGCGACCGCTGATGCCTGCGTGGTTGCCGACACGCGCAGCACGCAAACCAGTCGCGAAACAATCCTGGCGGTTTTGAAGGATACGTTCGCAGAAGTCGATCCATTGGATTTACGGGGGCCGGCCGGGCTTCGCGCCACGTCGCGCCGCAACGACACGATCGCTGGAGCAGTCACCCCCTCACTGTTTGTGGGACGTCAGCGTCACGAGGCGTTGATGCAGCCGTGGGCTGATGTATTCTCGCGTTCGCAACGGCCGCAAGGCGCGGACAAGGCCACGGCCGCCGTCATGGATGCCTTGAAGCTGGAACTCAAGCACGCGCAAGCCGAAGTGGCGCAACTGCGCTCGTCGACATCATGGCGCCTGACCTACCCCTTGCGCATGAGCGTCAACGTCATTCGTTTCGGGTTGGGCCTTGGACGGCGTATCCGCCGCGCGATGAACGATCGCGGCGGGATGATCCCAACCGTGCAAGCGGCTGTTCGTATCGTTCGCGCCGAAGGCTTGACCGGTGTCGTGACACGGGTGCGCCGCGCTGCGGGACGCGGCAGTTCGGCGCCTGAAGTCGAGATTACGTACGCCGATTGGATCGACCGTTTCGACCGTATCGACGATGACGCCCGAGCACGCATGCGCACTGAGCTGGTCACGATGGCCAGAAAGCCGCTGATCTCGATTCTGGTGCCGGTGTACAACGTTCCTGCCGACTTGCTGCGTGAGATGGTTGCCTCCGTGCAGCGCCAGATCTACCCGCACTGGGAACTGTGTCTTGCGGACGATGCCTCCACGGATGGCACCGTGCGCCAGACGCTTGCAGCGCTGGCGGCGTCCGAAAGCCGGATCAAAGTCGTCTACCGTCCGCAAAATGGCCATATTTCCCAAGCGACCAATTCAGCGCTGGAGATTGCAACGGGTGAGTTCGTCGCGTTGCTGGACCAGGATGACGTGCTGACCGAGCACGCGCTTTTCATGGTGGCGCGGGCGATCAACGCAAATCCGCAGGCCCGCATGTTCTACAGCGACGAGGACAAGCTCAATCCTGCCGGTGAACGTACCACCCCTTACTTCAAGCCGGACTGGAATATCGAGCTCATCCGCGCCCAGAATTTCTTTTCCCACCTTGGCGTCTATGAAACGGCCCTGGTGCGCGACGTGGGCGGCTTCCGTGTCGGTTTCGAGGGTAGCCAGGATCACGATCTGGTATTACGCTGCGCCGACGCGGCGGGCGACAAGAATATCGTCCACATCCCGCATGTGCTTTATCACTGGCGCATGACGGAAAACAGTACTGCGTCGAGCGGCGAAGCGAAGCCTTACACCATGCGCGCTGCGGCACTGGCGGTGGGTGAGCATCTGGCACGGCGCGGCATCGATGGTGAGGTGGTCACTCCCGAGACGAATGTGGGCTACCTGCGCATGCGGTATGCATTGCCGGCCAGTGCGCCGCTGGTATCGATCATCATCCCCACACGCGATGGCGTGAGTCTGCTCAGCCAGTGCGTGGAAAGCATCTTTGCATCGACGGACTACCCGCATTTCGAGATTCTGATTGTGGACAACGGCAGTGTGGAGCCCGCCACGGCCAAGTATCTGGACAGCCTGTCGCAGTTTTCGAATGTTCGCGTCATCCGCGACGATTCGCCGTTCAATTACTCTGCGCTCAACAACGGCGCGGCGGCGGTCGCGCATGGCGAATACATTTGCCTGATGAACAACGACATCGAGATGATCCATGCCGATTGGCTGCGCGAGATGCTCAGCATCGCCGCCCAGCCTGGCGTGGGTGCCGTGGGCGCGCGGCTCTGGTACCCCGACGACCGCCTGCAGCACGGCGGCGTCATTCTGGGCATCGGCGGTGTGGCTGGCCATATGCACCATATGCTCCGGCCGCACGAGACCGGATACTTTTCACGCGGCGTGCTCGCGCAAGACGTTTCTGCAGTGACGGCTGCCTGTTTGTTGATCAAGAAATCGGTGTACGACGAGGTCGGCGGGCTCGACGAGAAGTTGGCCGTGGCATTCAACGACGTCGACTTTTGCATTCGCGTTCGCGAGGCAGGCTACCGAAATGTGTGGACCCCCTATGCCGAGCTGTATCACCACGAATCGGCAACGCGGGGATCGGATCTGACGCCCGCGAAGCGGGAACGCTTCGAGCGCGAGGTGCATTTCATGTTGAACCGGTGGGGCGATCTGCTGCAGCAGGACCCCGCCTATAACCCCAACCTTTCACTGCAGGGCTCCACGCACTGTTTTGCGATTTCGGAGGCGCCGCGGGTCAACGCGTTCGCGTAGCCCGGGACGTTATCTTGACTATCGGCTTTTACCTAACAAATGGCCCGCTTGCGTTGAGCATCATCGACGCTTTCACGGCGTCATTACAGGATTGAATTTTTATGTTTAGCTTTATCTCGGGCGGCGTGCAGGATCTTGTCGCGTCAACAAGCAGAATGCCACTCGTTGGCGCGCTGGGTTGGCAAGATGTTCGGCAGCGCTACCGTCGTTCGGCGCTAGGGCCGTTCTGGCTCACGCTCAGCATGGGCGTCATGATCGCGTCTATCGGTATCGTCTTCGGGCAGATTTTCAACTCACCCATCCATGAGTTTTTCCCTTACCTGTCGGTCGGCCTGATCTTGTGGATGTTCATGTTGAACACCATTTCGGAAGGATGTGCCGGGTTTATTTCGTCCGACGCCATCATCAAGCAATTGCCGATTCCCTTGCCGGTGCATGTCTACCGTCTGGTCTGGCGCAATATCATCATCCTTGCGCACAATCTGATCATCTTCCCGTTGGTATTGATCATTGTCCAAAAGCCGATTGGCTGGATCGCGCTCATGAGCATTCCGGGCTTTGTGTTGCTGCTGATCAATATGCTGTGGGTAGCATTGCTGCTGTCGACGATTTGCGCTCGCTACCGCGATATTCCGCAGATTGTGGCAAGCGTGATGCAGGTCGTGTTCTATCTCACGCCCATCATGTGGTTGCCCTCGATGATTCCCAATAAGTCGGGATCGCTGATCGTGGGTCTGAACCCGTTCTACCACCTCATCGAGATTGTGCGTGCCCCGTTGATGGGTGCCAATGCGACGCACCTGAACTGGATGGTCACCATCGGGATTGCCGTGGTCGGCTGGCTCCTCACACTTTCGGTCTATGGCCGCTACCGCCGTCGCATTGCGTACTGGCTGTAATCGTTCACACGGCATTGATATAGGTTCGAAAATGGCTTCCATTAGTTTTGACGCAGTCACCGTTGATTTTCCCGTTTACAACTCAAGCGCACGCTCGCTCAAGAAACGGCTGTTTCAGGTAGCGACTGGCGGACAGTTGAGCGCCGATGACAAAGGGCGCGTCGTCGTCCGTTCGCTGGAAGGCTTGACCTTCGATATCGTGAAGGGCGAGCGCGTGGCGCTTCTCGGTCACAACGGTGCCGGCAAGAGTTCGCTCTTGCGCCTGCTGAGCGGCGTTTATTTTCCGTCCACCGGCGTGGCCAAGGTCGACGGTACGATCGGTTCGTTGATCGATATCTCGCTGGGCATCGATCACGAAGCCACCGGCCGCGACAACGTCTATCTGCGCGGTGCGTTACTCGGCTTGTCGAAAGCGACGATCGAGGAGAAGATGGACGAGATCATCGATTTCTCCGAGCTTGGCGACTTCGTAGACATGCCCCTGCGCACCTATTCGTCGGGTATGCATCTGCGACTGGCCTTTGCCGTCTCGACGATCATTCGCCCTGAGATTTTGTTGATGGATGAATGGCTGTCGGTCGGCGACGAAGGTTTCAAGCACAAAGCGGAAGAACGGCTGACCAGTCTGGTGGACGCAACCGATATCCTGATTATTGCCACGCACTCCAAGGACATGTTGTTGCGCGTATGCACGCGCGCAATCTGGTTGGAGCATGGCCGCATCAAGATGGACGCCGACGCCAAGACGGTCGCCGACGCTTACTTCGGAGCGTGATGACGTGCGCAAACTTGATGCCTTGACCTCATTGAGGTTTTTCGCTGCCTTGGCGATCGTAATTCATCACAGCAAGGTAGCGTTTGAGGCAACGGCCTGGATCAACTCACCCATACCGCTGGATTACGGGGTGAGTTTTTTCTTTGTGCTTTCCGGCTTCATCCTGAGCTATTCACACCCCGAATCCAGCAGGAAAACCAGCGCCCGCAGTTTTTATGTTGCGAGATTTGCACGTATCTGGCCGCTTCACCTGGTCACGTTTCTTCTTTGCCTGGCGCTGATTCCTGAGCGTGCGCGGTTGAGCCCGGATAGTTTCGACACCACCCTGGCCAACCTCACACTCGTGCACGCCTGGATACCCATGGCGGGCTACTTTTTCTCGTACAATTCAGTCTCGTGGAGTATTTCCGCCGAGGCTTTCTTTTATTTGTGCTTTCCATTCCTGAGCAGGAATCTCGCTCGTACCTGGCACTGGAAATTGTTCCTTGTGATCGGTCTTGGCGCGGCGGTGCTGTTTGTCGCTACGGCGCTGCAGGTGCCGTCCTACAACCATGATGCGCCGTTTCAGGTGTCGAGTACGGGGATGTCCTACATCTCTCCGTTTGTGCGAATCAGCGAGTTTTTCCTCGGCATGCTTACCGCTCTTGCGTATAGCAAGTATGCACATGTGTTGAAGCTCAAACCGCTGGTCTGGACGCTTCTGGAGATTGGGGCATTGGCTCTTGTGCCGGTGATGGTGCACTTCTCCAGGGTTGCCACCGGGTTTGTGGTCTCGACCCTCACGCACAGTGAGCCGGTAGCGGAGTATCTGGGGCATGCAGGCGGGGCGCCGGCCTTCATGGTTGTGATTTTCATCATGGCGTTCGGCAATGGCTACATCTCCAGACTGCTGTTTTGGCGTCCTCTGGTGATCCTTGGCGAAGCGAGTTTTGCGTTGTATCTGGTCCATCAGATCTTCATTGGCTGGTATTTCATGAATATTCCCAGCCTTACTGCCATCCCGAATAACGTGATTTTCGTCGTCTACTGGGTCGCATCCATCTCGGCCTCGCTGTTGCTTTGGCGTTTCGTGGAAACGCCGATGCGTCAGAAGATACGCGGCTGGCTGGCGCCAGGTCGCTCATCGCCGACTGCGCCCGTCTGACGGTCAATCGGGCATTTTCCATGGCGTCCGGCCGCAGCCGTTGCGGCCGGTCCATCCTCCGGCGTCATTCAATCACGCCCGCCTTTGGGGCAAAGACGACGCTGTTCGTCTCCCCCCTGCTGCATATCTGCTGGTCAGTCGATCGACTGCGTTCGTTCCGACTCGTCAAGCCATCGCTTCTGAATTGTTGTCCGCTAACCACGGGGGTGTTTGCCATCCCAGTGGGGATTACAATTAGTCCGGAATTTTCGAGGATATGATCAGATGAACGTGGTGCGACAGTCGACTCAAGTGCTTCAAAATGCGGGCGTGTCGAGCGTTCAGGTAGGTCGATTTTCCCTCATCGATATCCCTGCCTCGGCGGTGACGTTGTTGGCGGAGATGCTCGGATTGACCAGTGCCGCCGCGCTACAAGCGGCGTCCAGCACGCAAGACGCCTTGGGCGAACCGTCGGCGTCACCAACCCATGCGCCTGACGAGCAGTTTGTGTTCGTGGCACGACCGCCGCAAGATGTCGCGACTTCGTGCTGGTTGCGATTCGGCCAACCGCGTGAACGCACCCTTGCCTCCTGGGCGCACATTGTGTTGCACGCGGAGCGTGCAACCCGAGGTCTGAATCGTATTGTCATCGAGCACGCGGCATTGCTGCGCGATCCGGTGCACGAATTGGGCCGGGCTTTCGCCGGCGTCGCCGAAGTCCCGGCCGAGGAGCTTGCCACGCTGAAGCCCGAGCTCGTCAATTGCGTGAAACGGGGCGAGTCCTTCGCATCCGATGCGACGGATTTCGTCGATTCCACGCCATTGGAAGCGCTCTGCGAAGATATTCATGACGCGCTGATGCATCTCGCGTCCCGTTCGGGAGACCCCGTCAAAGATAACGAGACGTTCGATGCGCTATTCGAGCGTTTCAACGACTTCGTGGCCCCCGGTGCGAACAAGGCCGGCACGGTCGCACAAGGTGCGACGAGTATCGAGCCCCCTGTCGCCATGCCCGCGGTGACTGGCCTCTCGAGCGACGCCGAGCAGGCTCTGCGTCAGGAACTCGCTGCTACGCTGTCCACGCTTGATGGCGTCTACCGATCGAGGGAATGGTGGCTTGGTACGAAACTGGTGCCGTACCTGGACCGAGTGCCGTCTTCCGTCCGCAGTATTCCGCGTCGCGGTAAGCAATTGGTCAGGAACGTGGTTCGTGGGCGGCCGTCGGAAGCCGCGGTCGAGATTCCAGGTGTCGCGCCCAAAGTCGTCGACCGTCAGTTGGAAATTTTTGAATCGGCATGCCGTTATCTTGGCCATCACGACAAACTTGGCGAGGGCGATGGCCCCAGTTTGTTGGACTATTTTTCCCACTACGTGGTAATGGCCGAAGCGATCAGGACGTCGACGTATTTTGACGAGCCTTATTACGTCAGGGCCGCTGGCATCGACCCGAGCGAGATCGATCCCGTCTATCACTATTTGCTGGACGGCGAGGTCAAAGGATTGTTGCCATCCTTGCAATTCGATCCGGCTTATTACCTCGAGCAATATCCGGATCTGCAAGTGTTGCCGGATGGATTTCTGGCGCACTACGTGCGATACGGTATCCACGAAGGACGTCGCGCATTGCCTTTGGCGAGCGAGTACGAATTTCCAACGCTTACCGGCGATCCCAGCAAGCCAGTGGCTGTGGTGGTTGTGCACGAGGCGTCGCGTTCAGGCGCGCCCATTCTCGGTTGGAACATCGCGCTGAACCTGCGCGCCAAGTACCGAGTCGTGCTCATTTCGCTTAAGGAAGGCGTGCTTTGGAACGACTTCAAAGAAAACTCGGATGCCTTGGTCGGCCCCGTCCCGCACGTTTATCACAACGAGTTGGACTCGCGCGCCTTCGGACGCGCCATCGTTCACAAGTACGCGCCCGAATTCGCGATCGTCAACAGTGTCGAGTCGCGATTGGTGACTGAGGGGATCGTGACGAGCGGCGTGCCGGTCGTTGCATTGGTGCACGAGTTTGCGGCTTACACCAAACCCACCGGCACATTGCAGCGTTTGTATGAACTGGCGACCGAGATTGTCTTTCCGGCCGAGGTCGTTCGACAATCTTCGCTGGACGCCTATCCCATCTTGCGCGTGCGCAGTTCGCGCGTGCTGCCGCAGGGGCAGAGCCGCGTGCCGCCCAAGCCGCGCAAGGCGGGCGTCGTCCACGTCAATGAGGCCGAGAAAGTGGTGGCCTCATTGCGTCCCACGCCACGTGAAAAGAGCTACCTCGTGGTCGGCATGGGCTTCTTCGACTGGCGCAAAGGCGTCGATCTTTTTCTTTCGACGGCGACGACGGTTATCAAGCGACACCCTGAACTGGACATCCGGTTCGTCTGGGTGGGGCATGGTTATAAGGTTACGGACGCCCTGGATGTCTCGGCCTATGTGAGCGATCAGATCATTCGGTCAGGTGTGGGCGACAAGTTCGAAATCATCGACGCTGTGGGCGATGTGGACGCGGTCTACAAAACCGCCGACTTGCTCTACTTGAGTTCGCGTCTGGATCCTCTGCCGAACGTTTCGATCGATGCCGCGCTGCAAGGCTTGCCGATCGTCTGCTATGCCGAGGCCAGCGGTATGGCCGAGATTCTGCTTTCGACGCCAGAGACCTCGCGATTGGTCGTGCCCCATCTGGATCTCGCAGAAGCTGCAACGGAGATCGCCGCATTGGCGCATGATCGCGCGTTGTCGCAGTCGTTGGGCGCCGCGGTGAAGCGGCTGGCCGAAGCGCGTTTCAATATGACGAGGTACGTTGCCGAGCTCGAGCAATTGGCGTTGGATAGCGCAGCGTCGCCTGCGCGCGCGCAACTTGCCGCCGCGACGCTCGCTTCTTGTCAAGCCATCGACGTCAGCCTGTTTGTTGGAACGGTCATACAGTCGAATCGTCGTAAAGCCGTCATCGACCGCTACGCGGTGACCGCGGGCAATCTGGATTATGCGAAGCTGCCGGCACCCGAAGCCTACAGCAGAAGAATCCTCCCAGGCTTCCATCCCTACACCTACGCCAGATCCTATCCAGGCTACGACCTTCAGAAAGGCGGCGATCCTACCGCCCACTTCATCAGCGAGGGGTCGCCCGCCGGCCCCTGGTTGCATCCGGTTATCCAGGTCGATAGCCGCGACCCGTTGATATCTCCTGCTGACACGGGTGCGCCGGCGCTGCGCGCGATGCTGCACGTTCACATGCATTACATGGACGACCTTGACGACCTGGTCGCGCGAGTAAATGCGCAAACGGTACCGTTCGACGTGGTGATCACGACGGACGGTCCGTCCAAGGTCGATCGGATCAAGCGTGCGTTTCGTACCGCAGGCCGCGACATCGTTTGCATTGCGTTCGAAAACCACGGGCGCGACATCTTGCCGTTCGTGGAGATGCTGCGCCGCTTTGCGGACAACTATGACGTGGTCGGCCACCTGCACGGCAAGAAGAGCAAGGACACGCTCAACGTGAGCGCCGACTTTGGCGCGCGTTGGCGCGCGTTCCTCTGGGATAGGCTGTTCGATATCGAAGGCACCGCAGCTCCGAGGATTTTCGATGCATTTTCGCGTGACGAATCGCTCGGCCTGGTATTCCCGGAAGATCCTCATTTGATCGGCTGGGAAGCCAACTTCGAATTCGGCAAGCAGGCAGCGCATGCTTTGGGCATCACCTGCGAGTTGCCGCAGACGCCCGAGTTTCCGGTGGGTACGATGTTCTGGGCCAGAGCGGCGGCGCTGCAGCCTCTCCTGGCTTTGCCTGCCGAGATCGTTCCGGCAGAGCCGCTACCGGTCGATGGCAGCGTGCTGCATGCGTTGGAAAGATTGATACCGGTGATCGCGGCGTCGAAGGGGTTTCATTACGCCACGACCGTTCGCAACTCCAGCTACCGGTAAGTGCGTGCCTGCGGGCCGCCTAATACGCGAACTCTATGGTTCTGGCGATCAGGCGGTCTGTGTCCACCACAAAGGGTTGATGCGGGGGAGATCCAGGTGGCGCGAGCGACTCCGCCTCGAAAATGCCGTATTGCAGCCCTTGGGATCCGAACAAGCACATATGGGCATGTAGCCAGTGGGGTTCCGACTCCATGTCGATCAGGCGCGTGCCGGGCTGCATAAACACGCAGTTAAAGAGTGCTGAGCCCGACTGGCCGACGACGACCGATGCCGATGCGAAAAGTTTGATCTGTTCGCGCGGGCTGAGTCTCGATGGCTCCATGATCTCGAACCCGTGGCTTTCCAACGCCTCGGCAACCTCAGGTTCATTCGTCATGGCGCGTCCTGTTGCGCCGGCGCTCATTCCACGTCGTGTGAGATATAGACGACGATGAGGTTGCGAGTGCGGAATGCGGGACTTGAATTTTTTATAGAACGCGCGGGTCGGCTCATGAAGAAAAGCCTCTTCATTCTGCATGCCGATCAGCACCGCGCGGTCCATGTGGTATTCGATGTTGACGTCCTGAAGCACCAACTGCTCGGTCTTCAGCCCGGCAAGCTGCAGCAACGCGAGCATGTTCGGGTTGTACGAAGGCACCAAAATCTTGAAATCTTTCAAGTTCAGCTTTTCCACGATCCCGAGTTTGGGCAGGATGCGAAACAGAAAAGAGCCGTAGTTCGATGGCTCGGTCGAGGCGAGCACTACGGTAGTGCCAGCGAGGTGCTGATGCGTGCGAGGGTTGGGGGTCTCGACAAAATGCTCGCCGTCCCCAGTCGGGCGCAGCAACGTGTCTTCGTTGTTGAAGCCATCCGTCATGGACATTCGTTCGATGGCGCCTTTGCGGTGCGCGTCGTTGGTGAACGTGCGATCTTGGATCAGCTCGTTCTCGGCAGTCAGAAGCGTTCGGTAACCGATGAGTTTCGCGTTGTTTTTGCAGACGACAAACTCGGCCGGAACGATGCCGGTGTACGGCGTCAGCAGTTCCGGAAATCTGCTACCCTTGGTCGGTATGTCATGAAAAGCGGGCGCAATCCGATCAAAGGTTTGCCCATGTTTGTTCAACACGAACACGCCAATCGCCCCGGAGGCTACACCTTCAAGGTCGATGCGGGGCAGGTCCATCGGATCGGTAAAACGATAAGCTGTATTGATGTCGGTCATTGCGATCGCGTCCTTATGGCAGACCGAATTATCGCACTGCCTCGCTATCGTGTCCTCAGGCCGTTCCTGGCGCCGCGCCCATCGTTAGTGTATGTATTTGCCTTGGTGCAGGAGTTTTAATGCTGCTTTCTGAGTCCCGCTGTGTCGTATTGGGCGCAGGCGGATTTATCGGTACCAATCTTTGCCGCGCCCTGAACGGAAAAGTGTCTTCCCTGAAAGCGTTCGGAAGGCGTCAGGCCTTTCCCGACGCGATGAAAGGCGTTCCTTGGATAACAGGGGATTTTTCCGAGCCAGCCAGTGTTGCTGCGGTTTTGGGCGATACCGATATCGTTTACCACTTGGTCAACACATCGACGCCGACCAGCTCGAACTTCGACAAGATGGCCGATCTCGAAAGCAGCGTGAAGCCCACAATTGCCATGCTGGAAGCCTGCCGGGAGGCGGGCGTCAAGCGTGTCGTTTTCGTTTCATCGGGCGGTACGGTCTACGGCGTGCCCAAGCACATCCCCACGTTCGAAGATGCGCCCACATGGCCGATTACAGCGTATGGCGTGACCAAGCTGGCGATCGAAAAGTACCTGTTTCTATTCAATCATCTCTACAACCTGGATTTTCGCGTGCTGCGGGTGGCCAATCCGTTCGGCGCTTTCCAAAGCACGGTAAAGATCCACGGCGCCATCATGACGTTCCTGCAGAAGGCGATGGACGATCGTGCCATCGAGATCTGGGGCGATGGCGGTACCCTGCGCGACTATATCTACATCGACGACGTTGTTTCAGCCATCATGGCCGCATCGGAGCATGAAGGCGCCGAAAAGGTCTTCAATATCGGAGCAGGCGCTGGGCGTTCGCTCAATGACATTATTCATGCCATAGAGAAACTATTGGGGCGCTCGCTCGCAGTCAAGTATCTGAATCCACGGCCCGGCGACGTACCCCGAAGCGTGCTCGATATCTCGCGGGCACAGGCCGACCTGGGTTGGTCACCGCAGGTGTCGTTCGAAGAGGGACTGAAGCGAACGGCCGAATGGCTTGAAGTGCAGCGGCAGTAAGGACGCTGTTTTGGCAGACTGGCTGTAACGCGGGATCAGCGTGCGGTGTTTCACGATCTCGCTTTTCGCTAAAATGTCCGACTTGCTAATTGAAGCGCTGGCGCGTGCGGTATGGCGCATGCCCGAAAGACCGCAGGTGTTGCCGGTTGATTGCGCCGCTTTACCTTAGAGGTGCGAATGAACCAGTGTCCTTTGGTCGTCGATTTGGACGGCACGCTTTTGCGCTCGGACATGTTGTTCGAGACATGGTTGGGCTTTTTCAAAGCGAGCCCGGCACGCGTCTTCGAACCTGTGCTGTGGCTCTTGAAGGGCAAGACGCATCTCAAGCATCGTCTTGCGGCCGAGACGCAGACTGACGTCGAGACGCTGCCCTACAACGAACGTGTGATCGAGATGATCGTCGCTGCCCGTGCGGCGGGCCGCAAGGTCGTCCTGGCCACGGCCACGCATCGCTTGTACGCCGACAAAGTCGCCGCGCATCTGCAATTGTTTGACGAGGTAATCGCGACCGAAGATGGTGTCAATCTCTCGGCGCAACGTAAGCGCGACAGGCTCGTGGACGAGTACGGTCGCGAGGGGTTTGATTATGTGGGCAATTCGCAGGACGATATCGTTGTCTGGGAAGCCGCGCGTGAAGCGCACGTCGTAGAACCCCATCATGGTGTGCTTCGGCGCGCCAAGTCGAAGCGCGACATCGATTCAGTCACCGTGGATTCACCGCCTAAGTGGCGCAGCTGGATGAAAGCCCTGCGCTTGCATCAGTGGATCAAGAATCTGTTGATCTTCGTGCCGCTGCTGGCTGGCCATCGGATCGGCGAGGTCTCACTGCTGCTGACAGGCATCGTGGCATTCATTGCATTTGGCCTGTGCGCCTCGAGCGTGTATCTGCTGAATGACCTGCTCGACATCGAGGACGACCGTCAACACGCCTATAAGCGCAAGCGGCCGTTTGCTGCCGGCATGTTGGAGATCAAGCACGGCATCTTGGCCTTTCCCCTTTTACTCGTTGGCGCATTTGCACTTTCGCTTGCGTTGCTGCCGCCGGCGTTTGCGCTGGGATTGGCGGGTTACTACATCATTACGCTGATGTATTCGCTGTGGCTAAAGCGGCAGATGATGGTGGACGTCGTGACGTTGGGCGTGTTGTACACCTGCCGCATCATCGCTGGGGCACTTGCATTTCAAATTACGTTGACGTTCTGGATGCTTGCCTTTTCCATGTTCATTTTTCTGAGCCTGGCATTGGTAAAGCGGTACGCCGAGTTGAAAGAAGCGCGCCGCAAGGGCAAGCTCGGCCAAACGCGAGGTCGCGGCTATTTTCCTGAAGATCTCGAAATGATCTCTTCGCTGGGTGCGGCGTCGGGCTATCTCTCCGTCATGGTGCTCGCCCTCTACATCCAGGAACAAAACATCATTGCGCTCTACCGGCATCCGGAAGTGCTGTGGCTTTCATGTCCCTTGCTGCTGTTCTGGATTTCGCGCACCTGGATGCTGACGCATCGGGGTGAGATGCATGACGATCCGATTGTGTTCGCCGTGAAGGATCGTGTGAGCCTGGTGGTGGGCGCGCTGTTCGGCATCATTTTCTGGATTGCGACGTGAGTTTGCCAACGCGTCTGTCATGGGGCCGTTTTCCGGCCACGCCTCAAGCGGCCCACGCAGCGGCGTGGCGTGACGACGTGCAGGCTTTGCTGCAGTCTCTCGGAAAACGCTATGCGAGCACGCTGCCTTTCGGCAATGGCCGCAGTTACGGTGACAGCTGCTATGCCGAGTCGAATCATGTGATTGCGATGGACGGCCTAAATCGCTTCATCGAAGCCGATTGGGCCAGTGGGCGCATCAAAGCCGAAGCAGGGGTGTTGCTTGCCGACGTGCTGAGTATCGCCGTGCCCAATGGTTGGTTCGTGCCGGTTACGCCGGGCACGAAGTACGTGACATTGGGCGGGGCGATTGCCAACGACGTACATGGCAAGAACCATCATGTCCGTGGCACATTTGGGCGGCATGTGTTGTCGTTCGGCCTATCCCGATCCGATCGCGCATCGGAACTGGTGTGCTCGCCCACGGAAAACGCGGCCCTGTTTGCCGCATCGGTCGGCGGCCTGGGATTGACCGGGATCATCACGTGGGTCGAGTTTCAATTGATGCCGATCGTGTCCCCCGCGATCGATGTGACGTCATACAAGTTCGGTTCATTAGCGGAGTTCTTCACGCTGTCCGCCGAACTCGATCCGGTGCACGAATACGGTGTGGCGTGGGTGGATTGCCTGGCAACGGGCGAGGCCACAGGCCGTGGCATCTACATGGTGGGCGATCATGCGCGTATCGGCGAGCTTAAAATCAAGCCAAGCCGCAAACGAAGCGTGCCGTTCGTGTTGCCAGTTTCCGCGATCAACAACGTCACGCTGCGTGCCTTCAATTCGGCTTACTACGCGAAGCAGAAAGCCGGAAAACAACAATCGCGCACCGATTTCGAGCCGTTCTTTTATCCGCTCGACGGCATCCTCCATTGGAATCGCATTTACGGCCGGCGCGGTTTCCAGCAGTTCCAGTGCGTGATTCCGGATCACAACGCTGAACCGGCAACGCGGGCGCTGCTCGCAGCGATTGCCCGGTCGGGCACCGGTTCGTTTCTGGCAGTACTGAAGCGCTGCGGCAACATTGCCTCGCCAGGGCTGATGTCGTTCCCGATGGCGGGCACGTCGCTGGCGCTGGATTTTCCCAATAATGCGCGCCTCGATCGTCTGCTGCGCGACCTCGACGTTATCGTCAACGAGGCGGGCGGCAGGTTGTATCCGGCGAAAGACGCACACATGCGCGGCGAAGATTTTCGTCGCGCCTATCCCCAATGGCATGAAGTGGAAGCAATACGCGATCCGCTTTTGTGCTCGCAGTTCTGGAAAAGAGTGACGCAGTCATGAAAAAGATATTGATCATCGGCGCCACGTCGGCCATCGCGCATGCCTGCGCACGAAACTGGGCAGGCGAGAAGGCCGCTTTTTTTCTGGTGGGCCGCAATACCGAAAAGCTGGCACAGGCCGCTGACGATCTGCGGGCACGCGGGGCAGTATCGGTGGATGTGCATGCGTTGGACATGAACGACTTTGAAGCCCACGGCGCGATGCTGGATGCGTGCTACCGCACGCTGACGCATATCGATGTGGCGCTGGTCGCGCACGGCACGCTGCCGGACCAACAGCAGTGCGAGCAAACCGCTGCGCACGCGCTCAAGGAGTTTTCGAGCAACGGCTTGAGCGTGATCGCCGTATTGACCGATCTTGCCAACCGGATGGAGAAGGATCGTCATGGCACGATCGCGGTGATTTCGTCCGTTGCCGGCGAGCGCGGCCGTCCGACCAATTATCTGTACGGTTCGGCCAAGGCGGCCGTGACGGCCTTCTGCGAAGGCTTGCGCGCGCGGATGTTCAAGGTGGGCGTGCATGTGCTGACGATCAAGCCTGGCTTCGTCGATACGCCGATGACGCAGGGCTTGCCCTTGCCTGGGCCGTTGGTGGCGTCGGCCGAGAAAGTGGCGGCGATCATCTGCAAGGCAGTCGACCGCAAAACGGATTCGGTCTACGCCCCGCATTTCTGGGCGCTGATCATGCTGGCGATTCGCAATGTGCCGACGATGCTGTTCAAGCGGTTGAATCTCTGACGCCGGTGTGCGCACCGATACAACGTCGACGTCGATTCACTCCTCCTATTCGAACTTGATATGACATCCTCACCCAAAATCGTATTACCCGGCGGCGCCGGTCTTGTGGGTCAAAACCTGGTGGCGCACTTGAAGCGCAAGGGCTTCACCAATCTTGTGGTGCTCGACAAACACAAGTCGAATCTCGAGATTTTGCGCAAGTTTCATCCCGACATCGTGGTCGAGTATGCGGATCTTGCCGAAGCCGGTGAATGGGCACGGCATTTCGAGGGCGCCGACGAAGTGGTGATGCTGCAGGCGCAGATCGGCGATCCGAATCCGGAGCCGTTCATTCGCAACAACATCACGTCGACCGAGCGGATTCTGGACGTCATCAAGCAATACAACGTTCCCCATACGGTGCATATCAGTTCGTCGGTAGTGGAATCGGTCGCCAAGGACGACTACACCAATACAAAGCGCGCTCAGGAGAAGATCGTGCTCGCCAGCGGTATCAATACCGTGGTCCTGCGCCCCACGTTGATGTTCGGTTGGTTCGATCGCAAGCATCTGGGCTGGTTGTCGCGTTTCATGCAGCGCGTGCCGGTGTTTCCGATTCCGGGCAATGGCCGCTACATGCGTCAGCCGCTGTACGTGGGCGACTTCTGCAGCATCATCGTGAGTTGCATCGAGAAGGGCATCAGCGGCCAGATCTACAACATCAGCGGACGCGAAAAGGTCGACTATATCGACATCATCCGCGAGATTAAACGGGCCACGAACGCCCGGGCGAAGATCGTGAAGATTCCGTATGGTCTCTTTTACGCGCTGCTGAAGGTGTGGGGCACCTTCGACAAGAATCCGCCGTTTACCGCCGATCAGTTGCAGGCGCTCGTCGCTCATGACGAGTTTGAAGTGATCGACTGGCCCACGATTTTCGGTGTCACGGCAACGCCGTTTGCGCAGGCCATCGACCAGACGATGAACGATCCCGAGTACGGCAAAGTCGTATTGGAGTTTTGAGCGTGACGATGAACAACCAGAACGTGCCGCCGGCGCCCGCAACGCCTGCGAATACCGCACATGCTGCGAATCCTTTGAACCCCGTGAATTCGCAGGCCGTCGGTGTCGATGCCAGCGCCGCAGCCGGCGCATACGCTGGGGCCGGAGTCGGCACGACGTTCACCGGCGCCTCGTCCGGCAAGCAGCGCATCGCCGTGCTCGGCGCGGGCCCGATGGGACTGGCTGTCGCGTATCAGCTCGCACGAGACGGTCATGAACCCGTGATATTCGAAGCGGACGATCGCATCGGCGGCATGACCGCGTCATTCGATTTCAACGGGCTGCACATCGAACGCTATTACCATTTTCATTGCATCTCGGATCACGCTTTTTTGAAGGTGTTGGACGAGCTCGGCCTGGCCGACAAGATGCATTGGACGGAAACCAAAATGGGCTATTACTACAAGGGCAAAGTCGTGCCTTGGGGTAATCCGATTGCGCTCTTGAAGTTTCCGGGGTTGAGCTTGATTGCCAAGTTCCGCTACGGGTTGCACGCGTTTCTGTCCACCAAGCGCAACGACTGGAAGCCGCTCGATAACGTCGAAGCATCAGGCTGGATCCGCCGCTGGGTAGGTAAGGAAGCTTACGAGGTGCTGTGGCGCCGATTGTTCGAATACAAGTTCTACAACTACGCCAATAATCTGTCGGCGGCGTGGATCTGGAGCCGCATTCGTCGTATCGGACGCTCGCGGTACAGCCTGTTTCGCGAGAAGTTGGGGTATCTGGATGGTGGCTCGAATACGCTGCTTGAAGGGATGCGTGCGGACATCGAAAGCCACGGCGGCGTGTTCCGTCTGAAGACACCGGTGACGCGCGTGCGAATGGAAGATAGCGTGATCAAGGGTGTGGAAACGCCGGAAGGGTTTGAGGCGTTCGATAAGGTGATCAGCACGATTCCGCTGCCGCTCGTGTCGCGCGTGATGCCGGATCTGCCGCCAGACGTGCTGGCCAAGTTTGGATCGATGCACAACATTGCGGTGGTGTGCATCATCGCCAAGCTGCGCAAGCCGGTATCCGAGAATTTCTGGCTCAACATCAATTCGCCCGAGATGGATATTCCGGGGTTGGTGGAGTACTCGAACCTGCGCCCGATGCCGCATCACATTGTGTATGTGCCGTATTACGTGCCCGGCGAGCATCCGCTGTATCAGGAACCGGATGCGCACTTCATCGAGAAAGTGAAACGCTATTTGAAGACGATCAATCCCGATCTGGTGGAAGAGGATTTCATCGATATCAAGGCGAGTCGTTATCGCTACGCGCAACCGATTTGCGAGCCCGGCTTCCCGGCGCGTTTGCCGGATGTGGCGTTGCCCGTGAAAGGGTTGTGGGCGGCCGACACGTCGTATTACTACCCCGAAGATCGGGGTATCTCGGAAAGTATCGATTTCGGCCGCAAGATGGCCCGGCAGGCGGCAGCGTGACCTCCGCTTTTCTGTCGCGGCAGTTCGTGGTGTTCATCGTCACGGGCGGTACGGCCGCGCTCGTCAATTTTTTGAGCCGCATCGCCTACAACCAGGTGATGGGATATCAGGCCGCCGTAATCGTGGCGTATCTGACGGGGATGGTGACGGCATTCATTCTCGCCAAGCTTTTCGTGTTCAAGGAAAGCAAGCAAGGGCTGCACCGTTCCGCGCTGATGTTTTGCCTGGTCAATGTGGTGGCGATCGCGCAAACCTGGGCGATCAGTGTGGGTCTGGCGTATTACGTGTTGCCGGCGATGGGCGTCACATCCTATGTGCGCGAGATCGCGCACGCGGTGGGTGTGGTGTTTCCGGTGTTCACGAGTTATCTCGGCCACAAGCATTTTTCTTTTCGCTGATCCACGGCCTGCCAGATGCGCATCAATCACGCTCTGATCAGTTTGGCCGTCGTGACGGCGGTCTATCTGGGCGTGCTTGTATGGCTGGATGGCGAGCGCGGCGTGTTTGCGCTGCTGCCCACGCTCGCGAGCGCCATGCCGGTGCTGCTTATCTTGACGGTGGCGTCGTGGTTGCTGCGATATGCCCGATGGCGGTGGCTGCTTCGAATGGCAGGGCACCCGCTGAAGGGGGGGCGTGCGCTCGCGGCCTATCTGGCGGGGTTTGCTTTCACCGCGACCCCGGGCAAGGTAGGTGAGCTCGTGCGCATTCGGTACTACGGCAGGCAAGGCGTGCCGGCCGATGCGGTGGTGGCGGCATTCGTCTTCGAACGCATGCTCGATCTGGTAGCAGTGCTGCTGCTGGCATTTCTTGGATGGGGCGCGTTCGGCGGTATCTACACCACGCTGTTGTTATTCGTGGCGGTGGTCGTTACCGCGGTGCTGGTGTGCGCGTTCTATCCGATGTTATTGCAGTCCATCGGTGATCGGTTGGCGGCGTGGTCGTTGCCGCGCCTGGCGGGTGTCGTGCGTACCGTGTGTGCCGGTGTGGTGGGCTTGCGGCAGTGGTTGACGGTCGGGCGTGTGCTGATGGCCTTGCTTCTGGGCATCGCCGCCTGGGGCGTTACGGCCGGCGCGTTTGCGTGGTTGTTGTCCAAGCTGGGCATAGCGTTGCCCGCGCAGCAAGCGCTGGCGATCTACCCCGCGGCCATGTTGGCAGGGGCGGCGTCCATGTTGCCGGGCGGGCTGGGATCGACCGAGGCGGTTATCGTTGCGCTGTTGCGCGATCAAGGCGTGGGGCTTGCCCTTGCATCCCTGGCGGCCGTGGGTATCCGGCTGGCGACGTTATGGTTCGCCATCGTTGCGGGGCTGATGGCCGTGATTCGCCTGGAAATGCTCGATCGTGCGCAGGCATTGCGCGCCGACGGCGGCACGTCCACATGATCGACACGACGGATACGCCGGCAGCGCGTCACGCGATGGGTAAGCCAACCGCATCACAACGTACGAGTGTCTGGGGGCGAATCCACGCCACCGTGGCCCGACTGGGCGTGCTTGGCCATGCCGGCATGGCCATGACGATACTGGCAGTGGTGTTCATCGCTTTCGCGGTGGTGGGTGGTGTGCGGCGGTACGAGCCTGTGCCGTATTGGGACATGTGGCAGGGCTACGTCGGGTTCCTCACGCAAAGCGATCTGTCGACCTGGCAAGCTTGGTGGGGGCAGCATAACGAGCATCGCATCCTGATTTCTCGCTCGTTGTTCTGGCTCGACTTCAATCTGTTCGGCGCCTCGTTCATCTTTCTCGTGATCGTGAACTACATGCTGGCCGCGGCGGCAGTGATACTTTTTCTGTGGGCATTGCGAGAACGAATCGGGGCGCTGGCGGCACCGTCCGGCGCGTTGCTTGTTGCAGCCCTGATACCGGTCGCGGGATTTTCATGGGCCCAGTCGGAGAACTTCAACTGGGCGTTTCAAAGTCAATTTTTTCTGGCGCAGAGTGTGCCGTTGGCGGCATTGCTGGCGCTGTATCGATCGCAGTCGCCGTTGAATCGCCGCTGGTTTGCGGCGGCCTGCGCGCTGGGTGTCGCCGCATGTGCAACGATGGCGAACGGCGTGGGCGCGTTGCCTTTGCTGGTCGTGATGGCGGTGCTGTCCGGTCAATCCAGACGCCGGGTTCTCGTGCTGGGCATACTGACGGTGGCGACGCTGGGCTATTACTTCAGCGACTATCAATCGTCTGCCGCGACCCGGTCGATCGATGCGCTCACGCAACACGCGGTCGCACTTGCACAGTACACGCTGGTCTATCTCGGCGCGCCCGTGTTCTGGGCCATTTCCAATCAGGCGACGTTGCCGGCGAGTCTGGCGGCGCCTTTGGCCGCGGCGGCGGGCAGCGTGCTGTTCGTGTCGGCACTCGGTTACCTGGCGCACGCCACTCGCCGAGAGCCGCGCGATGGGTTGGGTATCGCGCTGTCGCTGTTCATGTTGTATGTCACGGCAACCGCGTTGTTGACGGCATTGGGGCGCTATGACCATGGGATTGCGCAGGCGGCGTCCAGTCGTTACCAGACACCGGCACTGATGGCCTGGTGCGCGCTGCTGGTGCTGCTGGCACCGGCGCTTTTGCGCGGGCTTGCGCGGCTGCCGTGGATCGGGGCCGTGGCGATGTTGATGATTCCGCTCGCGATGTGGCCCGTGCAGCGCTCGGCACTCAATCACGATCGAGAGAATGCGTTTGAACGCTGGATCGCAGTGCTGGCATTGGACATGCAGGTACGCGATCAGGGGCAGATCGGACGCATCTATCCCAATGCCGACCACGCATTGGTTTTGAGCAAGCCGCTCGATGCCGATGACGTGGGCGTGTTCGGCGATCCCGTGCTGGATCAGGTCGACCAGACCCTCGGTGTGCCGATGCCGAAAAATGTGCCGATGTTGCAGTGCGGTGGATCGCTGACGCAGCTTCGACCGGTTGCCGGTGATGACCGGTTTCTCCGTATCGATGGCCTGATCAGCAGCCCCTGGACGCGCCGTACGCCGTCACTGGTGTCGATGCGCAGTGCGGAGGGTCGGGTGGTCGGCTTTGCCCTCACCATGGTGCGCGGTCGCGACGCGAGAAACGATGCGACGTCACTGACCGACCTGACGCAGTTTTCAGGGTATGTGGACGTAAAACAACTTGGCGCGCCACTCGTACTGATCGGCCAGGCACCGGCATGCAGGTTGCAAGTGCAGGTGCCGGGCCGTCCCTTTACAATCCGGAACTAGTATCCAGCCCGCTTGCACGCCCGATCTTGGCGCCTGGCTTTCGTCGACATTACCTGCCGCTAGAGGCGTGACCGAGCGCACGAGACATGGTCTTCAGTTCCATTACGTTCCTGTTTTATTTTTTGCCGATTTTCTTCGGCATCTACTACTTCACGTCGTACAAGAATTTGACGCTGTTGCTGGGCAGCATCGTCTTTTACGCGTGGGGAGAGCCCAGGTTCGTGCCGCTGCTTCTGGCATCGGCCACACTGAATTACGTTTTCGGTGCGCTGGTATTTCGTGCCGCCGGACGCATGAAGTGGTGGCTGCTCGTGGCGGGTGTGGCGTCGAACCTGTTGGTATTGATCTACTTCAAGTACACCGGCTTTCTGCTGTCGGCGTTCAACGATCTGATCGGACCTCACCGGTCGCCGCTGCCCGTGCCGGAGATTTTGCTTCCCCTGGGGATTTCCTTCTGGACCTTCCAGGGGATCTCCTATCTGATCGACGTCTATCGTGGCGTGATACCCGCACAGAGCAGTTTTGTGAACTTCGCGATGTACAAGGCGATGTTTCCGCAGCTTATCGCCGGGCCCATCGTTCGTTATCAGCAGGTGGCGCGTGAGATTAGCTCCCGCCACATCGGCAACGCCGATGTAATGAGCGGACTCGCGCAATTTCTGGTGGGGCTGGCGCAGAAAGTACTGATCTCGAATACCGTCGCCATCTCGGCCGATCGCATTTTCGGACTGGCGTCCGCAGGCCTGTCGCCCGGTTTGGCCTGGTGGGGCATCGTGGCTTATTCGATCCAGATCTTCTATGACTTCGCCGGCTACTCGAACATGGCGATCGGTCTGGGACGCATGCTCGGCTTCCAGTATCCGATCAATTTTGCTCAGCCCTATTCCTCGTTGTCGATTACCGAGTTCTGGCGTCGCTGGCACATCAGCCTGTCGAGCTGGTTTCGAGACTACCTTTACATCCCGCTGGGCGGCAGCCGTGTCGGTCCGTGGCGCATTTACTTCAATCTTTCGTTGGTCTTTTTGCTCTGTGGGTTATGGCACGGAGCGGCGTGGACATTTGTGGTGTGGGGGGCCTGGCATGGGTTGCTGCTGGTGATCGAGCGAGCGGGTGGTTCGACCTTGCTCGCGCGTCTGCCGAACGTGATATGCAGGGCCTATACCTTGCTGGCCGTGATGCTTGGCTGGGTGTTCTTTCGCGCGGATACCGTGCCGCACGCCGTGTCGTATCTTGCCGTGATGTTTGGGGCGTCGAGCGGCACCGCCGCGCCGTGGCAGATGTATGTGCCGCACACTGCGGTGGTGGCTATCGTGATCGGCGCGGGGCTCGCCCTTTTCCGACGCGATCAATGGCCGAGCGCAATTCAGCAGCGCATGCTCGACGCACGGTGGTTGAAAACGCTCGCGGTGCCCACGCTTGCCCTTCTTTTCATGGTCAGCGTGGCCAGCCTGGCCGCGGGCACTTATAACCCCTTCATCTATTTCCGGTTTTGATCATGGTCCACGACAATCATCGACGACGTGGTCGGGGCCCTGTGGCCGGGTGGCTGGTGGTGGCGGCATTTGCGATCCCTGCAGTCATTGGCGCACTGTCGGCGCCGACGATCAAAGCGGAAAATCGGCTGTTTGCACAATGGCCCGGTTTGCCGCGCACTGTGGAGGCGATGTTTGCCTGGCCGGCCAAGGTCAGCGACTACGTCAACGATCAGTTCGGCCTGCGCGATCCGCTGATTCGTCTCAATAACCGGCTGCGATTCGAGTTGTTTGCCGAGTCGGCGAAGAAAGACATTTTGCTTGGCCGCGACGATTGGTTGTTTCGCTCGGCAGACGGCGAGAATGCGCCTTTGGATGGCATGTTGTTGCGTGCATGCGGCAAGGGCTCACCGCTATGGAGCACGGATTATCAGGCGGATGTGATCGACCGGATGCTTTCGGCCACGTTGGCGCGTGGCTTCGATGCGCGGCTCCTTATCGTTCCCTCCGCCTCGAATGTTTATCGCGATCATCTGCCCGCCTGGTTCGGCGATTACTGCGGCGGTTCGTATCCGATACAGCAGGTCGTGACCTCGCCTTTGCTCGATGAGGCCAATCGGACACGGGTGCTCTATCCCCTGCAGCGCATGCAGCATGAGCGTGCGCAGTACGAGGTTTACCCGCGCTCCAATTTCCATTGGGACGGCGAAGCGGTGCGACGGCAGGCGGCCGAACTGGCGCAGGCGTATGGACGGCCGGCAGGAACGCCATTGATCACTTCCTTGATCGACAAGGTGCCGGAAAACATCGGTGAAGCGCTCATCGGGGTGCCGAGTCCCCGTAATCGTGTGCTGGAACCGGATCTCGTCGCGTCTGGCATTGAAGGCTGCACGGGTGGTGCAGGATGTTTTGGCCCGGTAGAGGATATTGCGGCGCGTCTGATGATCGTGTCGCACTATAAAAACCCAAAAGCCGCGCCGGGAAAACTCGTGATTATCTCGGACTCGTTCGGCCCGTATCTGAGCCGTTGGATGACACCGTACTATCGCGAGGTCGTGCAGTTGGCGACCAACACGATCCGCAGCTTGAGCGCAGAGGATATGCAACGGCTGGCGTCGTTCGTATTTTCGGAAGAGGGGGGCGATGTGCTCTTCCTCTACAACGAGCTCAACGTGAGCGAAGTGTTGCTGGCGACGAACGTCGAGACGTTTCTGCCCTTCATCACGTCACCGTCGAAGGGAGGGACGGAGGCTAGCCAGTTGCCGATCGGTTTCTATCCCACAAATGCCGAGTGGGTGTTTGGATTTGCGCGCGGGCGGCCGATGTTCCTCACGCGCAATGGCGACGCCGCGCGCACGCGTTATGTGCCGGGTGCCTTACTGACGTTTCGCGATGGCGAGCAACGCCGGATCACGGAGGCCGTTTCGCTGGGCGACTATCTGCATGTGTATTACGAAGGCGCGATTGTTGACGGCAATCGGGCCGGGCCGCCAGATCGGGTGACCGTATCACCGCCATAAGACAGCGCGGCGCGACTCGCGTGGAGGGCTCTGCGAGCCGCTCCGCTAGCGGCGGAGGGTGCTCGCGCCGATCGGTTGCCCAAGCGCAACCGGTTTGACATCAGGTGCTGCTGCCTGCTCTGGCGGGTAGCTGAACGCTGTAGGGCTCGGGATTGATGGGAATGTTCACTGCATGTCCCGCATCGATTTGTCTGGCCTGTTCGGTCCATGGTTTATGCGGATAAATGTATTTGCGCCACCATTCCAGGCCCCCGTTCTGGACCGCGCCAAGACTCAGCACAAGCGCCAACATGCCGGCGATTTTCTTCCAATGCGCGTTTGCATAGAGTGCGCCGGCGAGGATCCACACAGTGAGCACTTTAGGGATATAGAAATATCGATCGTCCATCGTCGGAAAATCGAGGTGGCGTGAATGCCCCGGCATGAATTTGAGCCAAGTCGAGCCCAGCACGAACGCGATGAAAACAAGCAGGGCGATGTTCAGACGACGTTGTGTTGAGAACCATGCCAATGCGAAAACGATTGCTCCATAGCAGAGGGTAAGCAAGAGCGCATACCAGGTGTCGCTTCGCCAGCCATACGCCAGGTTTCCCATCCAGCGATCGAGAATCGTGAGCGCCAAGTGCAGCGGTTCGCGTTCGCCTTGAAAGCTCACATAGTTCGTGGCGACGGAAATGATTTGAACAAGGGCGGCGGTGCCCGCCAGCGCGACGAGCCAGAGGGCATGACGATCACGGTGCTCGAACGCGCGCCATATGAACAACGGTAAAGCGAAGAGCGAAAAAGGTCCCGACAGGCCCGCAAGCACGACGAATAGCCGCTGATTGATGCGATTGGCGGCTGCCTCCGGCGTTGATGTCATGGCGATCAGCGGCAGGGCGCATGCCATGATCCATTGCGCATTGGTAATGGTGCCGAAGACTTCGCCCGTGTGCGGTACGGCAAACAACAACAACGCCAAGATCCAGGCGTATGGCAATCGGCAGAATGCAACGGTTAACGCGACCCACACCATCACGCCGAGATTGATCCAGGCGTAGATCGCCGGCGCCCATACTGCGCTGAAGGGCGCAGCGATGAATGCAGTCAGTCGGGGAACGGCATGCACGTAGCCGGCAAAAGGCGTGAGCAGCGCATCCACACCCAAGAGCAGTTGCTCTTGCAAAAAGACCTTGCCATCTTCCGCGTAAAGATAAGGTCGCCGTAGTGCCGGTCCGACCCGGTGCACATAAAGGCCCATTGCGGCGATCGCAGCCAGCAGAGGAAGTGCGTTTTTCTTTAGCAAATGCAGTCTCCTTCGAATCATTATTGTGATGACGCTGCTACTGCCTACTGCCTACTGCCTACTGCCTACTGCCTACTGCCAACTGCTACTGCTACTGCCACTGCCACTGATACCTCCAACTGGCACTGCTTTTGCCAGCCACCCCCTGCTATTTGCGGCTCCTCCCTTAATCCGCGGTCGGCCGTGGCGTGGCGGCGATCGCCGATTCGGTTTTGGGCCCGATCGTCAACGGGCGAGGTGCCGGAGGCGGTGTTACGTTCATCGGCGTCAGGCTGATGTTCATCTGCTCGGACCAGAGCATCGGGTCGTTGGATTCGATCGTCACCGATGCGACGCGTCGTTGTCCGGCGGCGTTGAGCTGGAGGTCGCGCAACTGCTCGGGTTTATCGACGTAAGGCGACGCCAGGAAGCCACTGCGACCGATGCCGGGGATGAAGCGATGTCGAATGGTCTCGCCGTTCGTCAATTGCAGCACGATCCACACGCGCGGCAGCTTGTAGAGCGTACTTACCGCCCGGCCCAGCAGCGTGGGTGAGATGTCAACGGTCATCCACACGGGGGTGTCGGTGGGCAGGCGAATGGGGGTGTTGGTGCGCACCCGTGTGGCTTGGGTTGTTGCAGGCGTCAGGCGGTCGTGAAGCGTGCTGTCGTCCTTCTTCATCACCATCCAGCGCCCCGCCATCTCGGTAGCGCCATAGTGGGTGAGAAGCGTACGCAGGCTCAGGCTGTCGTCCAGCGCCGGCAAGCGGCCATCGATGGGGTCGAAGGCGAAGAGCACGGTGTCGGGTGCGGCATCGCTCGTGAGATGGGCATTGTTGAGTTGATTAAGCTCAGGGGTGTAGACGGAATAACTTTGAAAGACGGGGCGGCCCGCCCACTTCAACCCTGCCGCGAGCAGCCCGGAGATCTCGGTTGGGTAGATGTCGACCGTACCCGTGATTGCCGGCATGGGCTCCTGGCTGCGGATGGCCGCAAGCGATGCGTCGTACTGCGCCTGCAAGGCTTCGGGCGTGTTGATGCGTGTGGTGAGCCCTTCCACCGTGCCGCGCCAGGTCTGCGCGAGCCGATCGATGATGAAGGGACCGTTTACCGGAAGGATCGCGTTGCCGATCGCGCCCCACGCCAGTGCGCTCACGATCACGGCTGCCGCCGCGTGTCGGACGGGCAGCAGCATGGCCCCCATCAAGCCGATAAAGAGCAGCAGTTCGCCGGAAATGAAAACATGGCCGTCCTGACGCACGAAGCCCGCCTTGAAGCTTACGAACAAGGTGAACGCCAGCCCCAGCAGCAGCACATAACCAGGCAGGCCCATGTGGCGCGCGGCTTTGCGATAGAACATGGCAAAGAGGGCAATTGCACCGATGGCATAGATCACGACGACGGCAGCGGGGCCGTTTGCAGACATCGCATTCGTGTAGCCCGATACGACGGGGGCCTGAGCCAAAAAGAAATGCGGCAACGCGTCCAGCGATTGGCCGGCGATGAGCCAGGCACCGCCCAGGCAGAGTGCAAAGAGCACGGCGAAGCCCAAGGCGGCCGAAACGCGGTGCCGGACCAGAACGAGGAAGATCAGCGCCGACGCAAATCCGCTGGTGGCGGCGAAGCTGCCTTTGATGAGGGGCGAGAATGCGATCGCGCACGTCGCCAGCGCAATGCCGACCAGCACCGGGGCGCCGGGGCGCAGCCGCCAGGGCGATGATCTGGGCAGCGTGCAGCGCACCACAACCGCCAGGAGGGCAAACGGCAATGCCATGAATGCCGCGTCGCGGTTGAGCAGAAAGGAAACGATGACCGGAAGGGCGACAAGCAGCCACACACGGCGCGGCCAGGCCAGCATGAGAAAGGTCGCACAGAAGCCAACCGCATATGCGATGCTGCCGCCGATCATCATGCCATCGGTTGCGGGGTGATAACTCCTGCTGTAGACCGACGCATACGGGCCAAAGGTGAAGACCACATCACGCCCGAAGACTGCGCCGTGTGCCAAGGCGTCGTTCAATCCATATTTCCATGAAGGATCGAGTCCGATCGATGGAAAATGCGGTGCCCAAGGCACAAAAAACAGCCCCGCCATGATCAAACCCAATAATCCAACGAGGGTGCTCGCAATGGGTGCGTTGCGAGCTGAAGTTTGATGTTGAGAAGAGGCGGGATGACTCATAAGCGCTTGTCGTGTCGGGGAAATTTGGGCGAAGTATGCCATATGCACCGTCATTTTCAGACTTTCTGTAACTCGCATCCGAAGCGGTCATGGAAGCAATTCAATAGGAACGGATATCCGCCAATACCTCCGCAGGCGGCGGCATATTCCGTTGGGCGTGCGTCCGATTCAGCGGATCCTTATCATCCACATGGCCGTCCCCTCATCCCTCCGGGACCGTAATGAGTTAAATTCCCGAGGTTTCCAGCAGTCATTGGCCTAGCAACCGCTACATGCCCACAAGAATCCTCATCGTTCGCACCTCGTCTTTAGGCGACCTCGTCCACATGCTACCGGCGATCTCCGATATCGCGCGCCATGTGCCCGATCCGCACATCGATTGGGTCGCCGAAGAATCCTTCGCGGAAATCCCTGCGTGGCATCCGGCGGTCAACGAGGTCATCAAGGTGGCGCATCGCCGGTGGCGCAAATCCTGGTTCTCGGCCAGCGTGCGCACCGAGCGCGCGGCCCTCAAACGCAAGCTCAAGAGTTCGCAATACGACATCGTGTTGGACATGCAGGCCCTGCTCAAGTCGGCGTGGCTGGTGCGCCAGACCAATGGCGTACGCCATGGTCTGGACTTCAAATCGGCGCGCGAGCCGCTGGCGTCGTTTTTCTACGATGTGCGGCATCGTGTGCAATTCTGGCAACCGGCGGTGATCCGGCAGCGCGAGTTGGCGGGCAAGACGTTCGGCTATACGCCGGAGGGGCCGCCGGATTTCGGTCTGCAGTTGTTCAAGCGCGATACCGGCGAGCATCCCTATGCCGTCATTATGCCGTCCGCCAGCCGCGACGATAAGTTGTGGCCGGTGGAGGATTGGCATGCGGTGTTCGACCTGCTGCAGTCGCGGGGCTGCGCATTGAAGCTTCTGGCGGGCAACGCCCAGGAAACAACGCGGGCGCAGCAACTGATCGCAGGGCGCGCCAATGCGGAGGTGTTGCCGCGCATGGGGCTCACCGAGATCGCTGAAGTGTTGGCGGGCGCGCGCATGATGGTGGGGCTGGATAGTGGGTTGACGCATTTGTCGGCCGCGGTGGGCCGGCCCACCATCGGCATCTACAAGGCATCCACCCCGGTACGCACGCCGTTGACCGGCTCGGCATTCAATGCCAGCCTGGGCGATCGGGGTGCATCGCCGTCGCGCAGCGTGGTGTTGGCGGCAGTGGACCAGGCGTTGGCGGCGGCTTGAAGATGCGTCGGCCTCTCTACACGCTGTTGCTGAGATTGGCCGCGCCCCTGATCTGGCTGTGGATGGCCAGACGGGCTCGTCGGGCGGGCGGTGAATGGGGCATTTTCTCAAAAGCGCGTTTTGGCCATCCAGTCGAGGGTGTGGCGACCGATCCTGTCACGCGTCCTGTCTGGGTGCATGCGGTGAGTCTGGGTGAGACCCGGGCGGCCCAACCTTTGATTGCGGCCCTGCTGGCGCAAGGGCACAAGGTGCTGCTCACGCACACGACGGCCACTGGCCGGGAAGAGGGCGCACGAGCGTTTGCCGACGCGATCGCGGCCAGGCAATTGCTGCAGACGTGGCTGCCGTACGATTTTCCGGCATCCACGGACCGATTCATCCAGGCCTATCGGCCCCGGATGGGATTGCTCATCGAACGCGAGGTATGGCCGAACCTGCTCGCCTCGGCACGGTATTTCAAGATTCCAATGGCGATGGTCAGTGCCCGCTTCTCCGATAGTGCGCTGCGTCAGGCCCGAAACATGGGGCACGTGATGAAAGAGGCGTTGAGCGGCATCGATACCGTGCTGGCGCAGACCAGCGCCGATGCCACGCGGTTGCGGCAGGCCGGGGCCTCACCCGTGCGCGTGACCGGCAACATCAAATTCGACGTGCAGTTGCCGGAGGCGCAGATCGCTGCGGGGCGCCGGTGGCACGAGTTGGCCGCACGTCCGGTGATCGCGGTGGCCAGCACTCGTGAGGGCGAAGACGAGCCGTTCGTTGCGGCCATCAAGGCGCAAGGATCGGACAACACGCTCTTCTGGCTGATTCCGCGCCATCCTCAGCGTTTCGGCTCGGCCACCGAGACGGTGCGCCGCGGCGGATTGGGCTTCGAATGCCGCTCGGATATGAATCGCGCCTGTGAGTTTCCGACGCCGCCGGCTGCCGGAACGCGGGTGATGATGGGCGACACGCTGGGTGAGATGGGCTTTTATTACGCCGCGTCGGATGTAGCGATCATCGGTGGCAGCTTCGCGCAATTGGGCGGGCAGAACCTGATCGAGTCCTGTGCGGCCGGTACCCCTGTGATCTTCGGTCCGCATACGTTCAATTTCGAACAGGCGGCCGAGGACGCAATTGCCGCGGGTGCGGCCATTCGCGTGGCCGATCCGCAGGAGGCCGTCGCGGCGGCCCTGGCGCTGATCGCGGATGCGCCGCGTCTGGCCCAGATGCGCGCCGCGGCGCGCGCCTGGGGGCAGGGTCACGCGGGCGCCACACGCCGCACGGTGGATGCGTTGCAGACGTGGCTGGCCCCGCGAGGGTCTTGAGGGCGGTTCACGGTACGACGCTTGCGCTCGAAGCCGCTGCGGCTACCTCAGCCGCGGAGCGCGGCCCTCATGAACCTCTTCGAAAGCACGTTGCTGCTCCTGCTGGTAGCCATCGGGCTGCTGCAAGTCTCACGGCGTTTCTCCGTCCCTTATCCCACGATGCTTGCGCTGGCCGGACTTGGCGTAGCGGCGTTGCCTTGGGCGCCCTCGATCGAGATCGACCCTCAACTTGCGCTGGCGCTGTTCATCGCCCCCGCGTTGCTCGAAGCCGGCTACGACCTGCCGCCGCGCGTGTTGCTGCGCAACTGGTTGCCCTTGCTGGCGCTGGCGGCGGTTGCGGTGCTGCTCACCACGGCGGCGGTGGCATGGCTGGGGATGGCGATGGCGGCCTTGCCGCTGGCGGCCGCCGTGGCGCTGGGCGCGATCGTCGCGCCGCCCGATGCCGCGGCCGCCGCCGCGGTGCTGTCGCGCTTCAACCTGCCGCGCCACACGGTAGTGGTGCTCAAGGGTGAGAGCCTGCTCAATGACGCGGTCGCGCTATTGATCTTCGGCGCGGCGGTGGGCTTTGCCGCCGCCCCTGATGAGGGATGGGGGCTGGTGCCCATGCTGGCGCTGGCCGCACCCGGCGGATTGCTGCTGGGGTTCGTGATCGGGCGCGTGTACGTGGCGCTGGCCGGGCGCATGGCGGGCACGCTTGGCGGCACGTTGTTCGAATTCGTGACGACGTTTGTCGCCTGGATCGTGGCGGAGCGTTTGCATTTGTCCGCCGTGCTGTGCGTGGTGGCGTATGCGATGACGGCGGCGCGCTTCATCCCCGAACGCCAGGCGGCCAGCGATCGCGTGCATTCGTATGCGGTATGGGAAACGATCGTGTTTCTGCTCAACATCCTGGCGTTCCTGATGCTGGGCCTGGAAGCGCGTGTGATCGTTACCCGGTTGGCTGCGGCAGAGCTCTGGAATGCGCTGATTTTCGCGGGCGCCGTGTTGCTCGTGGTCATTGTGGTGCGATTGGTGTGGGTGGTGCTGTATACCCGTGTGGTGCGGTCGATCGACAGCGATCTCGGACACGATCAGCGGCCGACGATGGCGCAGGGTATGGTGGTCGCCTGGTGCGGCATGCGCGGCCTGGTGACGTTGGCGGCGGCATTGGCGTTGCCGGCCGCCTTTCCGTCGCGCGATCTGATCCTGTTGAGCGCGCTTGCCGTGGTGCTGGGCACACTGGTTGTGCAGGGCCTGACGCTGGGGCCGTTGATCGGCTGGCTGCGCCTGAAGGCTGACGATTCGATGGCGCGCGAGTTGAGCGCGGCGCGACTGATTTTGCTGGATCGGGCGCTGGATGCGCTGGGCACACGCGACGATGAAGCAGCGGTGCGGGTGCGGCAGAGTTATCTGGAAGACCGGGAAGCCTCGCAGGCGGGTAGCCACCCCCGCGCCGGGCAGCAGGTGCATCGCCTCTTGCGCAAGGGCATCAAGGTCAAGCGCGCGGCGCTGGCGCAGCTTCGACGTGACGCCAGGATCGAGGACGACGTGTTTCATGTGCTCGAGCGCGAGCTCGATTGGGCCGAACTGGCATCGTCGCCGCCCGAGCGCTTTGAGATCCTGGAGGAATGAACGCCCCTACTGCAACGCGAGACTGGACGGCATGGCGAGCGAACATTCGATGCCTGCGTCGCGTTCGCCGATCGATGTGATGGCGCCGTCAGCGATACGCGCGTACCCCACGAAGGAGGCGCGCGTGCTGGCATTGTCGGCCGATAACGAGCGGGTCGCAGAATCGATCATGACCCAACCTGCAATTCGTTTGTCGGCGTTCGCGAGGCTCGATGCGGTCAGGGTGACGCTGGCGGCGTACTCGATCCAGCCCGTCACTTTCACATGCGCGGGATCGTCGGCGAGTGTGTTGAGGTGCGTGATGGCCGCCTTGCAAGTGGGAAACATGCCAAGCAGTTGGGTGGACCCCATCCGAGCTGCCGCGTCACGATAAGGCCGTTGGGCGAAGATCGAGATACCGCGCGCAGCGGCTTGTTGAGCGGTGTTCTGCACGAACTCGACGGCCGGAAATACCTTCTTGATTTGCGCCGTATCCAGGACGGCCATGGCCAGGGCCAGCGCGGCCACCTCCCGCTCGAAAGCGGTGCCGGGGTGGGTGAGCACGGCGTGCGTTTGCGCCACTCCCAAACCCGCCAGTGCGGCGAGTGCCACGAGGCCGGTGGCGTGTGCGCGCCGTGCGGTCGTGCTCAGCAACGCGGGAGCGTAAAGGATGGCAATGGCCACCCAGGCCATCAGCGCGGGCGTGGCATAGCGGCTGCTCAAGGCCTGATCGGCGCCGAACATGGCGCGCCCGCCAGCGGTGGCCACTGCCGTGGCCAGCAGGTAGGCCAGGTAGGCAAGTACTGCGATGGAGGGCTTGTGGTGCATGGCCCGAGGCAGGATCTTCCAGGCACGCCAGGCGACCAGCCCGCACAGCAGCGCGCCGGCAGCCACCGCGGCCGACCGTGCGAGCTCGCCGCCGCCCATCAAGTGATATACGGGTGCACCCAGGTAGCGCAGCACGTAACGCACGAATTGAAACGGCATCGTGGTCAAGGTGGTGGCGAACGCGCCGTGCCCGGGCGGAGATTGGTACGTGGCAAAGTAGGCGAGCAACGTGACGGCAGTGGCCAATGCCAGAACGACGATGCGTGCAGGGCGCTGACGCAAGGCGATTGCGGTCAGCATCAGCAACGGCAGGGCGAGCACGCCGTTGACCATTGCGGCGGCGGATGCCATGCCCAGCATGCAGGCCGATACGAAGAGCGGGGTGCCCCGTGCGCCATCGTCGCAGCGGGACAGGCAGATGAGTGCAGCCAGCGGCAGGAGTTGCACCAGAAAGAACTGGCTTTGAAACGCCCACGTGAGGTTCTCGTGCTGCATCCACAGGAACAGCACCGCGGTGGTGGCGCAGGCAAAGACCACACGTGGCGTGCGGTGCGCGACGCGATGTGCGCCAACCACCTGTTCCCGCAGTATCGACACCCATAACGCAGCAGCCGCGGCGATCATCAGCAATTGCGTTGCGATCAGAAAATAGCCCAGGCCGCCGAACCAGGCGATGTCGACGAAAAACAGCAGGCGCGCCAGGACAATGCGATGCTCGTTGTGTTGTGCCCACCAGGATTCGATCATGCCATCCGTGGCGTTCATGTAGAACTGCAGATAGCCGTTCCACATGTCCCAGTAGGGCACGGGAGAATGGTGCTGGAAGGCGCCGGCCACGGCGAGGGCGACGATGACGGCGCTGAGCGAAAAGGCGATGCGGCGTTGAAGCGGATCTGACATGCTGACGAGCCTGTGCGGCGCGCCAGCAGTGTCCGGTCAGGGCAGGTACGTCAAGCGCATCGATGCCGCGATACATCGATAACGCGGCGTGTGCTCGACAGGCAACGTGGCGCTCGTGAAAAGCGCGCAGTATGTCAAAGCGGGTCCGGCCAAATGCTTCTGCGGACTGGGTGGCGGGTTCCTCGCCGGGGCGTTACTTGCCCGGCACGCGCGCAATCGGCGGCTGCACCGTGATCTTGTCGGCGTTCAGTTCAGTATTGGCTTTCAGCGGCTCGCGACCTGCTTCGGACGGCGGCGTGCCGAAGAATCCGGCCCCGATGCCCCAGACGATGGCGGCAGCGGCAGCGAGCACCACAAACAAAAGACGCAGCATTACGACACCTCTGCCGCTTGCGTGGCGGCAATGTGCGCCAGCCCATCGAGCACGGGATGCTCGAGCATTTCGATGGGGGCGACCGAACAATGGATGACTGCGGCTGCCTCGGCGAGCAGGCGGCGCGTTTCGTCGGCGACTTCGGGCCAGCCGCCGCCGGCCACGAATACGGCGGGCGGCTGGCCGTAATGACGGCAGCCGGCAAGCCATTGACGCATCAAGGCGCCGGCTTGTGCGGCGGCCACGCCGGAGGCGATGGCCTGATGGGTATCGGTCGGAAAATCGACGACGGCGCCGTCGGCCAGCGGCAGATTGGCGGTGCCGGAAACGAGCGAGGTCTTCATCAAGGCCGGGCCGGGCAGGATCATGCCGCCTTCGAAGACGTTGTCCGGTCCCACGGTATCGAGCGTGGTGGCCGTGCCGAAGCAGGCCAGCAGGAAGGGCCCATGACCGAAGGCCTGGTGTGCAGTGACGCCTACGAGCGAGGCCCAGCGGTCGGCACCGAGCTGCTGCGGCTGCGCATAGCGATTGGTAAGGCCGTAGGCGTCGCCTTGCGCGCGCAACCAACGCACGGTGACGCCATGCCGGGCAAAGGCCGCGGCGATGGCTTCGCCCTGTTTGTCGCCGGCCACGTTCACGCCGATGGCGCCGGTGGGACGCCTGGGCAGCGCCGCCAGCCAGGTATCCACGGCGGCGACATCGGTATTGTCGAAGGCGGCCGATTCGCTATCGCGCCGGCCAACCAGCGCGGCGACGACCGGTGCGCCATCCGCGGTGACCGCCAGGGCGCTCATTCGGGCCGCATGGGCCACGCCGTTGAACGTGCCCAGCTTGATGCGGCTGTTGCCTGAATCGATCAAAATCATCATGACGACAACCGTACTGAAATATCGCCGACCGAGACCGGCAGAAGGCCGCTGTCCGTACGCAGCATCAGCCGGCCGAGCGCGTCGCAGCCGGCCGCGACGCCGCTGAGCTTGACGGCGCCCTGATCCAGCACGTTCACCGGCTGACCGGCCAGGGCGTCGATGTGATCGAAACGACGTAAAAAGGCATCGAAGTGATCGCGCTCGAAGATCTGCAACGCGTCATGCCAGGCGCGCGCGATGCTGGACACGATCGCGATCATGGCTTGCGCCGTGGCCGGTTTGCCGATGATGTCGGACCAGTCGCAGACGTCACGCTCGAGGTCAGAGGACATGTTTGCGCTGTCGCGCATATTGATCCCGATTCCCATGACGACGGTGAACCCTGCATCCGTGCCGCCTCGATTGCGGACGGTCTCGACCAGGATGCCCGCCAGTTTGGCGCCGCGCCATTGCACGTCGTTGGGCCATTTCATTCGCAGGTCGTCGCCACCCACACCCGCCAAGGTGCGCAATGCCTCGCAGGCGGCGATGCCGGAAAGGGGCGACAGCGAGGGCAGTTGACCGGGCGGCGCATGCACATCGAACGCGCAGGAGAACATCAGGCAGTTGCCCGGGGCGTTCACCCACGTGCGACCTGCGCGGCCGCGGCCCTGGTGCTGCTGATGCGTGCCCAGAAGCCACGGCTTTGGGGGGCTGTGCTCGCGCGCACGCGCCAGGAGGTCGGCATTGGTGGAGCCCGTATCGGGTAACCACGCGACATCGGTAAACGCAGGCAAGCGGGCGTGCACGGCATGCGCCAGGGCAGCAGGCTCGGGCGGGGGCGAGTGAGGGGCGCGATCGAACATGGCGGCGATTGTAGGGCACCCCGTATATGATTGCTGTTGTTTCTCCTGGGAGGTTCGGCTGCGGGGCCGCAACATCACATTTGGCCGAAGAAAAAACTGTTTCCCCTGAACAACATGATTCGGCGCCTGTGCTGCACGAGGCGGGCGCCTGCGTCGTGACGGGCGATTGGAGCATGCAGTCGTTGAGCGCAGCGGGCGAAATCGCCGCGCGCCGGCGGGCACTGGCACGCGCCACGGCCCAGACACGCTGGGATCTCTCCGCGCTGGCACGCCTGGATACGCTGGGCGCTCATGTGCTCTGGCGCGCCTGGGGCAGCCGGTTGCCTGAGCACATCACCTTGTCGGCGTCGCATCGCGAGATCTTTACCGTGCTGAGCGGCCAGCCCCGGGCGGAGGTGCCCCGGGACGATCCAGACCCGCTTGGCTGGCTGGTGTGGCTGGGCGCGTTCCTGATCGAAGGGGGCCGCCATGCCCGGGCATTGATCGAAATGCTGGGCCACCTGGTGTTCGACCTGGGCAAGTTCATCACCCATCCCACACGCGGGCCCTGGCGCGAAATCTCCGCGCAGATTTTCCGCATCGGCGCCCAGGCCCTGGGCATTACGGCGCTGGTGGGGTTTCTGATCGGCGTGGTGCTGTCGTATCTGTCTGCCCAGCAGTTGTCCACGTTCGGCGCCGACCGTTTCCTGGTGCGGTTGTTGGGGGCCTCCATCGTGCGCGAACTGGGACCCTTGCTCGCGGCGATCCTGGTGGCGGGCCGGTCCGGTTCGGCGATCACCGCGCAATTGGGCGTCATGCGGCTCACCCAGGAGCTCGATGCGCTGCGTGTGATGGGCATTTCGCATAGCCAGCGGTTGATTCTGCCGCGCGTGGTCGCGCTGGCGGTGGCGATGCCGTTGCTGGTGCTCTGGACCGACGCGGCAGCGCTTCTGGGTGGAATGCTGGCCGCGCAGGTGACCCTCGGCATGACGCCGCAGTATTTCTTCGGCGCGCTGCCCGACGCGATTTCGCAGATCAACTATGCGATCGGCATGGGTAAAGGCGTGGCATTTGGCGTCACCATCGCCTTGATTGCCTGCCATTTCGGCCTGCGCATCGAGCCCAACACCACCAGCCTGGGGCGCGGCACGACGCAGTCCGTGGTAACGGCCATTACCGCCGTCATTCTGGTGGACGCGGTGTTTGCGATTGCGTTGGCCGGTGTCGGTTTGCCGGGGCAGGGATGATGACGCCCGTTATCACCATTGAGAACCTGCGCACGGCCTTTGGCGATCACGTGGTGCACGACAATCTGTCGCTCACCGTGAACGAAGGGGAGATCCTGTCGTTGGTGGGCGGGTCGGGCTCCGGCAAGACCACGTTGCTGCGCCAGATCATCGCACTCGATCAGCCCGCGGCCGGTCGCGTGGAGGTGCTGGACAAGGACCTGAGCACGCTGTCGGCCAACGACCGGCGGCGGCTGGCCCGTCGCTGGGGCGTGCTGTTTCAGGCAGGGGCGTTGTTTTCGTCGCTCACGGTGTTCGACAACGTGGCCTTGCCGCTGCGTGAGTTGCGTACGATTCCCGAGGACCTCGTCCGCGATCTGGTGATGAGCCGGCTCGACATGGTGGGATTGAGTGCGAGCGATGCCACCAAGCGGCCGTCGGATCTGTCGGGCGGGATGGTCAAGCGCGTGGCGTTGGCCCGGGCGTTGTCGCTGGACCCTGCCTTGCTGTTTCTCGACGAACCGACCGCCGGACTCGACCCGCAGCGCTCGGACGAGTTTGTGGCCCTGGTGCGGGCGTTGCACCGGCATTTGAAATTTACCGTGGTGATGGTGACGCACGATCTCGACACGTTGCTCGCCTTGTCCACGCGCATTGCAGTGTTGGCCGACAAGCGGGTCATCGCATGCGGCACGGCACAGGAGGTATTGCAGGTGGACCATCCTTTCATTCATACGTTCTTCTTGGGCGAGCGCGGACGTCGTGCGCTCGCCGAGTTGGCGCCCGAGGAGACGGCTTATGGAAAATCGTAGCCATGCGTTGTTGGCCGGTCTGTTCACGCTGGTGCTGCTGATCGCCGCGGCCGCCGTCGCGTTCTGGCTGGGCCGCGATCGCACGACGCTTTTGCCCTATGAATTGCTCTCGTCGCAATCGGTCAGCGGGCTGTCGCCCCAGGCCCCGGTGCGCTACCAGGGCGTGCCGGTGGGCCGGGTGCTCACGATGTCGCTGGATCCCAACAAGCCGGGGCAGGTGCGCATCCGGATCGGCGTCAATGCCGATACGCCGATTACCTCATCGACCTGGGCCGAGTTGCAGGCGCGCGGGGTGACGGGCTCGTCGGTGGTGGAACTGCATGAAGAAGGCAGCTCGCGCGAGCGGTTGGCCACCTCGGCCGAATCGCCGGCGACCATTCCGTTGCGCGGCGGATTTTTCTCGCGTATCGAAGATCGCGGCGATGCGATCCTGGCGAACGTGGAAGCGGTGACCGGGCAGCTCAAGACCATGCTGTCGTCGGCCAATATGCAGGCCTTGCAAACCACGCTGCAGAACGTGGCTAGCGTGACCGAGTCGTTGCGCGGCACTGCCCAGTCGCTGCAGCCTGCGGCGCAAAGGGCCGAGCCTCTCATGGCGGCGCTCACACTGGCGACCGAGCAAGCCAGCGCCATGGCGCGCGATGTGGGTGAGTTGACCCGCGCGGCCCGGCAGGCGCTGGCGCGCTTGAACGCCAACGATGGACCGATGTCGATGGCCACGCGCAGCATGGATGAATTGTCGTGGGCGGCGGCGCGCCTGGCCAACGACACGCTCCCGCGGGTATCCGGCATGGCCGAGAATATCGGTACGGCGGCGCGCGGCGTGACCTCGACCATGCAGCGGCTCGACAATGCGCCGCAATCTTTGATTTTCGGGGCGCCGCCGGCGCGCCCAGGGCCGGGTGAGCCGGGCTTTGCCGGATTCGGCGCCAATACGGGAGCGCAATGATGCGAGTCGCAGTCCAATTTTCACCACAGCGTGCGCGGCGCGCGTCGATGCTTTGCACCTTGGCGGCCGTGGTCGCCCTGGCCGGGTGTGCCGGACGGCAGCCGGCCTCGACGCCGCAACGCTACGATCTGGGCGCCGATACGGCAGCCGCGCCGGCGCTGACACCGCGCGCGCCCGTGGCGTTGTCGTTCGCGGCTGCGCCCACGATTGGCGATGGCGGCATGATCTGGCGAATCGGCGACAGCGCCAGTCCGCAAACTTACGCCACCGTGCGCTGGGCCGCAGCACCCGCCGATCTGGTGCGGCAACGATTGATCGATCGCCTGTCGCGCCAGGGACCCGTCGTGACCGAAACGCTGGTGGCCGGTGTGCCGCAGTTGCGTGTGACGTTGGCGCGCTTCGAGCAGGTTTTTGCGCCGGACGGCGCCTCGAGCCGCGGCGAGATCTCGCTGCAGGCCTTGCTGGTGCGGGATCGCACGGTGATCGCGCAAACGCGTATCGACGAAGCCGTGGCCGCGCCCACGCAGGATGCGGCCGGCGGTGTGGCGGCGTTGCGGGCGGCCTCGACCCAGGCGGGCGACGCACTGGCAGTGTGGCTGGCGCGGCAGGGCGTCGGCGCCCCGTCCGCGCCGTCCGGCTCGCCTGTGCCTGCAGCACGCGGGTCAAGGTAAGCGAAACGCGCCTGTTGCATCGCACTCACGCACGGTTGGCTGGCGCGGCGACCACATCGATTTAACGCATTGAAAAGAAGGACAGGATCCACACATGGCAGCACGCACCGAAACCACCACGTTTACCGGCGAGGCCGGCGCGATCGATTGCGCGATCGACTGGCCCGACGGCGCGCCGCGCGGATGGGCGCTGGTTCTGCATCCGCATCCCCTGCAGGGCGGGGCGCGCGAGAACAAGATTGTGACCACGATTGCGCGTGCCTGCGTGCAGCGCGGGCTGGTCGCGGTGCGGCCCAATTTTCGCGGTGTGGGTGCGTCCGAGGGCAGCTTCGATCGCGCGCAGGGTGAAACGGCCGACATGGTGGCGCTTGCCACGCAGTTTCGCGAACGTTACCCCGATCAGGCCGGGCAGCCGTGGCTGTTGGCCGGTTTTTCGTTCGGTACGGCGGTTGCCGCGCAAACCTACAGTGTGTTGGCGGAAGCGGGCGACGCGGTGCTGCCGAGCACCGTGCTATTGACCGGTCCCGCCGTCGGGCGCTTTACCTTTCGCGAGGTGACGCTTCCCGACGACACCGTCCTGGTGCATGGCGAAACGGACGAGGTGGTGCCGCTGGCCGAAGCGATGGACTGGGCGCGCACCCGTGCATTGCCGGTCGTGGTCGTACCGGATGCGTCGCACTTTTTCCATGGGAAATTGCTGACCATCAAGCGGCAGACGCTGGCCTGTCTGACGCGGGTGTTGGCGGGTTGATCCCCCAGTGCGCGGAATGGGCGCCGCCGACGGCGCGTGGCCTGGCAACTGGACCCGATGGCTTGCCTTGATCGCGCGCTCGGGTGGCTCGACTCGGCATTCGGCCCGATAGTTCAGACGGCGGGCAGCAGTTGCTCGGTGCCCAGTAGTTGGGCGCCACTGTCCGGCGGCGGTTCGTCACCGGACGAGGCGGTGCGGCTGATATAGCGATCGAGAAAATGCTCGAACGATTCGGCGGTCATGGGGCGTTCGAGCAAAAAGCCCTGCACCTGATCGCACTCCAGGGTGCGTAGCGCCTGCAACTGGCTTTCCGTTTCCACGCCTTCCGCCACGACCTGCATGCCGAGCGAATGCGCCAGCGCCACGATGGCCGACACCACCGTCTTGCCCTGATCGCCTTGCGCATCCAGTCCGTTGGTGAAGAAGCGGTCGATTTTCAATTGCTGCACGCGAAACTGCTGCAGGTAGGCCAGGCTGGAATATCCCGTGCCGAAGTCGTCGATCGCGATTTCAAACCCCTGGGCATGAAAGTCGGCAAAGATCCGCGCAGTGAGATCGGGGTCATTCATCGCCACCGTTTCGGTGATCTCGAACATGATGCGCTCGGGGGCGACGCCATAGCTGTCGACGATGGTGCGCATCTGCGCCACCACGGCGGCATGGCGCAACTGCACAGGCGACAGGTTGACCGCAACCTTGAGTGGCGCACGCCCGTGGGCATCCCAGGCGCACAGGTAGCGGCACACTTCACGCAGGACCCAATGGCCGATATCGATGATCTGGCCGGATTTCTCGGCAATCGGAATGAAGTCGCCGGGTTGCAACTCGCCCAGTTTCGGATCCGTCCAACGGATCAGCGCTTCGGCGCCCGTCAGATGGTTGGCCAGACCGGAAAATTTTGGCTGGAAGTGCAGCGTGAACCGGTTCTGGGCCAGCGCGTCCTGCAGCGCCTGCTGGATGGCCAGGATGCGAACGGCATTCTCGCCCATCGTCGATTCGTAGAAGCGATAGGTATTGCGTCCGTCCTGTTTGGCGGCATACATCGCGAGGTCGGCATGCGACAACAGGCTGTCGACGCTGTCACCATCGCGCGGGTAAGTGGCGATACCGATGCTGGGCGTGACGCGCAGCGCCGTGTCGCCCGCCATCAGATCGCGCTGCATGGCTTGTTTGATGGCATGCGCGTAGGGACCGGCATCTTCGGCGGCCTCGAGCCGATCGATGAGCACCACGAACTCGTCACCGCCGATACGCGCGATCGTGCCGCGGTCGCCCATCGTTTCGCGCAGGCGTTGCGCGAAGGCCTTCAACATGCGGTCGCCGGCGGCGTGCCCCAGGCTGTCGTTGATCGACTTGAAGCCGTCCAGATCCATGAACAGCACGGCCACATGGTGGCGCTGCCGTTTGGCCAGGGCCACCGCGTCATCGATGGCCTTGACCAGGGTGGTCCGGTTGGCGAGATCGGTGAGGGTGTCGGTGGTGGCCATGCGCAGCAACACCACATTGAGTTTTTCGAGCGAACCGGTCAGATTGCGCTTGGAGGCCGAATAGCGAGATTCAAGGGTCGACAGAATCAGCGTGGCCAACATGATCGCCACGGTAAACACGGCGACCAGGAACGTGAGGGTTTGCGGCGCCATCCCGTCGCTCTTGGCCGCCATGCAGATACTGCCTGCCGGGAAATGTGCGGCAGCCATGCCCGTGTAATGCATGCCGGTGATCGCAAGCGCCATTACGAACGATGCCGCAAGTCGTTTGACGAGCAGGAAGCGCTGGTCTTCCTGGCGCAGTGCGTGTGCCACCCACAGCGCGGCGAGCGAGGCGCCGATCGCAATCGCGATCGATCCGGCAAAGAGCAGCGGATCGTATGCAATACCGGGCGCCATGCGCATGGCGGCCATTCCCAGATAGTGCATACCGGAGATGCCTGCGCCCATGACCAGACCGCCGATGATCAGCCGGCGCCACGTCATGATGCGCCGCGTGGCGACGTACAGGGCGACGTAGCCCGCCACGATGGCGATGACCAGCGACCAGAGCGTGATGCTCAGGTCGTAGCCCAGTTCGATCGGCAGCTTGAACGCCAGCATGCCCACGAAGTGCATCGACCAGACGCCGACGCCCAATACCACGGCACCGCCCGAAAGCCAGATGCGGCGTGCGAAGTGCGAACTCGCCAGATAGATTCGGCCCGCGAGACTGAGTGCGGTATACGACGCCATGCCGGCCACGGCCAGCGAAAGCAATACAGTCCAGAGGTTGTAACTGCCACTCATGAAGACGGGTCCGCGAGGGGGCTTGACGGCGAGCGAGCGTGGGCGGGGATTGGAACGCCTAGCGACGCAGAAGGTAATCGGTCAGGCGCGCAGTTTAAGATGATTCAATTGGAATGACGAACTTTGTTACTTCTTTATCGCGTAATTGCCGATTATTTCGTTTTTTCCAGTTCTTTAGTCGGCTCGCGGGTTGCATCGCGTTGCAAGTTTGTGGCGATTTGGGAACTCAAGCGAGTCGAATCTGTCCCAGCGGCTGCCTATAATCATGTTCGCGCCGCGTGCCCGTTGCCGGTCGCGTGCCAATTTTCTGCGACCTACCCCCCCGCTCGATGACCCAATCCTCCGCATTTCGCTCGTTTCCGCTGATCTCCCTTCGTCGTGCCATTGCCACCGCCGTAGCCGTTTCGATGCTGGCGTCGACGCCGCTCGCCATGGCACAGACGGCCGCGGCGCCCGCTGCTGCCGGTGCGGCTGCGAATCCCGTGACGTCGGCGGCTTCAGGTTCGCAGATCGCCAAGACGGACGGCGCGACGGTCGCACAGGTGAGCGATCTGGGCACCATCCCCGTGCCTACCGTTGCGGCGCGCGCCTGGATCTCGATCGACGTCAACAGCGGTCAGGTCCTGGCTTCGTCCAGTCCCGACACCAAGGTCGAGCCGGCCTCGCTCACGAAGATCATGACGGCGTACGTGGTGTTCAACGCACTGGACGAAAAACGCCTGACGCTGGATCAGCAGGTCACCATTTCCGAGAAAGCATGGCGCACGGGCGGCTCGCGCATGTTCATCGAACCGCGCAAGCCGGTCACGGTGGATGAGCTCAATCAAGGCGTCATCGTGCAATCGGGCAATGATGCCTCGGTGGCCCTGGCCGAAGCCGTGGGCGGCAGCGAAGCGGCGTTCGCCACGCTGATGAATCAGGAAGCGCAGCGCCTGGGCATGAACCAGACGCACTTCATGAACGCGACCGGTTTGCCCGATCCGCAGCACATGACGTCGGTGCGCGATCTGGCCACGCTCGCGTCGCACCTGATCACCGATCACCCGCAGTATTTTCACTACTACAGTCAGAAAGAGTACACGTACAACAAGATCACGCAGCCCAACCGCAACCGGTTGCTGTGGGCCGATCCGTCGGTCGATGGCATGAAGACCGGTCACACCGATGCGGCCGGCTACTGCCTGGTCGCCACCGCCAAGCGCGGCGATCGTCGCGTGCTGACCGTGGTGGTCGGCGCGAACAGCGAAGCCAGCCGCGCTGAGGAAAGCCTCAAGCTGCTGAACTGGAGCTTCCAGAACTTCGACACCGTGAACCTGTTCGACAACACGCAGCCTTCGCTTGACGCCCGCGTGTGGGAAGGCAAGACCGAAGTCGCCAAACTCGGCCCGCCGCGTCCGATCTCGATCTCCGTGCCGCGCGGCCGGGGTGCTGAGGTCAAGCCGGTCGCCAACCGCAACGATCCGCTGATTGCACCGCTGGAGAAGGGACAGAACGTCGGTACGCTGCAGCTCACGCTGGACGGCAAGGTTCTGCGCACCGAACCGCTGGTGGTGCTGGAGCCCGTGGAACGCGCCGGCTTCTTCGGCCGCATGGTCGACATGGCCAAGCGCTGGTGGGCGAAGTAATCACATCACGCGCAGCCGACGCCGTTCGGCAATCGGCGCGATAATGGAGGGGCAGGCATCACGTCTGCCCCTTTTTGCATCAGGAGTAGGTCGGCATGATCACGGGTGTACCGGACGAGAGTCAGGTCTATTTGAATGGCGCTTTCATGCGCATTGGCGAAGCGCATGTGTCCGTGCTGGATCGTGGCTTCATCTTCGGCGACGGCATCTACGAAGTCGTGCCGGTGTACAACGGCCACGCGTTCCGCATGAAGGAGCATCTCGATCGCCTGGATCGCAGCCTCAAGGCGCTGCGCATCGAGCCGCCGTTCGACCGTGCCGGCTGGATCGATCTCATCGAGCAATTGGTGGCGCGCGCGGCGCAGCCTACGTGCTTCGTGTACCTGCAGATCACGCGGGGCGTGGCCAAGCGCGATCACGCATTTCCCACCACGCCCGTCGTCCCCACGGTGTTCGGCATGACCACCGCATTCGTGCCGCCGGGTCGTGCGGTGCGCGAGAACGGCATGACGGCCATCGGCATCGCCGACGAGCGATGGCTGCATTGCGAGATCAAATCAGTGTCGTTGCTGGGCAATGTGCTGGCCAAGCAGCAGGCGGTCGACGCCGGTGCCGACGAAGTCATCCAGTTTCGCGATGGCTTTCTTACCGAAGGTTCGTCGACCAATATCTGGGTGGTCAAGAACGGCACGTTGTCCGGTCCGCCCAAGAATAATCTGATTCTGGAAGGTATCCGCTACGGATTGGTCGCCGAACTGGCCGCCGAAGCCGGCATTCCTTTCGAAATGCGGCCCATCGGGCAGGCAGAAGTTGCCGCGGCCGATGAGTTGCTGTTGACGTCGGCCACCAAAGAGGTGCTTCCGATCGTCACGTTCGACGGCCAGCCGGTCGGCACGGGCCGTCCCGGCGCGGTATATGCCGCGTTGCGCGCGGCGTACGACGCCCGCATCGCCGCGCTTTGATTGGAGAGGTGACCATGAACATGCCTGAGATTCCCCCAGAACAATCGCTCATCGAATACCCCAGCGACTTTCCCATCAAGGTCATGGGCAAGCAGCATCCGGAGCTGGCGCAAACGCTGACGGAGGTCGTGGTCAAACATGACCCGCAATTCGATCCCAACACGGTCGAGATGCGACCCAGCAAAGGCGGCAATTACATTGGGCTGACCTTCACCGTGCGCGCCACGTCGCGGGAGCAACTCGATACGCTGTATCGCGAATTGCACGCGCATCCAATGGTCAAGATCATTCTTTAGCATGCACCGCTGGTTGGAACGGCCTGCCGACTACCTCACGGTTTGGCAGGCCATGCAGGCGTTCACGGCCACCCGGACCGCGGATACCCCGGACGTCATCTGGGTATGCGAGCACGCGCCGGTGTACACGCTGGGACAAGCGGGCCGCCCCGAGCATGTGCTCTGTGCGGGAGACATCCCCGTTGTACATACCGATCGCGGCGGCCAGGTCACCTACCACGGCCCGGGCCAAGTGGTCGCATACAGCCTGATCGACCTGCGCCGGGCAGGCATGTACGTCAAGGAATATGTGGCGTGGCTCGAAGAAGCCGCCATCCGCACCCTCGCCGAGTTGGGCGTGCCTGACGCCTGTAGACAGCCGGGTCGGCCCGGCGTTTATCTGGTCGACTCACATTCCGGTCTGCCCGCCAAGATCGCCGCGCTGGGCGTGAAGATTCGCAGCGGCTGCGCGTATCACGGCGTGGCGCTGAACGTCGATCTCGATCTCGCGCCCTTCGCCGGCATCAATCCCTGCGGTTATGAGGGCCTGGCCACCACTGACGTCGCCCGGGCCGGCGGCCGCGCCGATCTCATTGAGGCTGGGGATCGGCTGGCGGCGCATATCGCGGCGCGGTTCAGGCCAGCCTAGTCCTTTCGCGCATTGAAAAATCGGACGGTTTGATCTGTAGAACTTGTAGCCAGTGGGCTACGGTTCTATAATGTATATTGTCGCCACTTCGCAATTCAGCGCTTGGTTGAGCGGCCTCAAAGATCTGAATGGTCGCGCCCGCATTCAGGCGCGTATTCAGCGCCTCGCCGCAGGAAATCCCGGCCACGGGCGACGATTGTCCGCTGCTGTGTCTGAGCTGAAGATCGACGTGGGGCCGGGATATCGCGTGTACTACGCGTTGCGTGGCAATGAGCTCGTCATCCTCTTGGCAGGTGGAGACAAGTCAACGCAAGTTCGGGACATCGCGTTGGCGACGGCGCTCGCTGCCGAATTATGAGACTGAAACGACGATGGCAAGAACCGAAATCTCGCGTTATGACGTGGCTGAGCATCTGAGAACGCCGCAGGAAATGGCCTTATATCTGGACGCAAGCATCGAAGAGAGTGACGGCGATGCCGCCTTCATTGCCAAAGCGCTTGGCGACATTGCGCGCGCACAGGGCATGACCGACGTAGCGAAAAAGGCCGGGGTCTCACGAGAAAGCCTTTACAAGGCACTCTCCGGAAATCGAAGCCCCGATTTTGCGACCATTCTCAAGGTGGCGAGGGCGCTCGGCCTGAAGTTGCATGCCGTGGCTGTTTGAACGCAGCCGGCAGCGGGCGCAAGATACGGTGTCGCGAGCTGGCGGCGCATATCGCGGCGCGGTTCAGGCCCGAGGCTTGAGCGCGGTACACTAGATTTTTGCGCCGGTTCGCGTCCACAGGGGCCGACATGTGCGGCGCCGAACGCTTCAAGGGTTTTTATGTCCACGCCTAACGAACCGAGCCTGCAGCCCGCCGCTGCGAGCACCGCGCCGCCTTCCGACATGCAGGCCACGCCCGTGTCTTATGACGCGACGCAAAAGCAGAAGTCGCAAGCCAAGACGTCGCGTATTCCCATCAAGATCGTGCCTGCCGAGCGCCTGCGCAAGCCGGAATGGATCCGCGTGCGCGCCGCGACGCCGGGCTCGCGCTTTTACGACATCAAGCGGATCCTGCGCGAGCACAATCTGCACACCGTCTGCGAAGAAGCGTCCTGTCCCAATATCGGCGAGTGCTTCGGCAAGGGCACGGCTACCTTCATGATCATGGGCGACAAGTGCACGCGCCGTTGCCCGTTTTGCGATGTGGGCCATGGCCGGCCCGATCCACTGGATACGAACGAGCCCGAGAACCTGGCACGCACGATCGCCGCGCTCAAGCTGTCGTATGTGGTGATCACGTCGGTGGATCGCGACGATTTGCGCGATGGCGGAGCGGCGCACTTCGTGGAATGCATTCAACGCGTGCGCGCACTGTCGCCCACTACCCGCATCGAAGTGCTGGTGCCCGATTTTCGCGGCCGCCTCGATCGTGCGCTGGACATCCTCAACGGTGGCCCGCCCGATGTGATGAACCATAATCTGGAAACGGCGCCCCGCCTGTACAAGCAGGCCCGTCCGGGATCGGACTACATGCACTCGCTCAAGTTGCTGGCCGAGTTCAAGAAGCTGCATCCTGATGTGCCGACCAAGTCGGGCATCATGGTGGGTCTGGGCGAAACCGACGAAGAAGTGCTGCAAGTGATGCGCGACATGCGCGAGCACAACGTCGACATGCTCACGATCGGTCAATATCTGCAGCCCTCGGAGCACCATCTGCCCGTGCTGCGCTATGTGCACCCCGATACGTTCGCCATGTATGAACGCGAGGCCTACGACATGGGCTTCTCGCACGCAGCGGTGGGTGCCATGGTGCGTTCGTCGTACCACGCCGATGAGCAGGCGCACGCGGCCGGCGTCAATTGATGCCGGGGGGTGCCGGTAGCGGCATTCCCACCCTGTTGATCGCGGAGCGGTTCACTGATCTGGCGCCTGGATCAGGGGGCCGCGCCCGGAACAGGCGCTTGCGCTCCTCAGACCTCCCGTGCCGCAAACACACCGTGCCCTCGCGCAGTCATCCGTTTCTGAGTCGTTCGCTGCGCCAGTACACGTCTGATTGGCCGGCATGCGCGTTGAGCGCGCGCGCCAGGACGAACAGCAGATCGCTCAGTCGATTCAGATATTGGCGCACCGGCGCATTGATCGTGGTGTTGCGCCCCAACGCAATCACGCTGCGCTCGGCGCGCCGGCATACCGTGCGTGAGATGTGCGCCAGCGCCGCCGCGCGCGTGCCGCCCGGCAGGATGAATTCTTTGAGCGGCGCCAGGGCGGCGTTGTAATGCGCCAGTCGCGTGTCCAGAAAGGCCACCTGTTCGTCACGCAGCGCAATATGCCCCGGGATGCACAGCTCGGCCCCCATATCGAAGAGATCGTGCTGGATGGTCGAGATGTCGGCGGCGATGCCCTCGGGCAGGCCTTCGGCCGCCAGAACGCCCAGCGTGCTGTTGAGCTCGTCCACGTCGCCCATGGCGGCGATGCGCGGGTCGTCCTTGCCCAGGCGCGCGCCGTCGCCCAGGCCGGTGGTGCCGTCGTCACCCGTGCGGGTGGCGATAACGGATAAGCGGTTTCCCATGTCGATGATGCCTTGCAATATGATGGGGTATCCTACACCGAAGGCTTGGGTCCAGCTGTGTGCGACCTGCCGTTCCATAGGAGAACGACTATGGCATTTTTAAGACGAAAATTGTTGTGCGCGATTGCAGGTGCCGTGGTGGCTACTGCCGCCACTTCCGCGGTAATGGCGCAGACCGCCAATTCTTCCGGCGAAGTGCGCCGGGTGGATGCCGCGACCGGCAAGATCGCGATCAAGCACGGCGCCATATCGGCGCTCGATCTGCCCGCCATGACGCTGGTGTATCAGGCCGCCCCCAATCTGCTCGAAGGCGTAAAGGCAGGCGACAAAGTGTCATTTACCGCGAAACGCGAAAACGACAGCTATGTGGTGACGGAGCTGAAGAAGTAGGGCGAGGTTGCCAACGAAAGGAAGCCGCCTGCGGGCGGCTTTTGCATGATGGGGCGTGCATTGCACAGGCTGGGAGGACGGCCGCGGCGGGTAGCCCCGTGTTGAAGCAGGCTGAACCCCGCATCTTTTGCGCCATATCCGCCAGGCACGAAAAACCGCCCCGAAGGGCGGTTGCTGAGCGCGGCCGGCGTGACGCTTCAGAGCACGTAGCGCGCCAGATCCTGACTGCCCGCCGCCTCCTCGAGCTTGTCGTTCACGTAGGCGGCGTCGATCTTCACCACTTCGCCCGAGCTGGCGGTGGCGTCGAAGGACAAGTCCTCCAGCAGCTTTTCCATTACGGTGTACAGGCGGCGCGCGCCGATGTTTTCCGTCTTTTCGTTGACGGCGAAGGCCAGCTCCGCCAGCCTCGCCACGCCTTCATCCGTAAAGTCGAGCTTCACCGATTCGGTGTCCATCAACGCGGTGTACTGCTTGGTCAACGACGCGTCGGTATTCGACAGAATGCGCACGAAGTCCTCGGCCGACAACGAATCGAGTTCGACGCGGATCGGGAAACGCCCTTGCAGCTCGGGAATCAGGTCGGACGGGCGCGCAAGGTGGAAAGCACCCGACGCGATGAACAGGATGTGATCCGTGCGCACCATGCCATAACGTGTGGTGACGGTCGTGCCTTCGACCAACGGCAGCAGATCGCGCTGCACGCCCTGACGCGACACTTCGCCGCCACTGGCGCCGCCTTCCTGGCGCGCGGCGATCTTGTCGATCTCGTCCAGGAACACGATACCGTTCTGTTCGACGTTGGCGATCGCCGCTGTCTTGAGGTCGTCTTCATTGACCCGTTTGGCGGCCTCCTCGTCGATCAGGAGCTTGAAGGCTTCCTTGACCTTCATCTTGCGCGGCTTTTTCTTGTCCTTCGCCAGCCCGGCAAACATACCGCGCAACTGCTCGGTCATTTCTTCCATGCCCGGCGGCCCCATGATGTCCATCTGCTGGGGCGACTGCGCAATCTCGATCTCGATGTCGAGGTCGTCGATCGTGCCTTCACGCAGACGCTTGCGGAAAGTCTGGCGCGCGGTGCTGTCTTCACCGCGCTCCGGCTCGCCACTGCTGTTGCGCGACGGCGGCACGAGCACATCGAGGATGCGGTCTTCGGCGGCGTCTTCGGCATGCGAGCGCACGCGGCGCATTTCGATTTCGCGCGTTTGCTTGATGGCGTATTCGGTCAGGTCGCGAATGATGGTGTCGACATCGCGTCCCACATAGCCCACTTCGGTGAACTTGGTGGCTTCGATCTTGATGAACGGCGCGTTGACCAACTTGGCCAGGCGGCGTGCGATTTCAGTCTTGCCCACGCCGGTGGGGCCGATCATCAGGATGTTCTTGGGGTGAATCTCGTGGCGCAGCGGTTCGGCCACTTGCTGACGGCGCCAGCGGTTGCGCAAGGCGACCGCGACGGCACGCTTGGCCTTGTTCTGGCCTACGATGTACTTGTCGAGTTCGGAGACGATCTCTCCGGGCGTCATGTTGGATGCGGACATGTCGGTTGAGCCTTTGTTCAGATCAGGAGCCGAGCGTTTCGATCACGTGATTCTGGTTGGTGTAGATGCACAGATCGCCGGCGATTTCGAGGGCTTTCTTGACGACCGCTTCGGGCGGCAGGTCGGTGTTCTGCAAGAGCGCCAGCGCTGCGGCCTGAGCGTAGCTGCCGCCCGATCCGATGGCGGCCAGGCCGTTTTCGGGTTCGAGTACGTCGCCGTTGCCGGTGAGCACGAGGGTATGTTCGGCGTCGGCCACGATGAGCATGGCTTCGAGGCGGCGCAGCACACGATCGGTGCGCCAGTCGCGCGTGAGTTCAACGGCGGCGCGCATCAGGTTGCCCTGGTGCTTTTCGAGCTTGGCTTCGAAGCGTTCCTGCAGCGTGAAGGCATCGGCCGTGGCCCCGGCGAAGCCGGCGAGAATCTTGTCGTGGTACAGGCGGCGAATCTTGCGCGCCGTACCTTTGATCACGATGTTGCCCAATGTGACCTGACCATCTCCCCCCAGGGCGACATGGTTGCCGCGGCGGGCGCAAATGATGGTCGTGGCGTGAAATTGTTCCATGCTTGTCTTCCCTGTGAAGGGGGTACATGGGGACAAACCCGATAAAAAAAAGGGGCTGCATCTCGTGAGAGATACAACCCTTCTTCAGGCGACACCAGGCGTCGTACGGCGGGAATCAGTCGCCGTAAAGTTTCTGACGTTTCTCGCGGCGTTCCTGCGCTTCGAGCGACAGGGTGGCAGTCGGGCGGGCGAGCAGGCGCGGAACGCCGATGGGCTCTCCCGTTTCTTCACACCAGCCGTACTCGCCGCTATCGATGCGCGCGATCGACTGCTGCACTTTCTTCAGCAGCTTGCGCTCGCGGTCACGCGTGCGCAATTCAAGTGCATGCTCTTCCTCGATCGTGGCGCGGTCGGCGGGATCGGGCACGAACTGCGTCTCGCGCAGGTGCTCGGTCGTTTGGCCGGCATTGCTCAAGATGCCTTGTTCAAGCTTGCGCAGACGATCCTGGAAAAATGCCAGCTGGCGGTCGTTCATATAGTCGGACTCGGGCATGGCCAGCAATTCTTGTTCGCTGGGCAGATCAATCGGCGCATCGCCCGATTTACTTGATTTTTTGGTTGCTGCCTTGGTAGCCATGAAAACACTCCGTTGTGATTCGATTCCGTGCGGCGCGCACGACTGCAACTGCTACTGAATTACGCCGCCAGACACTGCTCCAATCCCCGGGTAAAGATATCCTGGGGCAACTTGCGGCCAATAAAGACCATTTTGGTCGATTTCTTTTCCTTGGCTCCCCACGGTTTGCCGGGTTCCGCGCCCATCATCATGTGGACGCCCTGAAACAGCATGCGCCGGTTCAGGCCCTTCATGTACAGAATGCCTTTGTACCGCAGCAGGTCGGGGCCATAAACCTGCACCACGCCACCCAGAAATTCTTCCAGGCGGACCGGATCGAACGGCTTGTCGGCGCGGAACACGAAGGCACCGATTTCATCGTCATGCACGTGATGATGATGGTGGCCGTGGTTATGCGCAGGATTCGTGCACGTGGCCGGATCGTGGTCATGATCGTCGTGATCGTGATCGTGATCGTGGCCATGGTCGTGTCCGTGATCATGCTCATGACCATGGTCATGATCGTGCGCGGCATCCGGATGGTCGGCAGCCAGGAAATCGGGGTCGATGTCGAGAATGGAATTGAGGTTGAAGCCGCTGATGTCGATGATCGACTTCAGGTCCACTTCACCGAAATTGACCGGCGTGATCGGTGCGCGCGGATTGATGCGCGCCACACGATGACGCAGGGCCTGGTAGTCGGCCTCGTTGACCAGATCCTTCTTCGAGATCAGGATGCGATCGGCAAAGCCGATCTGCTTCTGGGCTTCGGGTTGCTCATCCAGCGTGCTCATGCCGTGCAGGGCGTCCACCACGGTCACGACGGCATCGAGCCGATAGTACTCGGCGATTTCGTCGTCCATGAAGAACGTCTGGCATACCGGGCCGGGGTTGGCCATGCCGGTGGTCTCGAGAATGACGCGTTCGAAGGTAAGCGTGCCGGCCTCGCGCTTGATGCGCAGGTCGGTCAGGGTATTCATCAGATCGCCGCGCACGGTGCAGCACACGCAGCCGTTGCTCAGTTCGATGATCTGCTCGTCGCTGTCCTGAATGAGCAATTCGTTATCGATGCTCTCGGGTCCGAACTCATTCTCGATGACGGCGACGCGGCGGCCGTGAAATTCGGTCAGGATGCGCTTGAGCAGCGTCGTCTTGCCCGCACCGAGGAAACCGGTGAGGATCGTAACGGGGACCATTTTGTCCAAGCTGCGTGGGGTAGTCATGACAAACCAGAAGTTCAAAGTTCGCAGCAGACAAATGTCGGTGCGATGAGGCAAAAAGGGGCCGGCCATGCGACCGGACGCCGGATTACAGCACAGTCGAGTCCGGGGGGCAAACCCCAAAGTGTCTGCCGGACATGGCTGGTAAGAACATTTACGAAGCCGTCAAAACGGGGAGGGTCCGGGTCGTGACCGCTCACCCATTCGATTACTGTCGATATTAATGTTTGTGACTATGGCCGTGCGCATGGCTGTGACCGCCATCGTGATCCGTCACTTTTTGGCAGGCCGGGCACAGCGCACGGATTTCGGTTTCGTGAGAGGTGAGGGCGTATCCCGTTTTTGCAACCCGGTCGGCCAGCTGTTGGCTCATGGCGGGGTCGCTGATCTCGGCCACATTGCCGCAACGGGTACAGACCACCAGCAGATCGTGGGGTTCCCCGCCCGCGTCATGGCAGGCACTCCAGGCGTTGACGGCGTCCAGGCGATGGATCAGCCCTTCTTCCAGCAGAAAATCGAGCGCGCGGTAGACGGTGGGAGGCGCGGCACCGGGATGGACGGCACGCATTTCTTCCAGTAATTCGTAGGCCTTCAGACTGCGGTCATGCTTGAGCAGCAGCTCGAGCACCTTGCGCCGGATGGGCGTGAGCCGCTTGCCGCGTTCCGCACACAAGGCTTCCGCCACATCGAGGCGATCGGTGACGGGCTTGGAGCGGGCGGAGCGGGCGGGTGCGGTCATGACGCGAAAACACTGTTCTTGAGCAAAAGCGGGCGCATGCGCCCACGACCCCCGCACGGTATCAGAAAACAGGTCGGAAAGCCCATGGGGTGGGCGGTCCCCACTATCCACCCAAGTCAGCGCACGCACTGGCGACGCCAAGACAATGACGGTGTTTTGAAAGGTTATTACATAACATAAGCTATGATATAACATCCTCTAGTTAGACAGCGCGTCCTTCTGCATGGCTTTCCTTCGTTTTACCGGCACCTCGCTGCCCCGCACCCGCCGGTCCTCTCTATTACTGGCCTCGGCTGGCGCGCGCGTTGGCGGCGCAGTGATCCTGGCGGCAGCCTTATGGGTGTTGACCGGCTGGGCGCTGGGATGGTGGACGCCATGATGGCGGGCATGTTGCCGGCGCGCGGGGGGCCCCGCGCCTCGATCGAGCTGGAAGCCGCCTCATTCGGCTGGCGCGGGCGAGCGGCCGTGCGCAACGTCACCGGGCGGTTCCTGCCTGGCGCGATGACGGCCATCGTCGGGCCCAACGGTGCCGGAAAGTCCACGTTGATGAAGGGCATGATGGGGGTACTGCGGCCAGGGTCCGGCCGGGTGCATGTGCGCGACGCCGATCGCGGCGCGCTCGCCTGGTTGCCGCAGGCCGGCGACCTCGATCGCAGTTTTCCGATGTCGGTATACGACCTGGTGGCCATGGGCGCGTGGCGCCGCACCGGTCCCTGGTCGCGGCTGTCGGCCGCCGAGCATGCGCGCACCGAGCGGGTGCTTGCAGTGGTGCGCATGAGCGATGCGGCCGATCGCGCAGTCGGCACCTTATCCGGCGGTCAATTGCAGCGGGTGCTGTTTGCGCGGATGTTGATGCAGGACGCCGACATGGTGCTGCTGGACGAGCCGTTCGCGGCGGTCGATCGGCACACGACCGAAGAACTGATGGCGTTGCTGTGCGACGCGCACACGCAGGGGCAGGGCGTGATCGCGGTGCTGCACGATCTGGAGCTGGTGCGCGAATATTTCCCGCAGACTTTGCTGCTGGCGGGCGACGTGATCGCCTGGGGGCCGACGGCAGAGGTGCTGACGCCCGAGAACTTGCGCCGCGCGCGCGACCGCCATGAGGAAGCGCGATGACCCTATACGACTTGGTGGCCGCGCCGTTCATCGATTTCGGCTTCATGCGCCGCGCCTTGGCTGGCGCGACTGCGCTGGCGTTCGGCGCGGCGCCGCTCGGCGTGTTCCTTGTATTGCGGCGGATGAGTTTGATGGGCGACGCGATGGCGCATGCCATTTTGCCGGGGGTGGCTGCCGGATTCCTGCTATCCGGGCTCTCGCTCACCGCGATGATGATCGGCGGCGCCCTGACGGGCCTTGCCGTGTCGCTGCTTGCAGGCGCCGTTGCGCGCCTGACGCCGTTGCGTGAGGACGCGAGCTTTGCGGCGTTCTATCTGATCTCGCTGGGCCTGGGCGTGCTGCTGGTATCGGTGCGCGGCTCGAACATGGATCTGCTGCATGTGTTGTTCGGCACGGTGCTCGGGTTGGGCGACGATGCCTTGATGTTGGTCACCGTGTGCGCGTCGCTGACGTTGATCATTCTGGCGACCGTTTATCGCCTGCTGGTGGCGGAGTGCCTGGATCCGGGGTTTCTGCGCGCGAGCGGCGGCGGCGGATCCTTCGTGCACATGGTCTTCCTCACCTTGGTCGTGATGAACCTGGTTGCGGGCTTTCAGGTGCTGGGCACCCTGATGGTAGTGGGCATGATGATGCTGCCGGCGGCGGCTGCGCGCTTCTGGGCGCGCTCCGCTGGCGGCCAGATCGCGCTGGCGTGCGCCGTGGGGGTGTGCTCGGCCGTGGTGGGCCTGCTCATTTCGTATCACCTGAACGTGACCGCGTCGCCCGCCATCATTCTGAGCGCCGGCGCGGCCTATCTGATTTCAGTCGTTGGCGGGCCGCATGGCGGTCTCGTCTATCTGGCGCGCCGCGCCAAACCGCCGGCCGGCTCGGCCTGGCCCCCTACCGGAGAATACAAATGATCCCGACGCGCTCGGCACGCCGCCACACGCTGGCTTTGCTATCGGCCGCCCTCATGGCGCTGAACATCCGTGCGGCTCACGCGGCCGACGCACCGTTGTCCGTCGTGGCCAGCTTTTCCATTCTGGCCGACATCGCCCGCGAAGTCGGGGGCCCCGATGTCAAGGTCGACACCCTGGTGGGACCCGATGGCGATGCCCACAGCTATGAGCCCACGCCGCAGGACGCGAAACGTTTGAGCACGGCGCGCGTACTGGTGGTGAACGGCCTGGACTTCGAGGCATGGTTGCCGCGGTTGACGCAATCGTCGGGGTTCAAGGGGCAGACGATCGTGGCCAGTACCGGTGTGACGCCCCGCCCGTTTGAAAGCGGTCATGACGAGGATGACCATGATCACGGTGAGGCTGACGGTCACGACCATGATCACGACAAGGCAGGCGCCGAGGTCCACGGGCATGGACACGCCGCCGGTCACGCGCACGGCGCGCACGATCACGGCAGCAACGATCCGCACGCATGGCAGGATCTGCGCAACGGCATGCGTTACGCCCGTAACATCGCCGAAGGATTCGCCGCCGCCGATCCCGCGCATGCCGCTGCCTATAAGGCTCGCGCGGCCGCTTATGAGGATCGGCTGCAAGCCTTGAATACGCGCATCACGTCACAGTTTGCGGCCATTCCTGCGGCACAGCGCAAGGTGGTCACCTCGCACGATGCCTTCGGCTACTTCGGCCAGGCTTATGGCATTACGTTCATCGCACCCGTGGGCATGTCGACCGACGCGGAGCCTTCGGCGGCCGATATGGCGCGGCTGATCGGCCAGGTGAAGCGCGATAACATTCGAGCTGTTTTTGTTGAAAACATCAGCAGCCCGCGTCTGGTCGAACAGATTGCTCGCGAGACCGGGGCACGCACCGGCGGCACGCTTTACTCCGATGCGCTCTCCAAGCCAGGGCAGCCGGCTGCGACCTATCTCGGAATGTTCGAATGGAACGCCAAACAACTCGTCAACGCCTTGCAGCCTTGATGCGCCGTACTGATTTGTCGGCTGTCACGCGGCGGGTGGCCGCGCTGGCGCTGTGCTTGCCGGGCGTAGCGCTCGCACACCCGCATATGTGGATCGACGCGCGTGCCGTGTTCGATGTCGACGCGGCGGGCAACCTGACGGCGATCGAGCAGCGATGGATGTTCGATGAGATGTTCTCGACCTACGCCATGCAAGGCGTGAAAAAGCAGAAGGGCGGTGCGTATCCGCCCGATAAATTGCGCGCCATGGCCGATGACTGGATGCAGGCCTTGGAGGATCCGATTTCGCACTACTTCACACGCGTCACAGTCGATGGCGAATCGCTGAAATACGCGCCGCCGCGCGATTCCGCAGTGCAATGGGATGCCAAGCTGCAGCGCTTGGTGTTGCGCTTTACGTTGCCGTTGGCCCAGCCGGTTGCGCTGGCCGGCAAGCAGGCCGATATCGATATCTACGACCCCACGTATTTCGTGGCCTATGCGTTCGATGCGCCGGGCGCGATCACGCTGGCGTCCAGCGCACCGTCGACGTGCAAGCCGACCTACCGGCCGCCTCGCCAATTGGACTACGCCACCATGCAACAACTCGCCGCCATTCCGCCCGATCCCGACAGCTTGCCCGATGAGTTGTTGGCGATCACCAAAGGGCTCACGCATCGTGTCGAGGTGGCATGCGCGGCATCGTGATGCAGATTCGACGGGGCCGCGTTTCCGGCCATTTGAGTGATGACGTCTCGTGCAGCGATTCACGCCTGTTTTTAAGCGGCGCGTGGCGCGGCCTTGCTGTGGTCATCGCTCTCGGGATCGCGGTCGCGATGGCAGCATTCTGGGCGCCGGCAGCCTGGGCGCAGGGCACGCATCCGTTCGGGGTGCCCGAGGCCGCACGGGGCGGCACGGGGCCGGAATGGTTGTCGGGATTCTTCGGCCAGGTCTCGATCTGGCAGTCCCATTTCTATCGGCAATTGACGCAAGCGGTGCGCGCCTGGCAACAGGACGGGCATGCGGCCTGGACGCTGATCGGGCTGTCGTTCGCTTATGGCGTATTCCACGCGATGGGCCCAGGCCACGGCAAGGCGGTGATCACGGCGTATGTGCTTGCCAACCGCCAGACGGCACGCAATGGCGCGTTGCTGGCGATGCTGTCGGCACTGGTGCAGGCGCTGGTAGCCATTGCAATGGTGCTGTTGCTCGCGGCGCTATTGAACGTGACGGCCGCCACGATGAATCAGGCCACGTGGTGGCTCGAAGCGGTGTCGTACGCGGTCATTACCGCACTCGGTGCGTGTCTTGTGTGGACGCGCGCCGTGCGGCCGTTGTGGCGAACGCGGTCGTCGTCGCACGACGATGATCATGATCATTCTCATCCCGATGCCGATGCCGATGCGCCGGTGGACGGCCATGCGCACGCTCATCACCACAAGTCGGCGCACGACGCTTCGCACGCTCATCATCACGATCACGTCCACGACGACGCCTGCGGATGCGGACACGCCCATGTGCCGGATCCGGCGCTGGTCAGCGGCCCGCTCAATCTGCGGCGTGCCTGGTCGGCCATCGCGGCCGTCGGCCTGCGTCCGTGCAGTGGCGCCATCATCGTCCTGGTATTCGCGCTGTCGCAGGATTTTCTGTTTGCCGGCATCGCGTCGGCGTTGGCAATGGGTTTGGGCACCGGTCTCACGGTGGCGGCGCTGGCGTGTCTGGCGGTAGGGGCCGGTGCGCTTGCCGAGCGCATCGGGCGCAGCGGCGGCAGCCGTTGGTTGGGCCCGCTGCGCTACGGCATCCAGGCGCTGGCGGCGATTGCGGTCCTGCTGTTGGGCATATCGCTGCTGGGTGGGCAGATGGCGATGATGGGGTGAGGCAACACTCGCAGGGCAATGTGAATAAATAAAACGTTATATCGTTCCATTATGTAATGAAACTATATATCATTCCGTCTCGTATCGAATCCCGGACAGGAATGCCCCATGCGTTTTCGCATCTCACCTTTGGCCCTGGCGCTCGCCACGGCGTCGCTCCCTCCCTTCGCAGTGGCTCAACAGATCGGCACGGCCGTGCCCGCCGCTGCCCTCACGCCTGCCATCCTCGCGCCCATTACTGTGTCGGCCAGCGCGCTGGGTACGGCGGTGGACAGCATGACCACGCCCGTCATCGTGCTGGACGACGATGGCTTGATGTCGCGGCGCCAATCGACGCTGGGCGACACCCTCAACGGGTTGCCGGGCATTCATGCCGACACCTTCGGCGGGGGCGCTAGCCGGCCGGTGATTCGCGGACAGACCGCCCCGCGCGTGAAGGTGCTGTCGGACGGGTCCGAGCTGCAGGATGCGTCGAGCGTGTCGCCGGATCATGCGGTGACGATCGAGCCTTTGCTGGCCAGCAAGGTGGAGGTGTTGCGCGGCCCGGCAACCCTGCTGTATGGCGGCGGTGCAATCGGTGGCGTGGTCAATGTGCTCGATAACAAGATCCCGACGGCGGTGCCCGAAAACGGTGTCGAAGGCGAGGCCGAAGTGCGGGGTGCGACGGGGACTCGCGAGCGGGCCGGCGCTGTGGGCATCACGGCAGGCGAGGGCAACTTTGCGGTGCGCGTGGAGGGCATGAAACGAGAAAGCGATGACTACCGCGTGCCGGACTGGTCGTCGCGCTACGTCGATGGGTCGTACAGCAAGTCGCAACAAGGCAGCCTGGGACTCTCGTGGATCACGCCGCGCGGTTATCTGGGCGTGGCCTACACCTATTTGGACAGCAAGTACGGCCTGCCGGGCCACAATCACGAGTACGAAGGCTGCCATCCGCACGGTTCGACGTTGCACTGCGGCGGTCATGATCACGACCACGGTGAGGAAGACGGCGATGGGCACGACCATGATCATGAGCACGGCGCCGAACCCCCGCCTTACGTCAAGCTGCGCAGCGAACGTTTCGATCTGCGTGGCGAGTATCGCGAGCCGATCGCGGGTATCGAGAAAATCCGGCTGCGCGGCGGGCTGACGGACTACAAGCACAGCGAAATCGAAGACGGCGCTGCCGGCACGATTTTCCGCAACCGTGGCTACGATGCACGGCTTGAGGTCGAGCACAAACCGGTGCTCGGATTGCGCGGTGTCGTGGGCGTGCAAAACGCGTACAGCGATTTCCGTGCAGACGGTGAAGAAGGATTTCTGCCACGCAGCAAAACCCGCTCGACGGGCGTCTTTCTGCTCGAAGAGTATCGGCTCGCAGACACCTGGCGGCTGGAGTTCGGGGCCCGTCACGATTGGCAGCGCGTGAAGCCCGTCGATGGGCAGCCGGCATCCGATCTCACGGGCAATTCGTTTTCAGCATCGGCAATCTGGGATTTCGCGCCGCAGTATTCGGTGGCGTTGTCGTTGTCGCGCTCGCAGCGCCTGCCTACCGCGCAGGAGCTATATGCCGACGGTGTGCATTTGGCCACCAACACCTTTGAAATCGGCGATGCCGACCTGAAGGCGGAAACGTCGCAGAACATCGATCTGACGTTGCGCAAGACGGCCGGCGATACGACGTTCAGCGTGAGTGCGTTTCATAACCGCGTGAAGGACTATATCTACGCCAACACCCTGGATCGCTTCGAGGATTTTCGTTTGATCGAGTATGCGCAGCAAGACGCCGAATTCACCGGCGTCGAAGGCGAGATCCGGCATCGGTTTACGCCGGTGTTTTCAGCGAGCGTGTTCGGCGATTACGTGCGAGGCAAGCTGACGGGCGGGCAGGGCAATCTGCCACGCATTCCGGCGGCGCGTCTGGGCGTGCGCGGCGATGCGACCTGGCAGCAGTGGGGCGCCGGTGTCGAGGTATCGCATGTGTTCAGGCAAAACGATATTGCCGACTTCGAATCGCGCACCGGGGGCTACGATCTGGTGAGCGCAATCGTGAGCTATCGCACGAGCCTGGGTCCGAAGGACGCCACGACGATCTATCTGCGCGGCAATAATCTGCTGGACAAACTCGCCTACAACCATGCCTCGTTCATTTCGCGTGCGGCGCCGTTGGCGGGACGCTCGATCATGCTGGGCGTGCGTACGACGTTCTAAACGCGTCTCTTGGCCGGCGCGTTGCCCTGCGGCAGCGCGCTGTGGGTGACGGTTCAGCGGGTCTTGCGGTTGGCGCGGGGATGCGCCTGATCGTAGGCCTTTGCCAGATGCTGAAAATCGAGGCGCGTATAGATCTGGGTCGTGGAGATATTGGCATGACCCAGCATCTCCTGCACCGCGCGCAGATCCTGCGCCGATTGCAGCACATGGCTGGCAAAGCTGTGGCGCAGCACGTGGGGATGCACGTGTGTGGGCAGGCCGGCGGATTGCGCCACGCGTTGCAATTGCAACTGCACCACCCGCGGTGAAATGCGTGCGCCGCGGGTGCCTAAGAAAAGCGCCGCGCGATCGCTGGCGGCAGCATCGGGCGCGAGCATCGTTGCGCGCACCGCCAGCCAGGCTTCCAGTGCGGCGATCGCCTGCTTGCCCACCGGTACATTGCGACGCTTGTTGCCTTTACCCACCACGTTGACTTCGTGCTCCGGCAGGTCGAGCCAGCTCGCCGACGTGTAGTCGCCTTCCCGCAGGTAATGCACGTCCAGGCCTACAAGCTCGGATAATCGCAGGCCGCTGGCGTACAGCAACTCGAACATGGCCTGGTCGCGCAGCGCGACGGGGTCGCTGCCGCCCGCACCGGTCGGACGGTCGAGCAGGGCTTGCGCATGTTCGACCGACAGTGCCTTGGGCAGCCCGCGTGCAGCCTTGGGCGCACGCACGCCGGCCACGGGATTGGCCGTCAGTCCCACCTGCGGCCCCCACCATTGATAAAACCCGCGCCAGGCGGCCAAGGTGCGCGCCAGACTGCGTGCGCCCAATCCCTGCACATGTGCACGCCCGATGAACTGGCGGATATGACCTTGGGCGAGCGCGGCGAGTTCATGCCCGTTCGCCAGTTCGACGAGTCGGCCCAGGTCGTGCCGATAGCCGCTCAAGGTATGCGGCGAATACCGTCGATGCGCCGCCAGATGCTGCAGCCAGTTCTCCATCGGAGCGGGGAGCATCGACATGGCGGCAGTCGTTTTAAGCCGGAGGCAACGGCGCGGCCGCGCCATTGGCCGCCACGCCGTCGATACCGAACTCGGCCGCGGCCGGCGCGTTCAGGCGCTGCAGGGCCGCTGCCGCCAACTGCGCGATCACGTCGAGAAACGCAGTGCCCATCTCATTGTGAAAGCGCTGGACGTCATCCGAGGCAAGCACCAGCAACCCGATGGTCGGGGCATCGGCGGTGGTGCGCAGCGCCACGATGGCCAACGATTTGGGCGGCTCACGCAGCCAGCCGGCGGCTTCGAATCCGGTGTCGTTGCCGCAGTATGGTTTCTTCAGACTCGCAGCAAACGTGCGTACATCTTCCGAGACGCCATCGGTGAAGCCGCAACCGGCGGCGCCAGGCATGTCCCACACGCGCAACGCCACGTCGCTGAGTTTGAATTGCTCGGCCAGGCCCAGCGCGATTTCGGCGGGAATGCGATGGGGCACGCTTTCGCCCAGCAAGCGTGCGCTCCATTGGGTAATGTGCTGCCCGATCAACTCATTGGCGGACGCATTGCGGATCAGTTCGGCCAAGCGCCATTCGATTTCGCGATTGCGCTCGCGCAGCGTGAGGATCTGGCGCTCGCCCAATGAAATGGCGCGCGTGCCGTGCGGCGATGGAATCTCGAGCGTGGCGAACACATCGGCGTGCGTCTGGAAAAAATCCGGGCGTGCTTGCAGGAAGGCAGCGACGGCTGGGGCGTCGAGATCTTGGGATTCGGTCATGGCATTCAACGGGTAAGGGCCAGGGAAAAGACGAGTGCGTCGATATCGATCTGACCCGAGAAAACGGAAACGGCGGGACCGGTCATGCGCAATGCCTGACCGTCCCACGCGATATGAAGGGCGCCGCCACGCGTTTGCACGGTGACCGGGCTGTCGAGCAGGCCGCGCCGGATGCCGGCGGCGACAGCGGCGCAGGCGCCGGTGCCGCAGGCCAGCGTTTCGCCGGCGCCACGCTCGTACACGCGCAAGCGGATATGGTTGCGATCGACGATTTGCATGAAGCCGGCGTTGACGCGGCGCGGAAAACGGGGATGCGACTCGATGCGTGGACCGACCCGTTCGACGGGGGCGTGATCGACGTCGTCGACCACCTGCACGGCATGAGGATTGGAAATGGCGACGGTCGACAACCATACCGGTTGCAACTCACCCTCGATGGGCAGGGCCCACAGGATGGCGTCGCCTTCAGCGCGCGAGGCAAGACCGACCGTCTCAAAAGGCAGGTCGGCCGGATCGAACCGGGTGCTCCCCATGTCGACCGTGACCTGATTATCTTCACCTTCGTTCAGCAGAATCACGCCGGTCGCGATTTCCGCGCGGAGGGGATTGCGGTCGGACAAGCCCTGCTCATGCACGAAGCGCACGAAGCACCGCGCGCCATTGCCGCAATGCTCGACCTCGCCGCCATCGGCGTTATAGATGCGATAGCGGAAATCGGCATCGTCGCGCGTGGCCGGTTCGACCACCAGGATTTGATCGGCGCCGACGCCGAAATGGCGGTCGGCCAGCGCGCGGGCGCGCTCCGGCGTCATCGCGATGGACTGCCGGACGCCGTCGAGCACGACAAAGTCGTTGCCCGCGCCGTGCATTTTGGTGAAATTCCAGATCATCCCGGCATTATCGCGCATAAGCCGGGGGCAAAAACAGGGGTCAGTAAATTTTCGGTTCGCCCAGCGGGCGCGTCTTGAAGCGCCGATGCACCCAGTAATACTGGCTCGGGCGCGCGCGCACCCAATCTTCGAGATCGCGGTTGAGCCGCGCGGTCGCGGCTTCGAGGCTGTCCTCGCCCGGGAAGTCGGCCAGGGGCGGCAGCACCTCGACCAGATAGCGCCCGGATTGCGGATCCCAGGTCTCGATCACCGGCAGCACGGCCGCGTCGAACTTGCGCGCGATCTGTGCGGTGGCGGGAATGGTGGCCGCAGGAATCCCGAAAAACGGGACGAAGATCGACCCTTCGCGCCCGAAATCCATATCCGGCAGGTAATACAGCGGCCGATCGGCGCGCAGATGGCGGATCAGGCCCCGGATGCCTTCCTTGCGGCTGACCAGATGAATATCGTTGAACCGGCCGCGACCGGCGCGCACGATGGCGTCGATATCGGGATCGCTTTGCGGGGTATACATCGTGGCGCCCGCTTCCACCTTGATCGTGAGGATGGTCGCTGCGGCATCCAGGCCCACGAAGTGCGGCGCCAGAAAGATGATCGGCCGCTTGGCCGCCCGAAGCGGCGGCACGTGCTCGAAACCCCGCACCTCGACCATTGCGTCGATCGCTTCACGCGTGCCGAACCACAGCACGCCCCGGTCGACGAACGACTGCGACAGCGCCCGGATATGTTCGCGCACCCAGCGCTCGCGCACCGCCACGGGCTCGTCTGGAAAGCACAGACCAATATTGGTGCGAACGATATGCACCCGCCGTTTGGCGACGCGTAACGTGATCCAGGCCAGCGCTGCCCCGATCCGCAGCCGGTTGGCCGTTGGCGTACGTCCGAACCACGACAACAGCGCGGTGAGCGCGCGCGTCTTCACACTACTCATGAGGCATCGGCCGACATGACGTCCGACGGTTGCGGCGAGCCGCCCGGCGCTTTGTAGCGGTTGTAGCTCCAAAGGTATTGCTCGGGAATGCGGCGAATCAAGGTTTCCATCTGCGAGTTGAACAGTTGCGCCTGTTGGCGCGCATCGGTGGGGATAGGTTCCGGAACGCGGGTGAAATGGATGCGCCATCCCTTGCCGCGCGGCAAGCGTTCGCCGACTGCGATGATAACGGCTACGCCGGTCTGGATCGCCAGTTTGCCCGGCAGCGTCACGGTATAGGCCGGCTTATCGAAGAACGTGGCCCAGACGCCGGTGCCGCTGCTGGGTACCTGATCGGGCAGCATCCCCACCGACTCGCCGCGCTTGAGCGCGCGCACAAAGGCGCGCACGCCCTGGGTCGTGGCCGGCACGGCGGTCACGCGAGGCGTGTCCCGAATGTGCTTCATGATGGGCACAAGAAAGCGCTGACGCGGCGGGCGAAACATCACGGTGAGCGGTACGAGGCCCGAAACATGGCGTGCGGTGATCTCGTAGCAACCCAGGTGCGGCGTGAGGAACAGGATGCCGCGATTATCGGCCAGGGCATCCGTGATGACGTGGTCATCATTCGAAAACGTGCGATCGACGCAATACTCCGGAAAGAGCCACACCTTCGGCGTCTCGACGATCATGGCGCCGGTTTCGGCGGCGGCGCGGCGCGCGAACGCGGCCTGCGGGTAGCCGGCCTGTGCTGCATTGGCGCGCAGGCGGCTGCGGTAACGACCCGGCAGGGCGTAGATGAACAGGCCCAGAACGCGCCCCAGACCATGCAGGATGGGCAGCGGCAGACGGGCGATGAGGCGAATGATGAACAGCGGCATACAGCAATCAGTTGACCGTCCACGTGAAAGATGTGGACCTCGGGACACGCGATGCAAGGCGTGGTCGGCGTATTTTCGCTTAAAATCACTCAAGTCGCCGAGTTAACCGACAACTTGCGGAGCGACGGAGTCCTGGAATGCGAATTGCCGTGAAGCATGTCGCATGCCGAGAACTTCAAAATCCGCTAAAGCGTCGCGCCCAGTTCGTTGCAGCAGCCTTGCCGCTACAAAGATGGGGTGCAGCGCGCCTCGTTCAATCTATTGGCAGTGCTTGCACTGCCTCACGTACGCAAGGACGCAATGCCGTGAGCAAAAACGACTTTCTCTTTACCTCCGAGTCCGTCTCCGAAGGTCACCCCGACAAGGTCGCCGACCAGATTTCCGACGCCGTGCTCGATGCGATCTTCACCCAGGATCCCAATGCGCGCGTCGCCGCCGAAACGCTGTGCAATACCGGCTTGGTGGTCCTGGCCGGTGAAATCACCACCACCGCCAACGTCGACTATATCCAGGTCGCACGCGACACCATTCGCCGCATCGGTTACGACAACACCGACTACGGGATCGACTACAAGGGCTGCGCGGTGCTCGTCGCCTACGACAAGCAGTCGCCCGATATTGCCCAAGGTGTGGATCGCACGTCCGAGGATTACCTCAATCAGGGCGCCGGCGACCAGGGTCTGATGTTCGGCTATGCCTGCGACGAAACGCCCGACCTGATGCCCGCGCCGATCTGGTATGCCCATCGCCTGGTGCAGCGCCAGAGCGAGTTGCGCAAGGATGGCCGTCTGCCCTGGTTGCGCCCGGATGCCAAGTCGCAGGTCACGTTCCGCTATGTGGACGGCCGCCCGGCCGAGGTCGACACTGTCGTGCTGTCCACGCAGCATGCGCCCGAAATGACGCAGGACGCCATTCACGAGGCCGTGATCGAAGAGATCATCAAGCCGTGCTTTCCCGATGGCCTGATTACGCCCAAGACGCGCTATCTGGTCAATCCCACGGGCCGCTTTGTCATCGGCGGTCCGCAAGGCGATTGCGGCCTGACCGGACGCAAGATCATCGTCGATACCTACGGTGGCGCATGCCCGCACGGCGGCGGTGCGTTTTCGGGCAAGGATCCGTCCAAGGTCGATCGCTCGGCTGCCTATGCCGCGCGCTATGTGGCCAAGAACGTCGTCGCAGCCGGTCTGGCGCGTCAGTGCCAGGTGCAGGTGAGCTATGCCATCGGCGTGGCCGAGCCCATCAACGTCACGGTGTACACCGAAGGCACGGGCGTCATTCCCGATGACGAGATCGCCAAGCTGGTGCGCGAGCATTTCGACCTGCGTCCCAAAGGCATCGTCAATATGCTCGATCTGCTGCGTCCGATCTATTCGGCCACGGCAGCCTACGGTCACTTCGGCCGTTCCGAGCCCGAGTTTTCGTGGGAAGCTACCGACAAGGTCGCCGATCTCAAGCGCGCGGTCTGACGCCGTCGTCAACGTGTCACGTTAAAGGGAAGATGCAATGAATCTCTGGAAACGCCGGATCGCCGGCCTCACCCTGATGGGTGTTCTGGCCGGTTCGATGGTGGGGCATGCGGGTGCGGCCGAGCCGATCAAGATCGGTGAGATCAACAGCTACAAGTCCCAGCCGGCGTTTCTGGAGCCGTACCGCAAAGGGATGGAACTCGCCGTGGAAGAAATCAACGGGGCAGGCGGCATCGATGGCCGCCAACTCGTCCTGATCACCCGCGACGACAACGCCAATCCCGGCGATGCGGTGCGCGCGGCCGAAGAGCTGCTCACGCGCGAGCGCGTGGACGTGCTCGCCGGCTCGTTCCTGTCGCATATCGGTCTTGCATTGGCGGACTTTGCCCGCCAGCGCAAGACCTTCTTCCTGGCCAGCGAAACCATTACCGACAAGGTCGTGTGGGAGAACGGCAACCGCTATACGTTCCGGTTGCGCACATCGGGCTACATGCTGACGGCGATGTTGATTCCCGAGGCAGCCAAGCTCAACAAGAAGCGTTGGGCGATCGTGTACCCCAACTACGAATACGGCCAGTCCGCCGCGGCCACGTTCAAGTCCTTGCTGCGCGCCGTGCAGCCCGATGTCGAGTTCGTGGCCGAGCAGGCCACGCCATTGGGCAAGGTGGACGCGGGTAGCGTGGTGCAGGCCCTGGCCGACGCGAAACCCGATGCGATTTTCAACGTGCTCTTCGCCGCCGATGTGGCCAAGTTCGCGCGGGAAGGCAATGTGCGTGGCCTGTTTCCAGCGACCCCGGTGGTCAGCCTGCTCACGGGCGAGCCTGAGTACCTGGATCCGATGGGGGCCGATACGCCCGAGGGCTGGATCGTTACCGGCTATCCGTGGCAGAGCATCGATACCCCGGAGCACAAGGCTTTCCTTAACGCCTATCAGGCCAAGTTCAAGGATCACCCTCGTTTCGGCTCCATCATCGGCTACACCACGATCCAGTCGCTTGCAGCCGGCATCCGCCGCGCGGGTGGCAGTACCGATACCGAAAAGTTGATCACGGCGTTCACCGGCCTGGCGCTCGGCAGTCCTTTCGGTCCCATTGAGTACCGCGCCATCGACCATCAATCGACGCTGGGCGCCTTCGTGGGCAAGCTGGGTATCCAGGACGGCAAAGGCATCATGGTCGATCCCGTGTATCGTCCCGGCGGCGATTTTCTGCCTCCCGATGACGAGGTCAAGCGCCGCCGTCCCGCGCAGTAAATCGCGGTATCCCCGACATCGGGAGGGATACCTCCAGCGACGCTCGACCGCAGTGCTATCCTGATTTCATGACCGACTTCAAAGAGGTCGCGCGGCCCCGTGCCGCCGACGCTTCTCCCCCGCCCGCCGTGCAGAAGCGGGATTCGTTTACCGCCACCGATTCACCTTGCGTGGCGGTGTGTTCCACCCTGTTTGACGATATCTGCCGGGGCTGCGGGCGTACGGCCATGGAAGTGTCGAACTGGGTTTTCATGGACGAAGCCGAGCGGCAAGCCGTCTGGACCCGCATCCTGGCCCAGGGCTATCCGCGCCGTAATAACAAGTAGGCCCTTCGCGCAGGAATCGCCGGGCACTGCGAACGTGCGCGTTTTCCCGCATGTGGCGCTTTCTTCCCGTCGTCCTTCCCGTTACAATACCGGCCAGACCTGAGGAGCGCTGCGACGGCCGAGCACTATGTTGCCGGCTGCCAGGCTCAGGTTTCCTGGTTTTGGATGTGGCCTTGTGGCGGCATCCAGGCAACGGCGCTCACCTTTGTCGCATGCAATGGCCAAGGGCGAGCGCGTTCAACCGTCGTGAACTGCAATCGTTCGGCCTGCATGCCTTTCCAAGGTTTGCGCCTAGGCGCCGTTCAAAATTGTGGAGCACGTATGAATTCCGTTACCGATAAAAATGTAGCCCAGGGCGACTTCATCGTTGCCGATATGTCGCTGGCCGGTTGGGGCCAACGCGAAATCGCCATCGCCGAAACCGAAATGCCGGGCCTGATGGCCACGCGCGAAGAGTACGCCGCGTCGCAGCCGTTGAAGGGCGCGCGCATCGCCGGCAGCCTGCACATGACCATCCAGACCGCCGTGCTCATCCAGACGCTCGAAGCGCTGGGCGCGCAGGTGCGTTGGGCCTCGTGCAATATTTTTTCCACTCAGGATCACGCCGCTGCGGCCATCGCCGCCAACGGCACGCCCGTGTTTGCCGTGAAGGGCGAAACGTTGGCCGAGTACTGGGACTACACCCACAAGCTGTTCGAGTGGCCCAATGGCGAGCACGCCAACATGATTCTGGACGATGGCGGCGACGCCACGTTGATGCTGCACCTGGGTGCCAAGGCCGAGAAGGATCAGTCGGTATTGGCCAAGCCCGGCAGTGAAGAAGAGCGCGTGCTCTATGCGGCCATCAAGGCCACGATCGCGCGCGATCCCAAGTGGTATTCGACCCGTCTGGCCCAGATCAAGGGTGTGACGGAAGAAACCACCACGGGCGTGCTGCGCCTGTACCAGATGTCGCAAAAGGGCGAGCTGGCGTTTGCCGCCATCAACGTCAACGACTCGGTCACCAAGTCCAAGTTCGACAACCTCTACGGCTGCCGCGAATCGCTGGTCGACGGCATCAAGCGCGCCACCGATGTGATGGTGGCGGGCAAGATCGCGGTCGTGGCCGGTTACGGCGACGTGGGCAAGGGTTGCGCACAAGCACTGGTCGCCCTGCGCGCCCAGGTGTGGGTCACCGAGATCGATCCGATCTGCGCGTTGCAGGCCGCGATGGAAGGCTTCAAGGTCGTGACGATGGACGAAGCGGCCGCTCATGCCGATATTTTCGTCACCGCCACCGGCAACTACCATGTGATCACGCGTGAACACATGGACAAGATGAAAGACCAGGCCATCGTTTGCAACATCGGTCACTTCGACAACGAAATCGACGTCGCCGGTATCGAAGACCTCACCTGGGAAGAGATCAAGCCCCAGGTCGATCATGTGATCTTCCCCGATGGCAAGCGGATCATCTTGCTGGCGCAAGGTCGCCTGGTCAACCTCGGTTGCGGCACGGGTCACCCGTCGTTCGTCATGTCGTCGTCGTTCACGAACCAGACGATCGCCCAGATCGAATTGTTCACGCGCAATGAGGCCTACGAAACCGGCAAGGTCTTCGTGTTGCCCAAGCATCTGGATGAGAAGGTTGCACGCCTGCACCTGAAGAAGCTCGGTGTGAACCTGACCACGTTGCGTCAGGATCAGGCCGACTACATCAGCGTGCCGGTCGAAGGCCCGTTCAAGTCCAACCACTACCGCTACTGATTACCAACCACTGCACTTTGCTCGGAGATAGGCCATGTTGACCATGCTTCTCGTTTGGATTTTGAACGCTGTCGCCTTGTTGGTGGTGGCCTATCTGCTACCCGGTATTGCCGTGGCGAGCTTCGGCTCGGCGTTGATCGCCGCGCTGGTGTTGGGCTTGTTGAACATGCTGGTCAAGCCGGTGCTGGTGCTGCTCACGCTGCCCATCACCATCATCACGCTGGGGCTTTTCCTGCTGGTACTCAACGCATTGCTGTTCTGGTTTGCCGGCAGCGTGCTCAAGGGCTTCCAGGTCAACGGCTTCTGGTGGGCCGTGGGCGGCGCGATTCTCTATTCGCTGATCTCGGGTCTGCTGTCCCGCATCATCGCCTGATCAACACAACGGTCCGCATCCATGTCTGTTACCGATACCCCGGCAATCAGCCTCGAGTTTTTTCCGCCCCGCGACATCGCTGCCGCCGAACGTCTTGTGCGCGCGGCCAAGCAGATGCTGGCCATGCATCCGCGCTATGTCAGCGTTACGTTCGGGGCAGGGGGCTCGACACGCGCGGGGACGGCCACCACGGTGCGTACGTTGAGCAATCTCGGTTGCGAAGCGGCGCCGCACCTGTCGTGCGTGGGTTCCACGCGTGACGACCTGCGTGCGATTCTCGCGGCGTACAAGGCCGAGGGCGTCAAGCGCGTGGTGGCGCTGCGCGGCGACCTGCCTTCGGGCATGGGGGGCGATGCGGGCGAGTTGCGGTATGCCAGCGACCTGGTCGCCTTCATCCGCGAGGAAATGGGCGACTGGTTTCACATCGAGGTGGCGGCTTATCCGGAAATGCATCCGCAAGCCGCCAACCCCGAAGCCGACCTCGACAACTTCAAGCGCAAGGTCGATCTGGGCGCCGATAGCGCGATCACCCAGTACTTTTTCAATCCCGATGCGTACTTCGATTTCGTCGACCGGGCACAAGCTCGCGGCGTGACGGTGCCCATCGTGCCGGGCATCATGCCCATCACCAATCACACGCAGTTGATGCGCTTCTCCGACATGTGCGGTGCCGAAGTGCCGCGCTGGATCCGCCTGCGTCTGGCCTCCTTCGGCGACGACAAGGCCTCGATCCGGTCGTTCGGTGTGGACGTGGTGACGGCGCTTTGCCAGAACCTGCTCGACAACGGCGCCCCAGGGTTGCACTTCTACTCGCTCAACAGCGCCGAAGCACCGATGGCGATCTGGAAGAATCTCGATCTGGGCGGCCAAAAGTGCGTACTTGCGGCGTCCTGAAAAGCGGACGGAAACGCCCACCGTACCGAGCGATCACAGGCATTGCAACGACGCCGGATCAGCGCGCGTCGACCTCGATCGTTAATTGCGCCTGAAAATCCACCTGCTCGCCTTTCTTCTCATATCCCAGCGGGTTGGCCACGATGCGGCAACCGTCCTTCACATAATCGAACGCACAGTGCAGATGGCCGTGCAGCCACACGTCCGCCTTGGGCAGTAGCGCATCGAGCCGGTTGCAGAAACCGGCCGTACCCGGCGTGAGGCCATAGCGCGGGTCGGCGCTCGCCAGCGTGGGGGCGAAGTGCGTGACCGCCACCGTCGGGCCATCGAAGGGCGTATCCAATGCCTCGGTCAGCCACGCCTGGCATGCCAACGCGTGCTCGCGCATCTCCTCGGCCATGAACGGCAATCCATTGCGCGTGGTGCCGGCTTTTTCCAGATAGAAGTTGGCCGCGCGAAAGGCCTTGCCGCGTTTGCGCAGCGCCTGCGTCATATCGTCGCGCGGTTCGATGAGCGCGTCGAAATCGCTCCACAACGTGGTGCCGACAAACCGCACGCCGTCGATGACGCGGGTCTCGCGTTCCAGCCATTGGATATCCAGCGCATCACACAATTCGCGAAGGCGCGCATGCGTGGCGTCGAAATCGGCGCTGTCGTATTCATGGTTGCCGGGAACGAACAGCACGGGTGCCGGCCAGCCACGGCGTGGCGAGAAACGGGCCAGGCCGTAGTCGTCCTCTTCAAGGCGCGAGCCGTCCTGATACGAGCCTACGTCGCCCGCCAGCACGAGCAGGTCGGCGGCAGGATCGGGGGTCGCTTCGAAGCTGGGATCGTTCTCGAGATGCAGATCCGAGAGCAGTTGGATTTTCATGTGGGTCAATGATATCGCGGGCGGTGGAAGGGGCGCAGCACCACCGCGATGACCAGCGTTTCGAGTGTCTCGCTGGCGGACATTCGGGTCACGCTCGTCCAATCGATGTTAGGGCTCGCATCGTTGACGATCGAGGCGATGGCGCAGCCGAATCACGTCAGGCCGAGTGCGTTTGCGCCGCTTTGCGCGCCGCGAGTTTGTCTTCGGCATGTTGTGCGTCTTCGTCGCCTTTGTACCGTTTGAGACCGTCGATATCGAGCACCCGCACCGCGCCGTACTCCACATGCAGCAGGCCCGCTGCTTCCAGCGTGCTCAACGCCTGATTGGCGCGCTGGCGCGAAACGCGCGCGAGATAGCCCACCTCTTCCTGCGTGATCGCCAGGCGCATGCCCATGCCGGGATAGAGCAGGGGATTGAAGAGCTCCGCCAGGCAGCGCGCCACGCGCGCATCGGCGTCGAGCAGCCGGTCGTTTTCGGCCTTGCCGATGAATTGCGCGACGCGTTCGTTGAGTTGATGCAGCAGATAGCGATTGAAGGGAAAGCTCGTGTCCAGCAGCCATTCGAAGGTGGCGGCCGGCAGGCGCGCGATGGCGCTGTCGCGCAAGGCCACCACATCGTATTTGCGGATCTCGTGCTTGAGCAGCGATCCCTCGCCGATCCAGCCGCCGGCCGGCACGCCGGTCAGCGAGGCTTGTTTGCCGTCGGCATTGCCCACCGACACCTTCACCAGTCCCGACAGCACCCCGATCCAGGCTTGCGCAAGCTCACCCTTGCGCTCAACGATGGCGCCGGCGTCGATGTGCGCCACCGTGATGTCCTGCTCCACGCGAGCACGTTGGTCGGCGTCGAGTTGACGAAACCAGGCAGCGGCTAAGTGGAGGGAGTCGGACAGTTGCATCGGTGTATACCCTTGAACGTGCGCGAATGTCATGCTCACGACAGTTGGTCGGCGCTAAATGCTTATACCTTATGTCCTGCAATAAATCTAAACATCTAAAAGCAGCGGCATCCGAGGTCGAAGACAACGGAATGACCGACAGGAGACAACGTGGAGCACGCCCTGCCCGCATCCCCACCGATGCCGGCAGCGACGGATACTTTTCCGTCGCTGTTGTTCGCCCATGCCGCCGCCCGCGGCGACCGACCCGCGATCCGCGAGAAGGATCTCGGCATCTGGCAGACCTTGTCGTGGCGCGACGTGGCGGATGCCGCCCGGACCATGGCGCACGGCCTGGCCGCGCTTGGCGTGCAACCCGGCCAGCACGTGGCGGTCGTTGGGGAGAACCGGCCCCGCCTGTATATCGCGATGATGGCCACGCAGATGCTGGGCGCCATCCCCGTTCCGCTTTACCAGGACGCCGTGGCGCAGGAAATGGTTTATGTGCTGCAGGATGCCGCCGTGCGCGTGGCGGTGGTGGAGGATCAGGAGCAGGTCGACAAGATGCTGGAGATTCGGGAGCAATGTCCGGATCTGGCGTTCGTGGTGTACGACGACCCGCGCGGACTGCGTCACTATCGCGACCCTATGCTGGTCGCCTGGGAAGCCGCCGAGCAGCAGGGGCGCGATCACGCCACCGCCCATCCCGACTACGTCACCCGGGCCGCGGCCGCCGTGCGCCCCGACCACACGGCGGCGATGTTCTACACCTCGGGCACCACCGGTAAGCCCAAGGGCGTGGTGCTCACGCACCATGCGCTGATCGACCGCGCGCAGGCGATCGCGGCACTGGAGAACCTCACCGATCGCGAAGACGTGCTGGCATATCTGCCGCCCGCGTGGATCGGGCAGAACATGTTCTCGTACACGCAGCTGTTGGTGACGGGATTTACCGTGAACCATCCCGAATCGCCCGAAACGGTGTCGATCGACATGCGCGACATCGGCCCTACCTATTACTTCGCGCCGCCGCGCGTGCTCGAGGCCTTGCTCACCCAAGTGACCATTCGGATGGAAGACGCCAGCCGGTTGAAGCGGGCCATGTTCAAGCGCGCCATGGCCCTGGCCAGCCGCGTGGGCACTCGCATTCTGGATGGCGAATCGGTAAGCGCATGGGATCGGTTCAAGTACGGCGTCGGCAATATCTGCGTGTATGGCCCGTTGCGCAACAGTCTGGGCATGAGCCGCGTGCGGGTGGCGTATACCGCCGGCGAAGCCATCGGTCCCGACCTGTTCGTGTTCTATCGTTCGATCGGCATCAATCTCAAGCAGCTGTATGGCTCGACCGAGACGTCAGTATTCGTGTGCGTGCAGGCCGACGGTCACGTGCGCGCCGATACCGTGGGCCCACCGGTGGCGGGCGTGCAAATCAAGATCGCCGGCAACGGCGAGATCCTGGTCAAGAGCCCGGGGCTCTTCAAGGCGTATTACGGCAACCCTGATGCCACGCGTGAGGCATTCGATGCCGAGGGCTGGTTTCTTACCGGTGACGCGGGTTATCTGGACGAGGAGGGGCAGCTCAAGATCATCGATCGTGCCAAGGATGTGGGCAAGCTGGCCGACGGCGGCCTGTTCGCGCCCAAATACATCGAGAACAAGCTGAAGTTCTTTCCGTTCATCAAGGAGGCAGTGGCCTTCGGCGCCAATCGCGACGAGGTGTGCGCCTTCATCAATATCGACCTCGAAGCGGTCGGCAACTGGGCCGAGCGGCGCGGCATGCCATACGCCGGCTATACCGATCTGGCGAGCAAGACCGAGGTCTACGACCTCATCACCGAATGCGTGGAGCAGGTGAACGCGGATCTCGCCGCAGACCCGCAGCTGTCGGGATCGCAGATCCACCGCTTTCTGATTCTGCACAAGGAGCTCGATCCTGATGACGATGAACTCACGCGCACCCGCAAGGTTCGCCGCGCCTTCATCGCCACCAAGTATGCCGTGCTGGTCGAAGCGCTGTTCGAAGGCCGCACGCATCAATACATCGATACCGAAGTGAAGTTTGAAGACGGCCGCTCCGGCCGCGTTTCGGCCGACCTGCGGATCGCCACGGCTCGCACGCTTCCCGTGCGCGCGCAAGCCAAGGCCGCCTGACCATGACGCAATCCACATCCCGCAACGACCGCATCGGCGAGGTCATCCTCGATCTGCAGCACATCTCGCTGGCCTTCGGTGGCGTGAAGGCGCTCACCGATATTTCCTTCGACGTACGCGAGCACGAGATCCGCGCCATCATCGGTCCCAACGGCGCCGGCAAAAGCTCGATGCTCAACGTGATCAACGGTGTGTATACGCCCCAGCAAGGTGAGATCCGGCTGCATGGCGAGCAGTTTCGCCGCATGACGCCGCGGCGCGCCGCCGAGATGGGGGTGGCGCGCACGTTTCAGAATCTGGCGTTGTTCAAGGGCATGAGCGTGCTGGACAACATCATGGCCGGCCGCAACCTGCGCATGACCAGCAGCCTCTTCGCGCAAGCGATCCGGCTGGGGCCGGCCGCGCGCGAAGAGATGCAGCATCGCCAGTTCGTCGAAAACATCATCGATTTTCTGGAGATTCAGGCGTTTCGCAAGACGCCTGTGGGCCGCTTGCCGTATGGCTTGCAAAAGCGCGTCGATCTGGGACGCGCGCTGGCGATGGAGCCGCGCATCCTGCTGCTCGACGAGCCGATGGCGGGCATGAACATCGAAGAGAAGCAGGACATGAGCCGCTTCATCCTCGACGTGAACGACGAATTTGGCACGACGATCGTGTTGATCGAACATGACATGGGCGTGGTGATGGATATCTCGGATCGGGTGGTGGTGCTGGACTACGGCAAGAAGATCGGCGATGGCGAACCCGAAGCGGTGCGCGCCAACGAAGATGTCGTGCGCGCCTATCTCGGCGTGGCCCACTGAGCGAACAAGGGAACACACACCATGGCATTCTTTCTGGAAACCCTGTTCGGCGGCTTGATGAGCGGCATGCTGTACGCGCTGATCGGGTTGGGCTTCGTGCTGATCTTCAAGGCGTCGGGCGTCTTCAACTTTGCGCAGGGCGCGATGGTGCTGGTAGCCGCACTCGCGATGGCGCGCTTTTCCGAATGGATTCCGCGCTGGTTCGGCTTCGAGAACATGCTGCTGGCCAACGTGCTGGCCTTCATCGTGGCGGCGGCCATGATGTTCCTGCTGGCCGTGGTGATCGAGCGCCTGGTGCTGCGGCATCTGGTCAATCAGGATCTGGCCACCTTGCTGATGGCCACGCTGGGCATCAGCTATTTCCTGGACGGTGCCGGCCAGATCGCCTTCGGCAGTTCGGTGTATTCGATCAACGTCGGCATGCCCAAGGAGCCGCTGTTCATCCTCGAATCGATTTTCGAGGGCGGCTTGTTGATTAGTCTGGAAGACCTGACGGCCGCCGTGATCGCGGCGTTGCTGGTGGCGGCGCTGGCCGTGTTCTTCCAGTTCACCGCCACGGGGCGCGCGTTGCGCGCAGTGGCTGACGACCATCAAGCGGCCCAATCCATCGGCATTCCGCTCAATCGCATCTGGGTCATCGTGTGGTGCGTGGCGGGGCTGGTGGCACTGGTGGCGGGCGTGATCTGGGGATCGAAGTTCGGCGTGCAGTTCACGCTCTCGACAGCGGCGCTGCGGGCGTTGCCCGTGGTCATTCTGGGCGGCCTGACCTCGGTGCCCGGCGCCATCATCGGCGGCCTCATCATCGGCGTGGGCGAAAAATTATCGGAGGTCTATCTGGGCCCGTTCGTGGGCGGCGGCATCGAAATCTGGTTTGCCTACGTGCTCGCGCTCGTCTTCCTGCTGTTTCGGCCACAAGGGCTGTTCGGCGAAAAAATCATCGACCGGGTCTGAGGAAACGCCGCCATGTTCTATCGCGAAAACGGTCAATTCAAAACCAGCTATGCCGCCGATCAGCAGATCTTCCCGATTCTGCAGGATCGCGTCGCCATCCTCATCCTGTTGGCGATCGCGTTCATCGGTGTACCGATGTTGGCGAGCGACTATCTGCTGCGCGCCATTTTGATTCCCTTCCTGATCCTGTCGCTGGCCGCCGTGGGCCTGAATATTCTGGTGGGGTATTGCGGACAGATTTCGTTGGGTACGGGCGCCTTCATGGCAGTAGGCGCCTATGCCGCCTGGAACTTCGGCACGCGCTTTCCGGGTATGCCGCTCCTGGCGCAGATTCTGCTGGGTGGCGTATGCGCCACGGTGGTGGGCGTGGCATTCGGGATTCCCAGCCTGCGCATTCGCGGGCTGTATCTGGCCGTGGCCACGCTGGCGGCACAGTTCTTCATCGACTGGGCCTTTCTGCGAATCCCGTTCTTCACCAACTATTCGTCGTCGGGCAACGTGTCGGTGCCGGCCCTGTTCGCATTCGGATTGCCGGTGCAAAGCGCGATGCAGAAGTATTTGTTCGTGCTGCTCTTCGTCGTGGTGTTCTCGCTCATGGCCAAGAACCTGGTGCGCGGCGCGCTCGGGCGTCAGTGGATGGCGATCCGCGATATGGATGTGGCGGCAGCGGTGATCGGCATTCGGCCGATGTACGCCAAGCTCACGGCCTTCGCGGTGAGCTCGTTCATCGTGGGGGTGGCCGGCGCGCTGTGGGGCTTCATCCACCTGGGTTCATGGGAACCCCTGGCATTCGATTTGAGCCGCTCGTTCCAATTGCTCTTCATGGTGATCATCGGCGGGCTCGGCTCGATCGTCGGCAGCTTCTACGGCGCGGCGTTCATCGTGCTGGTGCCGGTGGCGCTCTCGGGCATTCCGCGCTGGCTGGGGTTGCCGTTGCCGGTGGATCTGATCGTACACATCGAGCACATGGTGTTCGGTGCGCTGATCGTGTTTTTCCTGATCGCCGAGCCGCATGGTCTGGCGCGGTTGTGGAGCATCGGCCGCGAGAAGCTGCGCATCTGGCCGTTTCCGCATTGAATGGTCGAGAAGCGCCGATTTTCGTTAAGTATTGAGTATCGACGTAACGAGTATCGAGTAACGAGTATCGACGTACCGAACAAGGGCGCTGGAGCATTCTCCGGCGCCAAACGAATACCTGGCAATAGACCGGGCCAATCCTGGTGTGCTGGCACACCGTCTGGAGGTAGTGGAGATGAAACGTCTGAACATCAAGTCCATCGCACGCATAGTGGCGGTCGCCGGCGTGGCAAGCGCCATGGGCGCCATCGCCCTGCCGGCCCAGGCGGCCGATCAGTTCGTGCCGCTGCTGGTGTATCGCACCGGCTCGTTCGCGCCGCTGGGCATTCCCTGGGCCGACGGCAAGCTGGATTACCTCAAGCTGGTCAACGCGCGCGATGGCGGCGTGAACGGCGTGAAAATCACGTACGAGGAATGCGAGACGGCGTATGCCACCGACCGCGGTGTGGAGTGTTATGAACGCCTGAAGGGTCAGGGCCCCACGGGTGCGTCGGGCTTCGATTCGCAGAGCACGGGCATTACGTTCGCCATCAGCGACAAGGCGCCGATCGACAAAGTGCCAGTCGAAACCGTGGGCTACGGGCTCTCGCAATCGGCCGACGGCACGGTGTTCGAATGGAACTTCCCGTTGCTGGGCACGTACTGGACGGCGGCCGACACGATGATCCAGGACATCGCCAAGAAGGAAGGCGGGGAAGACAAGCTCAAGGGCAAGAAGATTGCCTTGGTCTACCACGACTCGCCGTACGGCAAGGAGCCGATCGCGCTCCTGCAGAAACGGGCCGAGAAAAACGGTTTTGCGTTGTCGCTCTTCCCGGTGACGGCACCGGGCGTCGAGCAGAAATCGACCTGGTTGCAGATTCGCCAGCAGCGTCCCGATTACGTGCTGCTCTGGAGCGCCGGCATCATGACGCCGACGGCCATTCGCGAGGCGCAGGCCAGCGGCTATCCGCGCGAGAAAATGTACGCCATCTGGTGGGCAGGCTCGGAAGGGGACGTGAAGGATCTGGGGCAGGTGGCCAAGGGCTACAACGCCGTCACGATTCACAACAGCGGCGCCAAGGGCAAGGTATATGACGATCTGAAGAAGTTCGTCTATGACAAGGGTGAGGGCGCCGATCGCAGCGGCACCACCACGTTGGGCACGCTGGCCCACACGCGCGGCATGATGATCTCGATGCTGCAGGTGGAAGCCATCCGCGCCGCGCAAGAAAAGTACGGCAAGGGCAAGTCGATGACGCCGGAGCAGGTGCGCTGGGGTTTCGAAAACCTCAACCTCACGCAAGAGCGGCTCGATGCGCTGGGCTTCGGCGAGATCATGCGGCCGGTGAAAACCTCGTGCGCCAATCACATGGGCGACGACTGGTCGCGCATCGTGCAGTGGGATGGCGCGAAGTTCAACATCGTGTCGGACTGGTACACATCGGACAAGTCGATCGTGGGCCCGTTGGTCAAGGATGCCGCGGCACGCTACGCCAAAGAGAAGAACATCACGCCGCGCACCTGCGGCTGATCGGAGACGCGTCATGATCGAATCGCCCGCTCAATTGCCGTCCGCGGCGGCCCCGGCGCCCGAACTGCTGCTGGACGTCAACGGCATCGAGGTGATCTACAACCATGTGATCCTCGTGCTCAAGGGAGTCTCGTTGCAGGTTCCCCAGGGGCGCATCGTTGCGCTCCTGGGCGCCAACGGGGCCGGCAAGACCACCACGTTGCGAGCGATTTCCAATCTGCTGCAAGGCGAGCGCGGTGACGTCACCAAGGGCGAGATCCGCTATCGCAACGAGCGGGTCGACAAGCTCACGCCCGCCGATATGGTCAAGCGCGGCGTGGTGCAGGTCATGGAGGGTCGGCATTGCTTCGCGCATCTGACGATTGAGGAAAATCTGCTGTCGGGGGCGTATACGCGCCGCTTGAACCGCGGCGATATGAACGCCGCGCTCGAGCGCGTGTATGCGTATTTCCCGCGGCTCAAGCAACGCCGTGCCAGTCAGGCGGGCTATACCTCGGGCGGCGAACAGCAAATGACGGCGATCGGCCGCGCGTTGATGGCCGATCCGCACATGATCTTGTTGGACGAGCCGTCGATGGGCCTGGCGCCGCAGATCGTGGAGGAGATCTTCCACATCGTGCGCGACCTGAATACGCGTGAGAAGGTGAGTTTTCTGCTTGCCGAACAGAACACAAACATCGCGTTGCGGTATGCCGACTACGGCTACATCCTCGAAAACGGCCGCGTCATGATGGACGGCGAAGCCAGTGCCCTGGCGCGCAACGAAGACGTGAAAGAGTTCTATCTGGGCATCGCCAGCGGCGAGCGCAAGAGCTTTCGCGACAACAAATTCTATCGCCGGCGCAAGCGCTGGCTGGCCTAACCGGCACTCCCTTCAGAGGTTCACATGGCAGAATTTTTCGATGCTTTGGAGACGCGCGCGCCCGAAGCGCGTGAGCAGGCGCTGATGCATGCGCTGCCCGCGACGCTGGCGCAAGCCGTGGCGCGCGCGCCGGCCATCGCGCGGCAACTCGCGGGGGTGGATCCGCGGGACGTCACCTCGCGTGCGGCGCTGGAACGGGTGCCGGTGCTGCGCAAGCACGCCTTGCTCGAGGCGCAAACCGCTGCGCGGGAGGCGGGGCCGGCCGGTGCGGCCAGCGCCTTTGGCGGGTTTTCGGCCATTGGGTGGGGCGATGCCGCCCGCGTGTTTTCGTCACCGGGGCCGATCTACGAACCCGAGAGCCGCCGGCCCGATTACTGGCGATTTGCGCGCGCGTTGTACGCCGCAGGATTCCGGTCGCGCGAGCTGGTCTATAACTGCTTTGCGTACCATTTTTCGCCGGCGGGCTCGATGATGGAAACGGCTGCACATGCCTTGGGCTGCACGGTATTTCCAGGGGGCACCGGCCAGACCGAGCAGCAGGTGCGCACGATCGCCGACCTGGCGCCCGGCGGCTATACCGGCACGCCGAGCTTCCTGAAGATCATTCTGGAAAAGGCCGACGAACTCGGCGTGGCGCTCCCGTCGCTCAAGCGCGCACTGGTCTCGGGCGAAGCGTTTCCGCCGTCGTTGCGCACGTGGTTGCAGGCGCGCGGGGTGGAGGGCTACCAGGCCTATGGCAGTGCCGACCTGGGCATGATCGCTTTCGAGACGGCGGCGCGCGAAGGGTTGGTGGTGGGGGAAGACGTCATCCTCGAGATCGTGCGGCCCGGCACCAACGATGCGGTGGCGGACGGCGAGGTGGGCGAAGTCGTCGTCACCACGCTCAATCCCGATTATCCGCTGGTGCGATTCGGCACCGGCGATCTGTCGGCGCTGATGCCGGGGGCCTCGCCGTGCGGCCGCACGAATGTGCGCATCAAGGGCTGGATGGGACGCGCCGACCAGACCGCCAAAGTGCGCGGTCTGTTCGTGCATCCGTCGCAGGTGGCCGAGGTACTGCGCCGCTATCCCGAAGCCGGCCGCGCCCGGCTGACGATCTCCGGCGAAGCGGGCGCCGACACCATGACGCTGGCGGTGGAAACCGCAGCGGCTTCAGAAGCGCTGGCGTCCCGCATGGCCGAATCGATGCGTGACGTGACCAAACTGCGCGCGGCAGTGGCGTGCGTGGCGCCGGGCAGTTTGCCCAACGACGGCAAGATCATCGACGACACGCGCAGTTTTGCGTGATCGCGCCGTTTGCGTTTTAAGACACGGCCGACGCGCACGCAGGGATCGTCGGATGTAGGATGCAGTTTGGTTATAAGGGGCTGCGCGCAGGTTATTTGGATGGTGCCGCGCGCGCGGCTAAGCTTGCCATCCGGCACGCGACCTGCGATGCCGATCGATCTATACCCGAGGACATGTCATGCGATTAATCAAAGGTTTGGCGGGCGCAGCCCTGATGGCGGCAGTCAGCCAGGGCGCATTTGCCGCCCAACCCGCGTCCACACTGGATACCGTAAAAACCCGCGGCCATGTGCAATGCGGCACCACGACCGGCTTCGCAGGCTTTTCGGCACCCGATGCCAAAGGCGAATGGACCGGACTCGATGTGGACCTGTGCCGCGCCGTGGCCGCTGCCGTGTTCGGCGACGCAAGCAAGTTCAAGATCACGCCGCTCAATTCGCAGCAGCGGTTTACGGCATTGCAGTCCGGCGAGGTGGATCTGCTCGCTCGCAATACCACCGTCACGCAGCAACGCGATACAGCGCTCGGGTTGATCCATGCCGGCATCAATTTCTATGATGGCCAGGGCTTCCTGGTGCCGAAGAAATTGGGTGTGGCAAGCGCGAAGGAACTCGATGGCGCCACCATCTGCCTGCAGACCGGTACCTCGAACGAGAACACCCTGGCCGACTGGGCCCGCGCCAACAAGGTGAAGTACTCGCCGGTGGTGATCGAAACGTTCAATGAAGTGGTCAATGCCTTTGCCACCGGCCGCTGCGATGTGTTCAGCACGGATGCGTCGGGCCTGGCCTCGATCCGCATTTCGCGTCTGCAGAACCCGGACGATTACGTGGTGCTGCCCGAGATCATTTCGAAGGAGCCGTTGGGCCCGTTCGTGCGCCAGGGCGACGATGCATGGTTGAACGTTGTGAAGTGGACGTTGTCGGCCATGATCGAAACCGAAGAATATGGCGTGACGTCAAAGAACGTGGATGAACAGCTCAAAAGCCCAAACCCGAATATCCAGCGCATCCTGGGTGTCACGCCCGGTGCCGGCAAGAACCTCGGGCTGGACGAAAAGTGGGCCTACAACATCGTCAAGCAAGTAGGTAATTACGGCGAGAGCTTCGAGCGCAATGTGGGGCAGGGTAGCCCGCTGAAGATCAAGCGCGGCCTGAATGCGCAGTGGACCGATGGCGGCCTGATGTACGCCTTGCCGATCCGCTGAGTCGCGTGCCCTGGACCGACGTAGCACGTGGGTCTGGGGTGTGCGGCCTGACCGCTCTCGACGCGGTCAGGGCCCAGCGTTTATCTGGAGCGCAGTCCTGACGGGCCGGGCGCATGCGACCGGCCCGTGTCGCTCGGGCTCGCTTGATTACGCCGCACGTTTTGCCGCGATGGCGTTGCCGGCACGGCTCGATCCTTTGCGGTCGAGATGGGCCGCCATCCATTGGCCGATATCGACAACGGCGTCGAAATCCACACCCGTTTCGATGTTCAGGCCGCGCAGCATATACAGCACATCCTCGGTGGCCACGTTGCCGGTTGCGCCTTTGGCATACGGGCAGCCGCCCAGGCCGGCGACCGAAGTGTGGAAGATGGCGATGTCTGCTTCGAGGGCGGCAAGGATGTTGGCCAATGCCTGTCCGTATGTGTCGTGGAAGTGGCCCGATACCCGCGCTGGATCCACATGTGCCGTTACCGCGCGCATCACGTTGCGCACCTGCTGCGGCGTGCCCACGCCGATGGTATCGGCCACATCGATTTCGTCGCAGCCCATGTCCATGAACGTGCGCGCCACGCGCACCACGTCCTCGATCGGCACGTCGCCTTGATAGGGGCATCCCAATGCGGTGCTGATGCTGCCGCGCAAACGGATGCCAGCCGCTTTGGCCGCTTCTGCCACCGGCGCGAACCGCTCGAGCGATTCGGCGATCGAGCAGTTGATGTTCTTCTGTGAAAAGGCTTCGCTCGCGGCACCGAAGATCACAACCTCGTCGGCGCCGGCCGCGCGTGCGGCATCGAAACCTTTCATGTTGGGGGTAAGCACCGAATACACCACGCCCGGGCGGCGTTGAATGCGCGCCATCACCTCGGCGGCATCCGCCATTTGCGGCACCCATTTGGGCGACACGAACGAGGTCGCTTCCACGTTGGGAAAACCTGCCTGGGTCAGGCGATCCACGAGTTCGACCTTGACGTCGGTGGGCACGATCTGCTTCTCGTTTTGCAGACCATCGCGGGGCGATACTTCAACAATCTTGACGCGGCTGGGCACGGGCATGGCGAGTTCCTGATGGCCCGCCGATCGTGTTGTCTGCCACTACGCGCCGGGCTTGTTATGGGATATGGGAATAGCGGTTAGTGTAAGCGGACATCGTCATCGGCGCGCCCGGCGCTGGTAGCGATCCCCCGGCAGCGCGTGCACGTCGCCGGCAAGTTCGAGCGTGACGAGGCGCGCACTCAAGCTTGCCGCATCCATGCCCGTGCGGGCCGCCAGCGTTTCGATCGATACCGGATCGAACCCCAGTGCGGCCAGAAGGGGATCGGTGCGATCGCCGTGGTCCGTGGCGTGCGCCGTCATGCGGGCGTCGAGCGACTGCGCGGTTGGGCTGCCGCCGTTCACATGTCCCTCTCCATCATCATCTTTTTCATCGTCGTCCATCGGCGCGTCCTCCCCGATCTCCACGATGCGCGTGCGGCGCGCGTCGGCAAGGGGAGTCTTGCGGTGAGGGCCGTGATCGATGGGGCGCAAAAGTTCAGGTGTGCGCAGTTCCTCCAGAATATCTTCGGCGGTTTCCACGAGCTTCGCACCCTGCCGGATCAAGGCGTGGCAGCCGCGCGCCAGCGGCGAATGAATCGATCCCGGGATGGCAAATACCTCGCGGTTGGCGTCTGCCGCCAGACGGGCGGTGATCAGCGAGCCGCTTTGCACGGCGGCCTCCACGACGAGCACCCCTTGCGATAAGCCCGCGATCAACCGGTTGCGGCGCGGAAAGTGATGCTTGCGCGGTCCCGTGCCCAGCGGCAGTTCGGAAATCAGGGCGCCATGGTCGGCGATGGCGTCGGCGAGTTTACGGTGCCGCGCCGGATAGACGAGATCGACGCCCGTGCCCATGACGGCGATCGTGCCGGCAGCGTGCGGGCCGGCGTCGATGGCGCCGGCATGAGCGGCTGCGTCGACGCCCTGCGCCAGACCGCTCACCACACACCAGCCGTTGCCGGCCAGATGTCGGGCGAATGCGCGCGCATTATCGATTCCGTCCGGGGTGGCGTTGCGTGCGCCCACGATGGCCAGCGCGGACCGCTGCAACGCCGCGAGATGGCCGCGAACGTACAGCAGCAGGGGTGGGTCGGGCAGTGTAAGCAGCACCGGCGGATAGGCGGGGTCGGCCAGCGTCACGATATGGCGGTTGTCTTGCGACAGCCAATCCTGCGTGGCCGCTATCGCGTGCAAAATGTCCGGCGACGCCGGGCGGTGCAGGGTCTGAGCCATCGCGAGCGGCACGACGGCCAGCAGCCGTGCCGTGGGTTGCTCGAAAATGTGGCGGGGCAAGCCGAACGCCTTGAGAAGCGCGTAGACGTGCGCCCCGAGGTGCGGCGTGAGGGCCAGCCGCAGCCAATCGGGCAGGTCGCGAGAGGGAGAGAGAACATCCATCGAACGAGTGTCGCACGCCGAAAACCATGCGATCCGGCAAGGGAGACCGAATTGTCACGCCAGGCAAAGGCCACAGGCTGGGCGGCGGCCGTGCGGCCGGCGGCTCATGCTGGGACGCCGATGGTTCCAGTAAATGGGGTCAGTAGCGAAAGACGATTAGAAATCAAGGACATGATGAATTATCATAGGGCTTATTTCACTTCTTCCGCGATACGCGACCCCCTTCCATGGCTTTGCTTTCTATCCTCCAATACCCCGATGCGCGCCTGAACAAAAAGGCCAAGCCTGTGGCCGTGGTGGACGATCGTATCCGCAAGCTGGTGAAGGATATGGCCGAAACCATGTACGACGCCCCCGGCGTTGGGCTGGCCGCTACCCAGGTCGATGTCCATGAACGCGTGGTCACGATCGATGTGTCGGAAGATGGATCGGCGCTGCAAACCTTCATCAATCCGGAAATCGTCTGGAAGAGCGAAGCGTTGCGCACGTACGAAGAAGGCTGCCTGTCGGTGCCGGGCGTGTACGACGAAGTCGAACGCGCCGCACAGGTTCGCGTCAAGGCCCTCGATCGCGACGGCAAACCATTCGAAATCGAATGCGATGGACTGTTGGCCGTGTGCATTCAGCATGAAATCGATCATCTCGATGGCAAGGTCTTTGTCGAGTATCTGTCTTTGTTGAAGCAGAATCGCATCAAGACCAAAATGCGCAAAGCCGAACGCGAAGCCATGCGCGCCTGAGCGCGCGGTCATCGAGATGCGTATCGTCTTTGCGGGCACGCCCGAATTCGCTCGTCTGGCGCTCGTTGCACTGATCGAGGCCGGCCACACCATTCCCCTTGTATTGACGCAACCCGATCGGCCTGCCGGCCGCGGGCTCAAGCTCACGCCCAGCCCGGTCAAGCAGGCAGCGCTCGATGCGGGCATCCCGGTGGCACAGCCGCGCAGTCTGCGGCTGGACGGCAAGTATCCCGAGGAAGCGGCAGAGGCGCATCGGTTGCTGACCGAGGCGGCGCCGGATGTGATGGTGGTGGCCGCCTACGGTTTGATCCTGCCCCAATGGACGCTGGATCTGCCGCGTTTGGGGTGCCTGAACATTCACGCCAGCTTGTTGCCGCGATGGCGCGGCGCCGCGCCGATCCAGCGCGCGATTGAAGCGGGCGATGCGCAAACCGGCATCACGATCATGCAGATGGATGTGGGCCTCGATACAGGCGACATGCTCGATATCCGGTCAGTGCCCATCGGCCCCGACGATACGGCCGCCACGCTGCACGATGCACTGGCTGAGGTGGGCGCTCGCGCCATCGTGGATGTGGTGCAGGCAATGGCTGACGGGCACGCACCTGTGCCCCAGCCGCAACCTGAAGCCGGCGTGACCTACGCCGCCAAACTCGACAAGGCCGAGGCTGCGCTCGACTGGTCGCTGCCGGCCGAGACGCTGGCGCGCCGCATCCGCGCATTCGATCCTGTGCCTGGCGCGACCACGCGTCTGCCGGGCCTGGCCGATCCGGTCAAGGTGTGGGCCGCGCAGGTGGTGGCCGCCGATGTGGCCGGGAAATCGTCGGAATCCGCCAAGCCGGGCGACGTACTCGCCGCCACGCCCGAGGGCATCGACGTGGCAACGGGCGCTGGCGTGCTGCGCCTGAAAGTGTTGCAAAAGCCGGGTGCGAAGCGTCAGCCGGTCGATGTGTTTGTCCGGGGCTGGTCGCCGGCTTAGTCGGCGTCCACGGCGCCAGCATTTACAGGGGCAAATCCGCCGTGCCGCTCAGCAGCCAGTCGCCCATCTCCCGCGGATTCAAAAACAATCTGTCCGGCAATTCGGCCGCGAGCGTCTCGCCGTCGTTGTAGCCCCATGCGACTGCACCGGCGAGCCAGCCGCTTGCGCGCGCCGCCGCGATGTCGCGCAACTCGTCGCCGATCAGGATCGCGCGATCGCCTGCGATGCCGTTATCGCGCGCCAGGCGTTTGAGCTTGGCGGGCTTGCCGAAGACGTCGGCACCACAGGCAAAGGTGTCGATGCAGTCGGCAGCCGATCCCAGCACCTGGCGCACATTGCTCTCGGCATTCGAACTCACCACCGCCAATCGCACGCCACCCGCCTTCAACCGCGTCAGTTGTTCGGCCATGCCGTCGAACAACAGCAACTGCGGCGTGACCTCTGCCATGCGGCTGCGCACATGCGACAGGATGATGGGCGCCTTCCACAAGGGGATGCCGAGAAACGCCATGATGCCGCGCGCATCGCGCGTGCGCAGCATCTTCTTTTCCTCTGCCGTCGCATGGCGAAAGCCATAGCGCTCGGCCACGCTGTCGAAGATGCTGTCGAACCAGGGAAAGGTATCCGCCAGGGTACCGTCGAAGTCGAAGGCCGCGAGCTGCACGCGCACTTAGAGCTTCTCCGCGCGAATCCATTTCGACACGGTGGGTGGCTCATAAGCCGCGAAGCGGTCGAGCAGACGCACGGGGTCGCTTTCGATAGCGAGCATCGCGCGATGTTGTGGCTGCATGAACGACTCTGCCACGGTGTGATCCAGGAAGCCGGCAAGTTGATCGTAGTAGCCCGCCACGTTGAGCAGGCCGACCGGCTTTTTGTGAAAGCCCAGTTGCGCCCATGTCCACGTCTCGAAGATTTCTTCCAGCGTTCCCACGCCGCCGGGCATGGCGATGAAGCCATCGGCGCGCTCGGCCATGAGCGTTTTGCGTTGATGCATCGAATCGACCACAACGAGTTCGCTGAGCGATAGATGCGCAAGTTCCTTTTTCATCAGGGCATCGGGAATGATGCCGGTGACGCGGCCGCCCGCCGCCATTACGGCATCGGCGACCACGCCCATGATGCCCACACTGGCGCCACCGTAGACAAGACCAATGCCCCGCTCGGCCAGCGCACGACCAAGTTGCCGTGCAACCTCGGTATAGATGGGCTGACGGCCGGCATTCGAGCCGCAATACACACAAACGTTTTGAATAGACATAGACATCGCTAGAAAAGGGTGCTGCCGAACTAAAAGATGGAAGCGTTATCACTCGCATCTTGGCAACGAGAATCACTGTTAAGTGTACGAAAAATGGCATGCGAGGCACGGAAAATGCTGAATCCACCGTCGATGACATCAGCACAGCGCGCAAGTGGCCAGATGCCTTGCAGGCGAGTGTGAAGCATACCGAAGTGAACTGAATGTTGTCGCACGCCGATGAGGCGGGCGATGCAAGGCCAGCGGCGCGAAGCCAGCGCTGTGCTTAAACTATTTGGAGCGAAAAGCCATGGACCAACGTACACAAAACACCAACACCGAAACCGGTGAATTTGAAATCGACGTCGAAAGCATCCGCCAGCGCGCGCGTCAAAGTCTTGAAGACGGCGCCGTCACCGATGGCTATCGCGGCGATCGTGAAACCGTATTGAAATTGTTGAATGAAGCCCTCGCCACCGAACTGGTCTGTGTGCTGCGCTACAAGCGCCACTACTTCATGGCAACGGGTTTGAATGCCGAACCGGTAGCCGCTGAATTCCTCGAGCACGCCAATGAAGAGCAAGGCCATGCGGACACGTTGGCTGAGCGGATCGTGCAGTTGGGCGGTGAGCCGAATATGTCGCCGAAGGGTCTGCTCGAGCGCAGCCATTCGGAATACGTCGAATGCAATACGCTGGACGAAATGATTCGCGAGAACCTCGTCGCCGAGCGCATTGCGATCGACAGCTATCGTCAGATGATCGACTACATCGGCGACAAGGACCCCACCACGCGTCGCGTGCTGGAAGACATTCTCGCCGTTGAAGAAGAGCATGCCGACGATCTGTCCGACTTTCTGTAATCCGCTTTTTTACTGGCGCGGCGGCGAACCGTGAGTGGCATCGCCAAAACCGTCAGCTCGTCGTAGCCTGCGCGTAGCCGTCGCGCATGGCATACGGCGAAAAAAATGCCCCGAACGCACTCTCCGGTGTTCGGGGCATTATCTTGTCCAATCGAACAGTCGTTCAATCGAACCCACGCGCGCTCGGCTTACACCGTGTCGGCCCACAGGTCGTATTCGTCCGCATCGGTGACCACCGTGCGCACCAGATCGCCCGGCTTGAGGACGCGATCGCTGGCCACATAGACGCAGCCATCGATCTCAGGCGCATCGGCGCTCGAGCGGCCCACTGCGCCGTCTTCGTCGACTTCGTCGATTAGCACATCGATTTCGCGACCCACCTTGGCCTGCAGGCGCGCCGCCGAGATGGCTTGCTGATGCGCCATGAAGCGCTCCCAGCGTTCCTGCTTCACCTCGTCGGGCACGGGATCCGGCAGATCGTTGGCCGGCGCGCCGCCAACGGGGGAGTACTGGAAGCAACCCACGCGATCCAGCTGGGCTTCGGTCATCCAGTCGAGCAGATACTCGAATTCAGCCTCGGTTTCACCGGGGAAGCCCACGATGAAAGTCGAGCGGATGGTCAAGTCGGGACAGGCCTGGCGCCATTGCTTGATGCGCGCAAGGGTTTTGTCTTCGAATGCCGGACGCTTCATCAGCTTCAGGATGCGCGGGCTGGCATGCTGGAAGGGGATGTCGAGGTAAGGCAGCACTTTGCCGTCCGTCATCAACGGAATGATTTCGTCGACGCTGGGGTACGGATACACGTAGTGCAGACGCGTCCACACGCCCAGATCCGACAACGCCGAACAGAGCTCGGTCATGCGCGTCTTGACGGGGCGGCCGTTCCAGAACCCGCTGCGATACTTCACGTCCACGCCGTATGCGCTGGTGTCCTGGGAGATGACGAGCAATTCCTTGACGCCGGCCTTGACCAGGCGCTCGGCCTCGCTCAACACATCGCCCACCGGCCGGCTGACCAGATTGCCGCGCATCGACGGAATGATGCAAAAGCTGCAACGGTGATTGCAGCCTTCGGAAATCTTCAGATAGGCGTAGTGGCGCGGCGTGAGCTTGATGCCCTGCGGCGGCACGAGATCGACATAGGGATCGTGCGTGAGCGAGGGCGGTGCGGCATCGTGCACGGCGCGTACGACCTCCTCATACTGCTGCGGCCCGGTGACCGAGAGCACGCTCGGATGCACCTCGCGAATCACCGAGGCATCCACGCCCATGCAGCCGGTGACGATGACCTTGCCGTTTTCGGCGATGGCTTCGCCGATGGCGTCGAGCGACTCGGCCTTGGCGCTATCGATGAAACCGCAGGTGTTCACGACCACCACGTCGGCGTCTTCGTAGGAAGGCGAAACGACGTAGCCCTCCATGCGCAGTTGCGTCAGAATCCGTTCGGAGTCGACGAGAGCTTTTGGACAGCCGAGCGAGACGAATCCCACACGCGGGCTCGAGTCTTTGGTAGCTGTTAGTTCTGAAGGGTTTTTCACGATGCGGTCTGGAAGAGGGGCGGCCGGCGCAGGTGCGATCTCCACCTCGGGGATGCGTGGCGGCATGCCGGCGATCAAGGCCAATTCGACAGTTTAACCGCCACCGCTGCTCAGCGCGTGCGTCGAGAACGCGGGAAAGGGTCGTCGGTGCCGCGGGTGTCGCTCACACGCATCATCGCCTGGGCAATCTGCAACCCTTGCGCACCGGCGGTGAGGCCAAATCGCCCCGATGCTTCTGCGAAGGCCATCAGCGCCTAAAAGCTGATTTTTACGCCGGCCATGACGCCTGTCGCCGAATAGCTATTGCTGCCGCGTTGATGGCCTGCGCTGCCCCACAACGTCAGTCTCTGACTGATCTGACCTGCGGCACCGAGCTGCAGCTCGCCAACGTTGCGCGCCCCCGTCTGCCGCACTTCCTCGCCGTTGAGTCGGTTGCCGAAATTGCGGGTATTGTGGATCCAGTTGGCTTCGACGTAGGGCTCAAACGTGTGTGGCCGGCCGTTTTCCACTTTGCCCAGGTGACGCATGAAAGCCCGCACGCCGAGTCGAGTCTGCACATTGCCCGCGCCTATGCTGCTCACACGCGTGCCATTTTTCTCATTGAAAGCGTCAGCATCGACATTCATCCATACCACTTGCGCCTTGGGTTGGACGAAATAGCGCGCGTGGGCGCCGTCTGCGCCAAGTGTCCATGTATAGCCGCTCTCCACCGATGCGCTCGTCCCTTTGGATCGGTACCGTTCGGAGGGCAAATCATTACCGTGGACTGTGTTGTTGAACCAGTTGTACTGCGCCCAGGTATCCACATAAGCGCCGGTTTTTTCGGCTTCGTTTTGCAGCCAACTGCCATACACGCCCACGCTGTAGCCGTTGACGCTACCTTTGGCGCTTTCGGCGTTCAGGCGATTCCGCGACCGGCTGTGCTGGCTAGCATGGCCGCCCATGACGCCGACGCGAAACTGGTCGGTCGGGCCGATGTTCCATCGAGCAAGGTCGCCCCCGAGCTGGAGCACGTAACTATCGGCACGGGTTGCAAGCTGATCGCTACTGTCGGTGGCGCGCCGATGGCCACCGGCATTGCGCATCCACAGGCTTGTCGTTTTCTCTGCACCGGTGATCGGATCGGTATAGCCACTTGCGCCTGTGCGGTCATGCATGCGCAGAACGAAGAGGTTGTTTGCGGCCGTCAGATTGCTGGCATAGGCACCCGCTTCGGGTCGGTACGCTTTGACCGGTGCAGGATCATCCGCGCCATTTCCAACGTCGCCCGCGTCGCTACCGTTGCCCGGTCCGCCGCCGTCATCGATGTTATTGGTCAAATACCAGTTGCCCGCGTTCACGCCCCGACCGCGAACCAGTTCATAGTCATAGGCCCCGGCGACGATCCGACCGCTTTTTCTGAACTCACCGAGAGACGGGCCACCGACGCGAATCAGTTCTATCCCATTCAATGTGTCGCTGCCCATGCCGCCAGCGTTGTTTACACTGACCGAGGTCACGCCGCTCGTGGCACCGCGAACCACCATGCGGTCCGTTGGCGATGCATCGCCGCCCAGCGCCGCATTGAAAGCCAGCAGGCCGCCATTGCCGACGTAATCGCCACCGACGATCAGCACATTGCCCGCCGTATCGCCATTTCGCCCAAGCACGATATTGCCGCTGTTGATGAGATCACCGCCAATCGTGAACGTTTGGGGCGTGGCGACGGTGCGGGCCTGCAGCGCCTGGCGTGCGCGCGCCGTCACGCCCGTGTCGTCTGGTGAAAGCGTGCCCAGGCGCAGCGTGCCGGCGTTAGCGACGCTGCCGGCAATGCCGCCAAAGCCGCCAAGCGTTGCGCCAGACGCGATATCGACCTGCCGTGACGCCAGCGTTGCGGTACTGCCGGCGCGGCCAAGCTGCAAGCTTCCGGCGGCGACCGTTGTATTTCCCAGATACTGCATGGCACCGGCACCCAGGGTGACCAGCCCGCCGCCTGCTTTTGTCACGTTACCGCTACCCGTGATGGCATTATCGAGATCCCATATGGTGTCGGTGACGAGGTTCAGCGCGCCGGCGTTGCTCACGGTGCTTGTTCCCAGGCTTTCCCGGCGCAGGGCGGTGAGCGCGGCGTCCGCGCTGATGTCGACGTTGCCGCTGAATGAGCGATTGTCGCCGCGTGCGGTAACGGCGCTGCCCTCAGCGAGCCGAATCCGCCCGCTTCCGCTGAGGTCATTCATCCAGTCGCCCGTGGCACCGGCGAGTGTCAGCAGGCCATCGTTTTGCACCGGACCGGTGCCCAGGCCCATCGGGTCATTCAACAGCACGCCGGCTCCCCGGGCTATGGTTGAGGTAGCAAACAATTTCGCATTGGCGCCATTGATGGCGAGCGTGCCACCATGGAGCTCGAGCGCGCCCGACCCCAGCAGACTGCCGTCAACGCGCCCACCATTATTGATGGCCAGCGCGCCACCCGCGAAGTTGACGACCGAGCCCGACGCAGTCGTCAGCGCGCCGATGGTTTGCGCATGGCCGTTCATTTGCAATGCGGTGTTCGAGGCCAGCACCAGTCCGGACGTCTGGCCCAATGTGTTGTCGTCGTTCATTGCCAGGGCACCGCTATTCACGAATGTCTGGCCCGTGTAGTCGTTGTCCCGGTTGGACAGTGACACCGTCTGGCCAACCCCCGTGTCGATGGCGAGATCGCCGGTGCCCGTAACCCTGGCGCTCAGATCGGCAGCACTACCGGTTTGTCCGTAAGCGTTCAGGGTGAGGGCATCATTGCCAATCGCCAGCAAGTTCACGAGCGTCAGGCCGTGATTCAGATAAAGGCCGTTGTTCTCGACGCCGCTCGTGAGGCGGTAGTCCCAAGTTCCCTCCGCTGCCACGATGCCGTTTTGAACGATGGGTCGCGCAACACCGTCGTGGATGGGGTTGCCGTTGGCGTCCACCAGCCGCAAATTGCTGCCGTCGCCGATCACCTCCCCCTCTGCCACGACCAACTGCGCGAGGATATTGCCCTCATCCTGCATGAGCAGCGGCAAACTATCGTTCGGCGGCGTCGCCGTGATTCCGGTGCCACCCAAATCGACCTGCACGGTTCCCGCGCCTGAAATATCCAGTCTGCCCGATGTGCGGACGTAGTTGTCGGCAATGCGTTGATCGGTGTTTATGCCCCCCACGTTCAGCGTGCCGCCGTCCAGTTTCAATCCCGCGATTTGCTGCTCGCCAGCGCCGACAGTCATCACACTGCCGGAATTCAAGATGAGGTCGATGTTTTTGACGGCCTCGGTGTTGACTGCCCCCAGCGTGAACCGCGTGGCGCCAAGCGACAGCGTGCCCGTCAAATTGCTGGTGAGTCCGGATGATGCAAATTCGAAAGCATTGTTGTTGGTATCGACCTGCAGTTGGCCGACCCCCGCGAGGTTGTTAGAAAAGCGCCAATCCTGCTGTGCATTGATCGCCAGGGTGCCGCCTTCAAGCGTGATATCGCTTGTGCCAACGTTTTGGGGGCGGCTGGCAATAAGGGCGGCGGATTCGGCGATGGTGTAGCGCCCCGTGAACAGCGTGTTGTCTCCCTCGAGACTCGTCACGCCATTCAAGGCGTCTACCGTGCCCGCGCCGCTGAGATTGGGCGCGAGGACAAAATGGCTGTCAGTGTGATTCAGCGTGAGTACACCTGTACCGGCGCCGAATCGGATCGAGGCCGTATCAAGAAAGCCTGCCCGTTGTGCGGCATCGCCGCGCCGGGCGCCGACAGCAAGCTCGCCGAGGGAACCCGCACGGTCGGCGACGCGGATCTCGGGCGTTGTAAGCGAGGCGCCGTTACTGACCACAGCCGTACCGCGGCCGAGCAGTCCCACCGTGACGAACGTGCCGGCCGAGGCCAGCGATCCCGCGCCGGAGACCAATAATCGATTATCGAAAGCGAGCGTGGCGGCATCATTGCCGATATTGATGCTCGACTCGGCGCGCGTCATGCCACCGTTGATCACGTCCAGGCTGCCGGCACCGTACGCACCCACGATGATTCGACCCGCTGACCACATCTCACTGCCTGGATCGCTGATCACCACCCGACCTGAGGGCCGAAGCGCTCCCGCGTTTCTCCCCCCGATGTGAATGCCGCCAAAGTCGTAACTGGTGCTGGTGCTCAGAAAGCGCCCGCCTGCCGACACCATGACGATGCCCGTGCCGCCAGCGGCGCCGATGTCCACTGTATTGAGGTCGCCGCGATCTACGGTAAGCGCCGCCCCAGGGCCTTCGATCGAGATGAATGCCTGGCCTTCGTAACTACCTGTCAACGGTATATCGAATGAGCCACCAAAATTGGTATTTGTGAAATCACTTGGACCAATCGTCAGACGACCGCCGGGGCGAATAATGAGTTCACCTGATGACCCGTTGACACCGATGTGAAGATAATCGGTTGTCAAGTTACCGTCGGGACCAATAATCAAACGGCCATTTGTTTGATTGCCAATGCGAGTGTTCGTATCGACCCAGTCCGAGTCTACAAAGCGAACCTCATCATCGCGAATATCCGTCGCGTAAATCGGATCCCCGCAGAAAACAATAAGCAGAGCGGCCGAAATCGCTTGGTATCGAAAATATCCGGACATCACAATTTCCTGCTAGCGAGTGCGAACATTATCGACGTTACTCGTGCGTCCTCTATATCTACCTGATTAACCGGAAAATAAGCGCAGATAATGTCGCTATATTGCATCACTCGGGGGCTTGATAGCCATGTAACGGGGCGCGCAGGGCCTCGAGCACCTCTTGCGCACCTTGCAGGTGCCGGATGGCCGCATGCAGCTCGACGGCCTGCGGCCAGGTGCGTCTCAGGTAGCTCAGCCACAATTTGACGCGGCCATGCTCATGCAGGCAATCGACGCGGGCCCGCAGCTTCTTCAGGTACACGGCAATGTGTCGCACCACCAGCGGCCACTCTTCGGGCGTGGGCGTCTCGGGCATCGTGCCGCGGATGCGCTGGGTCAGGAAGGGATCGGATACGGCACCGCGGCCGATCATGACATCCGCACATCCGCTGACCGCGCGGCACCGGGCCCAGTCGGCCACCGTCCAGACCTCGCCGTTGGCAATCACCGGTACGTTTACCGCGGCGGCGATGCGCGCGATCCACTCCCAGTGGGCCGGCGGGCGGTAACCGTCATCGCGGGTGCGCGCGTGCACCACGAGCGCCTCGGCACCGCCCTCGGCAAGCGCCGTGGCGCAGGCCACGGCGAGCGACGTGTCCGAGACGCCCAGCCGCATCTTTGCCGTGACCGAGATATCGGCCGGCACGGCTGCGCGCACGGCGGCCACGATCCGGTGCAGCACCTCGGGCGTAGCCAGCAACATGGCGCCGCCGCCATGCCGGTTCACGACTTTGGCGGGGCAGCCGAAATTGAGATCGATGCCGTGCGGGGAAAGGGTGGCGGCGAAAGACGCATTGCGCGCCAGCCACTCCGGATCGCTGCCGAGCAGTTGGATCACCATGGGTGTGCCGCACGGGGTAAAACCGCCCGCCAGGATTTCAGGGCAGTCGCGCTCGTATACGCGCGCCGGCAGCAGCGAGCCCGTCACGCGCACGAATTCGGACACGCAGCCGTCGTAGCCGCCTGTGCTCGTCAGCACGTCGCGCAGCACGTAGTCCGCCAGCCCCTCCATGGGGGCGAGAAACAGCCGGCTCATAGGGCGAGTGGTCGCCGGGCGACAGGTTGCGAGTCAGAGCGAACGGAGGGGGCGGCATGCGAGCGGTGGCGCGTGCGCGCGACAACATGGGCCTTGAGCGGCAGCAACATGGCGATGGGGCAAGAGGCCAGACGCACGAGCGCCGGCAGCAGATAAAGTGAGGCGACACACGCACGGGGTGTTCGCGGGCAAGAGTTTACCCCCGGTCCCCGGGTTTGAATGCACGAGCAACAGGGCATTGGCACCGGTACAACGCGTCCAGCAGGTACCATATCGATCCTAACCCGCTTTATGAATACCATGTCCGACGTCGATTCCTCCCGCGCCAGCCCTCCCTTGTCCTCGCTTTTGCTCGCGACGGCTCAGGTCACGGAGGCCGTTTTGGGCGGCCAGTCGATGACGGAGGCGCTGGCTGCCGTCTCCACGCCGTCGCGGGCGGCAACGCAGGCCCTGGCGTTCCACACCATGCGGCAACTGGGCTGGGCCCGGGCGGTGAAGAATCAACTGATTGCCCGCACGCCACCCAGCCCGCTGCTCGATGCGCTGGCGCTGGTGGCGATTGCGCTGCTTAAGCCGTCGGACGCCGCCAGCAAGGCCGCGATCATCGACTTTCACACGGCTGCGATGCCCTCCTACGCGCCGCACACTGTGGTCGACCAGGCCGTGACGACGGCCGCCAACGATGAAGAAATGGCGCGTTTCAAGGGCTTGCTCAACGGCAGCCTGCGCCGGTTTCTGCGAGAACGCAACGACGTGCTGCGGATGATCGATCGCGATCTCGAAGCCAAATGGAATCACCCGATGTGGTGGATTGCCCTCGTGCGCAACACTTATCCGCAGCAATGGGAAGAAGTGCTGGCCGGGGCGCAGCGTCCCGCGCCGCTCACCCTGCGCGTCAACCGCCGCCAGGCCACGCCGGAGCAGGTCATCGCCGCGTTCGCTGAAGCTGGTGTGACCGCCGTGCCGGTGGGCGAGAGCGGTCTCATGCTCACCCAGCCGCGCCCGGTGACGCAATTGCCAGGATTCGCTGAGGGCTGGTGGTCGGTGCAGGATGCGGGCGCGCAATTGGCTGCGCCGCTGCTGCCGCTGAAAGATGGCATGCGTGTACTGGATGCGTGCGCGGCGCCCGGCGGTAAGACCGCCCACATGCTGGAACTGGCCGATGTGGAGATGCTGGCGCTGGATTCGGATGCCAGGCGGCTCACGCGCGTGACCGAAAACCTCGATCGCCTGAAGCTGAATTCGTCCAAGGTGACGGTAAAAGCCGCCAGCGCGCTGGATCTGGATAGCTGGTGGGACGGCAAGCCGTTCGATGCGGTGCTGGCCGATGTGCCGTGCACCGCGTCGGGCATCGTGCGCCGTCATCCCGATATCCGCTGGTTGCGCCGTCAGGACGACGTGGCGCGCACCGCCACGCTCCAAAGCCGCATGACCGACGCACTGTGGCGCACCGTCGCACCGGGCGGTCATATGCTTTATGTCACGTGCTCGATCTTCCCGGCGGAAGGCGCGCGTCAGGCGGCCGCATTCTCGCGCCGTCATGCGGATGCCGAGCGGTTGAATGCGCCGGGCCAGTTGCTGCCGATTGCCGCCGAAGCAACAGCCGAGACCCAGCGCGACGGCTTTTTCTACGCCCTGTTTGCCAAGCAGTCCTGAATCGCCAAGAATAGAACTCGATCCTTACGTCACCCAGCCGATGATGTTGCGCCTGTTGCTCGTCTTGATGTTGCTCTGCTCGCCGTTTCTGGGCGAGCCCGCTCAGGCCGCCTCGCCTGCCGTTACGCGCATCGAGCCCAGGATCGAGCACGATCGGCTGCTGCTCGATGCGGATGTAGATTTTGAGCTCAACAATCAGTTGCGTGATGCCGCGCAGCGCGGCGTGCCGCTGTACTTCACCGCAGACGCCATCATCACGCGGCACCGTTGGTGGTGGTTCGACCGCACCGAGGTCGACACCCAAATGACCTGGCGCATCGTCTACAACGCGTTGACGCGGCAGTGGCGCGTGGGCGTGGGCGAGCTGACGCTGCCGGTGTCTTCACTGGACGACGCGATGGATGTGATGCGGCGGATCCGCAATTGGGACGTCGGCAGCACCGAAGGGCTGGACGTGGGCACCCACTATACTGGGCAAATGCGCCTGCGCCTGGATACCGCATTGCTGCCGCGGCCCTTTCAGGTCAATGCCTTGAATAACAGTTCCTGGACGCCCGCCACGCCGTGGGCCGAATTCGAGTTTTCGATTTCCACCAAGCAGGGCGGGACGCCATGAAGCGTCTGCTCAATATCGCTTTTGTGATTGGCGGGTTGAGCGGCCTGATGCTCCTGGCCTTGTTGGCATGGTCCACGGGCAATGCATCGCGGTTCGCACAGTATTACGACGTGCTGCTGATCCTGAACGGCGTATTTGCCACCGCGATGTTTCTGTGGGTGGTGTCGCTGATCGTCAAACTGGCGCGGCAGATCCGCAGGCGCCAGTTCGGTGCCCGTCTCACGGCGCGTTTCGCCCTGGCATTCGCCTTGGTCGGCGTGGTGCCGGGGGCCCTGATTTACGTCGTATCGGTGCAGTTCATGTCGCGCTCGATCGAATCGTGGTTCAACGTGCGGGTCGACAGCGCGCTCGAAGCCGGCCTGAATCTGGGCCGCGCCGCGCTGGACTCGCTCCTGGCCGATCTGGATGCGCGCGGCAAGTCGATGGCCAACGAATTGGGCAATACACCCGATAGCGAACTGGCGACCGTGCTCACCCGGCTGCGCAACGCCAACGGCATCCAGGATGCGCTGATCTTCACCGGTGCCGGACGCGCCGTGGCGTTCTCGACCAATCAGTACGGCCAGTTGCTGCCTGAAGTGCCGCCGTCCACCGTGCTCAATCAATTGCGGGTGGCGCGCGGCTATTCGCAAGCCGAGGCCGACGAGCCCAACGATCTCGACAACGACGGCGGCCTGCACCTGCGGGTGATCTTGCCGCTGCCGGCGCCGGCCCGTTTCGACAGCCTCATCGGCGCTGCCGCCGAGCCGCGGTGGCTGCAACTGGTGCAGCCGGTGCCCGAGCAGATCGCCCGCAATGCCAATCGGGTGCAGCAGGGCTTTCGCGATTATCAGGAGCTCGCGCTCTCGCGCCTCGGGCTGCGCAAACTCTACGGCATCACGCTCACGCTGGCGCTGATGATGGCGGTGTTCTCTGCGATCGCCGTGGCGCTGTCGCTATCGAAGCGGCTGGTGCGGCCGTTGCTGCGTCTGGCTGCCGGTACGCAAGCGGTTGGGGTGGGTGACTACACGCCCTTGCCCGAGCCGCCGGCGCGTGACGAGGTGGGCCAGTTGACCCGTTCCTTCAATGCGATGACGCGTCAGTTGGACGAGGCGCGCCGCATGGTCGAAACCAATCGCCAGCAATTGCTGCGCTCCAATGTGTACCTCGAGAACGTGCTGTCCAACCTGTCGTCGGGCGTGCTGGTGTTCGACGAGGGATTTCGTGTCACCACCGTGAATCAGGGCGCGCAGGATATCCTTCAGGCCGACCTGCGCCATGTGATCGGGCGCCCGCTCGAAACGGCCGACGGCATGCTGTCGTTCGCCAGCGTGGTCCGCGAGGCGTTTGCCGCGCACAGCGCCGTGGGTTCGGAGCGCCAGCACTGGCAGCAGCAGTTCGAGATCACGATCACGCCTACGGGTGCCGACGATACGGTGCAGATGCTGACGTTGCTCGCGCGCGGCAGCCATCTGCGCGTGGATGGCCGCGGCAACGGGTATCTGGTGGTGTTCGACGACATTACCGAAGTGATCTCGGCCAACCGCACGGTGGCATGGGGTGAGGTGGCCCGCCGCCTGGCGCACGAGATCAAGAATCCGCTTACCCCGATCCAGCTCTCGGCCGAGCGCCTGGCCATGAAGCTGGCCGACAAGCTCGCGCCTGCCGACGCACAGATGCTGGCCCGGTCGACCAACACCATCGTCAACCAGGTCGCCTCGCTCAAGCACATGGTGGACGACTTCCGCGAGTTTGCCCGCACGCCGCCGGCCGTGATGCAGCAGATCGATTTCAATGCGCTGGTGGCCGACGTGCTGGCGCTGTACGGCTGGGATCCGGTCGACGGTCATGCGCGCGATGGCGAGAAAGCATTGCCGCTCGAAGTGGAGCTGGCACCGGAATTGCCTACGATCGAAGGCGATCCGACGCAATTGCGTCAGGTCATCCACAATTTATTGAGCAATGCACGCGATGCGCTGGTCGACCGTCCCGATGTCGGCCTCGTGCGCGTGACGACGCGTCTGGTCGCCAGCGAGCAAGCCGACGCGAACGCGCCGCAGGCCGTGCGCTTTACCGTGATGGACAATGGCCCGGGATTTTCGTCCAAGGTCATGCAACGGGTGTTCGAGCCGTACGTAACCACGAAATCCCACGGTACTGGGTTAGGATTGGCTATTGTGCGCAAAATTGTGGAAGAACACGGGGGAAGAATCGATGTCGCCAACCGTCGCGAAGGCGGGGCGCGGGTATCGGTTCTATTGACACGACTCGCGGTGCCAGGCAGCGTTCTGGACGGGAACCCGCAAGATCGGGATAATGCGGCTACGCAATAGGTGGACGGTTTATGGCCAGAATTCTGGTGGTTGACGACGAAGTTGGCATTCGAGAGCTTTTGTCGGAAATTCTCTACGACGAAGGGCACACGGTCGAGCTCGCCGAGAACGCTGCGCAGGCGCGCACTGCGCGGCTGCGTGCGCGTCCGGATCTGGTGCTGCTCGACATCTGGATGCCCGACACCGACGGGGTAAGCCTGCTGAAAGAGTGGGGCTCGCAAGGGTTGCTCGATATGCCCGTCATCATGATGAGCGGCCACGCCACGATCGATACCGCTGTCGAAGCCACGCGTATCGGCGCCATGGACTTTCTCGAAAAGCCCATTACGCTGCAACGTTTGCTCAAGACCATTGCGTCAGGTCTGGCCCGGGGACGCGCGCCTCAGGCTGCGGCTGCGGCGCCCTTGTTCGCGCCGGCAGCACTCGCCGCGACCGCCACGGATGCCGACCGCCCGGTCACCATTCCGGCCGTGGCGCCCGTGGTGCCCGAAGACACTTCGCCCAATGCCACCGGCTCGCTGGGCAGCATTTCGCTCGATCAGCCGCTGCGTGACGCGCGCGACGAATTCGAGCGTATCTATTTCGAATACCACCTGGGCCGCGAAAATCACAGCATGACGCGCGTGTCCGAGAAAACGGGTCTTGAGCGCACTCACCTTTACCGCAAGCTCAAACAACTGGGTATCGAGTCGGCGCGCAAGCGGAACGCATGAAGGTGTTGATCATGGGCGCTGGCCGAGTGGGGTCCAGCGTCGCCGAGAATCTGGTGTCCGAGCAAAACGACATCACGATCATCGACGCCAATCCAACCGATCTGCAGTATCTCCAGGAACGCTTCGACCTGCGTGCCGTCCATGGCGATGGCACACAGGTTTCAGTGCTGCGCAGCGCCGGCATCGAGGATGCGGACCTGTTCATTGCCTGTGCTGCTTCAGACTCCGCCAATCTGGTGGCGTGCCGGATCGCCCGGCAATTGTTCAATGTGCCGCGTCGCATTGCGCGCATTCGCTCGCCCGAGTTTGCCGAGCACGATATGTTGATGGGCGATGACGGCTTTTGCATCGATGCCCTGATCAGCCCCGAACGCAGCGTCAGCAATTATCTGCACAGCCTGATCGAGTTTCCCGAAGCGCTGCAGGTGGTGGAGTTTGCGCATGGCCGCGTCAGCGTCATCACCGCGCGGGTGGAAACCGGCAGCCCGATGGCCAATCATTCACTGAATTCTCTGCGCGAGGTGTTCCCGGACGTGACCGCGCGGGTGGTCGATGTGTTGCGCAATGGCCGCCAGATCCAGACCGGCCCCGACGTCGTGATCATGCCGGGCGATGAGGTGATCCTGGTGGTGGATACGCGTCACGCCCGCAAGGCGGTACGCCAGTTGCGGGATGGCGAAAAGAGCGTTCGCCGCGTGATGATCGCCGGCGGCGGCAATATCGGCATGCGTCTGGCCAAGCAACTGGCACAGGAAAAATACAGTGTGCGCCTGATCGAACGCAGCCCGGTGCGCTGCGAGTATCTGGCCGCCAACCTGCCCGACAGCGTGCTGGTGCTGCAAGGCAACGGCACCGATGAGGCGCTGCTCGCGCGCGAAAACATCGACGATATGGACACGTTTCTGGCGCTGACCAGCGACGACGAGGACAACATCATGTCGTCGCTGCTGGCCAAGCGGCTGGGCGCGCGCAAGGTGATCGCGCTCATCAACCGCCAGGCCTACGGCGAGCTGATGCAGGGCAGCCTGATCGATATCGCGGTGTCGCCCTCGCAGGCCACCATGAGCGAGATCCTGCAGCATGTGCGCCGGGGCGATGTCGTGGCGGTGCATCGGTTGCGCCAGGGCGTGGCTGAAGCGCTCGAAGCGATCGCGCACGGCGACCGCAAGAGCTCGCGCGTGGTGGGCCGCCGCGTGCGCGAGATCCGCTTGCCCAAGGGCGCGGCCATCGGTGCGATCGTGCGCGGCGAAGACATCCTGATGCCCGATGACGATACGGTCATTGCGTCCGATGATCATGTGATCGTGTTCGTCCCCAGCCGCGATCAGATGGCCCAGGTCGAAAAGCTGTTCCAGGTTTCGGCTTCTTTCTTCTAAGGCTGCGTCGAGCGCGCAATCATGGCAAGCCTCTTGTCCCTTCGCGATACCACCCTCACGGTGCGGCAGAAACTGTGGATGGGCACGGGCCTGATCACGGTCTGCGCCTGCTCGCTTGGATTCTGGCTGATCTGGTTGGGCTACGCCGACTACCGTCGCACCGACGATAGCCGCGCCAACATGGCGCTCTTTCGGGCCGCCATCCTGGCCTCCGATGCGGTGTCGTCCGAACGGTCGCCGGGTAATGAAGCCATCAGCGAGACCGGCGATGCGACCGAAGAGGCGCTACGCCGGCTCGAAGCCGCACGGCTGCAGAGCGATCTCGCCCTGGATGAACTGGCCAATCGCTGGAACGACGTGGTCGGCATTCGACTGCCGAGCGCCGACGCGCAGTTCGAAAAGGTGCGCGCCAGCCTGGAAGCGGCCCGGCGCGAGGTCGATTTCCAGGCGCACTTGCCGCGGGAGACGCGCGAACAATCCGGTGTGGAAGCCTCGGTGGTGGGCATGTTTGCCGTGGTCGACGCCTTGCAACCGGTGATCGTCGAGGCCGGGCAGCGGTTGTTTCGCACCGATCCCGCGATGGCGGACGCCGTGGTGCTGACCTCGATGCTGGCGCGCATGCGCGAGTACGCCGACCGCATTTCGGGCAAACTGCTGGCGCCCATGGTGACCGATAGCGCGATGTCGCTGGGACGTCAGATCGACCTGGGCGAAATGATGGGCCGGGTCGTACAGACCTGGGACTACGTGTCGTTCATGTTGCAGCTTTACCGTGAAGACGAACACGTGGGCGAGAGTTATCGCCAGGTCGCCACGAAGTATTTCGGCGAAGGGCACGTCCTGATCGAAACGATGATTCGCGAAGGCCGGGGACGCGGCAACTATTCCATCGGCAGCGCCGAGTTCACGCGCCGCATGGTGCCTTACGTCGAAGAGATCGAGAACCTGCGCGACGCGATCTTCGCGTTGAACAGCGCGCAGATTCAGCAGGCGCTCGACGATGCCCGCTGGCGCATGTGGGCGTCTGCGCTCATCACCTTTGCGATTCTGGCCGTGCTGCTGGCCGCCCTGGTGATCAGCCACCGCGGCGTGTTCGGACCGTTGCTCTACGCGCGCGACGAGATCGTTGCGCTGGCGCGCGATGGGGGCGGGCATGCCTTGCCGCCACGCCCCACGGGCAGCGCCGAGATCCAGGCGCTTTTCGGCGCGCTCGACATCCTGCGCGCCACCCAACGCCGCCGCGAGCGGCTGGAGAAAGAGCGCGAACTGCTGTCGGTGCATCTGAAGCAGCAAGCGCAAACCGATGCGTTGACCGAATTGCAGAATCGGCGTGCGCTCGAGATGATCGGGCAGAATCTGGCCCAGTATTCGCCCCACGGCGCAGCGCTGGCCGGGCTGATCCTGCTGGATGTGGATCACTTCAAGGCGGTCAACGATGCGCACGGTCATCCGGTGGGCGACCTGGTTTTGCAGCATGTTGCGCAAACCCTCAAAGCGCAGTGTGGCGATGCCGATGTGGTGGCGCGCTATGGCGGCGAAGAGTTTGCCGTGCTCGTGCTGGATACCAATGTGGTCGCCATCGGCGTACTGGCCGAGCGGATCCGCGAGGCCTGCGAGCAGCTCATCATCCCGGTCAAGGACGGCGTGCGGGTGCAATTGACGGTCAGTGCCGGGGCCGTCGTCGGCCAGCGCGGACTGGAAAGCTGGCAGCCGCTGGTGGAACTTGCGGATGCCGCGCTGTATCGCGCCAAGCGTGGCGGGCGTAACCGGGTCGTGGTCGATGCCGGCGTGGACGCCGGCCAGGCATTCAAACGAGGACGTCTATGAAAGGCCTGCCCGCTATTTTGAACGTGGTCGGCCTCACCATGGTGCTGTTTGCGCTGACCATGTTGATCCCGACCACCGTCGCCTTCGTGGGCGCCGATGCCGCGCAGGACGCCTTCGTGGACGGTTTCCTGCTGGCGCTCGGCATCGGCGGCGCGATCTGGCTGGCGACGCGCCGCTTTCGCGGCGAGCTGCGGCAACGCGATGGGTTTCTGCTGGTGTCGCTGGTCTGGGCCGGCCTGCCCGCACTGGCCGCCATCCCGCTTCTGATTTTCTTCAATCGCGCGGGGATGCCGCTGTCCTTTACCGACGCCTACTTCGAAGCGATGTCGGGCCTGACCACCACCGGCGCCACGGTGCTCTCCGGCCTCGATCGGCTGCCGCCCTCGATCAATCTCTGGCGGGCCACGCTGGTGTGGATCGGCGGCATGGGCATTCTGGTGCTGGCCGTCGCCATTCTGCCGCTTTTGGGTGTGGGCGGGCATCAGGTGTTTCGCGCCGAAACGCCGGGGCCGATGAAAGACGAACGACTCACCCCGCGCATTGCGAGCACCGCCAAGGCGCTGTATGCGGTGTATGTGAGTTTGTCCCTGCTGTGTTTGCTTGCGTATCGTGTGGCGGGCCTGTCCTGGTTCGAAGCGTGGTGCCATATGGCCACGACAATGGGCCTGGGCGGATTCTCGACCTGGGACGATGGTTTTGCGCACTTCGATTCGGTGCCGGTTGAAATCGTCGCGATGGTATTCATGTTGATAGCGGGCATCAACTTCGCCACGCATTTCACGGCGTTTCGGAGCCGCAGCCTCAAACCCTACGGGCGATGTCCGGAGGCGATTCCCTATTTGTCGGTCACGGTGGGTGCAGGCCTGTTCGTTTCGGCATATCTGTATTTCGATAATCTCCATCCCGATGTCTGGGAGGCGTTGCGCTATGGCATGTTCAACACCATTTCGGTGGCCACTACCACGGGTTACGCCAACACCGATTATGTGCAATGGCCGCTGCCGATACCTTTACTGCTGCTGGTGCTGGCAGGTTTTGCCACGTCGGCTGGATCGACGGGCGGCGGCATCAAGATGATTCGCGCAGTGCTGCTCATCAAGAACGCCCGTGCCGAACTCGTGACGATGCTGCATCCGCATGCCGTGCATCCGGTGCGGATACGGGGCCGTGTGGTGCCCCCGCGCGTAATGGCCTCAGTGCTTGCCTTTGTACTGGTCTACATGTTGTCCATCGGCGTGCTGACTGCAGTGATGCTGCTGTCAGGTCTGGAGCCGCTGCTCGCGTTTTCCGCGGTACTGGCCACCGTCAACAACACCGGTCCCGGGTTGGGCGCCATCGGCCCTATGGGCAGCTTTGGCGTCCTGACCGACTTCCAGACCTGGGTGTGCACGTTCGCCATGCTGATCGGACGGCTCGAGTTGTTTACCGTGCTGGTGTTGTTCACGCCGGCATTCTGGCGGCGATAGGGCGCCGACACGGCAGCGATGGCGTGTCGACTGCGTGTTGCTTCCGTGGCGATGGGCTGGCAGTGAGCCGGCGATCAGGCAGCGCCAACCCGGCAGTCCAACCCTCCGTGTTTTCCCCAACTCGGGAAATCCCGATCATCCGCTGAACCGGCATGGGTGCGTCGTTTGCGGGATGCATGCGCTTGAAAGGCGCGGCATTGCGAGGTTGTGAGCGCTTGCTCACGTTTTCGCTAGGCGGTTTCGCGCGTGTTGACGGGTGATGCGCACATTTGTCACGATTTTGACTGCATGTTGCAGCATCGTGCCGCTAGAATCGCGCCATCAATGACGCCCTATGCAACGCCGGTCCGCGGGCCGGCATGCATCACGGGATGCTTCACCCCAGAACGATTATCAGGAGCCAGGGAGATGGAACTCATCACGTTTGTCCCGTCGACGCCGAACAGTTTGGGTATCGAACTCGAGATGCAACTCATTCACCCCCGTAGTCACGATCTTGCCGCTGCGTCTGAGGAGCTGTTGGCCCAGATTGCCGATCAGCGCTTCGCCGATCGCGTCAAACCCGAAATCACCCGCTCGATGATCGAGCTGAACTCATCCGTGCACGAGCATCCCATGGGGCTGCTGGTGGAAATGCGCGAGATGCGCGACGCCCTGTGCGAAGCGGCCGATGCCGTGGGCGTGGCCGTATCAGGTGGCGGTACGCACCCCTTCATGCGCTGGCAGGACCGCGCGATTTCCGATACGCCGCGTTTTCAGTATCTCGCCGAAATGTACGGCTATCTCGCCCGCCAGTTCACGGTGTTTGGCCAGCACATCCACGTGGGCGTGAAGTCGGGCGACGAGGCGATCGGGCTGGTACATCGCTTGTCACCGTATGTGCCGCATCTGATTGCGATGTCGGCCTCGTCGCCGTACTGCGAGGGCGTCGACACGATGTTTTCGTGCTCGCGATTGAACGCGGTCAACAGTTTTCCGCTGGCGGGTCACATGCCACCGGAGGTACGGGACTGGTATGGCTTCGAGGCGCACATCGCACAGCTGAGGTCGTATGGGCTGGCAGAAAGCATCAAGGATCTGTATTGGGATATTCGCCCCAAACCGGAATTCGGCACGGTGGAAGTGCGGATATGCGATACGCCGTTGACCGTCGAACGGGCGTGCCGCCTCGCGGCGTTCACGCAGGCGCTGTCGATTCTGGTGATGCGCGACCCCGCGCCGGTAGAGGGTGCGTTCCTCACCTACCGCAGCAATCATTTTCAGGCGTGCCGATTCGGTCTGCAGGGTAATTACGTGACGCCGGACGGGCAGCGGATGCGCCTCATGGATCATCTGCGCGGGACGTTCGGTCGGCTCCTGGAAGTGGCCGACGAACTGGGCACACGCGACATGATCGAAACGCTGCGCGACGAGATGTTCAAGTCGGGCAATGACGCGCGTTGGCTACGCAGCCAGTTCCATCGGGTGCGCGATCTGCCGCTGGTCGTCGAATCCATGACGCGGGCATTTCGGGGCGAGCGCGAAGCCATCGAGCACACGGCGGCGCGCAAACGCATCCGGGCGCTGTCCGAGCCCATGCACGACGTCCAGGCCCTTGCCGCACCTGAAGTCGCCATCGTCACCGAGCAGCTGCATTAGACGGATGAATTTTATTTGCCGGGACGGGAAATCGCGCTGACCGACAGATAGGTTTCATCGAGCGAGCGGCGCGACCCGGCACGCCACGCGTGACCATAAGCGACTTCGATGGTGAGCTTGATCAGGCCATCGGCGCCGCGCTGGGCGTCGAGCGCGGCCAGCAAGCGGTCCCGCCAGGCCGGCGTGGCAAGCCCGGCGCGACGTGCGGTACTGGGATTGCCGCCCAGCGCCCGCACATCGGCGAGCAATCGGATCGGATCGCGGTAGGTGAGCGTGAGCGTTTCCTGATCCATGACGGGATCGGCGAAGCCCTGTTCGACCAGGAGATCGCCGAAGTCGTGCATATCCACAAACGACGGCGTTTGTGTGTGCAGGCCCGCGGCTGCCACGGCATCGCGCAATTCGCGCAGGGTGCCCGGCCCCAGACACGAGAACATCGCCAGACCGTTGACCTTCAGGATGCGCCGCCACTCGCCCAATACGGCGTGCGGCGCGGGATGCCAGTGCATGGCCATGTTCGACCACACCAGATCGAGCGATTCGGGCGCCAGACCCGTGGCGGCCAGATCGGCCTGCACGAACGCCGGCCGCGCGGCGCTTTGTTTGCCCAGGCGCCCGAGCCATTGGCGCAGGCCCCCGGTGTCGTATTGCTGGCGTGCAAGGTTCAGCAGCGGTTCGCAGGCATCCAATCCCAGATAGGCGGCCTGGGGATAGCGTTCGCGCAGCAACGGGAGGTTGGCACCCGCGCCACAGCCGGCATCCAGCAGTTGCGTGGGATCGTTGCGGATGTACCGCAAGCGACCGAGCATGCGTTGCGCGACTTCACCGTAGAGGAACTGGGCGTCGCTGAGGTCGCCGCGGCGCGCGAACTGGCGTGCGACGGTGGCAGCGTGAATGGGCAGGGTGGGATAAGTAGCGGATGACATAAACGCCGCGCTCGGCGTGCCGAGCACTTGAAAGATGGTCAGATGAGGAATGCGGCGCGCGAACGGATGCGATCGGCCGCTGTTTCATCAAGGATGCCTGGCATTATGGCGCATTCGTTTTTTTGGCGGCGGACGGCGGCTGCGTTTCGGCTGGCCATGCCGGGTGATTGCCCTTTGTGCGGTGGGATCTCGCGCGGGGGATTGTTGTGCGGCGGATGCCGGGATCAGGTGTGTGCGCCGCGCGACCCCGAACGGCCGATCCGCTGTCCGCGTTGTGCGTTGCCGATCGGGCGGGGCAAGCCGTGCTTTGACTGTATCGGCGCGCCGCCGGCGTTTTCGCGCGCCATCGTGGCCTACGACTATCTGACGCCCGGCGATACGTTGATGCGGGCGTTCAAGAGTAGTGGCGATGCGCGGCGTGCCGACGCGTTGGCCGCGTTGCTGGCCCAGGCCATCGATGGGATACCGGGACCTGATGCAGGCTCTCCCTCCGACGCCGGCGCGCTGCGCGATGCATTCTTGAGCACGCGCGCCCTGCTGGTGCCCATCCCGGCAAGTGCCGCCGGATTGCGGCGACGCGGCTTCAATCCTGCCGGTGAGGTCGCTCGCGCATTGCGGTGGCGTTTACGCTTGCCCCTGGCGCGCGGCGTGTTGTTGCGCACCCGCGAAAGTGGTCAGCAAAGTGCGCGCACGCGTGAAGCGCGATTGCGTGAGGTCGACGGGCTCTTTGAAGCGCGCGCGGAAGTAAAGGGGCGCCACGTCGTCATCGTCGACGATGTGATGACGACAGGCAGCACGCTGGATGCCGCAGCGCGCGCAGTCCTGTCGCAGGGCGCCGTTGCGGTCACGGCCCTGGCAGTGGCCCGCGCCGTACGATAACGCCCGGCACTGGCACAATAGCGCCCGTGCGCACTGGTCGCGCCCAACAGGAATCCAACAGATGTTTCACGTCGTGCTGGTCTCGCCCGAGATCCCTCCCAATACCGGAAACGCCATTCGCCTATGCGCCAATACCGGATCGCAACTGCATCTGGTCAAGCCGCTGGGTTTTGAGCTCGATGATGCGCGTTTGCGGCGCGCGGGGCTGGATTATCACGAGTGGCAGCCGATGCAGGTGCATGACACGCTGGACGAGGCGCTGGCCGCAACCGGTGCCCCCGCCGATCGCATTTTTGCGCTTACCACCCGCGCGTCACGCAGCGTGGCCGATGTGGCGTTCGCGCCGGGCGATGCCTTTGTGTTCGGGCGCGAAACGGCCGGGTTGTCGGATGCGGATCACGAGCGCTTTGCGCCCGGCCAGCGCCTGCGGTTGCCGATGCGCGCCGGGCAACGTAGCCTGAACCTGTCGAACGCCGTGGCCGTGATGGTATTCGAGGCGTGGCGCCAGAACGGCTACGCCGGCGCGAGCTGAGCGCGACGCCAGCTATGCGATGACGTCGATGCATCGACGCCTTAACGAGCAACGAGCACTGAACGCGCAGCACCGCCCGACGTCACGGACCAAGTCAGGGCGCGCATGGCACGGCCCAGGTCACGGCGCATGGCATACCCCGGCGACCGCTTCCCGCTTGCGTCAGACGATCAATCCAGAGACAGCTTCAGCGTATCGATCACCGTGTCGTAGCGCGCCTTTTCATCGCGCATCCGGCGCGTGAGCGCCTCGGGCGTGGATGCGGCCGGCGTGAAGTACTGCAACGCCATCTGCTTGCGCAGCGGTTCGCTGGCAATGATGCGGGCAAGTTCGCTGTTCAGCCGCTCGATGATGGGGGTAGGCGTGCCGGCGGGGGCCAGCACCGCATTCCAGGAGATCGACTCGAAGCCCGGGTAGCCTTGCTCGGCCATCGTGGGCAGATCGGGCAACAACGGGCTGCGCGTCAGACTGGTCACGGCCAACGCACGGGCTTTGCCCGCACGCACTTGCGGCATGGCGATCGCAGGCACCATGAAACCGGCCTGCACGTCGCCCGCGATGATGGCGGTGATCACTTGAGGAAAGCCCGAGTAGGGAATGTGCGCCAAGTCGATTTTGGCCTGCTGCTTGAACATTTCCATGGCCAGATGAGCCGAGCTACCCGGGCCGACGGAGCCGTAGTTCAACGCACCCGGCCGAGCCTTCGCCAAGGTGGCCAGATCGCCCGCCGTATAGATGTTGGCCATGTCGCCCGATACCGTCAGCACGTTGGGACTTGTGGCCACCAGCGAAATCGGTGCGAGATCCGTGAAGGGGTCATACCCAAGTGTTTTCTTGTAAAGCGTAGGCGCGGTGACCAGAGGGCCGTTGATGGTGTAGAGCAACGTGTTGCCGTCGGGCTCGGCGCGGGCCACGAAGCGCGTGCCGATGTTGCCGCCGGCACCGGGTTTGTTTTCCACCACGATGGGCTGACCCAGCGACTGCGACAGCGGTTCGGCGATCGCCCGCGCCAATGTATCGGGCGAAGAGCCTGCCGGAAACGGCACCACCAGATGGATGGGGCGATCCGGCCAGTCGGCCAGCGCCGCAGCGGAAAATCCGCAGGTCAGGACGGCAAGCAGCAGTCCGGCGGCAAGGCGCGCGCGGTGCCGCCCCGTTCGAAGGCGATCGGCGAAAACCATGGTGGATGTCTCCTGGTCGGTAGGTCTGTTCTAGGTGGGGATAATCAGGCCGGCGGGCGCGGTGTCGGTGCTCGACTCATAACGCGCTTCGCGCGCCAGTAATGCCGAGACCGCCGTTTCGGCGGCAACGCCGTCGAACAGCACGGCGCATACGGCTTCGGTAATCGGCAGGTCGACATCCATGCGATGCGCACGGGCCAGCGCCGCGCGTGCACATCGAACGCCTTCGGCGGTAATGCCGGAGGCGAGAATATCGGCCAGGGGGCGGCCTGCGCCGATCTCCAGGCCCACCCGCCGATTGCGCGAGAGGTCGCCCGTGGCGGTCAGAACCAGATCGCCCAATCCGGTCAGGCCGGAGAACGTTTCGGCCTGCGCGCCCAGCGCCACGCCGAAACGGGCCATCTCGGCCAGGCCGCGCGTGATGAGGGCCGCGCGGGCATTCGTGCCCAAGGCCAGACCGTCGGCCACGCCGCAAGCCACGGCAATGACGTTTTTCAGCGCGCCACCCACTTCGACGCCAACCACATCGGCGCCGGCATACACGCGGACCGCCGCGCCATGCAGGGCGCGAATCGTCAGTTCGCAGGTGGTGGCGTTGTGACTCGCCACGGTCAGGGCCACCGGCAGCCCTTGCGCCACTTCGCGGGCAAAGGAGGGGCCGGACAGCACGCCAACCGGCGGCGGTGCGCCCTCTGCACCGTGCGGATAAAGCGCGGCTAGCGCATCCTGCGCGATTTCGTGCGGCAGGCGCGCCGTGTCGGATTCGAACCCTTTACAGGTCCATACGATATGGGTTTGGGTGGCGTCGCGGCGCTTCAGGCGCGCGGCCACATCGCGGCACGTTGCGGCCAGGCCGGCAACGGGCACCCCAAGAATGATCAGAACGTGTGCGCCGTCGCGATGCGCGTCTTCGAAGGCGGCATCGAGATCCGCCGTAATCGACAACGCATCGGGAAGCGCCACGCCCGGCAGATAGCGGGCGTTGTTGCCCGTTTCGCGCATGAGCGCGGCCTGACCGGCATCGCGGGCCCACAGTGTGGTGGGCGCGCGCCGGCTGGCTGCTGCGGCCAGTGCCGTACCCCAGCTTCCGGCGCCGAGAACGAGAACGCGCAATGACGGCTCGGTGGCGGTGGGAGGCATGGCGGGGCGTGGCAGTGGCGGCACGGGGGTTACTGACGCGTGGCGCTGGCCGGCAGAATGATGCCGGGATCGGCGTCTTTCGTGGCGTCGTTCTGGCTTTGAGCCACTTCGGCCAGGCGCTGTTCGTACAGGGCCTGGAAGTTGACTTCGGCCAGATGCAGCGGGGGCAGCGACGTGCGGGTGATCGCATCGGCGATGTTGGCGCGCAGATAAGGGTAGAGCATCGTCGGGCACACGATGCCGAGCAACGGATCGAGCTGGTCTTCGGGGATGTTGGCCAGTTCGAAAATGCCGGCTTGCGTGCCTTCCACGAGATACAACGTCTTGTCGTTGATGCGCGTGGTCACCGTTGCCGTTACGGTCGATTCGAACACGGTCTCGGCCAGGCGCTGACCGCCGACGTTGATCGTGACTTCGACCTGCGGCGTGTCCTGCTCGAGGAACACGTGCGGCGCATTGGGCATCTCGACCGACAGGTCTTTCAGATACACGCGCTGCATGTTGAAGGAGGGGTCGCTGCTCGCTTGAGCGGCTTGGTCTTGGTCGGCCATGAGTAATTCCGGTAGAGGTGAGAGGGAGAGCGCTGGACTCAGGCGGCGAGCATAGACTCGAGCTTGCCTGCGCGATCGAGCGCGAACAGGTCGTCGCAGCCACCGACGTGCGTATCGCCGATGTAGATCTGGGGTACCGTGCGGCGGCCTGTACGCTCGATCATGGTCTGCTTGAGCGAGGGGTCCTGATCGACACGCAATTTTTCAAGCGTATCGACGCCTTTTTGCTTGAGCAACTGCTCGGCGCGCAGGCAGTAAGGGCACACGGCGGTGCAATACATCACGACTTTATTCATCTTGCATTCCAATCGAAGGCGGGTAAATGAGGGCCGCTTGAAGCCGCATCCTACGCTTTTTGCGTGACGGGCAAAGCCGCCTGGCTCCAGGCGCGCATGCCGCCTTCCATGACATGCACGTTTTCGAAGCCCAGCGTTTTCAGTTTGGCCACGGCGCGCGCGGAGTCGCGACCCAGCGCGCAGACCAGAACGATCGGCTTGTTCTTGGGCAAAGCGGCTACTTTTTGCTCAAGTTCGGCAAACGGCACGCTGCGTGCCTGCGCGATGTGGCCGGCTTGATACTGGTCGAGCGGACGCAGATCCACCCAGACCGCTTGCTGCCGGTTGACCATCTGGATGGCTTCGCCGGTGGACAAACCGCCGCGGCCGCCCGATCGGCCTCCGCGGATGGCGGGCCAGGCCAGCATCCCGCCGGCGACGAGCGCGATGGCGACGATGAAAAGGTTGTTCTGGCTGGTCAAAAATTGCACAAATTCCACGAAATATCCCGAAAGCGCGGCAGCCGCGATAAAAGTTGCCGGATTAAAAATGGTCGATTCGGGGCCGAAATTCCCCCCGCCGACACGGTTGATATCGAAGGCAAAGCAGGCAATTATAAAATGACGCTCATTCTTCGTCCTTCAATAGCATTCTCACGGGCTTTTTCATGCACAAACTTGTACTGATGCGTCACGGCGAAAGCCAATGGAACCTCGATAACCGCTTCACCGGATGGTACGACGTCGACCTTACCGACACCGGCCGCGAACAGGCCCGCAAGGCCGGCGAACTGCTCAAGCAGGAAGGCTATCGCTTCGACATCGCCTATACCTCGGTGCTCAAGCGCGCCATCCGCACATTGTGGATCGCGCTGGATGCGATGGATGCGATGTACACCCCCATCCACAACAACTGGCGCCTGAACGAGCGTCACTACGGCGCATTGCAGGGTTTGAACAAGGCTGAGACGGCCGCTCAGTACGGCGACGAGCAGGTGCTGGTGTGGCGTCGTGCCTACGCCATTGCGCCTAATCCGCTGGAACTGGACGATCCGCGTCATCCGCGCTTCGACAGCCGCTATGCCAAGGTGCCCGCCGACCAACTGCCGGCGACCGAATGCCTGAAGGATACGGTCGAGCGCGTGCTGCCGATCTGGAACGAGTCGATCGCGCCGGCCATCCGTGCCGGCCGCAATGTGCTGATCGCCGCGCACGGCAACAGCCTGCGTGCCCTGATCAAGCATCTGGACGGGATTTCCGACGACGACATCGTGGCCCTGAACATTCCGACGGGTCAGCCGCTCGTTTATGAGCTGGACGACGACCTCAAGCCCATTCGCCATTACTATTTGGGCGATCCCGCCGAAATCGAGGCGGCAATGGCAGCGGTGGCTGCCCAGGGCAAGGCAAAGAAGGACTGACGATGCGGCGGGCGGTAGGCGTGCTGGTGGTGGCGGGGCTGTTGGCGCCGTCCGTGGGCCTGTGCGCCGCCGATCTGGCTGCGCGGCAGACCGAGGCGGCACGCGAGCAGCAAACGCTGCGTGCCCGCATCGACGACTTGCAGACCGCGCTCGAGCAGCGCGAGTCGGCACGCAAAGAGGCTGCCGACGCATTGCGGCAGTCTGAAACCGAGATTTCACGCATCAATCGCCGCTTGGCCGAACTGGCCGAGCAGCAGCGCGTGGCCGAACGCGAACTCGCCGATCTCAAGCGGCAGATCGTGGTGCAGCAAGGCATTCTGGCCAAGCGCCAGGCCGAACTCAGCGGCCAGTTGCGGGCGCAATACAGTAGCGGGCTGTCGCCCTGGACGGCACTGTTGTCCGGCGACGACCCCCAGCAGTTGGGACGCAATCTTGGCTATCTGGACTACGTCGCTCAGGCGCGCGCCCGGGCGCTCACGCAACTGCAGCAAGACATCGAGCGCCTGGCGTCGCTGCGCAAGCAGGCCGATGGCCGGGCGGCCGAACTGGAATCGGTCGCGGTTGAAACCCGTACCGAGAAAACGGCGCTGGTGACGCAGCAGAAAGAGCGTGCCACTGTCGTTGCCAAACTTGAAGGACAAATCTCTGCCCAGCGTGCCGAAGCGGCCCGCCTGGGACGCGACGATCAACGGCTCGGCCGCCTGATCGACGATCTGGATGCCGCCTTGGTCAAGCAGGCCGAGGAAGCCCGTCGGGCGGAAGAGGCGCGCCGCGTGGCCGCCGAGGAAGCCCGTCGCCAGGCTCAGATTCAGGCCGAGAAGGCGCGCGAAGCCGAGGCCGCGCGGCGCGCGGCCCAGGAAAAGAAGCTGGCCGATGCGCGCCGCGAGGCCGAGGCCACCGCCAGACAGGCCGAAGCGGCACGCGCGGCCGATGCCGCACGCAAGTCGGCCGAATCCACCAAACGCGCCGAGGCGGCACAAGCGGCCGCCCGCGACGCGGCGCAAGTGCGCGAGCAGGTCGAGTCGGCAATGCAGCGCGACCGCGAGCAGGCGGCCCAGGCGGCCGAACAGGCGGCGCAGGCCGAGCGGTCCGGCGTGCGAGTGGGCGCGCGGCCCATTCCGCAGTCCGAAGCCCGTGCCACGCTCGACGTGGCGGCGTTGCGCCGTCAGGGCGATGCGGCGGGCGAGAGCCCGGCTACGCCACCGGCACGCGCCGTGCGTGAGGCCGACGACGCCGATCGGGCGCCTGCCGGCAGCGGCAACGGCTTGCGGCGGGGATTGCAACCGCCCGTGCGCGGCGAGGTTCAAGGCCGATTCGGCGTGGGCCGGCCCGACGGCGGCACCTGGCGCGGCATCGTGTTGCGCGCAGCAGAGGGCACCCCCGTGCATGCCGTGGCACCCGGTACCGTCGTTTATGCCCAGTGGTTGCGAGGATTCGGTAACCTTGTCATCGTCGATCACGGGAACAAATACCTCACTGTGTATGCCTATAACCAAAGCGTCCTGAAAGCCGTCGGCGATTCTGTCCGGGCGGGTGAGACCATCGCCCTGGTGGGCGCTACGGGCGGCCAAGTGGAATCGGGCCTATACTTTGAAATTCGCCATCAAGGCGCTCCGGTTGATCCAGCCCAGTGGCTGGCGTTATAGCCGGCGTCAACATCAGGAAGTGTGTATGGGCGCTCGCAAATCTCGCAGTGTTGGTCTCCTTGCCGTCGGCGCTATCGCCGGCGCATTGCTTAGTGTGGGCGTAACTGCGGTCGCACAGCGCGGCAGCCCCTTGCCGCTGGACGAATTGCGCCAGCTCAGCAATGTCTTTGGCGCCATCAAGAACAACTACGTCGAAAACGTCGACGACAAAACGCTGATCAACAACGCCATCGCCGGCATGGTCTCCAACCTCGATCCGCATTCGGCCTATCTCGACGCCGATGCCTTCAAGGATATGCAGACCGCGACGCAGGGCGAGTTCGGCGGCCTGGGCATCGAAGTCGGCGCCGAGGACGGCTTCGTCAAGGTCATCTCGCCGATCGAAGATACGCCGGCCGCGCGCGCCGGTGTGCTCGCGGGCGACCTGATCGTCAAGATCGACGACAAGCCCACCAAGGGCATGGCGCTCAACGACGCCGTCAAGCTCATGCGCGGTGCGCCCAAAACGCCGATCGTGCTCACGATCATGCGTGGCGATCAGGCCAAGCCCATCGTGTTGAAGGTCGTGCGCGACGTCATCAAGGTGCGCAGCGTGCGCAGCAAGATGCTCGACAACAACATCGGCTACATCCGCGTGGCGCAATTCCAGGAAAAGACCGGTGCGGATCTCGCGCGCCAGCTGAAGGACCTGGGCCAGAAGCAAGCCCCGCGCGGTCTGGTGCTCGACTTGCGTAACGATCCGGGTGGTCTGCTCACCGGCGCCATCGGCGTGTCGGCGGCCTTCCTGCCGCCCGATGCCCTGGTCGTGTCGACCGATGGCCGTACGCCTGATTCGCGTCACAAGTATCTGGCGACGCCTTCCGAGTATGCTCGCGGCGAAAGCGATTACCTGATGGGCTTGCCCGCCTGGGTGAAAACCGTGCCGATGGTGGTGCTGGTGAACGTGGGTTCGGCCTCGGCCTCGGAGATCGTGGCCGGTGCCCTGCAGGATCACAACCGTGCCAAGGTGCTCGGCAACCGCACATTCGGCAAGGGTTCGGTGCAGGTCATCCTGCCGCTGTCGCCCGATACGGCCGTCAAGCTGACGACGTCGCGTTACTTCACGCCGAAGAACCGCTCGATCCAAGCCACCGGCATCGTCCCCGACATCATCGTTGCCGATACCTCGGAAGGCGATCTGTTCCGCCTGCCGCGCGAAGCCGATCTGGAACGCCACCTGTCCAATCAGCAGACGGCCGACGAGATCAAGTCCTCGCAAGAGCAATCGGAAGCCACGCCGGCCAAGATGTTCGAGTTCGGCTCGGCCGACGACTTCCAGCTCAAGCAGGCGGTCAATGTGCTCGACGGCAAGCCGGTGCAAAAGGCCGTCGTGCCCAAGCCCGCGCAAAAGGCTGCAGACGCGTCCAATGCCGGCAGCGCCACGCGCGGCGCCGGCAAGGGCACGGCGGCGCCCGCGGCATCGTCGCCGGCGGCACCTGCCACGCAGCACATGCGCATCACGCCGTCCGGAGCGGAACCCGCCCGAGCGCAATGAACGACGAGCAACTCCTGCGGTATGCCCGCCACGTGTTGTTGAACGAGGTGGGCATCGAGGGCCAGGAAAATTTTCTGGCCACGCGGGCGCTGATCGTGGGCGCCGGAGGCCTGGGGTCTCCGGCAGCGCTTTATCTTGCCACGGCCGGTTTGGGTGAGATCACGCTGGTCGATGACGATACGGTCGAGCTGAGCAATCTGCAACGCCAGATTCTGCATCCCACCGCCCACCTCGGTCAGTTCAAGGCCGAATCCGGTCGTACCACGCTTGCCGCGTACAACCCCGAAACACGCGTTCATGCGCGCGTCGAGCGCCTGGGCGACGACGCCCTGGATGCCGCGGTGGCTGCAGCCGACATCGTGCTCGACTGCACCGACAATTTCGCTACCCGCCACGCCATCAACCGCGCCTGCGTGCATCATCGCAAGCCCCTGGTGTCGGGGGCGGCCATTCGCTTCGACGGGCAAGTGGCTGTATTCGACCTGCGCCATGACGATGCGCCGTGCTATCACTGTCTCTTTCCCGAGGGTGAGGACGTCGAAGCCGCCAACTGCGCCACCATGGGCGTTTTCGCGCCGCTGGTGGGCATTATCGGCAGCATGCAAGCCGCCGAAGCGCTCAAGCTGGCCGCCGGCATCGGCGAAAGCCTGTCGGGTCGATTGCTGATGCTCGATGCGCGCTACATGCAGTGGCGCCAGGTCAATGTGCGGCGCGATCCGCACTGTGCCGTCTGCGGCGATCGCGCCCATTCGGATAAGGTTGCCACCTCAGAACTCTCCGGCTCCACCACGCCGGGCTCGCGTGACGATGATGCACGTGGCGTCGTCGGCCACGACGATCCGGCTCGCGACGGTGAAGCGAAAGCGCAGGATGTTGGCACGGTCCCATCCGGTGCGGTCCGATCGCTCGCTACCGCCTCCTGATCGCTACCTCTCTTTTTCGCTTTTCTTTCTCACACTAACCTCTCCCGCTCGCCTTTTCATGACGACTGAATTCGCCTCTCGCCTGCTGCAAGCCCTTGGTTCCGAATGCGTGCTCACGCAACCCGACGACATCGCGCCGTGGTTGACCGACTGGCGCGGTATCTATCGCGGCAATGCTCAAGCCGTGGTGCGACCCCGTACGGTGGAAGAGGTGTCCAAGGCGTTGGCAATGTGCAATGAAGCCGGCGTGGCGGTGGTGCCGCGCGGCGGCAACACCGGGCTGTGTGGCGGTGCCACGCCGGATGCCGAACCCACGAACGTGGTGATCTGCCTGGACCGGATGACGGCGGTGCGCAGCATCGATACGGTCGCCAACACCATGGTGGCCGAGGCCGGCTGCATCCTGGGCAATCTGCGCCGCGCGGCGCAGGACGCCGATCGTTTGCTGCCCCTGAGCTTGGCGGCTGAGGATTCGAGCCAGATCGGTGGCAACCTCGCGACGAACGCCGGTGGCGTCAACGTGGTGCGCTATGGCATGACGCGTGAGCTCGTGCTCGGCATCGAAGCCGTGCTGCCCAGCGGCGAGATCTTTCACGGGTTGCGCACCCTGCGCAAGGACAACACCGGCTACGACCTCAAGCAACTCTTCATCGGATCGGAAGGCACGCTGGGCATCATCACGGCCGTGGCGCTGCGCCTCTATGCCCGTGCCGACGTGCGCTCAGTGGTGTTGGCCGCGGTGGAGTCACCGGCGCAAGCGCTGGAACTCTTCGAGCGATTGTTCGCCAAGTGCGGTGCGCGCATGCAGGCCTTCGAGTTCTTCACCGGCGACTGCCTCGACATCACCTTGAAGCATGCAGAAGGGTTGCAAGAGCCGTTCGATCAACGCTATCCCGGTTATGTGCTGCTCGAACTGGCCGACACGACCGATGAAGCGGCGCTCAATGCCCTGCTCGAAAGCGTCATCGGCGATGCCCTCGAGGACGGACTGTGCGTGGACGCGGCCGTGTCGGCGTCGCTTGCACAACTGCAAACGCTGTGGAAGCTGCGCGAAGAAATTTCCGAAGCGCAGCGCGCCGATGGCCCGCATCTCAAGCACGACATCTCGCTGCCGATCGAGCACATCCCCGCGTTCATGGTCTCGGCCGAGGCGCGGATTCGTGCGGTCGAGCCAGGTGTGCGTCCCTTCATCTTCGGCCATTTCGGCGACGGCAATCTGCACTACAACCTGTCGCGTCCCGAAGGGGCACCCACCGATTGGGCGGCCAAGGCGGGCTACGCGCTTACCGCCGAAGTGCTGGACGAGGTGATGACGTATGGCGGCAGCATCAGCGCCGAGCACGGCATCGGCCAGCTCAAGCTGCAAGACTTCAAACGATTGAAGAATCCGCTCGAGCAACGCATGATGCACGACATCAAGCGCCTGCTCGATCCCAAAGGCATCATGAATCCGGGCAAGCTGCTGTCTTGAGGGCCGGCGGTGCGTGCGCAACGCACGGAGCGACGTGAGGCCGAGATCGTCGACGTCAGCCCAGCAGAATCTTGATCTGGGGTTCGATATGCGTGGTGGGTGCCACGCGCCAGCCGCTTTGCGCGTAGCGCAGCCAGCGGCCCAGCACCACATGCGTCAGCAGGCTCGCATGCGCGGCGATGTCGGCGTCGCCAGGCAGCTCGCCATCCGAAACGGCCACCCGTAGCGCCTGCTTCAACGATGCCTCGATGCGATCGTTGATGCGGTTGATGCGCTCTTGCAGGCGATTGTCTTCGGTGACCAGGGCGTCGCCCGTGAGCACGCGTGTGATGCCGCGATTGCGCTCTGAAAACGTCACCAGCATCATCACCATGTGCCGCGCCTGCGGCAGCCCCTGCGGATGGGCCTGGATGATCTGGTTGATCAACGTAAAGACGCTGGTTTCGATGAAGGTGATGAGCCCTTCGAACATCTGCGCCTTGCTGGCGAAGTGGCGGTAGAGTGCCGCTTCGGAAACCTGCATGCGCGCTGCCAATGCGGCCGTGGTGACGCGAGCCGCATGCGGCTGCTCCAACATCTCGGCCAGCGTTTGCAGAATCTGGGTTTTGCGTTCGCCTGGTTGAGTTGCCATCAGCATGCAACGCTCACGACAAGCGGGAGCGTAGTGAGGGTTATGACGCTGCCGATATCAGCGCAGCGGACGCCGGCGAATCAGCAGATCGGTCACTGAGTTTACCCGCAAGTCGACGTATCCCGGCCTGGCGCGCCCACGTTTTGCAAATGGTGTGCCGGGATGAAAAACATGCACGGTGCGCAGGCCCGCGCGGCGCGCGCCGCGCAGATTGGCCAGCGTGTCTTCCACCAGAATGGTTTGCCTGGGCGTGGCGCCCTCACGCGCCAGCACGTAGCGCAGCAGGGCTGCCGAGGGTTTGGGACGGTACTGATTGTGCCAGTGCATATGCTCGATGCCCCACAGGCTCTCGAACTGCTGCAGGATGCCCAGGTGCTGCAGCACCGAGCGCGCATAGTCGAGCGGCGCATTGGTGAGGAGCACCTTGCGGCCCGGCAGGCGCCGCAGCTTTTGCGCCAGACCTTTTTCGGCGCGGATGAGCGGCGCCAATTCGAAATCATGGCAACGCGCCAGAAAGGCTTTCGCGTCGACACCGTGGTGCTTGACCATCCCGATCATGGTCGCGCCGTACCGCTTCCAGTACTTGACGCGGTACTGATTGGCGGTGGCGTCGTCTACGCCGAGCGCCTCGGCCACCGCCGCCGTCATCCCCCGGTCGATATACGGAAAGATGGCGTGCGAGGTGTCATGCAAGGTGTTGTCGAGATCGAACAACCACAAGGGTCCCGACGAGTGACCCATGTGTGCGCCGGCCCCGGGAACCGTGCCTGCCCTGCGGCTGCGGCGCAGTCGCAGGGCAGGACGCAGCAGTTGTCGCCCAACCGCCATCAGAACGAGCTGATCATCGTGCCCACGCCCTGATCCGTCAGGATCTCGAGCAGCAGGCAATGCGGCACGCGGCCGTCGACGATGTGAACCGAGTTGACGCCGTTTTTGGCGGCATCCAGTGCCGACGAAATCTTGGGCAGCATGCCGCCGGAGATCGTGCCGTCGGCAAACAGCTCATCGATCGTCTGCGCCGACAGGCTGCGCAGCAGCTTGCCGTTCTTGTCCAGCACGCCCGGGGTGTTGGTGAGCATCAACAATTTTTCCGCGCCCAGCACCTCGGCCATTTTGCCTGCGACGATGTCGGCGTTGATGTTGTAGGCGGTGCCATCTTCGCCATAGCCGATCGGCGAAATCACCGGAATGAACTGATCGTCCTGCAGGGCCTTGACCACCGCCGGCTCGACGAGCTTGATGTCGCCCACGAAGCCGATATCGAAAGGCTCGCTGGGGTTGTCCTTGTTGGGCAGGTATTTCTTCTGCGCCAGAATCAGCCCGCCGTCTTTGCCTGTGAGGCCCACGGCCTTGCCGCCGACTTCGTTGATCATCATCACGATGTCTTGCTGCACCTGGCCGCCCAGCACCCACTCCACCACTTCCATGGTCTCGGCGTCGGTGACGCGCATGCCCTGAATGAACGTGCCTTGCTTGCCGATGCGGCGCAAAGCGTCGTCGATCTGCGGGCCGCCGCCATGCACCACGATCGGATTCAAGCCGACCAGCTTGAGAAGCACGACATCGTGGGCGAAGGCGCGCTGCAGGCTCTCGTCCGTCATGGCGTTGCCGCCGTACTTGACCACGATCGTCTTGCCGTGGAATCGGCGCAGATAGGGCAAGGCTTCGGACAGCACGCTGGCTTTGATGGCGGGAGACATTACGGCAGCAGGCTCGGGGGTGTCGGTCATGGCGTCATCGCAAAAAGATGGAAAAAAAGCTTGCTGCCCCCGGGTCAAGGGTGCGATCGCAAGCCGTCCGCGTCGATTGTAGACTGCTTGGGCGATGCTCGCAGGGAGCACGGCATATGGTTATAACAAGTGGTTTCGCACCTTGCGTTACAGTGCGTGAACCGACGCTTCGAACCTCGGCGTTTCATCATCAGGAGACACACCAATGCGCATTTCGGCAATCACCCGGGCCCTGCTGGCCTCAACGCTCTTATTCGCCGCAGGCGCGCAAGCCGGCACCCTGCACATCGCCGCCTCCGAGGTGCCGCATGCCCAGTTGCTCGAGTTCGTGAAGCCGCAGCTCAAAAAGGAAGGCGTCGATCTGGATATCAAGGTATTCAGCGATTATGTTCAGCCCAACCTGCAGGTGGCTGATAAACAATTGGACGCCAATTTTTTCCAGCACCAGCCTTATCTCGACACGTTCAACAAGGATCGCGGCGCCACGCTCGTGTCGGTGGGCGCGATCCACGTCGAGCCGTTCGGCGCGTATTCGAAAAAGGTCAAGGCGGTGGGCGATCTGAAGCAGGGCGCCACCGTGGCCATCCCCAACGATCCGTCCAATAGTGGCCGGGCGCTCCTGTTGCTGCAGAAGAACGGCCTGATCAAGCTCAAGGATCCCGCCAATATCACCGCCACGCCGATCGACATCACGGATAACCCCAAGGGGTTGAAGTTCCGCGAACTCGAGGCCGCCATGCTGCCACGCTCGCTCGATGATGTTGATCTCGCGCTGATCAATACCAACTACGCCCTGGAAGCGGGTCTGGTGCCCACGAAAGACGCGTTGTTCATCGAAGGATCGGATTCGCCCTACGCCAATCTGATCGTTACGCGCACCGATAATCGCGACTCGCCCGACGTGAAAAAACTGGTCGAGGCGTTGCACACGCCCGAAGTGAAAGCGTTTATCGAGAAGCAGTACAAGGGCGCCATCGTGCCTGCGTTCTGATCCGACGCGGCGAGAGCTGCCGGCATCGATCGCTGGCTGCCGGAATGTCAAAACGCGCTGCCCTCTGGAAAGAGGGCAGCGCGTTTTTCGTTGTGGGGGTGCCGGCAGGGGGCGTATATCGCGGGCGTAGATCGTGGGTGTACATCCGGGGTGTACATCGTGGCCGCACATCAGGGGCGTACGTCAGCGGAGTACATCAGTGGCGTACATCGAGGCGAGCATCCACTATGCGCACCAGATGCCTGCGATGTGCCCCTTTGTGAGCACAACGACCTACATGGCAGCGGTCAGCCGGCGGCGAGCGCCTTTTGCACCGTGGCCTGGAATTCGCCTTTGTCGTACTCGCCCAGATAGCGCTTGATGATGTGACCTTGTTTGTCGATCAGAAAGGCCGTGGGCGTGAGCTTCACATCGCCGAAGGCGCGCGCGAGCTCACCCTTGGCATCCACCGACACCATGAACGGCAGCTTGCGCGTTTGCGCGTAGTTCAGCACGTAATTTGGTGGGTCGTACTGCATCGCCACGGCAACGGTTTCGAAACCCTTGGGCGAGTACGTGTTGTAGTTGGCGATGGTGTCGGGCATCTGCGCCACACAGGTCACACAGCTCGTGGCCCAGAACTTGACCAGCACGACCTTGCCGCGCAGGTCCTGCATGCTCATGGTCTTGCCGTCCAGACCGGTGAACGTGACGTCGGGCGCGGCTTGCACCGGCCGCCAGACGAACCAGGAGCCGATGCCGGCGATCACCGCCACGGTGAGAACGAGAATGAGCTTTTTCATCGGATGGGCATCGCTTCCACGCCGCCCGAGCCGCCGGCCGGCGCGGTGAGATTATTACCGGAACCGTTCTCGATCGGTGCGGGAGTTTGTTCCGCTTTCGGTTCGGACTTGTTCTTGTCATCACCCGCTTCGCTGCCGGAGAGGGCGACGGCCTCGTCACGCGTGATGATTTCGAAGAGCTTGACCACCCGTTTGACGCCGCTCACGCCCGCCGCGGCATTGCCGGCGTACTGGCTTTCCTTTTCGGTGACCTTGCCCAGCAGGTAAACCACGTTGGCATCGGTCGTGGTCACGATGGTGGCGGACGGCACGAACTTGGTGTTCAACAGCGCGGACTTCACCTTGGAGGTGATCCAGGTGTCGCTCGTGCGGCCGCTGAAGTCGCGGGTGAAGCCGACGTTGAGCTGGTTGTACACAACCTTCACGTTTTGGACGCCACGTGCGATCTCGGTGGCCTTGGCCTTCACGCCTTCGTTGGCGGCATCGCCCGACAGCAGCAGCCGGCCGTTATAGGCCGTGGCATTGATGCGCGAGGTATCGCCGAAGTTCTGGCGCATCAGGCTTTGCACCTTGAACTCGATGTTCTGATCGTCGAGCTGCGTGCCCGACGACCGGCGATCGGTAATTACAACAGCCGATCCGGCAGCGGCGCCGCCCACGACCAGCGGGACGCACGCCGTGAGCGATGCGGCGCCGGCCGCCAGCATGAGAGCGAGCGCCAGCGGGCGAACGTAGGATTTGCGGCGGTTCGTCGTCATTCGGAATCTCCCAACAGCAATGCATCGATACCATCGCACAATGCGTGCAACAGCAGTATGTGAACTTCCTGGATACGCATCGTGCGATCGTGGGGTACGCAGAGATGGACGTCATTGGACGTCATGAGTTCCCCCAGCACGCCGCCATCCTTGCCGGACAGTGCCACGATATGCATGTCGCGCTCGTGTGCGGCACCTACGGCGCGCAACACATTGGCCGAGTTGCCGCTGGTGGAAATGCACACCAGTACGTCGCCCGCCTGTCCCAGTGCGTTGACTTGCCGCTCAAAGATTTCGTCGAAGCCGTAGTCGTTGCCGACGGCGGTCATGATTGACGTATCCACGTTGAGTGCGATCCCGGCGAGCGGCAACCGCTCGCGTTCGAAACGGCCAACGAGCTCGGCAATGAAGTGCTGCGCATCGGCGGCCGAACCGCCGTTGCCGCAGGCCAGAATCTTGCCGTTGTTGGCGAGCGCGGCGAACATCAGATCCACCGCCTGGGCGAGGGGATCCGCAAGCGCGGTGCGGCTGGCTTCAAAAGCCTGGACGGCATCGGTGAAATGCGATGCCATACGAGAGGTCATATCCATGGCGCGCATTATCTCACGCGCGCGCAGTGGCTGGGCAGTCTCGTCAGCGGGTAAACGCGCTGCGTAGCCAATGGACGTGATCGCCTTCGAACGCAATCACGTCGAACCGGCAATGGGGTGTCCGCCCCTGGAATCCCCGCCGCGCAAGCGCAGGAAGAAACCATTGCGCGGCGCGAATCAGACGCCGTTGCTTGGCCATGCCGACGCTGCCGGCCGCCCCGCCGAAGCGGGCTGCCTGGCGCGCGCGAACCTCGATGAAGACAAGTTCGTCGCCATCGCGCGCCACCAGATCGATCTCGCCCAAGGGGCACCAGAGGTTGCGCGCCAGACACTGCAGGCCCGCCTCTTCGATCAGCCGCAGCGCAACGGACTCGGTTTGCATGCCGCGCTGCTGGGCGGCTGTGGGCGTAGCGGGCGGCCGGCAGGACGGGGATTGCGCGGTGGCCTCTGCAATGCGGGCCACCGAGGCCGGTTCGGATGCCGCGAGCGCGAGCGCGCGCTTTTTTTCTGCGGCCTCGCGTCGCTTGCGTTGCCGACGCTGCGACGTCAGGGCACGCGTCTGCGCGTTCTGGGCGGCGGCAAAGGCAGCGGCGCGATCGGGAAAGGATGCCGACGAAGCCCGCGCGGCGGCGGGCGGGGCCTCGGCGCTCGGCAATTCGGGCGACACGGGAAATTGGGTCTGCGGCACGAGAACGCGTGTGAAGGCGGGTGAAACACCCCGGGCGTCTACACTGGCACATCTTTTACGTGACGCGCACCGCAATGAATCAAACTCTCCCTTTGTCGCCCACCGGCGAGATCTGGCAACGCCAAGCCGAGCGCGTCGTGCAGCAGCATTGGCCGCGCGGGGCGCTGTATGTGGTGGCCACGCCCATCGGCAATCTGGGCGACATCGGGTTGCGCGCCTGGCATGCGTTGGCGCATGCCGATGTGATCGCCGCCGAGGACACACGCGCCACGCGCACCTTGTGCGAAGCCTGGGGCATCGGCACGCCCTTGATCGCCGCGCATCGTCACAATGAGGCCACCGCTGCTGAAGCCATCTGTGCGCGGCTCGAGGCTGGCGAGCGCGTGGCGCTGGTATCCGATGCCGGTGCGCCCGCCGTCAGCGATCCGGGTGCACGGGTGGTGCGTGCCGTGCGCGAGCGCGGCCTGCCCGTGATTCCGATCCCTGGCCCCAGCGCGGTGATCACCGCCCTCATGGGTAGCGGCGTCACCACCGATGAGAATCCGGCGTTCGCCTTCGCCGGGTTCGCGCCGCCCAAGTCCACGGCGCGTGTGCGGTGGCTCAAACAGTGGTCGTCCTTGCCGGCGCCGGTCGTCTTCTTCGAGTCGCCGCATCGGCTGCGCGCGACGGTGGGCGATCTGCGCGACGTGTGCGGCCCCGCGCGGCGGCTCACGATCGCGCGCGAGCTGACAAAGCGCTTCGAGGAAATCGCCACGGTGGCCCTGGGAGAGGCCGTCGCGTGGCTGGATGGCGACGGTCATCGCGAGCAGGGCGAGTTCGTGCTCATCCTGCATGCGGCACCTGTTCTTTCGGCGGCAACGGATGACGAGGATGCGCTTGCGACTTCCGGGACATGGAATCGGGATGCGCTGCTCGATGCATTGTTGTCGCGTCTCTCCGTACGTGATGCCGCGCGGGTAGCCGCGGACATTACCGGCTTGTCGCGTGACGCGCTCTATCGGCAGGCGTTGTCGCGCAAGGCCGCCGGCGAAGCCGACGCCGAAGAACAGAACTGAGTGAACGCGAGCCCGAGGCCGTCGATTACGGCAGCGCGAGGCTCGGCATGATACCGGTGCGGGCATGCACCGTTTGCGCAGCCGACAGGGCCGCTTCCCGGCTGGTGAACGGACCAAGCTTTACCCGGTAAAGGCTGTCGCCGGAAGGTTCGAGCATGGCAGGCGGCGTCTGGCCGGCCATCTCCCCGTTCACCCGGGATACCAGCGTTTGCGCGTTGGCCGGCTGGCTGAAAGCCCCGAGCTGCAAGAACACGCCGCTGCCCGAAGCAGACGAGGCAGAGGCCACGGCTGCCGGGGGAGGCGTATAAGCCGGTGCGGGCGGCGGTAGGGGCGCAGGCGCCGAGGCCATACGGTCACCCTCGAACGAGGCCGTTGCCGGTCCGGGCGTGAGATCGGCCGGCAAGGGCGCAGGTGCGGAGGACGGCAGATCCAGATCGCTCGTCATCGTCTGGCCGCCCGTGTAAATGGGGGTGGCTGCAGGGGCGCCGGCCATCACCGGTGGCGCGGCGGGAGCGGGCGCGCTTGTGCCGCCGGCTGCCATCATGCGGATTTCGTCGGGCATCAACCGTTCCACCACGACTTCACCGCTGCCGGGACCGACGATGCCCAGGCGATGCGCGGCCGCATACGACAGATCCATGATGCGGTCGTCATGAAACGGCCCGCGGTCGTTCACGCGCACGATCACCGACTTGCCGTTGATCATGCTGGTGACGCGGGCATAGCTGGGCAAAGGCAACGTGGTGTGCGCCGCCGTCATGCTGTACATGTTGTAAGACTCGCCGATCGAGGTCGAGTTGCCATGGAATTTTTTGCCGTACCAGGAGGCCAGTCCGCGGCGCTTGTATGCCGAATTGCTGGTGTCGGGCACGTAGCGCTTGCCGAACACCACATAGGGCTTGTTGGCACCGCTCGCGAAGGGTTCGATGCGCGGCACGGCATCGGGGATCTTGTCGATATCGGACGGGATGTCGTTACCCGGCCCGTCGTCCTTGTAATAGCCGCCGCCACGCTTCTTACCGCCGCCGCTCGTGCCGCAGCCCGCGATGGCCAATGCAAGCAGAACGGTTCCCGCCAGCCCGATCCAGCGTCGGGCGTGGCCTGAACGCGCGCTCATTCCGTTTCGGCCGGCAGTTGCCGGCGATGGCGCACCAGGAGCGGTTGATGGTCGGCAAAACGCTCGGCCAGTTTCTCGACCACATACACCGAGCGATGCTGGCCGCCGGTGCAACCGATGCCCACGGTGAGATAACTGCGTGTGTCCTGGATGTATTGCGGCAGCCACTTGCGCATGAACGAAGCGATGTCGTCGATCATCTCGGCCACACTGTCGAACGTCTCAAGCCAGTCGGCCACCGGTTTGTCCCGGCCGGTGAGCGGGCGCAGCGCACGGTCGTAGTGCGGATTGGGCAGACAACGCACGTCGAACACCAGATCCGCATCGCGCGGCACGCCGCGCTTGTACGCAAACGATTCGAAGGTCAGCACCAACGGCGGACGATCCGTCTGGATCAAGTCGCGCATCCATGCACGCAGTTGTCCTGGGGTGAGGTCGGACGTGTCGATCACGTGACCTTCCTCACGCATGGACGCGAGCAGCTCGCGCTCCAGGGCAATGCAGTCATGCAGCGACGCCGGCTTGTTGGCCAGCCGCAGCCGGTCGGTAAGCGGATGGCGGCGGCGCGATTCGGAATAGCGCTGCAGGAGGGTGTTGTCGTCGGCGTCCAGAAACACGGCGCGCAGATTGGTGTTGAGCGCGCGCAGCGACGCGATCACTGCTGGAAGCTCGACGAGTTCGCCCGGCGATCGAACATCGATGGCGACGGCAACGCGGCGCATCGACGGATCGTTACGCGCATTGGCGATGAATTCGGACAAGAAGCGCACCGGCAGGTTGTCGACGCAGATATAACCCGCGTCTTCAAGCATGCGCAGCGCAACCGATTTGCCGGAGCCGGAAATACCGGTGAGTAGGACGACGCTCAACATGGGCATGATTGTGCATGATTTTTGAAAGTGCTGTCACCGCGCGTTGTCACACATTGGCCTACACTGGCTGATCGCGCATGTTTTGCGCCTTGCGCGCGACCGCCGCGCGGCACGATTTTGTGGGTGAGTATGCTTCGATCGTCACGTTGTTTTCGCTCCCGCCGGGCGACGCGCGCAATGCTTCTGGTGCTGGCCTGTCAGTGCGCAGCCTCGATGCAGAATGCTGCGGCACAGTCCACACCCGCGGCCGCGCCGCCCACGCCGGTGACCGCAGCGGCGAGCGATCAATCGACGTTGCCCGCCACCTTGCGTCCGAACACCATGGCCGCGCGCGTGGCAGCCTGTACGGCCTGTCATGGCGAACAGGGACGTGCGGGCGCCGACGGCTACTACCCCCGTCTGGCCGGCAAGCCGCAGGATTACCTGTATCAGCAGTTGCTGCATTTTCGCGATGGCGATCGCATCTATCGGCCCATGACGCATTTGCTCGCGCCGTTGCCCGATGCGTATCTGTACGAGATCGCCGGTTACTTCGCCGCGCAACATGCGCCGTATCCGCCACCGGCGCGCGGTCCGGCGTCGTCCGCGCTGCTCGAACGGGGGCGGCTATTGACGCAGCAGGGCGATCCGGCGCGCGATGTCCCGGCCTGTGTGGCCTGTCATGGCGCCAGGCTCAGCGGGCTGGCGCCGGCGATTCCGGGATTGTTGGGGTTGCCGCGGGATTACATCGGGGCGCAGATCGGCAGTTGGCGAGGCGACCTGCGGCGGGCCGCCGCGCCCGACTGCATGGCCGAGGTGTCGAAGCGACTGACGCCGGAAGACGTGGCGGCGGTGGCCGCGTGGCTGTCGTCCTTGCCGGTGACTGAGCCGTACGTGCCCGAGGCGGCGGAGAGCCTGTCGCTGCCCTTGGCGTGCGGCTCGCAGACGTTCCCCATGCCGGTCACCGGAGGTGCGAAATGAAGCGCCTGTTGATCGGAGTGGTGGGCGCGCTGGTGCTGGCCGGCGCAGGATTGGGCGTGATGTATGCCATCGGCACCCGCGACGATACGGCAGCGCAGGTGTCGTCGGTGGCGGCGGGCGATCCGCCCGAAGCGCGTATCGAGCGTGGACGTTATCTGGCCCGCCTGGGCAACTGCGCGGCGTGCCACACGGTGGCGGGTGGGCAGGCGTATGCAGGCGGCACGGCGATTCCCACCGCCTTCGGCACGCTTTATGGCCCGAACATTTCCAGCGATCCGGAGCATGGCATCGGCTCATGGACGGAAGATGATTTCTGGCAGGCGCTGCACAATGGCAAAGCCCCCGATGGGACGCTGCTGTATCCCGCCTTCCCGTTCACCGAATACACCCGCATGCCGCGCGATGACGCCGATGCCCTGTTTGCGTTCTTGCGCACGGTGCCCGCATCCGATCAGGCCAGCCGGCCGCACGAGCTCGCGTTTCCCTATGATCAACGCGTGTTGCTGGCGTTCTGGCGCGCGCTGTACTTCAAGGCGGGAACATGGGTGGCAGACGCTACGCAATCGTTGCAGTGGGATCGCGGCCGCTATCTGGTCGAAGGGCCGGCACATTGCGCGGCTTGTCACACCGCGCGCAACAGTCTGGGCGCCACAACCGGCGGCGCTCCCCTTGGTGGCGCGATGATCGAAGGGTTAGGCTGGTATGCGCCGCCGCTCACGGGCGATGATGCAACCGGACTTGGACAGTGGTCGCATGCGGATATCGCAGCGTTATTGACCACCGGCGTTTCGGCACGGGGCGCCGCAGCGGGGCCCATGGTCGAGGTGGTGGCCGGCAGTACGCAGTACCTGTCGGGTGAGGATGCCGATGCGATTGCCCAATACCTGAAATCGCTGCCGGCAGGCGCACGCGCCAACCCGGGCGCTCGGCCGTCGCAGGCCACGATGGATATTGGCGCGCAACGCTATCGCCAGTATTGCGCGCAGTGTCATCAAGCCAATGGTGAGGGCAGCGGCACCGCCTGGCCGCCGCTCGCCGGCAATCTTTCGGTGACGGCCCCGTCACCCATCAATGCCATCCGCGTGGTGCTCGATGGGGGCTACGCGCCATCGACTGCTACGAATCCCCGTCCGCACGGCATGCCGCCGTATGGTCAGGTCCTCAACGACAACGATATCGCGGCGTTGACGACCTACATCCGTAATAGCTGGGGCAATGAAGCAAGCGCGGTGACGTCCCTGGAGGTCAAGCGCGCACGCGGGCAGTGAGAGGCCTTGGTGAGGCCTTACTTGCTGCCTTCCAGGATCGCCATGGCCTGGCGCTCCATGAATTCGCCCAGGGTGTCGATGCCGCGCAGCTTCAGGATCGTGTTGCGCACGGCGGCTTCGACCAGCACTGCCAGGTTGCGGCCCGCAGCCACTTGCAGCATGACCTTGCGGATCGGCAATCCCAGCATGTCCTGGGTGATGTCTTGCAGGGGCAGGCGTTCGAATTTGTCTTGCGCGGTGGCACGCACCAGATGCACGATCAGCTTCAACCGCATCTTTCGACGCACCGAGGTTTCGCCGAAGATCGTGCGGATATCGAGTAGTCCCAAGCCGCGCACTTCCAGCAGATTGCGCAGCAGTTCGGGGCAGTGGCCTTCGATGTAGTTGGGTGCCGTGCGCGAAAATTCGACGGCGTCGTCCGCCACCAGACCATGACCGCGCGAAATCAATTCGAGCGCGAGCTCGCTCTTGCCCAGGCCGGATTCGCCCGTGATCAGCACGCCCAGCCCCAGCACGTCGAGAAACACGCCATGCACCGTGGTGGTGGGGGCAAGCTTCTTGCCGAAATAAATGCGCAGCAGATCGATCAACTGCGCCGCCGGTACCGGCGTGGACATCAGCGGCACATGATGCTGCTCGCACTGGTCGATCAAGTCTTGCGGCGGGCTCAGCCCGTCGCCCAGCAAAATTGCCGGTACGCCACCGATCAGCAACTCATCCATGTGATGCATCCGGCGGCGCATGTCGATACGGGTGTAGTACGACAGTTCGACCTGGCCAAAGACCTGGATACGCGAGGGGTGAATGAGGTTCAGGTGGCCGACGAGGTCGGCGGCAGCCATGCCGTCGTCCGGGATCGGCCGATCCGCCGCGTCGGCGCCGGCGATCCAGGTAAACGGAATGCTTTCGGCGTTGTCGCGAACGAGATCCTGAACGGTAAGCATGGCGGGAAACTCAGAGTTCGCCGGTGGTCAGCATCCGATGAACCACGGCGGGATCAGTTTCGGAAACAAGGGCCTGGCGCAAGGGTTTGTTGGACATCAATTGAGCCAGCTCGGCCAGAATATCCAGGTGCTGTTGCGTGGCATTTTCGGGGACCAGCAGAAAGAGCAGCAGGGTGACGGGCTGTCCGTCGGGGGCATCGAACGACACGGGCTGTTCAAGGCGGATGAACGCGGCCAATGCCTGATCCAGACCCTTGACGCGGCCATGCGGAACGGCAACGCCCTGACCCAATGCGGTCGAGCCCAGACGTTCGCGTGCGAACAAGCTGTCGAATACGACGGCACGGGTCAATCCGTGATGATTTTCGAAGAGGAGCCCGGCTTGCTCGAAGGCCCGCTTTTTACTGGTTGCAGCCAGATCGAGCAGGACGTTGCTGGCGGGCAGAATGCGCGACAAATGGTTCATGAACACATTATATGGGGAGTATGTCGCGGTGCAAAAAACGTTTCGGAATAGGTCGCCGTAACCCAATTGGGGGAGCGAATTGGCCGACGTTGCAAGAGATAGCGGGGAGTTGTCCGTGAAGGCTGTTGGCCGATGTCCGCACAGGCGGCGGAGCATCGGAACCATCAGAACAATCTAGAAAGTCGCACAAACGCTGCGCGCGCATGCAAGTCGCTCAAGCGCGATGACCGTCAGACAACCGAGGCCACAATTTGCCGCTTGGCGGGCTCTGCCGCGTGGTTTTGAACCTTGTCCTTATATTTGATGACCTGTCGATCGAGTTTGTCGGCAAGCAGATCGATGGCGGCATACAGATTTTCTTCCGTAGCCTCGCAATGAATATCCTTGCCGCTCAGCCGCATCGTCACTTCTGCTTTGTGTCGCAGGGGCTCGGCCGATAGGATGACCTGGGTGTCGATGACGTGATCGAAGTGCCGTAGCACACGCGCCAATTTGTTCATGACGTACTCACGAACAGCTGGGGAGACTTCAAGGTGACGACCGCAAATACTCAGGTTCATAGGGTGCTCTCCTATCAAAGATAAAGGGTGCGCAACACTGCGCATGACGTCGTAAGGCAAGCTCCTGTCATATCGATGAACGAGTAACTAGTGTATAGGCTTTGGCCGCGCGCACAAGCCCCTAAAACGTTCTAAATGTGGCGCGGGCCCGGCTCTCAGAGAGAGCGGGCCCGCGTCGTGAAACCATTGGATTGCGAGGATCACATCTTGAAATGTTCGCCCAGATAGACGCGCCGAACGGCGGGGTCGCCGACGATCTCGTCCGGATGTCCATCCGTGAGCACTTTGCCCTCGGAGATGATGTACGCACGGTCGCAAATGCCGAGGGTTTCGCGCACGTTGTGATCGGTGATCAGCACGCCGATGCCGCGGCTTTTCAGGAAGCGCACGATGCGCTGGATCTCGATCACCGCAATGGGGTCCACGCCGGCGAACGGCTCATCGAGCAGAATGAAGCGCGGCGCGGTTGCCAGTGCGCGGGCGATTTCCACACGGCGGCGTTCGCCCCCGGATAGCGAGATGGCGGTGTTGGAGCGGATGTGCGTAATCTGCAGCTCTTCCAGCAGCGCCTCGAGCCGCTCGTTGACCTGCGGCGTTTTGAGCGTTTTGTCGTGTTCGTCGCGCTGCAGCTCGAGCACGGCGCGAATGTTCTGCTCGACCGTCAGCCGGCGAAATACCGACGCATCCTGCGGCAAATACGACAGCCCCATGCGCGCCCGCTTGTGGATGGGCATGGAGGTGATGGGACTGCCGTCGATTTCGATTCGTCCGGCATCGGCAGGCACCAGACCCACGATCATGTAGAAACTGGTGGTCTTGCCGGCGCCGTTGGGGCCGAGCAACCCCACCACTTCGCCGCTATCGACCGAGAGCGAAACGTCTTGGACGACCGTGCGGCCGCCGTAAGTCTTGCGAAGCCCGGTCGCCACCAGGCGGCCTTGCTTGACGTCGGTGCTGGACAGGGCGGTAGCTTGCGTGGAAGTTGTTTGAGTCATGCTGCAAAGGAATGGGTGACGACGGCGCGGCCGCTTCAGGGCGCCTTGGGCGCGGGGGCTTTCGATTGGCGGCAGGCGGCGATGGCGGCGTCCGACTTGGCGCGCGGTTCGGCCACGGAGCGTACGCGACCGCCGGCGGCCGAAGAGTCGGGTCCGCCCATGGCTTCGTAGGTGCCTGTGGATTCAATGTAGCGCACGCGTTCACCGCGGATGCTGTCGAACGGCTTGCCGCAGGCATAGCGGGTGACGATGGCCTGACCGATCAGGTCGAATTGTTTTTTCTTGTCGTCGTATTCCGCGCGCAGGCCGGTGCCGACCACGGTCTCGAAAGTTTCGGGACGCTCCTGGCGAATCTCGACGAGTTTGCCTTTGTTGGCCGTCGCGGTGCCCTGCTGATTGCCGTCGGGCAATTCACGCATTTCCAGCGTATCGGACGTCAGTTTCATCAGGCCGCGGGTCATCACCACGTTGCCGGTGAATGTGCTGATCTTTTTCATGTCGTCGTACTTGAGCGTATCGGACAGAATCAGCGTGCTCGGCTCTTCGGCGGGTGCTGCGGCGGCGGCTGCGGGCTTGGCACTGGATGTGGCGGCGGCAGGCTTCGCACCGGCGGCAGGTGCCGGTTGTGCGGCGTAGGCGGCGCCCGCCATCAGCGTGGCACAAAGCGCGGCACCGGCAAGCCATGTGTGAGGGCGGGAGGGGCGATTCTGGGTCATGGTTGTCGGGGCGTGGAAGGAGGGAGGGTCGTCGCGTTGCGGCGGCGCGTCTGCGCGCCATCGATCGTCACATCGCTGGAAGAAAACACCTGCAACTGGCGCGAATTGTTGTCGTAATGCATGCCGGTGCCGTTCATGACCGAACGGCCTTGCGTGACCTGGGCCGGCAACGCGGTCTCGACCACATTATCGTCCGGCAACACGGTCAGCGACTGGCTGCGCACATCGAGGGCGTCGCGCTCGGCGTCGGCCTTGCGATGCACGTGTGCGTCGCCGTTCATCACGATGCGCGAACCGCCCTTGTCCATGGTGGCGGTTTTCGAGGTCGCCACCGTGACAGGCGTGTCAGGTTGCACGCCGAACGCACGCGGCGTCTCGATATCGTACGAATCGTCGTCGGGAAAATGTTGCAGGTAATCGCCTTCGAGGCGATTGATCGGGATGCCGGCGGGATCGGTGCGCAACATGACGAAGTTGCGCGACCACGAGTCCATCTCGTGGGTGAGACGGCGTGGTGGATCCACCGCAATCGAGCGCTGAGCATAGTCGGCCGCCCACCACGTACCGGCGACCAGCACCAGAAGCAGCAGCAGCGCGATCAGCGTGGGAAATCTATCTTTCATGCATCCGTTCGCAATTCATGATTATTGGATGGCGCCCGGGCCGAGCAGCCCCGGGGACGACAGGAACCCGCCCAGTCGACCGCGGGCGGCCAGCAGCAGATCGCAGCACTCGCGCACCGCGCCGTTGCCGCCGGGCAAGGTCGAAATCCAATGTGCCGATTGCGCCACATAAGCCGGGGCGTTGGGCACGCTGGCGGCAAACCCGGCGCGTTGCAGGGCGGACAAATCGATGATGTCGTCTCCCATAAATCCTGTCTCTGATAGTGAGACGCCGAGACGCTGCGCCAGTTCCTGCAACGCCGCGCCTTTGTCGCGCACACCCTGCATCACGTCGGAAATACCGAGCTCCGCCGCGCGGCGCGCCAGAATCGGACCCGAGCGACCGGTGACGAACGCCACCGCAAGGCCGCCTTCGCGCAACAGGCGCAAACCGTGTCCGTCAAGGACGTGGAAGCGTTTGAGCGTTTCGCCGTGCTCGCCATAGTACAGGCTGCCGTCTGTCATGACGCCGTCCACATCGAACACCATCAGGCGGACACCGGCGGCGCGCTCGCGCACGGCGGGCGCCACGCGCGCCAGAACCAGGGCGTCGACGGGGTGGGTGGGGCTGGGGGTACCGGTCATCAAGGTGGTCATATCACTTTAGCTGCCATCAAATCGTGCATATGCAAGGCGCCGATCAGTGCGCCTTCGTGGTCGCAAACGAGCATTTGCGTAATGCGGCCATCGTCCATTTCGCGCGCGGCCGTGGCGGCCAGCGCTTCGGGTTCGATCACGCGAGGATCGCGCGTCATGACGGATTCGAGCGTGAGGCCGCGGATATCGCCCCGGCGTTCGATCAGGCGCCGCAGATCGCCATCGGTGAAGATCCCTTGCGGGCGATTGCCCGAATCCACGGCGATCGCCATGCCCATCCCTTTGGCGGACATGATCTCCAGCACATGCGAGATCGACGCCTCGAGTGACGCGATGGGCAGGGCGGCGCCGGAGCGCATGACGTCCGAAACGTGCGTGAGCAACTGGCGTCCGAGGGCACCGCCCGGATGGGAGCGGGCAAAGTCTTCACTGCCGAAGCCGCGGGCTTCCAGGCAGGCCACGGCGAGGGCGTCGCCCAGCGCCAGTGCCGCCGTGGTGCTCGCCGTGGGGGCGAGGTTGAGCGGACAGGCTTCCTTGGCCACGCCCACGTCCAGGTGCACATCGGCATCGCGGGCCAGATCGGAAGCCGCATTGCCCGTCATGGCGATCACAGGCGCGCCCAGGCGACGCGCGGCCGGCAGGATCGTCAGCAGCTCCTGGCCCGAGCCGGAATAGGAAATGGCCAGGAGCACATCCTGGCTGGTGAGCATGCCAAGATCCCCATGCACGGCCTCGGCGGCGTGCAGGAAGAACGCGGGTGTGCCGGTCGAGGCCAGCGTGGCGGCGATCTTGCGGGCGATGTGGCCGGTTTTGCCGATGCCGCTCACGACCACGCGGCCGGGGCACGCGAGGATGAGCTGCGCGGCGCGCACGAAGGTATCGTCGAGCCGCGCTTGCAGCGCAACGATGGCCTCGGCTTCCACGGCCAGGGTGCGTCGTGCGGAGGCCAGCATGGCGTCGGGAGTTGCAGCGGAAAGAGCTTTCATGGCGGGATTTTAATCTCAGCTGGGCGTCAGGCGCAGGATTTGCCGCTATGCGAGGGGTATGGCATTCTGTCGGCCACCTTTTCCGGGCCGCTTCGTGCCCCATCGCCTTGTTTTCTGAAGACATCCCATGACCGCTTATCCCGCTCCTGTGCTGGGCTCGCCCCTTTCTTCCCGTGCCACCCGCGTCATGCTGCTGGGCTCCGGCGAACTGGGCAAGGAAGTCATCATTGCGCTGCAGCGGCTGGGGGTGGAGGTGATCGCCGTCGATCGCTACGCGGATGCCCCGGGTCATCAGGTGGCGCATCGTGCTCATGTGGTGTCGATGACGGACGCCGCCGCCTTGCGCGCGGTGATTGCCGCCGAGCGGCCCGATGTGATCGTGCCGGAAATCGAAGCCATTGCAACGGATCTGCTGGTGGAACTCGAAGCCGCCGGCGACGTACGGGTAACCCCCACCGCGCGCGCCGCCCAGCTCACCATGAATCGCGAAGGCATCCGTCGCCTGGCTGCGGAAACCCTCGGTCTGCCCACGTCGCCGTATCGGTTTGTGGACACCGAGGACGAACTGCGCGCGGCGATTGCCGACGGCATCGGTTATCCCTGCGTGGTCAAACCGGTGATGTCGTCATCGGGGAAGGGGCAATCGGTGCTCAAATCCGACGCGGACGTGGCGACCGCCTGGCAATACGCGCAGGAAGGTGGCCGCGTGGGCAAGGGCCGCGCGATCGTCGAAGGCTTTATCCGCTTCGACTACGAAATCACGCTCCTGACGGTGCGCGCCCGCAATGCGGCCGGTGAAGTGGATACCTATTTCTGCGATCCCATCGGTCACGTGCAGGTGGACGGCGACTACGTGGAGAGCTGGCAGCCGTGCGCGATGTCGCCGTCGGCCCTCGACCGCGCTCGCGAGGTGGCGCGTGCAGTGACGGGCGAACTCGGTGGACTGGGGATTTTCGGGGTGGAGCTGTTCGTGGCCGGCGACGAGGTCTGGTTCTCGGAAGTCAGCCCGCGCCCACACGACACCGGCATGGTCACGATGGCGACCCAGACGCAAAACGAATTTGAACTGCATGCCCGCGCCTTGCTGGGCTTGCCGGTAGATACCACGCTGCGCCAGCCCGGAGCCAGCAGCGTGATCTACGGCGGCGTGGACGCGCGCGGCGTGGTGTTCGAAGGCGTGGCCGAGGCGTTGTCCGAGCCCGGCACCGATATCCGGCTGTTCGGCAAGCCCGAGTCTTTCGTCAAACGCCGCATGGGCGTAGCGCTCGCCGTGGCCGACGATGTGGAGGCCGCGCGTGCCAAGGCCAAGCGCGCTTCGGCCAAGGTGCGCGTAAGCGAATAAGGTCAGGGTCCCGGCGTGACTTGCCTGACCGGCATCGAGAGGTGCCTCACGCCGAGCATCGTCGCGATACCTCGACCCGGATAACCGGTGTTCCAGGCAGACCAGAAGTAAGTTTTCCTCGAAGCGCGGCATCGCCGCGCTTTTTCTTGCGCAATATCAAAGCGCATACCCCCACTCAGGCGTAGCTTCACATCCGTCGTCACAACACAACGTTGGGCGGGATCTCGTTACGTTCGCTTGCGTTGCCTTCCTGGATGTTCGATAATTTCAGTAATTACTGAAATCAGTGTAACTTTCAGAGCGCAGCACTCGCCGGACACTCATCACATGCCCCTTACGCCCCAAAACGAACGGTTCATCTTGCATTTCGGCGAGATGGGCAGCCGATGGGGCGTCAATCGCACCGTCGGTCAGATTTACGCCTTGCTCTTCATCTCCGAGCACCCTCTGCATGCCGACGATATTTCGGAAGCCCTCGGGTTTTCGCGTTCGAACGTGAGCATGGGTTTGAAGGAGTTGCAGTCGTGGCGTCTGGTGCGCATGGGCCATCAGGTGGGCGACCGGCGCGATTACTTCGAAACGCCGAAGGACGTCTGGGAGATCTTTCGCACGTTGATGGAAGAAAAGCGCAAGCGCGAGATCGATCCCACGCTCACGCTGTTGCGCGAAAACCTGCTCGAGGCGCCCGCCGGTCCAAAGGAAGCGTATGCGCAGCAGCGCATGCAGGACATGTTGGAGCTGATCGAGTTGTCGACGGGTTGGTTCGACGAAATTCAGCGCCTGCCGCCGGAAACGCTGCAAGGGCTGATGAAGCTGGGATCGCGCGTACAGAAAGTATTGGGCTTCGCAGGCAAGCTCGGAGGCGCCGGCCGCAGTGCCGCGCATAACAAGGAAAAATCATGATCGACTTTGACGTCGTCAATTTGTCGCGGCTGCAATTCGCTGCGACGGCGATGTACCACTTCATCTTCGTGCCCCTGACGCTGGGGCTGTCGTTCATGCTTGCCATCATGGAAAGCGTGTATGTCATGACGGGTCGCAAGATCTGGAAAACGATGACGATGTTCTGGGGCACGCTGTTCGGCATCAATTTCGCGCTCGGCGTGGGAACCGGCATCGTGATGGAGTTCCAGTTCGGCATGAACTGGTCCTACTACAGTCATTACGTAGGCGATGTATTCGGCGCGCCGCTGGCGCTGGAAGGCCTGATGGCGTTCTTCCTGGAAGCCACCTTCGTGGGCCTTTTCTTCTTCGGCTGGAATCGCCTGTCGAAGATCGGTCACCTCACTGTGACCTGGCTGGTGGCGTTCGGCACGAACTTCTCGGCCCTGTGGATCCTGATCGCCAACGGCTGGATGCAGAATCCGGTGGGCGCCGTATTCAATCCCGACACGATGCGAATGGAGATGACGGACTTTGCCGCGGTGGTGTTCAACCCCGTCGCGCAAGCCAAGTTCGTGCACACCGTGAGCGCGGGCTACGTGGCCGGTGCCATGTTCGTGATGTCGGTGAGCGCCTGGTATCTGTTGCGCGGCCGTCACATCGATCTGGCCAAGCGTTCGATGGTCGTGGCCGCCAGCTTCGGCCTGGCCGGGGCCTTGTCGGTGGTCGTGCTCGGTGACGAAAGCGGATACCTCAACACCGAACATCAGAAGATGAAGATCGCGGCCATGGAATCGATGTGGCACACCGAGCCTGCGCCTGCCGCCTTCAATCTGTTCGCCATTCCCAATCAGGAGAAGCGCGACAACGACTTCGCGGTCGAAATTCCTTACGTGATGGGCTTGATCGGCACGCGTTCGCTGACCACACCGCTTCTGGGCATTCACGATCTGGTGGATCGCGCCGAAGATCGCATTCGCGACGGCATCACTGCCTATTCGGCACTGCAGCGCATCCGCGCCAACCCGGCCGATAGCGATGCCCGGGCCGTGTTCGACAAGACGTGGCCGCACCTGGGCTACGGCTTGCTGCTCAAGCGTTACCACGAGGATATTACGCAGGCGACCGAGGCCGATATCGAGAAAGCGGCATGGGACACGGTGCCCAGCGTGGGGCCGTTGTTCTGGGCATTCCGCATCATGGTCGCGGTCGGGATGTATCTGATCCTGTTCTTCGGCGTGGCATTCTGGCTGGCCTCGCGCGGCCGGCTCGAAGGGCATCCGCGGTTGCTCAAGATCGCCGTGTGGAGTTTGCCGCTGCCCTGGATCGCCATTGAAAGCGGTTGGTTCGTGGCCGAAGCCGGCCGTCAGCCGTGGGTGATCGAGGGCGTGCTGCCCACGTATTACGCGGCGTCTGGCCTGTCGTTCACCGACCTCGTGATCAGCCTGAGCGTTTTCCTGGTGCTCTACACGGTGCTGTTCATCATCGGCACCCGGATTCTCCTGAAGGCCATCAAGACCGGACCGAAAACCGACGCCGGCACCGCCCAACCCGACGACCGCGATCCCGTGCGCGCTGCGCTCGCCGCATCCTGATCGAGAAAAACCATGGAACAACTTATCCCTTTCGATTACGGCACCTTGCGTGTCATCTGGTGGGCCCTGATGGGCGTGCTGCTGATCGGTTTTGCCGTCATGGATGGCTTCGATCTGGGTGTGGCGGCATTGCTGCCGGTGCTGGGCCGCAACGACGGTGAGCGCCGCATTCTGCTCAACGTGGTGGGCCCAGTCTGGGAAGGCAACCAGGTATGGCTGATCACGGCCGGTGGTGCGCTGTTTGCGGCCTGGCCGTTGATCTACGCCGCCTCGTTCTCGGCGTTCTATCTGGCGATGATGCTCGTGCTGGTGGCGTTGATCCTGCGACCGGTGGGATTCAAATACCGCAGCAAGCTGACGGATCCCACATGGCGCCGCACCTGGGATGGCGTGTTGTGCTTCTCGGGTGTGGTCGCGGCGCTGGTTTTCGGTGTGGCGATGGGTAACCTGATCGGCGGCACGCCGATCGGCATGGATGCCAATAGCCTGCGCCCGATGTGGCACGGCAGTTTCTTCAGTCTGTTCACGCCCTTCACGCTCTTTGCCGGCGTGCTGTCGGTGGTCATGGTTGCCATGCATGGCGCAGTGCTCCTGGCATGGCGTACGGGCGAACCCATCGCCTCGCGGGCGCGCAGCTGGGGGATGCTCTTCGCAGTACTGACCGCGGCCTTGTTTGCGCTGGGCGGCGTGTGGGTGGCGCAAGGCATCGACGGTCACGTCATCACCAGCGCCATCGATCCGCACGGCCCGGCCAATCCCATGCTCAAGACGGTATCGGTCAGCGCAGGCGCGTGGATGAACAACTTCACCACCTATCCCGCCATGTGGCTGGGCCCGATCGCCGGTGTGGGGGGCGCGTTGCTGGCGGCCGTGCTGCTGGCCGCGCGTGCACGGGTGACGGCGTTCCTGGCGTCGGCCGCATCCATCGGCGGTGTGATCGCAACGGTAGGCTTTGCGATGTTCCCCTTCATCATGCCGTCGTCGTTCGAGCCCCGTGCGGGCCTGACGGTATGGGATGCGTCGTCGAGCTTGATGACGCTGTGGATCATGCTGCTTGCGGTGTGTTTCTTCCTGCCCATCATCACGGTTTATACCGCCTGGGTGTATCGCGTGATGCGCGGTGAGGTCAATCGATCGACGGTGGACGACAGTCCCCACGCATACTGATTAGGAGGCATGCGCCATGTGGTACTTCTCTTGGATTCTTGGCTTGAGCCTGGCCTGCGCATTCGGCATTTTGAATGCCATGTGGTTCGAACTGCGCGAAGGTCATTCGCACGATCCCTTCCGTCCTGTCGACCCGTTGTCGCCGGCTGACGAGTAATCGCATGAGCCACGCTGCGCCTCACACTGCCGTGCTGCCCGGGCGTCTTGCGCTTGCCGGCAAGCGCGTGGCACCCGCCGCGCCGGCGGCCGATCCAGGCGATCGGGCGCGCACGCGGGCGCACATGCGTTGGCTGTCGGGTCATGTGCGCGTCGCACGCCGGGCGCTGTTGTGGGCGACCGCATTGCCGTTGGTCGCGGGCGTCGCCCTGGTGGTGCAGGCATGGCTGCTGGCCGGCGTGATCGATCGCGTTGTCACGCATGGCGCGCAGCTTGCCGACGAGTGGCAGAGTGTGGCCGCGGTGGCAGGGTTGTGGGCGCTGCGCACCGGGTTGAACTGGGCGGGCGAGCGGGCGGGCACCCGCGCCGCCGAAACCATCAAATACGAGATTCGAACCGCGTTGTTCGACCGGCTGGCCGCGCTGGGGCCGGGGTGGACACGGGCCCGGCGCTCGGGCGAGCTGGCCGGCGCGCTGGTCGATCAGGTCGATGCGGTCGAAGGCTACTTTGCGCGTTACCTGCCGTCGATGGTCGCCGCCACCGTGTTGCCGATTGCGTTCTCGGTGGTGCTGATGCCTGCCGACATCGTGGCGGCGTTGGTGTTGCTCGTGACCGCGCCGTTGATCCCGGTGTTCATGGCGTTGGTGGGGTGGGGGGCCGAAGCGGCCAGCCGCCGGCATCAACGTGCCATGGCGCGGCTGACCGGGTTCTTTGCCGATCGGCTGCGCGGTGCGGCCACCCTCAAGCTGTTCGGCCGTGCGCAAGCGGAGAGCCGGGCCGTGGCGGCGGCCAGTCATGCGCTGCGCGAACGCACCATGACGGTATTGCGCATTGCGTTTCTTTCCTCGGCCGTGCTCGAATTCTTCGCCGCGCTCGGTGTGGCGGGCGTGGCTGTTTACTTTGGCTTGAGCTATCTCGGATTTCTCGATCTGCGCAGCACACCGCTCACGTTGAGCATCGGCATGTTTTGCCTCTTCATGGCGCCTGAAGTCTATGCGCCGCTGCGGCAATTTGCAGCCCATTATCACGATCGCGCGGCGGCGCGCGCGGCGGTTGCACAACTCGATATGATGTTCGAGGGGTTGCCGGCGCGCGATCGCGTGCAGCACCCTGGCGTGTGCTCCCCCTCGACTGCGCGGGGCGCTGCCGTGCTGATCGAGGGACTGCAAGTCTCGCATGCGCCTGGCGCAGCGCCGGTGCTGTGCGATCTCGCCTGGAGCGTGGCGCCCGGCGAACATGTGGCGTTGATGGGGGCGAGCGGGGCTGGCAAATCCACGCTGCTCGACGTGCTGGCGCGGTTGCGCACCGATGGCGGCAGTGTGCGGCTGGATGATGTGGCGCTGAACGATTGGGACGAACGCGCATTGCGTACCCGGGTCGCCTGGATCGGCCAGAAGCCCTTCCTGCTCGCGGGATCGATTGCCGACAATATTCGCGTGGGCGTGCCCGATGCCACCGACGCGCAGGTGCAACGCGCTGCCGATCTGGCCTGTGTCACCGATTTTGCCCGGCATTTGCCTGCTGGCCTGGACACCGTGCTCGATGCGCGTTCGCGCGGCGTCTCGGGCGGCCAGGCGCAACGCATCGCGCTCGCCCGCCTTTATTTGCGGGAGCCCGCCCTGATTCTGCTGGACGAGCCCACGGCCCATCTGGATGCTCAAACGGCGGCGCGCGTGATCGATAACCTATTGCAGTTTGCCGAACAGCGCACGCTGGTGCTGGCCACGCACGATGCGGCCGTCGCGGCGCGCATGCAGCAGACGGTGACGCTGGCGGCGGGCCGGATCGTCCCATGCGGCGACGTCGGCGCGCAGAGCGCAAGGGAGCAGGCATGAACACGGTGTGGCGCTGGTTGTTGCCGTTGTACGCCGAGCGCGCCTGGCGGTTGGCCGCCACTGTGGCGCTGGCCTTGACGGCCGTGGCCGCCGGGGTGGGTCTGCTGGGGGTCTCGGGGTGGTTTCTCACAGGTGCCGCGTTGGCGGGCGCCTTGTCCACGTTCAATCTTTTCGTACCCTCGGCATTGGTGCGAATGCTGTCGTTCGTGCGTATCGGTGCGCGCTACGCGGAACGGCTGGTCGGTCACGCCGCCACGTTGCGGCTGCTGGCCGATTTGCGGCAGCGCGTGTTCGACAATGCATTGCAGCGCTCACCCCGCGCCCTCGCCCGATTTCGCGGGGGCGATCTGGTCGCGCGCCTGACGGGCGACGTGGATGCGCTCGATGCAGTGTTCCTGTTCGTTGCCGTGCCGTTGGTCACTGCCCTATTGTCGGGTGGGGTGGTCACCGCGGTGCTGTACGCCTGGACGCCGGCAGCCGCGCCGGTGTTTGCGGGTTTGGCGCTCCTGGTGGTGCTTGGCACGCCCACCCTGCTGATTGCTGCATCCCGCCGGCCCGGCCGTGAGGCGCAAGCCCGGGCCGGCGCCCTGCGCACGGAAGTGCTGGATCTGGTGGAGGGGCACGATGCTTTGCTGGGATTGGGCGCGTTGGCGGATACGCAAGCGCGATTTGCAGCGCAATGCGCGCAGGCCGCCACGGCGCGGCAGCATCTCGCAGGATTGGCGGTAAATGGTCACGCCGTGGCCCACCTCGTGGCCGGGGCCGCCGCAGTGGCCGTGCTGATCGCGGGTATCGATGCGGTGCGAGACGGCGCGCTGAGTGGCGCGTTGATGGCGGGGCTCTTGCTGGCCACGATGGCGTATTTCGAATCGGTGGGGGCGGTCGTGCGCGGCGCCGCGCGCCTGGGTGCGGCCCGTGCCGCCGCCGAGCGCATCGACGCCGTGCTGCAGGCGGGCGACGACCCGCTCGATCCCGCACAGCCGCAGGCCATTCCGCCGATGGGGGCCATCGTGCTCGATGACGTGGACTACGCCTACCCGGCGCGCGGAGCGCTTCCGCCTCAGCGGGTGCTGAAGCAGGTCTCGTTGCAGATCGATGCCGGCGAACGGGTTGCGCTGCGGGGCGCAAGCGGCTCCGGCAAGTCGACGCTGCTCAATCTGTTGATGCGCCTGGAAGATCCCACGTCAGGCGCGGTGCGTTTCGCGGGTCGCGACTTGCGCGACGCCGCGCAGGCGGAGGTGCATCGGCGATTTGCGCTGCTCACGCAGGATGCGCCGATTTTTCTTGGCACGTTGCGCACCAATCTGCTGGTGGGCAACGATGCTGCGCGTGAAGCCGATTTGTGGCGGGTGCTGGATGCTGCCCGGCTGGGCGACTTCGTGCGCACGCTGCCTCAAGGGCTGGATACCTGGACCGACGAATCGGGCGGTTCGCTGTCGGCCGGGCAGGCGCGTCGCTTGTGCCTTGCACGCGCGCTGCTTTCACCTGCGCCGGTGCTGGTGCTGGACGAACCGACGGTGGGACTGGACGACGCCACCGAACAGGCTTTTCTTGCCGATCTGGCGGCAGCCGCCAGCGGGCGCACGGTCATCCTGGCCACGCACGCGGCGCTACCCCCGGGCGCCGTGCACCGGGTGTTGCGATTGGTGGACGGAAATCTGGTCTAAGCGCGGCGGCGAGGTTATAGTTGCCCCTGCTTCATTCTCCCAGGCCGCATTTTCATGCAGACCGACAACGTCGAACTGATTCGACGCACCATTCGCAGCGTGTCCGATTGGCCCAAGCCCGGCGTCACGTTTCGCGACATCACCCCAGTGCTGCAGGACCCCCGCACTTTCCGTGTGCTTATCGACCTATTCGTTTATCGATATATGCGTCAACGGCTCGATGTGGTCGCGGGTGTGGACGCGCGCGGCTTCATCGTCGGCAGCGTATTGGCGTACGAACTGAACCTGGGCTTTGTGCCGGTGCGCAAGAAAGGCAAGCTGCCTTCGCGCACCGTCACCGAGGACTACACCCTCGAATACGGCAATGCATCGGTCGAAATGCATGCCGATTCGGTGCGCACGGGCCAACGCGTGTTGCTCGTCGACGATCTGATCGCGACCGGCGGCACCATGATCGCCGCCATCAAGCTGCTGCAACGTCTGGGCGCCAATGTGGTCGAAGCGGCATCGATCATCGATCTGCCTGAACTCGGCGGGTCGGAAGCGATCGCCAAAACCGGGACGCCCTTGTTCTCGGTGTGCAGCTTCACCAACGACGCCCCCTGAGCCCGCCACGCTCGTCATCCTGAAGCGCAGCGCCTCGCGCCGTCGCGTGACGGCGGTGCGCGACAACGCGCATCAAGCTGAGGCAGCCGACAGCGTGGCTGCGAGCGCTGCATGACCTCTGAAGCATGCCTGGACTTGTGCACGCGATGCACGAATGCGGACGATGCGAATGCGGACGATGCGGGCGATTTCAAGGATGCAGACGATGCATGCGAGCATCGGCGTTCAACGCCCCGCGATGCGGCGTTTGCAGGGCGCCGGCATAACGCTACGCCGTGCTTTCCGTCAGGCGCGGCTGGATGAAATCCAGAAAGGCGCGCGTTTTGGCGGGCGGCGTGCGTGACGGCAACAGGGCGAAGAGCGGGATCGGCGTCAAACTCCACTCCGGCAGCACACGCACCAGTCCGCCGTTTGCAATCGCGCGCTCCATCGCCGCGAACACCGGCAGCGGCGTGATGCCCAAGCCTTGGCCTGCGATACGGCCGCTCACCCCGATATTGTTTGCCGCCAGGCGTCCCGACACCTTGACGCGCTGCACCTGCGCGCCCGAATGCAGCATCCAGTACGAATACGCATCGGTCATGTCGGGGCGCAGGCATTCGTGATGTGCGAGATCGGACGGCACGCGCGGCTCACCATAGCGTTCAAGATACGCAGGCGCCGCAAACAAATGATGCTGCATCAAGACGAGCTGTCGTGAGATGAGCGTGGAGTCGGGCTGCTGGCCGAAACGCAAAACCAGATCGAACGGATTGCTGATCGGATCGATCGGCCGCATGCTCAGGTCGAGATCGCATTCGATCTCGGGGTACGTTTCGGTGAACGGCCCGATGACGGCCGGCAGAAACAGTTGCGCCAGGCTGGTCGGGATGGAAATGCGCAAGCGGCCCTTGGGCTGCACGGCCATCGTCAGCAATTGATCGTGCGCCACGCGCGCCTCGTCGACGATATGCCGGCACCGCTCGAAGTACAGCGTCCCCGCCTCGGTGAGCGTGAGCCGCCGCGTGCTGCGCGTCAACAATTTCATCCCGATCGCGTGCTCAAGCTCCGTCACGCGCTTGGATACCGTCGTGGTCGGCAAGCCGAGCGCCTGGGCGGCATGGCTGAAATTTCCCTGCTTGGCGACTTCGACGAAAACGGCAATGTCGTTGAGTTGAACTTCTTCCACGCGCGGCCTGTATGGGACGGAGATCAGAGTTGAACAGCGATCAGACGCTGATTGTATGCCGGAGGTCGTCGGCCATGCTGCGGACGATCCCTGGTGGAGGACCGACCGTACCGGGCGAGACGGGGCCATCGGCGGAATCGTCCACGCCGGATTCCTTGTGGGCGAAAAGCAACTGATTGCCGTGTTCGGCAGACTCAGCCACCCGTGAATCAGTCTGAGAATGTGGGCGTGCGTCACCGCTCCCAGGTGGTGCGAAAGAGACTTGAATGCATCCGGTCAAGGCCGGAGATCCACAGTCTTTTTCGATCACCATCAAGGGCGACATCATGCAAAAAATCTGGACGAAACGCGCGCTGGGCGTGGCATTGGCAGCAGCGGGCCTGGCAGGCGCCGCCACGGCATCAGCGCAAGAATCAGCCGTCACGCTCTACGGCATCCTCGACGCCGGCATCGGCCACGAACGCGTGTCGTTCGATACCTACGCGCCACGTGCCAGCCTGCGCGATCCGCGGGTGGCCAACGGTCGGGTGCATCAAAGCCGCACCGGCGCCATCGGCGGCGTGCTGAGCGGCTCGCGCTTCGGCATGCGCGGCACGCACGGCCTGGGCAATGGCAGCTACGCCAATTTCAAGATCGAATCCGGCTTCAATGCGCTGAACGGTCAATCCGGGCAGGGCGGCCGCCTCTTCGGGCGTGACGCCTGGTTGGGCCTGGGCAATGCGAGCTGGGGTGAACTGCGAGTCGGCCGTCAGGGTAACGGCGGCGATAAGTATCTGGGGGTAGTGGACCCGTTCGGCACCGCTTACGGCGTGTCGGGTATGGATACCGTCATGGGCGTTTCGGTACGCGGCGACAACATGGTGTCGTACCACACGCCCAATATCAATGGCTTCGAATTCATGACCGGCTATTCGTTCCAGGTGGACGACGGCATGAACGAGGGTGACGAAGCTTTTGCGACGGCCAACAGCACGCGTCTGTTTACCGCCGGGTTCAAGTACGCATCGGGGCCGCTCACGTTGGTCGGCACCTATGACCGCCTCAACCCGCGCAACAACGGCGCGAACGATCGCGACGATGGCCGCCCTGGCAAGGCCGAGGCGCGTTTGCAAGCCTTCATGGTGGGCGGTATGTACGACTTTGAAGTCGTCCGCCTGAGCGCGGCATACAGCAACACGCGCGACGGTTGGCTCGGCACGAAAAACCTGGGCCGCATGCCGTTCGGCAGCGATGTGGCGTTCGATCCGGATAGCGGCGGTATCGGCGGCGTGGAAGAGCCCAAGGCTCGCTGGGGCGATTTCGCGCTGGCCAATGGCTTTCGATCGCACTCGACCATGTTGGGCGTGGCCATCCCGTTCGGCGCCAACGAAGTGTATGGCTCGTGGCAGCGCGCCACGGCCAACAACAAGAAGCTGACGGGTGGCGATTCGACGTTCAGCGTGTATGCGGTGGGCTACAAGCACGCCTTGTCCAAGCGCACCGATCTGTACGCCTATGGCGCCTACACCACGAACTACGCGTTCGTGGATAACGCGAAGGGTCAATCGTTCGGCATCGGCATGCGCCACGCGTTCTGATCGCAGGCGCTGGCGCAGGTACAACGTAAAACCGTCTCGTGGCCAGAGACGGTTTTACGGCAATTCAGCGCTACGGCAATTCAGCGCTACGGCAATTCAGCGCTACGGCAATTCAGCGCTACGGCAATTCAGCGCTACGGCAATCAGCGCTACAAAAACAGCTTGTATGCCGGGTTATCCGTCTCGTTCCAGTTGGGGTAGCCCAGCTCGGACACGAACGTCTTGAACTGCTTTTTATCCGACGGCGGCACTTGAATGCCGACGAGGATGCGGCCGTAGTCCGCGCCCTGATTGCGGTAATGAAACAGGCTGATGTTCCAATCCGGGTTCATGGCATTCAAAAAGCGCATCAACGCGCCGGGGCGCTCCGGAAACTCGAAGCGATAAAGCAGTTCGTTGGACGCCAGTCCTGAACGTCCGCCCACCATGTGGCGCAAATGGGTCTTGGCCATTTCGTCATGGGTGAGGTCGAGGGTGTCGAAGCCATGACGGCGCAGCGTGCTTGCAATCTTGGGCGGTTCCGCTGCGGACGACACCTGAATGCCGACGAACACGTGTGCGCGATCGGCATCCGAAATACGGTAGTTGAACTCGGTCACGCTGCGATCGCCGACGAGTTCGCACAAGCGCCGGAAGCTGCCGCGTTGCTCGGGCATCGAGACGGCGAATACCGCCTCGCGCATCTCGCCCACTTCGGCACGGTCCGACACAAACCGCAGACGATCGAAGTTCATGTTTGCGCCGCACGCGATGGCGACGACAGTTTTGTTCTTCCACTTGTTTTCAGTGACGTACTTTTTGGCGCCGGCAATGGCCAGTGCGCCGGCGGGCTCGAGCACGCTGCGCGTTTCCTGGAACACATCCTTGATGGCCGCGCAGATGGCGTCCGTGTTGACGACCACGAAGTCGTCCACGTATTGGCGCACCAGCTTGAACGTTTCCACGCCCACCTGTTTGACGGCGGTGCCGTCCGAAAACAGACCGACGTCGGTCAGCATGACGCGTCGCCCTGCGCGCACGCTGCGCAGCATGGCATCCGAATCTTCAGTTTGCACGCCAATGATCTTGATCTCGGGGCGCAATTGCTTGATGTAGGCGGCCACGCCCGAAATCAGGCCGCCGCCGCCAATCGCCGCGAAGATGGCATCGATCTGCCCAGGATGCTGGCGCAGGATTTCCATACCGATCGTGCCCTGGCCGGCGATCACGTCGGGATCGTCAAACGGATGCACGAACGTCAGCTTTTGCGCGCGTTCGAGTTCTTGCGCATGCGTGAAAGCGTCGGAGAAGCTCTCGCCGGCCAGAACCACTTCGCCGCCCATGCGGCGCACCGCCTCGATCTTGACCTGCGGGGTAGTCGTGGGCATGACGATCACGGCGCGGCAACCCAGCCGCTTGGCCGACAAGGCCACCCCTTGTGCATGGTTGCCCGCGGATGCCGCAATCACGCCGCGCGCGAGCGCGGCCGGCGGCAAGTTCGCCATCTTGTTGTAAGCACCGCGCAACTTGAAGCTGAAGACCGCTTGCGTATCTTCACGCTTGAAGTAAATCGAATTGCCGAACCGTTGCGAAAGCAGCGGGGCGAGCTCGAGCGGCGATTCGACGGCGACGTCGTACACCTTCGACGTAAGAATGCGTTTGAGGTAATCGGTGGACATGGACGACACTAAGAAGGGGGGACCGGCAGCCGGGCAGATTACCATAGCGCTTTTGAGGGGCCGAGCGCGGTTTGGCGCAGTGATCGGACTGATTTACGGATGGCGTGATGGAAGCTTCGCTGCTGGCGTTCGTACAAAGTGCATTGGCGTATCTGGCCCTGCCGCAGGTGGGGTTGTCTGCGATTTTCGTGATCGCGTTGGTGTCGGCCACATTGCTGCCGCTGGGCTCCGAGCCGGCCGTGTTTGCCTACATCAAGGTGGCTCCCGACATGTTCTGGCCGGCGGTGCTGATTGCCACGGCCGGCAATACGATCGGCGGCGTAGTGACGTATGGCATGGGATGGGCCGCCAAGCGCGCGGCTGACCGGATTCGTCATCGCGATGCGTCTGCAACGCAAACCGGAGACGCACCCGCGGCACAGGCAGCACCCGCGGCAAAGGCTACAACCGCGGCACAGGCCACAACGGCGGCACAGGCCATAACGGCGGCACCGGCAACGGCACCGGCGGCTGCTGTGGCCCCAGGCGGTCGGTGGCATCAGCGCAGTCACGCCTGGCTTGATCGTGCCGGCCCGCCGGCTTTATTGCTGGCCTGGTTGCCGGTGATCGGCGACCCGCTCTGCGCCGTCGCGGGCTGGCTGCAACTGCGCTTCTGGCCGAGCGTCGTCTATATGACGATCGGCAAGTTCGGACGCTATGTGGTGATGACGGGTGGACTGCTCTGGTTGTTTCCCGGCGCATAGCGTTTCCCGCTGCATGACGGTTTCCCGGCGCATAACGTTTCCCGCTGCATAAAACGTTTCCCCGCGCATAAACGTTTCCCCGCGCATCAATGCAGGACGGCTCAGGCAGCCTGGGCTCGAGCCAGCCCCACGGTTTTGCTTATTTGTTCTGGCACCAAAACGAGGCCGGTCTTATACCGCGAGGCGATATCGTTCGACTCGGGGAGTCCCCCAGTGCGTCGCGCACCTGCCATCAAGAAGCGCCCATTTCAGGCCTTTGTGAGGCCCGAGAAGCTACATTTGGCATGAAAAATCGGGGTTTCCACAGGGAAAACCCGTCGTCGCGACGTCCCTTGCCTTAAACTACCGCTTTAAGAGCCCTCACTCTGCTCCCCTCATGAATGCCCCCGTCGCCAGCCACCTCCTGACCGAGGCCATCTCGCCCGCATCGCAGTCGCGCTTGCGTGAAATCCCCTACAACTACACGTCGCTCTCGGATCGGGAGATCGTGACGCGGTTGCTCGGCATCGATGCCTGGCAGTTGTTGTCGGACCTTCGGGGCGAGCGCCGCACGGGTCGATCGGCGCGAATGCTGTACGAAGTGCTGGGCGACATCTGGGTTGTGCAACGCAATCCGTATCTGCAGGACGACCTGCTCGACAACCCCAAGCGCCGCAAGCAGCTGATCGAAGCGCTGCACCATCGATTGAATGAGATCGACAAGCGGCGCGGCAGCGGTGCGGACCACGGGCCGCAAGCGGATGCGATGCGCGACGAGCGCGTGGTGGCGCTGCTGCAGCGCGCGCATGGTGCGGTCACCGCGTTCGAGAACAGCTTTGCCACGACCGATGGCCTGCGCCGCCAGACGCTCAAGGCGCTCGGCCGCATCACCCACAAGGACAACATCAAGTTCGACGGCCTGTCGCGCGTGTCCCACGTGACGGACGCGACCGACTGGCGCGTGGAATATCCCTTCGTGGTGCTCACGCCCGATCGTGAAGACGAGATCGCTGCACTGGTACGTGCCTGTATCGAACTCGGTCTGACCATCATCCCTCGTGGGGGTGGTACCGGCTATACCGGCGGCGCGATTCCGCTCACGTGGAAGTCGGTGGTGATCAACACCGAGAAGTTCGACGCGATCGGCGCCGTCGAGTCCTGTACGTTGCCGGGGCTCACCGAGCCCGTGGCCGTGATTCACACCGGCGCCGGCGTGGTCACCAAGCGTGTGTCGGAAGCCGCCGAGCGGGCCGGCTTCGTGTTTGCGGTGGATCCCACTTCGGCCGAAGCGTCCTGCGTGGGCGGCAACGTGGCCATGAACGCAGGCGGCAAGAAGGCCGTGCTGTGGGGCACCGCGTTGGACAACCTCGCCAGCTGGCGCATGGTGGACTCCGACGGCAACTGGCTCGATGTCACGCGACTCGAGCACAACATGGGCAAGATCCATGATGTGGAGAGCGTGCAGTTCGAACTTGCCTGGTCGGATGGTCGTCACAAGCCGGGCCAAACCCCGCTCAAGCGCGAAACGCTCACCATCGAAGGCCGCAAGTTCCGCAAGGAAGGTCTGGGTAAGGATGTGACCGACAAGTTCCTCGCCGGCCTGCCGGGCGTGCAGAAAGAGGGCTGCGATGGCTTGATCACGTCGGCCACGTGGGTGCTGCATCGCATGCCGAAGCACACGCGCACCGTGTGCATGGAGTTCTTCGGTCAGGCGCGCGACGCGATTCCGTCGATCGTCGAAATCAAGAGTTATCTGGATGGCGCGGGCCGCGAGCGCGGTGCCATCCTGGCCGGCCTGGAACATCTGGACGAGCGCTATCTGCGCGCGGTGCGTTACGCCACCAAGAGCAAGCGCGGCGTGTTGCCCAAGATGGTGTTGATCGGCGATATCGTCGGCGACGACGACAGTGCCGTAGCGGCTGCCGCCAGCGAAGTGGTGCGCCTGGCCAATACGCGCCATGGCGAAGGCTTCGTGGCGGTGAGCGCCGATGCGCGCAAGACCTTCTGGCTCGATCGTTCACGCACGGCCGCCATCGCGCGTCACACCAACGCCTTCAAGATCAACGAAGACGTCGTGATTCCGCTGGGCCGCATGGGTGAGTACACCGATCACATCGAGCGCATCAATATCGAACTCTCTACGCGCAACAAGCTGCGATTGCTCGATGCCCTGGATACCTTGCTTGCGCAACCGTTGCCGCGCGCCAAGGTCGATACCTCCGACGAGTCGGACAACGCGCGCGCCGAATGGCTGGACGAGGGCGCGCGCCAAGGCGTGGCGCTCGTGGCGCAAACGCGCCGCCGCTGGCAGTGGCTGCTCGACAATCTGGATGTGCCGCTCGCCGATCTCATCACGCAACTCGAGGCATTGGCGCTCACGCCACTGCGCGAGGCGCTCACCGATCGCCTCGCCGCGCAACCGCAAGCACGCGTGTTCGACGTGGTGCAGGACCGCACGATTCGCCTGTCGTGGAAAACAGAAGTGTTCACGCCGTTCACGCAGATCTTTGCCGGTTCGGCGGGCGAATGCGTGCTGGACGAAATTCGTGCCGTGCATCAACGCGTGCTCAAGAGCCGCGTGTTCGTGGCGCTGCACATGCATGCCGGCGACGGTAACGTGCACACGAACATTCCCGTGAACTCCGATGATTACGAGATGCTGCAGGAGGCCAACGAAACGGTCGTGCGCATCATGCAGATCGCGCGCGATCTGGACGGCGTGATTTCGGGCGAACACGGTATCGGTCTGACCAAGTACGAGTTTCTGACGGCAGAAGAACTGGCGCCGTTTCAGGCCTACAAGCGGCGCGTCGATCCCAACAATCACTTCAACGCCGGCAAGCTGATGCCCGGCGCGGATTTGCGCAACGCCTGGACGCCCAGCTTCAACCTGATGGGCCACGAATCGCTCATCATGCAGCAAAGCGAAATCGGCGCGATTTCGCATGCCGTGAAGGATTGCTTGCGTTGCGGCAAGTGCAAGCCGGTGTGCGCCACGCACGTGCCGCGCGCGAACCTGTTGTACTCGCCGCGCAACAAGATTCTGGCAACCTCGCTGCTGATCGAAGCCTTCCTGTATGAAGAGCAAACGCGGCGTGGGGTAAGCCTGAAGCATTGGGAAGAGTTCGAAGATGTGGCCGATCACTGCACGGTGTGCCACAAGTGCTACAACCCCTGTCCGGTCGACATCGACTTCGGCGATGTGTCGATGCAGATGCGTGCGTTGCTGCGCCGCATGGGGCAGAAGTCGTTCAATCCCGGCACCACGGCCGCAATGTTCTTCCTGAACGCGAAGGACCCCACGACGATCAACGCCACGCGTCAGGCGATGGTGGGCGTGGGCTACAAGGTGCAGCGCGCCGCGCATGATTTGCTTGCGGGCTTTGCCAAGAAGCAGACCAAGGCCCCCCCTTCAACGGTGGGCCGCGCGCCGCTGCGCGAGCAGATCGTGCACTTCGTCAACAAGAAGATGCCGGGTGGCCTGCCCAAGCAGTCCGCGCGCAAGTTGCTGGATATCGAAGACGCGAACTACGTGCCGATCATCCGCAATCCCAAGACCACCAGTTCCGAGACGGAAGCCGTGTTCTATTTCCCGGGTTGCGGATCGGAGCGGCTGTTCTCGCAGGTTGGTCTGGCCACGCAGGCGATGCTTTGGCATGCCGGTGTGCAAACGGTGCTGCCGCCGGGTTATCTGTGCTGCGGGTATCCGCAGCGCGGCAACGGCATGACGGACAAGGCCGAGCAGATCATTACCGATAATCGGGTGCTGTTCCATCGCGTGGCCAATACGCTCAACTACCTGGATATCAAGACGGTGGTGGTGAGCTGCGGCACCTGCTACGACCAGTTGTCAGGCTATGAATTCGAGAAGATTTTCCCCGGTTGCCGCCTGATCGACATTCACGAGTACCTGCTCGAAAAGGGCATGAAACTCGAGGGTGTGAATGGCGTGCGGTACATGTACCACGACCCCTGTCACACCCCCATGAAGTTGCAGGAGCCGATGAAGACGGTGCGGGCGCTGGTGGGTGAAGAAACCATCAAGAGCGACCGCTGCTGCGGCGAATCCGGCACGCTGGCGGTGACCCGGCCCGATATCTCGACGCAGATCCGTTTCCGCAAGGAAGAGGAAATGCAGAAGAATATCGACCAGGTACGCGCGACCGGCCATGGGGGTGATATCAAAGTGCTCACGTCATGCCCGTCGTGCCTGCAAGGCTTGTCGCGCTATGAAGGCGATACCGCCGCGCAAGCCGACTACATCGTGGTCGAAATGGCGCGCCATGTGCTGGGTGCGTCGTGGATGGAAGACTACGTGCGTCACGCCAACGAAGGCGGTATCGAGCGCGTGCTGGTGTAGTGCCAGCCAGCATGGCTTGAACAGCTGAATGTGGGCGGCCTGGGTATGTCCCGGGCCGCCCTTCATTTTGCCGCACGATCCGGCGCGAACGCTGCGCAATGCACATGGGCGCGCAGGCCTGCTGCGTGCCTGTCCGCCTCTGCTTCAATAACGCAGCGTGGCGTCTCGCCCGGCGGATGCCGCCTGCGCCAGCGCCTTGGTGATCACGCTTGTCGTGACGTTGGCAAAGTAACGGGCGCCGAGCGCGCCGTATTTGTCTTCGTCTTGCGGCGTCAGTGCGATGATTCCGGCGCACTTGCCGGCGCTCGCGATTGCCGCCAAGCCTTGTGCGATCGCGGCCTGTACCGGCGCGGCGTTCCAGTCGCTGCCATGACCCATGGCATGGGCCAGATCGTTGGGCCCGATGAACACGGCGTCCACGCCTTCGACGGCGGCAATCTCACCCGCGACCGCAATCGCTTCCGGTGTTTCGATCATGACGATCAGGCTGATGCCGTCGTTGCTGCGCTGCGTGTGGCCCGCGCCGCCGAACGCGCCATAACCGGCCGCACGGGTGCTGAATGCGCTGCCGCGCTTGCCCAGTGGCGGATAGCGCACCATGTCGACCAAGCGCTGTGCCTGCTCTGCGGTTTCGACCATCGGCACTTGCACGGCACTGGCACCCATGTCCAGGATGCGCGGAATATCGCGCTCGAAGCAGCGCACCACCGGCACGATGCCGCTGGCACGCGCGGCGCGCAGCATGTGTTCGGTGGTGCCGAAATCCGCGCTGCCGTGTTCATTGTCGATGATGATGAAATCGAATCCGGCATAGCCGCACATCTCCACGATGGCGGGGCTGGGCAGGCCATTGAAGACGCCGCGCAGGCGTTTACCGCTGCGCAGCATTGCGGGCATGGCGCCGTCCAGGGGATAGCGGGGGTCGGTCATGCAGGGTCTCCTTTTATTATTCGCTCTTGATGCCGGCGTCTTTGATCACGGTACGCCATTTCTCGATCTCGGCAAGCTGGAAGGTGGCAAACGCAGCCGAATCACGGCCATCCGGCTGCACGCCCAATTGCAGCAGCTTTGCCTGTACCTCAGGCAGCTTCACAACGGCGGCGATCTCGGTGGCCATCTTGGCTACGATCGGGGCGGGCGTGCCGGCGGGTGCGAAAATACCTTGCCACGACTGCATCTCGAATCCAGGCAAGCCTTGCTCGGCCAGGGGTTTGACGCCCGGCAGATCGGCCAGCGGTTTGGCCGAGGTGACGCCGAGCACCTTCACCCGTTTGGCATCGATCATCGGACGGGCGGCCGCGACGGTTTCGAAGATCACATCGATCTGGCCGCCGATGAGATCCACCATGGCTTGCGAACCACCCTTGTAGATGATCTGACGCATGCGGGTCTTGGAGATCGACTGAAACAGCTCACCCGACAAATGCTGGGAGGTGCCGGCGCCGGCCGAGCCGTACGTGAGCCCATCGGGATCGGCGCGCGCCGCATCGATCACATCCTGCACGGTGTTGAATCGGCTATCGGCCCGCACCACGAGTGCGTTGCTCACCATGCCCACGAGCGATACCGGAACGAAGTCCTTGACCGGGTCGTAGCCCAGCGATTTGATGAAGAACGGGTTGACCGCATGGGTGGTGATGGTGCCGCCCATCACGGTGTAGCCATCGGGTTCCGCACGGGCAACCTGCTGCGTGCCTACGAGTCCGGACACGCCGGGCTTGTTTTCCACGATGACCGACTGGCCCAGACGGGTACTCAATTGTTCGGCCATCAAGCGTGCCACACCATCCGATACCCCGCCCGGTGAGAAGGGCACGATGTAGCGGATAGGTTTGGTGGGCCAGGCCGGAGCGGCCTGCGCATGGGCGAGCGGGCCGGCGAGCGCGAACGCTGCGGTGCAGATTACGCTGCGGATCAGATGCCATGTCATTATTTTGTCTCCATGATTGAATCGGTGGGTTGGTGGCGCCAGAGACGCTCCAGTCCTATGTTGTCGAATACGGCCGATGTTGTCGGTCGGGTCTTGTATGTTGAGTCGTCGGATATGGCCAGTGTGGTTGGTCGCGTAACGCGTTGAGTGGTCGCTTGTGTCGGTGCGCAACGGCATCCGTTCGCATCGGTCGGGTGGTTGATGGCATCAGATTGGCAATCGCCTCAAGCATCTCGAATCGTGTCCCGTTCCACGAGCAGGCATGGCACCACCACATCGCGGGCGTGCAATACGCCATGCATCTGCTCGCTGAGCAATGCCACCGTGGCATCCACCATGGGTTCCACTTCCTGACGCACGGTCGTCAGGCGATAGCCGCCCCAAGCGGCTTGCGGCACGTCGTCGAAGCCGACCAGGCCCACGTCGTTCGGTACGTTGAGCCCCAACTCGTGGCGCATCACATCCAGTGCGGCAATCGCCATATGGTCGTTGGCGGCGAAAAGTGCGTCGAGGTCCGACCCCGCGGCAAAAAGCCGGCGTGTGGCGGCGCGGGCCAGATCGAAGTTGTAATGACCCACTTCGCGCTTCGCGACGTGCATACCGGCTTGCGCCAGGGCATCGTTGAAGCCCCGCTCGCGTTCGCGGCTGGTCGACGAATCTTCCAGCCCCGCGAGAAAACCGATGCGACGATAGCCGCGCGACACCAGCAGTTCGGCCGCCATGCGCCCGCCCGCGTAGTTGTCGGAGGTGACGGAACTGGTGGCGTGACGTGCGAGGCCGCCGATGTCCGAGATGCGGTTGAACTGCACGACCGGGATGCCCAGGTCGGCACAGCTGCCGGCCAGCGTGCGTGACAGCCGGGCCGATGCCATGACCACGCCATCGGCCTGGTACTGCAGGATCTCCGCGAGCACGCCGTCGGCGGCCTCGTCGATCTCGGCAATGAACATGAGCACGTGATAGCCCTCGCTCTGCAATTTCTGCGAGAGTTTTTCGATCACCAGCGGATAGAACTGGTTTTCGAGATAGCTCATCACGAGTGCCACGATGTGACTGCGGCGGGTGATGAGGCTGCGCGCGAGCGCGTTGGGGCGGTAGCCCAGTTTCTGCGCGGCGGCCAGCACCTTGCGGCGCGTTTCTTCGGACACGCTGGCCCCGGGCGTGAACGTGCGGCTGACGGCCGACTGCGACACCATCGCAAGGTCGGCCACATCCTGCGCACGCGGCGCATTCTTCATGCGGCGCTCCAGCCGCCATCCAGCATAAGCGCACTGCCGGTCATCAGACTGGCGGCGTCGCTCGCCAGAAACACCACCGCACCCATGATTTCGCTCACCTGTCCCACCCGGCCGAGTGCGATGCGGTCGCACACCCAGCGCCGAAAGTCGGGCGCCTCGAACATGGGCGCCGTCATGGCGGTTTCGATGAAGGTGGGGCAAAGCGTATTCACGCGGATATTCTGCGGCCCGAGTTCCCAGGCGAGCGCCTTCGTCATGCCCTCGACCGCATGCTTGCTGGCGCAATAAAGGGTGCGCCCGGGGCTACCCACATGGCCCATCTGCGAGGAGATCGTGATGATCGAACCGGGCTTGCCGGCGCCGATCAAGCGGCGCGCCACGGCACGGCTGGTGTAGAACGTGGCTTTCACATTCAGTTCGAGCACGGCGTCGATATCGCCATTGCTCAAGTCCACCATCGGCTTGGGCCGGTTCATGCCTGCATTGTTGATGAGGATATCGAAGGGCTCGCGTTCGCCGATCGCGCGGTCAACGGCCGTGCAGTCGGTCACATCCAGCACCAGCGGATCGCAATCGATGCCGTCCGCGCGCATGGCGTCGCACGCTGCCTGAAGTTCGGCTTCGCGCCGGGCCGCCACCGTAACGTGAGCACCCGCACGGCCGAGGGCCACGGCGGCGGCCAGACCGATGCCGCCGCTGCCGCCCGTAACCAACGCGCGGCGGCCATCGAGCCGGAAGCTCGGCCCTTGGGGCAATGGGATCATCCGCGCGCCTCGATCGGTTCGTACCAGGGCAGATCCGGGCGGTTGCCATAACGGCGCACGCGGATATTGGCCTGTTCGCCATGACCCGAGAAATTCTCCATGTGGCACAACCGCGAACCGTATTCGCCGATCGTGACGCTGGCTTCATCGGTGAGTACCCGCTGATAGGTGCAGGTCTTCAGGAACTTGCCTACCCACAGGCCACCTGTATAGCGCGCGGCGCGATTGGTGGGCAACGTGTGGTTGGTGCCGATCACCTTGTCGCCGTAGCTCACGTTCGTACGGGGTCCGAGGAAGAGGGCGCCGTAGTTGGTCATGCGTGCAAGAAAGTAGTCCGGTTCGCGCGTCATCACCTGCACATGTTCGAAGGCCAGATCGTCGGCCACCTGCAGCATCTCTTCGTACGTATCGCACACGATCACTTCGCCGCAATCCGCCCAGCTTTTGGCGGCCATGTCGGCCGTGGGCAGAATGGTCAGTTGGCGGTCGATCTCGGCCAGCGTGTCGCGCGCCAGTTGCTCGCTGTTCGTGAGCAGGATGCAGGGCGAGGTGGGGCCATGTTCAGCCTGGCCGAGCAGGTCGACGGCGCACAGTTCACCGTCGACGCTGTCGTCGGCGATGACCAGGGTTTCGGTAGGGCCGGCGAAAAGATCGATGCCCACGCGGCCATACAACTGCCGCTTGGCTTCGGCCACATACATATTGCCCGGGCCCACCAGCATATCCACGGCCGGTACGCTGGGCGTGCCCACCGCCATCGCGACCACGGCCTGTACGCCGCCCAGCACGAGGATTTCGTCGGCGCCGGCCATGGACATGGCCGTCACGATCGCTGGATGGGGCGCGCCTTGATAAGGCGGTGCGGTGGCCACCACACGCTTCACGCCGGCCACCTTCGCCGTCAGCACACTCATGTGCGCCGAGGCCAGCATCGGATATTTGCCGCCCGGGATGTAGCAACCTACAGCGTTGACGGGGATGTGCTTGTGGCCCAGCACCACGCCGGGATGCGTTTCTACCTCGACATCCTGCATCGAATCGCGCTGGATCTGCGCGAACTTGCGGATCTGTGCCTGCGCGAAGGTGATGTCTTCGATTTCGCGCGCGGACAACTGGCGGCGGGCCGCTTCGATCTCGGCTTGCGACAACCGGAAGTCGGCGGGTTCCCAGTTATCGAACTTGCGGCTGTATTCGCGGACCGCATCGTCGCCGTTCGTCTCGATATGCTGAATGATGCCTTCGACGGTGGCGCGCACTTTGGCATCGTCGCCCGTTTTCACGTCGTCCGAGCGGCCGCGCTTCAAATATTTGATCATGGTGGTCAAAACCCCGGATGTGAAAGCACGTACGTGTCATGCACGCTATGTGCGGTTCAAACATGCTGTGTTAACAACGAGTGGGACCACTTTCGACGTCTTGCATACGTATGCAAATCAGTGGAAACCCTAGGTTTTGACGGTTTTTGACATGCCAATTGATCGGGAAATGAAATGCCCCGTTCGTTGAGCTGCTCCCTGTGGTGGGATCAGATCAGCAAACGGGGCGACGAAGCAGTTGAACCAAGCAGGTCAACGAAGCAGGTCAACGAAGCAGGTCAACGAAGCAGGTCAACGAAGCAGGTCAACGAAGCAGGTCAACGATGCACGCGACGAGGCATCGCGACGAGGCATGGCAACGATGCAGGTCAACAGTGCAGGGCAACGTTCCAGGTGAACGTTGCCGTTCAGAGATGGCGTGCAGCGATCGGCGCCGCTGGGGCGCCGCGATGGCGTTGCGGTCGACGCGCCTGGAATTACTTCGCGAAGAGCGAACCCAGGTCGGCAAACGACTTGAATTCCAGGGCGTTGCCCGACGGATCCATGAAGAACATCGTGGCTTGCTCACCCGGCTCGCCCTTGAAACGGATATAGGGCTTGATCACGAAGTTCGTGCCGGCCGCAGTCAACTTGTCGGCCAGGGCTTGCCAGGTGGCCATCGGAAGCACGGCGCCGAAGTGGCGCACGGGCACCTGGTGGTCGTCCACGGCGCTGGTGGCGCCGGCGCTGGTGCATTCTTCAGGCGACAGGTGGGCCACGATCTGGTGGCCGTAGAAGTTGAAATCCACCCAGTGTTCCGAGCTGCGACCTTCAGGACAGCCCAGCAATTCGCCGTAGAACGCGCGGGCTTCGGCGATGTCGCGCACCGGGAAGGCCAGGTGGAACGGCGGCAAGGTCGTTTGACCGGCGAGCGATTGGGCAGGAGCGGCGGCAGTTTCGGTGTTCATGGCGGGACTCTCAAAACAAGATTGAATAGGAACTGATGAACGTTAGTTTAGGAGCGTTTTTTTCGATTGAAAAATGATATTTTTTGGTTCTCACCATAAAATATATCGATGCTCAAAGAATTTGCGACCTTTATTGCTGTTGCCCGGGACGGCACGTTTACCGGTGCCGGGCAGCGCCTCGGGCTCACGCAATCGGCCGTGAGCGCCCAGATCAAGCGGCTCGAGGAATATCTGGGCGCACCGCTTTTCGAGCGCACGGCCAAGTCGGTGCAGCTCAATGCCTACGGCCGCGATGTGCTGCCCCAGGCCGAGACGGCGCTGGCACTGGTGGACCGAATGGGCGCAGGCGAAGAGCGCGCGCCGCGTTCGGGCCTGCTGCGCCTGGGTGCGATCACGTCGGCGCAGCAAGATATCGTCGTGGCCGCCGTGCGCATGCTGCGCGAAACGCATCCCGATGTGCGGGTGCGGGTGCTGCCTGGCGTGTCGCTGTCGCTGTTGGGGCAAGTCGACGCGGGCGAGATCGATCTGGCTGTGGCGATTTTGCCGCCGTTTGCGCTGCCACCCGAGCTGTATTGGACGCCGTTGCTGTCCGAGCCGATCGGCCTGGCGATGCCGGCGCATCTCGGCAATATGCCGTGGCGCGAGGCGCTCGCCACGCAGGCCTTCGTGCGCTACGACAAGGCCTCGTTCGGCGGCCGGCTGGTGGATATGTTCTTGCGCCGGCACCGCATTACGGTGATGGAGTCGGTGGAGCTGGATGATATCGACGCGATTGGCAACATGGTGCGCCAGGGTCTGGGCGTGGCATTGATGCCCCGTACGGCGCGTCTGGATATGACCGGCATCGGCTGGTCGGATCTGGACGAGCTTGCCTTCGAGCGCGAGATCGGCATCGTCGGGCGTAAGCGAGACGACGCGCAAGGCCTGGCAGCCACGTTTGCGGCGTGCCTGGTAGCGGCTGCGCGGCAGCGGTGATGCGAATGGGAACCGGCGCGCAGCGATTCGGATAGAACCCGACCCGGAACGATTCGTGCTGTAGACGACGCTTCAGAGCAACCTCGCGCACGCGCACAAAGGATCGTATATGGATGACACCACCCCCAGCATGTCCACGCTTTTTCAGCAGTTGGGATTGGACGACAGCGATGAAGCGATCGCTACGTTCATCAAGGACGGCCAACTGGCGTCGGACGTGAACATTGTGGATGCGCCGTATTGGAGCGACGCCCAGCGCCACTTCATCGGCGAGCAGCTTGGCGCTGATGCCGCATGGGCGATCATCGTCGATCAGTTGAACGAAGCGCTGCACGAGAATTCGGTCAAGCGACAAACGGGTCTGGACTGACGCGGGCGGCGCAATCCAGTCAGGCTCGTCCAGGTCGCACACGGGCTACAAGGACGTGACCGTAGCCGCGTTCGCCCGCCTCTTCCACCAATGCCGCTGTCCGGCAGGTGAATCACGACGCGGGCGTGTTGCATTGCAATAAGTAACCGCTCTTAGTGCTGTTTTTCTCACATTCGAGAATCGCGCATTGCGGTGACACTTGGTCCGCACGGGCCGCCACGTCGATTGCAGGCCCGATATTCGAGTCGAGTCTGAGAAATGAAAACGTTGAGTCTGAAGTCCAAGCTGCGATTGGCGATGGTGCTGCTGTGGATTGGGTTGTTGGCCCTGGGGGGCTGGTCGGCCATGAATGCGCGCGACATCATGATGCAGGAGCGTCGCGATGGCCTGGAGCGCATTGTGGAAGTGGCCAGCAGCATCGTGGGAGGCTTTGCCGCTCAGGTGAACAGCAACGCGCTGACGCTTGAGGAAGGCAAGAAACAGGCGCTCGATCAACTGCGCAAGCTGCGTTACGACAAAGACAACTTTGTCTTCGTGGTCGACTCGGCGCCGCTGCTGCTGATGCATCCCAACGGCACGTCGATCATCGGCAAGAACGTGGGCGACCGCAAGGACACCAACGGCAAGGCCTACTACCAGGAGATGGTGGACGTGGGCAAGCGCGACGGCCAGGGGTTTGTGGAATACATGGCCGCGAAGTCCACCAATGCCGAAGACCGCGCGCTCAAGATCAGCTTCGTGTCGTACTACCAGCCGTGGGACTGGTTCATTTCGTCGGGCGTACTGGTGGATGACGTGCAGACGGCGTTCTACAACAACCTGATCAAGGCGCTCATCATCCTGGCCGTGATTGGTGCCCTGGTGACGATCGTGATGACGCTGATCAACCGCAGCGTGACGCGCAGCCTGGGCGGCGATCCGTCGGAAGCGGCCGCGATTGCGCAACGCATCGCGTCGGGTGACCTCACGCAACGCGTCACGGTGGGCGCGAACGATACGTCGAGCATGATGTATGCGATGAGCCGCATGCAACACAATCTCGCCCAAACGATCGGCGCGATCCGTGAAGGCACGGATAGCCTAAACGTCGCTGCGCGCGAGATTTCGGCCGGCAACATCGACTTGTCGTCACGCACCGAAGAGCAGGCCGCCTCGCTTGAAGAAACCGCGGCAAGCATGGAAGAACTGACGGCCACCGTGCGCCAGAACGCCGGCAGCGCCGGTCAGGCGGCGACGCTGGCGCAAACGGCATCGGGCATTGCAGCCAAGGGCGGCGAGGTCGTGGGCAACGTGGTCACCACGATGGCCGGCATTACCGACAGCTCGCGCCGCATTGCCGAGATCATCAGCGTGATCGACAGCATTGCCTTCCAGACGAATATCCTGGCATTGAACGCGGCCGTCGAAGCCGCGCGCGCAGGTGAGCAGGGCAAGGGTTTTGCCGTGGTCGCCAGCGAAGTGCGCAATCTGGCGCAGCGCAGCGCGCAGGCCGCCAAGGAAATCAAGGCGTTGATCGACGATTCCGTGACGAAGGTGGATGCGGGGTCGACGCTGGTCAACCAAGCGGGCCAGACGATGGAAGAAATCGTCGAGGCGATCAAGCGGGTGACCGACATCATGGGCGAGATCACGGTGGCTTCCAATGAACAAAGCTCGGGCATCGAGCAGGTCAGCCTGGCGGTCACGCAAATGGATCAGATGACGCAGCAAAACGCCGCCCTGGTCGAAGAGGCCGCTGCCGTCACCGCCACCATGGAAGATCAGGTGATGCGCTTGCACGAGTCGGTGTCGGCCTTTAAAGTGCCCGGCGCTGACGCACAGGCCAACGCGCACGCCCCGGAGCGCGCGCAGATGACCGCCACGCGCGGCAAGTCGCCCGCCGCCATGTCGCTCGCGTTCGACCACTCGGGCGCCTGATCCCGCTAGTCACGGTCAGGAGGTGCGGCATGCAGCCGTCTCCTGGCCTTTTTCTTTTTCTGGTTCAAGGAATCTCGATGTCTGTTCGCTCGCCCCTCTCGCGTCGCCCCGTAGCGGCTCAAACCACCGCGGTCGTCGCCCTCGTCTCAACCCTCTTTGCCGCGCCTGCCGCACATGGCGCCGTAACCGCGTTCGACGTGCAGGCACGCGATGCACGGGCCCTGGAAGGGCGTGTGTTCGGTTCGGCCGGCGTGGCGGAGAAGATCTCCGGCGTGGCCACCATTGCGCTCGATCCGCAGGACGCGCGCAATGCCGGCATCGCCGATCTGAGCTTGGCACCGCGCAACGCCGCCGGCCGTGTGGAAGCACGCGCGGATGTGGTGATCCTGCGCCCCGCCAATCCCAACGGCACCCTGATCGTGGAAGCCCCGAACCGCGGCCGCAAACTGATCGGCGCCGTCGTCGACGAAGGCAGCGTGCCGGGCAGCAGCCGCCTGAAAGAAGCGGGCGACGCCGGCAATGGTTTCCTGCTCTCGCAAGGCTACACGTTGGCGTGGGTAGGTTGGCAGGAAGACGTGCCTGCCGACGCGGGCATGCGCATCGTGCTGCCCACGATCGAAGGCGTGACGGGCGCATCGCGCGATGAGTGGGTGTTCACGAAAGCGAGCGCCACCGAACGTGTGAACTTGAGCTATCCGGCTGCCACGCAAGCGCATGCCCGCTTGACCGTGCGCGCGCAGCGCCTGGATGCCCGCAGCAATCCCGCCGATCTGTCGTTTCGTTTTATCGATGACAACACGATCGAGATTGCACGGCCCAAAGACATGCCGGTCGATGCGATCTACGAATTCACCTATACCGCGCGCGATCCCAAGCCGATGGCGATGGGCTTTGCCGCGATCCGCGACGTGACCGCGTTTCTCACGCACGACGCCTCGTCCGCCAATCCCCTGGCGGTGAACGGCAAGCCTGCCATCGTCAAGACGATCGGCCTGGGTGTCTCGCAATCGGGCCGGGTGCTGCGCGACTACCTCTATCAGGGCTTCAATCAGGACGAGGCGGGACGGCAGGTGTTCGACGGGTTGCTCTTGCAGATCCCCGGCGCGCGCCGCACGTTCACCAATACCCGCTTCGCGCAGCTGTCGCGCAATCCCGGCCCGCACGCCGACGATCTCTATCCCGTGGATCAGTTCCCGTCGGCCTACGAGGTGAGCCGCGATCCGTTCACGGGAAAGCAGGATGGACTGCTGCAGCAATGCCGCGCAACCGATACGTGCCCGCGCATTGTGCAGATCGATTCCGAGTATGAGTTCTGGGCATCGCACGCCAGCCAGCTCGTGACCGATGGCCGCGGCCGCGATTTGCCTTTGCCCGCCGAGGTGCGCGCGTTCATGGTGGTGGGGTCGCAGCACTTTCCCAGCCCCGTCTCCAAAGCGATGCCGACCTGCGCATTGCCCACCAGCCCGGTCAATCCGGCGCCGGCCACTCGGGCCTTGTTGACCGCACTCAATCAATGGGTGACCGTGGGCACGCAGCCGCCGGCCAGTCGTTATCCGACGCGTGCACAGGGCACGTTGTCGACAGCTCAAGGGCTCTATCCCGCCATTCCCGGTTTGCCCTATCGCGCGGCGTACGTCGCTTCCCATCGCATCACCGACGGCGCGCGCCTGCCGATTGCGCAGGGCGAGTATCCGCTTTTCATGCCGCGTGTGGACGCGGATGGCAACGGCATCGGCGGACTGCGTTTGCCGATCGTGGCAGCGCCGCGTGGTACCTACGTCGGCTGGAATCCGAAGAGCAACAATCCGGAAGGGCTGTGCACGCAGATGGGCAGCGCCGTGCCGTTTGCGGCAACCCGCGCCGAGCGCATGGCGCGCAAGGATCCGCGCTTGTCGATCGAAGAGCGTTATGCGGACGACGCGGCGTATGTGGCCGCCGTCAAGGCCGCGGCCGACAAGCTGGTTGCGCAACGTTTGTTGCTGGCTGACGATGCGGCGGCTGCGGTGGCCGAGGCGCGCGCAGGAAAGCTCGCCAAGCTCGCGCCGTAAGTGTGAAGGCTGCGCCGCATCGGCAGGATGCGGTGCTGTCCAGTACCCGGTGCAAAGCGCGCGGCTGACAACCGTTTCTTCAGCCGTCGCGCCGCGCCGTGTGCGGTATCGTTGCTGCTTTGGGTGCGCCGATGAAGATGCGCAAGAAGGGCGACCTGCCCACCAAAATCTGTGCGCGCTGCGGCCTGCCGTTTACCTGGCGCAAGAAATGGGAAAAGGTATGGGATGAGGTGAAGTACTGTTCCGAGCGCTGCCGCCGCGGCGGCTGATGCGCGCAGTACGTACGCCCGCGGCCGGAAGCTTGCGCCGCACGCCTTTCCCTACTTGCCTTTGAACGCAGGCGGCCGTTTCTCCGCGAAGGCTTTCATGCCCTCAAGATAGTCGTCGGTATACCCCATCGTTTTCTGAATGCCGGCCTCGAGATCGAGTTGTTGCGTGAGCGTATTGGCCGCGCTGGCTTGCACCAGTTGCTTGGTGCCGCCGTACGCGCGCGTGGGGCCGTGGGCCAGGCGCTCGACGATGTCGTTCAGCATCTGGTCGTATGCCTCATCGGGAATGCACTTCCAGATCAGCCCCCAGGCCTCGGCTTGCGCGGCACTTACTGGTTCCCCGAACAGAAACGTGCCCATGGCGCGCGCCGTGCCGATTTGCCGCGGCAGAAAATAGGTGCCGCCGGCGTCCGGGACGAGCCCGATCTTGCTGAAGGCCTGGATGAATTTCGCCGACGCGACGGCAAACACCACGTCGCACGCAAGCGCCACACTAGCACCGGCGCCGGCGGCCACACCGTTGACCACCGCCACGACCGGGACCGGAAGCGCGCGAATGGTTTGAATCAAGGGCGCGTAGTGCGCCGTGAGTCCGGCGCTCAGGTCACGCCGCTCGCCTTCGGGTAGCGGCTTGCGATCGTTCAGATCCTGGCCCGCGCAAAATCCCCGTCCGCGGCCGGTAATGACCACCCCGCGCAGATCGGGCTGCTGTTGCAGGAAAGCAAAGGCGTGCTTGAGTTCGCCATGCATGGCATCGGTGAAACTGTTCAGTCGCTCCGGACGATCGAGCGTGAGCACGCCCACACCTTGTCGATAAGTGAAGGCGATCGCGTGATAGTGACCGTCATGGCCGGAACCTGGCGTCGCAGTAGAAGCCGTCGAACCATCGAAAGCAGAACCCGTCATGCCAGCGTCTCCAGAATACGGAAATGTTCGGACGTATCGCCCAGCAGCAATTCCACGGCGGTCAGGCGTTTGAAGTAGTCGCCGATTTCCATCTCGTCGGTCATGCCCATGCCGCCATGCAACTGTATCGCCTGCTCGCCGATGAAGCGGCCGGCGCGTGCGGTTTCGATCTTGGCCTGCGAAATCATTTTCGCGCGGCGCGACGCGTCGGTTTCAGAGAGCGCCGCGACGGCCACGTACGCCATCGACAGCGCCATCTCACTGGCCACGAGCATATCGGCCAGGCGATGCTGCAAGGCTTGAAACGCGGCTAGCGGCTGGCCGAACTGGCGGCGGTCTTTGAGGTAGGCCGCAGTGAGGTCGATGGCTCGCCGCATGGCGCCGGCGGCCTGGAGGCAGAGTGCAGCGATGCCCCACTCGATGGCGGTGGCGAGCACCCGGTCGGCTTCGCGGCCATCCACCAACAATGCCCCGTGCGGCACATGCACGTTCTCGAACACGATATCGGCACAGCGGCTGCGGTCGAACGTGGGCACATCGCGCACGCGCACCTGGCCGGTATCGGCAGGCACCACGAAGAGCGCCGTACGGCCTTCTTCGGTGCGTGCCGACACAAGCCAATGCGTGGCGGCCGCGCCATGCCACACCTGCTTTTTCATGCCGGTGAGGCGATAACCATCGGGCGCGGCGGTCGCATGCATCGACATGGGCCGGGTGTGATAGCGGCGATTGGGCTCTTGATAAGCCACCGCGAGAACCACGGTGCCCTGCGCCACGCCCGGGAGCAGGGCCGCTTGCTGCGCGTCGTTGCCCGCCGCCCCGATCAGCGCCGCGCCCATGACGGCGCTGGGAATCACCGGTTCATCGACCAGGCCGCGGCCGAGCGCCAGATGCACGGGCACCAGGGTGGAGGGGTCGTCGCCGAAGCCCTCGTACTCGGGCGCGATCGTCAGGCCCAGCACCCCCATGTCGGCTAACGTTTCCCACGCATTCGTGTCCACCCGCGCTTGTGCCTCGCGTGCGCGGCGTTTCGGCATCGTCCATTCGGACTGCACCAGACGCTCCAGGCTCTCGGCCAGCATGCGCTGCGATTCGCTATATACGAAATCCATGGTTGTGTTCTCGCTTGGTTTCTTATCGATCCGGCGCGGCTATCACAGGCCCAGCAGCATCCGCGCGATGATGTTCTTCTGCACCTCGGTGGAACCGCCATAGATGGTGGTCTTGCGCATATCGAGATAGCCGGCCCCCATGGCGAAGGCTGGGTCGCGGTCGGGCGCATCGTGCGTCTCGTCCGCGGTCATCCAGCGCGGGTCGTAGGCCCACGCCTCGGGCCCGGCGGCTTCCATCTGCAGGCGCGCAAGCTGTTGCTGGATCTCGGAGCCGCGGATTTTCAGGATCGACGCTTCCGGCCCCGGCGCGCCATCATGGGCGGCGGCCACGCGCAGCAGCAGCATTTCCAGCGCGGCGATGTCGATCTCGACTTGCGCGATCTTGTCTTTCATCCGCACGTCGTCGGCCACTGCGCCGTCACCGGTTTGATGATGACGGCAAAGCGACTTGAGCACCTCAAGTTCGCGATAGCAATGCCCGAGGCCGGCGATGCCCGTGCGTTCATGGCCCAGAAGATACTTGGCGTAGGTCCAGCCCTGGTTCTCCTCGCCGACGCGATCGGCGACCGGCACCCGCACGTTTTCCAGCCAGACTTCGTTGATATCGTGGCCACCGTCCAGCGTGGTGATGGGTCGCACAGTGACGCCCGGGGCGCGCATGTCGATCAGCAGCATTGAGATGCCGCTTTGCTTCTTCGCCTGCGGATCGGTGCGCACCAGGCAAAACATCCAGTCGGCGTACTGCGCCAGCGTGGTCCAGGTCTTTTGCCCGTTGACGATGTAGTGGTCGCCGTCGCGTTCGGCGCGGGTGGTGAGCGAGGCGAGATCCGATCCGGATCCCGGTTCGGAGTACCCCTGGCACCACCAGTCCTGCATGGCGACGATGCGGGGCAACAGGCGGGCCTTCTGGTCGTCGCTGCCGTACTTCAGCAGCACGGGGCCGATCATGGTAAGACCGAACGGCAAGAGGCGCGGCGCGCCGGCCTTGTAGGTTTCCACCTCGAAGATCAGCCGTTCCATGGCATTCCAACCGGTGCCGCCATGCTCGGCGGGCCAATTGGGGGCGCCCCAGCCTTGTTCGAACAGCGCCAGATGCCAACGCACATAGTCGTCTTTGTCGAGCCGCTGATGGCGTACCACCTTGTCGCGGATATCCGCCGGCAGTTTCTCGGCCACGAATGCGCGCACCGCGTCGCGAAAGGCGCGCTCTTTGGGCGTCCAGTTGAGATTCATGATGTGTCTCCTCTTTTTTTAATCTAGTCGCAGGGTGGGGTATCGCGCAATGTCCCTTTTTGGAAGACCCGCTTATGCTGGGGCGAACCGTGGCCGTCACGGGGCGTCACGGGGCGTCGCGGGCGCGGGGTGGTCGGGTGCGGGCCGCTGCCGACCTGGCGCTTCGTGTGCCTGAAAGGCCCGCTTAAGCAATGAAGAATGGTCAAGGCCACGAGCGATACGCAAAACTGAACGTTCCGTTCCTCTCTTTTGAAGACGAACCATGCCGAACACTGAGTCTGCAGCGGCGCCGCAGGGTGCCGATCTGCATTACCGCACTGCGCTGGACAGCGGGCAGTTCCTGATCCAGCATTGCGTGGCCTGCGATCGAGCGGTGTTTTTCCCGCGCATGCTGTGTCCGCATTGCGGCAGCCTCGAACTCCAATGGGTAGCGCCCACCGGCGCGGGCATCGTCTACTCGACCACCGTGGTGCGCCGCAAGGCAGAAGCCGGCGGCGACTACAACGTGGCACTGATCGACCTGCAGGAAGGCGTGCGTGTGATGTCGCGGGTGGAAGGGCTGCCGGCGGCTGATGTGCGCATCGGCATGAAAGTGCAGGCCCGCGTCGATCAGGTCGACGGACACGGCTTGCTGATCTTTACCCCCCAGGGAGCACAGCAGTGACGCTCGAATCGTTGAGAGGCGCCGTCGCGATCGCAGGTGTGGGACAGGCCGGCCTGGGCGATGCCACCGGCTTTACCGAAATGGAGATCCTCGTGCAGGCGGCACACCGCGCGGTGGCCGATGCCGGCCTGACCATGCAGGAGATCGACGGCATCTGCACCGCCAGTGTGGCGGCCACCATGTGGGTGATGCCGGTGATCGAGCATCTGGGCATCCGGCCCACGTTCATCGACAGCACCATGCTGGGCGGATCGAGTTTCGTGGCGCACATCATGCCGGCGATTCAAGCTCTGGCAAGCGGGCAGTGCAACGCCGTGCTGGTGTGCTACGGCAGCACGCAGCGCACGTCTACCGTCAATCGGGCGGAGGTGGGCCGCATGCGCAAGCACATGGATCCGCAGCCGTACGAGGCGCCGTACGATCCATTGTCGCCGATCAGTTCCTATGCGTTGGCGGCGGCGCGGCACATGCATCAATACGGCACGACGCGCGAGCAGCTGGCCGAGGTGGCATTGGCTGCCAATCAGTGGGCCCAGCGCAATCCGGAAGCGCTGGCGCGCGAGCCACTCACGCTGGACAAGATTCTCGGCGCGCGCATGGTGTCGGATCCCCTGACGGTGCGCGATTGCTGTCTGGTGAGCGATGGCGCAGGCGCCTACGTGCTCGTGCGTGCCGACCGCGCGCGCGATCTGCCGCAGAAGCCCGTATATGTGCTGGGCAATGCGACGGCAGTGTGGAATCGCCAGATATCGTCGATGGACGATCTCACGATCACCGCCGCGCAGGCGTCCGGCCGGCGCGCGTTTGTGATGGCGGGCGTCACACCTGCCGATATCGATGTGGTGGAGGTGTACGACGCCTTCACGATCAACACCATCCTGTTTCTCGAAGACCTGGGCTTCTGCAACAAGGGTGAAGGCGGTGCGTTCGTGAGCGGCGGTGCGATCGCGCCCGGCGGACGGTTGCCGGTCAACACCAATGGCGGCGGATTGTCGTGCATCCACCCTGGCATGTACGGCATCTTCATCATGATCGAAGCCGTGCGGCAACTGCGCGGCGCGGCCGGCGACCGGCAGATCGGCGATGCGCAACTCGCGGTCGTGCACGGCAACGGCGGCACGTTGTCGAGCCAGTCCACCGCTGTTCTGGGGAGTGCCGCCACCCTTTGATTCGACGACGCCCATCGCACTCGATTGCGGTGGCACATAAAAACAACCCCATCATGGGTTGAGGAGACAGGGCATGACGTTCAAGGGCATTGCGGCCGGATTGGCCGTGGCAGTCACGTGGATGACAGTACCCGCGGCGCACGCCGCCGATTGGCCCGACAGGCCCATCCGGCTGGTGGTGGGCTATGCGCCGGGAGGGCCGGTGGATACCACCGCCCGCGTCTTCTCGAAGTATCTGGGCGACAAGCTCGGGCAAGCCGTGGTGGTGGAAAACCGTTCGGGCGCGAGCGGCATCATCGGCGCGCAAGCCGTGGCCAATGCACCTGCCGATGGCTATATGCTCTACTTCGCGGCCAGTCCCACCATGACGATGTCGCCGCTGGTGCAGAAAACGGAAAACTTCGATCCGCGTCGCGATTTCAGCTATCTGGGGTTGATCGTCAACTACACGAACGTGCTTGTCATCGGCCCGCAGTCGCCGGCCACGTCGGTAAAGGAACTCGTCGACGCGGCCCGCGCCAATCCCCAGGGGGTGTCGTTTGGTTCGGCCGGTATCGGGGCATCGAATCATCTGTCGGCCGAGCTCATGAAGATCAAGTCGAACGTGCCCATGCTGCATGTGCCGTATCGCGGCAATTCGCCGGCAATGATGGACGTGGTGAGCGGCAAGATCACCTTCATGTTCGATATCACCAGCACGGCGATTCCGTTCATCAAGAGCGGTAAGGCGCGCGCGCTGGCGGTGACTTCGCGCACGCGCAATCCCGAGCTGCCCGATGTGCCCACGATGATCGAAGCGGGCATCCCGGATTACGAAGTGACCGGCTGGTATGCGCTCGTGGGTCCCAAAACCTTGCCGGCGAACATTGCCGCCAAACTCACGCAGGCCTTGGCCGATGTGTCCGCCGATCCCGCCTTCAAGAAGTCGATGATCGACGGCGGCTACACCATCGACAACGGTGGGCCGGCCGTCTTGCAAAAGCGTGTTGCCAACGAGTACGCGCTATGGGAAGACGTGATCAAGAAAGCCGGCATCAAGGCGGAGTGATGGCGCAGGCGCTATTCGATCTTGATATCGGCGGCTTTGATCACGCGGGCCCATTTGGTCAGTTCGGCGACAATGAACTGGCCGAATTCGCTCGGGCTCCCCGGCCTGGGCTCCGCGCCTGCCGCGATCATGTTCCTGGCCAGTTCCGGATCGGACATGACCGCCACCAGATCGGCATTGACCCGATCGATGACCGCCTTTGGCGTTTTGGCCGGCGCGAGCAACCCCGTCCACGAATACGCTTCGTAGCCGGCCAGGCCTTCGGCGGCGATCGTCGGCACGTCGGGGACCAACGCCGACGGCTCAAGATTGCCCACGCCCAGTGCCCGCACCCGGCCTGTCTTGATGTGCGGCACGGCACTCGGACCGTCGGCAAACATCACCTGTACCTGCCCCCCCAGCAGATCCTGCATGGCAGGCGCGCTGCCGCGATAAGGCACATGCTGGATCTTGATGCCCGCCATGCTGTTGAAGAGTTCGCCTGCCAGGTGCGTGCCGCCGCCCGTGCCCGACGAGCCGAAGGAGAGCTTGCCCGGATTCGCCCGGGCGTAAGCGATCAGATCTTTCACGCTCTTGACCGGCAACGACGGGCTGACCACCAGGATGATCGGAAAGATCGCCACCATGCCCACGGGCGCGAAGTCTCGCGTGACGTCATAGCTCAGATCGCTGCGCAAGCTGGGCAGCACCGTGTGATGGATCGACGCGAAAAAGAAGGTGTAGCCGTCGGGCTCGGCGCGTACGGCCAGTTGCGCGCCCACGATACCGCCGGCCCCGGCTTTGTTGTCGACCACGGTAGGTTGGCTCCACCGCCGACCCAGGGGCTGCGTGACGAAACGCGCGGTGACGTCCACCGGGCCACCTGGCGGAAAGGGCACCACGAAGTTCACGGCATGGGTGGGCCAGTCGGCAGCGCGCGCCCATGTGGGCAACATGGCGCTCCCGCACGCGGCAGCCAAAGCGGTCAGCATGTGACGGCGATTGAGGTCGGTCATGATTGTGGTCTCCATATGAGTGCCGCTTGCCCATCGCCGGGTGACGCTGGGGGGCCGCATCCCGTTCGTCGCGCCACAGTCGGGCACGACAGAAAGCCATTATTTACCGCGCATCGCCACTCGGGTTCTGGCTTTGCGAAACCCCGCCTTTGTGGCCGCCGATATGCCGTAGCGCAGGCGTTGCCGTTCGCTCTTGCCATACCGCGGGACGGCACGATCGCCTTATCCGAAGGGTTGCGATTCATGGAGTCGAACGCGTGAAATACGACACGATCAAGCAGTGGGACTTTCCCACGGTCAAGCAGACCTATACCGAGAAGGACACCATCCTGTACGCCTTGGGCATCGGGCTCGGCGCGGATCCGATGGATACGCGGCAACTGGCCTATGTGTATGAAGCAAACCTGCGCGCGTTTCCCACGCAGAGCGTGGTGCTCGCATATCCCGGTTTCTGGATGCGCGATCCGCGTGCCGAAATCGACTGGGTGAAGCTGGTGCACGGCGAGCAGCGCTTGCAGATGCACCGCCCGTTGCCGGCCGCCGGCACCGTCACGGCACGCACACGCGTGACGCATGTCATCGACAAGGGGGCCGATCGCGGCGCGCTGGTCGTGAGCGAACGCACGCTGCTGGGCCCGGATGGCGAGAAGATCGCCACGATTTCGCAAACCACGTTCTGCCGTGGCGACGGTGGATTCGGGCAGGGCGACGAGAGTCCGCCGCCACTGCCTGCCACCCCCAACACACCGCCCGACCAAACCGTCACGCTGGCGATCTCGCCGCGCGCCGCACTCATCTACCGGCTCTCGGCCGATCCCAATCCGCTGCACATCGATCCCGAGGTCGCCCGGCAGGCCGGCTATCCGCGGCCGATCCTGCATGGGTTGGCAACGTACGGCGTGGCGGCACAGGCGGTCGTGCAAGCCTGTTGCGGGCACGACGCGCAGCGCTTGACGGGTCTGGACCTGCGGTTTTCGGCGCCCGTTTACCCGGGCGAGACCTTGGCCGTGGACCTCTGGCAAGATGGACCGGGACGGGTGCGCCTCCTGGCGCGCGTGCCGGCGCGAGACAAGGTCGTGCTCAGTCACGGCACGGCGACCTATCACGAAGGAAGTCAATGACGACGACACGCAGCAGTCCGCTTTCCGATATTCGTGTGCTGGACCTGAGCCGGATTCTCGCCGGCCCGTGGTGCACACAAAACCTCGCCGATCTGGGCGCGGATGTCATCAAGGTCGAAAAGCCCGGGAGCGGCGACGACACGCGCGGCTGGGGACCACCGTATCTGAAAAACGATGCAGGGCAGGACACCTCCGAGGCGGCGTATTACCTGAGCACCAATCGAAACAAGCGCTCGATCGAAGTGGATATCGCCACCGCCGAAGGTGCCGATCTGATCCGTGAACTGGCGCGCAAGAGCGACGTGCTGGTCGAGAACTACAAAGTGGGCGGCTTGAAGAAATACGGCCTGGATTACGACGTATTGAAGGCGATCAATCCGGCGTTGATCTACTGCTCGGTGACCGGCTTCGGGCATGATGGCCCGTATCGCGAGCGGCCGGGCTACGACTTCATGATCCAGGGCATGGCCGGACTGATGAGCATCACCGGCGAGCGCGACGACCTGCCGGGCGGCGGCCCGCAAAAGGCGGGCGTGGCCGTCACCGACATCGTCACTGGCATGTACGCATCCGTCGCCATCCTGGGCGCCCTGGCCGAACGGCATCGCAGCGGGCTTGGGCAGCATCTCGACATCGCCTTGCTCGACTGCCATGTGGCCATGCTCGCCAACCAGAACGCCAACTTCTTCAATTCCGGTGTGGCGCCTAAACGCGCGGGCAATGCGCATCAGAATGTGGTGCCCTATCAGGTGTTTGCCGCGAGCGACGGCCACCTCATCGTGGCGGTGGGCAACGATAGTCAGTTTCGCGCCTTCTGCGCCATCATTGGTGCCGTCGAGCTTGGTACCGATGCACGCTATGCGACCAATAAGCAGCGTGTGATCAATCGTGTGGCGCTGATCGAGCAATTGACGGCGATCATGGCGGCGGGCAAGCGCGACGACTGGCTGCAAAAGCTCGAAGCCGTCGGGGTGCCGTGCGGGCCGATCAACGATATCGAACAGGTCTTCGACAACCCGCAGGTGCAGGCGCGCGGACTGCGCCAGGAGATGACGCATCCCCTGGCCGGACGCGCGTCGGTTACCGCCAGCCCATTGCGCTTTTCCGAGACGCCCGTGCAATATCGCCGCGCGCCGCCGCTGCTCGGCGAGCACACGGAAGAGGTGTTGCGCGAGGTGCTGGGGATGGATGCAGCGAGCGTTGCCGCTTTCGAGCGTTCGGTGTGAGGCGGCACACTTGGCTGAATTGCCGCTCAGACGTTGGCCGGCAATGTCTTCAAGCATCGCGCAGGCGAGCGGCCAATCACCGCAAACTGCACCACGAAGAATACGCTGGATGCCCACAGGCACGCGTCGACGCCGAAGCGTGCCGCGAGCAGCGCGCCGATTCCCGCGCCGATGGGGCGCGAGCCGTAGGTGGCTGCAAGAATGACCGACGACACACGACCCAACATCGCGTTGGGCGTGATCGTCTGCCGAAGCGTGGTGGTGGCGATCGTCCATAAAATCGGACCGGCACCGAACAGGAACATGGCTATGGCAGGGGTGCTCGGCGCGGCCATCTTCGACGTCGTCAGCATCAGCAGCGACGCCAGCAAGGCACTTGCCGGACCGACCATGATCATCGTGCCGAACGACACGCGTTTCGATAGCGCCGGTGCAAGCAGGGCGCCGGCGACCATCCCCGCGCCGTAGCAGCCCAATGTCAGCCCGACCCCAGTCGCATTCAATCCGAGCCGGTCGATCGCGTACGCCACATACATCGCCTGCAGAATGAACCACGCGGTATTGAAGAGCGTCGATCCAATCAATAGCGGTCGCAGCAGCGGGTGGGTCCACACGAATGCCGCGCCGTCGCGCAGGTCGTGCCAGACGTGCTTGCGAGGCGGTTGGCGTCGCGTGTGTGCATAGGGTGACGACGATGCAGCGGAATCAGCGGATGCCGGCGAAGCGGCGGAAGCAGGCGACAGGAATCCGCCGGTCGTGGCGTGCGGCAAGCGCAGCAACAGCAACAGCGCGACGATCGAGAGCGCGGTCGCCAGCACATATGCGGCCGGCGCCCCCATCATGCCGACCAAGCTTCCTCCGGCGGCCGGCCCCGCCACAAACGCGGTGCTGCGTGCCAGTTCGATCGAACGATTGGCAGCAGTCAATTGCGCGCGCGGCACCAGTTGCGGCACCAATGCGGGCGCTGCCACGCTATAGAGCACTGTGCCGGCGGCGCCGACGAATCCTAGCAAGGCCAACCCATACAGCCCGAGCGCTTGCGCCGCCAGCAATGCCACAATGGCAAGGAGGGCGCCCGCGCGCAACGCTTCGGCAGTCACCATCAGCGTGCGCCGGGCGTAACGATCCGCGAGTACGCCTGCCGGTAGCGCGAAGAGCAGGAAGGGTAGCGTTTGCGCGGTTTGCAGCGCCCCCGTTTGGGCGGCCGTGGCGCCGAAGGCCAGCACCGCCGCGAGCGGGGCAGCGGCCAGCGCGATTTGTTCGGAAAACTGCGCAGCGAAGTTGGATTGCACGAGCCGGCGAAACGCCGTGGCGCCAGTGCGGGAGCGTTGTTCGTCAACGGTAAGGGGGTGGGGAATCATGACGGCACCGAGTAGAGGTGACGCCAGTGTGGCGGGTACGGAAGTTACGCACACTCCGATTCTTGCGATGGCATGAGACGTTGCGGCCGAACGGCCAACGTACTCGAAGAACAGTTGAAGAGGGATGCGGCACTGGCGTCTCACCGTGCTTGAAACGTCCCTCAGCGGCTGCTTTCAGCTTCCCGTCATGAAACTATCATGAACGTCAGTCAGTATGGCGCACCTTCATACTCGCACGCACGCCGTCACATGCCCCGCTATCCGCTGCCTTTCCGTTTTCTACCGACCTCCATCGCGCGCGGCCTGATCGTTTGCGCAATCACGCTGCCGCTGGCAGCCTGCGGTGGCGATGACGACGATGCGCCCGCCACGCCGCCCGTGACAGCGCCGGAAACGCCCATCGTGACGCCGCCGGTGGTCGTGCCGCCGGAGACCACGCCGCCGGTCACACCGCCGCCTGTGACCGAAACGCCGGCACCCGAGCCCGAACAACCGCAGCCGGAACCCGAGCCCGAACCGGAAGTGCCCGTGGAAGCCACCCCGCAAACGATCTCCCTCGCCTTTGCGGGCCGTTATTCGGCAGGCGCCTTCGGCGTGAGCGCGGCAGAAATTCCCGCGTTCGATCCGGCGAACAAACGCACGTTCATCGTCAACGCCCAGAAGGGCATGGTCGACGTGCTGAACACGCTCGACCCCGCCAATCCCACCTTGATCGGCTCGATCGACGCCACGAGCATCGCCCCGGGCGCCACCGTCAACAGTGTGTCGCTGCGCGATGGCATCGTTGCGCTCGCCATCGAATCGGCCGTGAAAACCGATCCGGGATTCGTCGCGTTCTACCGCGCCGATACCCTGGCAAAACTCAGCCAGGTGGGCGTGGGCGCGTTGCCCGATATGCTCACCTTTACCCCCGACGGCAAGTATGTGCTGGTTGCCAACGAAGGCGAGCCTAGCGACGATTACCAGATCGATCCGGAGGGGTCGGTCAGCATCATCGATGTGAGCGACCTCAATGCGCCGACGGCACGCGTCGCCGCATTTACGCCGTTCAACAGCAAGGCGGCCGAGCTGCGCGCCGCAGGCGTACGCATCTTCGGCCCCAATGCCACGGTGGCGCAGGATGTGGAACCGGAGTACATCGCCGTATCCGCCGATAGCCGCACCGCGTGGGTCGCGCTGCAAGAAAACAATGCCCTGGCGCGTATCGACATCGGCAGCGCTACGGTCACGGCCATCTCGGCGTTGGGTTTCAAGGATCATGGTCTGGTAGCCAACGCGCTGGACGCCAGCGACGAACCGGTCGGCATCAACATCCGCACCTTCGCCGGCGTGAAGGGCATGTACATGCCCGATGCCATCGCTTCCTATGCGGTGGGCGGCAAGACCTATCTTGTCACCGCCAATGAAGGCGATGCGCGGGCTTGGGGTGAAGACAATCCGGACTACTTCGGTGGCTTTGACGCAAGCAAGGGCTTCGTTGAAGAGTTCCGCGTGAAGCATCTGGTGCACCGTAGCGGATTCGATCGCCGCCGCGGCGACGATCTGCCGCCGCAATTGCGCGCGTTGGCGGCCGGCGCATTGCTCAACCCGGATGTCTTCGCTTATTGCGGCGCCAAGCCCGGCGATCCCGGCAAATGCCGTGATGACGATGTGCTGGGCCGTCTCAATGTGACGTGGACGATGGGCTATCGCCAGGATGCCAACGGCAATCCGGTCATGTTCAATGCCGCCGGTGCCCAGGATGCAGGCGGCGACCGGTTGATGTACGACGCGCTGTATGCCTTCGGCGGTCGTTCGTTCTCGATCCGTGATGAGGATGGTGCTTTGGTGTGGGACTCCGGTGCACAGTTCGAGCGCTATCTGGCCGGCGACACGTGCAAGGTGGGCCCCAACCGCGATATCGACTGCAAGCTGTATTTCAATTCGGGCCACGATGAGGGCGATGCGCAAGATTCGCGCAGCGATGCCAAAGGCCCCGAGCCCGAAGGCGTGGCCTTGGGCAAGATCGGCAACAAAACCTTCGCCTTCATCGGCCTGGAACGGATGGGCGGCATCATGGTCTACGACGTCACCGATCCCACTGCACCCACCTTTGTCGACTACTACAACACGCGCAGCGACTGGACGACTGCGGATCCGTCGACGGTCCTGAGCACCGTGGGCGACCTGGGGCCGGAAGGATTGACGTTCGTGTCGGCCGCCCAGTCACCCACGGGCAACGCCTTGTTGATCGTCGGCAATGAAGTCAGCGGCACGACGGCGGTGTACACCATCGCGCAGACGTTGGCGCCTTGATTGAAGCGGATACTCGCTTACTTGAAAGCAGACGCCCGCTTACGCGACCGGCGCTTCGGCACCGGGCGCGTCCTGATGGCCATAGGCGCGCCGCACGTGCTCCAGAAAGGCGCTCATCGCTGCGCTGGCGTGACGTCGATTCGGATAATAGAGATACCAGCAGGGCAAGGTGGGGCTCCAGTCTTCCAATAGCCGCACCAGCTTGCCCTCACGTACCGGCTCGCTGACGTAATCCTCTAGTAGATGGGCCACCCCCTGGCCGGCCAGGGCAGCCTGCAGTTCCTGATGTGCCGAGCTCAATGTGAGGCGGCCCTGCGGCACGACGTTCAACGACGTGCCGTCTTTTTCAAACGCCCATGAGACGAGCGTACCGCCCGGAAATCGGCGGCGGATCGCATCGTGCGCGGCGAGCGCATCGGGTACTGCAGGCACGCCGCGGCGCTGCACGTACTGCGGCGAGGCCACGATGGCATAGCGCAACGGTGGCCCCAAGGGCATGGCGATCATGTCTTGCGCGAGCTGCTTGCCGAACCGTACCCCGGCATCGAATCCCTGCTCCACGATATCCACCATCGCCGCATCGCTAATGAGTTCGACCTTGACGTCGGGATGTACCTGCATGAAGTCGAAGACGAGCGGACAAAGCACATGATCGACTGCGGGTCCGGGCGCGTTGATCCGCAAGGTGCCCGTCGGGCTGGTGCGCAACTGATCCAGGTCATTGACCGCGACATGGATGTCGCGCAGCGCCGGCGCCAGCCGATCGAGCAGCCGCGCGCCGGCCTCGGTCGGTGCCACGCTGCGCGTGGTGCGATTGAGCAACCGTATCCCCAATGACGTCTCGAGTGCATTCATGCTTTGGCTCAGTGCCGAGGTCGATATGCCGCGCTCACTGGCCGCCGCGCGAAAACTGCCGCAGCGCACGATCGTGGCGAAAATCTCGAGGCTATCAAGTCGAAGCTGTGCCATTGCGCAGTTCTGCTCATCGATTCGTTAAGGGTGAGGCATCTTATCAATGCCGGTTGTGGCTGTCATAGTGCCAGCGAATAGGGGTGAGGGTCACCAACCACCCCACGCGGCATGGCATGACACCGTGTCGCGGTCACGGCATCGCACGCTGCATAAGTCGTGAACTTGCCGCGAAACCGGTCAACGCGCCGAGTATCGACGCGCTCACCTGATGTCTTCGCTGAAATCGGAGAACCCTGATGCACGAATCGCTTCTGTCGATCAATCGCCGCAAAGTAATGCTGTCCGCGGCAGCCGCCGGCGTGTCTGGCCTGGTGCTCGGCCGCGCGTTTGATGCGCCTGCTCTCGCGCAGGGCGCCGCGACTCCAGTGGCACACTCAATGTCGAACGCGGCCCACTACCACTTTAGTGTGGGCGATATCAAAGCGACCGTCGTCAGCGATGGTTTGATTGGCGGCCCACCGAGGATTTATGCCAGCGATGCGCCGGAACTGGAGCTGAGCGAAGCGCTGCGGCAGGCGTTTCTACCGTCGGATTATCTGACGCTCAATCTGAATACGTTGCTGATCGAGACGGGCGGACGTCGCATCTTGCTGGAAGCGGGGGCGGGTCAGACGATGGGTCAGCATGGTGGGAAGCTATTCGCCAATCTGGCTGCGCTTGGATGGCGCCCAGACGATATCGATGTGATTGTCGTCTCTCACACGCACCCCGATCATGTCGGCAATCTTCGCGCGGCAGATGGGAGCAAGGCCTTTCCTCGAGCGACCGTGTTTGCGCCCCGCGCCGATTGGGATTTCTTTGTACGCAGTGAACCGGATCTCTCGTATATGCCGGTGCCGGAGGATTTTCGGCGCCGCTTCGGCGCGGCCATCAAGCGCAGCCTCGAACCGATTGCCAAGGATGTCGAACTCTTTGACGCCGGAACGGAGATCGTCCCGGGCTTGACCACCCTGGTCGCGGCAGGCCACACGCCGGGCATGGCCACTTTTCTTGTTCACTCCGGCGATGCTCAACTGTTATTGACAGCCGACCTTGCGTATCACCCGGTGGTCAATATCGACCACGCCTGGTTGCCAGGCCCTGATCGCGCTAAGGAGACCGCGCAAGCGGCGCGGCAACGCATCTTCGATCGCGCGGCGAGCGAGCGCATGCTCGTGCTCGGCTTTCACTATCCCTTTCCAGGCTTGGGCCGCATGCTCAAACTCGATCATGGCTACGCGTGGGTGCCTGCCCAGTGGCAGGTGTGAGGCACGTATGCCTCACACCGCCGCCGCCACCTGCGCCGGCGCCCGTTTGATCACGGCATAAATCAACGCCGTCACAACGCTGCCCGCAAGGATGGCGAGGATATACATCCACGGCCGGTTCATCGCCCCCGGGATCAGCAGCACGAAGAAACCCCCGTGCGGCGCGACCAGACGGCAGCCGGCCCAGGCCACCAACGCCCCCGTGACGATGCCCCCGATGACGCTGGCCGGAATCACACGCAGAGGATCTTTTGCGGCAAACGGAATGGCGCCTTCCGAGATGAAGCACATCCCCAGAATGCCGGCGGCCTTGCCGGCTTCGCGTTCGCGTGGGTCGAACTTGCGCTGGGCAATCAGCGTGGCGAGCGCCATCCCGATCGGGGGCACCATGCCGGCTGCCATCGTGACGGCCATGGGGCCATGAACGTTGGAGGCCAACAATCCCACTGTGAAAGCGTACGCAGCCTTGTTGATGGGGCCACCCAGGTCGATACACATCATCGCGCCCAGCAGCACACCCAGCGCGATCGCGTTGGTGGTGCCCATATTGTTCAGAAACGCGGTAAGCGACGCCAGGATGAGGGCGACCTGGCCACCGACGAGATAGATCATCACCATGCCGGTGATCAGGCTGGCCACAAGCGGAATGATCAGAATGGGCTTGAGGGCCTCGATGCTCGCCGGCAAATGCAAGTGCTTGCTGATGAGCCTGGCGCAATAGCCACCGATGAAGCCCGCCAGAATGCCACCGATAAACCCGGCGCCCAGGCTGCCGGCCAGCGCGCCGCCGATCATGCCGGGGGCGAGTCCGGGCCGGTCGGCGATGGAGTACGCGATGTAGCCTGCCAGCACGGGAATCATCAGCAAGAATGCGGCATCGCCCGTTTGCTTGAGCGCGGCAGCCAACGTGCCGGGCTCCTTGAACGCTTCGATGCCGAATACGAACGACAACGCGATCAGCAGGCCACCTGCAACGACCATCGGCAACATGTACGACACACCAGTGAGCAGGTGCTTGTAGAGGCCCAGGCCTTCACGCGCTTCCGAATCCTTGCCCGCACGATCCGGGGCTGGCGTGTCGCCCGCGGCAGGTGCGCTTACGCGCCCTTCGGCCAGCGCACGCTTCAGCGTGCCCGCACCGTCTTTCAGCGCGACGCCCGTCTTGCAGCGATAGATGCGCTTGCCCGCAAAGCGCGCGGTATCGACTTCGATGTCCACGGCGAGCAGCACCACATCGGCGGCGGCGATATCTTCAGGCGTCAAGGGATTGCGCGCGCCCACCGAGCCGCGCGTTTCCAAGGCCAGCTGGATACCGTTTTCGCGCGCCGCCTGCTGCAACGCTTCGGCGGCCATGAAGGTATGGGCCACCCCGGTGGGGCATGCAGTAATGGCGACGATGCGGGGTACGGCATCCTTTGCCGGTGACGTGGGCAGGTTGGCGCCGTCGTTGCCCTCAGCCGGGGCCGCCGGGGCGATCCGAGCGCGATCGGCAGCGGCCTGCAGGAATGCACCCGGGTCCTTCAGCGCTTCTGCAGGCGTGGCGGACACGCTGGCAAGGCCCGCCAACGGGCCATGTCGATCGGCGCCGGCTCCCACATAAAGCACCCAGTCGGCGGCGGCGATATCTGCAGCGTTCAGCGGCGCGCGGGCCGTGGTTTGGTGAGCCGCACGCACCTCGAATGCCGATTGCCATCCGAGCCGTTGCGCGGCGGCATGCAGCAGGCGCGCAGTGATGCCGTTGGCGATCTCGCCGTCCGGGCCGGCGGATACGATGACGATATTCATGGTTGTCTCGTCCATGTTGTCGATGGTGTTGAATCGATCGCCGATACGACGACGTGTTGTTCGATGCGATGCAGGGCGGGCACATCGGGCAAACCGAACCCGACTTGCGTGACCGCGTACGTGCCGCAGGCGGCCGCCAGGCGCAAGGTGTCTTCAGGCGGGCGTTGCTGTGTGAGTGCGTGCACCATCCCGGCCAACAGGGTGTCGCCGGCACCCACGGTGCTCTGCACGTCGACGGCGGGCGGCACAGCGTGCCAGCCGCCGGCCGCCGTCAGCCAGGTGACCCCGGCTGCTCCGTCGGAGACGACGACATTGGCCACGCCGTCCTGCACCAGGCGCATCGCAGCGGTGTGCCAGGCGGCGCGGTCGTGCGTGGGCAGTCTGAGCGCCGCGACCAGCTCTTCCACATTGGGTTTGATCAGCCAGAGGCCTGTTGCCAGCACGGCGGCCAGCGCCGCGCCGCTGGTGTCGATCGCAACATGCGGATTGAGCGGTTTGAGGCGGGCGAGCAGTCCGATGAGCCATGCCGCATCGATGCCCCGCGGCAGGCTGCCAGCGATGACGATCGCGTCGTGGTCGGGCGCAAGGGCGCACACCGCGTCGGCCAGTTGCGTCGCCTGCATGGCATCGACCTCGAAGCCGGGGCTGTTGAGATCGGTATTGCGCCCCGTGCCCGACGCAGGGCGTTCGACCACTTTGACGTTGCAGCGCGTCTCGCCGGGCACCCGGATGAAGGCGTCCTGCCAGCCACGTCGCGCAAATAACTGCTCGAACATCGCAGCGTTGTTCTGGCCCAGAAACCCGCTCACCGTGACCGTGTGCCCGAGATCGCCAAGGGCTTGGGCCACGTTGATGCCTTTCCCGGCGGCGTGAGTGGCGACGTCGCGCACCCGATGCACGTCACCCGGGACCAGGGTGTCCACCGTCATCGTCATGTCGATGGCAGGATTGAGCGTGATGGTGAGCATGCGGGCCATCACGCGTCTCCGGCAACCAGCGCACGCACGGCCTGCGCCGAAGGCGCGGCCAGTGCCTGCTTTGCCAGCGCAGTCGCGTCGTCGCGGCGCAGCTCGCGGATGTCGGCCTTCACGCGTGCGATGGCCGAGGTGGACATGCTCAGCTCGTCCACGCCGAGTCCGACAAGGATCGGGACGGCCTGCGTATCGCCGGCCAGCTCGCCGCACACACCCACCCACTTGCCGTGGGTGTGCGCGGCGCGCACGGTGGCATCGATCAGGCGCAACACGGCGGGGTGCAAGCCGTCGGCTTGCGCCGAGAGCTGGGGATGACCACGATCGATTGCCAGGGTGTATTGCGTGAGGTCGTTGGTACCGATGCTGAAGAAATCTACTTCCTGCGCGAAGTGTTCGGCGATCAGCACGGCCGCTGGCACTTCGATCATGATGCCCACTTGCAGATCGACGGCGGATTGCGGACCCGCCTCGGCGATGGCGCGATTGACCATGGCCCGTGCGGCGCGCCATTCGAACAGGTCGCCCACCATCGGGAACATGATGCGCAAGGGGCGGCCACGTGCCGCTTGCAACAGCGCGCGCAGTTGCGCTTCAAGAACCTCGGGACGCGTGAGGCTCAGGCGAATGCCGCGCAGGCCCAGAAACGGATTGTCTTCATGCGGCATCGGCCAGTACGGCAAGGGCTTGTCGCCCCCCACGTCCAGCGTGCGCACCACGACGGGACGGCCGTCGAAGTCGTCGAAAAGCCTGCCGTAGGACGCGACCTGCTCGTCGTGCGTGGGCTCGCGGTCTTGCGCCATGAACAGAAATTCGGTGCGCAACAAGCCCACGCCTTCGGCACCGGCGGCCACGGCGGCGGCACCCGATGCGGTGTTGCCCAAATTGACACAGATCTCGACCTGATGGCCATCGAGCGTGCGGGCCGCCTCCTGGCTGTGCGCATCGGCCCGCGTCTGGCGCAGCTGGCGTTGCGCGCGCTGCGCGACGGCGCGTTCCAGTGCGTCGGCGTTGGGGGCGATGGTGAACGTGCCGCGTTCGCCATCGATCAGGATGGGCACATCGGGTGTGAGCGCCAGTACCCCGTCGCCCGCACCCACGATGGCCGCAATGCCCAGCGAGCGGGCCACGATGGCGCTGTGCGAGGTGGACCCGCCGCGCGCGGTCAGGATGCCGGCCACGCGCGTCGCATCGAGCCGCGCCACATCGGAAGGACCCACTTCCGTCATGATCAACACGTAAGGCGTCTCGGGCTCGGGTGGCGTCTCGATGCCGCAAAGCCGCGCAAGCACGCGACGCCCGATGTCGCGCAGGTCGGCGGCGCGTTCGGCGAGCAGGGCGTCTTTCAATGCTTCCTGTTCGGTGGCGGCCTCCTGGATGACGTCGGCCCAGGCGGCTTCGGCGCTTGCCCCTTTCTTCATGCGCGCGCCGGCCCGCTCGCGCAGATCGGGGTCGTCCAGCATCTCGAGATGTGCAGTGAAAATGCCGCGAATGTCGTTGGACGTGCAGTGATCGAGCCAGGTGGCGAGATCCGTGCGCACCGTGCCCAGAGCGGCATCGAGCCGGGCGTTTTCGTGCGCGGGCGATTCGCCCTGCGGCGGATAGACGAACGTGGGTACGACCGCCAGGTAGGCGGGGCCGCTGGCAATGCCGGGTGACGCCGGCACGCCGCGATGTTCCACACCGGAGGCCGGCGGCGGCGGCGCCGCGAGCACCGGCTTGGCGGCAGGCGCAGCCCCTTTATCGGTGGCGTGTGAGCCGTTGAATGTGCCGCCGATTGTGCCGCCGAACGCAGCGTCGTCGGCCACTTCGTCGGCATCGACGATGGGGGGCAAGGGCTCGAAGGCTTCGCCCAGGCCTTGCTCGACGGCGGCGACCAGTGCCGGCAGGGCGGTTTGGGCGACGGCGGGCTCGGCGCTGAATACCAGTGTTTGCCCGCGGCGCGCACCCAGGCTGAGCAGACGGCTTAAACTCTTGGCCGAGACGGCGGCGTGGCCACCGGCCAGCCGCACGCGCACATCGCCTTCGAACGCCTTGGCGATGCGGGCGAGCTGGTTGGCCGGGCGGGCATGCAATCCCAGCGGGTTGGGCAGGCGCACGCGCGCCTGGGGCCAGTCGGGCGCTTGTTCGGCGCCCAAGGTGCGGGCCACGTGACGGGGATCGGTTTGATCAAGCAGTTGATCGCCTTGACCGGCCGCAAGCAGATCGCACAGCCGCACGACGACGGCCGTGTGCGACTCGCCCATGCTGGCCAGGCAGAAGAGCCCGCGTACGGCCTCGCCATCGATGGCGACCCGATCTTGCGGCGTGACGAAAGCCAAGCCGGGGCGCGACACGTCGATATCGCTATCCAGCCACCACAGGCCATCGCCCATGGGCAACGGCGTCTTGGTCATCAGCGCACTGGCGAACCCGGCGCACGCACATGCCGCGTGCTTCAGCAGACGGGCGCCGGCCCACACCAGCTCTTCGAGATCGGTGGCGGGCACGCCCAGCGCGATCAGGCTTTCGTCCAGCATGAGCGCGGCGGGTCCGCCCTTGAGCAATGCGACGACGGCGTCGGCATCGCGCGCGCCGCGCAACGCGCCTTCGAGCGCCTCGTTGGACAGCGCGCGCGTCAGCATCTGCAGGATGCCCAGGTGCTCGTCCGATTGCGCGGCGATGCCCACGGCCAGGTACACGATCTGCCCATCGCCCCAGTCCACCCCGTCGGGAAAGTGCAGGATGCGCACGCCGGTCGTGCGCACACTGGCGCGCGAATCGGGCGTGCCGTGCGGAATCGCCACGCCCTGACCCAGATACGTGGCGCCCTGGGTTTCGCGCGTTTGCATGCCGAGCAAGTAGCCTGCATCGGTCAGGCCATCGGCCGTCATGGCTTCGGCCATCTGCGCCAACGCCTGGGATTTATCGGCCGCATGACGGTGCATGCGCACCTGGTCGGCTGTGAAGTCGAGCATGTGTGTCTCCTGGACGTGCCATCGGGTAACGCTTGGCTTGCTGAATCGATTCAGCTATGCTGCTTGCACGTTAACTCAAAATCTCGCGTTGTGCATCCGGCAGAAGGTTTAATCGGACGCAACGTCGTAGATCCGCCATGAAACTCAAAGATATCGCCGCGTTGGCCGGCGTCTCGGTAACGACGGCCAGCTACGTGATCAACGGGCGTGCGCAGGATCGCCGGATCAGTCCCGAGACGGCGCAGCGCGTGCTCGACGTCGCCGCCGAATACAAGTGGCAGCCCGATGCGGGCGCGGCCGCTTTGCGGCGCGGGCAGACCCGCAGCATCGGCTTCATCGTGCCGGATCTCGAAAACCCCAGTTATGCCAAGCTCGCCAAGGTGCTGGAGCAGGGCGCGCGTGCGCAGGGCTATCAACTGCTCGTGGCCTCGTCCGACGATATCGCGGAGCATGAACGCACGTTGGTCGCCACGTTGCGCGCCCGCCGCTGCGATGGCTTGATCGTGGCCAGCTGCCTTGCAGGGGACGACGGTGTGTACCGCCAGGCCCAAGACGCCGGTCTGCCCGTGGTGGCGCTCGATCGCGAACTGGATGCGCAACGCTTCGTCTCGTTCGTCAGTGACGATCGGCAGGCCGGTGAACGCTTGACGCAGGCCTTGATCGATCCTGTTCCGTCTTCCATTGCGTTCATCAGCGCTCGCGAGGAACTGCCCATCAGCAAATGGCGTCTGGCCGGGTTTCGTGACGCCATCGCGCACTATGCCGGTGACGTTACGGTGCGCCATACCACCACTTTCGCGCGCGAATATGGCTACGAAGAAATGCGCGACGTGCTGGCGGCGGGCGGCGAACTCCCCGCCGCCATTCTCACGACCTCATATGTGCTGCTGACGGGCGTGCTGGATGCGCTGACCGAGCATCGCAGTGATTGGACCGCGCATACCCGGTTGGCGACGTTCGGCGAGGCCCAGTTACTCGACTTTTTGCCCGGCCGGGTCGACAGCATGGGTCAGCAGCATGGCGCCCTGGCAAGCGGCGCGCTGGATGCCTTGTTGCGACAGATCGAAGGCGCGCCCGTGGCGCCCGGCGTACGCCGTATCGCCCGTGTATTCAAGCAACGGCGTGTGCATTAAGCTCGTGGTTTCCCCACTGTCATTCGCCAGGACTGACCATGACCGTTGTGCACGATCCGCATGCGATTCAAACGCTCGAACAGCTTGAATCGATTTTCGATGGTGTGAGCGAAGCCGCGCTCAAAAAGGAATTGTCGTACATGCATCCCGCTTATCGCGCGATGATCGAAGCATCGCCCTTCGCGGTGCTGGCGACCGTGGGCGCCGACGGCATGGATGCATCCCCGCGCGGCGATCCGGCTGGTTTCGTGATCGTGCAGGATGAGAAGACGTTGCTGTTGCCCGAGCGGCGCGGCAACAACCGCGTCGATAGCCTGCGCAACATCCTGATCGATCCACGCGTCGGTCTGCTGTTCCTGATCCCGGGAGTCGGTGAAACGCTGCGCGTGAATGGCCGCGCCACGCTCACTGCCGATCCCGCATTGCTGGATCGGTTTGCCATCGACGGCAAGCCACCGCGCTGCGTCGTGGTGATCCACGTCGACGCGGTGTACTTCCAGTGCAGCAGGGCCATCGTGCGTGCCAAGCTCTGGCAGGCCGCCCCTGCGCGCGCGAACGTGGACGTGCCGACGGCGGGTGCCATGCTCGCTGCGGTCACGGCGGGCGATATCGATGGTGGCAAATACGATCGCGAACTGCCGGCGCGGGTGCAATCCACACTGTATTGACGTCGGGCCCGAACCGCTCGCATTCGAAGGGCGCACTGCGGCGCCGGGGTAAAAATACCCGCACGGTAGCGTCGCGCGAAACGACGCTGCCGTGGTCGCCAATCGATGCCGGCGTTACGCCGTGCGGTCGCAGCGAATCGTGATCGGGTGATCGCGCAAGGCCACCATCACCGCGTCGCTCACGTCGCCGTCCACGTCGGTCAGCACATACCCGATCTCGCCGTTGGTCTGGAGCGTTTGGCCAACGATGTTCAGGCCATGGCTGGCCAGCAGGCTATCGAGCGTGGCGAGCGCGCCCGGCTGGTTGCGGTGGACATGCAAAATGCGCGCGCAGCCCGACTGTTCGATGAACGGCAGTTCGGGGAAATTGACCGCGCCTTTGGTGGTGCCGAATTCCATGAAACGCACGAGTTTTTCAGCCACTTCGCGGCCGATGTTCTCTTGCGACTCTTGCGTGCTGCCGCCGATGTGCGGTGTGAGGATGACGTTGGGCAAGCCGAGCAACGGGCTGTCCAGCGGCTCGTCGGCGCTCTTGGGTTCGGTGGGAAACACATCCAGTGCCGCACCGGCGATATGACCGGAGGTCAGTGCCGCGTGCAGGGCGGGGATGTCGACCACGCCGCCGCGCGACGCATTGATCAGGATCGCGCCACGCTTCATGCGCGACAATGCTGCCGCGTCGATGATGTTTTCGGTCGACTTGCCGCCGGGTACGTGCAGCGTGACCACATCGGCCTGTTCGAGCAGTTCGGCCATGGAGGTTGCCGCGCGCGCATTGCCCAGCGGCAGCTTCGCTTCCACGTCATGGAACACCACGCGCATGCCCAACGCTTCGGCAAGCGTGCTGATCTGCGAGCCGATATTGCCGTAGCCGATGATGCCCAGCGTTTTGCCGCGAGCCTCGAACGCGCCGGCAGCGGTTTTGTCCCAGTGACCTTGATGCACGCGCAAGTTCTTTTCGGGGATGCGGCGCAGGAGCAGGATGGCTTCGCCCAGCACCAGCTCGGCGACCGAGCGGGTGTTCGAAAACGGCGCGTTGAACACCGGGATGCCGCGCTGCATGGCGCCGTCCAGATCGACCTGATTGGTACCGATGCAAAAGCAGCCGATCACGCGTGCGTTGTGCGCGGCGGCCAAGGCGTCGCGATCCATTTGCGTGCGAGAGCGGATACCCACGATCTCGGCGTCGCGCAAGGCAGCGTGCAATTCGGCCGACGGCAAGGCCGACGAGAAGGTTGCGATGTCGGTGTAGCCCGCGGCGGCGAAAACCGCGCGTGCGCTGGCGTGAATGTTCTCGAAAAGGACGATCTGTGCCACTTGGAAATCCCGGTCAGTCGATTAAAGCAATCGTCTATTTTGACCGAAAACGCCGCCAGACTCGGTTACACCCGCGCTGTCACAAGGGAGATTCGGTTTCCGCCAGGCGTTCCGGCGGGAACACCAGGGAGAAGGTACTGCCTTTGCCGACCTCGCTCTGAATGTCGAGTTCGGCGTCGTGGCGCATGGCGATGTGCTTGGTAATGGCCAGTCCGAGCCCGGTGCCGCCCACGGCACGCGAGCGGCCGCGATCCACCCGGTAAAAGCGTTCGGTAAGACGCGGGATGTGCCGGCTGGCAATGCCGATGCCGCTGTCCTTCACGGCATAGCGTGCGCCATTGCCCTCGCGCGTCCAGCGCACGGCGATCGCGCCGCCATCCGGCGTGTAGCGCACGGCGTTGGTCAGCAGGTTGGCCACCGCGGATGAGATCTCCGGTTCCGCACCCAGCACATCCAGATCCGGATCGATGTCCCAGGTAAAAACATGCCGGCCCGCCGAAAGCGCCTCGCTTTGCTGGCGCGCGGCTTCGATGAGCAAATTCATGCGCACGCGCTGGGGCTCGGCCGAGGGTGACGATTCCAGGGTCGACAGGGTCAGCAGATCGGCCACGATGGACTGCATGCGCAACGCCTGCTCGGTCATCAGCGCCATGTATTGTTCGCGCTGCTCGTCCGACAGGGCCTCTTCGGGCATGTCGCGCAGGGTTTCCAGAAAACCGGCGAGCACCGTCAGCGGCGTGCGCAGTTCATGTGAAACGTTGGCCACGAAATCGCGCCGCGTGGTCTCGAGCTTTTCGATCTGCGTCACATCGCGCGTCACTAGCAGGCGGTGATCGCGCGCATAGGCGGTCAACTGCATCATCAGGAGATGATCGTGATGGCCGCGCGTCACGCGCACCAGGATCGGCTCGGGCCATTCCGTCTGGTGCGCATAGGCGGAAAACTCCGGCGAGCGCACGAGATTGAGAATATTGTGGCCGCGGTCGGCCGGCAGGCGCACGCCGAGATGCTCCTGCGCCATGCGATTGGCCCAGTCGATCTGCAGATCCGCATTGAGCGTCACGGCGCCATCGGGCAGCGCCTGGGCGGCCGCCAGCATGCTTTTCATGGCCTCACGGCCGGCTTCGATCTCGCGTGACTGGGCGCGGGTATAGCGGTAAAGCGGCGCGAGAATGTCGTCCCAGCGCCCCACCGACAGCGGCGGCGTGCTCTCCGGCTGGCGGGCCCACTGCGCCACCCGCTGCATCCGCACGGCGCGCCAGAGCAGGATGATCGTGAGCGCGCCGATCATGACGACGTATCCCCAGGGGGCGCCCATACTCATATGGACGATCAGGGAAACGATCGCCCAGGCGATCGCGAGGAATGCCGTGCGCAGCCAGATCATGAACGGCTTTTTAACGCGTCGGGAGCTGTGCCGTAAACCGATACCCGCTGCCGCGCACGGTCTCGACGTGCAAATCGTGGCCGCTGGGCTCGAGCGCCTTGCGCAGACGGCGGATGTGCACATCCACCGTGCGTTCTTCGACGAAGACGTGGTCGCCCCACACCTGGTCGAGCAACTGCGAGCGCGAGAACACGCGTTCGGGGTGCGTCATGAAGAAGTGCAGCAAACGAAATTCGGTGGGCCCGATCTGCAGGCTGTGACCGCTGCCCGACAGCCGATGCGTGACCGGATCGAGGCGCAGGCCGCCGACGTCGATCAGATCGTCGGTGAGCTGGGGCGCGCGGCGGCGCAACACCGCCTTGATGCGCGCCATCAGTTCCTTCGGCGAGAAAGGCTTGGTGATGTAGTCGTCGGCGCCCGCTTCCAGGCCGTCGACCTTGTCTTGCTCGGCGCCTTTCGCGGTGAGCATGATCACCGGTACCGTGCGGGTGCGCTCGTCGTTGCGCAGCTTGCGGGCCAGGGCGAGGCCCGACGTGCCCGGCAACATCCAGTCGAGCAGGATGAGGTCGGGCAATTCGGCGCGAATCAAGGTATGGGCCTGATCGGCGTCGAACGCGCGTAGAACCTTATGGCCCGCGAAGGACAGGTTGACGGCAATCAATTCCTGAATGGCGGGTTCGTCTTCGACGACTAGGATGGTGCTGGACATGTTTGACCGGGTAGAGCACGCCGATGCGGCGCGAACATTGCGATAGTATGGCCGCAATATTTCAGGTATGTGACGGTGCGTCATATTGCATCGGCTACCATTGAGCCTTACCCGGGAATTTAGCCATGAATCGCTCTACCTCGTCTTCGGATCGTGCCGCCGCGCCGGGCACGACGCACTTTGGTTTCGAATCGGTCGCCGAGTCGGAAAAAGCGCGCCGCGTGGCCGACGTTTTTCACTCGGTCGCCTCGCGCTACGACGTCATGAACGACCTGATGTCGGGCGGACTGCACCGTATCTGGAAGGCGTTCACCATCAGCCGCGCGGCGATTCGCCCCGGGATGAAGGTGCTCGATATCGCCGGTGGAACGGGCGATCTGGCGCGTGCCTTTGCCAAGCGCGCCGGCGACACCGGCGAGGTGTGGCTGACCGACATCAACGAATCGATGCTGCGCGTGGGCCGGGATCGTATGACCGATTCCGGTCTGATGCTTCCCACTGCCGTGTGCGATGCCGAGCACTTGCCGTTTCCCGATGGGCATTTCGATCGCGTGAGCGTGGCGTTCGGGTTGCGCAACATGACGCACAAGGATCGCGCACTGGCCGAAATGGCGCGGGTCCTCAAACCCGGCGGCAAACTGCTCGTGCTCGAGTTTTCGCGCGTGGCGCCACCCCTGGCGCCCGTCTACGATCTGTATTCGTTCAAGGTGCTGCCGTGGTTGGGCAAGCATGTTGCCAAGGACGAGGAAAGCTATCGCTATCTGGCCGAATCGATCCGGATGCATCCGGACCAGGAAACCCTGTCCGACATGTTGCGCGCGGCGGGGCTCGATCGGGTGCAACACTTCAACCTGACGGCGGGCGTGGCGGCACTGCACGAGGGCGTCAAGCTCTCCTGATCGCGCCGCGGCGTTATCAAGCCCGCCGGGGGATGTGTCCGGCGGGCTTTTGCATGGACGCAAAAAAGACGGAACTTGCTCCCCGTCCACTTGTCCATTATTCTTAGGCTATTCAGTTAACTGTAAGAAAGAGGCGACTGCGCGCCGATGACCATACCGGTTGTCGAAAACGTGCCCCTGTCGCCCTTGAGGAGCTCGACATGTCCACCTTTTCATTCCGTCGTATCGTTGCGGCTGCGGCGATTGCCATCGTCAGCACGACGATGCTCGTCACGTCGTTCGACGCCGAGGCGCGTCGCATGGGCGGCGGGTCCAGCGCTGGCCGTCAATCGACCAATGTGATGCAAAACCGTCAGGCCACGACGCCGCCGGCCACGCCACGCGCCAATTCGGCTGCCGCGCCGGCAGCAGGTGCTGCCGCCGGTACGGCTGCGGCCGCCGGTGCCCGTTCGGGCGCGTCGCGCTGGTTGGGCCCGATCGCCGGTATCGCTGCCGGTCTGGGTATCGCCGCGTTGCTGTCCAGCTTCGGTCTGGGCGGCGCGTTCCTTGAATTCCTGTCGAGCGCCATCCTGGTTGCGCTGGTCGTCTTCGCCGTGATCTTCCTGGTGCGTCGTCTACGTGGCGGTGGTGCGCGTCCGGCAACGCAAGGTGCGTATGGCGGCAATGCTGCCCGTCAAGACAACCGCGATTCGGAAAGCAAGCCGATGTGGCGTGAAACGCTCAAGCCGGCGCCTGCCGCTCCGGTCGCCGCGGCGGCTGCCCCGATGGCTGCCACGACGGCAACGTCCACCGGTTCGGGTACGCAAGCTGATGCCAATGGTGACTGGTTCATCCCGGGCGACTTCGATACGCCGCGTTTTCTGGCGCAGGCCAAGGAACAGTTCATCCGCATCCAGGGCATCTGGGACAGCGGCAATACCGATGAACTGCGCGATGTGCTCACCGACGACCTGATCGCCGAACTCAAGCCGCAATTGCTTGAGCGCCAAGGCACCAACAAGACCGAAGTGGTGCTGCTCAATGCCGAGCTGCTCGGTATCGAAACAGTGTCGGACGGCAACCTGGCCAGCGTGCGTTTCTCGGGCATGCTGCGCGAAGATCCGGGCGCCGAGGCATTCCGCTTCGAAGAAGTCTGGAACCTGTACAAGCCGGCGCAAGGCGGCTGGTTGCTGGCCGGTATTCAACAGATCCCGGTCGAGTACGCCAGCTAAGCATTCATGCCATCACGCCTGACAGCACATGCTGACGGGCGCGGCACCAGGCTCACTTTAAACCCACCCTCGCGGTGGGTTTGTTGCGTCTGGGGCCGGATCACCGTAGAGCGACTTGCAGGTGTCGCGCAACGCGGTGGCGAAGTCTTGCTCGGCCGTGCGGCGGGGCCCCTGTGCGCGCATGAACATGGCGATGGGCGGCAAGGTCCACTCAAAGGAGTACGGCACCACGGCCACGCCCGCAATCCGCACGAGTTCATCGGCGATATCGGCCGGCACGATGGATACCGCTCGGCTGCTGCCCACGATGAGCTCGCCGATGAGTTTGGAGGAGTGGCTTTCGACCACGGGGGCGGGCGGCGTCAGGCCGGCGCTCAGGAACAGGTCGGTGACCTGCTCGCGGATCGGGGTGAGGGGCGCACCCAGAATCCAGTCCAGTTCGGCCAGCGCCTGCCAATTCAAAGGGCCGCGCGACAGTTGCGCGGCCAGGCGCCTGCTGGCGATCAGCCGTGGCGTCTGGCGGTACAGCACTTCAAACGCAATATGCTTGACGTCCGTGGCGGACGAGGCCCGGCCGATCACGATATCCACGGTGTGATCGCGCAGCTGTGCGAGCAACTGGTCGCTGTTGCCTTCGTGGATCGATACGCTCACGCGGGTTTCGTCGGCGGCAGGTGCCCGTTGCATCGCGGCCGAGAGAATGTGGCCAGACACGAATGGCGTCACGCCAACGTGCACGTGCGCACCATGGCCGGACGCCACGGCTTCCATGTCCTGCACGAGATGCCCCAGGTCATTCACCATCGCTCTCGCGCGGGCCAGCACTACGTCGCCCAGCGCGGTGGGTGCCATGCCGCGCACGGACCGGTCGAAGAGCGGCGCGCCGAACATGCTTTCCAGCTCCGCCAACGCATTGGTGATGGCGGGCTGGCTGCTGGCCATATGCTCGGCGGCGCGGGTCAACGAGCCGTGCTGGCGGATGCTCAGCAGCAGGATCAAATGCCGCATCTTGAGGCGGCTACTCAGCCGTCTGAGTACCTCGGGGGCGTCGAATGCGGCCACGGGATCGTCCTGACATCATGAAAATGTGATGAAGCGATAGTAAACCCAAATAATCTTCTAATGGCTCTTCTCTAAAATGGCGGTTTGGAATGCATCGCATCCGAATCGGTCGGGTGCCGGCAGCGCACGAGGAAGACTATGAAAAGCACGGATCGTCAAGCAGCGTTGGACTACCACGAGTTTCCGGTACCGGGAAAGATCGCGGTCTCGGCAAGCAAGCCATTGGTCACGCAGCGCGATCTGGCGTTGGCCTACACCCCCGGTGTGGCCGCCGCGTGCGAAGAAATCGTGGCCGATCCGCTCAACGCGTTCCGCTTCACGGCGCGCGGCAACCTGGTGGGTGTGATCACCAACGGTACGGCCGTGCTCGGCCTGGGCAATATCGGCGCATTGGCCTCCAAGCCAGTGATGGAAGGCAAGGCCGTGCTCTTCAAGAAATTTGCCGGCATCGATGTTTTCGATATCGAAATCAATGAGAGCGATCCCGACAAGCTGGTCGAGATCATCGCGGGTCTGGAACCCACCTTCGGCGGCATCAACCTCGAAGACATCAAGGCGCCCGAGTGCTTCACGGTCGAGCGCAAACTGCGCGAGCGCATGAAGATCCCGGTCTTTCACGACGATCAACACGGCACGGCGATCACGGTTGCGGCGGCCTTCATCAACGGTTTGAAGGTGGTTGAGAAAGACATCAAACAGGTCAAGGTGGTGGTGTCCGGTGCGGGCGCCGCGGCACTCGCTTGCCTGGAACTGATGGTGGATCTGGGCCTGCCCAAATCGAACATCTGGGTCACCGACATCGAAGGGGTGGTGTACGAAGGCCGTACCGTGCTGATGGATCCGGACAAGGCGGGGTTTGCGCAGGCAACGTCGTTGCGCACGCTGGGTGAAGTGATCGATGGCGCCGATATGTTCCTGGGGCTCTCGGCGGGCGGCGTGCTCAAGGCCGACATGGTGGCGCGCATGGCGCCGCGTCCGTTCATCCTGGCGCTGGCCAATCCCACGCCGGAAATCCTGCCCGAGGTGGCGCATGCCGTACGCGACGACGTCGTGATGGCCACGGGGCGCTCCGACTACCCCAACCAGGTCAATAACGTCCTGTGTTTCCCCTATATTTTCCGTGGTGCCATGGACGTGGGTGCGACCACGATCACACGGGAAATGGAAATCGCCGCGGTATACGCCATCGCGGGCCTGGCCGAAGAAGAGCAGAACGACGTGGTGGCGGCCGCCTATGGCAGCTACGACCTGGCGTTCGGCCCCCAGTACCTGATTCCCAAGCCGTTCGATCCTCGCCTGATTGTGCGCATCGCGCCGGCGGTGGCCAAAGCCGCGATGGACTGCGGCGTGGCTACGCGCCCGTTGAGCGATATGGATGCGTATGCCGAGCAATTGCAGCAGTTCGTGTATCGCTCTGGCGCATTCATGAAGCCGTTGTTTGCCGCAGCCAAGGCGCACGTGCGTGACGGCGGACGCGCGCGCATCGTGTTTACCGAAGGCGAAGATGAGCGCGTGCTGCGCGCGGTGCAAGTGGTGGTCGACGAAAAGTTGGCGCGTCCCATCCTGGTGGGCCGGCCGGAAGTGTTGACGGCGCGTATCCAGAAGCTGGGCCTGCGGCTGAAGCTCGGCCAGGATGTGGAAGTGACGAGCCCGCATTACGACGAGCGTTTCCATCAATACTGGACGACGTATTGGGAATTGATGTGCCGCAACGGCATCACCAAGGAAATGGCGCGCGTCGAAATGCGTCGTCGCTTGACGTTGATCGGCGCGATGATGGTGCGGTTGGGCGATGCCGACGGCATGATCTGCGGCACCGTCGGCGCGTATCACGACCATCTGCGCTTCATCGACGAAGTGATCGGTAAGGCCCCGGGCGCCAAAACGTACGCCGCTATGAGTATTCTGCTGCTGGACGAGCGCACGCTGGCCCTGACCGATACGCATGTGAACGACGATCCTTCGGCAGAGCAGATCGCCGAGATCACGGTTGCAGCCGCCAAGGTCATGGAGGGCTTGAACCTTGCACCCAAGGTGGCGTTGCTGTCGCGCTCCAACTTCGGATCGAGCAGTTCGGCATCGGGTGGGAAGATGCGCCGCGCGCTGGACCTCGTGCTCGAGCAGGCCCCCGATCTGGAAGTGGATGGCGAGATGCATGGCGACTGCGCACTGGACGAGGCGCTGCGCTCGCGCATTCTGCCCACGTCCCGCTTGAAGGGCGCGGCCAACCTGCTGGTCTGCCCCAACGTGGATGCCGGCAACATCGCCTACAACCTGCTCAAGACTGCAGCGGGCAGCAACGTGGCCGTGGGTCCGTTCCTGTTGGGAGCAAATGCGCCGGTGCATATCCTGACGTCGAGCTCGACGGTGCGCCGTATCATCAACATGGCCGCGCTGACGGTTGTGGATGCCAACCGCGCTGCGCTGAAGGCAGAGGCGCTCTAACGCCACGCGCGTCGGCATACGTGCCGGTGCGCGCAAGTGCGACCCCGGCCAAGCGATCTGCCATGCCGATGGTAAGTTGACGTCGACCGAACGCCCCCGCCTGGAAATGCCTGCGGGGGCGTTCTGCAGCCAGGGTCCTCGCATCGGGCTTGCGCGTGCCGGACGTGTTTACGGGGGGAGACGCCGGTGCAACTTACCGGCATGGGCTGAATCGAAGCTGAGGATCTATTTTTTGGCCGGGCCAATACCCGGTAAACTCCCGAGACGTGGCGAGTCCGCCACGACGATTGTCCGGATTGCCGACGCATTGCTCATGTTTTCCCTCCCTGCATTGCCTCCACCCGATCGCGTGTTCGCACGAGCGATCAATGTGCTGCTCACCCGTGAGGCGTGGGCGCGCGAGCGGCTGGCCCGGCACGGCGGCAAAACGGTGCGGTTTGCATCGGGCAAGATGAACCTGAGCCTCACGGTTACCGGCGAAGGGTTGCTGGCCGCAGCCGATCCCGCGATCGTGCCTGACGTCGTGCTCACGGTGCCGCCTGAGAAGTTGTCATGGGCGCGATTTGCGCCGCCCAACGATGCCGGCGCGGCGTTTCTGGATATCACGCACATTTCGGGCGACGCGGGTCTGGCACAGGTCGTGTCCGATCTGGCCAAGCATTTGCGCTGGGATGCCGAGGACGATTTTGCGCGGCTGGTGGGCGACGTGCCGGCCAACCGGCTGACGGCAGGGGCGCGGTCGGTGGCGCGCGGGGCGCGGCATGCAGGCCGCAATGCGGCGGCCAATGTGGCCGAATATTTATCGGAGGAGCGTGGCGTGATTGTCGGTAAACCGCTGATGCAGGGCTTTTCGCAGGATGCCGACCGGGTTCGGCGGGATGCCGAATCGCTTGCCGCGCGCGTGGCCGACCTGATCGCCCGCCTGGATCGCCGCGATATGGGCAGGTCGTAGTCCATGCTGACGCTGCTGCGGTTTTTTCGTATTGTCTGGATTTCGCTGCGCTTCGGCCTGGACGAGCTCGTGCTGTCCAGCTTCAATCACCCGGTCGCAACGGGGCTTTTGCGTGTCATTCGCCTGGGGACGCGGCCCAAATCGCCGCGAGGCGTGCGCCTGCGACGGGCGCTCGAAACACTGGGTCCCATTTTCGTCAAGTTCGGCCAGGTGCTGTCCACCCGTCGCGATCTGATTCCGGCCGACATCGCCGTGGAGCTCGCGCTGCTGCAGGACCGTGTGCCGCCGTTTCCGTCGGCTGAAGCCGCCGCCTGCATCAAGTCGGCCCTGGGCGCACCGCCCGAAAAGCTTTTTGCTCACTTTGAAGTCGACCCAGTGGCCTCGGCATCGATCGCGCAAGTCCATTTTGCCGTGCTGCACGACGGCCGCGATGTGGCTGTAAAAGTCTTGCGCCCCGGCATGCTGGGCGTGATCGACCAGGATCTGGCCCTGCTCAAACTCGTGGCGCGAGTGATCGAGAAGCTCGGTCCCGATGGCCGCCGCCTCAAGCCGCGCGAAGTGGTGGCTGAGTTTGACAAGTATCTGCACGACGAGCTGGATCTGGTGCGTGAGGCGTCCAATTGCAGCCAGCTGCGCCGCAACTTCGGGCCGGATACCGGGCGGGGCGGCATGCTGATGGTGCCCGAGGTCGTCTGGGAATACACCGCCACCACGGTATTCACCATGGAACGCATGCGGGGCATCCCGATCAGCCAGATCGACCGGCTGCGCACGGCTGGCGTCGATATCGAGAAACTCGCCCGCAGCGGTGTGGAAATCTTCTTCACCCAAGTGTTTGCCGATGGATTCTTCCACGCCGACATGCACCCGGGTAACATCTACGTGTCGGATCAGCTGGAAACGCTAGGCCAGTACATTGCGCTGGACTTCGGCATCGTCGGTTCACTTTCCGAGTTCGATAAGAACTATCTGGCGCAAAATTTCCTCGCCTTTTTCCATCGTGACTACCGCCGCGTGGCGCAGTTACACATCGAATCGGGTTGGGTACCGGCCGATACGCGTGAAGAAGAGCTCGAAGGCGCGGTACGTGCTGTATGTGAGCCGTACTTCGATCGACCGCTTTCCGAAATCTCGCTCGGCCAGGTGTTGATGCGCTTGTTTCAGACGTCGCGTCGCTTCAACGTCGAAATTCAGCCGCAACTGGTACTGTTGCAAAAGACGCTACTGAATATCGAAGGAATGGGCCGCGACCTGGATCCGAATCTGGACTTGTGGAAGACGGCCAAGCCCTATCTTGAGCGCTGGATGCACGAGCGTATGGGTTTCGCCGGATTGCGGCAGAAACTAAAGAAGGAAGCCGTGCACTGGGCACAGCTTCTCCCCGAAATCCCCCGGTTGGTTCACGACAACTTGAACCGACCGCACGCTTCTCCGGTCTTAATCAATGAATTGGTGCTGCTACGACGTGCGCAAGAACAAAACAACCGCCTGTTGACAGCCATTGCAGCCGTTTTGGCGGTTGCGGTGGCGGTAGGCATTTGGGCGATCACACGTTGATAAATCACAGGCAGTCCGCCTGATCGGGGCACAACCGGTCATGGAAATATAACAAGACGGTCACGATGGATTCGTGCCACGAGGGGATAACGGTGTATGCGGCCAAACAACCGTGCCGTCACCGACCCGCCATCCCCATCGGCCAGGACTGACTTCATGTTTGCGCGGGAACACGACATTAAGGGCTAGATCATGCTTTATCCTGAACTCTTCAAGAATATGGAAGCGGTGCGCTGGAATATGGGCACCGATATCCCGTGGCACTTGTTCGATCGCAGCAAACTGACCGATGAGCAGGCCCAAACCATCAAGATGAATGCCATCACCGAGTGGGCTGCCTTGCCCGCGGTGGAAATGTTCCTGCGCGACAACCGCGAAGACAGCGATTTCAGCGCGTTCATGTCGGTCTGGTTTTTCGAAGAACAGAAACACTCGCTGGTGATGATGGAGTATCTGCGCCGCTTCGTGCCGGATATGTGCCCCACTGAGGAAGAGCTGCACAAGGTGCGCTTCGACTTCGATCCGGCCCCCGAACTCGAAACGCTGATGCTGCACTTCTGCGGCGAGGTGCGTTTGAATCACTGGTATCGCCGGGCCGCCGAGTGGCACACCGAGCCGGTCATCAAGGAAATCTACCGTACCTTGGCGCGCGACGAAGCGCGTCATGCCGGTGCCTATCTGCAATACATGCGCCGCGCCCTGCACAACCGAGGCGAGTCGGTCAGCCAGCATGCGCGTGTCGCGTTCTCGAAGATCGGTGTGTTGATGGCTTCCGCCTCGCGTACGCCCCAGGCTTTGCACCCGACCAATCTGCACGTCAACAAGGACATGTTCCCCAACGACACCGTGCAGTCCAAGTTGCCCGAGCCCGGTTGGCTGGAGCACTGGCTGAACAGCCAGATCCATTTCGACAACGATTGGGAAGGCAAGGTCGCCTCCCGCATTCTGCATATCCTGTCCAAGTTGATGGATCGCAGCTTCGACACCGTCAAGGATCTGAATCTGTTCCGCAAGGAAATGACCAACAGCCTCGCGGCGCAGAAGCATAGCGAGAGCGGCATCATCCAGGTGCCGGCCGGAGTGCTGCGTTGAGCGTAGCGCAAACGCTGCCGCAGGCCCGGTTCGAAGCCAAGGTGATGTCGCGGGACGCCTGCGAGGCCGCGGTGGCCGCGGGTCAATTTGCACGTCCGCTGGTGTTCACCAATGGCGTCTTCGATCTGCTGCATCGCGGGCACGCCACCTATCTGGATCAGGCGGCTCAGTTGGGTGCCACCCTGATCGTGGCGATCAACACCGATGCATCGGTCAAACGCCTGGGTAAGGGCGATGATCGCCCGCTCAACACTACCGCGGATCGTGCGGCCGTACTGGCGGCGCTCGGTTGCGTGGATGCGGTCACGGTATTTGAAGAGCAAACGCCTGAGGCGCTGATTGCAGCGCTCAAGCCCGATCTGATCGTGAAGGGCGGCGACTACGATATGGCCGTATTGCCGGAAACGGCGCTGGTCGAATCCTGGGGTGGCCGTGCCGTGGCGATTCCCTTTGAGTTCGAGCGCTCAACGACCTCGCTGGTTAAGAAAATCCGGGGGCGCTGAGTCGGGCACCTGGCGGCTTTCATCGGGGGTCGCGTAGGGTACTGCCGATCCCGCGGGCGGGACTGCGCGGCGACCATATGTAGACGTTTCCGGCGTCTGTGGCGTGACTGGCGCGACCGGACTTGAGCCGTTCAGCTTCCCGTTGTTCATTGTTCCGCGGTTTGTGATGTCACCGTTTATCGTCCCACCGTTCATCGTTCCGCCCCCGACCGTTCCTGCGGCAGGTGCCACAGCGGGCCCGAGCGCGCCGCCAGCGCCGCGATTGCTGCGTGCGCTGGTGCCGGGTGCCTTGGCCGGGGCCAGACCTGTCATACCGTCCGAGCGACGCGAGCTGACCGGCTGTTGAGTGGCCGGAGGACCGAACCGCAGCAATCGATTGATGGCATCCAGATCGGCCTCGGCCAGGATGCCGCTCGTGGCCTTCAAACGCAGGCCATCCATCAGGGTGTTGTAGCGTACTTGCGCCAGATCGCGCTGGGTGGCGTAGAGCTGCTGTTCGGCGTTCAATACGTCGAGGTTGATGCGAACGCCCACCTCGTAGCCCAGCCGGTTGGCTTCGACAGCCGAACGGCTGGATCGCTCGCCGGCTTCAAGGGCCCGCACGCGCAGCAATCCGGTGGTGACCCCTGTGTAGTACTGACGCGCCAGTTGCAGCGCCTGGCGGCGAGACGTCTCGGCATTGAAACGGGCGCGTTGCTGGAGCTGCACACTCTCGGTCACGCGTGACGAGACGGCACCGCCGGTGTAGAAGGGCATCGATACGACGACGCCGATGGTGTTGTCGATCGGGCGTCCCGAGCCCGGATTGCTCAGGCGGGCGTCGGTGGCGCTGCCCGATGACGCACGCAGGGCAACGATGGGGTACGCGCCGCTGCGCGCGATTTCGATGTCGCGTTGTGCGATGCGCGTTTGGAGTTCGGCACGTACCACTTCCAGGCTAGCGCTTTGCGCTTGCGACGACCAGGCCTCGAGCCGGGCGGGCTGGGGCGGCGGCAAGGCAGTACCACCGGGCAACCGGGCCAGGCTTCCCGGCGGATTGCCGATGATCTGCGTCAGCCGGTCGCGTTGCACCTCGAGCAGGTTCTGCAACTGCAGCTCCTGCGCCACGATCAGGTCGTAGCGCGACTGCGCTTCGTAGGTATCGGTAATCGTGGCATTGCCGAGTTCAAAATTGCGCTGCGCCGACTCGACCTGCTCGGCGATGGCGCTTTTTTCGGCGACGGTTGCCGCGAGCTGATCCTCGAACGACAACACGTTGAAATAGGCGTCGGATACCCGCAGCAGCAGATCCTGAAAGGCCTGCTGCAATTGCACCTCGACGTCGGCCACCACCAGCTTCGATTGCTCGTACGCTTTGTAGCTGCCCCAGTCGAACAGGGGTTGCGTAAGCACAAGATCCCAGGTGCCGCGCGTGCCCGAGGTATCGCGGCGAAAGCCCGATGTGCTGCGCACATCGCGATACTCACCACCGGCTTCGGCCGACACATACGGGAGCAGATTGGCACGGGCCTGCGGCTGCCGCTCGAGACCGGCGCGATAAGCGGCGCGTGCCGCGGCGTAGGTGGGATCGCTGACCAGCGCGTCGCGCCAGGCCTGCATCAAATCCTGAGAATGACTGGTCGCCGCGCTCGCCCATAAGGCCAGCGCGCATGCGATGCGAGCGGCCAGCCGGGCGCGACGCACCGCTTAGAACTTGAATTGCGAAACGGTCGCGCCGCGCAACGGCTTGATGACCGTTTCGAACAACGTCACGGTTTCGAAGGTGGCTGCCGTGGTGCGCGTGATGCGGCAGGCCGTCATCACAGGCGCCTGGCCGACAACGATGACCATGCGGCCACCCACACGCAGTTGATAGCGCAGGGCGTCGGGCACGACCGGTACCGAGCCGGTGACCAGGATCGCGTCGTACTCGGTGGAGCCCCAGCCGTTGCGGCCATCGCCGGTTTCAACCTTGACGTTCTTCACACCGTTCTGCTGCAGATTGGCCTGGGCGAAACCGGCCAGGCGGCTGTCGATCTCGACCGACGTGACCTGCTGCGCGATGTGAGCGATCAGGGCAGCCTGGTAGCCCGAACCCGTACCGATCTCGAGCACGCAGTCGTTGGCCGTGAGCAGCAATTCCTGCGTGAGGCGGGCCTCGACCTTCGGTGCCAGCATGGTTTCACGCGTATCGGCGCCATTGACGGTCAATGGCAGTTCCAGATCGGAAAACGCCATGGCGCGCACCGGCGCCGGCACGAATGCTTCGCGCCGCACGTCGAAAAGGGTGGCCAGCACCGTTTCGTCGAGCACATCCCAGGGCCGGATCTGCTGTTCGATCATGTTGAAACGGGCTTGTTCGAGATCGGGAAGCGTGGAGGCGTTCATGATGGTGAAAATGAGGAGTAGCGGATAAAGGGACGACGCGCGGTCTATTGTACCGATTCGTGACGGTGGGCTACCACTGCGCGTGGAAGTGGTGCACTGGTCCGTGACCAGAGCCCACATTGAGCGTATCGGCAGCGGCCAGGGCCGCGGTGAGGTAGTCCTTTGCGCGTCGTGCGGCTTCGGGCACATCGTTCATTTGCGGAATCAGCGCAGCGAGCGCGGCCGACAGCGTGCAACCGGTGCCATGGGTATTGCGGGTGAGGATGCGGCGGCCCGGCAATTCGATCATGCGATCGCCGTCGAACAGCAGGTCGACGATGTCGTCGCTCGGCAGATGCCCGCCTTTGAGCATGACCCAGCGATGGCCTGAGTACGCCAGCAGATTGCGCAGCTTTTCGGCCACGCGGCGCATTTCCCGGATGGTGTCGACCTGGCGTTCGCCGAGCAGCACGCCGGCCTCGGGAAGATTGGGCGTGAGCACGGTGGTCTGTGGCAACAGGGCCTCGCGCAGCGCGCCGACGGCTTTGCGCTCGAGCAGCATGTCGCCGCTCTTGGCGATCATCACCGGATCGAGCACGATGTGGGCCGGGGTGTGCTTGGCGAGCTTCTCGGCCACGACCAACGTGACGCGCTCCTGGCCCAGCATGCCGATCTTGACGGCCGCAATGGCCACGTCGTCGAAGAGCGTATCGATCTGCAAGCCGACGAAATCGGGGTCGACCGGCGCGATGCCCGTCACGCCTTTGGTGTTCTGTGCCGTCAGGGCAGCGATCACGCCGCAGCCATAGGTGCCCAGCGCGCTCATCGTCTTGACGTCGGCGAGCACGCCTGCGCCGGCCGACGGGTCCACCCCGGCAATGCTGAGGGTGTTGTAGATGGGATCGGCCACGGTCAACCTTTGTGCGCGGTAATCAAGCCTTCGGTGGGCGAGCTGGGCTGGGCGCTGTAGAGCTTTTTGGGCACGCGTCCAGCCAGGTAGGCCTCGCGGCCGGCCTCAACCGCCTTTTTCATGGCGCTGGCCATGAGAATGGGATCGCGGGCGCCGGCGATCGCGGTGTTCATCAATACGCCGTCGCAGCCGAGTTCCATGGCGATGGCAGCGTCCGAGGCCGTGCCCACCCCGGCATCCACGAGCACCGGCACGCGGGCCTGGTCGATGATCAAACGCAGGTTCCAGGGGTTGAGAATGCCCATGCCCGAGCCGATCAACGAGGCCAGCGGCATCACCGCCACCACGCCGATATCTTCGAGCATGCGGCACTGGATGGGATCGTCGGTGCAATACACCATCACCTGAAAGCCGTCCTTGACCAGGGTGCGGGCGGCGGCCAGCGTTTCCGGCATATTGGGAAACAGGTTGGTCGGGTCGCCCAGCACTTCCAGCTTCACCAGCGAGTGACCGTCGAGCAGCTCGCGCGCCAGGCGCAGCGTGCGCACGGCATCGTCGGCGCTGTAGCAGCCGGCCGTGTTGGGCAACAACGTGAATTGCGAGGGCGGCACGCTGTCGAGCAGGCTGGGCTCATTGGCGTTCTGGCCGATATTGGTGCGGCGGATGGCGACGGTAACGATCTGCGTACCGCTGGCGTCGAGCGCCTCGCGGGTTTGCGCAAAGTCGCGGTACTTGCCGGTGCCGACGAGCAGTCGCGACGTGTAGGCCTTGCCGGCAATGGTAAGCGTGTCGGGAGCGGATGTGGTCATGGGGCGATGCGTGAGGTTCGCGGGCGAGCCGCGATGAAAGGCGTAGGAGGCCGCGCACGAGGCGGCGCTTAATCCGCCATGATAAAGCAGTGTGGCCGAAATGCCGTCCGATTCAGTCTTTCGCGTTCCGCACGCCATCCAGCGCTGCGCAAAGTTGGGCGGTGGCGTCTACCAGGCGGGGGCCGGGGCGGTACAGCAGGTCGGCGTCGATGGCGATCAATCGGCCGCGGCGCGCGGCGGGCAGGCCCAGGCGTTGCCAGAATTGCAGCTTGGTCGACGCGTCGGCGTCGCCTGCCACACCGGTGACGATCGCATCGATATCGCTGGCCAGCAGCGCTTCGCGCGACAGTTGCGCGGCTGCCGTGGGCAATCCGGCGAACACGTTCACGCCGCCACATAGGCGCAACGCATCGCTTACGATGCTGCTGCCGTTGAGGGTGTAGATCGGCGCTTCGGCCACGGCGATGAACACGCGGACGGGCGTTCGTTGCGCGTACGTCTGTTCGAGCCGATCGAGTTGCTGCTCGAGCGCCGTCGCACGGGCATCCGCCACCCCAGCCGTGCCGAACAGCCTGCCCATGTTCCGGATCGCGTCAGGGATCGCCCGCAACGTGGTGGGATCGCTGGCATACACGGGAGGCGCGCCCGCGCCCAACACCTGCAGCAATCGGTTTGCCGGTGCGGCTTGCCAGCCCAGTATGACGTCGGGCGCGAGCGTGGCCACGCGCTCGGCGTTAGGTTGAAAACCTTCGCCTACCGATGGAATGGCAGCTGCCTCCGGTGGAAAGTCGCTGCCGGCGTCGCGTCCTGCCAGCCGGTGCCCCGCGCCCGCGGCGAACACGAGCTCGGTGATGTGCGGCGCGAGCGACACTGCGCGTTGCACCGGTGCCGCGAGATGCAGGGCCTGGCCGCGATCGTCGACCACGTCGAACGCGGCACGCGCCGCGCCAGGCAGTATCGCGGTAAGCACAAACAACACACCCGCCACAGTCGCGAAACGATGGCGGGTGCAGGCAGCGCGGCCGATCGGCCACGCCTGAACCGCCGCGTGCTTTTCAGGCGCGGCAGTCATGGGCTTACATCTTCCAGTTCAAATTGAAGAAGACGTTCGAGCCGGGCGTGTAGTAGCTGTTGGCCAAGGTGTAGTCCCGATCCAGCACGTTGTTCCAACGCACCTGGGCTTGCAGGCGGTTGGTGATGTCGTACGACGCCAGCAGGTTGAGCAACGTGTAGCCGCCCAGGCGCGTGGTGTTTGCCGCATCATCGTAACGCTTGCCCGACACGAGCACTTCCGTGCCGACCTTGAACGCGCCGAAGCGATGGTCGGCGCCAAAGCGGAACACTTGCTTGGCGCGACGGGCCAGTTGATTGCCCGTCTTGTCGTCTTCCGGATTGGAGAAGTCGGCGCTGCCGCGCAAGGTGGTCGCACCGATATCGTGTTCGGCGGACAAGGTCACGCCTTCGAGCGTGGCGCGGTTGACGTTGTACGGCAGATAGTCCGGCGGACCGCTGGCGATCAGATCCTTGACCTTGTTGCGGTACACCACGGCCGACAGACGCGTGGCGTCGCCGGTGTAGCGGATGCTGGCTTCCACATTGCGCGAACGCTCGGGCTTCAGATCCGGATTGCCGTAGAACGGGAAATACAGATCCTGGAAGGTCGGCGTCTTGAAACCCGTGTTGCCGGCCACGCCCACCCGCACGCGCGGCGTCAGGTCGAAACCGTAAGCGATGCCGCCAGTGGTTTCGTCGTCATACACCGAGCTGTGATCGTTGCGTGCGTTGAGCTGCACATGGTGCGGACCGAACTCGCCACGATAGATCAGGCCCACCGAGTTGGTGTCGCGATCGTTGGGCGAGTAGGACGTGCTGCCGGTGACGCGTTCTTCGAGGCGCTCCAGCACCAGCGAGAGTTGCTGCTGCTGCGTGAGCTTGAAGTTGTTCTGCCACGTATACGTGTGCTGTTCGCTACCGAACCGCGACGGGAACGACGACAGGTTGCGCTGATCGTCGCGGCCATAGCCCAGGCGGGCCACACTTTGCCAACGATCGGTGATGTCGTCGGTGCTGGTGATCGTATAGACCTGCTGGCGCGTGATCGCGCGATCGTTGTAGTACGCACCCGTCAGGAAGTCGGGGCCCGCGTCATACTGGCCGTTGATGCGCGCCGAGTAAGCGGTCACGCCCACGTGATGGCCAGGTGCCCAGCGATAACCCAACGAACCCGAGAAGTCGTTTTGGTAGTAGCCGTCGCGATCCGGATTGTGCGAGAAATTCTTGGGCGAGGTCGCGTTGAAACCGCGGCTCTGGCCATAACCGGCCGACAGCGAATAGTCGAATCCTTGTGCCGCGCCGGACAGGCCCAGGCGGGTGCGTGCGGTGCCGTACGTGCCATAGCCCACCGAGCCATAGGCCGACAGCGGCCGATCTTCGTTACCGCGGCGCGTGATGATGTTGACCACACCGCCGATGGCGTCGGCACCGTACAGGCTGCTGGCCGAACCGCGCAGCACTTCCACGCGCTCGATGGCGTCGGGCGGGAAGGTTTCGAGGAACGCCAGGCCCGTCACCGGCGAGTTGACGCGAATGCCGTCCACCAGCACCAGGGTCTGGTTGGAGTTCGCACCGCGAATGAACAGGCTTGACGACGTTTGCGGACCGCCGTTATTGCTGTACTCGATGCCGGGCGCACGCGACAGCACTTCGGCCAGGCTGCTCTGGCCGGCGGCATCCAGCGTTTGACGGTCGATCACGGTCACATCGCCCAGCACATCGCGCGCATCTTGGGGGGCGCGGGCGGTCACGACGATGGTGTCGAGCGTGTTGGCGGGAGCGGTGGTTTGCGCGACGGCAAAGAGCGGAGCCAGACAGGCGGCAAGGCCTGCGCACTGGCGCAATACGGGGGATGTCATGAGAGCTTGAACCCAGGTGTGACGCGCGACCCCGCACGTCGTTCACGAAAATGGCGCGGCTACCCATCTGGGCAGCGCACCGTGTCGAAACCGGCCGGTATCGGGCTGGCCTGCAGAACGCAGGCTGACCGTTGCGGGGGCAGCACAGGCTGGGGGCGAACCCTTCCTGTTTCCCGTTTAACTTTCGCAGTGCGCGGCCGTGAAGCCTTGTGGCTTGAGGCCGGCGCGCCGAAAGCACCGTTTCGGGGCGAAACTGTATCACGGGGTAAGCGCTCGTTTGACCTGTTTGGTACGATTGAGGGTTGATTTTTCGGCGCTTTTTGCGTTTACGCCACATTCAGGGTTACGCGTGTCCACTCCCAGACTTCATTACCCCCTCTCCGCCTACACCCACGGCGGCGCTTTCGTTGAAGCGCTGGCGCAGCGCATCCTGATTCTGGATGGCGCCATGGGCACGATGATTCAGCAATACAAGCTCGGCGAGGCGGACTTCCGCGGCGAGCGGTTTGCCGATCACGATAAAGACCTGAAAGGCGACAACGAACTGTTGTCGCTCACGCGTCCCGACGTCATTCTCGCCATCCATCGCGAGTATCTCGAAGCGGGTGCCGATGTGCTCGAGACGAACACCTTCGGTGCGACCTCGATTGCGCAGGGCGACTATGACCTGCCCGACACGGCCTACGAGCTCAACGTCGCATCGGCCAAGCTCGCACGCCAGGCCTGTGAAGAATTCAGTACCCCCGAGAAGCCGCGTTTCGTGGCCGGCGCCCTCGGTCCGCAACCCAAGACGGCGTCCATCTCGCCGGATGTGAACGATCCGGGCGCGCGCAACGTCACCTTCGATCAATTGCGCGAGGCGTATATCGAGCAGCTCAATGGCTTGCTCGATGGCGGCATCGATATCGTCCTGATCGAAACCATTTTCGACACGCTCAATGCCAAGGCCGCGATCTTCGCCACCGAAGAGGTGTTCGAAGCGCGCGGGGTGCGCTTGCCGGTGATGATCTCCGGTACCGTCACCGACGCGTCGGGCCGTATTCTTTCGGGGCAAACGGTTGAAGCTTTCTGGAACTCGGTACGTCACGCCCGCCCGGTCACCATCGGGCTGAACTGCGCACTCGGTGCGGCGCTGATGCGCCCCTACATCGCCGAGTTGGCCAAGATCACCGACACCTATGTGTGCGTGTATCCCAACGCCGGCCTGCCCAATCCCATGAGTGATACGGGCTTCGATGAAACGCCGGAAGATACGTCCGCGTTGCTCGAAGAGTTCGCGCGCGCCGGTCTGGTAAATATGTCGGGCGGTTGCTGCGGCACCACCCCGGATCACATTCGCGCCATCGCCGCCAAGGTGCGCAGCCTCACGCCGCGCGTGGTGCCCGAGATCGCCGTGAAAACGCGGCTCTCCGGCCTGGAAGCGCTCAACATCGATGAGGACACACTCTTCGTCAATGTGGGCGAGCGCACCAACGTCACCGGCAGCAAGATGTTTGCGCGGCTGATCCGCGAGGAAAAGTACGACGAGGCGCTTGCGGTCGCGCGCCAGCAGGTCGAGAACGGCGCGCAGATCATCGATATCAACATGGACGAAGCCATGTTGGACTCGCTGGCGTGCATGCATCGCTTTCTGAACCTGATCGCGTCCGAACCGGATATCGCTCGCGTGCCGGTGATGATCGACAGCTCCAAGTGGGACGTGATCGAAGCTGGACTGAAGTGCGTGCAGGGCAAGCCGATCGTCAACTCGATCTCGATGAAGGAGGGCATCGAGCCCTTCCTGCATCACGCCAAGCTGTGCCGCCGTTACGGCGCCGCCGTGGTGGTGATGGCGTTCGACGAAGAGGGCCAGGCCGATACGCTGCAGCGACGCAAGGATATCTGCGGCAAGGCCTATCGCATCCTGGTGGATGAGGTGGGTTTTCCGCCTGAAGACATCATCTTCGATCCCAACGTGTTTGCGGTCGCCACCGGTATCGATGAGCACAATCACTACGCCGTCGATTTCATCGAAGGCACCAAGTGGATTCGCGAAAACCTGCCGCATGCCCGGATTTCAGGCGGGATCTCCAACGTGAGCTTCTCGTTCCGCGGCAATGAGCTGATGCGCGAAGCGATTCATACCGTGTTCCTGTACTACGCCATTGGCGAAGGCCTGACGATGGGGATCGTCAACGCCGGGCAGTTGGGCGTGTATGCGGATCTGGACAACAACCTGCGCGACCTCGTCGAGGACGTCATCCTCGATCGCGATCCGCCGGTCGGCAAAACCGATCCTGCCGACGAACGCACGCCAACCGAGCGTCTCGTACAGTTGGCCGAAACCGTCAAGGGCTCGGGCGCGAAGAAAGAAGAAGACTTGGCCTGGCGCGACCAGGAAGTCGAAAAGCGGCTGTCGCACGCGCTCGTGATGGGGATCACGGCGTTCATCGTCGAAGATACCGAAGAAGTGCGCCAGAAGATTTTCGATCGCGGCGGTCGGCCCATCGAGGTCATCGAGGGTCCGTTGATGGACGGCATGAATATCGTGGGCGACCTGTTCGGTGCCGGCAAGATGTTCCTGCCGCAGGTCGTGAAATCGGCACGGGTGATGAAGCAGGCCGTGGCCCATCTGATCCCGTTCATCGAAGAGGAAAAGCGGCAGATCGCCGCAGCCGGCGGTGACGTGCGCGCCAAGGGCAAGATCGTGATCGCCACCGTGAAGGGCGATGTGCACGACATCGGCAAGAACATCGTATCGGTGGTCCTGCAGTGCAATAACTTCGAAGTCGTCAACATGGGCGTCATGGTGCCGTGCGCCAAGATTCTCGAAACCGCCAAGGCCGAGAAGGTCGACATCATCGGGCTCTCCGGCCTGATCACGCCCAGCCTCGAAGAGATGGCCTATGTGGCGTCCGAAATGCAGCGCGACGATTATTTCCGCAGCCGCAAGATGCCACTGTTGATCGGTGGCGCCACCACCAGCCGCGTGCACACGGCCGTCAAGATCGCGCCGCATTACGAAGGCCCCACCATCTACGTGCCCGACGCCAGCCGGTCGGTGGGCGTGGCGACCAACCTCATGTCGTCGCAGGCCGAGGCCTACATCGCCGAGATCGCGTCCGACTACGACGACGTGCGCAGGCGTCATGCCAACCGCAAGGCCACGCCGCTCCTGCCGCTGTCCGATGCGCGCAAAACCAAGCCTGCCATCGACTGGTCCACCTATACGCCGCCCCGTCCCAAATTCATCGGCCGGCGCACGTTCAAGAACTACGACCTGGCCGACATCGCCCAGTATCTGGACTGGACGCCGTTCTTCCAGACGTGGAGCCTCTTCGGCCAGTACCCGGCCATTCTCGACGACAAGGTGGTGGGCGAGCAGGCGCGCAAGGTATTGGCCGACGGTCAGGCCATGCTCAAACGCATCATCGAAAATCGGTGGTTGTCGGCCAATGGCGTGATCGCTTTCTATCCGGCTAACACCGTCAACGAAGAAGACATCGAGGTGTACGCCGACGAGTCGCGCGACAAGGTGCTCTTCACGTGGCGCAATCTGCGTCAGCAAGGCGCCAAGCGTGAAGGCGTGGAAAACAAATGCCTGGCTGATTACATCGCACCGAAGTCGACCGGTGTGGCCGATTACATCGGCCTCTTCGCGGTAACGGGTGGGCTGGGCATCGAGAAGAAAGAAGCCGAGTTCGAGAAGGCGCTCGACGACTACTCCAGCATCATGCTCAAGGCCATGGCCGACCGCCTGGCCGAAGCGTTTGCCGAGTGCCTGCACTCGCGCGTGCGCCGCGACCTGTGGGGCTACATCGCGGACGAGTCGCTCACCAATGAGGACTTGATCGCCGAGAAGTACCAAGGCATTCGGCCTGCGCCGGGCTATCCGGCCTGCCCCGAGCACATCGTCAAACGCGATATGTTCGAGGTGCTGGATTGCGAAGACATCGGCATGCAGCTCACCGAAAGCTACGCCATGATGCCCGCCTCGAGCGTGTCGGGCTTCTACTTCAGCCATCCGCAGTCGCAGTACTTCAACGTCGGCCTGATCGGCGACGACCAGTTTCAGGACATGGTCGAGCGCAGCGAACGCCGCGAAGAAGACGTGCGGCGCTCGCTGGCGGCGCAACTGGGCTGAACGCGATGACCCAAGGGGAGGCGCGCGCACCTGTCGATGTGTCGGGCGGCACACCCATGCGCCGTCAGGCCCTGGGTGCGTTCGTGCGCGAGGCGCGGTCGCGGCTCACGCCGCGCATGGCAGGCCTGCCCGATGGGCCGCGCCGGCGCACGCCCGGTCTGCGACGCGAGGAGGTCGCGCAGCTGTGCGGCATCAGCGTCACCTGGTACACCTGGATCGAGCAGGGGCGCGACGTGGTCGTGTCGCCGGCCGTGTGGGCGCGACTCGCAGGGGTATTGCAAATGGCGCGCGCCGAACGCGCGTACCTGTTCGAGCTGGCCGAATGCGCCGATCCGCAAGCCCCGCGCGACGACCCGGTCGGCATGCAAGGCGTGCTCGATGCGTGTGTGGCCGCGGTCGATGCCCCGGCCTACGTGCTGGATCGCGCGTGGAATATCCTGGCATTCAATGGCGCGTTCGATCGGTTGTTCGCGGGCTACACCAGTCGCGACGCGTCGCCCAATCTCTTGCGCTACATCTTTCTTGCGCCCGAGGCGCGTGCGCTCGTGGTCGACTGGGAGCAACGCGCGCGGCGCGTGGTGGCCGAGTTTCGCGCCGATGCCGGTGCCCATCTCGACGAGCCGGACGTGCAGATGCTGGCCGAATCGTTAAGCCGCGACAGCACCGTCTTCGCCCATTGGTGGACGCGCCACGCCGTGATCGAACGCGAAGGGGGCTTGCGCGAATTCGATCATCCGAAATCGGGTCGACTGCGCTTTCAGCAGGTGACGTTTCGCCTGGCCACGCATCCTGAGCTGAAGCTGGTGATGCTGCTGCAGGACAGGGCGAACGCCGAATTGGTGGGGTAGCGTGGTGGGCGCTTGCTAGCCGCCCACCAAGCCATGACTACAGCTTGTGATACACCTCGGCGCCGCGGCGCACGAACTCTACCGCTTTCTCCTGCATGCCCAGCTTGAGTGCGTCGCCTTCGGAAACCTTTTGATTTGCTGCATATTCGCGCACATCCTGCGTGATCTTCATGCTGCAGAAGTGCGGGCCGCACATCGAGCAGAAGTGCGCGACTTTCATCGAGTCCTTCGGCAGGGTTTCGTCGTGAAACTCCTTGGCGGTATCCGGATCGAGCCCAAGGTTGAACTGGTCATCCCAACGAAACTCGAAGCGCGCCTTCGAGAGTGCGTTGTCCCGAATCGCCGAACCTGGATGACCCTTCGCCAGATCGGCGGCGTGCGCCGCGATCTTGTAGGTAATGATGCCGTCCTTCACATCTTTCTTGTTCGGCAAGCCGAGGTGTTCCTTGGGCGTCACGTAGCACAGCATGGCCGTGCCGTACCAGCCGATCAGGGCCGCGCCGATGCCTGACGTGATGTGGTCGTAGCCGGGGGCGATATCGGTGGTCAGCGGGCCCAAGGTGTAGAAGGGCGCTTCATGGCAGTGCTCGAGCTGCAGATCCATATTCTCTTTGATCATCTGCATCGGCACGTGGCCCGGGCCTTCGATCATCACCTGCACATCGTGTTGCCACGCGACTTTCGTCAGCTCGCCCAACGTCTTGAGCTCGGCAAATTGCGCTTCGTCGTTGGCGTCGTAGGCAGAGCCCGGACGCAGTCCGTCGCCGAGCGAGAAGCTCACGTCGTAGGCCTTCATGATTTCACAGATGTCTTCGAAGCGTTCGTACAGGAAGCTTTCTTTGTGATGCGCCAGACACCACTTCGCCATGATCGAGCCGCCACGCGACACGATGCCCGTCATGCGGTCGGCCGTCATCGGAATGAAGGGCAGACGCACGCCGGCGTGAATCGTGAAATAGTCCACCCCTTGCTCGGCTTGTTCGATCAAGGTGTCACGGAAAATTTCCCAGGTCAGGTCCTCGGCTTTGCCGTCCACCTTCTCGAGCGCCTGATAGATCGGCACCGTGCCGATCGGCACCGGCGAGTTGCGAATGATCCACTCGCGGGTTTCGTGAATGTGCTTGCCGGTAGACAAATCCATCACCGTGTCGCCGCCCCAGCGAATGGCCCAGGTCATCTTCTCGACTTCGTCGTTGATGTTGGAACTGAGCGCGGAGTTGCCGATGTTGGCGTTGATCTTGACCAGGAAGTTGCGGCCGATCGCCATCGGTTCCACTTCAGGGTGGTTGATGTTGGCCGGAATGATGGCCCGGCCGCGTGCGATTTCGTCGCGCACGAACTCGGGTGTGATCGTGCTCGGGATGGCGGCACCGAACGATTGTCCGGGATGCTGACGCAACATTCGTTTGACGAGCTTCTCGCCATCCGGGCCGCTCGCGCGCAGCGATTCCAGATAGTGTTCGCGGCGCAGGCCTTCGCGCAGCGCCACGTACTCCATTTCGGGCGTGACGATGCCGCGGCGGGCATAGTGCATCTGCGAGACGTTCGCACCCGCTTTGGCACGGCGGGGCGGTCGCTGCAGATCGAAGCGCAACGCCGTGAGTTGCGGGTCGGTCAATCGGGCGCGGCCATAGTCGCTCGACGGGCCTGCCAGCACTTCGGTGTCGCCGCGTTCGTCGATCCAGGCGCGGCGCACCTCCGGCAAGCCGCGCCGGATGTCGATGCTTACCGTGGGGTCGGTGTAGGGGCCACTGGTGTCGTACACGGTAAGCGGGGGATTGGTTTCCCCGCCGAACATCGTGGGCGTATCGGCCTGCGTGATCTCGCGAAAGGGCACGCGGATATCCGGACGTGAACCCTGCTGGTAGATCTTGCGGGACTGCGGCAGCGGTGCGATCGCAGCAACATCGACTTCCGCGGTAGCGGCCAGAAATTTGGGATTGGCGTTCATGAAAGCTCCAAAAATGATGGAGCCGATCGGGGAGATCGATATGCCGGGCAAGCCGTTTGCTACTGCGTGCCGGAAAGCGCTCCCAGCATCGGCATTATCCGTACTGGTCAGAAGGGACTCTCTCAACCGAAATCGGGCGATGCCCGAGCTTCAGTACCCCTGCGTGAGCGGCAATTATAGGGTGCCAGGCGCTCAATCTCGATGTGCTAAGTGGATAATCGCTTTTACATCTTGAATCAGAACACTTGGACGAGGGCGGGTTTGCCCCTGTACACTTTTTTGTAACTGCCGATTTTCAATATTCGGTTCCCTGGAACCAAGTACATAGGAAGAAACACTATGCCCATCAACGTCCGTAAATTGGCGCCTGCACTGGTTGTGCTCAGCTTGGCTTTGGCAGGCTGCCAAACGCCTTCGCAGCGCGCTTCCGGCACCACGCCTGCGACGTCGACCGCACCTGCCGGTACCACCGCACCCGCTACGTCGCCTGCCGAAGCATCGACCAGCTCGCCGGTCGAGTTCTATCTGGCCCAGCCTAAAAGTGCTCCCGGCATGATGGAAGTGAAGTTGCCCGACGGCGCACTGTATATGCAGCGCCAGGCCGTATTGACCCGTGACGATCTGTCCGAGTCGGCTGCGCTCGTGGACAAGCAAGGGGTGAACTTCGTGGGTCTGCGTTTCACCGAAGCCGGTGCGCGCAAGCTGACGGACATCTCCACGCAAAACATCGGCAAGATGCTTGCCTTGGTCGTTGACCGTCAACTGGTCGCTGCGCCGCGCATCTCCGAGCCGCTGAATCGTGGCGTGCTGGCCTTCAGCGTCGGTTCGGCGCAGGAAGCGACTGAGCTGGCTGCGCGCATCCGGGGTGATGCCGCCGGTGTGCCGCCCGCCGGTACGACGCCGGGTTCGATGGGCACCACGCCCGCCGCACCGCGCCGTTAAGCGTCAAAGCAATATCCGGCGTCCACGAGGCCGCCGTTCACCGCGCCGTTGGTTGATCCACGGCGCGGTTTATTTTTTGGATCGACGCCGGCGCTCGGCACTGGACGTCTTCGGGCCTACACTGTTCTTTGTCTTGGCCGGTGAACCCGTGGCTACTGCGGTGCGTGGTGCTTCACCCCGAGCCGTTGATGACGCCGCACTTTGCTTGCTGTCGAGTATCAGCAGCGCCATGGTCTCGATGCCGCGGCGCTCATCGGCGGTCAATGTTGCATACCGCTCGGGCGGAATGTGAGGAAACGGCCAGTGGCCTGGCATCGGGCTGCCCGCTGCACCGTTCGGCTCCCATGCACTGTCTTTCAAACCCTGGAAACCATCGGCGGGTGCCAGGGGCCGATAAATAGTGGGCTCGGCGTCTCGCGGACCCTTGCCGTGCTGCAACCATTCCGGGTTGACCTTCAACGCTTTCGCCAGATCGACCAAATGCGTTGAGTTGACGCGCTGATGGCGTTCGTAGCTCGAGATCGTGGACTGTTTTAGGCCGCACGCTTCCGCCAACGCTTGCTGCGTCAGGTTGAGCCGCTCACGGCTCTCTTTCACTCGGTCTGAAAATGTGTTCACCCCGCGATTGAATCTTTTCCCTCAATCACAATGGTGATTCTGTTTAATCACAGTTGTGATGTTGGGGGAGGTGAGTGCCATGCAGGGGCCGTCCAGATTGATTGTCTTTCAGGAGGCGGATGGGCGCAGCAACGACTACGCTACGGGCCTAGCGACGCTCGGCTTTCACACCACGGCATGTGAGCGCGTCGACGCCATTCGAGAGGCGTGGCGCCATCCGATCGACGGTGTGTTGATCGTGGGCGACGCGCAGCAGGCGAGCGCGATCGTCGGTCTCATTCGCGAGCGTGATGCCAGTGCGGCACTGATCGTCGTGCGCGCGGGCGACGACGTGGCGCAACGGGTGCAGGCGCTTCAGGCGGGGGCCGACGCCTGCTACGCCGCAGATGTCGCGGCGATCGAATTGGCTGCCGCGCTGCGCGCCATGAGTCGACGACGCCTTGCGCTAGCCGCTGAATCCATGCCCCGGATGGCGACCGGGCAAACCCCGACCGACTGGACATCGGTATTGCATCGCCGCGCCATGATCGAAGGCGCGCTGGGGTGGCGGCTGACCGATGGCGGCTGTACCCTGGTCAGCCCGGCGGGCGAACGCTTGAGATTGACTGCGTCGGAGCGGGTACTGATGCAGCAATTGATCGGCAGAGCGGGGCGGCCACTGCATCGTGACGACCTGGCCGAAGCGGGATGGCCAAGTCATGCCGGCATGGGTGCAAATAAACCGCGCAGCGTGGACGTTTTGATCTCGCGATTGCGGCGCAAGGCCGAGCGTCAGGGGATGGCGCTGCCGCTGATGGCGGTAAGGCGGTGGGGATATATGTTTTTGGGCGACGTGGTCCCGTCGAATGCGGCGGGGTGGTAGGGCGCTTATGCACGGGCGCCCGGTATGACACGGCGCACCATGCAGACACACCAAGGGCAGGACGCACCATTGCCATGGCGCACGCACCTTCGTGCGTGATTACGCCTTCGCGCCCGCCAGCACCACCAGGTTATCGCGATGCATCAACTCGGGATCCGTCATGCTGCCCAGAATCTGCGCAATGCGTGTCGACGGCTCGCGCAGGATGCGGCGCGTATCGGCGGCCGAATAGTTGATCAGCCCGCGTGCGCATTCACGGCCGGCGTCGTCCATGCAGGCCACCACGTCGCCGCGTTCGAACTCGCCTTCGACCGACACCACGCCGATCGACAGCAAACTCTTGCCCTCTTGCGTAAGCGCGCGCACGGCACCGGCATCCAGCACCACGCGACCGCGCAATCGCAGATGATCGGCCAGCCACTGCTTGCGTGCCGACCACACCGGCAGCACGGCACGCAACTCGGTGCCGATCGGCTCACCTTGCGACAGGCGAGTCAGTACGTTTTGTTCGCGGCCGCTGGCGATCACCGTGTGGGCGCCGCTGCGTGCGGCGCGCTTGGCAGCCAGAATTTTCGTCAGCATGCCGCCGGTTCCCACCGTGCTGCCGGCGCCGCCCGCCATGGCTTCGAGTACGGGATCACCTGCCCGGCCCTGTGCGATAAACGGCGCATCGGGCTGCTTGCGGGGATCGGCGCCATACAGACCGCGCTGGTCCGTGAGGATGATGAGCGCGTCGGCTTCGATCAGATTGGTGACCAGTGCACCCAAGGTATCGTTGTCGCCGAAACGAATTTCGTCGGTGACCACGGTATCGTTTTCGTTGACGATCGGCACCACGCCCAGACGCAAGAGCGCAAACAAGGTCGAGCGTGCGTTCAGATAGCGATGGCGATCGGCCAGGTCTTCGTGCGTGAGCAGGATCTGCGCGGTATGCAGGCCGTGCTCGGCGAAAGCCGCCTCGTAGGCTTGCACCAGACCCATCTGGCCCACGGCGGCAGCGGCTTGCAGTTCGTGCATCACCACCGGACGCTTGCGCCAGCCCAGGCGGGCCATGCCCTCGGCAATGGCGCCGCTGGACACGAGCACGACTTCGCGGCCTTGCTGGCGCAGCGTGGCGATCTGGGCGGCCCAATGGGCCACTGCAGGGCGATCCAGGCCGCGGCCTTCGTTGGTGACCAGGGATGATCCGACTTTGACCACGATGCGATGCGCGGACGCGATCGCCGAGGCCGACGAGGAGAGAACTGCCTCACCGGCAGCAGGTGAGCCTGAGTCGGGGTGCATCATCGGTCGGTATTGGAGCGGGTCTCGTCAAAGCGGGGATCGGAAGGCTCGACCCGGCTGGCGTCGGAACGGGTCTCATCGAAACGCGGATCGGGCGCGATGTAGCTGCCGTCGGCGCGATCTTGGGTCTCGTGTTCGGCGCGTGCCGCGGCGTCCAGCGCATCCTGCAACGCGTAGATCAAATCCTGCGTGCCGTCGCCGGTCAGGCCGGAAATCGCGAAGACCGGGCCCTTCCAGCCATAGTCGGCCACGAAGCGCTTCTTGGTTTCTTCGGCATCGGCCACCATGTCGAACTTGTTGAGCACCAGCCAGCGCGGCTTGTCGGCCAGCTCCGGATCGTAGCGGCGCAATTCCTCAACGATGGCGCGGGCGTCCGACACGGCTTGCGGCACCGGATCGAAATCCGGATCGGGCGACGACACATCGACCAGATGCAAAAGCACCCGCGTGCGGGCCAGATGGCGCAGGAACAAGTGGCCCAGACCCGCGCCTTCGGAGGCGCCTTCGATCAAGCCGGGGATATCGGCCACGACGAAACTGCGTGCCGCCGAGGTACGCACCACGCCCAGGTTGGGATGCAACGTGGTGAACGGATAATCGGCGATCTTCGGGCGCGCATTGGACACGCGGCTGATGAACGTCGACTTGCCGGCGTTGGGCAGACCGAGGAGACCCACATCGGCCAGCACCTTGAGCTCGAGGCGCAACTTGCGTTGCTCGCCTTCGCGGCCCGGCGTCCACTGACGCGGGGCGCGGTTCACGCTCGACTTGAAGTGCAGGTTGCCCATGCCGCCGTCGCCGCCGGCCGCCAGCGTGACCTGCTCGCCATGCGTGTTGAGGTCGAACAGCTGGTCGCCCGTTTCGGCGTCGTGAATGATGGTGCCCACCGGCACGCGCAACGTGATGTCGGGTGCCGCCGCGCCGAACTGATCCGAGCCGCGGCCGTTCTCGCCGCCTTTGGCGCGATGCAGGCGGGCGTAGCGGAAGTCGATCAGCGTATTGATGTTGCGGTCGGCGATGGCGAAGATGCTGCCGCCGCGTCCGCCGTCACCGCCGTCGGGGCCGCCGAACGGAATGAATTTTTCGCGGCGAAAGCTCGCCACGCCATTGCCGCCTTTGCCGGCGACGACTTCGATGGTGGCTTCGTCAACGAATTTCATGATGGGTGTCGATATAAAAGAGTGAGAGAGCAGAGGGGCCGGCATCGCCGATGGGCATGTGCCGGCCGCCAGCGGCATGGCGCCCTTCGGGCCGCCATGCAAAAAGCCCTGCCGCGCGCGACAGGGCTTTCAGCATACCGCTAGATCGATCGTTGCTCGCGCGAGATTACTCGGCGGCTGCGACGATGGACACGGTGCGCTTGTTCAAGGCGCCCTTGACCGAGAACTTCACGTTGCCGTCGACCAGCGCGTACAACGTGTGGTCCTTGCCGATGCCGACGTTCACACCGGGGTGGAACGACGTACCGCGCTGACGCACGATGATCGAGCCTGCATTGATGAGTTCGCCGCCAAATGCCTTGACGCCGAGTCGCTTCGATTCTGAGTCGCGACCGTTACGCGTAGAGCCGCCGCCCTTTTTCTGTGCCATGTTTAGCTCCTGCTAATCAGCGACCGATTCAAATCGGATCCGAGGCGCGAGCCTTAGATCGTGATGTCGCTGATTTGAATTTCGGTGTAGTTTTGACGGTGGCCCTGACGCTTCTGATAGTGCTTGCGACGGCGCATCTTGAAGATCTTGACTTTGTCGTGGCGGCCATGCGCAAGAACCGTTGCCGTGACCGCAGCGCCCGTGACGAACGGCGTACCAACTTTCAGTTGGTCGCCTTCGCCCACGGACAGTACGTCCAGGGTGATTTCTTGCCCAATGTCAGCCGGTATCTGTTCGATTTTAAGTTTTTCACCGCTGGCAACACGATACTGCTTGCCACCGGTTTTTATGACCGCGTACATGGGATATTCCTTGGAAAATTCAGCGAATAAATGCTGAGCCGAAGATTCTAGCGCGGGATCCCGAAGAAGTCAAAAAGCTGTGCTGGGGCAAGAGCTTAGCGCAGTGTGGGTGTTGTTTTCAGGCGGCGGGCCCTCTGGCGCGCGGATGGCTCAATCCGGCACTACTCCCGGGCCCCTCTTGCGCCCGCCCGTATAATCTCAGGCGAAATGCCGCATTGCCCCGGGCGCCGCGCGTACGCTTTTCAGCGACCGCACCTCGTTGCATGTTGTTTGATGCCTGATGAGCCGTCCGGCTCCTTGATTCGGAAACGTCTTGAACCTGCCTGAACTGATTGCCCCCATCGCCGAGGACATGAAAGAGGTCGACGCGGTCATTCGCGCTCGTCTCGACTCCGAAGTCGTTCTGATCCGAACCATTGGCGACTACATCGTGGGTGCCGGCGGCAAACGCATGCGCCCCGCGCTGGTGCTCATGATCGCGCGCGCCTTGGGATACGAAGGGCGCAATCATCACGTGCTCGCGGCCGTCGTGGAGTTCATTCACACGGCCACCTTGCTGCATGACGATGTGGTGGATGAGTCCGACCTGCGCCGCGGCCGCCAGACGGCCAACGCCGTCTTCGGCAATGCCGCCAGTGTGCTGGTGGGGGATTACCTCTATTCGCGGTCCTTCGAGATGATGGTGGACGTGGATTCGATGCAGGTCATGAAAATCCTGTCCGAAGCCACCACGGTGATCGCCGAAGGCGAAGTGCTGCAATTGCTCAACGTGCACGATCCGGATGTGTCGCAAGAACGCTATCTGCAAGTGGTACGCTACAAAACGGCAAAGCTGTTTGAAGCGGCAGCCCGCGTGGGCGCGGTCATCGCCGATGCCACGCCGGAGCAGGAAGAAGCGGCGGCAGCCTATGGCCGCCACATCGGTACCGCCTTTCAGTTGGTAGACGATGTGCTGGATTACAGCGGCGCGGCCGACGCCCTGGGCAAGAACGTGGGCGACGATTTGCGCGAGGGCAAACCGACACTGCCGCTGATCCGGGTGATGGAAGTGGGCACGCCCGAGCAACGCGCGATGATCCGTACCGCCATCGAAACCGGCGACGCCGACTTCGAAGCCGTAGCTGCCGCGATTCGCGAAACCGATGCCCTGGAGCACGCCCGCGAGGCCGCGCGCCAGGAGGCACAGTTGGCGCGCGAAGCCCTCGCCGGCTACCCGATTTCCGTTTATCAAGAATCTCTGTTAGAATTTTGCGCTTTCGCGGTTAACCGAGATCGCTGAAGAAAAAAGGGCCGAAAGACTGGGGTTGAACCCCATGCGGCGCAAGCCGTAGATGTCGATTTGCCTGAGCAGGAAATTGGGCCCATTTAGCTGATGGACGAAAGTCTGGAGGCCGCGTGATGAACGTGACGTGGGCACAACAAGCAGGTCACCGAAGTTTGCACGATAGAAAAGTACGCGCAGCACCAAAAATGCCGTGAATACCGCCTACAATGCACGACGGTAAATTGCACGACAACGGGGCGTAGCTCAGCCTGGTAGAGTACTGCGTTCGGGACGCAGGAGTCGGAGGTTCGAATCCTCTCGCCCCGACCATTGATTTGGTCAAAACCTTGTACCAGCAAGGACCAAGAAGCACAGCTTAGGCTGTGCTTTTTTGTTTTCTGGCGCCGATACTTGTTTTTTGGCACTTATAGTGCCGCCGAGGCCTCCTTCTCGCGGCCGAAGTCGTGGCGACGCGCGCCGCATGTCACGTCGGCGAGCGCTCAGGCCGGCACGGGCCCGCATCCGCGCGAAAAGACTACCGCGATCGCCTTCCCCGAGAGTAGAGTCGCGGTAGCGCCTGCTGCTTTTCCACGTGATGCGGATTGAGGTTCAAGCGTAGTCGCCTTTGTTTTCCAACGTTCTCCGGGGAACTTATGGAACAAATTCTGATTGACTTGATTGCAGGTGCCGCGGGCGGCAACGCCGTGGGCAAAACGTCGCCGAAGTTCGATCTCGGCACGATCGGCAACACGATTGCAGGGTTGGTTGGCGGCGGCATTCTCGGTCAGATCGTGACGCTGCTGATGCCGGCTGTTGCCGCGGCGGTGCAGAACGGACACTTCACGATTCAAGCCGTTATTGCGCAACTGGTGGCGGGCGGTGCGGGCGGCGCCCTGTTGACCGCGATCGTAGGTGCAGTGAAAAACCGCAGCAAAGCGGTTTAGACGCTACGCCTGCCGTCACGCCTTTGCGCCCGACAACGTCCTTCTATACGACCGCCGATGCGGTTGCGTGCAGCGTTGGCGCGGGCGATGCTCGCTTCAGAAACGTGCGAATCTCGTTCACATACGTTTCGCCGTGAGCGGCGCCTTTCCAGTGCTCGACCTTTCGCGCATTGGGTGACAACGCGACGATCTCATCGGCCACTTCGGCAGGGTGCAGCAGGTCATTGCCTGCCAGGACGAGCAGTGGCACGGCGTTGCGTTGCACCGCCTCGCGCGTCACGCTGTAGACGAAATCGTGGTCGAAGAGATTGCGGCGAAATCCGGCAATATCGTCGGCGGTGACTGACGCGTCGCGTTGTTGCACGCCGGCGGCCCACTCGTCGAATGTTTCGGCGCGGCTGTCGGCATTCTCGGCAGTCAGTCCGATCGGTTGTTGCAAGACGGCCGCAGTCACGCGATCGGGCGCGACTTCGCAGAGTTTCAAGGCGAACGACGAGCCGATGCATGACCCTAGCACGTGAAAGCGATCGATGTTCAAAGCATCGAGCACCCCGAGATGATCGGCGACGAACGTGTGCCAGCCGTCGCCAGCCCGAACAGGCGCGCGCGATCGCCCGGCATTTCGCTGATCGACGGCAATCACGCGAAAGTCGCGGGCGAACGCCGCAATGGGATCGGGCCAGTCGCGTGGCCGGCCATCGCGCGTCGTGCGCCAAAGCTCGATATGCGAGAGCAGGCCGCCGGGCGCGAGCAGCAGCAGGGGATGGCCCTGACCAGATTCTTCGTAGTAAATGTCGGCGTCGCGGATCCTGAGGGTGGGCATGTCGAAACCTTCAAAAAGTGTGAACGATCACGCGACTACGCAACGGCACAACGGCACAACGGCACAACGGCACAACGGCACAACGGCACAACGGCACAACGGCACAACGACACAACGACACAACGACGTAACGTCGCAACGGCGTGATGGCGTGATGGTGCAACCACGCACCACGCACCACGCACCACGCACCACGCACCACGCCATTACGTGGTCGCGGGACAGCGTGCTCGCAACCGTTGCGCGGGCGCGTTGTTCGCCGGCCGTTGTCGCAGGACGCGATGTGAATGACAGATTGCGCGATGGCAATGCAAAAGCCTCAGTTGACGGCAACGTTGGCGGCCTTCAACAGCGGCGGGAACGTTTGCACATCGCGTGCAATGCGTTCGACGAAAGTTGCCGACGCACTGCCGACGGGCTCAAATCCCAGCCCCGTCAGCTTGCCGCGCAGGTCGCCTTGCGATACCACATTGCTCACTGCGTGCTGGATGTCGGCCACGATCGGATCGGGCGTGCCGGCGGGCGCGAGCAATCCGAACCAACCTGTCCCTGCATCGACGTCGAGGCCTGCTTGTTTGACGGTCGGCGTATCGGGCACGACGGCGCTGCGTGTGTCCTGTACCACCGCCAACGCACGCAGCGCGCCGCTTTCGATCTGGTTCGTCACCGCCGGCAACGCAACGATCGCGGCGTCCGTTTCGCCGCCCAGCACACCGATGACGGCCGGCCCCGCGCCTTTGTAGGGGATATGCTGCAACGTGCCGTCGATGCGCGCCTGCAAGCGCGTCAATGCGATGTGGTTGCTGTTGCCGAAGCCCGGTGTGCCGATATTGACGACGCGTTCGGTGGCCAGCTGGCGCAGGTCCTGAAGCGATTGCAGGGATGAGGCGCTACGCACCACGATCACGGTGGGCGCTGTGGCCACAATGCTGATCGGCGAAAAGCTGCGCGTGGCGTCGTAGTTGATGTTGCCTTTGAAGAGGGTCTCGTTGGCGACCAGCATGTCGCCGGTCAGCAGCAGGGTGTAGCCGTCGGGGGCAGCACGCGCCACCTGCTCGGCGCCGATGTTGCCGCCGGCGCCTGCACGATTCTCGACCACCACCGGCACGTTCCAGCGGGCGCCCAGCGCATCGGCCAAGCTGCGTCCCAGCACATCCATTGCGCCGCCGGGCGCAAGCGGCAGGATCAATCGAACAGGCTTGTCGGGCCACGCGGCATGCGCGGCGGATGTGAGCAGCGTGGCAGTGATGACGGCCAGGCAGGCGGTGAAGCGGAAGAGGGCGTTAGGCATCGGGGCACATTCGGATAAAGACGGATTGCCGAGTGTGGACCCGTGCCCAGCCTACGGGAACGACCGACTGGTGATAAAGAAATAAGCCACATCGCATATGCCCCGCAGCAATTAGCTACCCACCATTGCATCGTTCCGTTTTCTTTGCGGCCGTCGTTTTAGTGCGGCGGCCGTAGGGTAGCCGCCGCGCTTCCAAGCAGAAGTGCAGTACGCATCGCGGTGTTGGCGATCGGCGGCGTCTAAACCAACAGATCTCCAAGAAACACATACGCAAATCCAAAGTAGATGAACACGCCCACCAGATCCATGATCGAGGTGATCATCGGCGAACTCAGCGTGGCGGGGTCGGTGCCGATGCGGCGCGCGGCAAACGGCAACAGACCCCCGATAATGCCGCCCAGCATGGTGCAGCAGAGCATGCTCAATCCCACGACCAGCAGCACGTTGCCACTCACGTCTTTGCTGAAGTAAGCGAGGATGGCCTCGAGCACGGCGATGCACAGCCCCAGCGCCAGTGCCAGGGGGATCTCCCGCTTGATCACAAACCACACGTCGCGCCAGCGCAGCTTGAGTTCGCCCAATGACATGGCACGGATCACCAACGTGGCGGATTGGCTGCCGGTGTTGCCGCCCATGTCGACGATAGGTGCAATGAATGCTGCGAGGATGAGCACTTCGGTCAGGATCTCTTCCTGATGTGCGACGAACGTGCTCGTCAGGATGCCGAACACCGTGAGGATGGCCAGCCAGAATACGCGCTGCCGGAACATGCTGGCGAAACTCGAGGTGCGCAGGCTGAGATCGGCATTGCCCAGCAAGGCCGTGCCACCAAACCGGGTGAGCCGCCTGCCTTCGTGAATGCGATCGATGGCCATGGCATCGTCGACCGTCACGATACCCAGCAACCGCCGATCGGCGCTCACCACAGGTATCGCCAGCAGATCGTGGCGGCGGATGAGATCGACGGCGTCGTGTGCGGGCGCCTCGCCATGAACGGCAACCGGTTTGGGGTGCATCAACGCGGCGACCTGGGTTGACGGTGGTGCCATCACCAATTCGCGTAGCGATACCGTGCCGATCAGTTGTGCGCCAGGATCGATGACATAGATCACATCGATCGTTGCCGAGGTCGGCGCCGCGGCACGCAGGGTGTTCAGTGCATCGGCCGCAGTGAGTTCGGCGGCAACGCTGGCGTAGCGGGGCGCGGCAATCGCACCGGCAGTACCGGCGGGGTAGGAAACGTGCTTGAGGACGTGGTTCATGGAGAACACTCCTTTTTTCTTTGCTTTGTTTTTTTACTGAATGAGCAGGCTGCGCGGCGGGAGCGAAGATATCTTCGGGTGCGCAGGGTGCCCGCAACTGAGGCACTGTGCTGGCGACTGCCAGCACGTCAGGGCAGCAGCGACGCCGTGGTGATGACAATGCCGACGGTGACGATGCTGTTCGCATCGTTGCGGCCGAAGGCGCGGCCCGCGCTGGCATCGATCTGCAGTCGATCGGGAATCACGTCGTGTCGCAGGCTCATCTGCCAGGCCGGGCGTTCGCCCGCCACGCCGTACGCTTCGATCGCCGCGCGGGTGCGCGGTGCCACGCCCATGTCCAACGCAGATGACCATATTCCGCGGCCCCGATAGCGATGCGTATCTGTGTTCCACGCGCGCGTCACGCCTGCATTGACGTGTGCCATCAGGGCGGCGCCAGCGAGCGGGAATGAGGCGATACCGATGGCGGTGGTGTCGCCCAGTGCAGTGCGATGGCTGCGGCGATCGCGTTGATCGGCAAGCGCGACGGCAAGGCCCGGCAACGCGTCGTCAGCTCGCTGGATCACGTGTTTGACTTGCCACGTGGTGAGGGTGCCGCGGTCGCTGCCGCTTACACTGCGCGCGCCGCCCAAAGCCAGCTCGGTGCGGTCGACGGGGCTGCACGCGACATTGAGCCACAGTGCTTTCTCGGATGGGCCTTCGCTACGACTGCGTTGCATCCAGCTTTCGATCTGGCAGGCGGCGGGTTGCACCACATCGGCGTCGTCGGTAATCAAGGGGCGGCCGGCGAGAACGGGGAACGCCGCCATGACGCCGGTAGCCAGCAGGGCGGCCTTCAAGGCGGCTTTCAGGGCGGTCGCCAGCGGCATGGTTGCAATGGTGAACGGGGCCGATGGCTCGGCATGGCGGGTGGCCGGCCATGCGCTAAGCATGAACGGATACTTCTTACGGGTGGTGCGAAACATGATTGTTCTCCGGTCGCCCATGCGCAACCGGAGCCGCTCATGCATCAGGAATGAGCGGTCTCGCGGCGCGGCGGAGGCGTCGTGGTTGTGAGTGCGGAAGATGGGGAGCGCCTGGGGCCACTCGGGTCGGGATCCATAACGGTCTCCTAATAAAAAAGCGCAGCGTGCAAACGCGACACATGCGTGCCGCCGCCACGCGACAGATGCCAGATGCTGGACCTTATGCAGGCCAGCGGACGCGAACGAACGAATGCAGACGATCGGAACGCAGACGAACTCGCGCAAACAACGGAACGCTCAAGTCGTTGCCGTGCTGCAGTGATCGGGTGTATCGGCGGGGAAGGTCGACGAACAGAACTGTTGTCGACGAATGCCGCTACTCGTGTTGTGGCGAGATAGCGGCAGGCAGAGCCTGCGCGTTATCTTGCCGAGGGGGCGGCCAATGCATCACGCACCGGCCGACGACTGTCGCTCGAACAAGGCGCCACGTGGGCCTCCGCAGAAATTGGAACAGGCGGAAGTATATGGAGCTCGCCGCTTCGGGTAAATGGCTTTTTCAATTGGTCTGCACGATCAGACCTGCGGTGCAAATCGTGAAACATCACGTTCTGCGACACTATCGCCCTTTCATATTTCGTACATCGTCCACCATGATTCTCCGACGTGCCATCGCTGCCGATATTCCTGAAATGTTCCGGGTGCGCACGAGCGTGCGCGAGAACCATATGTCGATCGATGAGATGGCAGCGGTGGGTATCACCGCCGACTCGATCGAGGCCATGTTGGCGGGGTCGGTACGCGGGTGGGTGATGCAGGAGGGTGACCGCTTGGCGGCCTTCGCTTTGGCGGACGGTGCGGATGGTTGCGTCTTCGCGTTGTTCGTTGATCGAGGCCACGAAGGGAAAGGGATCGGTCGCCGGCTGATGAATGAAGTCGAAACATGGCTGTTTTCGCTGGGCCTAAAAGAGATCTGGCTCGAGACCGACGCCGATTTGCGTGTGCGCGCGAACCGCTTTTATCGGCGTCTGGGTTGGCAAGAGGCAGGCTTGCAGGGCGACGGCCAACAGCGCTTCGTCAAACGCGCTTGATTTGTCAGCTGGTCCGATGGGAAATGAAGCCAGGCGCCGACAATTCCCGAATATTGCAGTGCAAGAAAATCTGGGCGAAGAAGCGTAGAATTAGTTGGTATGTCATCTATATTCATCCTATCGACCTATCATGTCTGACGCCTCCACAGCACATTTCGGGCGTTTGGTGGCCAATACCGGGCGTGTCTGGCGCCGGGCCGTCGATCGCAAGCTCCAGCCCTTCGGCCTGACCGAGGCCACCTGGCTGCCTTTGGTGCGGATTGCGCGCGCCGCGCAACCTATGCGGCAGAAGGATCTTGCTGCAGCGCTCGCGCTCGACGGCTCGTCCGTGGTGCGGCTGATCGACGCGCTTGTCGAGGCGGGACTGGTCACGCGGCAGGAGGGTGCAGAGGATCGCCGGGCGCGCGAGATTGTGTGCACGCCTTCCGGTCTTGCCACAGTGGCCAAGGTCGAAATGATGGCGTTGCAGGTGCGTGAGGAGGCGCTGCGTGATCTGCCGCCGGCGCACGTGGCGATCGCCATGGACGTGCTGAATCACGTCTGTGCCGTGCTGGGCAATGTGGTCGAGGAGGAAACGGCATGAGCGCGATGCCGACGTCTACTGTATCCGGCGCGGTGCCGTCGGCGGGCACGGCGGCACAGGCGGCCTCGATGCCTCCACGTGTGCCGCTGTGGTTGTTGGCGCTGTTCACATTCAGCGGCACGCTGGCGATGCATATCTTTGTGCCGGCCCTGGCGCTGGCGAGCGCGGACCTGCACGCCAGCAGTTCTGCAATGCAGATGACCGTCAGCCTGTACATCCTCGGTCTGGCGTTGGGGCAGCTCGTGTACGGGCCGTTGGCCGACCGCTTTGGGCGGCGTCCCATTTTGATGGTGGGCCTGTCGATCTACACCGTGGCCGGTGTGGTGGCGATGGTTGCGCCTGACGCGTATTCATTGATCGCAGCCAGGCTCTTTCAAGCCCTGGGCGGCTGTGCGGGGCTGGTGCTGGGCCGGGCGATCGTGCGCGATACGGCGCTGCCCGCGCAGGCAGCAAAACGCCTGGCGTTGATGAATTTGATGGTGACCCTGGGGCCGGGTGCGGCACCGATCCTGGGCGCGCTACTCGCGGGTAGTCTGGGCTGGCGCTCGATTTTCGTCGTGCTCACCTTGCTGGGCGTGGTCAACCTCGTGCTGGCCTGGAGAATGTTGCCCGAAACGGGCACGGCCAATATGAACGTAAGTGCCGCCACCTTTGTGCGCCACTACAAGCATCTGCTGCGCTCCCCGGCGTTTCTGGGCTTTGCGGTGGGCGGGGGCGCGGCGACGACATCGATGTACGCCTTCATCGCATCGGCGCCGTTCATCTTTTCAGGGCAGATGCATCGCCCGCCCGGCGAAGTGGGCCTCTATCTGGCGATTCTGGTCTCTGGCGTGTGGGTGGGCAGCATGCTCACGGGTTGGTTGATCGCGCGCGTACCGCTCAATCGTCTGATGGTGGGGGCCAATTTGATCAGTGTAGTGGGCGCGGTGATTTTCCTGGTCGTGGTGCTGTCGGATCGGATGACACCAATTTGGGTGATCGCGCCGATGTTTCTGTTCACCGTGGGGGCAGGGGTGGCATCGCCCGCGGCGCTCACGCAAGCCGTAAGCGTGGACCCGCTTGTCATCGGGTCGGCCTCGGGCTTGTATGGTTTCGTGCAGATGGCGGTCGGCGCTCTGTGTACCGCCGTCGTGGGGTTCGGCAGTTCGCCCGCGCTATCGGCCGCGCTCGCGTTAGTGGGGGCAGGCATCGTCGCGCAAGCGGCGTTCTGGGTGGCGTTGCGCCAGCCGGCGCTCAATCGGCACTGACCCGGCACTGACCCAGCACTGATCCCCCACCGCGCGCCCCGGCCGCGCGTGGCGTCAGGTATTCTGCTGGGCTGTCGGCCGCATGCCGGCATTCCCGTTTTGTTTTGTTCGAAGGACGAATCGCATGGACGCCCTCTTTTGGCACGATGGTCAGTGGACCACCGAAAACCCGAAACTACTCGGCCCCGCCGACCACGCCTTTTGGATGGCCAGCATGGTGTTCGACGGCGCGCGCGCCTTTCGCGGCCTCACGCCCGATCTCGATCTGCATTGCCAGCGCGTGATTCGCTCGGCCGAAAAAATGCTGATGAAGCCGCAGATCACTTGGGAGCGCGTGTATGCGCTGTGCTTGGAAGCGGTGGCGCAATTTCCGGAAGGCAGCGAGCTATACCTGAAGCCGATGTTCTTCTGCGCCGACGGCTTTTTGCTCCCCGATGCAGACAAAACCCAATTCGTGCTGCACGTGTTCAAGGTGCCGATGCCGGGCGAGCAGGGTTTCTCGGCGTGCATCTCCAGCTTCGCGCGCTCGTGGTCTAACATGGCGCCAACGGATGCCAAGGCGTCGTGTCTGTACCCTAACGGTCAACGCGCGATTCGCGAGGCGACAAGCAAAGGATTCGACAACGCCATCATGCTTGATGGCGATGGCAACGTGGCCGAGTTCGCCACCAGCAATCTTTGGATCGTGAAAGACGGCGTCGTCGCGACCCCCGCCGATAACGGCACATTCCTGAACGGCATTACGCGCAAACGCGTGCTGGCGTTGCTGCGCGAAGATGGGGTGACGGTCGAAGAGCGCACGATCACCCCGGCCGATATCGACCAGGCCGACGAAGTGTTTTCGTCGGGAAACTACGGCAAGGTGGTACACGTGAGCCGTGTGGAAGAACGCCATTTTGAATACGGTCCGATGGCGCGCCGGGCGCATCGCTTGTATATGGCGTACGCGGAAAGCGGTCGGTCGAAAGCGGTCGCATGAGTTAAGTCAGGTCACAGGCTGGGCACGATAATCGCGCCCGGCAGGCGTCGCCGCATGTCGCGGCGCCCGACCCTTTTATCGAGATCGATATGAAAAAAGCGATATTGCTTCTGGCGGCAGGCACCTTGGCGTTGAGCACGTTGGGCACGGCTCAGGCGGCACAAGAATCAAAAGGCTGCGCCGCGAAAATTCAAAACATCAAGGCCGATCTGGAAAATGCCCGGGCGCATAAAAACCGCGCGCAGATCTCCGGCCTGGAAACGGCGCTGTCGCGCACGCAGGCCAATTGCACCGACGCATCCCTGGCCAAGGATCGCGCCGACGATGTCGCCAAGGCGCAAGACAAAGTCAAAGAGCGCGAACAGGATCTGGCTGAAGCTCAGGCTAAAAACGACAAGAGCAAGATCCGCAAGGCGACGTCCAAGCTCGACGAAGCCAGGAAGGATCTCGCGCAAGCGCAGGCGGAAGTCGGCAAATAAAGCGGGTGGCGCAAACGGCGGAGCGTCGCCGTGCCTTACCCGCGTGCCGTGTCCGAAACGTCCGCCGTTCGCGCGGACGTTTCTTTTTTTTGCGGCACGAATCGGGTGGTGCCGGTGCCGCGCGCGTCATGCTGCATCACGTCGCGCGGCCGGCCTTGCACATCCAGAATCACCTGGCCGATGCCCGAGCCGTTCCATAATCGCTCGCCGGCATGGCGACGGTCGGGCAGCCGGTTGCGAATCTCCAGATGACGGCGCTTGGTCAGCCAGTTCAGGGGGGAGTGCCGTGCATAAAGCCAGCGGTTTGCGCGATCGAGCCAATTCAACAATTGCGGCGGAAATTCGTTCTTGATGCCGCTGCTCGTGATCTGCCACACATCGGGGCCGTGATCACGATGCCGAATCTGAATGTCGTACATGAACGAATAATGCACGTCCCCGGACAGCACGACGTAGTTGCCTGGCGTGCGCGAGTGGCGAAAGATGTTCATCATCACGTTGGCCGCACCACGGTGTGCCATCCAGTTTTCGGCATCGACCAGGAGCGACTGCCCGGCCCAGGTGAACACGCGTTGCACGGTTTCGATGAGCTTCACGCCAAACATTGGCGCGGCCGACACGATCACGGCAGCGGGCTCATCGAGCAAGGCCTGCTGGAGTTCGCACAGCGACTCCCAATCCATGAGGCCGGACGGCTGGCTGGGGATTCGGGTGCTGCGCCAGCGCTGCGTGCGCGTGTCCAGCACGATCACCTTCGGTTGCGTGGGTAGCACGTAACCCCATTTCGAGAACGACAGCAGATCGCCGATGAGGGCGTCCTGGTGTGCGCCGTTCATGCGGTTTGCCGAATCGATTTCCGAGGTCAGGGCGCGCGCTTTGGCCCGCAACCCCAGGAAGGCGTCGGCGTTGTTGCCCCAACCCTGGCACAGCGCGTAGGCCAGCAAGGCATTGCCCACAATGCGGCGCGAGAAGGAATGGCCATAGGCTTCCTCCTCCCATCGCGCCGACAGATTCCAGTCGTCGGTGACATCGTGATCGTCGAAGATCATCAGCGTGGGCAGATGCGCCATTGCGCGCGCCGCTTGGGGCAATGTCGCACGAAAGCCGACAAGGTCGCGCGCTTCGGTACGGTAGCGGTCGTCATGCTTGGGCATGATGGCCGGCATCGGCACCTCACCGATCAGCGCCCAGGGTGTCGGCGACCAGACAAGCAGATACATCGCCAGCACTTCAGCCAGGGTCACCAGATGATTGTGCGCGCTCGAGGTGGTAAAGATCGGCTTCTTCACGCCGCCGAAGAATCGCTCGCGCAGCGCCTCGTTGGCGCGAAACGCAGGCAAGAGCGATTCGCGTTGGTAATAGGTCGCGGGATGCGCGTAGAGCTCAGCGCTGTCGGCAACAGTCGCACCGTCGAGGGTTTCACCATAGAGCTCGAGCCGTGCGATCAACGCATGGATGGCCGCCAGCATCGGGCCGGCCACATCGTCGGCATACACCTGGTCGCCGCATAGCATGAGCAGCGAGGGCCGGTTGGTCGGCTGTCCGACGCTGGCCTGCACCAGCGCATCGGCGCGGGCCATGCCGTCGTGCGCATCATGGTGGGGCTTGCGGCACGATCCGAACAAGATGTTGTCGGCCCGGCGCCGCAGAACGAAGGTGGGGCAGGAGGCCGAACCGTGCAACAGGTGGGGCGCCCAATCCGCGATGCCAGTGCTCGCTGCATCGGTGACGCGGGCGGTGTCGACCGTCCCGTCCGTCTCAGTCGGGGCGTTTGTTCCGACGTCGTGCAGACGCAGGTCGTACGCGATCTCGGTGTCGACCGGCAGGGGCGGGTCGAGTGAGACGTCGATGAAATGGATGAACGCGTGTGTGCCGATGGGCAGAACGCGCAGGTTGCCGTCTTGCAGCGGAATGCGTTGCACGGGGCCATCGGCTTGTGCACCGTGCGCCAGGTGCAGCGTCATCGCCAGCGGACGGCTCGCAACCAGCCATAGCAGCAGGCGTGACGGTTCGAGCCGCCGCAATAACGGTCCAGCAAGGACGGGGGGCAGATCGGCAGGGGATCCAGCAGGGGCGGGAAAACGCGAAGGCATGCGTTCGAGCGTAGCAAAAAGAGGTCCCTCAAATGAGGAGGATCCTCTATGACATGTCACATTGGCCGTGCAGGGACAGGCACGCCGAGCGGTGCGACGGAGCCATCGTTCGGTGTGCGTCTTGCATGGGAAAAGGTTCTGTTATTTCGTGACCGATATCGACAAAATGCGCCAGAACACCCATTTTTGGATCATGTAAGCCGTTGATTTTGTGCGACAAGACGCGCTCGTCTTCACATTTCAACGCTTGTGTCGCGTGTTGCCGTTCTCATTACAGCGCGTCCATACTCCCCTTCAGAACATTAAAACGGCAGGAAGAGGAGAGGACGATGGACAAGGCAGGTGTTGGGCTGCGCGCGATCGGTGCGGCGAGTTTGGTGGCAGTGCTCGCCGGGTGCGCCGGCATGGCTCAAAACGATCCCGATCGATTGAATGTTGCAGGACTCACGCAACCCGTGAAGATCGTGCGCGATAAGGCAGGCGTGTCGCACATTTACGCGCAGAACACGCACGATTTGTTCTTTGCGCAGGGCTTCAGCGCCGCACGCGATCGGCTGTGGCAGCTGGATCAATGGCGCCGGCAAGGCGAGGGCAAGATGGCCGAGCAGTTCGGCCCCCGTTTCGTGGCGCAAGACCGGGCGGCGCGGATGTTCCTGTATCGCGGCGATCTCGAAAAGGAATACGCCAGCTATCACCCCGAGGCCAAGCAGATCCTCGAAGCTTTTGCGGCCGGGATCAATGCCTACGTGGACGAGGCCCGAGCCGATCCGGCCAAGCTGCCACCCGAGTTCCGGATGACGGGCACGCAGCCCGGGTACTGGAGTCCGCAAACTTCGCTGATCCGTATCTACGGCATCACACGCAATGTGAAAGACGAAGTGCAATTGGCCGAACAGATCGCCGCGGTGGGCACCGCCCGCGCGACGGCGTTGAACGTGTTTGAACCGCCGATCACGCCCCAGATACCGGCCGGTCTGGATCTCACCCAGTTCAATACGGGCCTGTTGGTCAATTACATGCTGGCGCGCGACGGCCAGAAGTTCAAGGCGGAGGATTTTCCGCGCAGCCCGTTGACGCTGGCTGAACGCGAAACACTCGCCAAGAATCTTTCCGATGCGCGCATGGCGGTGGCCGATATGGGCCAGAATCCGTATGCGCCGCGCTATGAAAGCAATAACTGGACGGTGTCGGGCAGCCGCACGGCAACGGGCAAGCCCTTGCTGGCGAACGATCCCCATCGCTCGATCAGCATGCCGTCATTGCGCTACATGGTGCACTTGAACGCCCCTGGCTGGAATGTGATCGGCGCGGGTGAACCTGCCTTGCCCGGGGTGTCCATCGGTCACAACGATCGCGTGGCGTTCGGCCTGACCATCTTCGCGTTCGGCGACGAAGAAGACCTTTACGTGTACGACACCCGTCCCGGCGCGCCCGATGAGTACCGGTATGGCAATGGTTGGGAGCGCATGAACACGATCAATGAAACGATCGCGGTGCGCGGAGAATCCAACCGCAGCGCCCCGATCAAGTTCACGCGTCACGGTCCGGTGATTCATGAGGATCCGGTCAATCACAAGGCTTATGCCATCCGCGCGGCGTATCTCGAATTTCCGGGCACGGCCGCCTATCTGGCGAGTTTGCGCTTGAATCAGGCGCAGGACTGGAACGAATTCGTGGCCGGCATGAATCGCCATTACACGCCCGGCGAAAACATGGTCTATGCCGACGTCGATGGCAACATCGGCTGGTTCGGCGGTGCACTGGCGCCGGTTCGTCCGCAAACCGACTGGTCGGGCATGCTGCCGGTGCCGGGCGATGGCCGCTACGAGTGGAACGGGTTGATCCAGGGCGACGCTTTGCCCCGTATCTTCAACCCGCAGCAAGGCTATATCGCCACGGCGAACGCGTACAACCTGCCGCCCGGATATGTGCACCGCGATGTGTCGGGGCGAACCTGGGCCGAACCGTTCCGTCAGCAGCGGATCGACGAAGTGCTGAGCGGCAAGAGCGGCTTCACGCTGGAAGACATGAAAGCGCTGCAGTACGACGATGTGTCGCTGCCGGCACGGGAGATGGTGGGCTACGCCAAGCAGTTGAATTCGGTGCAGCCGTTGGCGGGCGAAGGCATCCGCCAGTTGCGCAACTGGAGTGCGACGATGGCCACGGATTCCACTGCGGCCACCATCTATTCGTACTGGATGCCGGAGGTGGTGCAGCGCGTGACCGACGTCGCCGTACCCGCCAACGCACGCAAGCAATTCGGCAAGCTGCAAGTGCGGCAAGTGCTGGACATGCTGAAGCGTCCGGGTCCTGCCTTCGGCGCCGATCCGGTAGCAGGCCGCAATGCGCTGCTGTTGCAGGCCCTGGATGCCGGCATGCAGAAGCTCGTGGCGAGCCGTGGCAACGATGCCAAGAACTGGGCGTGGGGAAGTTTGCACCACATCAAGTTCGATCATGCCTTGGCGCCTTTCATGCCGGAAGATCAGCGCGCGAAGTACGCCACCGAACGGTATCCGGTCAGCGGCGACAACGACACGGTGCATCGTGGCACTTTCCGCGCATCGGACTTCCGTCAAATCAGTGGGGCGTCGTTCCGGCAGGTGATCGACGTCTCGAACTGGGATCGTTCGATGGTGCAGAACACGCCGGGGCAGTCGGCCGATCCGGCGAGCCCGTTTTATCAGAACCTGTTGAAGGGCTGGGCGAGCGGTGAATATTCGCCGATGCCGTTCAGCCCCGAAGCGGTCGAGCGCGAGCGGCACGACACGTTGACGTTGCAGCCGTCCGGCGAGCGAGCGCCCGCGGCGCGATAAGCAGTTGGAAGAGGAACCTGTACAGCGCAGAGACGTTTTCCGCGGTTGATACCGAAGCGCGATGAGATGGGGCGCCAATCGACAGATTGGCGCCCCAGTTTTGTTGCTCTGCGTAGATGGGGCAGGCGAGATTAGCGATGGCCGTTGGCCATGCAAAAGACCGATTCGTCAGATGCTTAAAACCGGCTCATCCCGGCAATCTCGCCCAGAGTGCCGGTGCGGTCGAGAGCACCATGACAAGGCCGCTTGCCGTCAATAGCCCCAGCACGATGCGCTTGAATTGCTGATCCGAGATGCCGGCATACACGCGGGCGCCGATGAGCACAGGCACCAACACTGCAATGGCCACGACCCCCAACTGCGGCAGCATCGCAAGCGTGATGTGCCCGGTGACGAAATACACAACAAACGTAAAGGCGAGGATTGACAGGTTGAACGTTTGAATCACGTGACGCTGCGTGACTTTATCGAAGCCGCGTAGCGTCGACCATAGCGAGGGCACGACGCCCGAGAGACCCCCGAGCGCGCTCATCGCCCCGCCTACGGCGCCTGCGATCGCGTCGCTTGATCGGCCGCCGAAAGGGATGGCGGGCAATCGACCCGACGTCAACAGCAGCGGACACACCACGAGCAGCACGGTGCCCAACGCAGCCTTGAAGATCGTGACATCCAAGTGCGGCAAGAGGGTAAGCCCCAGGGGCACCCCCAGCACGCCGCCCGCTAAAAACGGTGCGACCACCGCCCAGGGCACGGTACGTTTCACCGTGATGGCGGCGACAATCTGGCCCGTGAGCGAACCGAATACCGATAGCGCTGCCGCGAGAGGCGGCGGCAAAAACCAGATCCATATCGACAGCGCGACCAAGCCGAAGCCAAAACCGGACAAGCCCTGCACGAACCCCGCAACCACGGCGCCTGCGGCAATAATGAGAATCTCCACAGCGGTCAGCCCTTACGCGCGCTTGATGTTGGGGGCGGCGAGGCCTTCGATCATCACGTTGATGCATGCCGGTTTGCCGCTGGCTTGAGCGTCGAGTACCGCCTGAGTCATGTCGTGCGGCGCCGTTACAAAAGCGCCAAAGCCACCGAACGCCACGGCGACCTGGTCGTAACGGGTGGGCAGCAGTTCGCAGCCGATGGTGCGGTCTTGGCCGTAATCGCGCACCTGGATTTGGTACTCGGCGTTCCAGCGCGCATCGTTGCCCACCACCGCCACGAAAGGCAAGTCGCAGCGCACGGCGGTATCGAACTCGGCGGAATGAAAGCCGAACGTGCCATCGCCCAGCACCGCCACCACCGGTGCGTCGGACATGGCCACCCGGGCGGCCGCTGCGAACGGCAGCGCCGCGCCGATCGAACCCGCAATGCCGTTGATGACGCGATGCGGCGCAGACAAACATGCTTGCGCCCATTGGCCGATCTCGCCGCCGTCGACCACCAGCACGCTATCGGGATGACTATCGAGCAGGGCTTGCAGCGGACGGCACGCCGCGACGGGATGCAGTCGCCCTGCTTGTGACGACGTGGCGTGATCCCACGCTGCAGGGCGAAACGCGATGGCGGCACGCACGTCATGGCGCCAGGAAGACGACTTCGCGCCGGGGGCATGGCTCGCGGGGTTCAGCGATGGCGAGGAATGCGTCGTGGCCTGGGGCGCGCGGTCCTCAGCAGCCGCCAGCAGCGCTGCGATCGCCGACGCGGCGTCCGCCGATGCCGCGTGCGTCAGGCGATCGCCGAACGCCGTTTGCGTGCGGTCGAGTTCGTGGCGATCGGCATCGATCTGCATGACGATGGCGTCACGATGAAAAGCGGGCGTTTGGCCGAACTTGAGGGTGAAGTCCAGGCGCTTGCCGAGCAGCAACACGCAATCGCTCTGCGCCAGCATGTCGCCGAAGGCGCCCAGGCTGGGGTCGCCAATGCCGCGCGGACTTTCCATGCCGATCACCGGCACGCCGAGCGCGTGCTCGAGCGCTGCCGCGTGGCCACGAGCCGTGCGCGTCATCGAGGCCGGGCCCGTCAAGATCAACGGCCGGGAGGCCGCGCGCAGACGCGTCACGACGGCCTGCGCGACTGCGGCATCGAGCGGCAGGGGATGCGGGGCGAAAGCGGCGGCTGCATGCGACTTGAGGGCCGACACGTGCGCCTCCAGCACGTCAGTAGGCAAGCTCACATGTACCGGTCCAGGTCGCCCGGATCGCGCCACGACGATGGCGCGCGCGATGTCCTGCGAGAGTGTCTCGGCCGACTGCGCGGTCCATGACGCCTTGGTCAGCGGCGCGGCGAGATCGGCCTGGCGCATTTCCTGAAAGGCACCCATGCCCAACTGCGTAAGCGGCGCATGGCCCGAGAGCAGCACCACGGGCGATTCGGCTTGCCCTGCGGTGTAGAGCGCCGCGATGGCATTGGCATGGCCCGGGCCGCCCGTGACCAGCGCGATGCCGATCTTGCCGGTGATGCGCGCGTAGGCGTCGGCCATATGCACGGTGGCTGCCTCATGCCGGGTATGAATCAGACGAATGCCGGATTGCACGCACGCATCGAAGATCGGCATGATGTGGTTGCCGGATAGCGCGAAGAGGGTGTCCACGCCGGCATCGGTCAATGTTCGGATCAGCGCGTCGGCGCCACGATGGGGTACGGCAGCTTGCATGTCGGTCTCCTCGTTCTCTTTCTTATGGTCGTAACCTGCCATCATCGCCGAGTCCACGTCTACTGCCAAGGCAGTAAAACGCGCGCTGAGCCAAAATGAAACGTGAGGTCGCGGGCGCGGCCTGCGGCGCGCCAGCCAGGACGGAGCTTCTCGCGGCCGGCCACGAGCAGGCCTGGGCGATGCGCAGGTCAGGGCCGGGCTGTCGTGGGGAAAGCTGCCGTCCCGTCGACCGCCGTGCGTGCGGCAGTCAGATCGTCGGGTGTGTTGATGTTGGCGAATGCTTGCGCCGCTTCCGGTTCATCGAACGGCACGGCAATCATGCCGATGGCGTTCTGCCAGATGCCGACCTTGCGGTCGCCGGCATCGAGAAAGGCGACGAGGGCGGGAAGCAGGTCGCGCTTGAGCACCATGCAGGCAGCCTGGCGGCGTCCGTCGGCCACGGCGAAGGCGCCAGGCCGGTCGGTGGCAACGGCCGCGGCGAGCAGGCGATCGACCATATCCAGCGGAATATACGGCGCGTCGCAGGGCGTGGCCGCAAGCCATGGCGTGGCACAGGCGGTCAGACCTGCAGCCAGTCCCGCCAAAGGGCCAGCGTAAGCGCCCCAACGCGCATCGTCCGCGTACACCGGCCCGAAAGCGCGGTAGGCATCCTGATGACGGTTGGCGCTGACGATCATCGTGTCGACCTGGCTTCGCAAACGCGCCGCAACGTGATCGGCGATCATGCGATCGCCCAGCATCAGCAGGCCTTTGTCCGCGCTGTCCATGCGTGCGCCTTGACCGCCTGCGAGCAGCAGGCCGGTAACCGGCGGGCGGGGGATCATTTCGCGACGACGTCCATGGCCGAGAAACGGGTGAACGGGGTAGACGTTTCGGCGCGCACGTTCCACACCGCGCCGGGTGCCAGTTGCGCCGTGCTGTCCGTCGTGCTGCCCACTTCTTTGTTCTGCTCGTCGTAGAGCTTGAAGGTGACGGAGAGCGCATCGATCAGACGATCCGATACGTTCGTGACATTGCCGGTGATGGTGGTGACGCCGGAAGTCGTGTCGCGATTGGCGGCGAGTCCGGATACGTTCACACCGCGCGCAAGTGTTTGCGCCAGCGAGATCTGGCAGGCGAGGGCAACGACGGCAAAGGCGAGCAGTTTTTTCATGACGAAGTCTCCAACGTGCCGATACGCCCAGGAAACAGGGCGGTGGCGTCAGGCAGCACGATAGTGGGGTCGGCTAAAGACTGCAATGTCTGTGCGAAGTCACGTTGTATCCAGCTGTCACGTTTTTGTCTCGACTCGGCTTTTCAGCAGGGTGACGCGGATCCAGATGTATTCCTGAATGCTTTGGCTACTGTTGCGCGGGCGAGAGGCATGACCGAGATTGCACGTAAAACGGGACTCGGGCGGCAAGGCCTTTACAGGGCCTTGGCGCCCGGTGCCAATCCGCACTATCGCACCGTACGTAAGGTGCTGGATGCGATCGGCGTTCCTTTTTTCACACCGTCGCGATCGGCGTGACCGGTGAGCCGATCGCGTGCGGCAGGCGTAGCGGTGGGGCGGTCAACATGAAGCGATGACGGCCATTGGCATGGAGCCAGTCGGCCAGGTCGCCCAGATACCAGAGTTCAGCCAAGGGCAGCCCAAGCTTGAACAAGCAGTGATGATGGAGCGGCAGCATTGCCCGCGGACCCGTGCGCTCGCGCGCCGGAAACGCCTCAACCGCATAGTTGTCGGCGCAGATGGCGGCGATGCCGCTATTCGTGATCCAGTCGAGCAGACCCGTATCCGTGCCGTCGAGCGCCGCGCCGTAGCTGTGCAGCACCGCCGCATCGGGCTTGCCGTTCATCTCGACCACGGCTTCGGCAAAGCCGGTGCGCAGAACGAGCATGTCGCCTGGTTCGATCTCGATGCCGTCGGCATCCAGCACCTGCCGGATCTGCGACAGGCCGATCAGCGTGCGGCCCGTGCCGAAGTGGCGCTTGAGATCGAGCAGCACGCCGCGGCCCTGCATGCCGTGGTGCGCAAGATTCTCGATGCCCAGTTTGTGCGCGGCCGACGGACCTTTGGCTTCGCCGTGGCAACTGCAATCGTCGCCGTCCGCAGGGCCCGTGATGTGCTCGCCGGCGCGATAGCCGTTGTAATACACGCGTTCGGCCACGCCGTCGCCGTCGGCGTCGAATAACGCGCCCACATGGGCCAGGGCATCCCATTGGGTGGAATACTGCATCGACAGCAGGACCTGATCGTCGCTCAGCACATCCAGCGCATCGGGATTGACGCGCTGGAGCGGAAAGTTGAGATAGGGCGTACCTTCCAGCCGCGTGGGGCTGAGTTGCGGCGGATGGCGGCGCGGGTTCATCACGTTGCCGCCCGGCAGATCGAGGGGCAGCGACAGGCAGAACGTTTTGCCGGTGAGAATTTCGCGCGCGCCTTTGAGCACCTGTGCTTCGGTCAGCAGATTGACGCGTCCCAACTGGTCGTCGGGACCGAAGTCGCCCCAGTTCGACCCATCGGGTCGTTGCTTGTAGCGTGCCACGACTTACTCCTTGAGAAGAAACTCGACGACCGCGCGATTGAAGTCGTCCGCCGCTTCCCAGTTCGACAAGTGGGAGACGTCGAATTCGACATACGCCGAACCGGCGATCGCCTGGTGAATCGCTTGACCTTCGGCGGGTGTGGCGGCAACGTCGTGGGTTCCTGCGATCACGAGCGTGGGGGCCACGATCTCGCTCATTCGGGCGCGCAGGTCGGCGTCGCGCAGCGCCGCACAGTTGGCGATATAGCCCGTGTCGTTGGTGCGGCGAAGGATGTCGATGAGCACTTGCGTGAGGCCAGGTTCGCGCGTGCGAAACGCCGGGGTGAGCCAGCGATCGACGATGCCGGTGGCCATGTTGGTCAGTCCCGTTTGCCGCACGGTATCGATGCGCGTCTGCCAGCTCGCTTCGGTGCCCAGTCGCGCCCCGGTGTTGCACAACACCAGCTTGCCTACTCGATCGGGATGCGCAAGCGCGAGCGCCAGCCCCGTGGTGCCGCCCATGGAAAGGCCGCAAAAATGCGCACGGGGGATGTCGAGCGTGTTGAGCAATTCGACGACGTCGCCGCTCAGTTGATCGAAGGTGTATTCGCCTTCTGGCACGCTGGAGGCACCATGGCCGCGGGTGTCGTAGCGCAGCACGCGAAAATGCTGCGTGAGCGCGGGGATTTGTCGCGCCCACATATCGGCCGACGTGCCGAGCGAGTTGGAGAGCACGACGACGGGGGCGCTCTCGGGTCCATCGATGACGTAGTAAAGACGAGTCTGGCTAAGGTCGGCGTAAGGCATGGTGGGCGCTGTCGTAGAAGGATTAAAGAAAGTTCTTGCCGTCGAGATAGGCTTTGCGCCATCGCGTGATGTTTACGCGCTCGAACAGATTGACGGCCGTGAAAGGGTCTTCGGCGATCAGCGCTTCGGCTTCGGCGCGTGAATCGACATCGACGATATAGATGCCGCCGCCGAGATCGGTGCCGTCATCGGCGAGCTTGGCGCCGCACGCGAGCAGCTTGGCCTTGTTGCGTTCCAGGAACTCGAGATGTGCCGCGCGGGCGCTTTTGCGCACATCCTGATGGCCGGGCTTGTCGAATGTTTCGATCAGATAGGGCATGGTGGGTATCCTTGGAAAACTAGATGGCTGAGGGATGACGCGCAAGCGCCGTCACCTTGACGTCCATGTAGGGAAACAGCGGCAACGACGACAGCAACTGATGCAGCGCATCGTTGCTTTCCACGTCGAAGATGCTGACATTTGCATAGCGGCCCACGACGCGCCACAGGCTGACCCATTGGCCGTCCTGTTGCAGCTTCTGGGCCAGGGCTTTCTCGTCGGCCTTGAGTTTGTCGGCTTGCGCGGCGGGCATGTCCACCGGCAGATTGACCTGCATTTCAACCATGAAAATCATTGTGTGCTCCTTGATATTCAACCGGGGTCGTGGCGAGCGCTGCGTCTCGCGTCGACGCGTTCAGCTGTAAAGATGATGGGGGCTTCCCGTCGGATGGGTGCCTACGCAGCGGTGATCGCCGCCGCGTCCGTGCCTGTTCGACGGATCGACGGCACGGCGTCGCCGACGGGCTGTCATTCGGTTGCGATCAGGCCGCAAACTGCAGCGGCAGGCCGGTGAGGCGCTCGAGCTCGGCGCGTGTCATGTCGCCGAACATCTCGGTCACGGTTACGCCTTTCGCATCGATGTCGAACACGGCCACGTCCGTATACACACGCGACACGCAGGCCACGCCGGTCAGCGGATAGGTGCAGTGTTCAACGAGCTTGCTGGCGCCTTCGCGGGTCAGCAGGTCCATCATCACGAACACTTGCTTGGCACCGATCGCTAGATCCATGGCGCCGCCCACGGCCGGGATGGCGTCGGGCGCGCCGGTGTGCCAGTTGGCGAGATCACCCGTCCTGGATACCTGGAAAGCACCCAGCACGCAGATGTCGAGGTGGCCGCCACGCATCATGCCGAATGAGTCGGCATGATGAAAGTAGGCGGCACCCGGCAGCTCGGTGACCGGCTGCTTGCCGGCATTGATCATGTCGTAATCTTCCTGGCCTTTCTCGGGTGCCGGGCCCATGCCCAACATACCGTTTTCGGTGTGCAGGATGATTTCACGGCCGGCGGGCAAATGATTGGCCACGAGCGTGGGCAAACCGATACCGAGGTTGACGACATCGCCTTCTTTAATATCCTGCGCCACGCGGGCGGCCATCTGGTCGCGATTCAAACGAGTGCTCATGCTGCCTCCTTGGCCGCCGCGGGAGCGATGGCGACGACGCGTTGGACGAAAATGCCTTGGGTGGCGACGGCTTCGGGGTCGAGCGTGCCCAGTTCGACGATCTCACGCACTTGCGCAACAGCCACGCGGGCGGCGCTGGCCATGATGGGGCCGAAGTTGCGGGCGGTCTTGCGATAGACCAGATTACCCCAGCGATCCCCGCGGTCTGCCTTGATCAGTGCGTAGTCGGCATGCAAGGGATATTCGAGCACATAGCCGCGCCCGTCGATCTCACGCGTTTCGCGGCCTTCGGCCAGCGGCGTGCCGTAGCCCGTCGGCGTGAAGAAGGCCCCGATGCCGGCACCCGCCGCGCGGATGCGTTCGGCCAGATTGCCTTGCGGCACGAGTTCGAGTTCGAGTTTGCCGCTGCGATACAGGCCATCGAAAATCTGCGAATCGACCTGACGCGGAAACGAGCACACGATCTTGCGCACGCGGCCGGCACCCAGCAAGGCGGCCAGACCGGTGGTGCCATTGCCGGCGTTGTTGTTGACGATGACGAGATCGCGCGCGCCTTGCGCAAGCAGCGCGTCGATCAATTCGATCGGCTGGCCGGCCGGGCCGAACCCGCCGATCATCACGGTGGCGCCGTCGGGAATGTCTGCCACGGCCTCGGCCGCGCTATCTAGGATCTTGGAAATCATGGATCTTCAGTGTTCCTGGGCTATGCCATAATGTTCGCTATAAGAACAAAACGTCTTTAGGCGAACGAAGTGAACAAGGGGGACAAGATGTCCGAAAAACTGCAAAAACCGAAAAAGAAAATACGACCGGACGATGCGGGGAGCGCGCCCGCGCGCGCGGTGCCAGGCAAGGCTGTCGCTGCTCAATCCACCGCTCGATCCGCTCATGACAACGATAGCGCCGTCCAGCCGGGTACCGAGGCCACGCCGAGCGAACGCCAGACACCCGGTGACGGCTATGTTCAATCGTTTGCGCGTGGGCTTGGCGTGATTCGCGCTTTCGGGCCTGAGCACAGCAGCATGACGCTGAGCGCCGTGGCGGATCGCACCGGATTGACCCGCGCCGGTGCGCGCCGCATCCTGCTCACGCTGGTCCAGCTGGGTTATGTCGCGCACGATGGCCGCCTCTTCACGCTCACGCCGCGCATTCTCGAACTCGGCTATGCCTACTTGTCGGCCACACCGTTGTGGAATCTGGCGCTGCCCTACATGGAGCAGGTGGCCGAAACCACGCGCGAGTCGTGCTCGGTATCGGTGCTTGAAGGCACCGATGTCGTTTACATCCTGCGCCTGGCCACGCACAAAGTGATGTCGATCAATCTGGCCGTGGGGAGCCGATTGCCGGCCTGGGCGACGTCGATGGGGCGCGTGTTGCTGGCAAGTTTGACCGAGCCGGAACTCGACGACGTGCTCTCGCGCAGTGACATTCGTGCGTACACGCCCGCCACCATTACCGATCGCGCCGCGCTTAAGAAGAACATCGCGTTGGCCGGCACGCGCGGCTATGCCTGCGTGACGAAAGAACTCGAGCCCGGGCTGCAATCCGTGGCGGTGCCCATTATCGATCGCAGTGGCCGCGCGATTGCGGCGATGAACATCAGCACGCACGCCAGCCGTTACACGCGCGCCGAGATGCTGCGCGTGTTCCTGCCGCCTTTGACCCACGCGGCCGAGCACATCAACGCCGCGCTCGCACGCCGCTAGCAGCGCTGAGCGTGACGTCGGCGGCGTTGCATCGGCAGCGGTGACAGGCCGGAGCGTCATGATCAAACGGGCGCCACGCCCAGGGTGGTGCCGCCGCAAACATAGAGCGTCTGGCCGGTGACGAAGCCGTTGTCGGGCGAAAGAAAGAACAGGGCCGCGCGCGCCACATCTTCCGGCGTGCCCAGGCGCTTGACCACGATACTGTTGATGATGGCCTGCGTTCGCGGCGCGCCCTCGGGGTTGCTGCGGGTAAACAGCTCGGTGGCGATCGGGCCCGGTGCGACCGCATTGACGGTGATGCCGTCACCGCCGAGCTCCATGGCCAGGGTGCGCGTCATGCCGATCATGCCGGCTTTGGTGGCCGAGTAGACCGTGCGCTCCGGTTTGCCCAGGGCGGCGCGCGAAGCCATGTTGACGATGCGTCCGAAACCCGCGCGGCGCATGGCCGGCAACGCAGCCTGCACCAGGATCATGCTGGCGCGCAGATGTAGTCCGACCACGAAGTCGAGATCGTCCAACGAGGCGTCGTCGATGGTCGCCGGGCGCGTGGCCCCGGCGTTGTTGACGACGCCGACGATGTCGTAGCGCTCGGCGATGTCACGTGCAACGCGCCGGGTTTGCTCGGCGTCGGTGAGATCGGCGGTCATATCGATCACGCCGGCGATGGGGTTGGCGGGGGGGCGAATGTCGATGTTGACGACGCGCAGCCCTTGCGCCACCAGTCCGCGCGAGATGGCGGCACCGATGCCGCCGCTGGCACCCGTCACGATATAGATCTGTTCTTTCACGCTATGTTTCCTTCAGGTGAACCGTGCTGCAGGCGCGGGGGGCGCATCGCCCCTCGCTCACGCGGCCGGCGCGGGATGCACGCCGAGGTAGCCCCACAACAATACGGCGACGATGTAGATCACGCCAACCCACAGCATCATGATCACGGTGTAGCCCATCACGTCGCGCAGCTTGAGTTTCGAGAGCGCCAACGCCGGCAGAATCCAGAACGGCTGCACCAGATCGTTCCAGGCATTGCCCAGCATCACAGCCATCGTGGTTTGATTGAGTGCGCTGCCCAGCGACTTGGCGGCATCGATCATGAACGGGCCTTGAATCACCCAATGGCCGCCCGCCGAAGGGGCGAAGAAATTGATGACGTAGGAGCTGAGCAGTCCCCAGAACGGCAGGCTCTCCGGCGTGGCCACGTTGACGAAAGCATGCGAGATCGTGTTGACCAGGCCAGAGGCGGCCATGATGGCCATGATGCCGGCGTAGAACGGGTACTGCAGGATGATGCCCGAGATGGTCTTGATGCCTTCGGTCAGGCGCGCCACGTAGGCGGCCGGGGTGCCCAGCAGGATAATGCCCAGAAACAGGATGATGAAGTTGATCATGTTCAGATCGAGCGAGCCGCCCGTCTGAAAGTGCACGATGGCGTAGCCAATGCCCAGAAGCCCGATCAGACCGCTCAGGATGCGGCTGTTGTTCAGGCGGGAGGCCAGGGTGTTCTCGCTTTCCATGTCGCCGGCCATCGCGGTCGTTTTTTCGGCCTTGTCGATGTCCGGGTTCACTTCGATCACTTTCTCGCCGGCCTTGGGGTGCAACCAGGCATTGAGCAACGGCAAGGTGACCAGCACCACGAGCGAGGTGATCAGCATCGGCACGGAGAAAATCGTCTCCGACAGGGGGATGGTGCCCATTTGCTTGGCCAGCGGATGGTTGGCGGTGGAGACCAGCACCGGAATGCTCGCCGACAGGCCCAGGCCGTACATCGTGAAGCCGCTGTAAGCCGCTGCGATGATGAGCGGGTAATGCACGCCCTTGATCTTGAGCGCGAGCTTTTTGGCGACGACGCCGCCGATCACCAAGCCGAAGCCCCAGTTCAGATAACTGCCCACGCTACCGACCAGCGTGGCGACCACGATGGCCATGTAAGGCGTGTGCACGCGTGCCACGATGCGGTTGAGCATGCGGTCGGTAAGCGGTGCGGTGGCGAGGACGTAGCCCATCGCCAGAATGACCGCCATCTGGGTGGTGAACGCCAGGAGGCTCCAGAAACCGTCGCCCCAGGCCTTCGTCATTTCCATGACGCCCTTGCCTTCGATGCCCACCGCCAGCAGCACGGTCAACAGGGTCAATGCGATGGCGAAAACGAACGGGTCGGGGAGATACTTGCGCATCAGCTCGGTAAAGAACGCAGTGAGCTTACTCATGATGATGAATGCTGCCTCGAAATTATTGTGAGTGTGTCGAACGTGGGTTCTGCGGCGCGTACAGCGGTGCGTGCCGCAAAACGAAAATCAGGAAGACGTGCGCGAGTCGGGCGCGCGCGGCGACCCGGACGCGTCATGTGTCGATGGCGGCGCGCTGTCCTCGGTGCCGGGCGGTTGCGAGGCGGCCCGGCGGGCATGATCTGCCGCCGGTATATTCGACGCCGAACCGGGTGGCCTGGGCTGGCCCGCCGCGCGGCTATCGAGCCACGCGGCCAGGGCACGCAGGTCGTCGCTCTTCTGGCGCAGCAGCGTTTCGCGGTCGGCGTCGCTCCAGCGGTAGAAGCCCTCGCCGCTCTTGGCGCCGAGGTGGCCGTCCGCCACTTTTTGCGTGAGCAGGGCAGACGGCGTGGTGCGGTTATCGAGATCGGCGTAGAGATAGCTGGCGATGGCGTGATGCACGTCCAGGCCGTTGAGATCGCGTTGCTCCAGCGGGCCGGAAAGTGCCAGGCGAATACCCAGACTCCACTTCACGACTTCGTCGATGTCTGCGGCACTCGCAATGCCTTTTTCGAGCAGCGACATCGCTTCGCGTGCCAGCGCATGCTGGATGCGGTTGGCGATGAAACCGGGGATGTCCTGCTTCACCAGCACCGGACGCTTGCCGCCCTGGCGCAAGAGCGTCATCACGCGTTCGACGGTGCTGGTGCTGGTTGCCGCATTGCGAACGACCTCAACCAGCGGAATCACGTCTGCGGGCATGAAGAAGTGCGTGCCCACGAAGCGATCGGGGCGCTGCGTCGCTTGCGCCAGCGTGGTGATCGACAAGCCCGACGTATTGGTGGCGAAAATCGTGTCGGCCGCGCACAGAGCGTCCAGGTCGGCAAAGATCCTTTGCTTGAGCGCCAGGTTTTCCGGCACGGCTTCGATGACGAGTGCGGCGGCGGCCGCCGCGTCCAGCTCGGCTGCGAGCACGATGCGGGCGGACGCCTCGCCGCGTGTGGCGTCTGGCAGATCCGACAGCCGCATGGCCAGGGTGTGCCGGGCGCGCTCGAGGGCACCGGCCACGGGGTCGATCAAGGTGACGTCAAGGCCGTGCCGGGCAAGCAGGGCGGCGATGCTGCACCCCATTGCACCGGCACCCACGATGGCGACGCGCGAAAGTGAAGCGGTCATAACTGTCTCGTGAATGTTCGCAATACGAACATACGTACGCATGGCGAATGATTATTTTGGGCGATGGTAGCGAGCGGTGATGGCGCGATCCAGAATGGATGTGTCAAAACGTCCGTCTAGTGGACGTTTAAATCATGCGTTTTTTGATGTTTCGATGCGGCGATGCAGCAATTTTCATCAACCAGCGATCGATTGGTGTTCCGCCGGTTCGCTAGCGCCGTACTGTGAGAACCCTGATCGGGAGGAAGACTTGTACGGCATTGGCGCAGGTCAGGGGCGCGTTCACGCAGCGGACGCTGCGATGAACGCACACGGTATCGCTCGACGCGGTACTCAACCCGAGTTGCGCAGGCCCGCGGCGATGCCGTTGATCGTGAGGTGAATGACCCGTTGTTCACGTTCGTCCATCGCGCCGCTTCCTTTGGCCTGGCGGCTGCGGTGCCGACGGATGAGTTCGATCTGCAGGTAATTGAGCGGGTCGATATAGGCGAAGCGTTCGCGTAGCGAGGCTTGCAGCGACGGGTTGTCCGCCAGCAGTTCGCGCTGCGTCAACAGCTTGAGTACCTTGAGCGTGCGCGCATGCTCTTGGGAAATGATGCCGAAGATGCGATCGCGAATGGCCTTCTGCGGCACCAGTTGCGCATAGCCGGCGGCAATCGTGAGGTCGGATTTGGCCAACACCATTTCCATATTGGAGAGCATCGTCCGAAATACCGGCCAGTCGCGCGCCATGCTGCGCAGGAGCGCCAGGCGTGCGCGTTGGGTGCCCGGCGCGCCTTCGGCGCCATGCTCCAGATATTCCTCGATCGCCGAGCCCACGCCGTACCAGCCGGTAAGCATCAGGCGGCATTGTGCCCAAGAAAAGCCCCAGGGGATCGCGCGCAGGTCTTCGATGCGCTGCCCCTTCTTGCGCGAGGCCGGGCGCGAGCCGATATTCAGGCCGGCAATCTCGTTGACCGGCGTGGACGAGAAGTAGTATTGCGTGAAGCCCGAGGTGTCGTACACCAGCCCGCGATAAGCGCGCTGGGCCCGCGCCGACATATGTGCCAGCGCCGCGCCGTAACGCGCAAAGTGCTGCTCTTCGGCATCGCGCGCGGCCCGTTGCGGCACCAGGCTCGTCTCCAGCGTGGCTGCCACCAGCAATTCGAGATGCCAGCGGCCCACCTCGGCATCCTTGTACTTGCTTTGAATGACTTCGCCTTGCTCGGTGAGCCGGATCTGACCGTCCACCGTGCCGGGCGGTTGCGCCAGGATGGCGTCGAAGCTCGAGCCGCCACCGCGCCCGACCGAGCCCCCACGGCCGTGGAAAAGACGCAACTTGACCTTGTGGCGATTGAATACGTCGAGCAGGGCGCGCTCGGCTTCGTACAACGACCAGTTCGACGTGAGAAAACCGCCGTCCTTGTTGCTGTCCGAATAACCCAGCATGACTTCTTGCGCGCCATCCTGCGAGCGCGCGATGCGGCCCCGCACTTCGGGCAGCCGCAGCCACGCCTCCATGATGCCCGGACCATTTTCCAGATCGGGAATCGTCTCGAAGAGCGGTACCACCATCAGCCCATCGTTGCCGCCGCGGCCTTCGGCATCGGGCGGCGAGGTCAATCCGCCTTCACGTTGCAGCACCAGCACTTCCAGCAAATCGCTCAGGGTTTCGGTGTGCGAGACGATGGCCTGGCGAATGACATGTTTGCCGAAGCGTGCGCGCGCCGATGCCGCCGCGCGGAAGATGCCGAGCTCGCGGCGCGTTTCCTCGCTGTACTCGATCCAGGGCGACGAGAGCGGGCGGCCCTGTGCGAGTTCGGCCCGCAGCAACGCCACGCGTTCGTCTTCCGCGAGCAGGTTGTATTCGAGCGGCTTGCCCTCATGCTGCACGCCGGCGCGGGTGAAGAGCTCGGTCAGTGTGCGTTCGTGCACATCCGAACTTTGCCGCAGATCCAGCGTGGCGAGGTGAAAGCCGAATACGGCGACCGCTTGCCGCAGTCCGCTCAAACGCAATCGGGCGATGGGCGCGGCATGATGCGCGGCCAGCGAATCGTCGATGATGGCGAGGTCGTGCGCAAACGCTTCGGGACCGGCGTAGGGCTCGGCCGTGGCCGTGGGCCGGCGCGCCGGACTGCTGCCCGTGAGCTGGCGCACGGTTGCGTCCAGCCGTGCATACATGCCGACAAGCGCGCGGCGATAGGGCTCATCCTGACGATGTGGCGACACATCGCCGCCGGCGTCGGCCAACGTCTGCAGCGCGTCGTCGGCATCGATGAGCAGCGTGCTGATCGACAACTCGGCCCCCAACGCATGCACGTCGGTCAGGTATTGATCGAAGAGCACCGTGGCCTGGCGCAGCGTGGCGCGATCGAGCGTTTCCGCGTCGACGTTGGGATTGCCGTCGCGATCGCCGCCGATCCAGCTGCCCATGCGCAGAAAGGGTGCAAGCGGGGCGGGCGGTTGCGCGAACGGGGCCGGCGTATCGCGTTCGAGCAGGCGCGACATGTCGGCGTACAAACGCGGCACCACCGTAAGAAACGTGCTGCGGTAGTACGACAGCGCATTCTCGATTTCGTCCGCCACGGTAAGGCGCTCGTAGCGCAGCATCCGCGTCTGCCACAGGGTGGCGATACGCCCCAGCAAATTGCGTTGCAGTTCGGCGGTCTCGTCGGGCGTGAGTTCGCGATCGTGCTGCATGAGCGCAGCCGCGATCTCGCGGTGCACGTCCAGCGTACTTTTGCGTTGCACTTCGGTAGGGTGCGCGGTAAGTACGGGCATGACGAGCGCGTCGTCCACCCATTTGCGCACGCGGGCGGTGCCCACGCCCTGCGCCTTCAGCATGCTCAAGGCCTCGCGCAGACTGCCACGCGTGGGCGTCTCGTCGGCCAGTGCCCGGGCGCGTTGCCGGCGGTTCTGGTCGCGGTCTTCGGCAATATTGGCCAGATGCAGAAAATAGCTGAACGCGCGCGCAACGGAATTGGCGTCGTGGCCCTTCAGTGTGCGAACTTCCTTGGCGATCGCCTCACCATCGTGCGGCGCATCGGCGCGGCGCAGGCTGACGGCGTGGCGCCGCAACGCCTCGATCGTGTCGTAGATGCGTTTGCCCTCGCACGCTTGAATGACCTCGCCGAGCAGTCGCCCGAGCAGTCGAATGTCATTACGCATGGGTTCGAGGGAGGCTGACTTCGGGCGCACAGCAGACATGAAAGGGATTCCAAGGTCGGGCGTTGCAGGGAAAATCCATTGTACGCACGGGGACGCGTCGCGACACAGACGTCTGCCGGCCCAGGTGGTGCGCGTGTCGGCGGGCCTGCGGGTACGTTAAAGTTCGTCTTTGTTCCTGTCGTCTGTCAGCTTCCCACTATGTCCGTTCTGCCTTCCACTCGCCGTGCACTCGTCCTGTTTTCAGGCGGCCAGGACTCGACCACTTGCCTGGCCTGGGCGCTCGACCGCTATGCGCGCGTCGAAACGGTGGCGTTCGACTATGGCCAACGTCATCGCATCGAACTCGATGCGCGCCTGAACGTACGCGCCGCGATCGTGGCGCAGTACCCGCACTGGGCAGCGCGGCTGGGCGAGGACCACTTGCTGGATCTGTCGGTGCTGGGTGAGATCGGCGGCACGGCGATGACCGAAGACCGTGCCATCGAGATGCAGGCCAACGGGCTGCCGAACACGTTCGTGCCAGGCCGCAATCTGATGTTCCTGACCCTGGCGGCAGCATTGGGTTATCGCCGCCAGATCGACGTGCTGGTGGGCGGCATGTGCGAGACCGATTTTTCGGGCTATCCCGATTGTCGCGATGACACCATCAAGGCGCAACAGGTGGCGCTAGGTCTGGGGCTGGGTGCCCGGCTCACGATCGAAACGCCCTTGATGTGGATCGACAAGGCGGAAACCTGGGCGCTCGCCGAACAGCTCGGCGGCCAGGCGCTGGTGGACATCGTGGTCGAAGAAAGCCACACCTGCTACCTGGGCGAACGCGGTGCGCGTCATGCCTGGGGCTACGGCTGCGGGCATTGCCCGGCGTGCGCGTTGCGCGCTGCAGGCTGGTCGCGTTGGCAAGCCGCCGCGCCCAACAGCAGATAACGGCCGGTCAGCGATCCCGCGAGTACACCCGCACGGCACGATTGCCGGCTTCGCGGCCATCGGCGGCGCGCTCGGCCTGCGCGCGGGCGAAGGCGCGGCGCTCGGCTTCAGCTTCGTCGACCGTAAATGGCACGGCAGCGCGATCGAAACCGGTGTGGCCATCCGCTTCCCAATGCTCGGCTTGCTGCTCGATATCGATGGCGCCGGCCCGCTGCAGCACGGTGGTCGCCGTCTGCAACTGCGCCTCGTCGGCGACCTCCACGATCACCAGGGCGCCGCCGCGGCGCATGGCTTCGTGATAATGACCGGTTTCTTCGGAGCGATCGTCCGGACCGAACATATTCGCAAAGAAGTGTTCGATCGTTTCGAGCACACTGCGCTCGGGATGGGCGTGGGCATCGGCTTCCGCGTCGGTGGAGCCGGGTTCACGCGGCGCAAGTTCGTGCGACGTGGTGGCGGCACGCGCGTGTACCTCGATATGTTCGATATGAATGCCGGCATATACCAAAGCGGCTGAGGTTTCGTTCGCACGATCGTACGAATCGAAAACGCCGATAACGGTTTGGGCCATGGTCGTTCTCCAGGTATCGACGGATAAGGGCAGCGGGCAAAGCAGGTGGCATGCCTGCTGCGTCCGGTACCAGCTTAGCGCACGGTCATGACGGCGTGTTGGGCGGCACCGTGTCTCCGGCGCCCAGGGCGCGCTGCATCAGCACCGTATCCAGCCAACGTCCGAACTTGAATCCCACGGATTGCAGCGTGCCCGCGGTACGAAAGCCATGGCGGGTATGCAGCGCGAGCGAGCCGGCGTTGCCGCTGTCGCCGACGTTGGCGATCAATTGGCGCCAGCCGCCGGCTTCGCAGCGGGCAATCACCTCGCGCAGCAACAGGCTGCCGACGCCGCGTCCGGTCATGCCGGGCTTGATATAGACGGAGTCTTCCGCCGTATGACGATAAGCCGGACGCGGCCGGTAATGCGTGGCGTAAGCGAAGCCGACGATCTCGCCGGCGCTTTCCGCGACCAGATAAGGCAGGCCGAGGCCAAGCACATTGGCGCGCCGTTGCGCCATCTCGGCGATCGACGGCGGCTCGGTTTCGAACGAGCCCGTGCCATGCAGCACATGGTGCGCGTAGATGGCCTTGATCGCGGGCATGTCGGCATCGGTGGCGTCGCGTACACGCGGCGTGGCGCTGGGTGACGGCGCATCGTGCGGCGTATTGTCGTTTACTGGATCGGCGCGCATAGAGAGGGTGATGAGGAAAATGGAAAACGAAATAGGGTGATGGAACGTGGGTGACGCGAAAGAATATGGGCCCACCGTCATTTCAAGGCTGATGTGCGTCCGGCGTCAAGCCGCACTATCATGTTGGGTTTTCCATTCGCGACTTTCCCCGCTTCCCAGACCATCATGCCGCATTATCGATCACGCACGACTACCCATGGCCGCAACATGGCCGGCGCCCGCGCCCTCTGGCGCGCCACCGGTATGACCGACGGCGACTTCGGCAAGCCCATCATTGCCGTGGTCAACTCGTTCACGCAATTCGTGCCGGGCCACGTGCATCTGCGCGACCTGGGTGCGCTGGTGGCCAAGCAGATCGAAGCGGCAGGCGGTGTGGCCAAGGAATTCAATACCATCGCCGTGGACGACGGCATCGCGATGGGCCACGGCGGCATGCTGTACTCGTTGCCGTCGCGCGAATTGATCGCCGATTCGGTCGAGTACATGGTCAACGCGCATTGCGCCGACGCCATGGTGTGCATCTCGAACTGCGACAAGATCACTCCGGGCATGTTGATGGCGGCGATGCGCCTTAACATCCCCGTCGTGTTTGTGTCGGGCGGTCCGATGGAGGCCGGCAAGGTCAAGTCGCCCACCGACGGCCGCGTGATTGCCAAGATCGATCTGATCGATGCCATGATCAAGGCCGCCGACCCCAAGGTCAGCGATGCCGAGGTCGAGGCGGTCGAGCGCAGTGCCTGCCCCACGTGCGGTTCCTGTTCCGGTATGTTCACGGCCAATTCGATGAACTGCCTGACCGAAGCGTTGGGCCTGGCGTTGCCCGGCAACGGCACCATCGTCGCCACGCACGCATGGCGTCGCGGATTGTTCGAACGTGCCGGCTCGCTGGTCGTGGAGCTGTGCAAACGCTACTACGAGCAGGACGACGCATCGGTCCTGCCGCGCAGCATCGCGTCGCGCTCGGCATTCGAGAACGCGATGACGCTGGACGTGGCGATGGGCGGCTCGACCAACACCGTGCTGCATCTGCTGGCGGCTGCGCAGGAAGCGGGTGTGGACTTCACCATGGCCGATATCGATCGCATCTCGCGCAATGTGCCTTGCCTGTGCAAGGCGGCACCGCTTACCGACAAGTTCCATATCGAAGACGTGCATCGCGCCGGTGGCGTGATCGGTATTCTGGGCGAACTGGGCCGTGCCGGCCTGCTCGACCTCGAAACCGGCAACGTGCACAGCGGCACGCTGGGTGGCGCCATCGCCGCCTGGGACATCAATGGCGGCGCGGGTGACGAGGCGCAGAAGTTCTATCGCGCGGCACCCGGCGGCGTGCCCACGCAGGTGGCGTTCAGCCAGGATCAAACGTTCCTGACGCTCGATCTCGACCGCAAGGAAGGCTGCATCCGCAGCGTGCCCAACGCGTATTCCAAGGATGGCGGTCTGGCGGTGCTCTACGGCAATATTGCCGAAAATGGCTGCATCGTGAAAACTGCGGGCGTGGATGAAAGCCAATGGGTGTTCAGCGGCCGTGCACGGGTGTTCGAAAGCCAGGACGACGCAGTCGAGGGCATTCTGGGCGATGTGGTGCAACCGGGCGACGTGGTCGTCATTCGCTATGAAGGCCCCAAGGGCGGGCCCGGCATGCAGGAGATGCTGTATCCCACGTCGTATCTGAAGTCCAAAGGCTTGGGCAAGCAATGCGCCTTGTTCACCGACGGGCGTTTTTCCGGCGGTTCGTCGGGCCTGGTGATCGGACACGCATCCCCGGAAGCGGCCGAAGGTGGCACGATCGGGCTGGTGGAAGATGGCGACGCCATCGAGATCGACATCCCCAATCGTCGCATTGCGTTGGGCGTGGACGACGCCACGCTGGCGGCGCGCCGCGCGGCGATGGTCGCGCGCGGCGCCGAGGCCTGGCAGCCGATCGGCCGCGAACGCTATGTGTCGCAGGCCTTGCAGGCGTATGCCGCATTGGCCACCAGCGCCGACCGCGGTGCGGTGCGTGACATCTCGCAACTCAAGCGCGGCTGACCGCAGCGGGGCCACGCTCGGCCCACAATGAAGCGAAGAAAAGGGTGGCGATGCGCCACCCTTTTTCTATTCCAGGCCGACATCAGCGCTGCGCCGCCACTGTCGGCAAGGCGAGAAGGGGCGCCAGTTCGCGCCGCGCCTATCCGTACAAAAGTGTACTCAGAATATTCATGAATATCAGTGTTCGAACAATACTGTTTGGCTCATGATCCGCCTCCATGACGAATGTCCGCGTGGACCGCCTGTGCACCGATGCCAGGCAAGTCTGAATTGGAGCCAACGCACATGAATATTCAAGCTCGGCAGGGTGTTGATAGCGCCCCCCTCATGACGCCATCGATTCGAGCCGTTGCGACGAAAGTCCCTGACGCTCGTCGCTGGCTCGCCTTGTTGGTGCTGCTGACGGGCACGCTTCTGCCACCGCTGGACTTCTTCATCGTCAATGTGTCCTTGCCGGCCATGCGGGCCGGCCTGCAAGCCTCTGCCGACGTCTCGCAGTTGGTCATCTCGGTGTATGCCGCAGCCTATGCCGTGGCACTGATTCTCGGCGGTCGTTTGGGCGATCTCTATGGCCGCAAGCGCGTCTTCATCGCGGGCATGCTCGGCTTTGGTGTCGCCTCGGTATTGTGTGGCCTGGCACCGTCGCCGGGCATGCTCGTCGTCGGTCGCCTGCTGCAAGGGATCTCGGCGGCGGTCATGGCGCCGCAATCATTGGCATCGATACACGCCCTCTTTCCGGCAGAAGAAAAGAATCGCGCGCTCAGTCTTTACGGTGCGACATTCGGCCTGGCCTCCGTGGGGGGACAACTGCTGGGGGGTGTGCTGGTGTCGGCGAGTCCATGGGGGCTGGGGTGGCGCAGCGTTTTCCTGATCAACCTTCCCATCATCATCGCGGCCATTCCTGCTGCAATCAAGCTGCTGCCGGAGAGCCGGGCCGAGCGTTCGCCTCGCCTGGACGTGCCGGGAGCGTTGCTGCTGGCGGCGGGCTTGCTGGCGCTCGTGGTTCCGTTGATCGAAGGGCATGAGCGACATTGGCCGTGGTGGTGCACAGTGCCGCTGGTTCTGAGCCTGCCGGTGTTATCGCTTTTTTGGCAGTATGAAAAGGCACAAGAGCGCGCCGGCAGAACGCCTCTGGTACTCCCCTCGCTGCTGGCCATGCGTGGATTGCGACGCAGTTTGGCATCGACGTTCTTCTTCTATGCGCTCGCTGCGTTTTTCCTCGTGTTTGCCGTGTATGAGCAGGTCGGCCTGGGACACGATGCATTGACTGCCGGCCTGGCCATCCTGCCGCTCGGCATCGGATTTTTACTCGGTCCGTTGTGCGGCCCGTACATCGCCCGGCGACTGGGTTCGCGTACCGCCAGCTTTGGCATGGTTCTGGAGGTGCTCGGTCTGGCCTTGGTCGCAACGCTGTCCTTCGCCGATGCGTCGTCGTGGCTTGCTCTGCCCCTGTTCCTGACCGGCGTCGGGCAGGGTATCGCCCTCCCTGCGCTGGTGCGCCTGAACGTGGACCATGTTGAAACACGGTGGGCAGGACTGGCTTCGGGCTTGGTCAACGCTACCTTGCAGATTAGTGCAGCGGTCAGCGTCGCCCTGTTCGGCGGATTGTTCGTTGCCATCGCGCCCGATGGCGCCAGCGCGCACGGTGTGCGGCTTGCCTTTGCAGTGGCTTCGCTGGCCATCGGTGCATCGCTGGCACTGGCAGCGGGACTCAGTTGGCAACGCCGGAACCTATGAGGTCATCATCGATGTACAGAAGCTCACGATCGAGCGAAAGGAGAAACGCATGACGAAGACGTGGTTGATCACCGGATGCTCGGGCGGCTTCGGTCGCCATTTGGCGGAAAAGGCGGCTGCACGCGGCGACCATGTCGTGGCGACGGCACGGAACCCCGAAGCGTTGCGCGACCTGGCGAGCCGATTCCCGGATACGCTGCGCGTTGCCGCCCTGGACGTCACCGATTCGGCGTCGATCCATGCAGCGGTGGCATTGACTGCCGAGGTGTTCGGCAGACTGGACGTGTTGGTCAATAACGCCGGTCACGGCTTCATGGGTGCCATCGAGGAGGCGGTTGCAGACGAGTATCGTCCGCTGTTCGATGTGAACCTGTTCGGCCTGATCGAAACCACGCGTGCGGCGTTGCCGCTGATGCGGCGCTCAAGCGGGGGCCGGATCGTCAACCTGTCATCAGGTGCCGGTCTGATCGGCACGGGCGGGCATGGCTATTACAACGCGACCAAGTTTGCGGTGGAAGGCCTGTCGGAAGCGCTCGCGCAAGAAGTGGCGCCGATGGGCATACGCGTGCTCATCGTCGAGCCCGGCCCGTTCCGCACCGCGTTCCTGGGTCGTTCAATCGCGGTTGCCCAACAGCGAATCGAGGACTATTCGGCCACCGCAGGCGCGGCCCGCGCCTATCGCGACGGCAACGACGGGCGCCAGTCGGGCGATCCGGTCAAGGCCGTCGCGGTGATGATGCGGGCGATCGACGCTGATGATCCACCACTGCACTTGCCGCTTGGTCCACGCGCACACGCGAGTGCCGAGCGCAAGTTGGCGGCATTGCGCAAGGACATCGATGCCTGGCGCGCGATCTCGATCGATACGGATTTCGATCAGCCATCGACCTAGGCGCGCAGCCCTTCACCCCTTCAGTAATCGCCGCGGTATAGCTCGCCGGCCAGCACGTTGCGCCAATTCTGCCAGGTCAGCCGGGGCGTTTCGGTCACCTCGCGGTTGTAGGGCGCGTCATAAACGATGTGCCGCCAGGAGGGCTTTACCGCACCCTCGATGCGCGGCTTATCGTCGATGATGAGATCGCCACGCACCAGGGTTTTGTCGCGCGTGAGAATGAGGCGTTGGGTGGCTTCGCGGCCGAGATGCCGCTCGACCCACTGATACTTTTCCGCCACGCAGTTCTCATATTGCGTGAGCGGCGAGGTGCAGATGCGCACATCCCAACCCATTGCCAGCAAGGCATGGAAGGCGTCGACTGCGCCAGGCATCGGCGGCAGATCCCGGATGAAGCCCGGCGCGGTGTAAAGCGCCTCGGCCTTGCCGCGCAGGGCTTCGGGGTAATCCTCCAGAATCTTGAACGATCGCCGATCCGCATACGCGACGGGCGGGATCTCGGGATAACGGATCGCCCATGCCGAAAGAAAAGCATGCTCGAAATCGGCGAGAACGCCGTCCTGGTCCAGCAAGATCAACATGGCGGTGCCTGCAGTGAGGGGAGGCTGCGATCTTACTAAACCGTTGTCGCCAGCTTGAGCTCATGTGCTGCATGCCTGGACGACGCCGACGGCACAGACGGCGCGGGTTGCAGCGGCATATTGCGGCGTTCGGCACGCAATGCGGCACGTTCGCCACAGAGTGCGTGCATTTGGCACATAGAACGTTTAGAATCAAAATTGTTCCATTTTGTTACTCCAGCAGAGGCATGCGCGCCGCTGCTGTACGCCCTCTTTTTGGTTTACATAGCGATGACTGCGAGCGACCGGCCTGATTTTCAGGCAGAAGAAGCGCTGCTGATCGAAGCGGCCGGTATGGTGCCGCTCGAGACCGGTTATCCGGGGTCGCCCCGTCGGCGGGCGTTCGAGGCCTGGCGTGACCAGAGCCCCGCCCATCGCGCGGCGGGTGACGCCGCCGAGCGCATGCTGCACGTGTATGCCCAGCGCGCGGGCGCCTATTTCGAAGAGGAACGTGCTGCGCCCCGCCTTACGCGCCGTCAATGGCTGGGCCGCGCCGCGATGGGCGTCGCCCTGGTCGGGGCGGCCGGCGTAGCGGGGAGCTACGCGTTGCCTTGGCGCGAGTGGCTTGCCGATTACCACACGGGCGTGGGTGCGCGCCGCGAGGTCGTGTTGCAGGACGGCAGCGTGCTGATCCTCAACACCGATACGTCAGTGGATGTACGTTTCGATGCCACGCGCCGCACGATCGTGCTTACGCGCGGTGAGATCAGCGTTCGCGTCGCGCCCGATCGCGCGTTGGCGGCCCGTCCCTTTGTCGTCGTGACGGCGCAAGGGCAGATCGATGCCGCCAACAGTTACTTCGCCGTCCGGCAGGACGAGGGCCGTACTCGGGTCGCGGTCCTGTCGGGATCCGCCACCCTGGTCGACAAACGCCCGGGTGCGCCAGGGCCGCGCATGCTGCTCGGGGGATGGCAAGCCGCGTTTGGCCCGGGGGTGGCCGATATCCCGCCGATGCCGGCCGATAACCGCGTGTTGGCCTGGACGCATGGGCTTCTGATCGCCCAGGACATGCCGCTGCACGATGTGGCGGCCGAACTCACCCGCTATCGCCGCGGTGTGGTGCGCTGTGCCGCCGATGTCGCCGACCTGAAGGTGACGGGTGTTTTCCCGGTTGAGGACACCGACCGGGTGTTGGGCACGCTGCAAACCACTTACCCGATTCGCACGCGCTACGTGACGCGTTATTGGGTCGAACTCGTCTCGCGCTAGCGCGTCGGGGCGACGCATTTTGTTTCCCAATGCTGAATGCCGACAGTCAAGGCACGCGACGTGCAAGCTATCGTCGAACCCGCTACGGGATCGACGCATTCAGATCGACGTATTCAAGGAGTAGATATGCCAGCCGACCACCGCGCCGAGGTGCAGGAAAAGCCGCGCCGCCGCCACTTTTCGATGATCCGCGAGTTTCACCTCGCGGATTTCTTTACGTTGGGCAATGCTGCCTGCGGGGTGGCCGGCGTCTTTCTGGCGATGGTGTATCTGGTCACGCAAAACCCGCAGCACTTTCTGGCTGCTGCCGTGATGGCGCCGGCCGCCTTCGCCTTCGACGTACTCGACGGGCGCATCGCGCGCTGGCGCCAGCAGCATTCGGCGTTGGGCCGCGAGCTGGATTCGTTGGCCGATGTGATTTCGTTCGGCGTCGCGCCCGCGGCGCTGGGGTTTGCGTCGGGCATGCACGGGGGTTGGGATGTGGTCGGCATGATTTATTTCGTGTGCTGCGGCGTGAGTCGTCTGGCCCGCTATAACGTCACGGCCGAATCGATGTCGGGTGATAGCGGCAAGGTGAGCTACTTCGAAGGCACGCCGATTCCCACCAGCGTGGTCATCACCGGTGTGCTGGCATGGGCAGCCTGGCAGGGCCGGCTGGGCGAGGCACTGTGGGGCGGCAGCATGGCCATCGGCCCGTGGGACCTGCACCCGCTGAGTCTGCTGTTCGTGCTTTCGGGCACGTTGATGATCAGCCGCACGCTGCGCATTCCGAAGTTTTAAGGGCAGCAGCAGCGGAATTGACGTTCGAACGGCTGAGACTCCTGCGAACACGTCGAGGACGTCAGGCGCAGTATCGATTCCTGGCCAGGTGCAAATAAAGGAAGGGCGGACACGTTGTCCGCCCTTTTTCATGTGGCCGGCCGTTTGCGTTCGGCCAGGAAAATGCCACCCAGTACGCAGGCCAGCGCCACGGCGTGGTAGCTCGCGAAGGGCTCGCCCAGGATCAGGACCGACATGATCGCGCCGAAAATCGGGACCAGGTTGATGAACAGTCCGGCGCGACTTGGGCCGATCAGGGCCACGCCACGCATGAACAGCAGCTGGGCGATGAAAGACGGACCCAGGCCGATGTACATCACGATTGCGAATGCCTTGGGCGTGGTGGGCATCACGAGATCGCCGGACGCCGCTTCGACCAGAAATAGCGGCAGGCTCGCCACCATGCCCACGCACGCAAGGGCGGTGAAGAACACGATGGCCGGTACCGCCGGGCGGTGCGGCAGGCCCAGTGCGTAGCCCGCGTAGCAGATCCCGGCCAGCACCACATAGATGTCGCCGATATTGAATTGCAGTGCCGTCAGCGCCTCGAGGTGACCGCGCGTGGCCATATAGAGAATGCCGACCAGCGTGAGCGCAACGCCCGCCAACGTCAGTGCATTGGTGCGTTTGCGCTGAAACACGAAGGCGCCGATCAGCACGAAGACGGGGATCGCGCCTTGAATGATCGACAGGTTGATGCCCGACGTGTGACTGGCCGCCACGTACAGCAGATTGCCGTACGCCGTCATGCCGCCGATCGCCATCGGCAGAATCAACTTCCAATGCGGCAGGAGGGCGCGCCAGTGCGCGGCGACATCGCGGCGTGCGATCACGATCAGCGACACCGCGCAAATCAGCCAGCGGAAGAAACTCAATGCCATCGGCGATATCTCGCCCACGGCCATGCGCGCAGCCACCATGTTGCCACCCCAGAACAGGGTGGTAACGATCAAGAGGAAGTAGGCGCGACGGGACGTGTTGGAGGGTTGCACGGCCGGATTAGACCACGCGGTCGCTGACGGCGTGCGGTTGGCATCCATGCATTCGTGCGCGATTCGGCGGCAGGCATGGCGGACTCGAAGCTTTCATCGAACGCCCGTTTTGAAAGCTATGCCGCATTTTTGGCGGGCGCGGCGTCAGTCCCGCGTCAGTGATAACCCTTGGATTCAGGCCGCTGACAACAGACAGAAAGCGGCTTGGCAGCTTGACTCTCTAATCTTCGATCGCGGCCATGACAGTTAAGGCCGGCGCCGAAACCGGCGCATATCGCCACGGCTCATCGCGAGCCTGAGGATGGAGGAGAGCAACATGGAATCGACCACGACAAAGTTCAAGAAAGACTATTACGGCGGAGCACTGATGGTACTCATCGGCGTGGGTGCAGTGACCGCGGCCATGAGTTATCACATCGGCACCCTGGCACACATGGGGCCGGGATATTTCCCGGCGGCGTTAGGGGTGCTGCTGGCGATCGTCGGCGCGATGATCGCGTTCTCGGCGCGCTCCGGCCAGCCTGAAGCACCGACGCCGGGCCATCACACTGCCATTCCCGATCTGCGCGGAAGCGTCTGCATCCTGCTGGGCATTCTTGCCTTTCTGTTCTTCGGCAAATACGGCGGTTTGCTGCCGGCGACGTTCGCCATCGTCTTCATCTCGGCATTGGGCGATCGCAGCAACAGCATCGTGCAGGCGGCGCTGCTGGCCGTGTGCATGTCGGCCATCGCCGTTGTCGTTTTCTGGTGGGCGTTGCAACTGCAGCTGCCCCTCTTCCGTTTCGGTTGAACCATCATGATCCAACAATCGCTTCTCGATCTCTGGTACGGCTTCGGTGTTGCCTTTCAATGGCACAACCTGTTGTGGTCGTTCTTTGGCGTGCTGGTGGGCAACCTCATCGGTGTGTTGCCCGGCATGGGCGCACTTTCCGCCATTTCCATCCTGCTGCCGCTCACCTATGTGATGCAGCCAGTGCCTGCCATTCTGATGTTGGCCGGCATCTTCTACGGTTCGCAATACGGGGGCGCCATCGGCGCCATTCTGCTCAACCTGCCCTCGCATCCGCCGCACGCCGTGACGTGTCTGGACGGATACCCGATGACAAAGATGGGCAAGGGCGGCACGGCACTCGGGATTACGATGATCTCGTCGTTCTTTGCCGCATCCGTCGGCATCATCGTGATGATTTTCGCCTCGCCGTTGCTGGTTGAGGTGGCGTTCAAGTTCGGGCCCACCGAGATCTTTTCGATCATGCTGCTGGGCTTGCTTGCCGGCGCCACAATGTCGCGCGGCTCGCCACTGAAGGGCGTGGCGATGACCTTGTTCGGCTTGATGTGCGGCGTGGTCGGCACCGATGTGAATACGGGCACGATCCGTTTCTCCTTCGGGTTGATCGATGTGTCCGACGGCCTCGAACTCGTGGCGATCTCGATGGGTCTTTTCGGGGTGGCTGATTTCTTGATGAGCGTGAATCGCATGTCGGCCATCGGTGGCGGCATGAAGCTGCGTCTGCGCGACATGCGGCCGAGCCGCGCCGAGATGAAGGAGGCTTTTTTCCCGATGGTGCGCGGCACGCTGGTCGGCACCTTGTTCGGCGCCATGCCCGGCACCGGGCCCACGATCACGACCTTCATCGCCTACGCACTGGAGCGCAAGGTATCGAAGACGCCCGAGAAATTCGGCACCGGCATGATCGCCGGTGTGGCGGCTCCGGAAGCCTCGTCACATTCAAAAACGCAGGTCGACTTCATTCCGACGATGAGCCTGGGTATCCCCGGTGATGCGGTGATGGCATTGATTCTGGGGGCACTGCTGATTCAGGGGATTCAGCCTGGGCCGCAGCTCATTACCGAACACCCCGATATGTTCTGGGGTTTGATCGCGAGCTTCTGGGTGGGCAATGTGCTGCTCATCATCCTGAACGTGCCGTTGATCGGGGTGTGGGTCAAACTGCTGCGGGTGCCATACCGGTTTCTGTTTCCTTCTGCGCTCTTCTTCATTGCAGTGGGGGTGTACAGCACGCAGAACAGTCTTTTTCAGATATGGGAAGTCCTGGCCTTCGGGATCATCGGTGCGGTGTTGATGACATTGAATTTCTCCGTCGCACCGATTTTGCTCGGCTTCGTGCTCGGGCCGATGGTGGAAGAAAACTTCCGGCGCGCCTTGCTGCTGTCGCGCGGCAGCATGACGGTGTTCATCGATCGTCCGATTAGCGCGTGCTTCATTGCCGCGAGCGCATTATTGATTCTGGTGCAGGTGTGGTCCTTCGTGCGCAAGGGAAAAACGAAGACGTCCAACCTGCTGCCGCAAGTTCCTACGACGGAAGGACCGCCGAAGTAATTCATCGCTTGCACGATTTTTTGCTGGATCACGCTCACGCGTGTAGGTTTTGTGCCGAGGGCGATGTTGCTCTCGGCAGTTTTTTTTGTGGATCGCGCACGCTCAGAGGTCGTCTTGCGACAGCGAACTCAACAGCCGGCGCCGTTCGCGGCTGTTGGCCAGGTGAATGCGCATTGCGGTGCGGGCCGATTCGGGGTCGTGACTGGCGATGGCCGAGAGAATGCTCTCGTGCTCCACATATACCTTTTCCAGATACGACGTGGGGCTCGTGTCGCCCGGCACCGTTTGCGCCAGCCGCGATCGCGGAATCACCGTGGCACCCAGTGCGCCGAGCATCGAGCTGAAATGCACGTTTTGCGTGGCGCGCGCGATCTCGAGATGGAACTGGAAATCGGCGACCACGGCATCCTCGCCATTGCGCACGGCGTGATGGAAGGCGGCTTGCGCATCGCGCATCGCCTGCAGGTTGGCGTCGGTGCGACGCAAGGCCGCGAGTGACGCGGCTTCGGCTTCCAGGCCGATACGCAATTCGAGCATCGCGATGACATCGTTGATGGTGGCGAGTTGTTCGGCGCCGATACGAAAGGGCGCGCTCTCACCGAGGGCATTGACGAATGTGCCCACACCATGCCGCGTTTGCATCAACCCGGCCGCCTGAAGCTTGGAGATCGCTTCGCGCACGACCGTTCGGCTTACGCCGAACTCACGCATGATTTCCGCCTCGGTGGGCAGCTTGTCGCCGGGCGCGAGGGTGCCGCTGCGAACGCGCCCTGTGAGCTCGTCGACCAAGGCTTGCGCCAGATTGCGCGGCTTGCGTGGAAAAGTGGGGGAACGGGCATCCATGGCTACTACTCCGATATTGCCATCAGGCATCTGGAGTGTAACGGAACCCTGCAGACTTGTTCTGTCGTCGTACAACAATGCGACGCGCAATTTGACGCCGAGGTGCGATTTCACCGGAATTTGCAAACGTTATTGACGATTGGACCGTAATCGGGAAATATAGTCGTACGACAACCGACAAAGTCGGGCAATCCCCTCTGGAGACAAAATGGCATTTCCGTTTAAGGCGACTGCGCGCGCCCTGGCCCTGATGGGCGCGTTGACCGCAGCCTCCATCGCCGCTGTTACCGCGCATGCGGCCGATACGTGGCCGGCAGCGAAGCCGATTCGACTCGTCGTGCCCTTCGCAGCCGGCGGCACCTCCGATGTGCTCGCGCGCACCCTGGCCAAAGAGATGCAGGGTGAGTTGAATCAAACGATCGTGGTGGAAAACAAAGGCGGTGCGGGCGGCGTCCTCGGCGCCGACAGCGTCGCAAAATCCGAAGCCGACGGGTACACGCTGTTGTTGGGCACCATTGCGACCAACGCAATCAATCCCGCATTGCTGCCCAGCATCTCCTACGATGCTGCGCGCGATTTTGCACCGATCATTCTCCTGGGCAGCATCAGCAATGTATTGATCGTGGGAGAGGCGACGCCCTACAAAACCGTGAAGGATGTGATCGACGCGGCCAAGGCGAAGCCGGACACGCTGGCTTTCGGTTCGGCCGGACAGGGTACGTCGCAGCATCTGTCGGGTGAGGTGTTCAAGTTGCTGACGGGGGCGCAGCTCACGCACGTGCCGTATCGCGGCAGTGCGCCGGCCGTACAGGATCTGATCGGCGGCCAAATCCCGATGTCGTTCGAAACGGCGTTGGTGGCGCTACCGCATGTTGCCAGCGGCAAGATTCGCGCACTCGCGGTGACGTCGGCCAAACGCACCCAGGTCATGCCGGACGTGCCGACGATGCAAGAGGCTGGCGTTGCGGGCTTTGACGTCAGCAGTTGGCAGGGCATCTACGCGCCGGCCGGCACGCCCAAGCCTGTGGTGGACAAGCTGAACAAGGCCTTGACCACCATCATCGCCAAGCCGGATGTGCGCGCGAAGATGGATTCGCTGGGCCTGGAATACACCGCCAATACGCCGGAACAATTTGCGGCTTTTCAAAAGACCGAGCAGGCCAAGTGGGCCAAGGTCATCAAGGATGGCAACATCAAGACGCAGTAAATCGGGCGCGGGTGTGTGCACACGTGATCAGTGCACATTGTGATCAAGCAAAAAAATGGGGCAGTGCTTATTCAGCACCGCCCCATTTTTTCTGGCCGCTCACACCTGCTCGGCCAAGTGGCGGGACCGGCGCCTTGTGCGCGCGCCAGTCCCGCGGTGCATCACGCGTCGCGCGCGGGTTCGCCGTCCGTCGTGCGCATCAGCTTGAGCGGGTTGCCCCGCTTGAGCGCGTCGGGCAGCAACGCATCGGGCAGATCCTGATAGCAGACCGGACGCAGGAAGCGATCGATCGCCGTAGCGCCTACCGACGTAAATGATGCGTTCGACGTGGCGGGGAATGGGCCGCCGTGAACCATCGCATGACTGACTTCCACACCGGTGGGATAGCCGTTGGCCAGAATGCGGCCGGCGCGACGCTCGAGTACGGGCAGGAGCCCGCGTGCGGCGTCGATATCGGCATCGTCGAGCATGAGCGTGGCGGTGAGCTGGCCTTCAAGGTGCTCCGCCACCGCGCGCATTTCGGCCACGTCGGTGCAAGCGATCACAATGGAGCTGGGGCCAAACACTTCGGCTTCCAGCGCCTGCGAACCCAGCAGATCCTTGGCGCTGGCGCCAAACACCACCGGGCCTGCCGCGCAGCTTTCCGCTTGCGAGGGCTTGCCTTCACCGATTGCCGTCACGCCAGGTTGCGAGCCCAACTCGGCTACGCCGCGTTGATAGGCGTCGAAGATGCCGGGCGTGAGCATGGTCGCGGCGCCTTTCTCGGCCACCGCTTTGGCTGCGGCGGCGCGAAAACGATCCAGCGCGGGACCTTCAATGCCGATTACCAGGCCGGGGTTCGTGCAGAACTGACCCACGCCCATCACGAGGGAATCGACATAGCCGCTTGCGATCGTCTCGGCGCGTTGTTCCAACGCCGTCGGCATCAAGAATACCGGGTTGATGCTGCTCATCTCGGCGTACACCGGGATAGGTTCGGCGCGGGACTGGGCCGTGGCCACAAGCGAGAGTCCGCCTTGACGTGAACCGGTGAATCCAACGGCTTTGATCGCGGGGTGTGCAACCAGGGCTTCGCCAATGTCGCGTCCGGCACCGATCAACAACGAAAATACGCCTTCGGGCAGCTTGAGCTGACCGACCGCTTTCTGAATCGCGCGGCCCACCATTTCGGACGTGCCCAGATGCGCGCTGTGCGCTTTGACGATCACCGGGCAGCCCGCGGCGAATGCAGACGCCGTATCGCCACCGGCCACCGAAAACGCCAACGGGAAATTGCTGGCGCCGAAGACGGCAACCGGGCCCAGCGGCACCTTCTGCAAGCGCAGATCGGCACGCGGCAATGGCGTGCGAGCCGGTTGCGCGGGATCGATCGTGGCCGTCAGAAAATGGCCATCGCGCACGACGCGGGCAAACAATCGAAGTTGACCGACGGTGCGGCCGCGCTCGCCTTGCAGACGCGCCAGCGGCAGGCCGCTTTCCTGGTGCGCCCGCTCGATCAGCGCATCGCCCAGGTCGAGAATGTTCTGGGCGATCGTTTCCAGAAATTGCGCGCGCGTTTCGAGCGGCAAGGCACGAAAGGGATCGAACGCCTGTTCGGCCAGACCGGCCGCGCGTTCGACATCCTCGCGCGTGCCCAGGCCGAACGCGGGTTCGAGTTCGGCCCGCGATGCGGGGTTGATCGCGCGCTGCGTGCCGGCGCTACCGCGTACGGCAGCGGCGCCAATCAGCATGTCGCCATGTAAAGTCATATGCAGTTCCTTATTGAGGACCGAGCTTCTTGATCAGCGCATCGAGCATCTCGAATTCTTCGGGCGTCAGATCCGTCAACGGTGCCCGCACCGGGCCGCCATCGTGGCCGACCAGTTTGGCACCGGCCTTGACGATACTGACGGCATAGCCTGCGCGACGGTTGCGGATGTCGAGATAGGGCAGGAAGAAGTCGTCGATCAGCTTATTGATGGTGGCGTGATCCTCGGCGGCAACGGCCTTGTAGAAATCCATGGCCGTCTTGGGGATGAAGTTGAAGACGGCCGACGAGTACACCGGCACGCCGAGCGCCTTGTAGGCAGCGGCATACACCTCGGCCGTGGGCAGGCCGCCCAGGTACGAGAAGCGGTCGCCGAGCTTGCGGCGAATGCGCACCATCGGTTCGATTTCGCCGATGCCGTCTTTGAAGCCGATCAGGTTGGGGCAGCGATCGGCCAATTTGACCAGGCTGTCTGCCGTGAGGCGCGAATTTGCGCGGTTGTAGACGATCACGCCGATCTTGACCGATTTGCAGACCTGTTCAACGTAGGCGCAGATGCCTTCTTGCGACGCTTCGGTCAGGTAGTGCGGCAGGAGCAGAATGCCCTTGGCGCCCTGACGCTCGGCTTCCTGTGCATACGCGATGGCCGTGCGGGTGGGGCCGCCGGCGCCAGCCAGAATGGGTACCTTGCCGGCGCAGGTGGTCACGGCGGTACGCACGACATCCGAGTATTCCTGCGGCGCCAGCGAAAAGAACTCACCCGTGCCGCCCGCGGCAAACAGCGCGGTGGCACCGTAGGGGGCCAGCCACTCGAGACGCTCGATATAGCTCTTCGGACGGAAGTCACCTTGTTCGTCAAAGTCGGTAATCGGAAAAGAAAGCAGGCCTTGCGAAACGATTTCTTTAAGTTCTTGCGGGGTCGTCATGGATAGCAGTCCGTTGCGAATGGCCCGAGGGCCGGGTGCTTGAAAGAGAAGTGAATACTGATGGCGATACCGAATGACGCTGGCAGCACCGGTTAAGAGATAAGTCATCGTACAACATAAGTGATTCGACGGCTAGTGCTGGAGGGTGCCTGTCGACAAAACGCGCGCCTTTTTGCTATTGCAGCAGACGAATTGCGACGAACCAAACGCCGTCACGTATAATCTGGGTCGTACGATGACATAGACTTTGTGGCGCCTTGGGATCAGGCCCGGGCGGACCGCGTGCGAGGAAGACAAATCATGCAAGAGGCGGTAAAAACGGCGCCCATTTCCATCAAGGTCCACCCGGCCGATAACGTTGCAATCGTGGCCAACGATGGCGGTTTGCCCGCAGGAACGGTGTTTCCGGATGGATTGACGTTGCGCGAAGGCATTCCGCAGGGGCACAAGATTGCCTTGGTGGATCTGAATGTGGGTGACCCTGTCATCCGATACAACGTCGTCGTCGGCTTTGCCGCCGTGGCGCTGCCCGCGGGCAGTTGGGTCAACGAGCGCGTCACCACGATGCCCGAAGCGCTGGCGCTGCACGATCTGCCGATGGCCACGCGCGCAGCGCCGGCGTTGCCGCCGCTCGAGGGGTATACCTTCGAGGGCTTCCGCAACGCGGATGGTTCAGTCGGCACGCGCAACATCCTCGCCATCACCACGACTGTGCAGTGTGTGCAAGGCGTGGTCGAGCACGCAGTGAGCCGGATCAAGGCCGAGCTGCTGCCGCGTTATCCCAATGTCGACGATGTGGTCGGTATCGAACACACCTACGGTTGTGGCGTGGCGATCGATGCACCCGATGCGGCGATCCCGATTCGCACCTTGCGCAATATCAGCTTGAACCCCAATTTCGGCGGCACCGCCATGATGGTGAGCCTGGGCTGCGAGAAATTGCAGCCCGAGCGCCTGCTGCCGCGCGGCACGATTCCGATTCGCGCCGGTGCGGGCATGGCTGGCGAAACGGCCGACGACGGCAAGATCGACACGGTGGTATTGCAGGATGACGAGAACGTGGGTTTCGAATCCATGATCGACGCCATCATGCAGACCGCCGAACGTCACCTCGCCATACTGGATCGCCGCCGGCGCGAAACCTGTCCGGTCTCCGATCTGGTGGTGGGTGTGCAATGCGGTGGCAGCGACGCCTTTTCCGGTGTGACCGCCAATCCCGCAGTGGGCTTTGCCGCCGACCTGCTCGTGCGGGCGGGCGCCGCCATCATGTTTTCCGAAAACACGGAAGTGCGTGACGGCATCGATCAGCTGACGTCACGTGCGGCCACGCCCGAGATTGCGGAAGCGTTGATTCGCGAGATGGATTGGTACGACCGCTACCTGGCGCGCGGCATGGCCGATCGCAGTGCCAATACCTCACCCGGCAACAAGAAGGGTGGACTGTCCAATATCGTCGAGAAGGCGATGGGCTCGATCGTGAAATCCGGTTCGTCGCCCATCGCGGGTGTGCTGTCGCCGGGTGACAAGCTGGATCGCAAAGGGTTGATTTTTGCAGCCACGCCGGCGAGCGACTTCATCTGCGGCACGCTGCAACTGGCCGCCGGCATGAACCTGCACATCTTCACTACCGGACGCGGCACGCCGTATGGCCTGGCGCAAGTGCCCGTGATCAAGGTGGCCACGCGTACCGATCTCGCACGCCGTTGGCACGACCTGATGGACGTGAACGCCGGCCGCATCGCCACGGGCGATGCCACGATCGAAGACGTGGGTTGGGAGTTGTTCAATCTGATGCTCGACGTGGCCAGCGGGCGCAAGCAAACCTGCGCCGAGAAGCTCAAATTGCATAATGCTCTGGCGCTGTTCAATCCCGGCCCCGTGACCTGATCGCTTGCGCGGACGCGGCACCGCGCCCGACTCAGAGCACTTTGCCGGGATTCATCAGTTGATCCGGGTCGAGGGCGCGCTTGATCATCAGCATCAGATCCATCTCCACCGGGGATTTATAGCGGCGCAACGCATCGCGCCGCAGTTGTCCCACGCCATGTTCGGCGCTGATGGTGCCCCCGCGCTGCACGACGATATCGTGCACGCAGCGATTCATTGCCGTGCCGAGCCGGGCGAAGTCGTCGTCCGGGGTATCCAGCGGCAGCAGGGCGTTGTAGTGCAGGTTGCCGTCACCCACGTGGCCGAAATTGAGCACCCTGACATGAGGAAAACGCGCTGCCACTGCGGCGTCCGCCTCTTCGATGAAGGCCGCCAGGCGCGAGATCGGTAGTGCGATGTCGTGTTTGATTGCTTTGCCGCCGCGCACTTGCGCCTGCGAGATGCCCTCTCGTACTTGCCACATCCTGGCCGCGCAGTCGGCATCGTCGGCCACGCGCGCATCCGCGATCATGCCCGCCTGGGTCGCCTCGACGAGCGCGTGGCTCAGTCTACCGGTGAGATCGTCGTCCTGCGTTGCCGCCAGTTCGATCAACGCGTGGTACGCATGCGGCTCGTGTCGCGGCCGCGGTGCCGTGTTGTTCTGACTGGCGTCGATGTCCAGACACGATGCCGACATCATTTCGAAGGCCGTCACGCTTTGGCCGAACGTGGCTTGCAGATGCGTGAGCAGCGCCACGACGTGCGCAGGTGTGGCGGCGCCGACCCAGGCCACGGCACGCATGGTGGCCTGCGGGGAGAGTTTGAGCACCGCACCGGTGATGATGCCCAGCGTGCCTTCCGACCCAATGAACAAGCCCTTCAGATCGTAGCCCGCGTTGTCCTTGCGCAAGCCGCGCAACCCATCCCACACGCGCCCATCCGGGAGCACGACTTCCAGGCCGAGCGTGAGTTCGCGGGCATTGCCATAGCGCAGCACGGACGTGCCGCCCGCGTTGGTGGCCAGGTTGCCGCCGATCGTGCACTGGCCTTCTGCGCCCAGGCTCAAGGGAAAGTGGCGCTGTGCCGCGTGCGCCGCGCGTTGCACGTCGGCCAACCGCACGCCGGCGTCTACGGTAAGGGTATTGTTGACGGGATCGACCTCGCGAATCCGCGTCATGCGCGACAGACTGAGTACGATCTGCGCCCCGCTGGCATCGGGCGTGGCGCCGCCACTCATGCCGGTATTGCCGCCTTGCGGCACCACGGGTGTGCCGGTTTGATGACACAAGCGCATCACGGCCGCGACTTCCGTCGTTGTGCGTGGCTGCACCACGACGGGTGTGCGCCCTTCGTAACGCCCCGGCCAATCACGCAGATAACACGCTTGATCCGCGGGATCGCGGATCACACCGGCCTCGCCTACGAGGTGCGAGAGGCCGCCGATCAGATCGCGGACGTGCATTACGCGCGGTGCCAGCCGAGCAGCACGCGTGCGATCGCCATGCCGGTTGCGGCCTGGGTAGGCTCGACCACGGGTATGCCCAATTCGTGCTGCAGCCAGTCGCGGTAGGCGGCCATGCCGGCGCAACCGAGCACCACCACATCCGATTGATGCTCGTCGCGCAAACGGCGACCCACCGCGAGCAGGCGTTCACGCGTACGTGCTTCGTCCGACAGCTCGACCACGCCGAGTTCGAGCGGCAGTTCGGCGGCAATGCGGCCGGTAAAGCCGCTCGCGCCGAAGAAGCGGGCATGGCGCGCCAGGGATTGACGCAGGATGGCGATGACGCCAATGCGTTGGCCCAGCGTCATCGCCGTCAGCATGCCGCATTCGCTGATTCCCAGCACCGGTTTGCGCGTGACTTCACGCACCGCGTGCAGACCGGGGTCGCTGAAGCAGGCGATCACGAACGCGCCGGCGGCGTCGCCGTGTTGGGCGTCGAGTGCGCGCACCCGTTGCGCCAGCGGCAGCGTCACGCTTTCCACATCCATTTGCGTTTGAACGCCCGGCGGGCCTTCCTCGAGCGTCAGGCTCACGATCCTGGGTCCGCCGGCCACGCGCAAGAGATCGAGCGCCGTGTCGAACGCGGACGTGACGGCCTGCGTGGAATTCGGGTTGATCACGAAGATGGTGCGATCCATGGGCGGTATCCTGAAAAGGCGCGGGTACTGGGCGGGCCGGCTGCCAGTGCGTCGAGTCTAGCAGCGGGGTCGCGCGCGCTGCATTGACCATTTGTGCGCCACCCTTAACCCTTTGTTATGCTTTTCCCTCTTCTCCTCGCTCATCGCCCATGCAACTGAACCTGCGCCAAATCGAAGTCTTTCGCGCGGTCATGACGACCGGCTCGATCAGCGGGGCGGCCAAGTTGCTGTACGTCTCGCAGCCTGCCGTCAGCCGCCTGCTGTCGCACACCGAGCAGCGGCTGGCCTTTGCACTTTTCGAGCGGATCAAGGGCCGGCTCTATCCCACGCCGGAGGCGCGCCAGCTGTTTCGCGAGGTGGAGCAGGTGTATGCGGGGGTGCGCCGCGTGGGGGAGCTGGCGAGCGAGCTGGCCGAGCGGCGCAGCGGCATCCTGCATATCGTGTCCAGCCCCAGCCTCGGTCACATGCTGATCCCGCTGTCGATCGCGCGCTTTCGCGAACACCACCCCGATGTGAAGATCACGTTTCATCCGTTGGCGTATCAGGCGCTCACGCAGGCCTTGCTCGAAAGCCGCGCGGAGCTTGGCGTGACCATCGTATCGGACGCACATCCCAATCTTTTGCAGTTGCCCTTGGGGCAGGGGCGCCTCGTGTGCATCTGCCCCTACAACCATCCCCTGGCGCATCGGGCGCAGCTGACGATCGCCGATCTTCAGCCTTATCCCCTCATCTCCTACGGCGCCGATACGCCGTTCGGCGGGCTGGTCGATCAGATGTACCAGGAGGCCGGGCACCCGCGTCGCGTGGCGGTCGAGGTCAGTTCCCCGCAGAACGCCTGCTCGCTGGTGCAGGCAGGCGCAGGCATCGCCATCGTCGATGCGTTTACCGTCAAGAGCCGCACGTCGGGCGACTTCGTGGTGCGTCCGATCGCACAGGCCAAAACGCTGACGGCCAATCTCGTGCAGTCGCGCTTCGAACCGCTGTCGCAGCTGGCGCAGGGCTTTGTCGACATCCTGCGCGCCACCATGCAGGAACAAGGATTCGCACTCGACCAGGAAGCCGAACCGGATGCGGTATCCGGGTAATCCTCAGGTTAACCATGCGTTATAGGGCACCGATAAAAAAGCAAGTGGAGGCGTGATCGATCCGCATTAGGATGACTGACGATTCGACCGGTTGGATGCCGAATCGCTTCTTCCTTACGGAGACCAGATGGCTGCGCCGCTTGACGCGAAAGGCGTCTTCACGATTTGTCCTACCCCCTTCGACGACGCCCTCGAGGTGGACACGCACAGCATCCGCACGCTGGTGGACTTCCTGCTGGGCACGGGCGTGACCGGGTTGGCGATTCTGGGTTTTCTGGGCGAGCTGCACAAGCTGTCGAATGCCGAACGCCGGGTGGTGCTGGAGACCTTCATCAAGCATACCGACGGCCGCGTGCCGGTGTGGGTGGGCGTGCGCGCACACGGCATTACCGGTGCCATCGAACAGGCGCGCGAAGCGCAGGAAATGGGGGCGGCCGCCGTCTTTGCCGCGCCGCTCGATCATGCCAACGACGCCTTGCTTTTCGACTACTACCAGGCCGTGGCCCGCGCGGTGGATATTCCGGTGGTCATTCACGACTTTCCGGATTCGTTCGGCACCGAGATCAAGCCGGAAGTGGTGGCGCGGCTGGGTCGCGAAGGCGGCGTGCACATGATCAAAATGGAAGAGCCGCCGGTGGGGCAGAAGATCAGCCGCATTCTGGAACTGGCCGGTGACGACGCGATGAAGATCTTTGGCGGGCTGGGCGGGGTGTATTTCCTGGAAGAGTTGCAACGCGGCGCCGTGGGCACGATGACGGGCTTTGCGTTTCCCGAAATCCTGGTCGCGATCTACGACGCGTTTGCCGCGGGTGACCGGGCCGGCGCCGCGGCGATCTTCGATCGTTACTGCCCGATGATCCGCTATGAATTTCAACCCAGGATCGGCCTGGCGTTACGCAAGTACATTTATCGGCAACGTGGCGCGATCGCAAGCGATGCGCTGCGCGCGCCCGGCATGCGCATCGATCCGGTCACAATAGCCGAACTCGAGGCGACCGTCGCCCGGGTCGGCCTGGCCTTGAACGGCAGCCGTCAACCGATCGAGCGTTAAAGGACACACATCACATGGATCTGGGACTCAAGGGCAAGCGGGCGTTGGTATGCGCCTCCAGTAAAGGGTTGGGGCGCGCATGCGCCGTCTCGTTGGCACGCGAAGGCGTGGATCTGGTCATGGTGGCGCGTGGCGCCGAGGCGCTGGAAGCCGCGGCCGAAGCGATCCGCATCGAAAGCGGTGTCACCGTAACCGCGATTGCCGCCGACGTCACCACCCGCGAAGGGCGTGAGAAGGTACTGGCCGCCTGCCCCGATCCCGACATTCTCGTGACCAATGCAGGCGGCCCGAAGCCGGGCGACTTCCGCGAGTGGTCGCGCGACGACTGGGTCGCCGCGATCGACGCCAATATGCTCACGCCGATCGAGCTGATCCGCGCCACGGTCGATACGATGATCGCGCGCAAGTTCGGGCGCATCGTCAACATCACCTCTGCCGCAGTGAAGATGCCGATCGAGATTCTGGGCCTGTCCAACGGCGCTCGCGCCGGGCTGACGGGGTTCGTGGCCGGTCTGGCGCGTCAGACCGTCGCACATAACGTCACGATCAACAATCTCTTGCCCGGTCCGTTTGAGACCGATCGGCTGCGGCAGACGGCCGCCAAGACGGCCGAGAACACCGGCAAATCGATCGACGAGGTGATGGCGGCGCGTTTGAGCGGCATTCCCGCCGGCCGCTACGGCGATCCGGCCGAGTTCGGCGACGCCTGCGCGTTTCTGTGCAGCGCCCAGGCCGGATTCATGACCGGACAGAATCTGGTGCTCGACGGCGGCATCTATCCCGGCACGCTTTGATTGTCTAACTGAAGAAGCACGATGACCTTGCCCACCGAGTTCGATCTGACGATACGCAACGGCCGCATTTCGACGGCCAGCGATACTTACCATGCCGACATCGGTGTGCGCGACGGCGTCATCGTGGCGATCGGCAGCGGCTTGGCGCCGGGCACGCGCGATATCGATGCCGCCGGCCGGTGGGTGCTGCCGGGGGGCATCGATAGCCATTGCCACGTCGAGCAGCTATCGGGCATGGGCATGATGTGCGCGGACGACTTCTACAGTGCGACGGTGTCGGCCGTGTTTGGCGGTACCACCACCATCATTCCGTTTGCCGCGCAGCATCGCGGCAATCTGCTGCCGGAAGTGGTGGCCGATTATTCGAAGCGCGCAGCCGAGAAAGCCGTCATCGACTACGGCTTTCACCTCATCGTGTCCGACCCCACCGAGCAGGCGCTCAAGCACGATCTGCCGGCGTTGATCAAAAGCGGCATCACGTCGTTCAAGGTGTTCATGACCTATGAACGGATGAAGCTCGACGATTTTCAACTTCTCGATGTGCTCGATGTGGCCGACCGCGAAGGTGCGCTGGTGATGGTGCACGCCGAAAACAACGACATGATTCGCTGGGTGGCGCGGCGCCTGGTGGAGCGCGGCATGACGGCACCCAAGTACCATGCGGTTGCGCATACGCCTCTGGCCGAAAGCGAGGCGACCAACCGCGCCGTCGCGTTGGCGCGCATGATGGATGTGCCGTTGATGATCGTGCATGTGGCCGGTCTCGAAGCCGTGCGCGTCGTGCATTCGTCGCAAGCGCTTGGACTGCCCATTCATGCCGAGAGCTGCCCGCAATACCTGTTTCTCACAGCCGAGGATCTGGACCTGCCGGGTCTTGAAGGCGCAAAGTTCTGCTGCAGTCCGCCGCCGCGCGACCCCGAGTCGCAAGCCGCCGTATGGCAGGGCCTGCTGGATGGCACGCTGCAGATGTTTTCGTCCGATCATGCCCCTTATCGCTTCGATGAAAGCGGCAAATTGCCCAAAGGCGAGGCCACGACCTTCAAGGATATGGCCAATGGCCTGCCCGGGCTCGAAGTGCGCATGCCGCTGCTGTTTTCCGAAGGGGTGATGACTGGCCGCATGACCATTGAACGCTTCGTCGCGTTGACGGCGACCAACCACGCGCGCACTTACGGATTACATCCGCGCAAAGGCACGATCGCCGTGGGCGCCGATGCCGACATCGGCATCTGGAACCCGGAACGTCGCGTCACGCTATCCACTGCGATGCTGCACGACAATGTGGGCTACACCCCCTATGAGGGACGTGTGGTGCAGGGGTGGCCGGAAATCGTGGTGAGCCGCGGGCGCGTCGTGGTTGAAAACGGCGTACTCGATGCCGAGCGCGGTAGCGGCCGGTTTCTGGTTCGCGGTACACCCGAGCCGGTGTTGCGCCAGCGATTGAACGGCAATCCCAATGCGCTCGTGCGCAAGTATTTCGGCAGCCCGCACCAGGCGTAGCGAGGCTGCACGCAGCACACCGAGATCGCCACGCCCGCAGAGGCCATGATGGCACCGGTGAGGGGGGAGGAGGACCGAGAGTGATGTTCGGCCAGGGCGACCTGGCATGCGTTTATACCTCTACGCAGCACCGCTTCAACTTTGTCGCCCATCGGCGCCCGGTGCCCGACCGTTCGATCGACGAGCGGGCGAATGCCGGACGTACGCGGGGCATGCCGCCTCTTCCTTAAGGACTACTGCCATGACACGCTTTTCCCTTTCGTTGCATCGTGCCGGCCGCGTCGGCCTGGCGCTTTTGATGAGCGGCGCTTGCGCGTCGGCAGCCTGGGCCGCCAAACCCCTGGTCACCGGCGTGGACGCCACGTTCGCACCGCATGCCATGCCCAAGCTGGGCGGCGGGCTCGATGGCTTCAATATCGAACTCGGTCAGGCAATCGCCAAGAAACTGGGGACGACGATCGAGATCGAGGGTACCGAGTATGCCGCGCTGATTCCCGGCCTGAATGCCAGGAAATACGACTTCGTGCTGGCGCCCACCACGGTTACGCCCGAACGCGCAAAGGCGCTGCTGTTTTCGGAAGGCTATCTGAATACCGATTACACGTTCGTCGTGGCCAAGAAGGCGCCGGACATCACCTCCCTTGACGAATTGAAGGGCAAGACGCTGGCGGTGAATAAAGGCTCGGCCTATGAAAACTGGGCCCGTGACAACATGGCCAGGTACGGCTTCAAGTACGACGTGTATGCCACCAATGCCGATGCGATTCAGGCGGTGCAATCGGGCCGCGCCGACACCAATCTGGCCGGCAACACGGTATCGGCCTGGGCCGCGAAACAGAACCCGGCCGTGCGCACAACCATGACGATCCCCACCGGACTGGTCTGGGCCTTGGCGTTCCGTCTGGACGACAAGGCGGGCCGCGACCGCGTGTCGATGGCGCTCAAGTGCCTGAAGCAGGATGGCACGGTGTCGAAGCTGGCGCAGAAGTGGTTCGGCTTCACGCCTGCCGCCGGCAGCGCTGCGGTCACCATCGTGCCGGGCCAGGGCGTGCCGGACTTGCCGGGCTATGACGCCACGCCGGTCAAGCTGGAATGTGCCGCTTGAGATAGCGGGCGGTCGTTCGATTGGCAGGCATGGCGGGCGCCGTGCCTGCAGGCATTCTGGAGTACGTGATGGCGACGCCTATCCTGCGGATCTCGAATCTGCATAAATCCTACGGCAGCAATGCCGTCCTCAAGGGCATCGATCTCGATGTGCATCCCGGTGAGCTGGTTTTCATCATCGGGCCGTCCGGATCGGGCAAGAGCAGCCTGCTGCGCTGCTGCAATCGGCTGGAGGAATCCAGTTCGGGTTCGATTGTGGTCGACGGCGACGATATCACCGCGCCGCGTGCCGATCTGAACCGCATCCGACAGAACATCGGCATGGTGTTCCAGCATTTCAATCTCTATCGCCACATGACCGTGCTGGGTAATGTGACGCTTGCCTTGCGCAAAGTGCAAAAGCTGTCGAGGGCCGACGCGGAGGCACGCGGCCACGAGGCGCTTGCCCGCGTGGGCCTGGCAGAGAAGGCGACTGCCTATCCGGATGCATTATCCGGCGGACAACAACAGCGGGTGGGCATCGCCCGATCGCTGGCGTTGCGGCCCAAGGTGGTGCTGTTCGATGAGCCGACCAGCGCGCTCGACCCGGAACTCGTCGGCAGCGTGCTCAATGTGATGCGGGAACTCAAGGAAGACGGCATGACGATGATGGTCGTCAGCCACGAAATGGGTTTCGCGCGGGCAGCGGCCGATCGCGTCGTTTTCATGGACGGCGGCGTGATTGTGGAGCAGGGCACGCCGCAGGACGTGTTCGGCGCGCCACAGCATCCGCGCACGCAATCGTTTCTTTCTCGCATGACCGAGCACGCCGCTTGAACGCCAGCCAGGAACATCATGGATTTGAAAGCGCTGCAGTTCTCTTTCTTCAATGCCGAAATCGCCTGGCGGTATCTGCCCGACATCCTGCAGGGCATGTGGATGACGATTCAGCTGGGCCTGGCCGTGGCCGCAACCGGTCTGGCGCTGGGGTTGCTGCTCGCGATCGTGCGGGCATTGCGCGTGACGCCGATCAACTTCTTCATCGTGTGCTTTGCCGACATCCTGCGCGCCTTGCCGCCGCTGGTGGTGATCATGGTGCTGTTCTTCGCGTTTCCCTATGTCCAGATGCCGATGTCGGCATTTACGGCCACGTGGTTGTCGCTTTCGCTCGTGCTCGCGGCCTTCTCCGAAGAGATCTTCTGGGCCGGGATTCTGTCGGTCCCCAAGGGTCAGGCCGAGGCCGCACGTTCCACGGGGTTGTCGTGGCTGCAAAGTATGGTGTTCGTGGTGATGCCGCAGGCGTTTCGCCTGACGGTCGCGCCGCTGACCAATCGCGTGATCGCCATCACCAAGAGCACGGCGCTCGGATCGGTGGTGGGGTTGAGCGAGGTGCTCAACAACGCCCAATCGGCGAGCAGCAACGCCGGCAACGCGACGCCACTTACGCTGGCTGCGATCGCCTGCCTGATCATTTTCGTACCCGTGGTGTTGCTCGGGCGCTGGACCGAAACCCGGTTCAAGTGGACGCATTGAGGCCTCGCCATGGACGACATTCTTCAGAACTTTTTCAATCTCGACATCTACGTCAGCGTGGCGCCGTACCTGTTGCAGGGGCTGGGCCGCACCCTGATGCTGTCGGCGCTGGTGATTCCCGTGGGCATTGCCTCCGGGCTCGCGATCGGCGTGCTCTCGATCACGCTCAAGCGACGCTGGGCGCGCATCCTGCTCGCGATCTACATTGATCTTTTCCGCGCCTTGCCGCCACTGGTGCTGTTGATCTTCATCTACTTCGGCACGCCCTTTCTGGGGCTCGATCTGCCCAAACTGCTGGCCGTGGCGATCGGGTTCATGCTCAACAACTCATCGTATTACGGCGAGGTGTTCCGGGCCGGCCTGGAGAGTGTGCCCAAAGGGCAGATCGAGGCGGCACGGTCGACGGGCCTGAGCGCGGTGCAAACACTTTGGTATGTGCAGATCCCGCAGGCCACGCGCAGCGTGATGCCGGACCTGATCAGCAATACCCTGGAAGTGGTCAAGCTCACCACGCTGGCCAGCGCGGTGGCGCTGCCGGAGTTGCTGCGCGTGGCGCGCGACGCGCAATCGCTCGTGTACAACCCGTCGCCCATCGTGCTGGCCGCGCTGTTCTATCTCGCGTTGCTGTGGCCGGTCGTGCGTTTGTTGAGCCGCTTCGAGCACCGCAATCTAGGCGCGAAATAATGATAACGTTTCAGCCATGCTGCGTATTCTAGGTAAGGCCACCTCCATCAACGTCCGCAAGGTGCTTTGGACCTGCGAAGAACTCGACCTGCCGTTCGTGCGTGAGGATTGGGGAGCGGGATTCAAGTCGACGCAGACGGCGGAATTTCTCGCGCTCAACCCCAATGCGATGGTGCCGGTCATTCGAGACGGCGATTTCGTGCTGTGGGAATCCAACGCCATCATTCGCTATCTGACCACGCAGTATGGGGGCGCGGCGCTTTACCCGGCACAAGCCCGCGCTCGGGCGCGGATCGATCAATGGATCGACTGGCAGGCCTCGGATTTGAATCGTTCGTGGAGCTATGCCTTCATGGCACTGGCACGGCAGTCGCCTGCGCATGGCGACCCGGATGCCGTTGCCGCCTCGTGCGCGGCATGGTCCGGCTTCATGCAGGTGCTCGAACAACAGTTGCAGCGCACGGGCGCCTATGTGGCGGGCGGGGACTTTTCGCTCGCGGATATCCCCGTGGGCTTATCGGTCAATCGCTGGTTCAGAACGCCCTTTGCGCATCCCGATCTCCCGGCGGTGGCCGCATACTACGCGCGGCTTGGCGAGCGTGCGGGATTCCGCAGGCATGGGGATAACGGCACGGCGTAGCGGCGTTATCCGCCCGCCGGAATCCCCGGCACGCCTTGACGAATCGCTTTCGAGAAATCGTCGCTCGGCGTGGTGGCGCGGGCGCGGTCGGTGATGCGGCCACGTGCGCGATATTCCTCGATGGTCGAGGCGCCGCTGAATGCGCCTAGATCGAACAGATATTCCGGTAGATAGCCGGAGGCCAGCAGGCGGTAATCCCAGGGCAGGCCGTCGACGATGCGCCTGGCCATGTGATAGATGATGGTCGTGCAGTTGGCGGTGACGGTGTTGTAGAACCGCGGTGTGACGGGAAGCGCGTTGGCCTGTTCGATATAGGCGAGAAACAGCGAGCGCCGCGCCTCGGGAGACAGGTTCACGCGGAAGAGGTAATCGTCTTCGTCGCGCACGTTGGTGCGCACGCGCACGATATCACGCTCGTCGGCCGCCACCACACTCAATTCGAATTGCTTGAAGAATCCTCCAAGCTCTGAAAACGACTCGTGCCGCTCGCGGCGGATTTCGACTGAAAACACGACCTGTTCGCCGCCCTCGAAGCCGAACGACACCAGCGTGTGGGCAATCGCGGACATGCCCCAATACGACACGATCATGTCGGTCGATCGCAGCTTGGTCAGATCGTACTGACGGGTTTCCCAGCGCGGCGTGAAATCCGTGTCGCTCTTCCAGTCGAAATTGCGCACGTTGGTCAGCGTGACGCGGTCGCCGTCGACCACGCCCTGTGTTTGCCGGGCCACATCCGGCGCCCAGTCGCGGTTGTTCGTGGGCACGATCGTCCACCACCAGACGCAAACGCTTAACGTGCCGATCGCGTAAAGGATGAGCGCGACGCGGGGACGCTGGCGTACGCAGACCAGGGCGGCGATGGCCAGAAGGGCGGTAAGGAAAATCAGCGACAGCGTGCCCACCGAGGCAAGCGGGCGCTGTACCCAGAGCGCCAGCCCGGCCCAGGCCGCCGTCGCAACGATCACGATCCGCAGCAGAACGCGGGCGATCATGCCCGATCTCCTGCAGTGCGGGCGCCGAATGCCTGACCGCACCACGCTCGGCCAACATCCAGGCCACGTCTTGACGCGCGTGGGATCCGATGACAGGCAGGGGTGAATTGGCCCTGCGGTGGGCGCGAATCGTGTCCGCAGTCGGGCAGGGTGGGGAGGGGGGCAAGCGGCGGCTGCGGCATGAGCGAACTCGAATAGGGACGGCACGATCATACCGGCGCGCGCGATGCTTTAGAATTTCGGCCATGCCGACCGCGCCACACCGACGTCGGGCGTCCCGCCCATCGCTGCACCGCCTGCTCTGCCTGTTGGTGCTGGCGTTCGTCGTTCGCGCGTTGATCCCCGCGGGGTTCATGCCGCAGGCCGATCCCGCGCAGGGGGGCGAGATGGCGTTGTCGCTGTGTACGTCCACGGGCGATATGGTGACGATGAAAGTCGACATGGGGCGCCCGGCGCCCGATGTGCCCGACCCCTCGCACGCCCACGCGGACTGCGCCTTCAACATGCTCAGCCATCAGGCGCTGACGCTGCCGCCTTGGCCGGTGGCCGTGGCATCGGCATCCCATGCCCGGGATCTCGCGCCGGTTGCCGATCTCCAGGCCGCACGGCCGCCGCAGCCCGCAGCGGGTCCGCCTTTGGGGTCGAGAGCGCCGCCGCCGCGCGTGGGTTGACCTGCCGTCGCCTGGCCGCACCCCATGGGTTGCAGGCCGCGCGCGACGTCTCGATCTTCGGGCGTGGCCCTATTTGCATGGGCGCGATTCGAAGCGTGTGGCTCAAGACAGGAGGCAAATCATGCCTGGAACCCCTAATTTTTATCCCTTAACCAATCCTGGCCGCAGGCTCTGCCTGGGTGCCATCGGCGCCACCGCGCTGCTGCTGGCGGGCTGCGGCCGTGCCGAGCCGCTCGAGGTGCACGGCACCGACATCACCGGCGCGAAATTTGCCCGTTCATTTTCGCTCAAGGATTCCGCAGGCCGCGTGCGTACGCTCGAGGAATTCAAGGGCCGTGCCGTGCTGGTGTTCTTCGGCTTCACCCAATGCCCCGATGTGTGCCCGACCGCGCTCGTGCGAGCGGCCGACGCGAAAAAGTTGTTGGGCGATCAGGGCGATCTGCTGCAGGTGGTGTTCATCACCGTCGATCCGGAGCGGGATGTGCCCGAGGTATTGGGTGCGTACACCACGGCATTCGATCCGGATTTTCTCGGGTTGTATGGCGATATCCCGACCACGGCGGCCACGGCCAAGGAATTCAAGGTGTTTTATCAGAAGGTCGCGACAGGCGATTCATACACCATGGATCACACGGCGTTGAGCTATCTGATCGATCCGCAAGGCAAGGTGCGCGTGATGATCCGCGACGATCAGAGTGCGCAGCATCTGGCCGACGACATCCGTCAGGTATTGCGCGAGGCGTAAGCGTGGCGGGCGGCCTTGCGCAAGCGCATGCCGCGCGTTGGCAGGTGCCCGGGACGGTTTTTGCTATCCGGCCTCATGACGCATTTACATTGAAGACAATCGAGAAAGAGGATTTTGTATGTCACGCAAATTTATCGGCCCCGCCCTGATGCTGACGGCGTTGGCTTTTTCCGGTGCCGCCGGGGCGCAATCGGTGGGTCAGGCGCACGACATCGTCGTGTCCGACGCCTGGGTGCGCGCCACGGTGCCGCAGCAGCGCGCAACCGGGGTATTCATGCGCGTTACCTCGGGCAACGACGCGCGTCTGGTGGGTGCCAGCTCACCGATGGCGGCCATTACCGAAGTGCACGAGATGGTGCGCGAGAACGATGTGATGCGCATGCGTCAGGTCAAGGCCGTCGATTTGCCGGCGGCCAAGGTCGTGGGATTCGAGCCCGGCAGTTATCACATCATGCTGATCGATCTGAAGCAGCAGATCAAGGAAGGCGATGTGGTCCCGGTCACACTGGAAATCGACGTGGGCGGCGGTCACAAAAGCGTCGTGCTCGAAGCGCAAGCGCGCCCCTTGAATGCGCGCACGCAACCGGCTGAAGCGAGCGGCGCCAAAACTCAGGGCGCACACGGCGCGCATTGAGCAGGGCAGACCGGTATTTCCCCCGGGTGCGAGTGCCGCTACGGCGACGCCCGCTGTACGGCGATCATGGCCGTCTGCCCATAGCGGGTCAACTGCCCGTTGCGCTTGCCTGAACGCCGGCCGCCAGCATCTGTGCCGTCGCGGCCGATAGCGTCCAGCCCAGATGGCCATGGCCGGTGTTGTAGAACACGCCGGCGCGCCTGCCGGCACCCACACGCGGCATCATGTTGGGCATCATCGGCCGCAAGCCGCTCCACGCCACCACGCGTGAGGTTTCGACGGCGGGAAAATGGCGGCGCGTCCAATCGATCAGCGGCTGCACGCGATCGGCGCGTATGTCCTTGTTGAAACCGTTGAACTCGGCGGTGCCGGCCACTCTAAAACGATCGCCCAACCGGCTGGTGACGATCTTGGCGGCCTCGTCGAGCAGACTCACATGTGGCGCGGCCGCGATGCTGCGCGGATCGTCCAGGTGAACGCTGATCGAATAGCCTTTGACCGGATAGATATTGACCGTGTCGCCCAGCATTGCCGCGAACGTGCGGCTGGCCGCGCCGGCGCAGATGACGACGGCGTCGAACGCCAGCGTGTGCGTGGTGTGTTCCGGGACACCGTGCGCGCCGTGACTGGCGATCTGGATCAGGTGTTGTCCTCCCTCCTGGCGGATGCCTTGTACGTCGCTATCCATCGTAAACGTCACGCCGCGCCGCACGCACGCATGCGCCAGGCCGCGCGTGAATTTGTGAATGTCGCCGGTGGCGTCGGACGGGGTGAAAAAGCCGCCGTAGCAATCTTGCGTGAGGGCCGGCTCGATGTTGCGGGCTTCGGCGGGGGTGACGGCATGGCGCTCCAGGCCACCCTCCTGCAGCAGCAGGTTGGCGCGTTGGGCGGTCTCGAAGCTTTTTCGGTCGTGATAGATATGCAGGATGCCGCGCCGCTCGAGATCGAAGTCGATGCCCTCGTCTTCGGCCATGGCGTACAGATGCTGGCGGGCTTCGATGGCCATGCGCGTGGTGGCAATGGTGTTGGCACGGTAGTGCGGGATGTTGCCCACAAAGGCGGCCAACCAGGCGTACTTGTGCAGACTGAAGGCCGGATTGAGGCTGAGGGGGGCGTCGCGCCGAAACATCCAGCGCAGGCCTTTGATCAGCGTGGCGGCACTGTTCCAGACTTCGGCATTGCTGGCGGAGAGCTGGCCGCCGTTGGCGAACGAGGTTTCCATGGCGGGATAGCGCTGGCGGTCGATGACGGTGACGTCGTGACCGAGTTTGACGAGGGCGTAGGCGGAGGTGACACCGGTGATGCCGGCGCCGATGATGGCGATACGAGACATGAGTCGAAGTCCAGGCTAAGGGTGGTTGCGGCCCATTGGCCACAACACCCCATCTGTCCTTTGACCTGAGAGTTTCACCGGCAGCGTGGCCGGTTCCCCTTCGGTGGGCGCTGCAAAAGCGCCGCTCTCCAGATTGTCTTGCCTGCGTAGTCCGGTGTGCCTGAGAGTTTCCGGGGTGGTTGCTCCGTCGGCGTCAGCGCGAGGGCTGAACTCTTCTGCGCAGGGTTTGATCGACAGCGGTCACGATAATCGAAGGCCGGTCTCAACACAAGGGCCTGCTCCAGGCAAACGCGGCATGAACGGGTTGAGCCGTGCAATCAAAGCGAGCGGCCCAAGCCAAGCAATCGGTTCAGGCAAATCAGGACGTTTTCGAATCAAGGTGCCGGGCCGCTCACCCGTCGTGCAAACGCCTGCGGTGGATTCACCTTCGTTACGCGGTTGCGCTGAATCCGCCTGCGGGACGGGCGAGCGTCGCCGCGAAGCGCTCGCTGTCCTGCTGCAGCACATCGATGTGTTCGACGGCACGCGCATCGCCGCCCTGGCGGGCGACGTCGCGCAAGGCGTCGAAGGCTTGCGCGCTCGGGGTGGCGGTATTTGCGATCGTCATTGCGTACCGGATCTCGACCTGTGCGCGTGAGGCGCCGGCGAGCACTTGGTTCAGATGGGCTTGTGCCTGGGCCAATGCCTGCACGTTGCCGTTTTCGCGCGCGATGTCGAGCATCGCCGTGGCGCCCGCTTCGATGGCGGTGTTGAAGGCCTCGACCTTTGCGCCGATGTACTTGTCGATCGCCGTTTGCGCAAGGCCGTGCGCGTCGCCCTCGAGCAGGCTGTCGTTCGCGGCGTCGAGCTTCATTTTCTGACTCGCGATATCGGCGGCCATCGAGGTGTCGGTCCATTGCGTCAGGGGAGACGACATGGCGCGCTGAAATGCGTCGAGCATCGCGTTGGCTTCGGCAATCGATTCCGGTTTGCCTGCGGCCACGGCTGCCGCGATCTCGAATGCGTGATGGGCGGTCTGGGGGTCGGAGAAGATCGGGTGCGACAGGTCGGTGGTGGAAACGGTATTGGCGGTCGCGCTTTGGCGCAGGCCCATCAGTGCCGCGTCGCGCTCGGTGTGCTGGGTTTCGGTAAGCGGGGCAGGCGCGGGGCGCGACGCACTCTCGGTGCGCAAGCGATCCAGTGCGCCGGCCGATAACGTGACCTGCGCGGCAGGCAACGACTTGCCGGTGATGGCGTCGCGGTCGGCGGCGCTGATCGGCGATGCGGGGGGCGTTGCGGAAATTGCGGCCCGCTCGGTAGCGGGCAGGGCAGAAAGGGCAGTCATGGCGCAGGCGTCCGGAAAACGTGAAGGTCCAGCGCGGTCTACGGCAGGCTAAATGTAAAACTTAAGAGGGCGACAATGGCCCGGGGGCGCGGCGAGGAGCGCTGCCGATGTGTGCGTCTGAAATGCGTTGAAGCATATTCACCGAATCCCCCCAATCCTGGGCATTCGTTTTCCCTTGCGCGGGAGTAAAGTGTACTTATCATCGCGGCGCGTGCGTAGTGCCAAGCGGTGCCAGGAGCGTTCAAATGAAGCGGTATCAATTACGTGCAATCGGCCTCGCCCTTGTATTGGCGACGGTAAGCAGTCAGGCGCTGGCGGGCCCCGGTTGGGGTGGTCGCGGCTATGGCGGGGGTTATCACGGCGGCGGTTACCACGGGGGTGGCGGTTATCGCGGCCCGAACGGCTGGTGGATCGGCGGTGCACTGGCGCTGGCCGCTGCCGGCACGGTGATCGCCATCAATTCGCAGCCGCGTTACAGCTATGCGCCGCCCGTGTATGCCCAGCCCGTTTACGCGGCCCCCGTGTATGCGCAGCCGGTGTACGGGACACCCGTCTATGCCGCACCGCCGGTGCAGTACGCGCCCGCGCCGGTCTACGCGCCGCAGGTCGAATATGCGCCGGTGCAGCGGGTGGCGTCCAGCGGCCCCGATGTGGTGGCGTATCCCAGTCGCGGTCAGGGTGCGGATCAGCAGGGCCGCGATCGCTACGAGTGCCATCAGTGGGCGGTCAACCAAAGCGGGTTCGATCCGTCCTATGTCACGCAATACACCACGTCGGCCAACACCGAGTCGTATCGTCGCGCCGTAGGTGCCTGCATGACCGGCCGCGGCTACAGCGTGAACTAGGATTCACGACATCCGCTGGCGCCCCGGCGCAAGGCGGGTCGTGGAAGGTCCGAGGCGGGTCTGATGCAGAGGTGAATCGCGCCGTCCGTGTGGAAAACCCACATTGGACGGCGTTTTTTCGTCCATCGATTGGCCATGGCTGCTACAGTCACAGTCCATCCACTGGACGTTTTGCATGTCATCCGCCGCCGCTTCCTCGACCTCCTCTCCTTCGACCGCCTTGCCCGCCGCCCGACCGCACTCGCTGTTTGAAGATCTCGCTGCCCTGGTCATCGGGACCTTGCTGGTGTCGTTCGCGCTCGCGCTCTACAAGCAGTCGGGACTGCTCACGGGCAGCACGGCAGGGTTGGCATTCCTGATCCATTACAAAACGCAGTTGCCGTTCGGCGCGACGTTTTTTATGATCAATATGCCGTTTTACTGGCTTTCCCTGCGGCGTATGGGCTTGGCCTTCACCCTCAAGACCATGGCGGCCGTGGGACTGATCTCTGCCTTTGCCGAGCTGCATTCCCGTTACCTGACCGTCGCACAGTTGGAGCCCTTCTATGTGGCACCGCTGGGTGGCGTACTGATGGGCGTGGGCTTGCTGGTGCTGTTTCGCCACAAGGCCAGCCTGGGCGGCGTCAGCATCCTGTCGGTCTATCTCCAGGAGCGATACGGCTTTGCGGCCGGAAAATTCCAGATGATTGTGGATCTGTGCATTATGCTTGCGGCTCTGTTCGTCGTCGGCACGCCCGCCCTGATCGCATCGATCGTGGGCGTGACCGCGCTCAACCTCGTCGTGGCAATGAATCACCGCCCTGGCCGCTACGTAGCGGGATAAGCACCGGCGGATTCGCTGCAGGGTGCCCATGTTTCATCGCGAATTAGCCTGGCTTTACCTCAAGGGATTGTTGCTTGCCGTCGTGTTTGGCGCGGTAGGCGCACTGGCGGCGGAAGGGTTTCGTCACGGGTTGGAACTTGCCACACAGGCGTTGTTCGGACGCGATTCGGATATTTCCGTGATCATGGGCGACCTGGCGTGGGTCGCCAAGCTGGGGGTGCCCGCCGCAGGCGGGCTCATCGCCGGTTTGATCCTGGTGTATGCCGATCGCTATCAGAAGGCGCGCGGGTTCGGCGGCGGCGACTATCTCGAGACCATCGACGGGCGCACCGGCGCGATTCCGGCCGTTCCTTCGCTCTTGCGCTGCCTGTCGTCGTTCTGTTCGATCGTCTCGGGCGGGTCGATCGGCAAAGAAGGGGCGATGGTGCAGCTCTCTTCCACCATCGCCTCGATGGTCGCGCGCCGGATCGATTGGCTGCGCGGCGAACGCTTTCAGATGACGATCGCCGTGGCGGCCACCGGCGGACTGGCGGCGGTTTATCACACGCCACTGGCCGCCGCGATTTTCATCGCCGAAATCGCGTTCGGCGGTATCGAGTTCCGGCGTCTGGCCCTGCTGTTTACCGCTGCCGTGGTGGCCACCTGGATCGTGTCGGCCATGGGTCAGTTCACGCCGACCTATCCTTTGCCCGTTCATGCTTTCGACCTGGATGCGTCGGCCTTGGCCGTCACGATCGTCGTCGGCATCGTGGCCGGGTTGGGCGGCGCGTTGATGCTGGCCGCCATTCGTTCGGGCAAGCGCGTGTTTGCGCTGGTGCCGGGCGGTATCGTGGCGCGCATGACGTTGGGCGGATTGATCGTCGGCGGCATCATCTGCGTGGCGCCCGAGGTGGCCGGCAACGGCTTCTTCCCTATCACCCAGCTGCTGGGGGGCGATATGTTGACCACGGCGGTGCTCGCCCTGCTGGCCCTGAAAATCATCGCCACGGCGGCCACGGTGGGCGCGGGCGCGGTCGGGGGCCTTTTTACCCCGGCGCTGCTGATCGGCGCGCTTAGCGGCATGAGCTGCATCGCAGGGCTTAACGCACTACTGGGCACGGACCACAGCCCGGTGCTGTTTGCAGTGGTGGGCATGGCCGCAGCACTGGCCGCGACCACGCAGGCACCCTTGATGTCGACGCTGATGGTATTTGAAATGACGCAAGAGCCGTTGCTCATTTTCCCCATCATGCTGGCCACCGTGGTCGCTTACGGGACCGCGAATGTGGTCGGGCAGCCGGGCACCTACGCCATCATCGACCGGCATCGCCTGCGGTTCGCCAGCCGCAGCCGCTTGTATGAACTGACCGCGGGCACCGCCATGCGGCCGCTCGACCGTTTCGTGCTCGACACCGCAACGTTGCAAGAGGCCTGGGATGTGGGGCACGAGGCAAAAAACCGGTTCGTATTCGTGCTCGATGCCGACCATGCTTTCGTGGGCGCGGTGTGGATGCACGACATCGTCGACGAGATGGGGCGCAGCGAAAGTGATGGTGCACCGCGCACCTTGCTGTCATTGATCAGCCCCGAGTTTCCAACGCTCTTCGCGAACGACCGCCTGGTCGATATCTGGGAGAAAGTGGTGGCGTCTCCCGCAGAGCGTTTGCCGGTGCTGGCCGATGGCACCAGCAAGCGGGTGATGGGTGTGCTGCCCAAAAGCGTGGTGCTGGAGCAGGCGCGCCGCGCATTTGTGTGACGGCGATCGCAGCGGATGGCGGTGCCACGTCGATGCGGTGACCTGGCCGTGATCGATGGGGCTGATCAGGCCGGATAAGGCACCTGTCGGGGTGGCCGCCCGCGCGGCACATGGGCGCGCGCTGATGGCCCGTTCAGGCCATGTCGTCCGCCGTTTCCATCACACGTACCCGTTCGCGTGGCGCTGCGGTGTCGTTGGGGCTATCGAGTTCGGCACGCAGCCGCGGCAGGCTATCGGGATACTGCGCGGCGATGAACGCGATCATGCGCTCTCGAATATGGCAACGCAGATCGAAGGCCGTACCCGAGTCGCGCGCGCTCACCAGAAGGCGCACCTGCATGGCGCGATCGGTGGCGTCGGTGACGTGCAGCACGCACACGCGTTTGTCCCACAGCTCGCATGCTTTGCAAAGCCGTTCGAACTCTGTGCGCACGGCATCCACCGGCACGCCGAAGTCGAGCCACAGGAAGACGGTGCCGAGAATGGTGGACGACTGGTGCGTCCAGTTTTCGAACGGATTCTCGATAAACCATTGCAGCGGCACGATCATCCGTCGTTCGTCCCAGATCCGCACCACCACGAAGGTGCCGGTGATTTCTTCGACCCGGCCCCATTCACCATTGACGATCAACACGTCGTCGATCCGGATCGGTTGCGAAAATGCGATCTGCAGTCCGGCGATGAAATTGCCGAGCACGGGGCGCGCCGCGATACCGGCGACCAGCCCGGCCACGCCGGCCGACGCCAGCAGGCTTGCGCCGAACTGCCGCGCGCCCGGCAGCGTGAGCAACACGAAAGAGAAGCCCAGCAGACCGGCAATGAAGTAGGCACTGCGGGCCAGCACCCGCGTCTGCGTGAGGATGCGCCGCGCCTTCAGGTTGTCGGACACATCGAAGGGATTTTGCGCGATGATGGTTTCGCTGATCGACTGAATGCAGCGGATGGCCAGCCACGTGAGCGCCAGGATCAGCGATACCGTGACCACATAGGAAATCGGAATCAGGTAGGGCACGCCGGACGGCGCACCGGAGAGCACGATGCGCCAGGCGAAGAGCACGAGGCACATCCGGCTGGCACCAAACGCGACGGTGGTCGCGTGCGTGGTGAACGGGCGCCGGCGTGCAATGCGGCGCAGCAACGCGATGCCCACACGATGCAGCGCGATCGCCAGCAGCGTGGCCGCCAGTCCGAAGCCTAGAATGAACATCCAGGCGCGGAGCGGGTCGCGAACCGCTTCGGGAAGAAAACTAAAATCCATATCGGGAGTCGTATACGGGCTTTAATAGACCGAGGATACCGAACAATTCCTGCTGCCGGGGGTATAAATGCCGCAATGCAGCAAAGAGTTACGGTTGACCGATCGTGCAGGCGTGATCTGAGCGCACAGCGACGAACCGGATGCGCCGGGATCAGTCGAAGGGACAAGGCGCATCAAGCGCGCAGGGATGAATCGCCTGCTTAAGGACGAACCGGGCACACAAGACTGATCGATTGTGTACCGACGAATCGGATGCGCAGGAATGCGTCGAACAGAAAGAGGGAGATGCGATGCAAGCTCAAGATGAAATGCGAATCCGGCTATTGATCATCGATCCGCAAAACGACTTTTGCGACACGCCCGCCGGGTTGTTGCCCGAAGGCCAGACACCTGCGCTTGCCGTACCCGGTGCCCATCAGGACATGGTGCGCCTGGCGGCGTTGCTGCACCGATGTGGCGCGCGAATCGATGCGGTGGCCGTCACCCACGATACGCACGATCGCCTGCACATCGCGCATCCCACCTATTGGCGTGATGGCGCAGGCGCAGCCGTAACGCCCTTCACGCCAATTACTGCGCAGGATCTGCGCGAGCAGCGGTTCGCCACCGCCGATCCCGACGAGCATCACTACGCCCTGGGGTATCTGGACACCCTCGAAGCGCAATCGCGTTATTCGTTGATGGTGTGGCCCGAGCATTGCATCGACGGCACGTGGGGCCACGCCGTGCATCCCGCCGTGGCGGCAGCATGCGCGCAATGGACCCATACCGCCGGTAAATCCGTGCTCGACATCTACAAGGGCAGCAATCCGCGCACGGAGCATTACAGCGCCGTGCGCGCCGAGGTGCCGCATCCGGAAGATCCGGGCACGCATACGAACACGTCGCTGCTTGAGTGGACGGACGGTGCCGACGTGCTGTGGGTGGCGGGCGAAGCCGCGAGCCATTGCGTGCGCGCCACGCTGGACGATGTGCTGGCCCATCGTGGTGACCTGCACGCGCGGCCGGTGGTCGTGATCGGCGACTGCATGGCGCCGGTGGCGGGGTTCGAAGCGCTGTATGCCCAATATCGCGCTGAGGCGATTGAGCGCGGGGTGCAGTGGCAGGACAGTACGTCGTTGATGGTGGCTTAGGCGGTGGATCCCGCGTCAGCCCCGATCGCACATCGTGCCGACGGGGTCGATATCGGTGCTGCGCCGCGTGCGGCCTATCGCTTATCCCCGCTCGGCGTATGCGCTACGGGCACCATCCAGCAGCGCCTGCACCAGGCGATTGTCCTGATCCGCCAGCCGGCAGGCAAACGCGATCTGTCGTGATGGGCCGTTCTTGCCCAAAGGCAGGACGCGCACGGGATGCACCTGCAATACGCCGGGGCCGGGATCCGGCAGCACCGATACCCCCAGTCCTTCGGACACCATGGCCGTCAAGGCTGCCAGCGACTGCACGTCGATGCGGGAGCGCGCCTCGGGGGCGTGTTTGGCCACATAACGCGCGGCAATCCGCCCGCCCACGGTACTGCGGTCGAACCGGATCCATTCATAGGCGGCGAAGCACTCTGCCAGGGTCCCCGTGCGCGCGGCCAGCGGGGCGATGCCGATGAGCTTTTCCTTCGCCAGCGGGGTCCACGAGAGCCGGCGCGAACCGCCCGTCTCGGGTTGCGTGATGATCGCGGCATCGATCTCGCCGCGATTGAGTTGATCCACGAGTTCGCTCACGCGTCCTCGCACCGGCCGGACGTCAAGTTGCGGATAACGTGCGGCAACGCAGCGCAGCAACGCCGGCATCAGACTCACCTGCAGCGGTTCGATCGTACCCAGCCGCACGCGCCCGGCCAACGCCGGCGAATGGCGGCGCCGCAAGCCATCCAGGCGCTGCAGCGTTTCCTGCACGGCATCGTTCACTTCGCGGGCAAACGCAGTAGGTCGCGCAGAGAGTGATGAACGATCGAAGAGCGGTTGGCCGAAGTAGGCCTCCATGTGCTTCATCTGCAGGCTGACGGCACTGGGGCTCAAATTCATCTCCGTTGCCGCTGCCGCGAAACTCCCGCAACGCAGCACGGCATTCAATGTTCCGAAGGCTTCCAGCTTCATGAGGTTTTCTCATCAAAGACTACACATAACCTCGCTTTATATCATCGGCGCGGTGCACTAGCATCACTGCACCATAACGACATCTCCCGCGCCGCATTGCCTACCCGCATCGGACCCGGGACACGGAGACAGACGATGAATAAAGCCTTTGCATGGTTGCGCGCCGCCACAGTCGTGGCGATCGCCGGTGTGTGCGCCGGGGCAGCTCAGGCCGCCGATACGGCACCCGCCAAAGTGACGATCCCGCAAGCGATGACGATCGTGGTTCCCTTCCCGCCGGGCGGCAGCAACGACGTCTTTGGGCGCGTGCTGGCCGAGCGGTTGTCGGCGAAGCTGGGCAATACCATCATCATCGAGAACCGTCCGGGTGCGGGCGGCGCCATCGGTGCGGAGTTCGTGGCGCGTGCGCCCAAGGATGGCTCGGTGCTGATGCTGTCGTCCTCGACCTTTACGACCAATGCCGCCGTGCAGCCGGCGCTCAAGTACAACGTCAACGACAGCTTCGACGCGATCGCGATGCTGGCCACGAGCCCGATGGCGTTGGTGGTGGGCAAGGACAGCCCCTATACCGATGTCAAAACCCTGTTGGCCGACGGTCGGAAGGAGAAGGGCAAGCTCAACTACGGATCGGCCGGACTGGGTTCGGTCAATCAGATGGCGGCGGAAATCCTGGCGGGCGGTGAGAAGTCGACCTATACGCATGTGCCCTACAAGGGCATGTCGCAAGCCTTGAACGATCTGGCCGGCGGCCGGGTCGACTTCGTGATCGGCAGCTTCGCGTCGATCTCGTCGATGCTCAAGGGCAATCGTCTGCGCGTGCTGGCTGTGACGTCACCGCAACGTTCGCCGTTCTATCCCGATATTCCTACCATTGCCGAAGTGCAGCCCGGCTACTCGGTTGAGTTGTGGTGGGGCGTGCTGGCACCTGCCGGCGTGCCTGCCCCGCTCGTCGAGCGGGTGAACGCCGAGGTCCGCTCGATCGTCAGCGAAGACAAGATGAAAGAGATGTTCGCGCAGGAGAGTGCCACGCCTGCGGCGCTTTCGGTGGCCCAGTTCGAACAACTGGTGGCCTCCGATGCTGCAAAATGGAAGCAGGTCGCGCAAGCGCGCAACATCGTCGCCGAATAACCCAGGCGTAAAGGCGCGATCGGCGCATGCCGTGCATGCCGATCGCTCCGCCGCCGAACCCAAGGACACCCGATGCGAAGCAAACTGTTCGTGCCCGGCTCGCGCCCGGAGCTTTTTCCCAAGGCCCTGGCCAGTGCTGCCGATGGCCTGTCGTTCGATCTCGAAGATTCGGTGACCGAACCGCGCAAGGACGAGGCGCGCGCCACGCTGCGCGCCTTCCTGCTGTCTGAGGCCGCCCAGGTGGCGCATGGCAAGACCATCATCGTGCGCGTGAATGCGTTGGACACGCCGCACTTTGCGGCCGATGTGGCGGCCGTCACGCAGCCGGGCGTGCATCTGATCAACATCCCCAAGGTGGAAACGCCGGAGGATGTGTTGCAGGCGGCCCAGGCCGTGGAGGCTGCCGAACGCGCCAATGGCGTTACGGTGCCGGTGAAGCTGTTGCTCAATATCGAATCGCCGCGCGCCTTTCGCGCTGCGGCCAGCCTGGCTTGCGCGCACGAGCGCGTGGCCGGCTTGCAGCTGGGACTGGGCGACTTGTTCGAGCCGCTGGGCATCGATCGCCGCGCCATTGCGGCCATCGATCAGGCAATGTTCCAGATTCGCATAGCGGCGGGTGAAGCAGGCGTGTTTGCGTACGATTCAGCCTTTGCGAACATCGCGGACGTCGAGGGCTTTCGTGCCGAAGCGGCGCAGGCGCGACGCCTGGGGTTTCTGGGCAAGAGCTGCATCCATCCCAGTCAGGTCGCGTTGGCCAATGAGGCCTTCCGGCCCACCGATGACGAGATCGCGCATGCCGTCAAAGTGGTGGCCGCGGCGCGCGAAGCCGATGCCGAAGGCCGTGGCGCCTATGTGGTGGACGGCAAGATGATCGACGGCCCGTTCGTGCGCCGTGCCGAACGCATCGTGGCGACAGCACGTCAGTTGGGGCTGGTGGCATGAACGACACCGTCCTATCCCCACAGGCCGCCGCCAGTGCGGCAGACCCCCGCACGGCGCCGCGCACGGGGCCGTTGAGCGGCATTTGCGTGCTCGACCTGAGCGCCTACATCGCCGGCCCCTACGGGTGCACGCTGCTTGCCGACCAAGGCGCGGAAATCGTCAAGATCGAGCCGCCGGTGGGCGATAACCTGCGCAAGTATCCGTCTACCCTCGATACCGAGAGCCGCGCGTTTTTGGGCGTCAATCGCAGCAAGCGCGGCATCGCGCTCGATCTCAAGCAACCCGAGGCATTGAACATTCTGAAGGATCTCGTGCGCACGGCCGACGTGCTCGTGCACAACTTTCGGCCGACGGTGCCGCCGCGCCTGGGCATTGGCTACGAACAGTTGCGCGAGATCAATCCGCGTCTGGTGTATTGCGCCGTCAGCGGGTACGGCGATACCGGACCGCTCAAGGACAAGGCCGGCTACGACCAGGTCCTGCAGACGATGACGGGCATGTGCGCCATGCAGGGCAAAGCGGGCGGCGCACCTGAAATCCTGTACGGCTCGATTGTGGACTATTACGCCTCGGCGCTACTGGCCAGCGGCGTCGCCTCGGCGCTGTATGAACGCGAGAAGAGCGGCGAGGGCCAGTACGTGGGCATCTCGTTGATGCGCAGTGCGCTGGCCCTGCAGTCGGCGCGGTTGATCTGGGCCGATGCCGAACCGCGGGACGTGGGTCGCGACATGCGCTCGGGTGGGATCACCGGCATCCATCCCACGCGTGAGGGCTATCTGTACATCTCGGCCAATACCCCGCATTTCTGGGCGGCGCTGTGCGAACGCACGGGCTTGCAGGCCCTGGCCACCGATTCGCGTTACGACTCGGTGCGCAAGCGTGCGCAGCATCATGCCGAGATCGTGCCGCAATTGCATGCGGCATTGGCCGCCCGCTCGGCGCTCGAATGGGAGCAACTGTTCGGCGAAGCTGTGCCTTGCGCCGCGGCGCGCACCGTGGAGGATATGTTCGATTTTCCGCAGGTACTCGCCGAAGGCATGGTGGCCGAGTACGACCACCCCGTGGTGGGCCACTATCGCGGTTTCGCCGAGCCGATCCGCTACGGCCGCACGCCGGGTTCGGCGCCGTATGCTGCGCCCGTATTCGGGCAGGATACGGATGCGGTGTTGGCGGAGTGTGGATTGTCCGCCGAGCAGATCGCGGCACTGAGGTCGCGGGGTGTGGTGCTGTAGGTCACGGGCGTCGAGCCAGAAAATTCCTGGGGCGACACCCATTGCGGTGTCGCCGCACCGATCCTCTAACGACTGGCCCCCGACTTTTGGCGTGCTCGATTGATCTGTTTCTCTGGGTCCACTCGCGTCACGTTCCTAAAAACGTGAAGTCCATCGTGCGGCTGTGATAGTGCAGCCCGCCGTCTTGCACGATCAGGAAATCGGCGCGGGCGGGGCCGGCGTTGTGGTGCGAGTGGGGCGCACCGGCAGGCGTGACGAGCGTGGCCCATGGCGTCCAATCGTGCGCCTGGCCGTCCACCGTTGAAAAGCATTTCTCGCCTGCGACCACCAAGGTTAGCGCCGCGGCATTGTGGCGGTGCGACGACTGCAGGCTCTGCGGGGGCAACGTGTTGAGCGACAGCGTGAGCGTGGGATGGATGTTGCGCGACGCGATCAATGCATCGCTGGAAAATACGAGCGCCATGCCGGACGTGCCGGGATCGGGCTCGGTGGCATGAATCTTCAATAACTGCGCAGCGATGTCCGCGCCCGGGCAGTGTACGGGCTGCATGGCAGTGGCATGTGTGGGATGGGCTTGCAGTCCGAACTGCGCGAGCAGCGGCTCGTCGCTTACGCTCCACAAAACGGCCGGCGCATCGCCGGCACGCCAGGTTGACGCACCGCCCGGCAACGCCATCACATCGCCGGGCATCCAGGCGATCGTTTCGTCGCCGACCGCGACTGTGCCCGATCCGGCAATCACGTACCAGAGTGCGCCGCTCGCCCGCAGGTCGAGGGAGAGCGTGTCGCCGGCGTTGACGCGCGCGTAGCGGGCCAGCATGAGCGGCGTGGTGGCCGGCACAGTAGAGCCCAGTGCCGCCGATTGATCGCAGTCGTACAGCCCGGTTGGGCTGCCGGCGGCCATGGCGTCGCGCGCGGGCGTATCGAACAGGCGCGCCGGTACGGCGGGCAGTTTGACGTTGAAGGCGTTGGCCGAGTTGAAGTAGCGGGCGCGCGCTTGGGCGTCGGTGGCGGGTTGCGCCACCGTTTGCACACCCATGGCGGCCATCGACGGCTTGGCCGCAGCAAGACTATTTCCAGAAGACATAGCGTTTTTCCAGCATGTTGACGCCGCCGAAGAACACGAGGCTGATGGCGGATGCGACAAAGATGGCGGCCCACACCTGCACGAAGTCGATCTGCAGCACGGCCTGGAAAATCGTCCAGCCCAGGCCGCCGGTGGCGCCGAGCATCTCGGTCACGATGGCCACGATCATGGCGCGCACGGTCGAGACGCGCATGCCCGCGGCGGTGAGCGGAATGGCGGCCGGTACGCGCAGACGCCAGATGATGGCGGCCGGGCTGGCGCCGAAGCTGCGCATGAGATCAACGGCGCGGCGATCGACCCGATCCAGCCCCGACAGCGCATGCAGGAAGACCGTGAAGCCGACGGCGATCGCCACCATCACGATCTTGGACGTGGGACCGATGCCGAACCACAGCAGAATCAGCGGCGCGTAGGCGACCACCGGCACCGAGTTCAGCGCCGTTGCCATCGGCAGCAATACGCGGCGTGCGCGCGGCATCATCGTAAGCGCGATGGCCAGAACGATGCCCACTGCACTGCCGGCGAAGAAGCCTGCCACGGCTTCCCACATGGTCATGAGTGCTGCATTCCACAGCAACTGATGCTGAGCGACGATCGCCGCGAGAATGCGGCTCACGCTGGGCAGCACATACACCGGCAAATCCAGCAGTCGGGCGGCCGCTTCCCACAGAACGACGACGCCCACGATGCCGATGGCGCCGTTGACGAGGGTGCGCCGTGAGGCGTGAGAACGTGCGCTCATGTTTGTTCAGCCTTCCAGAAGACGAATTTCTTTTCCGCCAGGGCCACCAGGCCATAGAACGTGGTGCCGAGCAAACCGGCCACCAGAATGGCGGCCCACAGCGCCACCACCTGTTCGTTGTACATGGCCTGCAGCAACAGCACGCCCAGGCCCACGGTGTCGCCGAACCATTCGCCGGCAATGGCACCCAAGAGGCTCAGGGTGCAGGCCAGCCGCAATGCGACGAAGATCTGCGGCAGCGCAGCCGGCAGCAGCAGCTGGCGCATGAGTTTGAAGCGCGACGCGCCGAAGCTGCGCAGCAGATCGACCTGCCGCGGGTCGACCGATTCGATGCCGTTGAGCGTATTGACCGTAACGGGAAAGAACGTGAGATAGAACGCGATCACGGCTTTGGCGAGGATGGTGTTGCCGAACCACAGCACGACCACCGCGCCGAAGGCAATGACCGGGATCGTTTGGGAGATCACGAAAAGCGGAAAGATGACCTCACGCAGACGGCGGGATTGCGAGAAGACGACGCCGTTGAACACACCGACGACCGCGCCCACGCTGAAGCCCAAGAGCGTTTCGGAGGCGGTGCGCAGGAATCCGGCGATGTAGGCGTCGGGCACCTGCGCGATCGATTGCAGGATGACGCTCAAGCGCGGCAGGTAGTAGGGCTTGACGCCGGTCGCGATGACCAGGCCCTCCCACAGTGCCGCCACCACGAGCAGCGCGGCCGCGCCGCGCAGCACCGACATCGCGGCGGGACGCAAGGCTGCGGCCGCGGCACTCATGGCAGACGGTCCTGCATCGGAATGGCCTTCAGAAAGCGATCGTCGAATGCCACCGACACATCAACCTTCTTGGTCAGCACATTGTTCTTGAGCAGGAACTCCTCAGCCTTTTGCAACGCCACCGGATCGATGGTGAACAGGCCTTCGGTTTTGGCCTTGCCCGAGGTCATCAAGCGATATGCCTCGGTGAGCATGGCTTCCTGGTGTGCACGGTCGAGCGTGGGCGAGGTTTTCATGACGATATCGACGGCCTCCTTGGGGTTGGCCATCGCATCGCGCCAGCCGCGAATCGATGCGCGCAGAAAGCCTTCGACGAGCTGGGGTTGCTTGGCGGCGGTATCGCGCGAAACGATCAGGGTGTCGCGCGGAAACGTGATGCCGTAGTCCTCAGCCACGAAGTACTTCAGATCGTCGGCCTTCATGCGGCCCTTGATCGTGTTCAGTTCGTTGTACCAGGTGGCTGTGACCACATCGATGTCGCCATTGACGAACGGCGTCACGCTCACTTGCTGCGGCTGGATATCCACTTTCGCGCGGTCGATACCTTCGTTGCCCAGCATGCCGAAGAGCACATAGTTGGCGCCGGTGAACCAGGTCGTGACCTTCTTGCCTTCGAAGTCCTTCAGCGTTTTGACGGGGCCGTCCTTGCGGGTGACGAACACGAACGGCGTGATCTGGTGCGCCACGCCTACGGACACGATCGGCATGCCTTTGTCGATGGCGGCCATCACGCTGTCCGACCCGCCGGAAAGGCCGAAGGTGTCCGCACCGGTGGCGACCAGGTTTTCGGTCAACAGATTCGGGCCGCCCGGATTGATGGTGAGGTCGATCCCTTCCTGCTTGTAGTAGCCTTTTTCGAGCGCGTAATAGAACCCCGCGAACTGCGTTTGCGGCAACCACTTCAGGCGCAGAGAAGCCTTTACCTGCGCTTTCGCATCGGCGGCCGCCGCGGGCGTCAACTGCGCGACCGCCAGCGTGGCGGTGCAGGCCAGTAAGGTAAGCAAACGTCGAATGGTCATGATGTTTCCCCTGTGTGGTGTGGGCAAAGCAACTGGCGTCGTGATGCGCGGTCGCGCAGCGACTTGAAAGCGGCAATCAGAACGGGCGCGTTCCCGCGACCGTGGTGCGATGCATGACGCGGCGGTACCGGTTGTCGTCATACGGCGTGGCGCAATGCATGGTGCAGCGGTTGTCCCAGATGATGAGATCGCCCTGCTGCCACTTGTGGCGGTACGTGAAGGCGTCCGAGATGGCATGCGCATTGAGCGCCGCCAGCAGCGCCGCGCTTTCTTCGGCGGGCAGGCCGTCGATCTGCTTGACGATGTCCTGACCCACATAAAGCGACAGGCGGCCGGTGGTGGGGTGGGTGCGCACGACCGGATGCACGACGTCGGGCGTGCGCGCCTTTTGCTCATCGGTGAGCGGCGCGCGATCGGCGAAGGCGCGGCTGTAGTAGCCTTCGTACGAATGCGTGGCGGTCATGTTGCGGATCTTCGTTTGCGTGGCGGGCGGCAGCGACTCCCACGCGAGGTGCATGCTCGCAAACAAGGTGTCTGCGCCTTCAGGCGGCACTTCCACCGAATACAGCAGTGACCCCATGCTGGGCTCGGCCACATACGACAGGTCCGAATGCCAGTTCCACCCTTCCTTGTGGTTGCCGATCGGCTTGCCTTGCTCGCTGACGTTCGAGAGCACATAGATCTCGGGCAGGCCGGTGGTGAGGAACTGCTTGAGCACATGGGTGAGCAGGTCGCCAAAGCGGCGGCTGATGTCCACATGGCGTGCGTTGCTCAGCGTCTGGCCGCGCACCAGAATCAGCGAGTGCGTGTCCAGGGCGGTCACCAGGGCATCCACAACCGCATCGCTATCCGGATTCGACAGGTCGAGATCGGTGACTTCGATGCCGAAACCGGGATGCAGCGGGCGCGAGGTGAACGGCGCCGGCGTGGCGGTACTCAAACGTTGTGACATGGACATGGTTCAGCTCCTGTAGGAAGGATCGTCGCGATCGAGTTGACGGATGAAGGCGGGCCATTCGCGCTCGCCGGCGATCAGGATGTCGCCCTTGTTTTCCCAGAATTGACGCGCGGCTTTTTCGCATACCTCGGGCGCGGGCGCGAGGATGGGCCCGGCGCCACCGGCCGTGGCGGCCTGCATGCTGAGCTGGATGCGTGCGGCGCGCTCGAAGTAATACAGCAGCATGAAGGCCTCGCCGGGCGTGCGGCCCAGTGTGAGCACGCCGTGATTGCGCATCACCATCACGCGGTGATCCCCCAGATCGCTCACCAGGCGCTGTTGCTCATCAAGATCGATGGCCACGCCTTCATAGTCATGAAACGCCTGGCGCCGATAGAAGCGCATGGCGAACTGCGAGAGCGGCAACAGCCCTTGCGCTTGTGCCGATACGGCGATGCCGGCATCCGAATGGGTGTGCAGCACGCAGACGGCATCGTGCCGTGCCTGATGAATAGCACCATGGATCACGAAGCCGGCGACGTTTACCGTGTGCGAGGTGGGGCTGAGCACGTTGCCGTCCAGATCGATACGCACGAGCGATGAGGCCGTGATCTCCTCGAACAGCAGCCCATACGGATTGATCAGGAACTCGTTCGTCGTGCCGGGCACGCGCATCGAGATGTGGTTGTAGATCAGGTCGTCGAGCCCCAGGCGAGCCACGAGCCGGTAGCAGGCCGCGAGAGCCACGCGTGCCGCCCATTCTTCGGGCGCAACGTGGGTGCGCAGATCGGGTTGGGCGCTCATCAGTGGCTCCCTGTTTGGGCGGTGAACGACTTCATGCTCTCCTCCTCGATGGCTTCGAGCAGGATGCGTTTTTGCGCGATGAATTCGGGCGATGTGACGATATCGGCGTTGCGGGGGCGGCTGAGTGTGACGGGCAACTCCAGCTTGACGCGACCCGGCCGCGCGGTCATCACGAGCACGCGATCGCCGAGAAACAGGGCTTCGTCCACGTCGTGCGTGATGAACAGAATCGTACGGCGGTGCTTTTGCCAGACGTCCAGCAGCCAGCGCTGCATCATGCTGCGCGTCAGCGCATCCAGCGCGCCGAACGGTTCGTCCAGCAGCATCAGGTCGCGCTTGAACATGAAGGTGCGCATCAACGCCACACGCTGGCGCATGCCGCCCGAGAGTTGATGCGGATACTGCTGCTCGAAGCCGGCCAGGCCGAACTCCGGCAACATGGCCAATGCTTCGCGACGCGCATCGCTTTTGCGTGCGCCCTCCATCTCCACGGCCAGGATGGCGTTGTCGATCACGGTGCGCCACGGCAGCAAGAGATCGCGTTGCGGCATGAACGACACCTGGCCCAGCAGATCGCGGGCGCGGCAGCGCTTGCCCAGAAACTGCAGGCTGCCGCCGTCATCGGGTTCTTCCAGGCCGGCCACGATGTTGAACAACGTGCTCTTGCCGCAGCCGCTGGGGCCGACCACGGTAACGAATTCGCCGGGGGCGATGTCGACGCTCAAGCCGTTCAGGGCCTGCACGGCGCCAAAGGTTTTGGAGATGTTGGTCAGGGCGAGCAGGCTGGCGCTGCGCGAGCGCGCGGCGGTGGCGCCGGCTGCAGTGGATGCCGGCGCTGACACCGCGGCCGCCAGCGGGGCAACGCCGGCCGGGGCGTTCAGCGCCGCAGTGGCTGGCGCAGTGGCGGGCACGCCGGGAAACATACCGGAAAGTCGATGAGCGGTCATGGGGTCTTCGCAGAGGTGATCAGACGATCGAGGACGTCGGTCAGTACGCGGGCACCGGCGTAAAGATCGGCGGGCGCGGTGTATTCCGCCTCGTTGTGCGTGATGCCGTCGCGTGACGGCACGAAAATCATGGCGGTGGGGCAGATCGCGTGCAGGTAACGCGCGTCGTGACCGGCCGCCGACGGCATGTCGCGGTGCGGAATCGCCAGCGCCGCTGCCGACCTGCCGATGTGCTCGCGCAATGCCTGCGGGAACGTGAGCGAATCGGCGGCCGACAGGCGCACGACCTCGACCGCGCAGGGGCCCCGATTGGCCGCACAGATGGGTTCGATCCGATCCGATAGCGTCCGCAGCGTTTCCGTATCCGGGTGCCGCAGGTCGATCGAGAACACGACGCGGCTGGCGACCACCGAAGGCGCGCTGGGCTGCACATCGAAGCGGCCCACGGTGAACTTCACGCAATCCTGCGCATCGTGGATCTCGGCGGCCAGCGCCTGCACCATGGCCGTCGCGGCCAGCAGGGCATCCTTGCGTTCGGCGCGTGTGGACGTGCCGGCATGCGCCGCCTCGCCTTGCACCGTGACGCGGTAGGTATGCTTGCCTTGAATACCGGTGACCACGCCTACCTGCAGGCCCTCACGTTCCAGCACAGGGCCTTGTTCGATGTGCGTTTCGATGTAGGCGTGCACGTCGCCGCCCAAAGGTCGCGCGGGTATGTCGGCCAGAACAGGCGCCAGCGCCGCCAGTGCGTCGGCCACCGTCGCGCCCTCGGCATCGGTGACCGCCAGCGTGTCTGCCAGGCTGCGGGCGCCGGCGAACGCGGCCGATCCCAGCATGCCGGGCGCGAAGCGCGAGCCTTCTTCATTCATCCACGCCACGATGTCGACCGGCATCGCGGGTTGGCGGCCGGCGTCGATCAGGGCCTGCACCGCCTCCAGGGCGGCGACCACGCCGTACACGCCGTCAAACTTGCCGCCGGTGGGTTGGCTGTCCAGATGCGAGCCCGACATCACGGGCGCGGCATCAACATGCAGGCCCGCCCAACGCAGAAAGAAATTGCCGGCGGGATCGCGCGACGGCGTCAGTCCCAGCGGCGCGCCCCAGGCGGCCATCAGCCGCTGCGCGTCGCCGTCGGCGGGCGAAAGCGCCGGGCGGTCGACGCCGCCGGCCGCAGTGGCGCCCAGGCGGGCCATCTGCGCCAGACGGTCGTTGAGCCGGTCGGCATCGACGAAATCGGAAGCGCGGTTCGTCATGAGGTCTTCATGATTTCGGTGGGCGCCGAGCGCGGATCGCGTGCACCCCATTTGTCCTGCTCGACGGTGGCGAGAAAATCCGACACGAATTGATTGAACAGCGCAGGCTCTTCGATGTTGAGCGTGTGGCCGGTCTTGGGGAGCACCAGCAGGCCGCTGGCAGGCACGGTCTTTTTCAGGAAGATGCCCGGCTGCAGACAATGATCGTCTTCGTCGCCCACCACGATGAGCATCGGTACGGTCATGCGCTTGAGCTCGTCTTCAAGGTCGTAGATCGACGGCCGGCGTGCCTGGACGCCGCGCATGGTCATCGCGGAGCCGAGCGACGAATGCTCGCCCAATTGCGTGGCGAACTCCTGCCAGCCGCGTGGATCCTTGACCTGGAAGACGATGCGCGAGGCCGCGGTGGCGTACGTGGGCGCGAACGCCGGCGCGCCTTGGCCTTCGAATTGATCGGCCACAGCCAGCGACACATCGCGGAAGTACGCTTCGAAGGCTTTCTCGGCACCGTAGCCGGCGCCCGCCACGACCAGCGAACGCGCCCGATCGGGATGACGCAAGCCGAAGTGCAGGGTGGCGAAGCCGCCCATCGAGAGGCCAACGATGTGGGCGCGATCGATGTTCAGTCCATCCAGCACATCGATCATGTCGTTGACGGCATTGGCCTGCGAGTACGCATCGACGCTTTCCGGCACCTGCGACGGCAGGTAGCCGCGCGCGCTGTAGGTGATGCAGCGATATCGGCGCGTGAAGTACCGCATCTGCGGCTCCCAGCTGCGCCAGTCGCCGCCGAATTCGTGCACGAACAGGATCGGCGTGCCCGATCCGGCTTCTTCGTAATGCAGCGCAACGCCGTCGCGCGTCGTGATCGTAGGCATGGTGTTTCCTTAGAACAGGGCAGCCGGCGCGGGCATCGTGCGCGCGCGTTCCACCATCGCGGGCAGCAGTTCGCAGAAGCGGTCGGCCCAGGCTTCGGGTACGGTGAGGCTGATCTTCACGAAGCGGTGGCCGAAGCGTTGTGTGTGATACGTGCCCTGGCGGATCATGATGCCTTCGGTCTGATACGCCGCGACCAACGCTTCGGGCGTGATCCCGGCCTCGACCGTTTCCATGATGAGCAGGTTGGCTTGCGACGGATACACCGGCAGATGCAGGCCCGGTACCCCGGCAGCGGCCTTGGCCACTGCCGCCTGATTGCGGCGTTGACGGCGCTGGATGTCGGGAAACCATTCGGCTTTGGTTTCCAGGCCGGCAATGGCCGCGCGCTGCGACAGCACATTGCTGCCGAGGTTGTTGGGTGGTGCCGCCGCCAGCATTTCGATGATGTCCGGATTGGCGATGATGGCGCCCAGGCGCATCCCGGCCAGCCCCAGCCACTTCGAGAAGCTGACGGTCATGATCGTCTTCTCGGGATAGAAGTTGTAGGCAGGTGTGAAGCTGTCCGCGAATTGCGAGTACGTCGAGTCGTGGATCAGATACGCATCGGCTTCGCGCGCGATCGCGGCAATGGCTTCGATCTCGTCGGCGGTATGGCAGGTGCCCAGGGGATTGTTCGGATCGACCAGATAGATCACGCGGGTGCGCGGCGTGATCGCCGCCTTCAACTGGTCGGCCGTGAGTTTGTACCCTTGGGCGGCGTCGTAGATCGGCAGCTCGATCACTGTGGCGCCGGCCTGGCGCGCAAAGTGCATCGGCCACGCCCAGCTGGGATCGGTGGTGACGAAATCGGTGTCGGGTTTGCAGATCGTGCGGCAGACGTTGTAGAGGCCTTCCACGGCGCCGTCGGTCACGAAGGCGCTTGCGCCGGGCACGCCGGCATCCTCGATGATCAGCTGGCGCAACCGTTCGAAGCCTGCCGGTGGCGCGTAGGCGTGATAGTCGCCGCGCTTGAGCGCGTCGATCACCGCTTCGATAACTGCCGGATGCGGGTCGAAGTGATTGGTGTTCTGACCCAGCCACATCAGGCCGGGTGTATTGCATAGCGTATCGAAATACGCGTTACGGGCTTCGAAGCGGCGCATGGGGTCTCCGCTCAGATGATGGAGCGGCGCGAAGCGATGCCGCCGTCGATGGTGACGATGGTGCCGGTGATGTAGCCGGCGCGATCGGATGCGAGGTACACCATCAGATCGGCGACCTCTTCGGCGCTCGCGGGGCGTTTGGCGGGGTACTTGTCGAACAGCTCTTCCCAACGGCCTTCGTCGCCGTACCAATCGAGCGCGCGGCGCTTCATCAACTTCACCATGCGATCGGTGGCGACCGGGCCGGGATTGACGCCGACCACGCGGATGCCGTCGTCGAGACTGCGGCCGCCCACGCCACGCGTGAACGCCATCATCGCGGCGTTGCCGGTGGTGCCGACGATGTAGTTGGCGTCCCAGTTTTCGCCCGAGTTGCCGATGTCGTTGACGATGACGCCGCTGCCGCGTTTTTTCATGTGCGCATACATCTCGCGCGTGAGCGTCACGTAGGAAAAGATCTTGAGATCGAGGCTGTCGCGCCAGACCTGATCCGAGATCTGATCCAGCGGTCCGGCGGACGAGTCGGCCGCATTGTTGACCAGGATGTCGGCCTCGGCGCATTCTTCGGCCAAGCGCAACACGTTTTCCGTGACCGACAGATCCATCGCATGCACGTGCACGGTGGTGCCATATTGCGATGACAGGGCTTCCTTCGCAGCGGCCAGGCCGTCGACCGAACGCGCCGCCAGATACAGCGTCGAAATACCTTCGCGCGCAAAGCTGTGCGCCGTGGCCAGACCGATGCCCTTGGATGCGCCCGTAATCAGCGCCGACTTACCTTTCAGACCGAGTTCCATCTACCTATCGCATCCTTGGCTTAAATGCATGCAATGCGGCCGGTGATGTATTCAACCAGGCCATCATGCTTGCCGTGTTCGAAGAATCCGCGACGCCATCGGCGCTTTTGCGGTGATTCTCAACAAGCAACATGCATGCCAACTTCTCTTCTCAGGAGCGCGCCAGTGCTGGCGCTACGCCGTGCCCCGATGCGGTGCGAAATGTGGATCGGGATGCGCCGAATGTGTGCATACAAAACACTGGCTGATGTATACATTGAACGGTAAAATGGCGGCTCGTTGCCCACTTCATCTCTTCACACCACGCCATGGCCTCTTCCCTCAGCCGTTCCCAACAGATCCTCGAGGCGCTCGAGGGCGAGATTTTTTCAGGTCAGTTGGGTCCAGGGGCTCGCCTGGATGAAGTCGAGCTGGCTGCGCGGTTCAAGGTGTCGCGCACGCCGGTGCGCGAAGCGTTGCGTCATCTGGCGTCGGCCGGATTGATTCAGATGCGCACGCGCCAGCCGGCGCTGGTGGTGTCGTTGTCTGCCCACCGCTTGATCGAAATGTTCCAGGTGATGGCCGAGCTCGAAGCGTTATGCGCGCGCATGGCGGCCCGCCGGATATCGGCGGCGCAAATTGCGGAAATGAGCGTGTTGCATCGCGAGCTCGAGGCGCTCTCGAACACCAATGAGGTGGACGCGTTCTACGAGGTCAACCGGCGCTTTCACGAATTGATCTATGAAGCTGCGCAAAACGGATTTCTCGCCGAGCAAACCCGCACCTTGCGCAATCGCATCGGAGCGTATCGCAAGCTGGTCACGCACAAGCCCAGCCGTCGCACAGCAACGCTGGATGAGCACGGCGAGATCTTGCGTTGCATTGTGACCGGCGATGAAGAGGGTGCGGCGAACGCGATGCGGGGTCACGTCAATCTATTGGGTGAGAAGCTGCTCGACTTTATCGCGGTGTTCCCGGCGGCAAAGGCAGCGTAGAAGAGCGACCGCAAGCGGCTTGGATAGGCTGTCGCAGGCGTTCTGGGCTAGTCCTCCCCTCAGCGAGATTGGATGACGGCATATCGTCGATACAGTCGCCGCGCAAATCGTTGGTGATAGACCTGGCAACGCGGCGCGCCAACGCCATGCTGCCGACACCCTATTGGCGCGTGTCGGCGCCGCCACCCGATCCCGAGGTCGCTCCGGAGCCCTGCATGCCACCGCTGCCTGTCGAGCCGGTCGTGCTGCTGTGTTTGCCTTTCGAATCCCGGGTATCGGAACCGCCGTCGCCCTTTGAGACGCCGGCCGGCTTCACTGCGCCGGACTGCGCTGAGGGCGCCGTTTTTTCTTTTTGCTGCGCACGTTCCTGGGATCTCTGCTCGGAGGCGGGTCCTTGCGCGGACGGTGCAGTGGTCGATGGAGACGTGGCTGCAGTGACCGGCGACATAGCCATGATGCCGATCGACAGTACGACCGTGCGCAGTGCAGCATTGGATAACGAACTTGTCAGATATCGGCTCATGGTTTTCCCTAGATTGGGTGCGGAACGGCGAAATTTGGGTGCATCGGAGTGAGAATAGGCGGGCAAGCGCCATGCCGGGCAAAGCATTTGCTGCGGTCGCGGCGCGAGTCGGAGGCCGACGCAACGACGGCCCCACCACCGGAGTGATGCATGGAAGAAAAACCGGTCCAAGGTCGGCGTGGCATTCTCAAGGCCATCACGCTGGGTGTTCCGGGGGCATGGGTCGCAGGGGCGCATGCTGCCGCGGCACCCACACCAGCGCCAGGCGCAGCCCCGCCAAGTAACGCAATGCCGATGGCCGGTCCACCCGGTGACCGCACGCTCAAGTTCTTCAACGCCAACGAGGCGCAAGCGATGGATGCCATCAGTGCGCGCCTCATCCCGGCCGATGACTTGGGGCCAGGTGCCAAGGAGGCTGGGGTCACATTTTTCATGGACGGCCAATTGGCGGGCGCCTGGGGCACCGGCGACCAGCTCTATCGACAGGGGCCTTTTGAGAAGGGCACCCCCGAGCAGGGATACCAGTTGTCGTTTACCCCCGCTGAAATGATCCGTCGCGGACTGGCGTCGTTGGACGCGGCCACGCGCAAGCAGGACGGCAAGCCGTTTGCAGAACTCAGTGCCGAGCAGCAGGATGCCTGGCTGCAAAAGATGCAGGCGGGCGACCTCGATTTTTCACCGCTGCCGTCCGATGTGTTCTTTCAGGCGTTGCTCGAAGGCACGATCGAAGGATTTTTCTCCGACCCGATGTATGGCGGCAACGTCGACATGGTGGGGTGGAAGCTGGTCGGGTTCCCGGGTGCCTTCGCCAGTTTTTCGAACGATATCGAACGTCACGGCGTGATCTGGGCCGGCCAGCCGGTATCGATCGCCACGGCAAAAGCACACAACATGATGGATGGCGATTCACATGGCTAAAACCTTACCGGCCGTGGATGTGGCCATCGTGGGTGGCGGATGGACCGGCGCCATCATCGGTAAAGAACTCGCTGCCGCCAATCAGCGCGTGGTGGTGCTGGAGCGGGGTGAGGCACGGTGGCCGTCGCCCGACTTTCAGGGCCCTAATGTGCACGATGAGTTGAAGTACACGCGTCGCCATGCGCTGCATCAGAATGCCGCCAGCGAAACCTATACCTTCCGCAATAACATCGATCAAAAAGCACTGCCGATGCGACGCTGGCAGTTTGCGTATCCCGGCACCCATCTGGGCGGTGCCGGCAATCACTGGTCGGGCGCGTATTACCGTTTCGATCCTACCGATTTCAATATCCGCAGTCATTACACCGAGCGCTATGGCGCCAAGATTTTCGATGCCGACCTCACCAGTCAAGACTGGCCGATCTCATACGACGAACTCGAACCTTACTTCGACCGATTCGACTATCTGATTGGGGCGTCAGGTCAGGCCGGCAACCTCAAAGGGCAGAAGCAGGCCGACGGCAATCCGTTCGAGCCGTGGCGCTCGCGTCCTTATCCCAATCCGCCGATGAAAGTGCCCTTTGCCCCGGCCTTGTTCGGCGCGGCTGCGAAGGGTTTGGGCTATCACCCCTATGTGCAGCCTTCAGCATTGGCCACGCGGCCGTATGTGAACTCCGAAGGGTTGCACATGAGCGCCTGTGTGTACTGCGGGTTCTGTTCGAACTTCGGCTGCGAGCATTTCGCAAAAGCGTCGCCACAGGTCTGTATCCTGCCGGTGGCGATCAAGATGGAAAACTTCGAGATACGCACCGGCGCCCATGTGCTGAAAGTGGAACTCACCGAAGACAAGAAGCGCGCGCGGGGCGTGAGCTATGTGGACGCTGCGGGCGAAGAAGTTTTCCAGCCGGCCGAGATCGTGGTGATGTGCGCGTTCGGCATCAACAATGTACGGCTGCTGCTGCTCTCAGGCATCGGAAAGCCGTTCGACCCCGTCACCAATACGGGCGTCGTGGGGCGCAACTACACGCACCAGACCACGTCGGGCGTGAACCTGTTTTGCGACGAAGCGACCAACATCAATCCCTTCATGGGGGCAGGTGCGGTGGCCGTCACCATGGACGATTTCAGTGCCGACAATTTCGACCACGGACCGCATGGATTCGTGGGCGGCGGATACCTGCAGATTCAGGTGGTGAGCGGTGCGCCGATCGGGTATCACCCCACGCCCAAGGGCACGCCATCATGGGGATCGGAGTGGAAGAAGCAGGTCAAGCGCTACTACAACCATTCGGCCTCGATCACGATCACCGGCTCAGCGCAGCCGACCCGCGGCACCTATCTCAGCCTTGATCCAACCTACAAGGACGCCTGGGGCTTGCCGCTCCTGCGCATTACCTACGATTTTCCCGACAACGACATTCGCATGTCGGCATTTCTTACCGAGAAGGGCGATGAGATCGGCCGTGCGATGAAGGGCGTTGTGCGCACCGAGCCCGGTCCGCGCAAGAAGCCGTTTACCGCGACGTCGTATCAGTCGACCCACCTCACGGGCGGCACGGCGATCGGCGACGATCCCAATACCAGTGTGGTCAACCGCTACGGTCAGGTGTGGGACGTGCCCAATGTGTTCGTGGCCGGCGCGTCGCTATTTCCGCAAAATTCCGGCTACAACCCCACCGGTACCGTAGGCGCCACCGCCTATTGGATCGTCGAGAAAATCAAAGCGGACTATCTTCGTTCGCCTGGACCGCTGGTGACATGATGCAGACCAATCGCATGGGAATGATGGTGACGGTGGGCTTGATGATCGGCTTGCCGGTGATCACCCTGGTGGCGACGGGTTATCAGATGGTGGGATTGGGCGGGGAGGGACTGATTCGGCCGACGGCCGTCACGCCGCGCGCGGCACCGGTGGCCGCGCCTGCACCGGCTGCCGGCACCGCACCCGCCAGCCCGGCTCAGGGGACGGCGCCCGCGACGTCGCCCACAGCAACGTCCGCAGCGCCTGCCGCAGTTGCCACGGCCCCCGCTGCACCCGCAACCGCTGCGGCATCGGGGGGCACCGCCACCACGGCCGCGCCCGCCGCGCCTGCCGCTGCGACGCAAGGGACGGCACCTGCCGCATTGCCGGCACCCACCCCGGTGCCGGGGCGCAGCGCGCTGGACTTCTCGCCCAGTCGGCCGTCGTGGGAAGCGCCGCTGCAGAAGGCCGACGCCAAGATGGGGCAGCAGCTTGCATCGGCAGGGCGTCCTGCCGGCGGTGTGCAAGCGTGCGTGGCCTGTCATGGCGCGCAGGGCGTTGCAGCACCAGGCGGCATCTTTCCGACGCTGGCCGGTTTGAGCGGCGAGTACATGGCCAAGCAACTCACCGACTATCGCAGCGGTGCCCGCAATCATCCGTTGATGACAGCCATTGCCAAAGGCATGACGGACGACGAAATCGGACAGGTCGCGAAGTACTACGCCAGCTTGCCGGCGCAAGCGGTGGCGCCGAAGTTGTCGGGTCCTGAGGGCGCCCGCAAGCTCGACGTGCTGGGCGAGAACGGTCGCGCGTTGCCTGCCTGTGCCAACTGCCACGGTGTGCAAGGGCAGGGCGAAGGGCCGTTGCTGCCGCGTCTGGCCGGGCAGCCGAAGGGCTACTTCATCGATCAGATGAATGCGTTTCGCAACGGGCAGCGTCAGAACGACGACGTGGGTGTGATGCGCGCATTTTCGCAACGCCTGACGCCTGAAGAGATCGATGCGCTGGGGACGTACTACGAGGGGATGACGACGGCTGCCAAGTAGCCGTTGGGGGGCGCTGGCGTTACTTGCAATCCTGACGGCACCTTCATGTCATGGATGCTCCTACGCTAGCGCACCGGTCGGTAATACGACCAGGGGTGTTGCATCGTCACCACGAAATGGTGCAGTGCACACAAAGTGGCCCGCACGGCATTAAACTGAATACTTCACCCCGATACGGGGTATGCCTTGTATTTGCGCACCATGCCGTTCGCCACTGCTTTTGCCCCGCTGCTTCGTCCATTGCGCCGCATGGTCGGGGCGATCAAGCACCTGGCGTCGCCTTATCAGCGCTATCGGCATGCGCAGGCGTTGCACGCCATTCGCGTGGCCCTGGCGATGCTCGTCACCATCATGATCACCAGCGGGCTGCATATCCCGCACGGCGATTGGGCATCGGTGTCGATGCTGATCGTGATCGGCGGCATCCAGCATCACGGCAATATCCGCAAGAAGGCCACCGAGCGTGCATTAGGCACCGTGATCGGTGCCGTCACCGGACTGGCGTTCATTTTCGTGCATGCGTTGTTCGGTGTGGAGTGGGTGACTTACGGGCTGCTCGCGCTGGCCGCCGGCATCTGCGGCTATTACGCCATCGGGCGCGCGGGCTATGTGGCACTGTTGACCGCAATCACCATGATCATCGTGGCCGGGCATGGCGACAACTCGATCGAGACCGGCATGTGGCGCGGCTTCAATGTGCTGGTCGGCATCGTGGTGGCGCTGGCATTTTCGTTCGCCTTGCCGCTGCACGCCACGTACTCCTGGCGCTTCGGTATCGCGCTCAATCTGCGCCGGTGCGCGTCCCTCGTACGCCGCACACTCTCGGACGATCCCTTGTCGCCGGAAGCCCGGAACGCCATGATCGGCGAACTCAACCGCCGCTCGATTTCGATGCGCAACCTGATGCCATCGGTTGCCAAGGAGATGGAAATTCCCATGGCACGTCTGGAGGAAATCCAGACGCTGCATCGCTCGATTCTGAGCACGCTGGAAATGATGTCCGCCACGCCACTCAAGCAGGCCGACGCCGCTGCATGGCAGCGCACGATGACGTCCTTTCAAAATGAAGGCCGCTACATGAGCCTCGTGCTGTTGGCCATGGCGCGGGCGCTGCGGGCGGGCGACGCCACGCAACTCAAGCGCGCGACGATCCCGGATACGCCGCCCGCCGCACCGGCCTATTTGAATGCCGCGGATGTGCCGGTGGGCTTGCAGGGGCCGTACTGGCTTTCGCATCAGCTTGCCAGCCAGATCGATCGGCTGCGCAGGTTGCTGGTGGCGACGCGCCGTGCGCGGATGCGTGCCAAAGCCAAGGGCGAGAAAGACGCGATCACGTCACCTTGATGGCCAGCTTGCCGAAGTTTTTCCCTGACAGCAGCCCGATGAAGGCTTCAGGTGCGCGGTCCAGACCGTCGACGATGTCTTCGCGATATTTGACCTTGCCCGCTTTGATCCATTGCGCCATTTCTTTCAGGAAAGCCGGCTGCTGATCGATGAAGTCGAACTGGATGAAGCCGCGCAACATGATGCGCTTTGCCAAGACCTGCTGCATCAGCGCCGGCAGGCGATCGGGGCCATCCGTCTTCAAGCCATCGTACTGCGCGATCAATCCGCACACCGGTACGCGCGAAAACGTGTTGAGCAACGGGAACACCGCATCCCACACGGCGCCGCCGACGTTTTCGAAGTAGACGTCGATCCCGTCCGGGCAGGCGCGCGCCAACTGCTCGGCGAAGTCCGGCGCATGATGATCGATCGCGGCATCGAAGCCAAGCTCGTTTTTGACGAACGCGCATTTTTCGGGGCCGCCGGCGATGCCGATGGCGCGCGCACCCTTGATATGGGCGATCTGGCCCACCGCGGATCCCACAGGGCCGCTCGCTGCGGCGACCACCACTGTTTCGCCCGCTTTGGGTTGGCCAAGGGTGAGCAGGCCGCTATAGGCCGTGAAGCCCGGCATGCCGAGCACGCCCAACGCCGTGGAAATGGGGGCCGCTTGCGGATCGATCCTGCGCAGTCCCTTGCCATCCGATACCGCGTAGGTTTGCCAGCCCGAATGCGAGAGCACGATGTCGCCCACCGCGAACGCCGCGTTGCGGCTCTCGATCACTTCGCACACCGTACCGCCTTCCATCACCGCACCGACGGCCACCGGCTCCGAATACGATTTCGCATCGTTCATGCGACCGCGCATGTAAGGATCGAGCGACAGATAGCGTACATTCAGCAGCACCTGACCGTCGGCCGGCGTGGGCGCAGGCGCTTCCTTGAGTTCGAACGCCTCGGGCGTGACGCGGCCCTGGGGGCGCTGCTTCAAAATGATTTTGCGATTGGTGTATTGCGTGGCCATCTGCGCATCCTTTGTTTGCACGCGCCGATCGAAGGATCCGATCGGCGCCGAATGAAGAGGAGATTGCGCAGCAGGCGGCGTGCCGGTTTGGCACGGCCTTTTGGTTTGCGAAACGGTCGCCCGACGCGTAAGTCCACACTTAGCAATGAGCAACCACAGCACACCACAACGTACAGCAACTCACCGCACGGCACGAAGCGAAACGTCTGAACCTGCGCGCGCCTTACGCGTCACGCAGTCGCCTCGGCGCGACGCCGACGCATTACGCGTCGGCTTCGCTCAGCACCGCGATCGCCGCCGCGATGCCACCTTGACCGAACGGCACGCCTTGCGCCGTCATGCCGGCCTCGATGGCGCCCAGGCATCCCAGGATCATGGCAGGGTTGATGTCGCCCAGATGCCCGATGCGAAAGGCCCGGCCCGACAACGATCCCAGTCCGCCCGCCACCGCAACTTGAAAGCGTTCGCGGGTGGTGTCGCGCAAGGCTTCCGGATCGAACGCGGCGGGGTCGACGGCGACGGTGGTGACTGAGGCCGAGCGCGCCTCGGGCACTTCGCCGAAGAAACGCAGTGCACCCGCAGTACTCCACGCCTGCACCGCCGCGCGCACCGCACGTGCGGTGCGGTCATGGCGTGCCAGCACGGCATCCAGGCCTTCTTCGAGAATCAGCGCCAATGCGGCCTCGAGACCCATCAGCAGGTTTTGCGGGGGCGTGCCGCAAAACTTGCGATAGATGAAATCGCTTTTGCGGCGCACCCAGTCCCAGTACACGCGCGGCGTGGGGTTGGCGGTGGCTACCGCCATCGCTCGGGCGTCGACCGCCATGAACGACAGACCCGGCGGCACCATGAGCGCCTTTTGCGAGGCGCCCAATGCGACGTTCACGCCCCAGCCGTCCATGTCGAATGGCGCGGCACCCAGCGACGCCACCACGTCCACGACGAGCAACGCGGGATGGCCGGCGCGGTCGATGGCAGCGCGCACGGCAGGGATGTCGCTCGTCATGCCGCTGGCCGTGTCGGTGTGAACGACCATGACGGCGGTAATGACGTGTGCCGTGTCTTCACGCAGGGCGGCTTCGATCGCCGCCACGTCCACCGGATAACCGTCGCGATAGGGCGTACGGATCACGGTCGCGCCGAACGCTTCCGCATGCTGGGCCCATGTCTCGGAAAAGTGGCCGCTGCCTGGCACCATCACCGTTTCGCCGGGGGCGATCAGGTTGACGATGGTCGCCTCCCACGCGCCGTGCCCGTTGGCCGCGTACATGAACACGTCCGCGTCGCGGGTGCGAAACACCTGACGCAAGCCGTCCTCGCAGGCGGCCACCATGGTGGCCAGACGGGGGTCGGCCATGTCCATGGGCTGACGGCTCATCTCGTTGAGCACGTCTTCCGGCACGCGCGTGGGGCCGGGGGAGTGAAGGAAGCGCTGACCTGAAATGCGTTTTGATGGATGCATGACTACCTGGATGGGAAAGGACGCGAGAGGGAGGGCAAACCTAAAAGAGCGCGGCGATCCACGTCATCGCGCGAAACGCGAGCGGAATCAACAACGCGGCGAGGATGACTTGCAGACCGAGCGCCAGCCCCGCGTAGGCACCCGCATCCGGGTCGACCTGCAGCGCGCGCGCCGCGCCAATACCGTGCGAGGCCGTGCCCAGCGCATAGCCGCGTGCCGCCCAGCCGCTGGGGTGTTTCGGGATCCGCATCGCATCGAAGAGGTAGCGGCCGGTGAGGGCGCCCACCAGCCCTGTCAGGACGGCAAACACGGCCGAGAGCGCCGGGATGCCGCCGATCGCTTCGGCGATACCCATGGCCACCGGTGCCGTCACGGATTTGGGCGCGAGTGACAGCACGATATCGGCCGGCAGGCCCAGTACCCAGCCCAGCACGACCGCGCTCAGGCTGGCCGTGGCGCCGCCGATGAGGGCCGCCCGCAGCAGACGGCGCCAGCGGCGTTGCAGCTCGTGGCGCCGAAACCAGAGTGGCCACGCCAGCGCCACGACTGCCGGTCCCAGGAGGAAATGGATGAACTGCGCACCCGAGAAGTAGGTTTGATAGGGCACACCGGCGAGGAGCAACCCCGCGGCGATGATGACGATGCTCCACAGCACGGGATTCGCCCAGGGCGCCTGTTGGCAGCGGAGATAGGCGGCGTGCGCGACCAGGTAGACCACCAGGGTGGCGGTGAGCCCGAAGAGCGGCGTGGACGACAGGTACACCCACAGATTGACGAAGTCATTCATCGGCGTCGTCCCGCCCCAGGCGCAGCGCCCACAGCGTGGCGGCCATGCCCGCCCACGTGGAAAGCGCGATCACGAGCATGATCCGTCCGCCGTATTCGCTCAGCAAGGTGAGGTGCGTCATGACGCCCACCCCGACCGGGATGAACAGCAGCGAGAGATGGGAGAGCAGAAATTGGGCGCACTCGGCGACCGGGCTGCGCACGACCGACCAGCGCAGCGCGACCAACAACAGCATCATGCCGATCACGGGGCCCGGCAGCGGTAGGTGCAGGGCACGGGAAATCACCTCGCCCGCTGCCTGCAGCGCGAGGAGCCAGGCGAAGCCGCGCAAGGCGTGCATGACGACAGTCTCAAACGATGGAAAGAACTGCCAAGGATGATACCAAGCCGGGCGACCTAGGGTTACTGCTAACTAAAGTTTTGAAACAACTCGCCGTTATCCGGGTTGAGCCGGATCAGGCTCAGACCTTCGTCGTGCCCGGCCGTCGTGTCGTATCCCGCGCCCCTGGCCATCTCGCCCCTGGAATGCATCGTGTCCTTATTCTCTCGTAGTGTCTTCGCCAACCTGAGCGTCGGCAAAAAGCTGGGTCTGGGTTTTGGCTTCACGCTGATCCTGTCTTTGGTCATCGCCGTGGGCAGTGTGCTCAGCCTGCAACGCACGCTCGGCCAATTCGACCGCGTCGCGTTGACGACGCAGATGGAAGGCGACGTGGATGACGCACGACTGGCGCGCGCCCGTTACGCGCAATCGTCATCGGCGGCCGATATCCAGGACAACGAAAAAGCCATGGGCGAAATCGATGCGCGGCTGGCCGAAGCCCGCAGCATGGTGTGGACGCCGGCCGATCAGGATGCGCTCGCCAAGATCGGCGACCACGTCAAGATCTATCGCACACGACGCGATGCCATGGTGCGCGAGCGCGAGGCCACGCTGGCGGCGCGCACGGCCTGGGAGCAGACGGCGGAGCAAGCCACCAAGGCGTTGCAACAACTGCGTGATGCCCTGACCGAAGCCCTGCAGGCCGAGATCGTGATGAGCCAGTTAGTGTCGATGGGCGGCTTCAGCCCGGCGGGCGACAGCAGTGCGGAGACGACGGCCAACTCGGGCGAGCCGTTGGCCTATGTGGTGATGGATGCAGGGGCCGTGGCGCAATTGCTGGCCGAAGCACGGTATTCGGTCACAATGCTGGCGTTGCAGCGTACAGCCGAACGCGAGTCGCAGGCCCTGACGGCCGTGGACAAGGTGTTGGCCGCCGCGCAATTGGTGCATGACAAGCTGCCGGAGAACTCCGATAACCGCAAAGTGGCGCAGCAGGTGCGCACCGAGGTGCAGCGCTACCGCCAGCAGGTGTCGGGCTACATGACCATCGCGAATCGTGAAAACGCCGTGATCGCGCAGATGGGCCAAACCGCCGAAGCCTTGTCGGCCGAGATCGGTGGCATCGCCGGCCGTCAGACGGTCGAGACCCGCAGCTTCGTCGGTCAGGCCGTGATGCTGACGATCATCGTGTCGGCCGTGGTGACGCTGCTGGGGATATTGTCGGCCTGGCTCATCACGCGCCAGATGACGCGCCCGCTGCGCGATGCCGTGGGGGTGGCCGAACGCATCGCCGATGGCGACCTGAGCACGCCCGTGGACGTGACGCGTCGCGACGAAATCGGACAACTGCTGCATTCGATGCAGCGCATGCAGGCGTTCCTGGTCGAGACCGTATCGCTGGTGCGCGACAGCGTGGATCAAATCAATCTTGGCTCGCGCGAGATTGCGGCGGGCAATGCCGATCTGTCGTCGCGCACCGAGCAGCAGGCTGCGTCGCTGGAGGAAACGGCCGCGAGCATGGAGCAATTGTCGGCCACCGTGAAGCAGAATGCCGATAGTGCGGCCCAAGCCAATCGCCTCGCTCAAACCGCGTCGGGCGCGGCACACGATGGCGGCGCGGCCGTGTCGCGCGTGGTGACGACGATGCAGAGCATCTCGAATCGCTCGAACCGGATAACGGACATCGTGGCCACCATCGAGGGCATTGCATTTCAGACGAATATCCTGGCGCTGAACGCGGCGGTGGAAGCGGCGCGCGCCGGCGAGCAAGGCAAGGGCTTTGCCGTGGTCGCCACGGAAGTGCGATCGCTCGCGCAACGCAGCGCGATGGCGGCCAAGGAGATCAAGGGCCTGATCGAAGATTCCGTATCGGCAGTGAGCGACGGATCGCGGCAGGTGGCCGATGCGTCGCGCACGATCGAGGACGTGATGAAGGCCGTGACGCAGGCCACCGACTTGATGAGCGAAATTGCCGCCAGTTCGCACGAACAGGCCAACGGCATCGAGCAGGTCAATCGCGCGGTCACGCAGATGGATCAGACCACGCAGCAGAACGCCTCGCTGGTGGAAGAGGCCGCGGCGGCGGCGGCGGCGTTGGAAGATCAGGCCGTGCATCTGGCGCAGGCTGTGGCGGTATTTCGGCTGCAGCAAGACGCCGGCGTGGCCCGATTGGGGCATGAGCGGACGGCGTTGCTGGCGAATTAGATCACTCGCGTTATCGATCGGCACATGCCGCGACGCCCATCGGCCATCGCGGCATGGCTTTTTCAACGGTCGTGAAGCGCGCCTGCAATCGAGGCCGACAGCATCTCCGCGTGGGTCAACCCCGGAAACTCAACCATGTTCACGATCCAGTCGCTGCGTTGCGACAACTGTTGGGTCACGGCCTGCGTGTTATCGGGGCGTTCAGGCGGCGCCACATCGTGGCCGACCATGACCGTCAAACGGCGTGCCGTCCCCTTTGCTGTGATGGGTGTGTCTGCAATCGTCTTGAGCAGATACCGGCCGTTCCACCAGAACGATGGGCTGGCCGCGACATAACGTGTGAACGCGTCCGGCTGCGTCAGCAGCACATGCAGCGCAAAAAGGCCGCCGTACGAATGGCCATAGAGCGTTTGATCGTTCGCATCGATCGGGTAGTGGGCGGCCACGAAGGGCTTGATGCGCGTTTCCAGCGTATCAATAAAGCGGTCTGCGCCGCCGCCGGGCAACGTCTTGCCTACGGCATCCGGATCGCGGGGCGCACCCACCGGGCTGTCTGCGCCGGGTGAGGGGGGCGTGTAGTCGTAAGAGCGTGCGGCTTGCCGCAGGCTGGCGTCGATGTCGTAGCCGATGCCCACGATCACCGCGCCGGGGCGCCTGCTGTCCGGTACGGCGGCGGCCGTGTCGGCTAGGCTTTCGAACACCGTGTCGCCGTCCAGCATATAGATCACCGGATAGCCTTCTGCCGGTGGCGGGCTCGTCGGGCGCCAGATGAAGACGCGCAGATCGGGGCGCGGATCGTCGCGCGCCACCAGGTACTGCTTCACCTCTGCGGCCGGCACGCCGGTCGCGAGATCGGCAGGCTGCGCGGGCATGGGCTTGGCGGGTGTCGCGGGACGATAGGCGGTGGCGGTGGCCGCAATGCGCATGGCGCCGATGGCAATGGACTCGGGCAAGATCGTGATCCTGTGGCGGGCAGGTAATGCGCCTAAGGGTGGCGGGACGGCGTCAGTCTACCAGCGGCGCGGCAGGGCTTGGCGATACGCTTGCCCCCATGGCTGCGACCGCATCGACGTCGCGCGGTGGGTGGGCCGGGGCACTAGCGCGTGGCCCGGCCCACCGTCATGTCGAGCGGCATGCCGTGCACGTCCGCCATCTTGGCGCGCTGGGCCAGTACCAGGTTCAGCGCCTGGCTCAGCGCATCAAGCGGCCGGCTGTCCGCATCGCTCTTGCGCGTGACGAGTGAGAACTGTAGCCGGGGCGCGCCCGCGAGTCGGAGCACGCGCACGGGATAGGTGAGGCAGATGCTGGGATCCGACAATTGCACCAGCGCGATCCCCAGCCCGGCGCTCACCATGGCGACGATCGCCTGCGCGCCGTCGAGTTCCAGCGTGCTGCGCTTCTCGTGCACATGGGTATTGATGTAGCGCGCCGCCATACGACCGGTGACGGTGTTGCGCGCATAGCGGATCCATTCGTAGTCGCGAAACAGCGCCGCGAGCGACGTGCGCGTTTCGTCCGGCGGCAGGATCAGCAGCAACTCGCGTTGGGTCAGATCCTGCCAGTTCAGCCGCGCCGAACCGCCGGTTTCGGGCTGGGCAACCACGGCGGCATCGAGCGTGCCGGCCTTGACGGCGTCGGTCAACTCGGCGGTGCGCCCCCGGGTGGGCAAGACGCGCAGGTTCGGATGCGCATCGCGCAGATAACGCATCGTGCCGGGGATCAACACGGCCTGCATCGACTCGATCACGCCCAGTCGCAGCGTGCCCTCCACGGTCACGGTGGGCCGCAACCGCAGCGCCTCGAGCTGATCCATCGCCTGGCGCATCGTGGCAGCCACGTCGAACGCCAGGGGGCGAGGGCGCACCTGCAAGCCCGATCGATCGAACAACTGCTGCCCCAGGTATTGCTCCAGTTGCTTCATCTGCATGCTCACCGCGCTTGGCGTGATGTTGGTCTCCTTGGCGGCCGCTGCCAGCGTGCCGTGCTGGAGCACCGCATCCAGCGTGGTGAAGAGCGCGAGCTTCATCAGAAATCCTTACGTAGTTGCCAAATATTCATCGATTTATTCTGACTATGCCACGTCCTACACTCTTTGCATACGGTGCCGCATGGGCGGCGCGCGAGCGTGCGATGCAGGTCGCGCGGCATCCAAGGAATCAATATGAGTGAACGCGAATTTCTTCCGCAAGCCTGGTTGGCCGCGGATCTGGATCAAGACCGATCGTGGGTGCATCGGTTGTCGCCCGAAGCCGTGGCCGGGGTGGAAGCGGCGCTGGCGGCCGCCAAACAGTCGGCTAAACCGATGCTCGAGATGACGGCGGACGATTTCCCATTGAATGCCGCCGCGAGCGACGCATTGGCGCGGGCGTTCGACGCCACGCAGGGACGCTTCGGCCTGTGCCTGCTGAAAGGCTTTCCGGTCGAGCGCTGGAGTGAAGACGATGCCCGGTTGGCCTATTGGGGCATCGGCTTGCATGTGGGCGTGGCCCGTACGCAAAATCGGGCCAGCAATGTGATGACCGACGTGCGCAACGAGGGCGGTTCGTACAAGACCAAGAACGGCCGCGGCTACAACACCAACGCAGGCCTCGATTTTCATATGGACTCGTGCGATGTGGTGGCCTTGCTGTGCCTGCAAACCGCAAAGTCGGGCGGCGAGAGCAAGATCGTAAGCTCGATGGCATTGCGCGATGCGATTGCCAGTGCGCGTCCTGATTTGATCCCTGTTCTGAAGTCGTCCTATTTTCACAGCTACCAGGGCACGCAGGATCCGGCGCAACCGCCGTTCTATCGATGCCCGATTCTTGGTAGCGACGACACCTTCTTCTCGTTTCGCACCAATCGCAAGAACACCACGGCCGCGCAGCGCGACTTCGACGACGTGCCGCGCTTGAGCGATGCGCAAACCGAGGCGCTCGACCTGCTCGACACATTGATGCCCGATCCCAAGTATTGTTTTTCGATGTGGCTGGAACGCGGCGATCTGCAATTGCTCAACAACTACGTGATCCTGCATTCGCGCACCAATTTCGAAGACCACGAGGAGCCCGAGCGGCGGCGCCATCTGCTGCGCTTGTGGCTGGCGATTCCGGCTTCGCAGCCGCTGCCACCCGAATGGCGCGAGTACTACGGCGATGTGCGGCCGGGGGCGGTGCGGGGTGGTGTCAGGGGCAGTGCGATCACCGAGGCGTTTCTCGACTACGAGCGCCGGCAGGCGCAGCGGCTGGACATGCCGTTGGGGTTGTAGCCGGCGCATGACGGGTGCAGGCCGGGCCCGCGCCGCGGCTGAAGGTGCCCGGCAGTCCGGGTTCAGCGATCGGCGATCGGCGATTGGTGCATGGCGCCAGCCGACGCCAGACGGCGTTCAGCTCGCCTGGCATGGCGTGCCACGGTTCCACCTGGTCCGCGCCCCCGGGCGATGGGGCAATGCGCTGCGAGGATGATTTACAACGTTGCAACATCTTCCGGCGCATCTGATCCGTATGTACAGGTACAGGCGGCTTAACCGCTTGAGCACTTACCCCATACATCAGGAGATTGCCATGAAAGTCATCACCACCGCTGTCGTTCTTTCCTTCGCTTTGATCGGCGCTTCCGCACAGGCCGCCGACATGACCAAGAGCCGCGATCAGGTACGCCAGGAACTGGCTGAATCCAAGTCGAACGGCACCTACAGCTTCGGCGAACTGGCTTATGTGCCGAAGGCACAAAGCGGTCGCTCGATCATGACCGAACCCGTCAACCTGCGCACCAGCGAACGCGCCGTCGGCAGCTTCGGCGATCTGGACTACCCGCGTGGCGCCGTGCCGCTGAATCGCATGATGTAAGCCGTTCGCAACGGCATATCCGTGCATGAGGATACGGGGCCGGCATGACGCATCGCAGGGGTCCAGCCTCCATCCTGCAACATACGATCGACGAGATGCCGCAAAGCATCATCGTCGATCGGCATTTCCGGATCGCCCGGCGCATCGTGTGCCGTTTCGTTCAAGCGCGTACCGTCCGCAAGCACGATCGAGACGGCTGCACCGAAGTGCGCGGGATAGCGCGCATCGATGCCTGCATCGGTGTGCAGCGTGACGCGTTCGCGCAGCGCGGCACAGGCGGCATCGTCGATCGCATCGGCTTCGAATGTCGACATCCACACGTCCCCCCACAGCAAGGCTGCCGCCACCGTGTGCTGCAAGCTGAAGCGCGCCTGCAGGGGCGTGGCAGGATGCCGTCGATCGCAGAACGCCAGCGCATCGGGATAGGTGTGCACCTCGACGTGCGCGATGTGCGTGGGTACACGCCCGCGCAACGCTTCGCGCAGGCGCAACGCCGCCGCAATCGCAGGATGTGCGTGCCGGCATGCCGGCCAGGGTTTCAGGCTGGTGGCGTGGATATGCCATGGGGCCGGGGCGAGCAGCGACTGCGGTTGCGCGTCGGGGCACATCGCGGCAAACATGCCCTTTTCGCCTTCGAGCGCGTGGGCCGGGCCTTGTAGTCCGGCATGCGCCATCCAGGCGGCCTGCAGACCGGTCTGCGCGGCTTGCGAGGCGTGCCACGCTTTGCCGTCGCTCGGCTCCAGCCGGATCTGCCAGAGGCCTGATGCGCGGGTAACGGCGAGCGCGAGCGCGTGCGCGGTGCGCGCGGGATCCAGCCCAAGCAGCGATGCCGCCGCAGCGGCGGCGCCCACATTGCCGCACGTGGCAGTGTTGTGCCAAAGCGCATAGTGGGCGGGGCCCATCGCCAGGCCGAGACGGATCATCGCGTCGTAGCCGCGCACGATCGCCTCCAGCACCTGTGGTTCTGCCGCGCCCGTAAGACGCGCCAGATGACGCGCCACCGGCATGACGACCGGCCCCGGGTGCACCAGTGCCGCCCGGTGCGTGTCATCCATTTCATACAGGCTGCCCAGCGACGCTTCGTACTGGAAGTGCGCCGGATGACGCGCATCGGCGAGCGTCTCGTTCATGCGCCACTCGGCGCCGGCGGCCGCCTGCCACAAGGGCTCACCCCTGTCGCCGGCCGCAGCGAGCGCGGCGCTGGCGCGCCAGTATGACAAGTGCGTGGCTGCCCGCGCCCGATCGGTCGCGTCGACCGGCCGGGCGAGCAGCGCGGCGAGTTGCGCCAGCAACGCAGGCGGCGTGTGGGCGTCCGCCTGCGCCATGGCCGGCATCACGCTCGGCATCACGGTCGGCACACGAAGCGGATCGGGGGCATGGCGGCGCGCGTTACACCGGCGGGCATTGCGCCGTAAACCAGTCGGCGATCTCGCTGCCGGTTTTGAAGCAGACGTTCGGATGCGCCATCAGCGTGTCGAGGATCTGTTCGAAGTACCCGAAACGGTGCGGTACGCCCATCAAGTGGGGATGCAGGCCCAGCGCCATCACGCGCGGCCGGGTCTGGCATTCGCGTTCGAAGCACTTGAGCGTCTGTTCCACCCGCAGCAGAAATTCGGGTGACGAATGTTTTTCCACGGCGTAGATGATCGAGTCGTTGAGCTCCAGGTTGTAGGGCATCTGCAGCAGGGCACCGCGATCAACGCGCAGCCAGTTGGGCACATCGTCCACCACCCAGTCGCACACATAACCCACACCCGCGTCGGCCAGCGCCTCCGGCGTGCGATCCGTTTCGCGCAACCCCGGGCTCAACCAGCCGCGAGGACGCGTGCCGGTGAAGGCTTGGATCGTGTCCAGGCACTGGGCAATGATGTCCGCTTCCACGCCATCGTGATTCAGCGCTTTCTGGTGCATGCCGTGACCGATGAATTCCCAGTCCGCCTCGAGCATGGCCTCGGCTGCGCGCGGGTAGGCTGCGATCACGCCGGCATTGCAACTGGTGGAGGCCGGTAAAGCCCGCTCGCGAATCGCGCGCAACATGCGCGGCAGGCCGGCGCGCATGCCGTAATCGGCCCAGCTGAAGTTGGGCACGTCGGGCACCGTTTCCTTACCATGCGGCGGCGTGATGATGGTGCGCGGCATGGGTTCGTCGAAACGCCAGTGTTCGACGTTGACCACCAGGTGCACGATGATCGCACCGTCGGGATGCGGCGCGAGCGCGGGGCCTTCGTCGGAGAAGCGATAAGGGATGCGAGGATTGGCCATGAAGCGGATGTCCGTCGAAGATGAATCAAGGATCGTGGGAAGAATCAGTGCCGCATCTGCTGCATGATGTCGCGCTTGAGGCGATTGAACACGTCGCCGGTGATGAGGTCGATCGAGCGGGGCCGTTCGATCGGCACCGTGATGCGGGTGGCGATGCGGCCGGGCCGGGCCGACATCACATAGATCGTGTCGGCCAGCAGAATCGCTTCATCGATATCGTGCGTGACGAAAACCACGGTCGTGCGCAAGGTTTGCCAGACGGACAGCAGCAGCTCCTGCATCGTGAGCCGCGTTTGTGCGTCGAGCGCACCGAAGGGCTCGTCCATCAACAGCACTTTCGAGCCCAGGGTGAGCACGCGGGCGATGCCCACCCGTTGCCGCATGCCGCCCGAGAGCTGCACGGGAAGATGCTTGGTAAAGCCCGAGAGCCCGGTGATCTCAAGCATCTCGCGTGCGCGATCCTCATATTGACTGCGCGGCAGGCCCGCGATCTTCGGACCGAAGACCACGTTCTCCCACACGTTGAGCCAGGGGAAAAGTGCGGCTTCCTGAAACACCACGCCGCGATCCGGCCCGGGCTGCGTGATGGGCGTGCCGGCCACCGTGAGTGTGCCGCCTGACGCCCCTTCGAAACCGGCGATCAGATTGAGCAACGTGGATTTGCCGCAACCCGATGGCCCCAGCAGGGCCACGAACTCGCCGGCTTGCACCTGCAGTTCGATTTCGTCTAGCGCATGCACCGGCGTGATGCCGGGATAGGTTTTGCTTAAGCTTGAAATGGCGATGTCCGACATGCGCGCCTCAATGATTTTGCAACATGCGCCACACCAGCACACGCCGTTCGATCCCTACGATCAACCGGTCGCTGATGAAGCCCATCAGCCCGATCGACACCATGTCGGCCAGCACGATATCCATGCGGCCCACGTAATACGCATCCCAGAGCACGTAGCCCAGACCGGACTTGACCGCCACCATTTCGGAGACAATCACGGCCGTCCAGGAAATGCCCAGGCCGATGCGCAGTCCGGTGAAGATGGACGGCATGGCGGCCGGCAGCACGACGCGTCTGAGCACCTGCGACGATGAGGCGCCCATCATGCTCGCGGCCCGCACCAGGTTGCGATCCACGTCGCGCGCGCCTTGCGTGGTATTGACCACGATGGCGTAGAAGCCGCCCAGGAAGATCAGGAAAATCGAGCCCATGTCGCGAATGCCGAAGAGCGCGATCGAGAAGGGCAGCCAGGCGGTGATCGGAATGGGCCGCATGCCTTGCACGAGCGGATCGAGCATCAGCGAGGTGATGCGGCTCCAGCCGATCGCCAGGCCGAGCGGGATACCGCACACCATGGCCAAAGCAAATCCTTGCGCCACGCGCAGGGTGGAGTACTGCACATTGCTCAGCCACGTGCCCAGGTAGGGATTGAGCCCCATGCCCGGACTCGCAAAGATCCAGTCATACCAGGCGCGCCCTACCTGTGCGGGCGTAGGGACCACGCCCGCCATGCCGGGCGATTGGCCAACCAGTTGCCAGCCGATCAGGATCAGCACCGGCACGCACAGGCCCATGGCCAGACGTCCCAGTGCCCGGCCCCAGTCGCGCGTGGCGGTGCGCGGTGCGGCAGGTTGCCGCAAAGCCGAAGTACTCATATGCCGATCTCCAGTAACCCTTGCGGGCGAGGGGCGCGCCAGGCGCGGTGACTCAAGGCTTCATGGCCGCTTGGGCCAGCGAGGGATCCCATACGGTGTCGATCGTGCTGCTCACATCTTTGGGAATCACGCCGAGTTCGTTGAACGTCCTGGCTTGCCGGCGCAGCTGATCCAGGTCGAGCACGCCGCCGAGCTTGATCAGCTTGGCCGATTCGCGCGTGACTTCGATCGGCAGCCCGGTGTACTTCGAGTAGGCTTGCGCAAACGCTTCCGGATCCTTGGCCAGGCGTTCCTCTTCCTTCTTGTAGGCCCACATGAAGCACTGCATCGCTTCGGGTTTGCTCTTGAGCGCCTCGCGGGTCGCGGCAAGCAACCCGAGTTCGGCACCCACGGCCTTGGATTGGCTGTATTCGAGCTTCGAAAAGTAGCCCTTGTCGGTGGCGACGATCTGCGATTCGAACGGTTCCCACAATGCGACGGCATCGACGTCGCCCCGCTCGAGCGATTGCACGAAGGCGGTGCCGCCACCCTGGATGTTGACGGCGGTGAAGCTGGTGTAGGGCACCTTTTTCTCGGCCAGTGTGGCGGCCCATTGGAACCAGACGGCCGAGCCGGGGGCAATGCCCAGGCGCTTGCCTTTGAGGTCGGCCCAGTCGTCGATCTTCACGCCCTTCTTGACGACCAGATACTTGGGCGAGCCCGCCACGCCAGACAGCCCCACCAGGCGATCGCTGCCTTGCGCCAGTGCGATCGCGAGATCGGCGGGGCCGATGCCCGACACATCCACCGATCCGGACAGCAACGCTGTGCGGGCATCCGCATAACGCACGAATTCCACCGGCTTGACCGTCACATTGCACGCCTTGAGCGGCTCGGTGATGCCCAGCATGGGCGACAAATGGCCCACCTTGACGAAACCCACCGTCAACGTTTCGGGCTTGGGTGCGGCAGGCGGTTGCGGACCCACGGCCCATGCATTGCCGGCAGCCAGCGCCAGCGTGGCCAGAAGTCCTGCGCCATAGTGCTTGTTCATGTTTTTCCCCTTGGTCACGAATCACACTGCGACCGATGCAGAACGTTTTCCGCACCGGCAGAAAATGAAGGACTACCGCCCGGTAAAGACGGCCGGACGCTTGGCTTTGAATGCCGCTTGCCCTTCCTGGTAATCATCGCTCGTAAAGCATGTACTCACGGCATCGTTGACCACCTCGGCGCTTGGTGCGTCGGGGTCGCCGGCGATGTGGCGCAAGGCCAGTTTCGCGGCGCGCAGGGTCAGCGGTGCGTTGCCGGCCACTTTCCGGATGCGCGCCAGCACCGTGTCGGCAAAGATGTCGTCGTCGAACACCTCGTGGACCACGCCTGCGCGGGCGGCTTCCGTGCCATCGAAGGTGCGGGCCGTCAGAAACAGATCGGCTGTGCGCGCCGCGCCGATCATCTCGGTCATGCGGGTCACGCCAGCCAGTGTGTAGCCGAGTCCCAGACGCGCGGCCGGCATGCGAAAGCGCGCGCTGCGGTTGCAGTACCGGAGATCGCACGACAAGGCCATGCCCAGGCCGCCACCCATGCACACGCCTTGAATTTCAGCGATCACGGGGTGGGGCGAATTGCTGAGCGCGGCCTGCGCGTCGGCGACGGCATGTTCATAGCGCAGTACTTGTTCGGGGTCGCGGCGTTGCTGGCCGAACTCCGAGATATCGGCGCCCGACACGAAGGCGCGTTCGCCGGTGCCCGCCAGCACAATCACACGCGTATCCGGATGCGCGTCGGCCTCGCGTACGAAGGTGAGCAACTGATGCCACATCGCCATGGACATCGCATTGAAACGCGATGGGTTATCGATCTCGATGCGCGCGATGCCCCCGCTATGGTGGATCGTCACGCGGCCGGGGGGATGGGAAAGCGTATCCATATCCATCCTTCAGACGGCCTGCGCCGCGCGCAACGCATCGATGTCGGCGGTGCTGTAACCGGCTTCCTGCAGCACTTCGTCGGTGTGTTCGCCCCAGCCCGGTGCCGTACGGGCGATATTCGCAGGCGTGCGTTCGAGGGTCACCGGTTGTGAAATGACCGTGCGCGTGCCACCCTGCCAGGCGTCGCACTGCTGCGCGACCTTGAGATGCTGGATTTGCGGATCCTCGAACATCTGCGGCACGGTATACACCGGTCCTGCCGGTACGCCGGCGGCGTTGAGCACGTCTACCCAGTGCTGCACCGATTGCGTGGCAAACACCGCCTGTATCTCGGCGTTGAGCCGCTTGCGATGCTGTACGCGCAGTTTCTCGGTGGCGTACTCAGGATCGTTCAGCCAGTCGGGCCGGTCGATCACGACGCAAAAGCGTTTCCAGTTGCCTTCACCCGAGGCGCCCAGATTGAACATGCCGTCGCTGGCGCTGAACAGGCCCATCGGGCTGCTGGTGGGATGGTCGTTGCCCTCCTGCACCGGGATGTCGCCTTCGTTCAAGTAACGCGCCGCCTGGAAATCCATCATCGCGATCTGCCCATGCAACAGCGAGGCGTGCACCCATTGCCCTTCACCCGAGGTCTCGCGCTCGAGCAGCGCGGTCAGGATGCCCAGTGCAGCATAGAGCCCCGTGCTGGAGTCGCCCACGGCGAGACCGGCGCGCACGGGCCCCTGTCCCGGCAACCCGGTGACCGACATCAATCCGCCCATGCCTTGAATGATCTGATCGAAGCCCGGACGCTCGGCATAAGGTCCCGTCTGACCGAAGCCCGAGATGCTGGCGAGGATCACGCGCGGATTGATCGCGCGCAGCGATTCGTAATCCACGCCCAGCCGGAATTTCACGTCCGGACGCCAATTTTCAACGACCACATCGGCGTCCGCCACCAGCCGCTTGAATACCGCCAGGCCCTCGGGTTTCTTCAGGTTCAGCGTGAGCGAGCGTTTGTTGCGGTTCAGGTTCTGGAAGTCGCCGCTCCAGCGATCGGCGGCAAACATCGCTTCGTTGGGATCGATGCCGGGCGGGGGCTCGATGCGGATCACGTCAGCGCCGAAGTCGGCCAGCATGCGTACGCACGTGGGGCCGGCGCGCACGCGCGACAGGTCGAGCACGCGGAAGCGTTGCAGGGCCGGGGAGGCTGAAAGTTGGGGCATGGTGTCAGCGCCTGGAAAGAGCGGCAGGCGAGGCTGCCGGTGGGGTGAGACTGCGACGGGCGAAACCGCAGGCGTCGAAGCGGCGGCGTTCGATGTCGGCGGCGAACGCCAGCAACGTGCCTTCACCGCCGCGACGGGCGATGGCCTGCAGGCAGATCGGCCGGCCGTTTGCGGCGTAAGCCACCGGAAACACGGCGGCCGGCAAATCCAGATAGTTGACGAAGGCCATCCAGCTGAAGAGCGCCACCAATTGGCGCGCGTCGAACTCGGGTGACGCGGTATCCACGTGCCGCCAATCAGGCACGCCGCGCGGGAGTGCCGGCGTGAGCAGAATATCGGCGCGATCGAAGATCGTGTGTGCGATGTGCGAGCGGTGCGCGGCCCGGGCCTGATGCGCATCGGCATACCACGGGGTCGGTAGGACCGCGCCCGCCAGGGCGACGGCGCGGGGCAAGGCATGCAAGGCGGGGGCCTCGCCGGCGAGCGCCTGCGCATGGGTGGTGGCGGCCTCGGTGTGCAGCATCACGTCGGCCAGGCGCGTCCATTCGGGCAGGCGCGGCAGGCGTACCTCGCTGCAGACTGCGCCCGCACGCGCGAGCTCATCGGTCAGGGCGTGCAGGGCCGATCCGATCTCCTGATCCGTGCCGAGGCGCGGGTCCGGATGATCCCAGCAGTGCGCCACGCGCCAGCGATCGGGGGCCGCGTCCTGCCGGATCGTGCTGCAGGCGGCAAGCAGAGCGGCAACGTCTGCCGTGCCGCGCCCCAGCATGCCCACCGTGTCCAATCCCGGGGCGAGCGGTGCCACGCCGCGGCTCGAGAGCCGATGACGCGACGGCTTGACGCCCAGCACGCCGCAGGTGGCTGCCGGCATGCGCACGGAGCCCGCGGTATCGGTGCCCAGGGAGCCGTAGCACAGGCCGGCGGCCACGGCGGCGCCGGACCCGCTGGATGATCCCCCCACGGCGGCCTGCGCATCGATCGGATTGACGATGCGCGGGGCATGCGGGTTCTCGCCGGTTGCACCACAGGCGTGTTCGGCCATCACCAGGGCGGCAAGCGGTACGGCACCCGCCTCATTCAATCGTTGCACGGCGGGTGCGGGGTGCACAGGGGTGTTGCCTGAGCGTTGCGCCGCCGCTATGGCCGAGGCGTCGCGGCCGCAGCCGGGCGCGCGGCGCGGGAGGTCGAAAATATCCTTGTGGGCAACGCCCACACCGGCCAGCGGGGCGGTGGGGTCGATCGTGGCCGGCAGATCGAGCAGGGCGGCCACGCAGTGCCCGTTGTAATGCGCGAGGGCGTCACGTTGGGCGCGAAGCGCCTCGAGCGCGTCGACGCGGCCGCCGGCGATGCCCGCGCGCAGCGCGGCAATGCTGTCGGGCAGGCCGGCGGGCGTGATCATGGGATCGCCCGGCGAAGCACCGATACGGCTGCCGGCGCGTCAGGCGTGCCCTGCAAAGGCACGGGCACCGAAGCAGCATTGGGTGAGGAAGCGTCGGGTAGCGATGACGGATGCCGCGCGGTCGCCGATGGTGCCAGGCGCTGCAGCGTACGCGCCACCGCGCGCGCTTCGGCGGCATTCACGGCGATGCCGGACAGCGCGAAGAGCGCCGGCAAAGAGGCTGCCAGCGCGTCGCGGTCGGACAGCGATGCATTCCCTGCGAACGGATTTTCAGTAATACTCATGGTGCGCCATATGTATTTCTTGTAAACCTATAAATATATTTATAAGGTCAGGGATAATTTCGCTCAATCAGTGTTTACGCGCATGCCATGAAAGTCAGTGAACGAATCCGCTTAGCGCTTGAAGAGGACATCCGCCAGGGGCTGTTGCTGCCGGGGGATCCGATCGACGAGCAAGACATTGCCGGCCGCTACGGCGTGTCACGCACGCCGGTGCGTGAGGCCCTGTTGCAGATGAAGGTGCAGGGCATCCTCGACAGTCAGCCGCGCGCCGGTATGGTGGTGGCCCGCATGGATGTGCAGGAGTTGCTCGCGATCTGGGAGCTGATGGCCGAGATGGAGGGGGTGTGCGCCCGATTGGCGTGCGAACGCATGACCGCGGAAGAACGCGCGGCGTTGAGCGCGTTGCATCGCCGGGCCGCCGAAGTCGTCGAGACGGACGACATGCAGGGCTGGCGTGACGTGAATCACGACTTTCACGAAATGCTGTACCACGCCTGCCGCAATCCCTATCTGCGTCAGGATCTGCTGCGCTTACGCGCGCGTACGGGCGCCTATCTGCGGCACACGTTCAGTGCCGTGGGCCGCATCCGCGCGTCGTACGAGCAACACGGCGAACTGGTGGCCGCGATTCAGGCCGAAGATGCCGAACTGGCGCATCGCATGATGATGCGCCACATCAGCCTGGGCCAGGGCGCCAAGGGCCTGGCCGATTTCATCATCAACCTGCCACGCTCGATGGTGAAGACGACATGACCGACGCCGCCAGCACCTTGCGGATCATGGTCATCAGGGCATTCGGCTCATAAGGCTTGCTTAGCAGATGGACGTCGGGCGTGAGCAGCCCATCGCGCGAGATCACATCGCGAATATGGCCCGAGGTAAAGAGGACGGGGATGCCGGGTGACTGGGCCTTGGCCCATGCCGCGAGATCGGCGCTTTTGACCTGGCCGGGCATCACCACGTCGGTAAACACCAGATCGACGCGCGCGCCGGTTTTCAGAATTTCCAGGGCCTCGTCGCCATTCTCGGCCTTGAGCACCGTATAGCCGAACTGCTGCAGCAATTCGACCACCGTGCCACGCACCTCGTGATCGTCTTCCACCACCAGCACCGTTTCATCGCCGCCCACCGCGTGAGGCTTGGCGACCACGCCTTCGGCATGCACTTCGTTTTCGAGCGTGCGCGGAAAATAGAGATGCACCGTGGTGCCCGCCCCGGGTGTGCTGGCAATATCCACCTGGCCGCCGCTTTGCTTGACGAAACCGAACACCATGCTCAATCCCAGTCCGGTGCCGTGGCCATCCGGTTTTGTGGTGAAGAAGGGTTCGAAGGCATGACTGAGCACCTCCGGCGTCATGCCCACGCCATCGTCGGCGACCGAGATGCGCACATAGTCGCCCGGCGCGAGCTCCTTGCCCAGGCAATACTCCTCGCCCAAAACCACGTTTTCCGACACGAGGTGAATGACGCCTTCGCCATGCAGCGCGTCGCGCGCATTGATCGCCAGATTGAGAACCGCATTCTCGAGTTGATTGCGATCGACCTGGATCGACCAGGGATCGGTCGGCAACGACATCTCGACGGTAATGGTCTCGCCCAGCGCGCGCTGCAATAGTTCTTCCAGCGTATCGAACACGCGCCGCGTGTTGAGCACCGAGGGCGACAGCGGCTGACGTCGGGCGAACGCCAGCAACTGCGCCGACAATTTCGCGCCGCGCTTGACGGCCGCGCTGGCCGCCTCGACGCGCTTTTGCACTTTGGGATTGTCGCGTTCCTGCATGCCGAGCAGTTGCAGATTGCCCGTGATCACCTGCAGCACATTGTTGAAGTCGTGCGCCACACCGCCCGTGAGCGAGCCGATCGCCTCCAGCTTCTGCGACTGGCGCAACTGTTCTTCAGCGGCCAGACGCGCCTGCACGGCATCGGTGACGCGTTGCTCCAGATTGCGCGTGAGTTCGTACAGCGCATCCTCGGCAATCTTGCGCTCGTGGATATCGATGAGCACACCGGGAAAGCGGGTAGGCGTGCCTGCGGCGTCGAATTCGCAGCGGCCGCTGGCCAGGATCCACAGGTAGCTCTCGTCCGGGCGTCGAATACGATATTCGCAGGCATACGGCACGCCTTCGCTCACGGTGCGGGCAATGGCGGCATTGACCCGCGCAAGATCGTCGGGATGGACGATCTCGGTGGCGACTTCGATCGGCAAACCGCGCTCAGACTGCTCGACCGGATAGGAAAACGTCCGAGCAAAGCGCTCGTCGCCCGACAGCAGATTGGCATCGATGTCCCACACGAACGATCCCAGTACGGCGCCGCTGTTGAGCGCGAACTGCAAGCGTTCGTTCGCGGCGCGATACGCTGCTTCGGCCTCACGGCGGCGGCGTTCGAGCAGGATGCGGTCGGTGGTTTCCACCACGATCGCCACCACGCCGGCTGGCCGTCCGTCGTCCTCGCTCACCGGGCTGTAGAACAGATTCATCCACACGTCTTCGGGCTTGCCGTTGCGCAACAGCACCAGCTCTTTATCCCGATATGACAGGGTGCCACCGGCCAGGCAGGTGTTCACCACATTGCGATTGAAATCCGCCACTTCGGGCCAGCCTAATTCGACCGGCGAACCCAGCAGGTAGGGATGGCGGCCCCCGGCAAATTCCGAATACGCATCGTTGTAGATCATGCTGCCGGCTTTGCCCCACAGCATGACGATCGGGAGCGGCGACGCCAGGATCCAGCGCACCGCGGCGCGCAGGCTGTTGGACCACTGGTCGAGCGGCCCGAAGTCGGTGGGGGACCAATCGAAGGCGCGGATGCGTGCCGCCATCTCGCCCTTCCAGCCATCGCAGTCGAAATCGTTTGTCAGAAACTGCATGAGCGGGGGGGTCTCGGCCGAAAGGTGTATTTTTTACGCGATGCGCGTAGGGGTGCAGGGGTGCAGGGGTGCGGACACGCGCGGGCGCAAGCAAAATGCCTGCGCGCAGCACGCCCTGAGATAGGGCCGAAGGGGGCGGCCGCCGCCCCGCCGGTTCAGCGTCCGGCGGCCTTGGCACTGATGCCGTTGGCCACGCCCATGTCCGTCTTGGGCACATCGGTCACGATGATGCGCACATCGTCGCCGGCAATGCCGAGACTCTCGCAGATCGCGCCGTTCAAGGCGGCGAACAAGGCGTCCTTCAACGCTTCCGTGCGCCCGGTAATGAGCTTCACGTCGGCGCGTGCCATCGGGTGGCCGATCTCGCCGGCCACGATCACGTGGGCCGGTTCGATCTCTTGCAACGTGATGCGCACCGACGCCAGCGGCGCCGCGATGCTGTCCACGATGGCCTGGCTCGACGTCTTGAGCAGCGCCGTTTTCTGGGCGGCGCTATAGCCGGTCATGATCTGCATGGCAACGATGGGCATGGCGGTCTCTCGTGATGGATTAGCTGTATTTTCCCACGGCGTGGCGCGCCACGTAATGCCCGGGGCCCACTTCGACCAGCGGCTGCACCACCGGCTCATCGCCCAACGCGCGCACAGTGGACGGGATCTCATCCACCAGCAGCGAACGCTGGCGATGGCGGCGTTGCGGATCCGCCACCGGCACGGCCGACATGAGTTTCTTGGTGTACGGATGCTGGGGCGCTTCGAACACGGCGCGGCGGGGGCCGATCTCGACGATCTGGCCCAGGTACATCACGGCCACGCGATGGCTCACGCGCTCGACCACCGCCATGTCGTGCGAAATGAAAAGGAACGACACGCCCAGTTCACGCTGCAGATCCAGCAGCAGGTTGACGATCTGCGCCTGAATCGACACGTCCAGTGCGGACACGGACTCGTCCGCAATCACGACCTTGGGATTGAGCGCCAGTGCACGCGCGATGCAGATCCGTTGCCGCTGCCCGCCCGAAAATTCATGCGGATAGCGGTCGATCATCTCGGGCGACAGGCCGCATTTGTCCATCAGCCAGCGCACGCGGTCCTGCGCCTTGCGGCCGCGCGCGACGTTATGGATCAGCAGCGGCTCCATGATCGAATAGCCCACCGTCATGCGGGGATCGAGCGAAGCGAACGGATCCTGGAAGATGATCTGGATATGCTGGCGCAACCGTTGCATGGCCGAGCCGCGCAAGGTGCGGATGTTCTGGCCGTCGAACGTGATCTCGCCCGACTGGCTCTTGACCAGTTGCAGCAACGATCGGCCGGTGGTGGTCTTGCCGCAACCCGACTCGCCCACCAAAGACAGGGTTTCGCCCGGGAAGAGATCGAAGCTGACCTGCTCGACCGCGTGCACGCGGCGTTGCGTGCGACCCAGAATACCCCCGGGGATATCGAAGCGCGTGACCAGATTGCGAATCTGCAGGATCGGACCGTTCTCACGGCGCACGGTATCCGTGGGCGGCGCCACCGGCACGGCCGCAACGCCTGCGGCGGCTTGCGCCACCTCCAGCAGCGGGAAGGGGGCCGGCGCGTCGGTGCCGTTCATCGCGCCCAGACGCGGCACGGCCGAGAGCAATGCGCGCGTATAGGGATGCTGCGGCGCCGAAAAGATCTCGTCCGAGGTGCCGTCTTCGACCTTCTCACCGCGATACATCACCAGCACGCGGTCGGCCACTTCGGCCACCACACCCATGTCGTGCGTGATGAAGATCACGCCCATGTCCATTTCTTCCTGTAATTGACGGATCAATTGCAGGATCTGCGCCTGGATGGTCACATCCAGGGCGGTGGTGGGTTCGTCGGCGATAAGCACTTGCGGTTTGCACGACAACGCCATCGCGATCATCACGCGCTGGCGCATCCCGCCCGAGAGCTGATGCGGATAACGATCGAGGATGGCACGCGCATCGGGGATGCGCACCTGCTCGAGCATGCGCAGCGTTTCGGCGCGGGCGGCCGCAGCATCGAGGTTCTGATGCAGCTGCAGCGCCTCGGCGATCTGCACCCCGGCCGTGAAGCTGGGGTTGAGCGAGGTCATCGGCTCCTGGAAGATCATGGCGATGTCGGAGCCGCGCACGCTTTGCAGCTGGCGGTCGGACGCGCGCATCATGTCCACGGTTTCGCCGTTGCGGCGGCGCAGGCGGAGGCCGTCGGCGGTGATGGTGCCGCCACCGTATTCGATCAGCCGCATCAGCGACAGCGACGTCACCGATTTGCCCGAGCCCGACTCGCCGACGATGGCCAGCGTTTCGCGGCGATCGACGTGGAACGACACATTGCGAACGGCGCGCACCGCGCCTTGTTGCGTGGCGAAGTCGACCGAGAGATTGTCGACTTGCAGTACGCGTTGGGTATCCAGATTGGCCGTGGTCATTTCTCTTGTCGCGGATCCAGGGCGTCGCGCAAACCGTCACCCAGCATGTTGAAACCCAGCACTGCCAGGAAGATCGCCGCACCGGGGAAGATCGACATCCAGGGTGCCTGCGTCATGAAGTTCTTTGCCGTGTTGAGCATCGAGCCCCACGACGGCGTGGGCGGCTGCAAGCCCAACCCAAGGAAGGACAGGCTCGCCTCGGCGATGATGGCCGTGGCGATCGTGATCGTGGCCTGCACGATCAGGGGCGGCATTACGTTCGGGAAAATGTGGCGGCAGATGATGCGCGTATCCGAGGCGCCCAGCGCACGGGCACTCTGCACGTAGTCTTCCTTGGTGATCGACAGCACCTGCCCGCGGGTGAGCCGCACGAAATTGGGCGCGGCCGATACCCCGATTGCGATCATCGCGTTGGTGAGGCTGGGGCCGAGGAAGGCGGCCAGCGCGATGGCGAGAATCAGGAACGGAATGGCCAGCAAGGCCTCGGTGGCGCGCGAGATGATGCTGTCGGTCCAGCCACCGAAGTAGCCGGAGATCAGGCCGAAGGGCACGCCCACGGCCAGCGCGATCAGCACCGACACCACCCCGGCCATCAACGAGGCGCGGGCGCCGTAGACGAGCCGGCTGAAAATGTCGCGGCCCAGTTCGTCCGAGCCCAGCCACATGGCGGCCGAGGGCGCCTTGCGAATGGCCATGAAGCTCGTCTGCAGCGGGTCGTGCGTGGCGATCCACGGCGCGAAAAGGGCGAGAATGGCGAAGATCAGCACCACGATGGCACCGAATACGGCGCCACGGTTGCGTTTGAATTTGTGCCAGGCGCGGTGGCGGCGGCGGGCCGGGGCCACCATGGCCGGGGCGGCGACGGAAGTCGCGATCGGCGTACTCATGCGTGTCTCAGGCGAGGATTGATAAGGATGTACAGCACGTCGGCCACGAGGTTCATGATGATGAAGCCGGCGGCCACCACCAGAACCACACCCTGCACGACGGCATAGTCGCGATTGAAGACGGCATCGACGATCAGTTTGCCGAAGCCCGGGATCGTGAAGACCTGCTCGGTGAGCACGGCGCCGGCGAGCAATTCGCCGAAGAGCAGCGTGACCAGCGTGACGATGGGCATGAGTGCATTGCGCAGTGCATGGCGCAAGACCACGCCACGTGGCGACACGCCCTTGGCGCGCGCGGTGCGCACGTAATCGGCATTGAGCGCCTCGAGCATCGACGAGCGCGTGTGCCGCATCAAATAAGCAGCAAGCGCGGTGGACAGCACGATCGACGGCATCAGCATGGTCTTGAACGACAGCCAGAGATCTTGCGAGGGCGGCACATAGCCCGACGCCGGCAACAGGCGCCACTGTACCGAGACCAGCATGATGAGCAGGATGCCGAGCCAGAAGTTGGGAATGGACATCCCCGAGAGCGCGGCCACGTTGGCCCCGTACTCGACCTTGGTGCCTTTCTTGACCGCCGCCAGAATGCCGGCCGGAATGCCGATGAGCAACGCCCAGAACATCGCCATCACCGCCAGTTGCAGCGTGACCGGCAGCTTTTGAGCGATGAGCGTGGTCACCGGCACATCCGTGCGCAGCGAGCGACCGAGGTCGCCCTGCAGCACCTGACCCACCCACGCGGCGTACTGCATCGGCAGGGGATCGTCGAGCCGGTACTTGTCGCGCAGGTAGTCGAGCACGGCGGGGTCGCGCTCTTCACCCGCGAGGGTCAGTACCGGATCGCCCGGGAGGATTTTCTGCAGCCCGAACACGATCATCGACACCAGGATGAGGGTCGGGATCGCGACGAGCACGCGGCGCAAAATAAGCTTGAGCATGGGGAAATCAGCCTGCGGTAACGCCCTTCAGGCGGATCATGCCGTCGGGGTAGGGAACGAAGCCCTTGATCTTCTTCTGCACCGCGAAAGGCCACGGCTGGAAGTAAATATTGATCTGGGGCAATTCGTCCTGAATGATGGTTTGCGCCTGATCGTAGAGCGCCTTGCGCGCGGCCGTGTCGTTCACCGTGCGGGCTTCGCCCAGCAAACGATCGACGTCGGGGTTGCTGTACTTGCCGTCGTTCAGGGCGCCCTTGGTCGTGAGGAACCCATAGATGTTGCCATCCGGATCGACGCGGCCCGACCAGCCGATGATGATCACATCGAAGTTGCCGGCGATCGCTTCTTTTTGCATCGCGGCGTATTCGGTGGGACGCAGGCTCAGGTCGAACCCGGCCTCGGCGGCCATGGCCTGGGTCATCTCGGCCATGGCCGAAGTGGTCGTGTTGTTGCCGAACATGAGCTCGGCCTTGACGCGCTCCACGCCGGCTTCTTTCAGCAACGCTTTGGCCTTGGCCACGTTGCGCTGGGTAACGGGGAACTTATCGCTGCTGTAGGGGCTGGCAGGCGGGAAGGGTTGCTGGGCCGGCTCGAACAGGCCGCCGCCGATGACTTCGTTGATCACGTTGCGATCGAGGATGAGCTGGAACGCCTGGCGCACGCGCTTGTCCTTGAACGGGCTGGTCTTGGCGCGTTCACCGTTGCCGATGTTGAAGCGGAATTGCTGAAAGCCCAGGCCGGCCACCGTCGACAGCGTCAGATTGGCGTCGCCCTTGACTTGCGCGGCGTCGGACGGATTGATGCGTTCGACGATGTCCAGATCGCCCGCGCGCAGGTTCGACAGGCGCACCGTGGTATCGGGAATCGGCAAGAACGTCAGGCGTTTGAACGAGAAGTCCTTGGTGTTGTAGTAACCATCGAATTTCTCCAGCACGATGCGATCGTTCTGCACCCGCTGCACGAATTTATAGGGGCCCGAGCACACGGGCGCGCGGCCCACGGCGGCCGGATCCTGATCGTTGAAGGTCTTGGGCGAGAGCATCATGCCGGCGCGGTCGGACAACTGTGCGATCAGGGTGGCGTCGGCTTGCTTCAAGGTCAGCACCAGCGTTTCTGCGTCCGGCGCTTCCACTTTTGCGACCGACGTCAGCTCGCTTTTGCGCAGGCTGTCCTGCAGCGTCATGGCGCGATCGAGGTTGGCCTTGGCGGCAGCGGCGTCGAATTTGGCGCCGTCATGGAAGGTCGCGTCAGTGCGCAGCTTGAAGGTCAGCACCGTGTTGTCGGCATTCCACGACCACGACTGCGCCAGCTGCGGAATGAACTCGAGCTTCGAATTGATATCCACCAACTTGTCGCACAGCGACGTGAATACGATGCGGCCCACATACGTGCGCGCGCGGTGCGGATCCAGCACGTCGGGATCTTCCTGCAGCCCGATGCGCAGATTTTGAGCCATCGAGGGGGTCGCGGCCAGTGCCAGAAGCACGGCGCCGATCGTGATGCGCAAACGTTTCATGCTGATTTTCCCTATGCAGGTCGTATGGTTACGTCCAATGGCCATTCGTCTTCGCGGGCGGCCTGACCGGCGAGCTTACCGTCTGCCGACCACAAAAATCAATTTGACTTGTTTTTGTTACTGACAAGAAATCTTTGTCGATCGATTCGCCCGATTTTGCCTGCCGTGCCCGGTGCGCGGTACATGACGTGCGGGTGGCGCGCCGGTGATTAGACAACACGGGGAACCGAAAAATGAGTGTGAACGGGATTTTTTATGGGATGGGGCTGCGGCTGGCGCGGCACAAGGCGGCCGTCGTGCTTGGCCTGAGCGCTGCCCTGGTGGGCTCGACGGCGTGGGCAGCCACCGACACCGCTCGCAGCGTGCTGATCAAAAACGGCTACGTGCTGACGATGGATGGTGCCCTAGGCGATCTACCGCGCGCCGACGTGCGCATTCGCGACGGCCGGATCAGCGATGTGGGCCCGGGGCTGACCGCCGACGCGGGCAGCGAGATCATCGATGCGTCCGGGCACGTGGTCATGCCCGGGTTCGTGGATACCCATTCGCACTTGTGGATCACGGCCTTGCGCGGGCAATACCGCAACACGGCCGACACTGCTTTCTTCGGCACCACCAACCGGCTTGCGCCGCACTTCACGCCGGACGACACGTATGTGGGCATGCTGCTCGGCACGGTCGAGGGCGCCTATGGCGGGATCACCACGATGACCGATTTCTTCGACAACGTGCAAACGCGCGATCACATGACGGCAGCCCTGGCCGCCCTGCGCGATGCGCCGTTGCGCGCACGCCTGCTTTACGGTGCGCAAAGCAAAACCACCGCCGAACAAACCGATCTGCCGCATCTGCAGGCGCTGGCCCAACATTGGACGCCGCATGGCGCCGATGGCCGCATCACCTTGGGCCTGGCGTGGCGGCTGCCACCCAAACTCGACGATTCGGCTGTCTGGCCCGCCAAGCTCGAAGAACTCGAGACCGCACGGCGATTGAAGTTGCCCGTGGCTGTGCACGTGAGCGGCAACGCAGAAGCGATGTTCGACGCGCTCATCTCGCGCGGATTACTGGGCCCGGATATGCAGGTGGTGCACGCCACCGATGCACGGCCCGACCAGATCGCCGCATTGAACCAGGCCGGCGCAAGCGTGGCGCTTACGCCACTGACCGAACAGCGTGTGGGTTACGGACTGACGGTGTTATCGACATACGCCGACGTGCAACGGCTCGGCCTCGGTATCGACGGCAACGCGTTGGCCGGGTCGGCCGACATGTTTGGCACGATGCGGCTGGCCGCGCTGACGCAGTCGGGTGCGGCGCGCAAGGAAACATCGGCATCGCCGCGCGATCTGCTGGCATTGGCCACGATCCGCGGCGCTGCAGCCATCGGGATGCAGGACCAGATCGGATCGTTGACGCCCGGCAAGCGTGCCGATATCCAGATCGTCGACATGAACGCGCTGAACATCGGGCCTTACGCGGGCGGCGATCCGTCGGCGTGGCTCGTGTATTCCGCCACCCCGGCCAACGTGCGTACCGTGATTGCGGACGGCCGCGTGGTCAAGCGCGACGGTGCCATGGTCGGCATCGATGTGCCGGCGCTGATGCAACGCGCCCGCGCCAGTGTGGCAGGCATTCTTGAGCGCGCCGAGAAGGCTGCGCCCGTCAATGCGAAATGAGTTGGCCGAGAAAGCTGCGTGCCCGTTCGGTCTGGGGCGCGCTGAAGAAATTCTGCGGCGTATCGGTTTCGACGATGCGGCCCTCGTCCATGAACACGACCCGGTCGCCCACATCGCGGGCGAACCCCATTTCGTGCGTGACGCAGATCATCGTCATGCCGTCGCGGGCCAGTGACACCATCGTATCGAGCACTTCCTTGACCATTTCGGGATCCAGTGCCGAGGTGGGCTCGTCGAACAGCATCACCTTGGGTTGCATGCACAGCGCACGGGCGATCGCCACCCGCTGTTTCTGGCCGCCGGAGATCTGGCCGGGATATTGGCCAGCCAACTGCGGGATCTTCACCCGCTCCAGATACGCCATGGCGCGGGCTTCGGCCTCGGCACGCGGCACCTTTTTCACCAGCATCGGCGCCAGCACGCAGTTCTCCAGCACCGTCAGGTGCGGAAAGAGATTGAAGTGCTGAAACACCATGCCCACATCGGCACGGATCGCTTCGATATTGCGGTTGTCGTCGGTGAGCTCGATGCCGCACACGGTGACGGTTCCCTTCTGGTGCTGTTCGAGGCGGTTGAGCAGCCGGATCGTGGTCGACTTTCCCGAGCCGGACGGACCGCACAGAATCACTTTTTCGCCAGCATGCACATCGAGCGCCAAGCCATCGAGCACGCGAAAATCGCCGTACCATTTGCTCACCCCGCGCATTGAAATGATGGGCGGCGAGGCAGCAGCATCGGCTTGGAGCGCCGCACCGCGTGACGTGGCGAAGGCTGCAGATGTCGGGGTGGAGGCAGGTTGCAATGCGGCCTCGGGTGAGGATGTGGGGATCATTATCATCAAGCCTTTGTGAGATCGTTGTTCTCGCCCGAACCGCTCCAGTAGCCGGGTACCGTGAGTTTCTTCTCCGAGCGCCGGAAGACCCACGACACCACGCTGCACATCGCAAAGTAGATGACGCCCACGAGCGTATATACCGTAAGCGCCTGAAATGTGGCGCCGGCCAGCATTTCGCCTGCACGCATCAACTCGTACACACTGATGACGGCCACGAGCGACGTCTCTTTCACCAGCACCAGCGCGTAGTTGCCCAGCGCGGGGAAGATGGTGCGCAGCGCCTGCGGCAGCACCACGTTCTTCAGCCGCTGCGTTTTGGACAATCCCAAGGCGCGGGCGGCTTCGTACTGACCCGAGTCGACCGACTGGATTCCGCTACGGAAAAGCTCGGCGAGGTAGGCGCCCAGATTGAGGGTGAGGCCCATCACACCTGCCACGAAACCGTCGATCACGATGCCCAGTTCGGGCAGGCCGTAATAGATGAAGAACAACTGCAGGAGCAGGGGCGTGCCGCGGATGATCTCGATGTAGAGCTTGGCCAGCTTGCGCGGCAAGGCCGCCCCGGAAAGCCGGCACAGGCACACCAGCAGGCCGAGTGCCACCGCAAGAAAGGCGGACGCGAAAAACAGCGCCATCGTCCACATCGAGCCTTCGGCCAACGGCACCAGGTACATCTTCAGCGTTACGAGATCCATGCCGCGCTCCCGTCAGCGTCGTGGGAGGCTGGCATCATTTGCTGAGCAGTTCCGACACGCCCCATTTCTGGCCGATGGCGGCGAGTTCGCCGTTTGCCTTCATCTCGGCGATGCCCTTATTGACGGCGGCAAGCAACTCGGCATTGCCTTTTTCGACCGCAAGACCAACCTGCCACACCCGTTGCGGTTGATAGCCTTCCACCATCTTCACGCCCGGAATGTTCTTGCTTTTGATCTGATACAGCACGCTCGGGGGATCGACGATGCCAAGCTCGATACGACCGGCGCGCACGTCGGACAGCAGCGTGACGTAATCCGGATACGTCGACACCTTGGTGTCCGGCATATCCTTGATCATCTTGAACTGCACGGAGTCCACCAATACCCCGATCTTCGATCCCTTCAGATCGTCGAAATGCTTGATCTGTTTGGTCGAACGCGTGCCCGCCACCAACCCCTCGCCCCACTCGTACACCGGCGTTGAAAAATCGATGACGCGCGCGCGCTCTTCGGTAATGAACAACGGCGCGGACATCAGATCCACACGGCCCGACGTGAGCGTGGGAATCAACCCGGCGAACGGCACCGACGACAGATTGAGCTTGACGCTGATCTTCTTGGCCAGGGCTTGCGACACATCGACCATGATGCCCTCGAGTTGATTGCTCTCGGGGTTGAGAAAGCCGTGCGGCGGACCGCCAGCGGTGGTCACCACATTGATGGTTTGCGCCGCTTGAATGTCGGCCAGCGACCGCGCGGAGACGACGGGACCCTGCGCCATCAGGCTTGCGGCGAGGGTGAATAAGGCGATGCGATGCAGTGTCATGCTTACCCCTTGTTTTATGGTCTTGGCCGCACTCAAGCCGGTCGGCCAGCCGGAAAATCGCGCACGGCAACGGCAGCCAGCGCGAGAAACTCTTGCACCACGGTTGCCGCCAGGAAGGCGGTCATGCCGCCCACGTCTTGCGGCGGCGACACCGTGTTCACATCGAAGGCGACGAAGTTCAAGCCGCTCAATCGGCGCAGCAAGGCGAGGCCTTCGCGTGCGCTGAGGCCGCCCCATTCCGGCGTGCATACGCCGGGCGCGCATGAGGGATCGAAGATGTCCATGTCGAAGCACAGATACACCGGGCGGTCGCCGACCTTGGCGCGGATCTCGTCCAGCAGCGCGGCCTGTTGCGGCACGAAGTCGTCGAAGGGCACGACGGCGTAGCCGACTTCGCGCGTGTATTCCCACACCCCCGTCATGAACGACGTGCCACGTGCGCCCACGTGATAGCTCGCATCCACGTCGAAGAGTTTCTCTTCCGCCGCGCGCGTGAACGTGGTGGCCGTGTTGTAGCCGTCGATGGGATACGTATCGGTGTGCGCATCGAAGTGCAGCACGACGAAATCGGGATGACGGCGCGCGACCGCGCGCAACTGCGGCAACGTGACTGCGCCGTCGCCGCCTAGCGAGACGGGAATGGCGCCAGTGTCCATGATCGCGCCGATGGCGTGCTCGATCAGCGGGAAGGCTGTGTCGGGATCGCCGGCCGGGCAGCGCACGTTGCCGGTATCCACCACGCGCAGATAGGCATTGGCGTTGTCGATGCCGGTGCGCTCAGCCAGATCGAAGTCGCGCAGCAGACGCGACTGCTCGCGGATGGCGTCCGGACCTTGGCGCGAACCCACGCGAAACGGATGCGTGCCGCAGTCGAAAGGCAGGCCGACGATGCAGGCGCGCGGCGCGGCGCCGGTGGGGGCGTCGGGCACACCCATGAAAGAGGCAGTGCGGTGAAAAGCGGCGTCGTTCAACCAGGACACGAAAACTCCGATGCAAAAGAAGGGCGTCGCACGCGCTCGAGCGTGTCGCGCGATCGATAGCCGTATCGCAGTGCGATATGACCGTGGTGAAAATACGATAGCCGGACGTGTGCCGTTTCGGCAATTGGGTATTTACCCAGGGGCCGTTTGCGATCGTCGATGGAGAGCCGAGTCGCGTCGGCCGGATGCGATATGGGGTGGCCGTCCGGCCAACACGGCAGGCGCGGTCTGCATGCAGGGATGCAAGCGGTCAAGCCTGCCGGCGTTTTTGAGCCTGGCCGGCCTTACACCGCCATGCCGGCGGCCTGGTCGTAGTAGGGCGGCGTGGTGTGGATCGTGCGCGAGGCGCTGATGGCCTGCGCGGTTTCGATGACTTGCGGCCCGAACACACTTTGGGCTTCTTCGAAGCTCCAGCGGCTGGAAGGTACCGACACATTGACCGACCCCACAGGCGTACCGCCGGGAGCGACGACCGGTGCGCTGATGGTGATGTCGCCAGGATAGATTTCGCCGTTCGATCGGCCAAAACCGTGCTTGCGCGCGAACTCCACTTCCTGAGTCAGCTTGTCGAGCGTGGTGATCGTGTTGCCGGTGTAGGCGGTGCGGGGCGACTGTCGCAGGATCTCCTTGACGCGCCGATCGTCCAGCCGCGACATGACGGCGCGGCCACCGGCCGAGCAGTACATCGGCAGCCGGGTGCCCACCGCCATGTTGACGAACATCTCCTTGTGCGTGGCAAAGCGCGCCACGTACACCATATCGATGCCATCGGGTTCGGCCAGGCTGCAGGTTTCCTGGCTGGTGCGGTTGAGCGTATGCAGAAAAGCATGTCCACCCAAGACGAAAGGGCTGGTCTGCAGATACCGCATGCCCAGTTGCAGCGACAGCGGCGACAGCGAAAACCGTTTGCTCTTGGGATCCTTGCGCAGGTAGCCCATGGTCCACAACGTATGGGCAAAGCGTTGCACCGCGCTTTTGGTCAGCCCGCACGCGCTGGCCAACTCGGGCAAGGTCATGGCGGGATGTTGTTCGTTGAAAGCCGCCAGTACCGAAACGCCGCGCGCGAGGGCCGCCACGAAAAGACGCGAGTCGTCACCGGGCGGCGGAGTAGGGGTACTGGGCATGAGGCAAAGTGCACGAAGCGTGAGGAGAGGCCGACTTTATCGCATCGCCTGCCGCGATAAAAGAGGCATTGCTGGCCAATCTTCATTGCTCGCCCGCGGGATGCCGGCGGGCGCCGGCAATTCAGCACATACGCTGTCGCCGGCGTGCTGCAGCCCATGCGTGGTCAACCGAGGCGTTGCACCTCACCCGTGGCTTACTTCGCCTGCCCGGGCTTATCCGCCGATCGGCGCAATCCCCAGACTCGTCGCCAACGCATTCAATGCCGCGATCGAGGACGCCGCCAGGACGAGGTTGTCGCCCTGGCGCGCGCGGTTGGCGGCTTCGTACTCGCCGGGGTACTGCACTGCATCCGCACCGGGCTGCGCGCGCGCGCTTTTCAGATACGCGGTGAAGGCCTCGACCTCCTCACTTTGCCAGGTGGTGTCGAGCGACACGCGCGGGTCGATGATGAGTGCAAACATATTGTTCTTGGCGGCCGCCGAGCGCTTGTGCGCGGGTTGAATCGTGCCGCCGCCCGAGAGCACGCCGGCCAGCAATTCGGCCGCCAGGCCCAGGGCATAACCCTTGTGGCCACCAAACGGAAGCAACGCGCCGGGCGGATCGGTAAAGAGCGCTGCCGGATCGGTAGTGGGGTGGCCGGCGGCATCGATGAGGGCGCCCGGCGGGGCTTCCTGGCCAGTGGCTGCAAGCACGCGGGCCTTGTTCATGGCGATGGTGCTGGTCGCCATGTCCATCACGAAAGGCGGCCGGCCATTCGGCATGGGGCCCGCAAAGCAAAGCGGATTGGTGGTGAGGCGTGCCTCGCTGCCGTTGAACGGCGCCACCATGGGCGGGCGGCCGATCACGTTGGTGAAGGCGAGCAGGATGCAGCCGGCTGCCGCCACGCGTTCGCCGTAATGCCCCATGCGGCCCAGGTGGTGCGATTGCTTCAGGGTGACGATGCATTGGCCGTGCTCGTGCGCACGGGCCAGGCCGGCGTCGATGACGACCTTGCCGCCGTGCTGGCCCAGGCCCAGATGGGCGTCGTAGCACAGCATCACGCCTTGATCGGCGAAGCACTCGGGGCGTGCCGCACCGTCGGCATGACCGCCGTCGAGCATCGCCACGTAGTGCGGCAGGATGGAGAGCCCGTGGCTGGCATAGCCCACGCGATCCGACTCCACGAGATGCTCGGCCACATCCAGCGCGATGTCGTCAGGCACCCCGCGCAGCGTGAGCACGGTGCGTGCGAAGTGCACGGCTTGCGTAAGGGGTATCGCGTCAGTCATCACATCCATCCCAGCCAGCGCCAGTACGTCGCGCCCATCGCCAGCATCAGGGCGTAGCCCACGATCGTGACGATAATGCCGACCTTGGCAAATTGTCGTGCGGTAAATGTTTCGGTACCCAGGCAGACCATGTTCTGCGGGGCATTGATGGGCAGGATGAAGCCGAAGCTCACGGCAAAGCCCAGCAGCATCGTCATCCCGAGCCGGTTGAAGTCGCCAGGCAAGGTTTGCAGCACGGCGATCAGGATCGGCAGCATCGCCGACGTCAATGCCGTGGCACTGGCGAAGCCCAGGTGGATCAGGATCAGGAACGCGCTCAGGATGGCAAGGATGCCGAGAGGGCCGACGGCATCGAGGCCGGTGTGTGCGACGACCTGCCCGCCTAGCCATTGTCCCGCCTGTGTCGTGAGCAGTGCGGTGCCCAGACTGATGCCCACGCCGAACACGATGACGGTGCCCCATGGGATGCGCGCCTGTACGTCTTTCCATGTCATCACGCCTACCCGGGGCAACATCAACAGCACCAATCCTGCGTACGTGGTTGACGTCGTGTCGAAGCGATGCAGCTTGCCCTCGGTGGACCAGGCCGCCAGCAGCATGATCGACACGCCCAGCAGCCGCTTTTGCGCGCTGCTCATGGGACCCAGTTCGCGCAACGATTGCTCGACCGCTTCCTTGCCGCCGGGAATATCGTCGTTCTCGGGCGGGAGCAGTTTGAGCACCAGCACGAAGAGCACGACCGACATGATGAGCGCCCAGGGGGCACCCGCGATCAACCACTCGAGCCAGGTTACGCGCTGCCCGAACGACTTTTCCATGAAGCCCGCGGTGAGCAGGTTTTGTGCAGCCGCCGTTTGAATGCCGACGTTCCAGATGCTCGTGCCTTGGGCCACGATGATCATGATCGCTGCGGCAACATTGGAGCGTTTGTTGACGCCGAAGGCGGCAATGACGCCCATCATGATCGGCACCACGCAGGCGCTGCGTGCGGTGGCGCTGGGAACGACCAGACTGAGCAGGATCGTGACGGCGATCGCGCCGATGTAAATGCGTTTGGTGCTGGTGCCGATACGCGACAACGTGACCAGTGCGATGCGCCGGTCCAGGCCGGTGAGGGTCATGGCGGCGGCGATGAACAGCGCGCCCGCCACAAGCGCCAGTGCGGGGTTGGCAAAGCCGGTGAGCGCCATCGAGATTGCGCGCGAGGTGCCGTAATCGAGGCTGGGGTCGCCCACCACGGGCGCGGTACCGATCAGGAACGCCATCAGCGACGTGATCATGATTGCGCTGGCTTCGTACGACACCGCCTCGGTGATCCACACGACGACGGCGAACGCGAGGATCGCCAGCATGCGATGGCCGGCGACGGGCAAGCTATCGGGAGTGGGAAGGAACAGCACGCCGATCAGGGCGATCACGCCGGCAACCAAACCGATGGGGATGCCGCCAAGAGGCGGACGGGGCGGCGATGGCGCGACAGGCGCGGGTGCTGCGGAAGAGGGGGCGGTAGACATCGTGCGGTCCTCTTTGAGGAAGGTTCAGTCGCTCGATCGCCCCGGATGAGGGTCGAGGAAAACTGAAGGAAACACCTCACTCGGAAAAGTATCGCAATACGTGTTGCAGGTCTATCACATCCTGCATGGTGTTTGATGAATCGCAAACACCCTGCGTTTAAAGTCGATCAGAATGTCAGGCGCACACCCGCCAGGATGTTGCGCGACGAGCGGCTCTCGCCTTCTGCGTTGGCGTATGACGCGGTGCGACCCAGCTTCCGATCGAATGCCACACCGATGTAGGGCGAGAAGCGCGGCGTGACGTCGTAGCGAAGCGTCAAGGTGGCCTGAACGTCGGACAGGCCTGCCCCAACGCCGAAGGCCTTATCGTTCTTGCCGAATATATTGGCTTCGAGTTCGGGCGTCAGGATCAGCTTCTGCGTAAGGGCGATGTCGTGCTCGCCGTGCAGATACAGCAGGCTGCGTCCGGACGCGCTCACGTATCCCGTGATCTCGGTGTCGATGTCGTAAGGGGCGGTGCCTTGCACGCCGAACGCCGCCCACTTGCGCTTCACACCGGCGCCGAAGTCGCGCCGCGCGCCCAGTTGCGCATCCCAGAAGGGCGAGAGGGCGTGGCTCCAGTAGGCCTCGACCCTGGCGCCATCCGTCTGGCCGCCGATGCGTTCGGCTTCGCTTTTGATCCACAGCTTGTCGGTCGCGTTGCCGACCCAGAAGTCGCCGTCATACTCGAGACCTGTCTTGCCATCGCGGCTGTGCGTAAGGCCGAACTTGTCCAGCGTGAGGCTGCTGGTGACGCCACTGTCCATCGTGTGCGCCCGAATGCCGTAATCCGCATAGCCGCGCCCAACGGCGCCGTCGGAGCTCGGCAAGCTGCCTACCGGCACGGCAAACGATGCGGGGGCGGCAGGCGATGAATCATTCAACGACGGCGCCATTGGCGCGTGGTCCATCGTTGAATGATCCATTGCCGGCATGGCTGCCTGCGCGGCCACGACAGTGCCGCCGCTGCCTGCCAACAGCGCCAGTACGGCCGCACGCAGCGCACCGTTTGCGGCATCGCGCAGGGCGAAGCGCTTCTTGGTCGACGTCATGATCATTCCACCACTACCGCGCGAAACATGCCGGCCTCCATGTGATAAAGCAGGTGGCAATGGTAAGCCCACCGGCCCCGCGCGTCGGCCGAGACGCGATACGTCACGCGCTGCGCGGGATTGACGCTGATGGTGTGCTTGCGCACCTGAAACGCACCATCGGGCGATTCGAGGTCGCTCCACAGGCCGTGCAGATGGACGGGATGCATCATCATCGTGTCGTTGATCAGCACGAAGCGCACGCGCTCGCCGTGCTTGAGCACGATCGGTTGCGCATCGGTGTAGCGCTTGCCATTGAATGACCACATGTAGCGATCCATATTGCCGGTGAGATGCAGTTCGATCTCGCGAGTGGGCGGGCGCTCGTCGGTCGGCGCGTGCAACGCGCGCAGCATCGCGTAGGTCAACACGCGGCGCGAGCTGCCGCGCAAGCCCGGGCCGGGATCGTCAAGGGAGGTCGAGATATTGTCCGCGACCATGGTGTTGCCGGGTCCGGACTGCTCGGTCGCCCGGTGGGTCACCTGAACGATGCCGCCCGTTGCCGCAGGCGCGGCCGGTGCCGCGTCGTGTGCCCCTTGCGGCATGCCTTGCATCGCGTGAGTGTCGGTGCCGGAAGGCAGGGCGTGGGTCGCCGCGGCGGCGCCGGCCATGCCGTGCGACATGCCCATGTCTTTCATCGTGAGCGACTGAAAGGTGTCCATGGGCGGCACGTTGGCCGACATCCCGGCGCGCGGCGCGAGCGTGGCGCGCGCATACCCCGAGCGATCGATCGACTGCGCAAAGATCGTGTAGGCCCGGTCGTCTTGCGGGGCGACGATGACGTCGTAGGTCTCGGCCACGCCGATACGCACTTCATCGACGGTGACCGGCTGCACCGGCAGGCCATCTGCTGCGACCACGGTCAGCGTGAGCCCCGGTATCCGCACGTCGAAGTACGTCATTGCCGAGCCGTTGATGATGCGCAGTCGCACGCGCTCACCGCGTTCGAACGTGGCGGTCCAGTTGCCGTGCGGCGTGTGGCCGTTGCTGAGATAGGTGTAGGTCGCACCGGTCACGTCGGCCAGATCGGTGGGGCTCATCCGCATGCGCATCCACATGGCACGCTCATCGATGGCCTGCGACCATGACGTTTCGCGTGCTTGCTGGACCAGTCCGGCGAACGTCGGTTGCGTCGTGCTGTAGTAGTCGGGGGTGGCCATCAACGTGCGGAAGATGCGCTCCGGCGATTCGTCGCTCCAGTCCGACAGCAGCAGCGTGTGGTCGCGGTCGGCTGCGATCGGATCGGCATCGCGCGGCGTAATCACGATGGCACCATATACCCCCGTTTGTTCCTGAAACCCGCCGTGGCTGTGATACCAGTAGGTGCCGCTTTGCACGACGTCAAACTGGTAGGTGAAGGTCTCCCCGGGTTTGATGCCGTCAAAACTCAAGCCCGGCACGCCGTCCATATTGCTGGGCAGCAGGATCCCGTGCCAGTGGATGGCGGTATCTTCCTTCAGCCGGTTGGTGACGCGAATCGTCACGCGCTCACCTTCCTTCCATTGCAGGGTGGGGCCGGGCAACAGGCCATTGACAGTGGTGGCGACGCGTTTCGCGCCCGTGAAGTCGACGATCGTTTCCACGACCTCGAGATCGAACACCTGGCCGCTGAGCACCGTTGGTTCAGCCGGGTGGCCGGTATGGGTACCGGCGGCCACGCTGCGGGCCGGTGCGAGCAGGCCCAATGTGGCAAGCGCGGTGGCGCCGGTCAAGCCATGAACGAAGCGTCGTCGAGGGGGCGATAAGGGCACGGTCATCACAATTCTTGGGCAGGGGATCGCCTCACTGTAGCGCGCGTGAAGCTTGCCCTATGGGAAGGTTTGTCCTGTGATGAACCCGGCCCTTATTCGAGCACCCGCCCCTTGGTTTCCGGTAGCAGCACCGTGGCGATCAACACCACCACGTAGGCGCCACCTGCGAAGATGCCGATGGCGGCGGCCAAGCCCATGGTCTGGCTCAGATAGCCGACGAGGCTCGGAAACAGCGCGCCGATGCCGCGGCCGAAGTTGTAGGCAAAGCCCTGGCCGTTGGCGCGCAGTTCGGAGGGAAAGAGTTCGGTGAGGTAGGCGCCCATCCCGCCAAAAATACCCGAGGCGGCAAAGCCCAGCGGGAAGCCGCAGATCAGCATCTGCGCGTCGGTCAGCGGAATCTGCGTGTAGGCATAAACGCAAATGCATGACAGCACCGCGAACAGGATGAAGTTCATCTTGCGCCCGATCCGATCGGCCAGATGCGCACCCGCGATGTAGCCGCAGAAGGAGCCCGCAATGATGACGAGCAAATAACCGCCGGTGTTGAGCACGGACAGATGTCGTTCGGTTTTCAGGTAGGTCGGCAACCAGGTCGTGACGGCGTAGTAGCCGCCTTGCACGCCGGCGCAAAGGAGCGAGGTGAGGATCGTGGTTTTGAGCAGTGCCGGACTGAAGATCGCCCAGGCCGATACCCGGTTGTTTTCCTTGGCGATCCGCGCCTGCGTTTTGGTATAGATTTCCGGCTCGGGCACATGCTTGCGGATGTACAGCACCAGGAACGCCGGCAAGACGCCCACCCAGAACAACGTCCGCCAGGCAAGATCCTCCGGAAATATGGAAAACGCCACGGTGTACAGGATGGCGGCCAGCCCCCAGCCGATCGCCCATCCGCTTTGCACGGTACCCACGGCCTTGGCGCGATCCTTGGCCCGGATGATCTCACCCATCAGTACCGACCCGACCGCCCATTCGCCGCCGAAGCCCAGGCCCTGCAGGGCGCGCAACACAAAGATCTGCTCGAAATTTTGTGTGAAGCCGATCGCCACGGTGCAGACCGAAAACCACAGGATGGTGAGTTGCAGAATGCGGACCCGGCCGTAGCGATCGGCCAGAATGCCGGCACCCCACCCGCCGATCGCGGAGAAGAGCAGTGTGACGGTGCCCAACAGCCCTGCATGGCCGCGATCGATGCCCCACAGATTGATGAGCGCAGTGATCACGAAGGTGAACACCATGAAATCCAATGCGTCGATCGCCCAGCCGCCGAATGAGGCGATGAACGTGCGGCGGCCGTTGGTGTCGAGTTCCTTGTACCAGCCCATGATGTGTCTCCGTTCTTATGCTTGGAATGGGCGTCGGTAACGGCGCGTCAGACCGGGGGAAAGTCGTAAAGCCTTTGCGGGTTGTCTACCAGGATGGCGTGCCGGGTGGCCGCGTCGGGCGCCCATTTCGGCAGCAGGTTGCGCAGTGTGCCGGTGTCGGGCATGCGGTCGATCGCCACGTGCGGCCAGTCGCTGCCCCACACCATGCGAGACGGCGCCGCCGCGATCAGGGCCTGTGCCCACGGCGTGACATCGTCGTAGCGGTCGAAATCGTCGCTGATGCGGTAGGCGCCCGACAGCTTGACCCACCAGCCGTCGTGCGCCGCGCCCTGGCGCAACGCTTCGAAGCCAGGATGCGACATTCCTTCTGCCACAGGCATGTGACCCATGTGGTCGAACACGCACGGCAGCTTCAACTTGCGCAAACGCGGTACGAGCGGCGGCAAATGCCGCACGTCCATCAGAAATTGCATGTGCCAGCCCAGCGGCGCGATGCGCTCGGCCAGCGCTTCCATGTGGTCAATGCCCACGCCACCGCCAAACAGCACGTTCAGCCGCAGGCCGCGCACCCCTGCATCGTGCATGGCCATGAGCTCGGCGTCGGTGACCGAGGCGTCCACCACGGCCACGCCGCGCAGGCGGGCGGGATGCGCGTCGAGGGTGTGCAGCATGTAGCGGTTGTCCGTACCGTGCACGCTGACCTGCACGAGCACACCGCGGTCCATGCCGCAACCATCGAGCATGCGCAGGTAGGCGGCTGCCGGGGCGGGGGGAGGCGTGTAGCTGCGTGCCGCTACCAGGGGATAGGCCGGGTCCCGTGCGATGACGTGCGCATGCGTGTCGCAAGCGCCGCGCGGGATATCGAAGCTGGGTGGGGCGATGTCGGGAAGGGGAGCCAGGCAGTCCTGTGCGGACGGTGTGGGCGATGACGCAGACGCTCGATCGTGCACGGGGGACATGACGCTCCAGCCGAGATGAGGGTGGCGCTCATCTTAGGGAGCCAGTGGCGCGACTGTCAACAACGGTTGCGGTGCGCCCAACGCCGCATCTGCGTGGCGCCCGCGGTCGTTCGATACGCTTAAATACCTTCACATTTGGCTTACTTTCATTCAGTAGAATCCGCCGCGCAGAAAATAAAGGGATATTTACTGCTTGCCTTCGATTAGGGGAATATGCTGGATCGATGTAATCGATCTCGCTGTCATTCCTTAACCTGAATGTTGTATATAGCAGCCATTGAGAAGGGAGAATCACGTGTCCGATGTCGCCGTATTCATTCGCAGCATGCGTTTTTTTGGCGGACACGTCGTCACCTACCCATTGCTGTATGCGCTGCATAAGCACATGGGTGGCAAGCGCGTGCGCATCATCGCTCGCGATCCGGTCGACCAAAATTACCTGTGCCTGCCCTGGCCCGTGGATTTTGTGCAGGCAAAAGGCTTCTGGAGCCACGTGGCTTCACTGCCGCGCGGGGCGCGCCTGATGATGGCGCTGCACTACACGAGCGATCGCTATGGTCTGGTGGCGGCCATACGTCGGCCGGCGGCGCGACTGGGATTCACCAATAAGCGCTTGACCGATCGTGTCTGGACGCACGCCTGCAAAAAAGACTTCGAGGAATATCTGGCCGTCGCCAACGTTCGTTTGCTGTCGCAATACTTGCCCATCGATATTGAAGCCAACGCACGTGAATGCTTCGAGACGGTCGCGGCTTCGGCCTCCCACTTCCCGCAGACGACCGACATCGTCTTGATGCCGGGCGGCGGCGACGGCGAGTACAAACGCTGGGGTCTGAAAAATTTCCTGCCGCTGCTGGCGGGCTTGTGCGCCACACTGGGCGAGCACCTTACCGCGACCTTCGTGCTCGGCCCCGATGAGCACGAAGAGCATGCGGCGCTGGTCGAGGCCAATCTGCCCGGCGTGAACCTGATGATGATGCGGCCGCTCGCCGAGATCGCTCATGTGTGCATTCACGCGCGGCTGATCGTCGCCAACGATTGCGGCCCCTCGCACATTGGGCAAAGTGCCTGCGTGCCGTATGTGGGCGTGTTCCATCGGCACAATCCGCAGTGGTACTGGAACCGGCCGTATTCGCGTTGCGTGACACCGTTGGGAGCGTGCGTCGATATCCAGACGATCACGCCGGAGCAAGTGCTCGATGCCTGCCTGGAAGTGTGGCCGGCAGGCGACCCGGCATCTGCGGCGGTCCCTGCGGTGCGTCGGGTGCATGTCCCGTCGGCACGGGCGACGGTGTGACGCAAACTCGGGACGTGAATCGGGACGTGAATCGGGACGTGAATCGGGACGCATACCTGCGACGCGGAATCGTCACGCACACGCGCGGCGTCGCGATCCGGCGTTCAGTGCGCGTTGTCCTTGCCGCGCAGTTTGCGTTTCCACAATTTGAACGCGTTGTAGGCGGGGCCCACGACGGCGCCGCGCGCCATGCGCACCCGATTGAGCAGCCGAAGACCGTTCATATTGCTGATGGCGAAACGGTAAATATGCTCGGGATCGGTTCCGACTTTATTCTGCCCGTATGCGGCAGTCGTATAAAGATGGGTGAAGTTATTCTTCCGCGCCACATCAAGATAATCGGAATCGAAATAACCCTGCGGCCAGCAAAGATGCCCGCTATTAATACCCAATTTGCTGCGCAACAAATCACGGGATAATTCGAGATCGTGGGAAAGCCGCTCGATCTTTTCAGACGTACTGTGCCGACAGACATAATCCCAGCGGGTATGTGTGTGGGTATGGCTGTGAATCTCGAAGGTGCCGGCCGCCTGCATGGCTTCAAGCTCGCTCCAGCGTGCCATCACCCGATCGGTGTCGCCCGATTCGATAATGCCGCGGCCCACTTTGTGGGCGTAGGTCTCGGCCAGCGACGTGGTTTGTCCGGCATGCGCGCGCGGCGCGCCATCGCCGATCCAGCCCGTTACCGTAAACAGCACGGCACGCATGTCGTAGCGCGCGAGCACGGGGTGCGCATAGAGCCAGTTATCAAGGTAGCCGTCATCGAAAGTGATGAGCACGGATTTCCTGGGCACCGGGGCGCCGCGCAGGAAGCCGGCGAAGTCTGCGGCCGATAACGAGGCATAACCGGCGCGCGCGAGCGCCGCAATCTGCCGGTCGAAATTTTCCGGCGAACTGTTGATCATCCCGCGATGCGGATTGACGTGGTGATACATCAGCACCGGCACATCGTGCGCCGTGGCAACCGCGACCTTACCGGAAGTTGAAACGATGTGATTATCTTGCAGTGCCGGCGCGATGGAAACCGCGGTGTCGGCAGGGCTGAGGGTTCGGGGGTCGTGTAGGTCGCTCATGTGTCTCATCCGGCGAGGGTCACTTGCCAGCACGTTCGAATAATGATTGACGTGCGGTTCCGGCTCGGCATGACGCGTGCTGGAACAGGTGCTGATAAATCGATTAGAGCCTAATTCGCGAGACTTATGAAGGCCGATCGAAGCGCAGTTACTAAATGGCTGTCGCGTATTAATCACTTTGCTGTCAATTGGCTTTAAGAGATAACAGATGACTGAAAGCACAGATAAGCGCGACGTGGGTACGCCCTCGGGCGGATGGGGCTCGCTGAAAGCAGTAACCGGCATCCTGCTGAAAGAGTCGGCCGTGGTCCCCGGCGTTCAGGCCCTGGCGCACCAGAACCAGCCTGATGGCTTTGCCTGCGTAAGTTGTTCGTGGGCAAAACCCGCCGATCCGTCGACGTTCGAGTTCTGTGAAAACGGAGCAAAGGCGACCGCGTGGGAATTGACCTCGCGGCGTGTTCGGCCTGACTTCTTCGATCAGCATACGGTGGCTGAGCTGCTGACATGGGAGGATTACGACCTCGAGAATGCGGGTCGTCTGACGACGCCGATGCGTTGGGATTCTGCAACAGATCGCTATGTGCGTGTGTCGTGGGAGGCGGCCTTCGAGGACATCGGCAGGCGCCTCAAGCGTCTCGACCCTGACGGCGTGATTTTTTACGCCTCGGGTCGCGCGTCACTGGAAACATCCTATATGTACCAGTTGTTCGCGCGGCTGTATGGCACTAACAACCTGCCCGACAGCTCCAATATGTGCCATGAGAGCACGGCCGTGGGCCTGAAGGCGTCGATCGGCGTGGGGGTGGGCACGGTGCAACTCGAGGATTTCAAGCACACCGACTGCTTCTTCTTTTTCGGCCAGAACGTGGGGACGAACAGTCCCCGGATGTTGCATCCGCTTCAGGAGGCGCGCCGGCGGGGTGCCGAGATCATTACGTTCAATCCGATCCGGGAGCCCGGGCTGGTGAGTTTCACCAATCCGCAATCGCCTGTGGAAATGATCACGCACAGCGAAACGGCGATCAGTACGCAATATCACCAAGTGAAGATCGGCGGCGACATCGCGGCGATCACCGGCATGTGCAAGGCCATCGTGGCCGCCGACGATGCCGCCAGATCGTCCGGCCAAGCCGCCGTGATCGACCACGCGTTCATCGCCGAGCATACGCACGGCTTCGACGATTTCATCGCCTTTGTCCGCGCGGCGCAATGGCCGGAGATCGAGTCCGAGTCCGGCCTGTCGCGCGCCGCAATCGAAGCTGCCGCAGGGGTCTATTGCCGTGCGAAGGCGGTGATGGGCGTGTATGGGATGGGGCTGACCCAACATCGCCGTGGCGTGGAAAACGTGCAGATGGTGGTCAATCTGCTGCTGCTTCGTGGCAACATCGGCCGGCCGGGTGCCGGGGTGTGTCCGGTGCGTGGGCACTCCAACGTGCAGGGCCAGCGCACGGTGGGGATCACCGAAAAGCCGGAACTTGCGCCGCTGGACAAGCTCGCCGAACAGTATCGTTTCGAGCCGCCGCGCCATGCCGGTCGCAATACCGTGGAAGCCTGCGAAGGTATCCTCGACGGCAGCGTGAAGGCATTCATCTCGTTGGGGGGCAATTTCGTACGCGCGGCGCCAGAGACGGCTCTGCTGGAAGAAGCCTGGCGCGAACTCGAATTGACCGTGCAGATCGCCACCAAGTTGAATCGCAGTCATGTCGTGCACGGCAAGGCGTCCTATGTGCTGCCTTGCCTGGGCCGCATCGAAGTCGATCGGCAAGCCAGTGGCGAACAAGCCGTGGCGATGGAAGACAGTACCGGCTGCATGCACGGTTCGCGTGGTCGTGCGACGCCCGCCGCCGACACGCTATTGTCGGAACCCGCCATCGTGGCGGCGCTGGCACGCGCCACGTTGCCCGAAGGTGACGATCGCGTTCCGTGGGGGGCCTGGGTGGAAGATTACAGCCGCGTGCGCGATGCGATCGCCGAAACACTGCCGGAGATCTTTCATGACTTCAACGCCCGCATGTGGATACCGGGCGGCTTTCATCGGCCGCTGGGTGCCTGCCAGCGGGAATGGGCCACGCCCACCAAGCGCGCGAATTTCATTTTTCCGCCGAATATGAACGAGAACCCCGACATTACGTTCGAGGGCGCGCAAGTCATGCGGCTGATGACGATGCGCAGCGACGATCAGTTCAACACGACGGTGTACGGTTACGACGATCGCTTTCGCGGCGTGAAAGGCACGCGGCGCGTTCTGCTGATCAATGCCGACGATATGGCGCGTCTGGGATTTGAGGAGGGGGCCCGGGTCGACGTTCGAACCGTGTGCGACGATGACGTGGATCGTTCGGTCAGCGACTTTACCTTGCAGTCCTTCAACCTGCCCGCAGGCTGCATGGCCGGCTATTACCCCGAGTGCAATCCACTTGTGCCGCTGTTCCACCATGCAAAGGAAAGCAAGGTGCCGGGCTACAAGTCCATCCCTGTGCGCCTCTCGCGTGCACAAGCGAGTGCAACGGTCTGACCGGATGCACTGGCGGTGATATGGTGCGCCCGGTACAGGCGGCGTCTGTGTAGCTGCCGCCTGACCGTGGCGAATGCGTGCGACGCGCCTATTTTTTGGTCAGTGCATCGCCTTTATGGGCCGCCATGTGGCCGGTCTTGCCGCTTTCGACTTCGTATTGCGGCGCGTCTTTCGAGGCGCGCCGCGTCCGTCCCATGAACTCGAAATCGGCGTGATGGACTTTCTTGACCTTGCCGCTAACGTGGCCCACCTCGGAATTCCAGGTCACGTGGTCGCCTACTTTGAATGTGCTGCTCATGATGCTGTCGCTCCCAATGCCGTGCTGCGTTGATGACGGTGGGACGAAGGCAATTTTCACGCCGGACGATCGCCTTCCAGGGTGATGCGCTGCATGACGCGGCGAAATCCGTGGTAATCGTTGACGGGATTATGTTGCGCGCAGCGGTTGTCCCAGAATGCGATGGCGTCCGGTTCCCAGACGAAGCGGCAGGTGAATTCGGGCTTGATCTGGTGGGCAAACAGAAAGTTGAGGATCGGTGCGCTCTCGTCATCCGTCATGCCCTTGATGCCGGCCGTGTGCGCCACGTTCACGTACAGGCACTTGCGGCCAGTTTCGGGATGCGTGCGCACGATGGGATGCTCGGCGCGAAATTCGCTGGGCGTCGCATCCATCTTGCCGTCCGTCTTGACGCGGTCTTCACGGGTTTTGGATACGTCTGCCTTGGCCGAGCTGCTGATGCCGATCAGTCCGTCGAGCAGGCCCTTCATCGTGTCCGACAGGCTTTCGTAGGCCAGATACTGGTTGGCAAACATCGTGTCGCCACCATACGGGGGCACTTCCTTGGACAACAGCATCGAGCCCATCGGCGGCGCTTCAAGATAGGTCGTGTCCGAGTGCCAGATCCCGCCGAAGTTCACCCGCTCATGCTCGAGTTTCTTCACTTCGATGATCTGCGGAAACCCTTCCAGTCCCTTCACGAAGGGATACTCGATGGGCTTGCCCATGGCCCGGGCAAAAGCCAGAAACTGCGTCGGGGTGAGCGGTTGCCGCTTCAGGAAGATCACCTGGTGGTCGAGCAGCACCTGCCGCACGTCGGCGGCCTGATCGGCCGACAACCCCTGCGTCAGATCCAGTCCCGTGATCTCGGCGCCGAGTGCGCCTGCGATTTTTCTCACTTGCATAATGACTCGTCTCCTCTTGCACGACTCGCGTGCCGAGTCATGCGTTCTTTTTGCCGTCGTTTTGTCAGACCGCTTGTATCATCATAGCGTTGCTCCGCTTTAACGCGTACGGTCCATTCGACCGGGCACCGACAAAGTGCGAACAACCGGCAGGCGCCGGTTCATCGGCGCGCCGACAATAACGAGGAGACAAGCATGCAGATCGAATGGCGGCTGTGCGCAGCCGGCTGTGCCCTGAGTATGTTCGCGGCAGCGACTGCCGGCGCACAAAGCTATCCGGACAAGATGGTGCGAATCGTGGTGCCGCAGGCACCGGGCGGCGCCTCGGATACGCTGGCCCGGATCATGGGCCAGGCGTTGGGCGAGCAGTGGAAGCAGACGGTGGTGATCGAGAACCGCGCTGGCGCGGGTGGCAACATCGGCATGGAAGCCGTGGCGCGGGCGCCGGCCGATGGATACACCTTGCTGATGAGTTATGTGGGTAACCAGGCGATCAACGGCGCACTGTATCGCAATCTGCCCTTCGATCCCAAACGCGATTTCGCGCCGGTCGCCACGCTGGCCACGCTGCCGTTCGTGGCGGTAACGCAGCCGAATACCGGAATCGCATCGCTTGCCGATCTGGTTGCGGCCGCCAAGCGCCAGAAAATCAATTACGGGTCGGCCGGCAACGGTTCGGTCAATCATTTGTTGGGCGAAATGTTCAACGCCGCCGCGCAGGTGTCGATGACGCACGTGCCGTATCGCGGCGCGGCGCCTGCGATCCAGGACCTGATGGGCGGGCAGATCCAGGTCGTCTTCACGAGCATGCCGTCGGTGAAAGGCTTTATCGACAACCGCAGTCTGGTGCCGCTCGCCGTGACCAGCGCCACACGGGCGCCCGGCTACGATGCCATTCCCACGATCGCCGAATCGGGCTATCCCGGTTTCGACGTGAGCCCATGGTTCGGGCTGTTTGCCCCAGCCGGTACACCGCCCGCCGTGGTGAACAAGATCAACGCCGACGTGAATGCGTTGCTCGCCAATCGCGCCATGATCGACAAGTTTGCCGCGCAAGGCGCCGTGCCTTACCCCACCTCGCCGCAAACGTTCGGCAAGATACTCGATGAGGACATCGAGAAATGGGGCAAGGTGGTGCGCGATTCGGGTGCGGTGGTGGAGTAAGCGCCTATTGCGCCAGATCGCGCATGACGGCGGCCAGATCCGATTTGCCTTCGAAGCCGATGCCGGGCAGCTCAGGCATCACGATATGGCCGTTCTCTACGCGGACCCCATCCGGGAACCCGCCGTACGGCAGGAACAGATCGGGGTAGCTTTCATTGCCGCCCAATCCGAGGCCGGCGGCGATGTTCAGCGACATCTGGTGCCCGCCATGCGGGATGCAGCGTGACGGCGACCAGCCGGCCACGGCCAGTGCTTCCAGGGTGCGCTGGTATTCGCACAGGCCGTACGACAGCGCGCAGTCGAACTGCAGCCAGTCGCGATCGGGGCGCATGCCGCCGTACCGCAGCAGGTTGCGGGCATCCTGATGGCTGAACAGGTTTTCGCCGGTGGCCATGGGGCCGGGGTAGAACTCGGCCAGTGCGGCCTGCAGCGCATAGTCCAGCGGGTCACCCGCCTCCTCGTACCAGAAAAGGGGATAGTCGCGCAGCATCTTGGCGTATGCGATGCCGGTTTCGAGATCGAATCGGCCATTGGCATCGACCGCGAGTCGGGCCTGCGAGCCGATCTCACCGAGCACCGCTTCGATCCGCTCGGCATCTTCCTTGAGCGAAGCGCCGCCGATCTTCATTTTCACCACGTTGTAGCCGCGATCCAGATAGCTGCGCATTTCACCGCGCAAGGCCGAAAGGTCTTTGCCCGGGTAGTAGTAGCCGCCGGCCGCATAGACGAACACACGGGGATCGGCGGTGCGGCCGTGCCGCTCGGCCAGCAGGCGAAACAACGGCTTGCCGGCGATCTTGGCCACAGCGTCCCACACGGCCATGTCCAGCGTGCCTACGGCGACCGAACGCTCGCCATGGCCACCCGGCTTCTCGTTCGTCATCATCGTGCGCCAGATCCGATCCGGATCGAGGTTGTCGCCGCTGTCGTTCAGGAGCGAGGCGGGGTCGGCTTCGAGCACGCGGCCCGCAAACCGTTCGCGGATCAGTCCGCCCTGGCCATATCGGCCGTTGGAATTGAAGCCGTATCCCACCACCGGCTTGCCGTCGCGGATGACGTCGGTCACGACGGCGACGAGGCTGGTCGTCATTTTGGTGAAGTCGATATAGGCATTTCGGATCGGCGACGAAATGGGTTTGGTGGCTTCGCGGATATCGATGATTTTCATGGCATGGCGTTCCTGTGTGGTCGTGTGGCATGATCGGCGGACGGCAGCGGCGCGTCCAATGCCGTTTGGGTTGCCCTCCATGCTTTCGACGCATCGCGCATGAACTTTTCCTGGTTGGACGATTTTCTGGCGTTGGCCGCCACGCGTAATTTTTCGCGCGCCGCGCAACAACGCAATATGACGCAGCCGGCATTCAGCCGCCGCGTGCGTGCGCTCGAAGAATGGCTGGATGCCGAACTTTTCGATCGCAGCGCGCAGCCTGTGGCGCTTACGCCGGCAGGAGAGTGGTTCGTCGATGTGGCGCGCGGTCTGGTCGAGCGCGTCGAGCGGTTGCCCGCCGAAGCGGTTGCGGTGGCGGGTGCGCAGGATGACACGCTGAAGTTCGTGGCCACCCATGCGTTGTCGCTAACCTTCCTGCCGGGGTGGCTGCGCGGCCTCGAAGCGCGCACGCCGCTTGGCCGGATCGAGTTGGTGTCCGACGTGGTGCAGCGATGCGAGCGCGCCATGTTGGCCGGGGACACGCAATTCATGCTCTGCCACACGCACGCGGCCGTGGCCGGATTGCTGCCTGAGGCGGACTTCATGCATGTGGCGGCAGGCGCCGACGAGCTGGTGCCGGTGACGAGCGCGGCGCACGCCGGCGATCCGCGGTTTGCGCTCGATGCGCGCGATCAGGCGGCGTTGCCGCTGCTCGACTACGGTGCCGGCTCAGGGCTGGGCCGCATCGTGCGCGTGCTTCACGACGCAGCGTTGGCCGAGCGCGGGGTAACGCGCGTGATGACGGCCCATCTGGCCACCGTGTTGAAGTCGATGGCGCTCGAGGGCCGCGGGGTGGCGTTTCTGCCGCTGAGCCTGATCGACGATGCGCTGGCGGCGCAGCGGCTGGCGGTCGTGGGCGAGGCGCACTGGCGCATTCCCCTGGGGATCTCCGTGTATCGGACGCGCGCGGCGCTGCCTGCGGCGGCCGAGACGTTCTGGCGCGCGCTCACGCGGCCAGGCGCTTAGGCCAGCGCGGGCGCGTTGCTGCGGCTCGACTGCAGCATGCCGATCGCATGGTTGACGTGATCGATGCCCTCTGCCTGCGCCTCGGCGGTGCCGCGAATCGTGCTCAGGATCTGCTTGAGCTCGTCGACGGCGCCCATCATCGTCTGCATCGTCACGCCGGCCTGGCGCGCCAGACGCTCGCCTTCCTGCACCTGCACGGTGGAATCGTCCACGGTGCGCTTGATTTCGCGCGCCGCTTCGGCGCAACGCAATGACAGGGCGCGCACTTCGGCGGCCACCACGGCAAATCCTTTGCCGTGTGCGCCGGCGCGCGCGGCCTCTACTGCGGCATTGAGCGCCAGGATATTGGTTTGAAAAGCGATGCTGTCGATGGTGCCGGTAAACCCGGCAATACGCGCCGACTCGGCGGTAATGGCATCCATGCATGCCACGACGCTGTTGACGGTGGCGCCGCCTTCCCGCGCCACTTGCGACGCGCGGATGGCCACGCTGTCGGCTGCCTCGGCTTGATGCGCGTTGTCGCGCACCACGGACACCATGTTCTGCACCACGCCCTCGAGCGTTTGCGTGGCGAGGATCTCGCTGGTGATGTCGGTCGCATACTTCACGACCTTGAAAGGGCGGCCTTCCGCATCGAAGATCGGGTTGTAGCTGGCCTGGATCCACACGGCGCTGCCGTCCTTGGCGCGCCGGCAATAGATGCCGCGTTCGAAGGCGCCGCTGGCCAGTTTGTCCCAGAAGGCGCGATAGGATGCCGATGCACGCGTGGCATCGTCCACAAAGAGGCTGTGATGGCGACCCTGCAGTTCGTCGAGGTTGTAGCGCAAGGCCGCCAGGAAATGGGTGTTCGCCGTGAGGATGGTGCCGTCGAGCGCAAACTCGATGACGGCCTGTGCCTTGCCGATGGCGGTGACCTGACCCACCAGATCCGTATGGGCGACATGATCGGCGCTCACATCCGTGGCCATCTGAATCACATGACGCAGGCGCCCGCGGCGATCGCGTTGGGGGATATAGGTCGATGCAAGCCAGCAGGGGTGGCCGTCGGCATGCTGGAACGATTCGCGGCGGCTTTGCGCTTCGCCGCTCTGCAAGTGCGTCCACAACGCATCGGTAGTGCATTCGCCTGCACGATTTATGCTGATCGCATTCGCATGTTCACCAATCAAATCATTTGGTGTCAGCCCCAGCAGCGCGGCAAAGGCATCGTTTACGCGAGTGATGTATCCCTCCGCATCATATTGCGCGGTGGCGGAAGCCTTGGCCAATCCGCGCGTATCGGGCAAGGCGGGCGTGCTGCGCCCGAAGAAACGATCGAAACCGAACGACAGCATGGTGGGCTCTTAAAGGATGATGGAAATCGCGAATGTGCCGATTATTCCATGATTGCCGATTTTGCCAAACGTCATTTGATTTCTAATCGTTGCGTTTTTTCACGCCTGCTCTGGTAGAGTTCGGATTGATTGCTGCCCCTTAAAAAATACTTTCATTTATGGACCAAAGCGATCCCATCATCACTACGCGAGAGGCTGCTGAACTTCTGGGCGTGTCGGTGCGTACCGCGCAGACATGGGTAGAAGCGGGTACGCTCGACTCCTGGAAAACACCTGGCGGGCATCGGCGTGTGCGCCGCAGCTCTGTATTGAAGCTGCTTGCTCAACGCAAGGGCAACGTGGCCGATCTGTCGCGCAAAGTCGTGCTGATCGAAGACGACCCTACGCTTCTGGCTGTGTACGAACAGGCGTTGCAAACGCTCACCGGTGTGAAGGTTTTTGCTCAACCGGACTGTTTTACCGGTCTGATGAAGATCGGCGAAGTCCATCCCGATCTGATTTTGACGGACCTGCGGATGGTAGGAATGGACGGATTTGAAATGATCCGTCATATCCGGGCCGACACACGCCTGTCGCATACGGCGCTCGCCGTGCTGACGGGCATGACGCAGGACGAGATCGTGGCAGCCGGCGGATTGCCCGACAATCTCGATGTGCTCTATAAACCGTTATCCGGCACAGAGATCCGGGATTACGTGGCTACGCGCTTGAATCACCCGTCCGCCTACGCTTGATGACCGCTTTTCCTGTCCGTCCTGACGAGTCGGAGCGACTCGAGGACCTGCTTCGCACCGGCATTCTCGACGCGCCGGGCGATCCCGCTTTCGACAGGATTACGCGCATCGCCGCCCAGATCACCGGGGCGCCGATTGCGTTGGTATCGCTCCTGACGGCGACGCACCAGTGGTTCAAATCGCATCACGGACTCGATGTGGAGTCCACGCCGCGCGAGTGGGCCTTTTGCAACTACGCCGTGCTGCAGGACGATGTCTTTACGGTTGAGGATGCCACCCAGGATCCGCGATTCATGGACAATCCGCTGGTACTTGGCGACCCGCACATCCGGTTTTATTCCGGCGTGCCGCTCGTGGGTGCGCAGGGCCGTCCGCTGGGCACGTTATGCGTGATCGATCGCCAAAGCCGAGTGTTGACGCCGGCCCAGCGCGAGGCATTGTGCGATCTGGCGTTGATCGTGGCCGATACGATCGAACTGCGTGTGACCGGCACGCGCTTGAGCAACGAATTGGCGGAACGGCAACGCGCTCAGGCCGAATTGCGCCGCGCGCGCGATGCTGCCGTCACGCAGATCCAGACGCACGCCAATTTCATCGCGACCCTGACGCATGAAGTGCGGGTGGTCCTGCAAGGCATCAATGGCCTGATCTCGATGTTTGAAAGCGCCGATGGCGCCGAGCGGGCCAAGAGCCTGGCGTCGGCCATGCGATTCAGTACCGATCATCTGCTGCGCATCTTGAATGACACCCTCGATGTGTCGTCGCTCGAAGCGGGCGCCATGACGCTGAAAGTGCTGCCGTTCGATCTGGCGGCGCTCGTCAATTCGGCCGCAGCAGTGTTCACCAGCCAGGCGCACGCCAAAAACCTCTACCTCAATGTGGAAGGCGCGCAGGCGCCACTGATGCTGAATGGCGATGCGGTACGCATCCAGCAGATTCTTTTCAACCTGATCAACAACGCCGTCAAATTTACGCGCACCGGTGGCGTCGTGGTGAGCATCGGCGCGGCGCGGCGCACGGGCGCGATCACCACGCTGGATATCGTGGTGCGCGATACGGGGCCGGGGCTGTCGGAAACCGCCGAGCAAAATCTGTTCAAACCCTTTTCGTCGGCCGCGCTGGGTGCCTCCGAGACCATTCGCGGCACCGGCCTGGGATTGGCCATTTGCCTGCGTCTGGCGCGTTTGATGGGGGGTGCCATCCGGGCCGAAACGCAGCGCGGCGTGGGTACGGCGTTCATCTTCAGCATCGTGTGCCGTCAGGCGCCGGCATTGGAAGACCTGCCGCGCCAGGCGGCTGCGGCCGATGCGGTGGCACCGGTGACGCCACTGCGCGTGCTGGTGGCCGATGACGATCCGACCTGCCGCCTGTCGGTCTCGTGGATGCTTGAGCGCGCCGGCCACAGTGTGGATACGGTCGACGACGGCGAAGCCGCAGTGCGGCGTGCAACCTTGGGCAACTACGATCTGATTTTCATGGATCGGCGCATGGGGCATATCGACGGCGAATCCGCGGCGCGCACCATCCGCGGCAAGCTGGGCGCCCGTGCACCGTATATCGTGGCCTTGACCGGCGAGTTCGCGCCCCTGGCCGACGGCGCGGAAAGTCCGTTCAGCGGTTTTGTCGAGAAGCCCGCGACTGCCACACGGTTGGCGCATGTGACGGCCGCCGTGGTGCAGCGTCGCAAGCGCGGTGAATCCGGCGGTCAGGAATGATCAGCGCGTCCGCTCATCCGCTGGACGAGTTCTTCGATATGGGCGGGCGCCATTTCGTCGTGCGTATCGTGGACACCTTCAGTGACAACGTCGAGCGGCAATACGCGGCCGCCGGCAACGCAGTGCTGCAGTCGAACTGGTCGGTGGTGGCGCAGATCGGGCATACGCTGCGCTCGAGCGCAGCCACGGTGGGGGCGCCGGTGGTCGCAATGACGTTCCAGCAACTGGAGCAGGCGGCACTCGCCGAGGATGCTGCCCGGGCGGCCGACTTGCTGCGCGCGATTCATACTCAGACGCTGCAGTGGCGCCTGGAGGCGCAAGCCTATCTGGCGCGCAGCGATCGCGCATAGCGGCGCTTTCCCAATGAGCAAAGCGCCGCGGCGCATCAGGCGGTGACCATCTTGAGCACCGCCTTGGCAAGTGCCGAATCGGGGCGGTTGAGCTGGTTGGGAACCTCGAAATGGTTGAGCCCCTCCAGCACCATCGCGTCGACGAGTTTTTCGCGGCCTTTGACGGCGTCGGCGAATTGCCGTCCCTGCCGTTTGAACTCCGGACTTTCTTCGCTGCCCCATGCCACGAGCACGGGTGCCTGCAACCGGTCGAGACCGTTGGCGGCGCTCATCGCGTCCCGCTCGCTATCGGTCATCTTCACGTACTTCGCCCGCGACGACAGCATGACAGGCTTCAAATCGTAGGGCCCGCTCAACAGGATCCCGCCGCGGATGATCGATGACGATTCGCCTCGGCTGCCCCAATCGGTCGTGAGCAGTACCGACGCGAGTTGCGCACCGGATGAGTGTCCCGCGACGTAGATTTTCTGCGGATCGCCGCCAAAGGTGGACGCCACCCGTGCAATGCGCATCAAGGCACGGCGGCACTGTTCAGCCATGCCGGGCAGCGTGTTGTTGGGCAGATTGTTGAAGTCGATCGCAATGTAGATCACATTGTTATCGACGAACAGCGGCGCGTGCGCCGATACCGAAGACTTGCTCAGCGAGCGCCACGCGCCGCCGTGGATGAACATCACGATCGGCCGGCCGTTGGCCTCCTTCGGCGCGAACACGTCCATCGTCTCGGCGTCGCCGGCGCCATACGCGAGCGTTTGGGGCGGATACTTTTCGCGCACGCGCGCGCTGTCGGTGTCGTAGGCATCGATGAGCGCTTTGGCGTTGGGGGCCCAGTCGCCTTGCGTATAGGCGGCGTCGAGTTGCGCCTGCGTGTAGTCCATGAACACTTTGGACTCGGGCGTCTCATCGGCCGCGTGGGCCAGGAACGGGATGGCGGAAAAAGCGGCGGTGCGAGCGATAAAGCGGCGGCGATCCATGGCAGTATCCGATACGAATGTGCCTCAAGGATAAGCCCCGCCTACCGATCTGACCAGCGCTGCGGTGCGTAACGGTGAGCCGCGCCCCGAGGTGGCGCAGACGCCGGCAGCCGCCGGCCTGCCGCCGGGCAGACTGGCAGGCCTCATGGGCGGCGACTTAAACGGTGCCCGCCTCGCCTTTCAAACGCAGACGATATGCATGCAGTAGCGGCTCGGTATAGCCGTTTGGTTGCGCGCGACCCTCGAAAACGAGGGCTTGTGCCGCCTGGAACGCCAGCGAGGTGTCGGCGTGTCCCGCCATGGGACGGTACAGCGGATCGCCGGCATTCTGCTGGTCGACCACTTGCGCCATGCGCTCGAACGTTTCACGCACCTGATCTTCCGTGGCGATGCCGTGGCGCAGCCAGTTGGCGATGTGCTGGCTCGAGATGCGCAACGTGGCGCGGTCTTCCATCAACCCCACGTCGTGAATGTCGGGTACCTTGGAGCAGCCGATGCCCTGGTCGATCCAGCGCACCACATAACCCAGGATGCCTTGCACGTTGTTGTCGAGTTCGCTGCGGATGTCTTCGGCCGACCACTGCGACGGATCGCCCACCGGTACGTCGAGCAAACCATCCAGCAGCGCATCGCGCTCGTCGCCACCGGCTTCCTTCTGCAGGCGCGTTTGCACCGCGCCCACATACACCTCGTGATAGTGCAGGGCATGCAGGGTGGCGGCGGTGGGCGAGGGCACCCACGCCGTGGTGGCGCCGGCCTTGGGATGCGCGATCTTCTGCTCGAGCATCGCGGCCATCAGGTCGGGCATGGCCCACATGCCTTTGCCGATCTGCGCCCGGCCACGCAGGCCGCAGGCCAGACCGACCAGTACATTGCTGCGCTCGTAGGCCGCGATCCAGCGGGTGCTCTTCATGTCGCCCTTGCGGCGCATCGGACCCGCTTCCATCGCCGTGTGCATCTCGTCGCCGGTGCGGTCCAGAAAACCCGTGTTGATGAAGGCGACGCGGTTGGCGGCTGCGGCAATGCAGGCCTTGAGGTTGACGCTGGTACGGCGCTCCTCATCCATGATGCCCATTTTGATCGTGTATCGCGGCAAGCCGAGCACGTCTTCCACGCGGTCGAACAGCGTGTTGGCGAAGGCCACTTCGTCCGGACCGTGCATCTTCGGTTTGACGATGTAGATCGAGCCTTCGCGCGAGTTGCCGCGACGCTTGCGATCGTGCAGGGCGGCCAGGCTGGTGACGACGGCATCGAGGATGCCCTCGGGCAGATCGCGGCCTTGCGCGTCCTGGATCGCGGGATTGGTCATCAAGTGGCCGACGTTGCGTACGAACAGCAGCGAGCGCCCATGCAGCACCAGCTCGCCGCCATCGGGGGCGATGTAGCGGCGATCGTCATTGAGTTTGCGCGTGAACGTCTTGCCGTCCTTGGTCACCGACTCGGTCAGATCGCCCTGCATCAGACCCAGCCAGTTGCGATAGATCAGCGTCTTGTCGGCCGCGTCCACGGCGGCGACCGAATCCTCGCAGTCCATGATGGTCGAGATGGCCGCCTCGACCAGCACATCCTTGATATGTGCGGCGTCGGTCTTGCCGATGGGGTGGCTGGCGTCGAATTGAATCTCGAGATGCAGACCGTTGACGCGCAACAGCACGGCGAGCGGGGCGGCGGCGTCGCCCTGGAAACCAGCGAAACGCTCGGGCTGAGCCAGTTGCACCTCGCCTTCGGGCAGCGTGACCAGCAATTGGCCATCGGCAACGCGATAGGCAGTGGCATCGGCATGCGAGCCGCGCACCAGCGGGGCCGCGCGATCGAGCACCTTTCGCGCGTAGGCCACCACAGCGGCGCCGCGTGCCGGGTTGTAGGCCTTGGTGCGTTCGGCGCCCCCCGTTTCCGGCAAGGCATCGGTGCCGTAGAGCGCGTCATACAGGCTGCCCCAACGCGCATTGGCGGCGTTCAGCGCATAGCGGGCGTTGGACATCGGCACGACCAACTGCGGACCGGCCTGGGTGGCGATTTCGCTGTCGACATTCTGTGTGGTGGCCTGCACCGTTTCGGGAGGGGCCACGAGATACCCGATCTCTTCGAGAAACGTGCGATAGGCCGCGGCGTCGGCGATCGCGCCGGGATGCGCGCGGTGCCAGGCATCCAGTTCGGATTGAAGCCGGTCGCGTTCGGCCAGCAGCGCCTGATTGCGTGGTGTGAGGTCGGCGTAGAGCTTGGCGACATCCCGCCAGAAGGCGTCGGGCTCCAGGCCCGTGCCGGGCAAAGCTTCATTGTCGATGAACGCCTGCAGGGTGGCCGCGACCCGCAGGCCGTGCCGTTCGATACGATCTGTCATGACGTGATCCTGGTTAAGCGGTAACGGCTTGTGCGCCGGCGCGCGCGCACTGCGCATCCTGATCCGACTTCACGCCCGAGACGCCGACGGCGCCCACCACGTGGCCGTCGACCAGGATGGGCACGCCACCCTCGAGCGTGCCTTGCAGCAGGGGCGCCGACAGGAATGCCGTGCGACCACCGTTGATCATGTCCTCATAGCCCTTCGATTCGCGCCGGCCCAGCGCCGACGTGCGCGCCTTTTCGGTGGCGATGTAGGCACCGATCGGCGCGCAGCCGTCCAACCGCTCGAGCGCGAGCGGATGACCGCCATCGTCGACGACGGCGATCGTCACGGCCCACTTGTTTTCCAGCGCAACGCGTCGGGCGGCGGTGAGGATGCGGGCGACGTCGGAATGGTCGAGGATGGCTTTGGTCTGCATGAGCTTTTTCCTGTAAACGGGGAAAGGGAGCCGCGATAAGCGGTGTCGCCCTCATCATCGCCAACTGCACGCGGCCTGTCCACCATACGGCGCGCTGGTCATACCAGTTTCTGCCAGTCGCGACTTGCCCACCTTCGCGTCATCCCCTTTAATATCAGCGGATTGCGCGGCGAATCCGCTGGCCGTGCGCGCACCTTATAAACTGGTATGACCAGTACAAGAGAAGGTCCATGCACTTATCATCCCCCCTTTCCGGCGCCGCCACCGTCACTGCCGTGCCGTCCCCCTCACCCGTGCGGCAGGTCGCCGATGTGGTGGCCGAACGGATCGAGCAGTTGATCGTCGACGGTGTGCTGAAGGCCGGTCAATTGCTGCCGTCGGAACGGCGGCTGACCGAAAAACTAGGTGTCTCGCGCAGTGCGCTGCGCGAGGGGCTGCAATTGCTGCGCGCACGCGGCATCATCACCACCGCGCAGGGCAAAGGCTCGGTGGTGTCGGGTATGACTCGCCTGGATGCGTCGCCCTTGATGCATCTGTTCAGCTCGCAGCCGCGCACCTTGTACGACCTGTTCGAGGTGCGGGCGTTACTGGAGGGCGAGTCAGCCCGCCTGGCGGCCACCCGCGGCACGGACGCCGATTTCATCATGATTCGCCGGCGTTACCAGGACATGCTGGATGCGCAACTGCAGGATGCCGACACCTCCGTTCATGCGCGGCTCGATCATGCTTTTCATCTTGCGGTGTGCGAGGCATCGCACAACGCCGTGCTGGTGCACACGCAGCAGTCGCTCAACGAGCTGATGCTGACGTCGGTGTTTGCGTGCGTGAACAATCTCTATCATCGCCAGCCGCAGAAACGCATGATCGATACGCAGCATGCCGATCTGTTCAATGCCGTGACCGGGCGCCTGCCCGAGCAGGCGCGCCGGGCGGCGATCGACCACGTCGAAAGTGTGCGGGATAGTTTGAACGACATCGAGCAGGACGAGCAACGACTGGTGCGATCAACGTTGCGGCTCGAGGGATGGGCATAGTCAAGCTTGAAAATATCTTCGCAGCGGACGGAATAAACGGCGTAGGCTGTCCGTCTATCCGGTTGTGGTCCCCCTTTTTCAACCTGCGAGGTTCATCATGACGATTCGTACAACTGCAGCATTTGCCCTGGCTGCCGCCAGCCTGTTTGCCGCTTCGGCACACGCCGAAATGGCGCCGAAAGCGAAGGACGGCATGTTGGTCAACAGTGCCGGCATGACCGTGTATACCTTCGACAACGACAAGGCCGGCGCCGGTAAAAGCATGTGCAATGACGGCTGCGCGAAAGCCTGGCCGCCCGTGATGGCCGACGCCAATGCAAAGGCCTCGGGCGACTGGAGCATCATCACGCGTGACGACGGCGGCAAGCAGTGGGCATACAAGGGGCAGCCGCTGTATCTGTTCGCCAAGGACACCAAGGCCGGTGACAAGACGGGCGACAAGTTCAAGGATGTCTGGCACGTCGTCAAACCCTAAGCTGCCCGGCTGACGCCCTGGTATGGGTGCGCGGCAGGAAGCCGAGATCGTCGCCTGCATTCCAAGTTTGCGGCGGTATGCGCGCGGGTTGACCGCCGATGCCGCACGCGCCGACGATCTGGTTCAGGACACGCTGGAGCACGCCTGGCGGCGCCTCTCGATGTGGCGCCGCCAGGGCGAGCTGCGCGCGTGGCTGTTCGGCATCATGCACAACGTGTTCATCGATAGTGTGCGTGCGCGCCGCCTGCGCGACACCGTGCACGATGACGATGCGATTGCCGCCATGCCGGTACGCGCGCAGCAGTCGGATGGTCTGGAGGTGCGCGATCTCGATCGCCTGCTGCAACGCCTGAATCCCGACGTGCGCGCCGTGCTCCTGCTGGTCACGGTAGAGGAACTCAGCTATCAGGAGGCGGCGCGTGCACTCGATGTGCCGGTGGGAACGATCATGTCGCGCCTGTCGCGCGGCCGCGAGCGTCTGGCCGCCATGATGGCGGGGCGCGAGCCGGTAACGCCGCTGCGGCGGGTGAAATGATGAAAGACAAGGATACCCAAACCCTGAAGGCCATACCCGGCTCACCGATTACAGAGGCCGATCTGCATGCGTACGTCGATGACGTCCTGACCGCAAGCCGTCGCTCGGAGGTCGAGGCGTTTCTCAGTACGCGAGCCGATGCACGTGCCAGTGTCGACGCATGGGCGCGGCAAAAATCGATATTGAAGCAGGCCTTCGATCCGGTGGCGGCCGAGGTCATTCCATTGCGCTTCGCGGCGCGGCCGCCTGCCCGCCCGCCCCGGTGGCTGGCGGCTGCGGCTGCTGTGATGATGACGGTGGCCAGCGGTGTGGGGGCCTGGGTGGTACGCGGCGAATGGGATCAGCGGGCCCTGGCCATGCGCGCGCCGGCGACCGCGGCGGTAGCGAAAGCAGGAGATCTCGGCGGCTTCGTGCATCGCGCGGCCATCGCGCATGCCGTGTACACACCCGAAGTGCGCCGCCCGGTGGAGGTGGGCGCCGATCAGGAGCAGGCCCTGGCGACCTGGCTGACCAAGCGGCTGGGCGCGACGGTGCGACCGCCGCATCTGGCTGACGTAGGCTATGCGTTGGTGGGTGGCCGGTTGTTGCCCGGTGGCGTGGGGCCGGTTGCGCAGTTCATGTACTCGGCCCACGATGGCCGCCGACTGACGCTCTACGTCACGCGAGAAGCCGCCGGCGACAAATCGGCGTTTCGCTTTTCGCGCGAAGGCGAGGTCAACGTGTTCTATTGGATCGACGAGCAGTTCGGCTACGCGCTTTCGGGCGATATCGAGCGCGCCGAACTGTTGCGCGTGTCCGAAGAGGTGTATCGCCAGTTGGGCTGATTGCCTGCATGCGTGCAGCGCCTGCCGCGATGTGCGGCGGTCGATGTTCGACCGGTCGATTGGCGACTGGGCGGCGACTGCGCGGCGAAGGGTGCTCGCAGTCGCCGCCCTGCAGCATTTAGCGCGAGATCACGGATTGCAGCACGATGCCGGTCGCAATGCCGACCAGAAAGTAATCCGCCCCGACGCCGATCCATTGATAACCGCGCGGCGGCGCTTCAAGGTGATGCGGGCGCCAGTCGGCAATCACATATTCACGGCCGCGATAGTCGCGCGGCACGCGATCGCCACGGGCCCATCGTTGCGGTCCCGGGCCGTGCGCCTGCGGACCGCGGTCGTATCGATCCGGGCTGCGAGAGGCACCGGGGCCGCGATCGGGCCCACGATCGACCCCTGGTGCGGGACCGCGATCGGCCCCCGGCCCGGCGCCTGGACCACGATCGGGTCCGCGCCCCGGACCGCCGCGTTCCGGACCTTGCTGCACGCCGGGGCCGCCTGGTCCGCGTGCACCGGGCCCGTCATCGGGGCGCCCTTGTGCCAGCGCACTTGCGCTGGCCATCGTGCAGGTAGCCACCACGATCAGCGAAATCAGACGTGTGTTCATCATCGTGTTCCAGCGTTGAGTTGATCCCATTCTAGGAAGCAAATGTGCAGGCACGATGGAGCGCCGGTTAGCAAGTTCCGGCGATGGAAAGCACGTTAAACCCTTGATGACTTTGCAGGTACCGATCCCTAAAGTGGCGTCATCGTCAATTGGATTGGAGGTACCGCATGAAATCCGCATCTTTGCTCACCCGCCACGCGCGACGGCTGACGTTGGCGCCCCTGGCGTTGTTGCTGGCCGTGTCGATGTCCGGATGTTGCTGGTGGGGACCGCATCACGGCGGCGGTGGTGGCCGTGGCGGTTATGACGGCGGTGGCCGCAGTGGCTACGACGGGGGTGGCCCCGGCGGCCCGCGCGGACGTTGACGCGACCTCAGGCCGGGATCGCGCCCACCGGTTCGCAGGCGGCGCGCAGCGCGTCAAGGACCGGGCCGAAGGCCTCGTCGGCCGGCGCGTGCGCGAAGATCGCCTGCGGCGGGGTCCACGGATAACCGAGCGACGTCAGCCAGGCAAACATCGGCTCGGCGCATGCCGCTGGCAATACCGACATGTGCGTGATGGTGATGGTCAACGCGGTGACGCATGCGCGTTGCGCATCGATCGTCCATTCATAGCGCCCGCAGCCTACGCGGACGCTGCCCGTGGCTTTCTCGGTCATGCCAACGAGCCAGGGACAGGCAAACGTTGCGGTATCGGCCAGCGGGCGCCTGCCGGTGACGTAGAACGTATAGACGTTGTCGTATTGCCGGCCGAAGTCGCGCACGAGGGTGTCGGCGATCGCGTCCACGCCGATCGATTCGGCGGGAAACGAAATGGTCTCGGTGAGCAGATGCATCTGCAAACGGGCATCGGGGGCGAAGGTGCGCGCCATCAGATGGGGACGGTTCTCGTCCTTGGCGCGAATGTAGCGACGCAGCAGCGCTTCAGGCGTGGGAATGATATGGGTCATGGTGGGGTGCCTTTGAGCAGGGCGTCGCAGCACGCGACAAGTCGATCGATGTCGGTTTCGGTGTTGTAGTAATGCGGCGATGCGCGCACGACCGCGGGCAAGGACCGGGCGCGTGCATCCAACAGCGTACTCGACGGATCGCTCGATCCGATAGCGATTTTTTGCTGGTGCGCGAACCCCACCACGGTCGACGCCGCCAGACCGGGCAGTGTGAAACTGACGATGGCCGATGGCCGCTCGCCCAGATCGTGCACCGTCACGCCGGGCAGGCTGTTCAAGCCGTTGCGCAGCCGCTGCGCGAGGGCATGGCAACGGGCCTCGATCGAGGTCAGGCCCAGCGCCATCGCATAGTCGACCGCGGCGCCGAGCCCCAGTTGCGCGGCGATATTGCTTTCCCAGGTTTCGAACCGGCGCGCGTCGCCGCGCAACGTATAGTTGTCGACTGCCGTCCAGGGCGCGGCGAAGTGATCGATCATGGGCGGTTCGAGCGCCTCGAGCATGCCGCGCCGCACATACAGAAAACCGGTGCCGCGCGGGCCGCGCAGAAACTTCCGGCCGGTGGCCGAGAGCATGTCGCAGCCGAGTTCACCCACGTCGACCGGCATCTGGCCCACGGCCTGGCACGCGTCCAGCAGATAAGGAATACGGGCCGCTCGCGCAATCCGGCCGATGGCCGCTGCCGGATTGGTCAGGCCGCCGTTGGTGGGCACCCAGGTCACCGAAATCAGTTTGACGCGCGCGTCGATCATGCGCGCCAAGGCTGCCGTATCCGTCTGGCCGCTTGCATCGTTCGGGATGACGTCGATGCGCACGCCGGTCCGGCGTGCCATCTGCAGATAGGCCACGTAGTTGGCGGCGTATTCGGCCTGCACCGTCAGGATGCGATCACCCGGTGTGAAGCGCAGGGCGTAGAACGCCATTTGCCACGCCACGGTGGCGTTCTCGGTGAGGGCGATCTCGTCTTTGGATGCCCCGAGCAGCGCCGCTACACTGGCATAAACCTGCTGATGGCGCTCGGCGACCAGCGCGGCCGCTTCGTAGCCGCCCACCTCGGTTTCAAGATCGATGTGCGCTTTCACGGTATCCACGACCTGACGCGGCATCAACGCCGCGCCCGCGTTATTGAGATAGGCGCGGTGCGATGCGGCCGGTGTATCGGCACCCATCCGATCGAGATCGAACACCGGTACTGAAACCGGCGTTGAGGCGGAATGGCGCGTAGCGGAAGAGGGCAGCCCGACGGCTTGATCGCCGGCGACGCTCACGCGCTTTCCTTTCTGAGTTCGGGCCGGTCGAAGCGGCGATTCTCGAGCGCAGGCAGGATCTGCCGCGCATGCGCAAGACGCGCGGGATCGATGTCGGCGAAAAACAGCGTCGGCGCTTCGCCGGCACGCGCCGTGACCACGCCCAAAGGATCCACCACCATGCTGGCGCCGATATTGCGTTCGCCGCATTCGCCCACCGCCACCATGTAACAGGTGTTTTCCAGCGCCCGTGCCGTCACGAGCACCTCCCAGTGCATCTCCTTCAGCGGGCCCTTGACCCACGCCGAGGGCAGCACGAGCACATCGGCACCATCGTGCGCCAGACGCCGCGCCAGTTCGGGGAAACGCACGTCGTAGCAGGTCATGAGGCCGATCTTCAGGCCGCCCACGTCGAGCAGGGGCGGCACCTCGGTGCCCGGCGTGACGTTGGTCGACTCCTTCATCGAGAAGGCGTCGTACAGATGCAGCTTGATGTAGCGCGCAACGATCTTGCCCGCCCGCAGCGCGATCAGATTGTTGTGAATGCGTCCGTCGCCCGTGGGGCTGTGCACGCACATCATCGTCGTCATATCGTTGCTGGCGCTTAGCGCCAGCAATTGCGAAAGAAACGGGCCGTCCAGCGGCTGCGCCGACTTGCGCACGATGTCCGGATCGGTGATGTCGCGCGCCAGGATGCCCTCGGGCAGTACCAGCAGTTGGGCGCCACCGGCATGCGCCGACGCCATCAGTGTGACGCAGGTGTCTGCGTTTTCCTGCCATTCGCGACCGACCGCGAATTGGCCCAAAGCAACTTTCAACATGGTCGTGCCTTCCTATAAACCAGGCAATGAATGCACTAGAGTAACCGCCCGGGCGAGGCGGCGAAACGGTGGGACGCAGGTCGAAAGAAGACGCTGCCGCGCCCCGGCCGATCGAGACGCCGGGGCCGGTTCACATCAGGGATAGATAAAGCGACTCTTTCACTTCTTCCATCACGATATAACTGCGGGACGTGGCCGAAGCCGGCAGGCGTTTCAGGAGTTCGCCCAAGAGTTTCCGGTAGGCGCGCATCTCCGGCAACCGTGCCTTGACGAGATAGTCGAATTCGCCCGACACGAGATGGCACTCGAGTACTTCGGGAATCTGCAGCAGTTCGCGGCGCACTTTGTCGAATACGTCGCCCGATTTGGCCGACAGATTGATTTCCAGAAAAACCAGCAACTCTTTTTTGACCGCCTTCGGATTGAGCCGCGCGTAATAGCCTTCGATGACGCCCTCGCGCTCCATCCGTTTCACGCGCTCGGAGCAGGGGGTGGTCGACAGGTTCACTTTTGCCGCCAGTTCGGTGATCGCGATGCGACCGTCTTTCTGCAGGATGTCGAGGATATTGAGGTCGGTACGGTCGAGTTCACGCATTTTGTCTGCAAACTTGCCTTTTCAGGCGAATTTTC